>QFCE01001453.1_pt1 | contig 491176 bp, 456 predicted proteins | sample 5346091 | NCBI WGS metagenome assembly QFCE01 (sample SAMN09062252, study PRJNA434731) | Human gut metagenome, whole genome shotgun sequencing project. | isolation source: stool timepoint A chromium assembly | host: Homo sapiens | collected 2015 | reverse complement strand
GGTTTTACAAGGCCTGCAAGTACTTTTTTTATTATTCAACTGTCAAACTCCCGTGTCGATCGCATGGAAAGATGCCTCAAATGCGTCAAGATTCAGTTTTGGATTGATTTCCATTTTTAATATTCCTCCTTAGTTGAAAGACCAGACCAGAGTCTAGTATGCAGTTCAGTTTTCTTTAAAAATATTATGTACGAAAACACTTGAAAAGTCAATGGTAATTTGCTATAATGAATAAGCTTGATTGGAATAATCAATATATGGGGGTAGATGGATAACTGGTGTGTCTCCTGGTCTTCAAAACCAGTGTGGGGCGTTAGGAGCGTCCTGGGTGGGTTCGATTCCCACATGCCCTCGCCAAAAAGAGAGGTTTTTGGGCGAAAAGCCTTAAAAAGATAAAGAGAAAAGCTGCTGTATTGTTTTTTGGGAAACAGTACGGTGGCTTTTCTTTTTTGACGTAAATACTCTTGACCAGAATACTTATAGATAATGCGGATAAGTAAAATGAGAAAAAATAGACAATCTGTAAAAATCAGACAGAACCGATGAAAAAAATAAATAGATTATATATAAAAAAGATATTGAATTTTCAAGTAAAATCATATAGACTATAGTACAGATCAATCACTAGACTAGATTCTAGTATTGAGTCCAACATGAAAAGTGAAAATCTATAAATGCTATTGAAAAAAATATATCTATTTGTTAAACTATAGTCAAATACGCGTAGGACAAGATAAGATATAGATTTCGACGTAGAGGAGAAAGGAAGAGAAGAGACATGGCAAACTTACAGATTTTGCTGCGTCAGCATGTAGGAGCTCCTTGTGCACCGGTTGTAAAAGCCGGAGACAGAGTAGAAAAAGGGACTCTGATTGCAACACCGACAGGCCTTGGAGCTAATATTTTTTCAAGTGCATATGGTGTGGTAGAAGACGTACTGGAAGACCGTATCATCATCAAGCCGGATGAAGAACAGAAGGATGAATATGTAAAGATTCCGGAAGGCAGCAAGCTTGATATGGTAAAAGCGGCAGGTGTTGTCGGAATGGGTGGCGCCGGCTTCCCGACAGGTGTAAAACTCGGAACAGATCTGCAGGGAGGATATATCCTTGTAAATGCAGCGGAGTGTGAGCCTGGACTTCGTCATAACATTCAGCAGCTGGAAGATGACTGTGCGAAAGTTATCCGCGGAGTAAAACACTGCATGGAGATTTCCAATGCATCAAAAGCTATTTTTGCAATTAAGAAGAAAAATGAAAAAGCAGTACAGGCACTGCGCGAGGCATTAAAAGATGAAGAGGCGATCACGATCCACTTACTTCCGGATATTTATCCGATGGGAGAAGAACGTGCGGTTGTAAGAGAATGTCTTGGAATCGAACTGAATACAACACAGCTTCCGTCAGCAGCGAATGCAATTGTCTGTAATGTAGAAACTCTTGCAAGAGTTGCGGAAGCAATTGAAGAGAGAAAGCCATGCTTTTCTAAGAACCTTACTGTTATCGGTAAGATCAATGGCGGTAATGAGCCACATGTATTTATGGATGTACCGGTCGGCACAAGCGTTGGGGAAATGATCGAACGTGCCGGCGGTATTGATGGTGTATATGGGGAAATCATCATGGGTGGTCCATTTACCGGACATGCTACTACAGAGGATGCACCGATCACAAAGACAACTGGTGGAATCATTGTTACAATTGATTTCCCGGATCTTCATGGTGCAAGTGTAGGTCTTTTGGTATGTGCCTGCGGTGGTAGCGAAGAACGTATGAGAGATATTTGTCAGAAGATGAATGGTGTAGTGAAATCAGTAGCCAGATGTAAACAGGCAATCGAAAACAAACCGGGAGCTCCGCTTAAATGCGAAAGACCTGGAAACTGTCCTGGACAGGCTAAGAATAATATCCAGTTCAAGAAGGATGGATGCGAGTACATTATTATTGGTAACTGCTCAGACTGTTCAAATACAGTAATGGGATCAGCACCGAAGATGGGACTTAAGGTATTCCACCAGACAGACCATGTAATGCGTACAATCGGACATCCACTTTACAGATATCTGCGTGTTTCAAAACAGGTAGAACAGTTACCGGAAGGTAAATAGATAAGTTGATACCTCACTTCGGTGAGTGTATAAATAGTTAATTGAGTTATTGTTAAATTAACAAGGAGGAAATTATTATGTCAATTACAGCGGAAACCGCAAAAGAACATGCAAAAGATCCTGCAGTATTATGCTGTAGAGCAGAAGGCGGCATTACAATCCAGGCTGCAAACCTTGAAGATCCGGCTATCTTTGATGATCTGGTAGATTCAGGACTTCTGAAACTTGATGGAACACTTACAATCGAACAGGTACTTGGAGCAAAGCTTGTTAAGACCTGCGATTCTCTTACACCACTTACAGCTGATCTTGTTGAAGGCGCAAAAGCACCTGCAGCAGAGGAAGCACCGGCTGAAGAAGCAAAAGAAGAAGTGAAAGAAGAAGCACCAGCAGTTACTGCAAATCCTACAGCAAGTGTACAGAAAGTTGGCGGCGTGTTAAAAATCCACATTGGAGAAGGCAAAGATATCGATATCGAAATGCCGATGGGTTTTAATAACGGTGTTGCAGTAGCGGAAGTACCGGCAGAGGTAGAATTACCGGCAGGCGTGGTTTCAGGCGCAACACCGACAAAAGAGCTGGAACCGAAAGTCGTAAGAAGCGTTACCAGAAAGCATTATAAAATTACAGAAGTAAAGCGTGGACCGGAGACAAAGATCGAAGGAACAACTCTTTACATCCGAGAAGGAATTGAAGAAGAAGCAGTTGCTTCACAGGAACTGGTTCATCAGTTAAAGATTGATATCATTACACCGGATCAGTACCATACTTATTCTAATACAATCATGGACGTACAGCCGATCGCTACAAAAGAGGGCGAAGACGAAATCGGTACAGGTACAACAAGAGTACTTGATGGCGTTATCATGATGGTTACCGGAACAGACGACAATGGTGTTCAGATTGGTGAATTCGGTTCTTCCGAAGGATACCTGGATGAAAATATCATGTGGGGACGTCCGGGAGCTCCTGATAAAGGTGAAATCTTCATCAAGACAGAAGTTATCATCAAAGAAGGAACCAACATGGAAAGACCTGGTCCGCTTGCTGCACATTCTGCAACAGACGTGATCACACAGGAAATCCGTGAAGCTCTGAAGAAAGTAGAAGACGAAAGCCTTGTAGTAGATACAGAGACATTCAATCAGGTAAGAAGACCTGGTAAGAAGAAAGTCGTTATCGTAAAAGAAATCATGGGACAGGGTGCTATGCATGACAACCTGATTCTTCCTATGGAACCAGTCGGAGTACTTGGCGCAAGACCAAACGTTGACCTTGGAAACGTACCGATCATGGCATCTCCACTGGAAGTACTTGACGGATGTATCCATGCACTTACCTGTATCGGACCTGCATCAAAAGAAATGTCAAGACATTACTGGAGAGAACCACTGGTTCTTGAAACTCTCCATGATGAAGAAGTTGACCTTTGCGGTGTTATCTTTGTAGGTAGCCCACAGATCAATACAGAGAAATTCTATGTATCAAAACGTGTTGGTATGATGGTAGAAGCTCTTGATGTTGATGGTGCATTTGTTACAACAGAAGGATTTGGTAACAACCACATCGATTTCGCAAGCCATATCGAACAGATCGGTATGAGAGGAATTCCGGTTGTTGGACTTTCATTCTGCGCAGTACAGGGAGCACTTGTAGTTGGAAACAAATACATGCAGTACATGGTAGATAACAACAAATCTGAATCAGGAATCGAGAACGAAGTTCTTGCCTGCAACACGCTTTGCCAGGAAGAAGCAATCCGTGCACTTGCTATGCTGAAAGCTGGAATGGCTGGAGAAGAAGTGAAGAAGGCAGAAAGAAAATGGAATCCGAATGTAAAAGCAAATAACATCGAACTGATTTCAAAGACTATGGACAGAACAATTGAATTGGTTAAGAACGAGCAGTCACTGCCGATGAGCCAGAAGAGAAAAGAAAAATACGATTAAGGTGAATGACTATGAAATATGGCGATAAGATTATCTATATGGAAGGCGTAATCGTAGAGATCCATGATGGATGTGTTGGAATCGATTTGAAGGGACGATTAGGTTATCTGAAAATCCCGATGAGAATGCTGATTACGGATTATCCATTAGTGGTAGGACAGGAAGTTGGATGGAATATGAGTTTTGTCGAACAGCTTGGACCGGACGCCAATGAAAAATATGTTAGTAACCTGCAGACGTATCAGAGACGTCAGGAAGAAATGAAGTCTCATAAGAAGAATGATGAAGTGTAATTATATCAGGAGGAAATAGACATGAGTTTGACCGTTGTTAAAGGACTTCAGTCAGAAATCTTTGTTCCGGTAACTCCGCCGCCAGTATGGGCTCCGGTGAAAAAAGAACTGAAGGATATGACAATTGCCCTCGCCACAGCAGCAGGTGTGCACCACAAGGATCAGAAGAGATTCAACCTTGCCGGTGACTTTACCTGGAGAAAAATAACAGATAAAATGCCGTCAGATGAATTAATGGTATCTCACGGTGGATATGACAACAGTGATGTAAACAAAGACATCAACTGTATGTTCCCGATTGACCGTATCCATGAGCTTGCTAAAGAAGGATTTATCAAAGCATGTGCACCGGTACATGCCGGATTCATGGGTGGTGGTGGAAACCAGGAAAAATTCAAACATGAAACTGGTCCTGCCATTGCAAAGATGTTTGTAGAGGAAGGCGTAGACGCAGTTATCCTCACCGCTGGTTGAGGTACCTGCCACCGCTCTGCAGTTCTGGTGCAGAGAGCGATTGAAGCCGCAGGAATTCCTACAATTATTATTGCTGCGCTTCCGCCGGTTGTTCGTCAGACCGGTACCCCACGTGCGGTTGCTCCGCGTGTTCCTATGGGAGCTAACGCTGGTGAACCACACAACGTTGAGATGCAGACAGGCATCGTAAAAGCAACTCTGGAACAGCTCGTGAAGCTGGATACTCCAGGAAAAGTTGTTCCGCTGCCGTTTGAATATGTAGCGAAAGTATAATCAAATAGTAAAAGGGGACATCCCCGGCTGGATTGGGGCGAAAGCTCTGATTTGCCGGAGATGTCCTTTTTATTTAACTGGATATTTTGATAAAATTTCCTGTTAGATAAAAGGTGCTACGTGCCTCAAATGTGCCAGGGCGCATTTGGGTTCAATTTAGAATTGAGGATGATTATATGGAGAAAGAAATAGATCTGCGCCGGCTTGTGATCAAAGCTTTCCATATTACTGAGGTGGAAGAAGGCGGAGAAAATAAAGTGACAGCATCTGGAAAGATGACGATCGAGAAGAAAATACTGGATGAAATTTTACCGAAATATCCACAGCTTTCCAAATTAGATGTACAGATTATAAGACCGGGAGAACATGACCGTTATACCAATACGATGATGGATATCATTCCGATATCGACCAAAGTACTTGGAAAGATTGGGGACGGGATTACGCATACACTCACCGGCGTTTATGTAATCCTTACCGGTGTAGATGAAAATGGAAAACAGGCACACGAATTTGGGTCCAGTGAAGGCAATCTGAAAGAGAAGCTGTATCTGAACCGTGCGGGTACTCCGGGGGATGATGATTATATTGTGTCATTTGATGTTGTTCTGAAACCTGGAATGGGACAGGAAAGAGAAGGTGTACTTGCAGCCCACCATGCCTGTGACGAGTTTATCCAGATTTTCCGGGAACAAATGAAGAAGTTCAGGGGCGATCTCTGCACAGAGAGACATGAGTACCATGATGTGGTTCGCCCAGGAAAAAAACGTGTTTTGATCGTAAAACAGGTTGCCGGACAGGGTGCGATGTACGATACTTCGTTATTTGCAAAAGAGCCTTCGGGAACTGAAAACGGTCGCTCGATCATTGATATGGGAAATATGCCGGTGATCGTTACACCAAACGAATATCGTGACGGAATTATCCGTTCTATGCAGTAGGAGGTGCGATTATGGGAATTGGACCATCGACAAAGGAAACATCACTACACCATTTCAGGGATCCTCTTCTTGATGTGGTATCATCGGATGAAGATCTGGATCTGATGGGAATCATAATTGTTGGAACGCCGGATGATAATACAGATAAATTGCTTGTTGGAACCCGTGCGGCAGTATGGGCGGAAGCTATGCGGGCAGACGGAGTTATCCTGTCGTCCGATGGATGGGGAAACAGTGACGTAGATTTCGCAAATACGGCTGAACAGATGGAAATCAGAGGAATTCCGGTAACCGGGCTGAAATTCAGTGGTACAGTTGGCCAGTTTGTGGTAGAAAATGAACATCTGGGAGAAATTCTGGATATCAATAAAAGTGAAGAGGGCATTGAGACAGATGTACTCGGAGAAAATAATGTGACGGAGCTGGATGCGAAAAAGGTTACTGCAATGCTGAAGCTGAAAATGCGGAAAAATGAGAAGCGTTAAGGTTTTGAAATTTGAAGAAAACTGTCAAAAGTAAAGCTGGCAGGGAAAGAAGATATAGAAAAGTCCTGTTGAGAATCCGGATTCGATATTCGGATTCTGACAGGACTTTTGCTGTTTAATTTTCTGCGGTATCTTCGATAATATGGTTACGGATGATCGCGCGGATACTTTCGTTAAGATATGGCTTCAATTCTTCAAACGACATCGGATCGTTGTCCAGAATCGTGCTGTATGAAGTAGAACTTGCAAGTTCTATGATCAGAAACAGCATAGTTTCCGGTGCACGAAGTTTGATTGTCGGATGATCCAGAAGGATATTACTAAAATATGCAAGAATTTCACCCTCATCATCCTGCATATTATTGGTGATAGCCTGTCTGAAAATGCCCCAGCTGAGATTCTTAGAGATAAATCTCAGAATCAGTTTATTTTTCTGCATGGCATTTAAAACGTAATCTACAATAAAAATAATTTTATCTTCGAATTCGGGGATGTCGGCTGTCTCCAGAGCTTTGTGTGCTCTCTGGAAAAGCCGGCTGGCTGTCCGTGCAATCAGCCGGTCGCGTATCTCGTATTTGTCTGCAAAATATAAATAGAATGTTCCCTTCGCAACTCCGGCCTTTTTTGCTATATCGCTGATTGATGTTTTCTCAATTCCCTGATTCAGAAATAAATCGTATGCGCTTTGAAAGAGAGCATCCATTTTCTGATGCTTGTTTTCATCTACTTTTCCCATGATTCATTCCTCTTTTCCTTTGAATTATCTTTATTATAAAATCAAAATGACTCAGCGTCAACTTTTTTGTAGAAAAATATTGACTTGTGGTCATTTTTGAGGTATAGTAAGTGCGAGCTAGAAAATGACCAATAGTCAAAAAGAAGAAAGCATGCCGACAGGAAAGTCAGTAGAGGCTTACAGGAGGTTTTTAAACATGAAGAACAGGGAATACAGAGTATTAGTTACACTTGCACTTATGGCATCACTTGTAGTTGGAAATATTGCAGGAACATCTGTAAATGTACAGGCGGCAGATAATAAAGATAAAAGTACAGAGACAAAGAAAACAAGCGAAACAAAAACAAGCAGCAGCGCAACACCTGCAAAAGATGAGACTGTATATGTAAAAGTAGATGACGCAGGAAACCAGAAAGATGTTACGGTATCGGATCAGCTGAAAAATATTTCGAGTCTTGGAACAATCGATGATGTATCAGATTTGAAAGACATCAAGAATGTAAAAGGTGATGAAACCTTTTCTGAAAATAACGGTAAACTGGTATGGCAGGGAGATAAGAAAGATATCTGCTATCAGGGAACAACCACAAAGAAGATTCCTGTAGGAATGAAGGTTACTTATGAACTTGACGGAAAGAAAGTCAGCGCAGATGATCTGGAAGGAAAGAGTGGACACTTAAAGATTCATTATGAATATCAGAATACAAGTGCTGACAGCGGGAAATACACACCATTTTTGATGGCAACCGGACTTCTGATGGATGGAGAGAAGTTTTCAAATGTAACCGTTGATAATGGAAAAGTAATCTCAGACGGTGACAGAGATATCGTGATCGGAATGGGGCTTCCACAGTTGAAAGAACAGCTTACATCAGTTAGTAGCAAGGTGGATGATCTGGATATCCCGGATTCCTTTACGGTAGAAGCAGATGTGACAGATTACGAAAAAGTAGAAGCCGTTACAGTTGCAACAAACGAAGTGTTCAATGAAGTAGGTACCGATAAATTTGACAGCCTGGATGAACTGAAGGATTCTATGACAGAACTTCAAGATGCATCGAACAAACTTGTCAGCGGCTCCGGAGAACTAAAAGACGGACTGGATACACTGCTTTCTTCATCAGGAACACTGGTAAGCGGAATTGATCAGCTGGCAAGTGGTGGAAATACATTGGCTAGCGGAACTGGTAGTCTGGTGAGTGGAGCGAATACACTTGCAGATGGAAGCAAGAGCCTGGCAAGTGGAACAAGCCAGCTGGCAAGCGGAGCAGAAAGTTTGAATGCAGGAGCAGCACAGGTGGCAGATGGAGCAAAGAGCGCAAAAGACGGAGCTGGACAGCTTGAAAGTGGAGCGCAGGCATTAAATGATGGTGTTGCACAGATGCAGAGCCAGGTCGGAGTCGGAGTAAGTTCGTTAAGTGATGGTGTTGGACAACTGAGTGACGGAATCGGTCAGGCAACAGCAGGTGCGACAAGTCTTACAGAAGGTTCAAAACAGGTAGCAACAGGGGCTGGACAGGTAAGAGATGGACTTACACAGGCACAGGCAGGAGCTGGTTCGTTGAAAGACGGGGCGGATCAGTTGCAGGCAGGAGTTTCTGCTTTACAGGCAGGCTTGAATACTATTGCGAATCCAGAGAATAGCAGTGCTATGATCGCAGGGCTTGAGGCTTTGAAACAGGCAGTGCCGGAACAGGCAGGGACAATTGACCAAATTATTGCGGGTATACAGGCACAGCAGACGGCAATTAGTCAGGCGGCAGCAGGAGCAGGAGATCTTGTAACGGGAGCAAACAATCTTGCAACAGGAGCAGGAAGCTTATCAGCCAGCCTTGGAACACTTGGAGCAGGAGCAACACAGGTGGCAGATGGAGCCGCAAGTTTACAGGAAGGAGCTGGAACATTAGAGGGTGCACTTGGAACACTTGGAGCAGGTGCAAACCAGTTACAGACCGGTGTTGGCAGTATGGCAAACCAGCTTGCAGCAGGAACCAAACAGCTTTCAGATGGAACCGGAGCATTACTTGCGGGAACACAGAGCCTTAATTCAGGACTTGGAACATTAAGTGCAGGCGCAGGACAGGTAAGTGAAGGAAGTGCAGCTCTCAGCACAAATATGAAGACAGCAAATGCAGGAGCACAGTCAGTGGCAAGCGGAGCAAGCCAGCTGGCAAGTGGAGCATCCCAGCTCAATAGTGGAGCCGGAACTCTGTCAACAGGTCTGAACACACTCCAGAGCAGCACAGGTGCATTGGTATCCGGTGTAGAACAGCTTGATTCCGGAGCAGCAGAGCTAAACAGTGGTATGATTCAGTTCAATGAAGAAGGGATTGAAAAACTGGTAAGTGTATTTGATGGAGATATCGATGCACTGCTTGATAAAGCAAACGAACTTCTGGATGCATCCAAAGAATACAAGAACTTCTCTGGAATCGCAGACGGAATGGATGGAAGCGTAAAATTTATTTTCGTGAGTGATAAATAATTGATGAATAATGGATAGAAGATGGGAGACAGGTTTTGAATCTGTCTCCTTTTTGCGTTACGAGAGTCAGATATTAGATTTGTTGATTGATTTTTTAGGTTTAGAATTTAAAGTCAAGCGTTTAAAGCTGTTATATTGATTCGGTTTTCGCTTTTGCAATTTTAAATCAAGTAATTAAGCTTATAATGGACCCTATAGTGTGGACATGAAACTTAGATAATTAGGTCAATTCCTTAGAGTATTTTCCAAGTTGTAGACATGAAATTGGTAAACAATTATTCCTTCATGGTCTTATTTCCAACTTGTAGACAAAGGTTTAACCACCATTGCTGTTGTGATATATTAATAAACAGAAAGGTGGACACACTATGAGCAAAAAAATACCTTTTACAGAAGAACAATTACGTGTTTTGGAGTTGAATCCTTATACTTATTCCGTAAGTTCGAATCGCATTACGTTTACACTTGAATTCAAAAAATTCTTTGTTGATCAGATTCGAAATCACAGAAAAACAACCCCTGAAGTCCTTAAAGCAGCTGGTTATGATCCGTCTTGGTTTGCACAAGGATGCAAAAGCAGTCTGCGCAGACGTATTCTTGAAGAAGCAGATTCTGAGCAAGGACTTCGTCCTCCACGAGGCCTTTCTACAGAACAACAGCTTGCTGCATTCGAGGCAAAAGATCTTTCTACCCAAAAAACAGATGCCAGTATCAAAGAATTACAGGAACGGATTGTTCATTTAGAAAAACAGGTTGAGTTTTTAAAAAAAATTTCAAATATCTTAGCAAATCCGAAACTGCAGTAGCCAAAACGCGTGAGCAGACAAGCGCTATCTTTGAATTAATCTTTAAAGAAACTCAAAATAAGTCTGCTTTAAATGTTTTGGAATTATGTAAGCTGGCAGGCGTTTCCAGATCCGGTTATTATCGCTGGATCGCAGCCTCAAATCAAAGAGCTATCCGTGAAGCATCTGATTATCAGGATTTTCTGCTAATCAAGGAAGCATATGATTACCGAGGTTATGCAAAAGGATCCAGAGGCATTTGCATGCGTTTAAAGCGTATGGGCATTACTATGAACAGAAAAAAAGTGCAAAGATTAATGCGAAAATACAACTTGTGCTGTCCTATACGCAAAGCCAATCCATATCGAAGAATGGCAAAGGCATTACGTACAAGTACAATTACCCCGAATTACGTTAAGAGACAATTCCGTTCTTATGGCCCGCGAAAAGTATTACTAACAGATATCACCTATCTACGGCTCAAGCAGAAGCATGTATATTTATCCGTTATAAAAGATGCATATACAATGCAGATCCTAGCTTATCAATTAAGCGAATCTCTGGAGATTGATTTTGTCCTTGAAACAATAAAGTCTCTCATGAGAAATCATTTATACGAGATGAATGCAGAAGTTTGGATTCATTCGGATCAAGGATGCCATTATACAAGTGTTGCATTTCGGCGGCTTTTGAATGACTTTAGGCTACGCCAGTCTATGTCCAGGCGGGGAAACTGTTGGGATAACGCACCACAGGAAAGTTTCTTTGGTCATATGAAAGATGAACTTCAGCCATATGTGAATACCTGGGATTGCTTTCAGGATGTAAAGGAACGAATTGATGATTACATAACTTACTACAATAATGATCGTTATCAAACCACCCTTGGAGGAATGTCTCCAAATGAGTATTATCATTATGTGGTTACAGGAGAGAAACCATCAGCATTGGTTGTTTAACCAATTGACCTAAAAAATTTACTGTGTCCTTGACATGGGGTCCAGTTTAGCTTGCTATTTTGATTTGGTTTTGAGTTTTTCGATTTTAAGTCAAGCATTATAAGCTTGTTATATTGATTGGTTTTGTTTTTTCTAATTCTAAATCAAGTTTTCAAGCTCACTTTATTGATTTACTTTTGATATTTGCGATTTAAAGTCAAAAATTTTCTCCATTTTTATTGATTGATTTTTAATTTTGCAATTCCAGGTCAAAATCCGTGATCCACTTGGTTGACTTTTTTAGCAGTTGATAATATTGAATCAATTTTCAAACCTTATTTTAGCGATTCTGTTCCAGAATTTGCAATTCCAGGTCAACTTAGGAATACAAGGCTGAATTATTTCCCGGTTTTTATGCATGTTCAGCAATTGCTGCTTGAAAATATAATATGCGTAGAAGAATATATAAATTAAAAACGCCGGAAAACCAAAAAGATTTTCCGGCATCAAGTAGATGCATTCTTTTTACAAAATCTAGTACCGCAATTGTATCCCCTGCTCCTCAATCCAGTCTTCGAGCTCATCCTGGGAATCAGCGGCCCATTCGGAGTTGGAGCCTGCTTTGAATTCATCTTTCAGATCTTCCTGCACCAGCTCTTTTGAAAATACGGGTTTTTCGTCTGTACGGGGATCTTTCGGGTTATCTATCGGTCTTGAACTACTCATATTTTCACGTCTCCTTTACTTTTGGAAAGAAAAAACATGACCCCTCGAGGTCATGTCTTTTCTTTTTGGTATGTCATTGAGAGGTTTTTCCTCGTTGCATTGCAGTTTGCCTTATATACAAAGCTGGGGAATGCTCCTACAAAGAGGATGTATATATAAATTGGAGTTTTATCGTTGCAAGACCATTCTTGGGGGAAACGACCGGCAACAATATAACTGCAATAACAACCAATGTTGTAGCTTAATCAAGTTTTTTTAAAATAGCGGTATCCTTGTGTTGGAAACCGCCTTTGGTTTAGCTCTCTGATTAAGTTGGTTACACTATATCACTTTATCACAGTAGTGTCAACAAGAAACTGGTAAATTTCTAGATAATTTGTGTATTAAAATGTGTACAACACGGTCAACTGTACGCCAGTGAGAGATTAACGGTATTGGAGCAGCTCCTGGACTGATTTGCGTGCCGGAACAGTTGGGCTGACAGCAGGATGACCGATTGCAATCAGGGCAGATACATTCAGACTGTCATCGAGACCGAGAATTTCTTTTACTTGTGTTTCATCGAAAATACCCATGACAACCGAACCGATTCCGCATTCATGAGCAGCGAGCTGGAAGGTCTGCGCAGCGATACCGGCATCAAACATTTCCCATTTATCCTTTTTTGAGGTGGAATAAGCTCCGTCCTTTTCGTAACCGCTTTTCCCCGGAACGGAAGCGAGAACAACCAGTACCGGTGCACCAAGAATGATGCCTGTATTCCATTCAAATCCCATAACAGCTTCTCTGGCAATCCTGTCTTTGAGAGCTGTTTCTTCTATTATAACATATCTTGCTGTCTGCGTATTCTTCCAGGATGGAGCGTAGGCACTTGCTTCTACGATTTTCTCGATCACTTCATGTGAGACAGGTTCCTCTGTAAATTTGCGGATCGTTCTTCTTGTTTTGATTGCATCTAATGTCTGCATAATATGCGTCCTCCTTCTATTTTATATAAGATGATGTGGGGAAAGATCGAAAGACAGGCTGCATTTAGCGAAGAAGCCTATGGATCTGGTACCCCGCTGAATATGAGAATATTATACCGCAAAAAGGGAATAAGAAAAATAGCACAAAGGGAGAAGATTTTTCAAGAAAATTTTGTATGAAAAAAAGTACAAAAAATAAAATAAAATGCTTGCAAAATGCAGAAACATCAGGTATACTAAAAAAGCTGTGACATGATAGCAAAGAAGCGCGAGGTTGCTGCCGAGAAGAATGGCAGGTTTTCCGTGGAGCGAATGTCAAGTTAGGAAACTGGCGACAAGTCACTGTACGAAATCATAACAGCTGCTGAGATGCAGTAACAACGTGTGAGTTTCTCACGACACACACGGGGAAGTGTACAGTCACCGCTTGTCGTACTGAGGTTTAAGTACGAAAAGGAGGCGACTTTTTTTATGGCAAGTCAAGTAATGAGAATCACATTGAAGGCATATGATCATCAGCTTGTAGATGCATCTGCCAAGAAAATTATCGAAACTGTAAAGAAAAATGGAGCAAAGGTTAGCGGACCGGTACCGCTTCCGACAAAGAAGGAAGTTGTAACAATCTTAAGAGCGGTTCACAAATACAAAGATTCCAGAGAACAGTTCGAACAGAGAACTCATAAGAGACTGATCGATATCATTGCACCGACACAGAAGACTGTAGATGCTCTGTCAAGACTGGAAATGCCAGCTGGTGTATACATCGATATCAAAATGAAGAACAAATAAGTTCTAATAAATTAAAACACAGTAGTTCCTAATGTTTAGGATGAACACCCATAAGGGCGTTCCGCTGTAAATCACAGGAGGTAAAATAAAATGAAGAAAGCTATCTTAGCTACCAAAGTCGGAATGACTCAAATCTTCAACGAAGATGGAGTACTTACTCCGGTAACTGTTCTTCAGGCTGGACCATGTGTTGTAACACAGATCAAAACCGTTGAAAATGACGGATACAGCGCAGTTCAGGTTGGATTCGTTGACAAGAAAGACAAAATTGTTAACGTTGACAAGAACGGAAAGAAAGAAATCGTGCACAGACACGGAGTTACAAAGGCTGAAAAAGGACACTTTGACAAAGCCGGAGTAACAGGAAAGAGATTTGTAAGAGAATTCAAATTCGAGAACGCTGATGAATATCAGTTAGCTCAGGAAATTAAAGCAGATATCTTTGAAGCTGGCGACAAAGTAGACGCAACAGCAATTTCCAAAGGTAAAGGATTCCAGGGTGCTATCAAGAGACACAACCAGCACAGAGGACCTATGGCTCACGGTTCTAAGTTCCATCGTCATGCTGGTTCCAACGGTGCTGCATCTGACCCGAGTAAAGTATTCAAGGGCAAAAAGATGCCAGGACACATGGGAGCAAAGAAGATTACAATTCAGAACCTTGAAATCGTAAGAGTAGACGTTGAAAACAACCTTCTTCTGGTTAAGGGCGCAGTTCCGGGACCAAAGAAATCTCTTGTAACGATTAAAGAATCTGTAAAATCTATCTAAGATTGGCACTAGGAAAGGAGGAACATACAGATGGCAAACGTATCTGTTTACAATATCGAAGGTAAAGAAGTTGGAACAATCGACTTAAACGATGCTGTATTCGGTGTAGAAGTGAACGAACACCTTGTACACATGGCAGTTGTAAGCCAGCTTGCAAATAAACGTCAGGGAACACAGAAAGCGAAAACTCGTTCAGAAGTTTCCGGCGGCGGAAGAAAACCATGGAGACAGAAAGGTACCGGTCATGCAAGACAGGGATCTACAAGAGCTCCGCAGTGGACAGGCGGTGGAGTAGTATTCGCTCCGACACCGAGAGATTACTCTTTCAAACTTAACAAGAAAGAAAGAAGAGCAGCTCTCAAATCCGCTCTGACATCAAGAGTAGAAGAAAAGAAATTCATCGTTGTTGATGAAATTAACTTTGATGAAATCAAGACAAAGAAATTCCAGGATGTTCTTAATAACCTGTCAGTATCCAAAGCTCTCGTAGTTCTGGAAGACGGAAACAAGAACGCAGAACTTTCAGCTAGAAACATTGCTGATGTTAAAACTGCTAAGACAAACACAATCAATGTGTATGACATCCTGAAATACAATACAGTAATCGCAACTAAGGCTGCTGTACAGGCAATCGAGGAGGTGTACGCATAATGGCAAACATTCAGTATTATGATGTAATCCTTAAACCGGTAGTAACCGAAAAGACAATGGCTCTTATGGCTGACAAGAAATACACATTCCTTGTACACACAGAAGCTAATAAGACTCAGATCAAAGAAGCTGTAGAAAAAATGTTCCCAGGAACAAAAGTTGCTGGCGTTAACACAATCAACATGGACGGAAAGAACAAACGAGTTCGCGGAACCATGACATTCGGAAAAACAGCTAAGACAAAGAAAGCAATCGTTCAGCTGACAGAAGAATCAGCAGAGATCGAAATCTTCCAGGGACTGTAAGAAACTGGAACCTAAACGGTGCAAATCCGTGACAAAAATAACTAGCAAAATGCGAAAGGAGATAGAGTAATGGGAATTAAAACATACCGCCCATATACACCTTCCAGAAGACATATGACCGGCTCTGATTTCTCAGAAATCACAAAAACAACACCGGAGAAATCTTTAGTAGTTTCTCTGAGCAAGACTGCCGGACGTAACAATCAGGGTAAAATCACTGTTAGACACCGCGGAGGCGGAGTTAAGAGAAAATATAGAGTAATCGACTTCAAACGTAAAAAAGACGGAATTCCGGCAACTGTAATCGGAATCGAATACGATCCGAACAGAAGTGCTAACATCGCACTTATCTGCTACGCTGATGGAGAAAAAGCTTACATCATCGCACCAGAAGGACTTACAGACGGAATGAAAGTTATGAACGGACCAGAAGCAGAAGTAAGAGTAGGAAACTGCCTGCCGCTTTCAGCTATCCCGGTTGGTACACAGGTTCATAACATTGAGCTTCATCCTGGAAAGGGCGGACAGATGGTTCGTTCAGCAGGAAACAGCGCACAGCTCATGGCTAAAGAAGGAAAGTATGCAACACTTCGTCTTCCTTCAGGAGAAATGAGAATGGTTCCGATCGAATGCCGCGCATCAGTTGGTGTTGTTGGAAATGGCGATCACAACCTTGTAAACATTGGTAAAGCAGGACGTAAACGTCACATGGGTATCAGACCTACAGTTCGTGGTTCCGTTATGAACCCGAATGATCATCCGCATGGTGGTGGTGAAGGTAAGACTGGAATCGGTCGTCCGGGTCCGTGCACTCCTTGGGGTAAACCGGCACTTGGTCTTAAGACTCGTAAGAAAAACAAACAGTCTAACAAGCTGATCATCAGAAGAAAAGACGGTAGAGGAATCAAATAGTTAATTTTCAAGGAGGTTAGAACCTATGGCTCGTTCACTTAAAAAAGGACCATTCGCAGACGCAAGCCTGCTTAAGAAAGTGGAAGCAATGAACGCATCAGGAGACAAGGGTGTTATCAAAACATGGTCTCGTCGTTCTACAATCTTCCCGATTATGGTTGGACATACAATCGCAGTTCATGATGGAAGAAAACATGTTCCGGTATATGTAACAGAAGATATGGTTGGACATAAACTCGGAGAGTTCGTAGCAACCAGAACATACAGAGGACATGGAAAAGACGAAAAGAAATCGAAAGTTAGATAATATTTAACGTATTGAAAGGAGGTTTCATCCCATGGCAAAAGGACATAGAAGTCAAATTAAGAGAGAAAGAAATGCAAACAAGGACACCAGACCTTCAGCTAAGTTATCTTACGCCAGAGTTTCTGTTCAGAAAGCATGCTTCGTATTAGATGCCATCAGAGGTAAGGATGTAACAACAGCGCTTGGTATTTTAACATACAATCCAAGATACGCTTCAAGCATTATAAAGAAATTATTGGAATCAGCTATCGCAAATGCTGAGAATAACAACGGTATGAGTGTTGAAAACCTTTATATTGAGGAATGCTACGCAAATAAAGGACCAACAATGAAGAGAATCAGACCGAGAGCACAGGGCAGAGCTTACAGAATCGAAAAGAGAATGAGTCATATTACACTTGTGCTTAATGAAAGATAAGGAGGGCAATAATGGGACAGAAAGTTAATCCTCATGGCTTAAGAGTCGGTGTTATCAAAGACTGGGACTCTAAATGGTATGCAGAAAAAGATTTTGCTGACTATTTAGTAGAAGATCATAAAATCAGAAAATTTCTGAAGAATAAATTATACAGCGCAGGAGTTTCTAAGATTGAAATCGAAAGAGCTTCTGATCGTGTTAAGATCATCGTTTATACTGCTAAACCGGGTGTTGTAATCGGTAAAGGTGGTTCTGAGATCGAAAAAGTAAAAGCTGAACTTCAGAAAATGACAGATAAGAAAGTTATCGTTGACATCAAAGAAGTAAAAAGACCTGACAAAGATGCTCAGCTCGTTGCTGAAAACATCGCACAGCAGCTGGAAAATCGTATTTCCTTCCGTCGTGCAATGAAATCTTGCATGTCAAGAACTATGAAATCAGGAGCACTTGGTGTTAAGACATCCGTATCCGGACGTCTCGGCGGAGCTGATATGGCTCGTACAGAGTTCTACAGCGAAGGAACTATTCCGCTTCAGACACTGAGAGCAGACATTGACTATGGCTTCGCTGAAGCAGACACAACTTACGGAAAAGTTGGTGTTAAGGTATGGATTTACAAAGGCGAAGTACTTCCAACAAAGGCAGGTAAGGAAGGGAGCGATAAATAATGTTAATGCCAAAAAGAGTAAAACGTAGAAAACAGTTCCGTGGCTCCATGAAAGGTAAAGCATTAAGAGGAAACAAGATCACGAACGGTGAATATGGTCTTGTAGCAATGGAACCATGTTGGATCAGATCTAACCAGATTGAAGCTGCCCGTATCGCTATGACACGTTACATCAAACGTGGTGGTAAGGTTTGGATCAAGATCTTCCCTGATAAACCAGTAACAACGAAACCGGCTGAGACACGTATGGGTTCTGGAAAAGGAACTCTTGAATACTGGGTAGCTGTAGTTAAGCCAGGACGTGTAATGTTCGAACTTGCAGGAGTACCTGAAGAAGTTGCGAAAGAAGCATTACGTCTTGCTATGCACAAATTACCATGTAAATGTAAAATCGTTTCTCGTGCAGACTTAGAAGGCGGTGATAACAGTGAAAATTAAGACATTTGTAGAAGATTTAAAAGCAAAATCTGTTGCAGAATTAAATGAAGAATTAGTAGCTGCTAAAAAGGAACTCTTCAATCTGAGATTCCAGAACGCAACAAATCAGTTAGATAATACAAGCAGAATCAAAGAAGTAAGAAAGAATATCGCAAGAATCCAGACAGTGATCACAGAAAAAAGCCAGAATGCTTAATTAGGTGATATTCAGAAAGGAGTATAACCGTGGAAAGAAACCTGAGAAAAACGAGAGTTGGTAAGGTTGTAAGCAACAAGATGGACAAGACAATCGTTGTTGCAGTAGAAGACCATGTAAAACATCCGCTTTACAATAAGATCGTAAAAAGAACTTACAAACTGAAAGCGCATGATGAAAATAATGAATGCAATATTGGTGATAGAGTAAAAGTTATGGAGACAAGACCGTTATCTAAAGATAAGAGATGGAGACTTGTTGAAATCGTAGAAAAAGTTAAATAGTTTGACTTTGATAAAAGTATAAGGAGGTTTACCTGCATGATACAGCAAGAAAGCAGATTAAAAGTAGCAGATAATACAGGTGCTAAAGAATTACTCTGTATCCGTGTATTAGGCGGTTCTACAAGAAGATATGCAGCTATCGGTGATGTAATCGTTGCTTCGGTTAAAGATGCAACACCAGGCGGCGTTGTTAAAAAAGGTGATGTCGTTAAAGCTGTAGTTGTTCGTACTGTAAACAGCACTCGTCGTAAAGATGGATCATACATCAGATTCGATGAAAATGCTGCTGTTATTATTAAAGATGACAAAAACCCAAAAGGAACTCGTATTTTTGGACCTGTAGCCAGAGAACTTCGTGAGAAACAGTTTATGAAAATTGTTTCACTGGCTCCGGAAGTACTGTAAGGAGGTTCGAGTATGTCAACAATGAAGATCAAAAAAGGCGATACCGTTAAAGTTATCGCTGGAAAAGATAAAGACAAAGAAGGCAAAGTAATCGCAGTAGATCAGAAAAACGGTACAGTCCTGGTAGAAGGCGTTAACATGAGAACAAAACATGCTAAACCAAGCGCTTCTAATCCGGAAGGCGGAATCCTTCATCAGGAAGGACCGATCGATGCATCTAACGTAATGTATGTTCACAAGGGAAAAGCTACAAGAGTAGGCTTCAAACTTGATGGAGACAAAAAAGTACGTGTTGCAAAATCAACAGGCGAAGTAATTGATTAGTTCTAGGAAGGAGGTCAAAGGCTTTGAGTAGACTTAAAGAACAGTACCAGAACGAGATCATTGACGCAATGATCAAAAAATTTGGTTATAAGAATATTATGGAAGTGCCGAAGCTCGACAAGGTTGTTATCAACATGGGCGTTGGCGAAGCAAAAGACAATGCAAAAGCATTAGACTCAGCTGTAGCTGATATGGAAAAGATCACTGGACAGAAAGCAGTTCTGACCAGAGCTAAAAATTCAGTAGCTAACTTCAAAATCCGTGAAGGAATGGCTATCGGATGCAAAGTTACTTTAAGAGGAGAAAAGATGTATGAGTTCGTTGATCGTCTCATCAACCTTGCACTGCCTCGTGTACGTGACTTCAGAGGAGTTAATCCGAACGCATTCGACGGAAGAGGTAACTACGCTCTTGGTATCAAGGAGCAGCTTATCTTCCCAGAAATCGAATATGATAAAGTAGATAAGGTTAGAGGTATGGATGTTATCTTCGTAACAACTGCTAATACAGACGAAGAAGCACGTGAATTGTTAACACAGTTCAACATGCCATTCACAAAATAAGGAGGAAATTTTCATGGCAAAGACAGCAATGAAACTGAAACAGCAGCGCAAACAGAAATTCTCTACAAGAGAATATAATCGTTGCAGAATCTGTGGACGTCCACATGCATATTTAAGAAAATATGGAATCTGCCGTGTATGCTTCCGTGAACTGGCATACAAAGGTGAAATTCCGGGCGTAAAGAAAGCAAGTTGGTAGAAAAGGAGGATAATCCACAATGACTATGAGTGATCCAATTGCAGATATGCTTACAAGAATCCGTAACGCAAACACTGCAAAACATGATACAGTAGATGTTCCGGCTTCAAAGATGAAGATCGCTATCGCTGACATTCTCGTTAACGAAGGATACATCGCAAAATATGACATCGTAGAAGAAGGAAGCTTCAACACAATCCGCATCACATTAAAATATGGTGCAGATAAGAACGAAAAAGTTATTTCTGGAATCAAAAAGATTTCTAAACCAGGTCTTCGTGTTTACGCTGGTAAAGACGAACTTCCGAGAGTACTTGGAGGACTTGGAACTGCAATCATCTCTACAAATCAGGGCGTGATTACAGACAAAGAAGCCAGAAAGCTCGGCGTAGGCGGAGAAGTTCTTTGCTTCGTATGGTAATAACCAGATAAAATGGAGAAAACGAATGAAATCATATTTCCTGTGATTTCATTCGATACTCAATAAATTGCAACTGAAAACAGAGCAGCCATAAGGTGCTGTTCCGAAAATGTAAGTGTAGGAGGTAAAAGGTATGTCACGTATCGGAAGACATCCAGTAGCGATCCCGGCAGGCGTAACTGTTGAAATCGCAGAGAAGAATGTAGTGACTGTTAAAGGTCCTAAGGGAACTCTCGTAAGAGAACTTCCAGTTGAAATGGAAATCAAAAAAGAAGGCGAAGAAGTTATCGTAACAAGACCGAACGATCTCAAGAAGATGAAATCTCTTCATGGTCTTACAAGAACACTGATCAACAACATGGTAATCGGTGTTACTGAAGGATATGAAAAAGTTCTTGAAGTAAACGGTGTAGGTTACAGAGCTTCCAAATCAGGAAACAAATTAACATTGAATTTGGGATACTCTCACCCGGTTGAGATGGAAGATCCGGAAGGAATCGAAACTGTTCTTGACGGACAGAACAAAATCATCGTTAAGGGAATCAGTAAAGAAAAAGTTGGCCAGTACGCAGCTGAAATCAGAGATAAGAGAAGACCGGAACCTTATAAGGGCAAGGGAATCAAATATGCTGATGAAGTTATCAGACGTAAAGTTGGTAAAACTGGTAAAAAATAAGTAAGGAGAGTGTGAACAAATGGTTAGTAAGAAATCAAGAAGCGAAGTTCGTGTAAATAAACATAGAAAACTGCGTAACCGTTTCAGTGGTACAGCTGAAAGACCGCGTCTCGCTGTGTTTAGAAGTAATAATCATATGTATGCTCAGATTATTGACGATACAGTTGGAAACACTCTGGTTTCCGCTTCCACTCTTCAGAAAGATGTGAAAGCAGAACTGGAAAAAACCAACAACGTTGAAGCAGCAGCATACCTTGGAACAGTAATTGCAAAGAAAGCAATCGAGAAAGGTATCACTTCTGTTGTATTTGACAGAGGAGGATTTATCTATCACGGAAAAATCAAAGCATTAGCAGACGCAGCAAGAGAAGCTGGTTTGAATTTCTAGAAGGAGGACGGACACATGAAACAGGAACGTATTGATGCTAATCAGTTAGAACTTACCGAAAAAGTAGTATCAATCAAACGTGTTACCAAAGTTGTTAAGGGTGGTCGTAACATGAGATTCACAGCTTTAGTAGTTGTTGGCGACGGAAACGGCCATGTTGGTGCAGGTTTAGGGAAAGCAGCTGAAATTCCGGAAGCAATCCGCAAAGGAAAAGAAGATGCTATGAAGAAACTTATCAAAGTTACTTTAGATGAAAACGACAGTATTACACATGATTATATTGGAAAATTCGGAAGTGCTTCTGTACTTCTGAAAAAAGCTCCGGAAGGTACTGGTGTTATCGCAGGTGGACCGGCTCGTGCCGTAATCGAACTTGCAGGTATCAAGAACATCCGTACAAAATCTCTCGGATCTAACAACAAACAGAACGTAGTACTTGCTACTATCGAAGGTTTAAGTCAGCTGAAAGCTCCAGAAGACGTAGCTAAACTTCGCGGTAAAACTGTAGAAGAGATCTTAGGCTAGGGAGGAGATTACAATGGCAAATTTAAAAATCACATTAGTAAAATCAACAATCGGTGCTGTTCCGAAACACAGAAGAACAGTAGAAGCATTAGGCCTTAAGAAGGTTAATAAGACAGTTGTCCTTCCGGATAACGCTGCAACCAGAGGAATGGTTCAGCAGGTAAGACATCTGGTAAAAGTAGAAGAAGAAGCATAAATCTTAGATAGGAGGTGTCACAATGGACTTATCTAATTTAAGACCGGCTGACGGATCAAAACATAGCGATAATTTCAGAAGAGGTCGTGGACACGGCTCAGGAAATGGTAAGACTGCTGGTAAGGGACACAAAGGTCAGAAAGCTCGTTCTGGAGCTCCGAGACCAGGTTTCGAAGGTGGACAGATGCCATTATACAGACGTATTCCTAAGAGAGGTTTCACTTGCAGAAACTCTAAGGAAATCGTTGGAATCAATGTCAGTGCTCTTGAAGTATTTGACAACGATGCAGTAGTTTCTGTTGAAACTCTGATTGAAGCAGGAATCGTAAAACATGCCAGAGATGGTGTTAAAATTCTTGGAAATGGAGAGTTAACCAAAAAGCTTACTGTTCAGGCAAATGCATTCAGCGCAGGTGCTGTAGAAAAGATTGAAGCTGTTGGTGGAAAAGCAGAGGTGATCTAATGCTACAAACATTCCGTAAAGCATTTCAGATTGAAGACATACGGAGAAAAATATTGTATACCCTTGCAATGCTGTTTGTAGTAAGACTCGGATCTCAGCTTCCAACACCGGGAGTTGATCCGACCTATATTCAGAATTTCTTTGCGAACCAGACCGGTGATTCGTTTAACTTTTTTAACGCTTTCACCGGCGGTTCGTTTGAGACGATGTCCATCTTTGCATTGAGTATTACCCCGTATATCACATCTTCCATTATCATCCAGCTTCTTACAATTGCAATTCCAAAGCTTGAGGAAATGCAGAAAGAAGGGGAAGATGGAAGAAAGAAGCTTACCGCATTAACTCGTTATGTGACAGTTGTGCTTGCTCTGATTGAATCTACAGCTATGGCTGTTGGATTTGGACGTCAGGGACTTCTGGAAAAGTTCAATTTTGTAAATGCTGCAATTGTAGTTCTTACATTAACTGCAGGATCTGCATTCCTTATGTGGATCGGGGAACGAATTACAGAAAAAGGAGTGGGAAATGGTATTTCTATCGTCCTGCTCATTAACATTTTATCACGCATTCCAAGTGATATGACCTCACTGTATGAGAAGTTCATCAGCGGCAAAGGTCTTGCCAGTGGAGGACTTGCAGCAATCATCATCATTGCAATCATTCTCGTACTTGTAGTATTTACGGTAATACTTCAGGATGCGGAGAGACGAATTCCGGTTCAGTATTCGCAGAAAGTACAGGGAAGAAAATCAGTAGGTGGACAGTCAACGAACATTCCGCTGAAGGTTAATACTGCCGGAGTAATTCCGGTTATTTTCGCTTCATCTATTATGCAGTTCCCAGTTGTAATTGCTTCATTTATGGGCAAGGGCAACGGAAAAGGCATCGGAAGTGAAATCCTTAGAGGCTTAAGTTCAGGAAACTGGTGTAATCCGAATAAGATTTACTATTCCTGGGGACTTATAGTATATATCGTACTTACGATTTTCTTTGCATATTTCTATACGAGCATTACTTTTAACCCGTTGGAAATTGCAAATAATATGAAAAAAAGCGGTGGATTTATCCCAGGTATCAGACCTGGAAAACCTACTGTGGACTACTTAAATAAGATATTAAATTATATTATCTTTATTGGTGCATGCGGACTTGTAATTGTACAGGTAATTCCGTTTGTGTTCAATGGTGTGTTTGGAGCGAATGTATCATTCGGGGGAACTTCTCTGATCATTATCATCGGTGTTGTTCTTGAGACACTCAAACAGATTGAGTCTCAGATGCTCGTTCGTAATTACACAGGATTTTTGAATGTCAAAGGAAAATCTATGAAAAATAGTTTTCTTGGATATTAAAACAATTGTAGCCCGTTGTCTTTTAGAGTATAATCAAAGACAACGGGCTCTTTTGCCATTATGACATTTGAAGGAGGAATAGTAAAATGAAAATCATTATGTTAGGTGCTCCTGGTGCAGGAAAAGGTACACAGGCAAAAAAAATTGCCGCTAAGTACGGAATTCCTCATATTTCAACAGGAGATATTTTCCGCGCAAATATTAAGAACGGAACTGAACTTGGAAAGAAAGCGAAGACTTATATGGATCAGGGACTTCTTGTTCCGGATGAATTGGTCGTAGATCTTGTTGTAGACCGTGTGAGTCAGGATGACTGTACGAAGGGATATGTACTGGACGGTTTTCCGCGTACAATTCCACAGGCTGAGGCGCTTGATAAGGCACTGGAAGCGAAGGGACAGAAGATGGACTATGCAATCGATGTAGATGTTCCGGATGAAAATATTGTAAAGCGTATGGGTGGAAGATGCGCATGCGTAGGATGTGGCGCAACTTACCATCTTGTATATGCTGCACCGAAGAAAGACGGAATCTGTGATGTCTGCGGAGGAGAACTGATCCTTCGTGATGATGACAAACCGGAGACAGTTGAAAAGAGGCTGCATGTATATCATGATCAGACACAGCCGCTGATCGATTATTATACAAAAGCGGGAATTCTGAAAAGCGTTGATGGAACAGTGGATATGGAAGATGTATTCGGAGCCATTGTTTCTATATTAGGAGAGTAACAGATGCCGATTACGATTAAATCAGAAAGAGAAATTGAACTGATGACAGAAGCCGGAAGGATTCTGGGGATCGTACATAAGGAACTGGAGAAGGCATTAAAACCAGGAATGAGTACACTGGATATCGATGCATTAGGTGAAGAAGTTATTCGCAGCTATGGCTGCGAACCTTCTTTTCTGAATTACAATGGATATCCGGCGTCTATCTGTGTTTCTGTAAATGATGAAATCGTTCATGGGATTCCGTCAGCAAAGCACCTCATAAAAGAAGGTGATATTGTGAGCCTGGACGCAGGAGTAATCTACAAAGGTTATCATTCCGATGCTGCAAGGACACATGCTGTCGGTGAGATCAGACCGGATCTTCAGAAACTGATCGATGTAACGAGGGAAAGCTTCTTCGAAGGAATAAAGTTCGCAAAAGAAGGCAATCATCTATATGATATATCCCGAGCAATCGGTGATTATGCGGAAAGCTTTGGATATGGTGTTGTCAGGGAACTGTGCGGACATGGAATCGGGACCAGTCTTCATGAATCACCGGAAATTCCGAATTTCCAGATGCGAAGAAGAGGACCGAAGCTGAAAGCCGGAATGACACTGGCAATTGAGCCGATGGTCAATCTCGGAACAGAGCGGATTCGCTGGATGAGTGATAACTGGACGGTGGTGACGGCAGACAGAAAAGAATCAGCACATTATGAAAATACAATTCTGATCACAAAAGACGAACCGAAGATCCTGTCGATTGCAGATGGAAATGTATAACAGAACAGAGGAACAGAAAATGGATAGATGGGAAACAGGAATGCTTGCGAAATCTCTGGCCGGTCATGATAAAGATAAGGTATATGTGATCGTCGGACTGGATGAACAGTATACATATCTTGCAGACGGGGAGAGGAAAACGCTTCAGAGTCCAAAGAAAAAGAAAAAGAAACATGTACAGCTCATTAGAGAACAGCATGAGATTTCCGAAGCGGATGATGTAAAGCTGAAACGGATATTAAAAGAATATAAGATGTCAGAAAAGAAGGAGGACAAATAAATGTCTAAAGCAGATGTAATTGAAATCGAAGGAACAGTAGTAGAAAAACTTCCGAATGCCATGTTTCAGGTAGAACTGGAAAATGGACATCAGGTACTTGCACATATCAGCGGAAAGCTGCGTATGAACTTTATCAAAATTTTACCGGGTGACAAAGTTACTCTGGAACTGTCACCATACGATTTATCTAAAGGAAGAATTATCTGGAGAGATAAATAAAATATTACTTGACAAAACCAAAAACCAGGTGATATAATTTTATGCGAACTGTGCGAAGGACTTTTTCTGCGCACAGGGGGAAAATGCAGACCAGGCAAGGTATGAAAGGAGGATTTGACGTGAAGGTTAGATCATCAGTAAAACCGATTTGCGAAAAATGCAAAGTTATCAAGAGAAAAGGAAGCGTCAGAATTATCTGCGAGAATCCGAAACATAAACAGCGTCAGGGATAGGTTCTGAACACTTAATGAAAGCAAGCCACAGGCGCAGCTTGAATTTAGTGAGAAGACCGCTCCCAAGCCTTAGTGACGACGAGCCGTAGGCGACAGAGGAACTTAGGCGCACGGAGCAGCGAAAGACAGATTTATGTAAACTTAATTAGGCGGCTGATAGAGGATACGCCAGGGTGTGTGTAGAGCGTTATCCACTATTTAATATACATGAACACCACGGGCAAGTGGTTTCTAGTATATTGCTTAAAAACCGGCGGTCATTAGCCGAGAGATCGGTTGCCGGAAAGGATGCGGATACCGAACCGCATCTGGGCTGGGATATCGGACGTGTCTGAGGCATTGGATACATTTTGAAAAGTCCGGTAGGGCTCTTTTTGATAACGGGATGCCCGCAGCCTCATTATAGGACAATGTGAAACCAAAAAAAGAAAGAAAATGGAGGAAATCACAAATGGCTCGTATTGCAGGTGTAGATTTACCAAGAGACAAACGTGTAGAAATCGGATTGACTTATATCTATGGAATCGGAAGAACAAGTGCAACCCGTATTCTCGCAGAAGCAGGAGTTAATCCTGATACTCGCTGCAGAGATCTTACAGATGACGAAGTTAAAAAGATCAGTGCAGTGATCGATGAAACTCAGACAGTTGAAGGTGATCTTAGAAGAGAGATCGCTCTTAACATCAAGAGACTTCAGGAAATCGGATGCTATAGAGGAATCCGTCACAGAAAAGGACTTCCGGTTCGTGGTCAGAAGACAAAGACCAATGCAAGAACAAGAAAAGGTCCTAAGAGAACAGTAGCAAACAAGAAGAAATAATTTCGACAAATAATAAAAAGGAAAGTGTAGGTTAGTTTAAATGGCTAAGAAAGTTACAAAAAAAGTGACAAAAAAACGTGTCAAGAAAAACGTTGAACGCGGACAGGCACATATCCAGTCATCTTTCAATAATACAATCGTTACTTTGACAGATGCACAGGGAAATGCTTTATCATGGGCAAGTGCCGGTGGTCTTGGTTTTAGAGGTTCAAGAAAATCTACTCCATACGCAGCTCAGATGGCAGCTGAAACAGCAGCTAAAGCAGCTCTGCCGCATGGTCTTAAATCAGTAGACGTATTCGTAAAAGGACCAGGTTCAGGAAGAGAAGCAGCAATCCGTGCTCTTCAGGCATGCGGAATTGATGTAACAAGCATCAGAGACGTAACACCGGTACCACACAATGGATGCCGCCCGCCGAAGAGAAGAAGAGTCTAGTCGAATTATTATAGGAGGATACGAACATGGCAGTAAATAGAGTTCCGGTTCTTAAAAGATGCCGTTCCCTTGGAATGGATCCGGTATATCTTGGAATTGATAAAAAGTCTAACAGACAGTTAAAGAGATCCAATAGAAAAATGAGCGAGTATGGTCTTCAGTTACGTGAAAAACAGAAAGCTAAATTCATCTATGGTGTATTAGAAAAACCGTTCCTGAACTACTTCAAGAAAGCAGATCAGATGAGCGGAATGACAGGTGAAAACCTGATGGTTCTTCTTGAATCAAGACTGGATAACGTAGTATTCCGTCTTGGATTTGCAAGAACAAGACGTGAAGCAAGACAGATCGTTGATCACAAACAGGTTCTTGTTAACGGAAAACAGGTTAACATCCCTTCTTACCTCATTAAAGCAGGTGATGTGATCGAGATTAAAGAAGGTAAAAAATCTTCACAGAGATACAAAGATATCGTAGAAGTTACAGGTGGACGTCTTGTTCCGGAATGGCTTGAATCAGATATCGAAAACCTGAAAGGAACAATTAAAGAACTTCCTACTCGTGAAGCAATCGATGTTCCAGTTGACGAAATGATGATCGTCGAGTTATATTCTAAATAGAACGCATTCATATAAAATGCAATACTTAACGAACCTGATTCCTGGGTTCGTTAAGGTTCTGTTAGGAAATATCCTGTTTTTTATCGAAAACAGGACAAAAACTGACACCCTCAACATACAAAAACCCATAAGGAGGGACCAAAATAGTGTTTGATTTTAATAAACCTAATATTGAAATTGCAGAAATTTCAGATGATAAGAAGTATGGCAGATTTGTTGTAGAACCACTTGAAAGAGGATATGGTACAACACTTGGAAACTCTCTGAGAAGAATTATGCTTTCTTCGCTGCCGGGAGCTGCAATCAGCCAGATTAAAATCGACGGAGTATTGCATGAGTTCAGTTCTATTCCGGGCGTAAAGGAAGACGTAACTGAAATTATCATGAACTTAAAAACACTCGCAATTAAGAATTCTTCCGAGACAGATGAGCCGAAAACAGCTTACATCGAATTTGAGGGAGAGGGCGTAGTTACAGCTGCTGATATTCAGGCAGATTCTGATATTGAAATCATGAATCCGGAAACTGTAATCGCTACACTTAACGGCGGTGCAGACAGCAAGCTTTATATGGAACTGACTATCACAAAGGGAAGAGGATATGTAGGTTCTGATAAGAATAAGACAGAAGATATGCCGATTGGTGTGATTCCGATCGACTCTATCTATACACCGGTTGAGCGTGTAAATCTTACAGTTCAGAATACTCGTGTCGGACAGATTACCGATTATGATAAACTCACACTTGATGTTTATACAAATGGTACTCTTGCACCGGATGAAGCAGTCAGCCTTGCTGCAAAAGTATTAAATGAACATCTCAAGCTCTTTATTGATCTTTCTGAAGTTGCTCAGTCAGCGGAAGTTATGATTGAAAAGGAAGACGATGAAAAAGAAAAAGTTCTTGAAATGAGTATTGATGAACTTGAACTTTCTGTTCGTTCATACAACTGTCTGAAGAGAGCAGGAATCAATACTGTAGAAGAACTTACAAACAGAACATCAGAAGATATGATGAAAGTTCGTAACCTTGGACGTAAATCTCTTGAAGAAGTTCTTGCTAAATTAAAAGAACTTGGTCTTGAACTCAGCCAGGGAGACGAATAAGGAGTTCCCGTTTCGCATGTGAATACAGGCAGAAACACTGACACACGATCTGGCTAGTAAGCCCGATGAAAGCATAACCAGATGGCATATCCGCAGTAAGACCGAAGGTGCATGCCGGTATGTCCCGAATAATGGAGGATTAAAAAAATGGCAAAGTATAGAAAACTTGGAAGAACAGCAAGTCAGAGAAAAGCATTACTGAGAAATCAGGTAACAATGCTTCTTCAGCATGGAAAAATCAGAACAACAGAAGCTAAAGCTAAAGAAATCCGTAAGATCGCAGAAGGTCTTATTGCTTCAGCTGTAAAAGAAAAAGATAACTTCGAAGAAGTTACAATCAAAGCTAAAGTTGCTAAGAAAGATGCAGAAGGCAAGAGAGTTAAAGAAGTAGTAGATGGTAAGAAAGTTACTGTATACGAAGAAGTTGAAAAGACAATCAAAAAAGACAACCCGTCAAGACTTCATGCAAGACGTCAGATGCTGAAAGTACTTTACCCTGTAACAGAAGTTCCGACTGCTGCAGCTGGAAAGAAGAAAAATACAAAAGAAGTTGATCTGGTAGACAAACTGTTTACAGAGATCGCTCCGAAGTATGCAGACCGCAACGGCGGATACACAAGAATCATCAAAATTGGACAGCGTAAAGGTGACGCTGCAATGGAAGTTATTCTTGAGCTTGTATAATCAAATGAGATCGAAAGGGGGCTGTGAAAAAAGAATAGTCCCCCAAAAAAGAAAGACCAAGAGTTTATAATGAACTCAAGGTCTTTCTTTCTGTTATAATTAACTTGCAATGAAAATTAATAACATAATCTATTCTAACCCAAAACAGGCAGTTTTGCCAATGCTAATTCAAGATTATTTGGACATCTGTGATCCAGTGCTGACTTTTGATAGATTTATGGGAGAAATCGAACTGGAGAAATATCTGAAAAATATTCCTCAACATGATACAGGAAGACTCAGGTATGACCCGGTCAGCATGCTGAAAACAGTTTTGTTTGGATTTATGGCGAATGGCTATATATCATTGCGTGAACTGGAGGATCAGTGTAAAATCAATCTCCGTTTCATGTATCTTATGGATCATCAAGCACCTTCTTACCGTACTTTCGGCTACTTCATCAACGAAGTACTTGCTGATTCCATTGAAGAAATATTTCAAGATATAAACAAAAAAATCTTCGAGACAGAGCATGTGGATCTTCAACATCTATACATTGATGGATCCAAGTTTGAAGCAAATGCGAATAAATACTCCTGGGTATGGAAAAAAGCAACCGAAAAATCCAGATACCGTCTCTTTGGTAAGATCACTACACTCTTTGAAGAAATCAATGAGGAACTTTCATGTACAGGTATGAAACTTTGTATCAATAGTGAGTACGCACCAGAGTATCTGAAGGAAGCTGCTGAACAGTATGCAGAAGTCTGGCAGATTAATGAAGCAATGTTTGTTCATGGCAGGGGACATCGTAAAACTACACAACAACGTCATTATGAGAAACTCAAAGAGTATGCTGCTAAGTTGGAAGAATACGTGGAAAAAATCAAAATCTGTGGAGAAGATCGCAACAGCTACTCGAAAACAGATCATTCAGCCACTTTTATGCGAATCAAGACAGACTACATGGGAAATGACCAGTTGCTTCCAGCTTATAATGTACAGGTCGGTGTTGCAGATGAATATATTGCTGTTGTTGATGTAAATCAGTATCGCTCAGATATGGATTGTTTTATTCCATTAATGAACAAGTTTTATACTACATATGGCTTCTATCCGAAGTACCCAGTAGCAGATGCCGGATATGGTTCTTACAACAATTACATCTTCTGTGAGCAGCAAGGAATGGAAAAATATATGAAGTTTCCCATGTTCAAGAAAGAGACTACTGACAAGAAATACCATGAAGATCCATTTCGTGCAGTAAATTTTCCAATCGGGGAAGACGGAATCATGCGTTGCCCAAACGGGAAAAACTTTTATCTTCAGTATCGAAAAAACGTAAAAGGGAACAAGTATGGGCGACAGGAAGAAGTGTATCAGTGTGAAGACTGCTCCGACTGTCCATACGCAGAACAATGTAAAAAGACAGACAAAAACCGTACTGTTCGGATCAACCGCGAACTTACAGCGATGCATCAGGAAGTGATAGAAAATCTCGAAAGTATCCAGGGAGCGCTTCTAAGGATGAACAGATCCATTCAGGCAGAAGGTACCTTTGGTATCATGAAAAACGACCGGTGGTACAAAAGAATTGTCCGAAGAGGAATAAAATCTGTATTGCTTGAAGTATTTCTCGTTTCTATCGGACACAATCTTTATAAATATCACAACAAACAGAAAAAAGTTGCAGCTGCCGCATAGGAGTTCATAATAGCATTCTTATGGGGTAAGGGGAATTATACCCTTTTTTATGCAATATAACTATTATCATAACCATAAGCAAAAGGACGCATGAAAAAACTCTCGTTTTTTCACACGCCCTTTTTTGTGTATATAGTGAGCTGGTCTGCTCGATTTCTGCCTTTCTTTCTGATAAAAGTCAGTGTATAATAGAAAACATCTGAAAAGAATGTCCTTTAACAGACGTGAAGGAGGAACGACATGGGACGTGTAGGGCGATTTATTTTAAAGGTTGCGGCAGTATTGATATTGATTATATCGGCGGGTACATTTGCACTTTCTTTATTTACAGGAGAGACAAGAAATGGGGATAATCTGCAAAGCGAGTTCGATTATCTGATCACAGTGGGAATTTCACAGAGTGGAGAAGAAAGCTCATGGAAGGATGCAAATACAGCGTCTTTTATGGATACATTTGTTAAATCAAACGGCTATGAAGCGGTGTATGCAGATGCAGGTAGCGATCAGGAAAAACAGATTGAAGATGTGGAAGGATTTATAAAACAGGGTGTGGACTATATCATTCTGAATCCGATTTCTGAAATTGGCTGGGATGATGTGCTGGAAGATGCAAAAAAGGCACATATTCCTGTAATCCTTGTGAATAACGGTGTTGATACGGATGACAGCAGTCTGTATTCGTGCATGCTTGGAAGTGATTACGGAAAACAGATGAAAAAGGCAGGAAAATGGTTGGATGAATATCTGAAAGAAGAGGACGAGAAAAAGGCAGAGAAAGAAAAGGCGGCTTCTGAGGCACCGACTCAGGAAGAATCGGAACAGACGGAAAGTGAAGATACGGAAGTAAATACAGACAGTTCAAAAGCGACAGATAGCAGTGCATCCATTTTTGATAAAATTATGAAAAGCAGTTCAACGGCGAAGGATGAGATGGATTCGACAGAGGAGGAGCAGACAGAAGAAGACATTACCATCAAGATCGCCGCGATTCAGGAATCCATCGGCTCGGAGGAGCAGCTGATGAGAGCGCAGGGATATCAGACTATGCTGGAGAGGTATTCGGACTGGGAGATGGTGGCACAACAGACCGGTGACAATTCCAGAGAAGAGGCACAGAAAGTCATGAAACTATTTCTTGAGCAGGAACCGGATTTACGGGTAGTGTTTGCAGAGAGTGACGAGATGGCACTGGGAGCCATCGATGCGATCGGGAAATCAGGAAAGACCTGTGGAGAGGACGGAGATATTATTGTGATTTCATTTGGTGGAAGCAAAGCGGGGATCGAAGCTGTAAAAGAAGGTAAATTGAATGTAACCTTTGAATGCAATCCTGGCCAGGGACCGAAAGCGGCAGAACTGATCCAGAGACTGGAATCGGATATTTCCATTGATAAGGAACAATACGTGGAAGAAACATATTTTGATGGAACTATGGATTTGGATGAAATTATAGAAAACAGAACATATTAAAGGCAGGAAGAAGAATGATAAAAGTATTTTTGGTTGAAGATGAAATTATTATCAGAAATGGGATCAAGAACAGTATTAATTGGGAAATGCATGGATATGACTTTGTCGGAGAGGCAAGTGATGGAGAACTTGCGTTACCGATGATTCTTGAAAAGAAACCAGACATCCTGATCACGGATATTAAGATGCCTTTTATGGATGGACTGGAACTCAGTGAGCAGGTTAAAAAAGTACTTCCGGCTACGAAAATCATGATTCTGAGTGGATATAATGAGTTTGATTATGCAAAGATGGCGATTAAGATCGGTGTAACCGATTACCTTCTGAAGCCAATTTCTTCAGAAAAATTGTTGGATGCAGTTAACAAAGTAGCAGAAGAAATCCGGAAAGAGCAAAGCGAAAAAGAGCAGATGAATCAATATGCCCGTGAAATGCAGGAAAACAAAGAAAGTGAAAAGTTTCAGTTTTTCAATCAGGTGTTTGCAGGAAGTATGCCATTTGGAGAATGTCTGGAGCAGGGAAAGCAGCTGGGAATTGAAATCAGTGCAGAGGGATATTGTGTGATCCTCTTTAAGATCATTATGATCGATCATCCGATGGATTATAACGAGGATATTGTAAGTGCAACTGAAGATATAGAAAATCTGAGTGAGCAGACAGAAAAGCTCCTGTGGTTCCGGAGAGGTGTAGAAGGATGGGGATTTATTGCACAGGGAGCTGTTGGTGAAGAACTGACTGCGAGAGCTCAGACATTTAGGGAAGATCTGGAAAAAGTTCTGGAAAAATATGAAAATCTGGAATATTTTGGAGGAATTGGAAGTCAGGTGGGGAGGTTCAGTGAGATTAAAAGATCCTACAATGATGCAAACAGAGCCTTTGCAGAGCGTTTTTCAAGAAGTTTGAGACAGTTTGTGAGTTATTCAGAGGTTCATCAAATGGGGGTTCAGAATGACGTTGAGATGCACAGACTCGGAACCATGGCGGAGAACCGGAAAATGCTGGAGCGTTTCCTGAAGACAGGAACGGAAAATGAAGTAAAAAGCTTTATGGATGCATATTTTGATGCAATTGGTGAGCAGAACCTGCAGTCGATGATGTTGAGACAGTATATTGTAATGGATACTTTTATCAGCGTTCAAAGTCTGGGAGACAGTCTGAACATTGAAAAAGAAGATATTGAAAGAGAGCTTGGCGATGTGCAGGAGGTATCGCAATATGTGCAGGAACTGGAGGCAACGAGGAAGTACCTGGAAAATATAGTCAGACGAATGATCCGGTTAAGAGAGCAGGCATCGGGCAGACGCTATTCAGAAATTATTGAAAAAGCGAGAGATTATATTGGACAAAATTATATGTCAGAGAATATTTCACTGAACCTGGTGGCTTCGAACGTCAATATCAGTCCGAGCTATTTCAGTTCTTTGTTTAGTCAGGAGGTTGGCTCAACCTTTGTAGAATATCTGACGGGTGTTCGTATGGAAAAAGCAAAAGAGCTTCTGATGTGTTCGGATAAGAGGACATCGGACATCGGATATGAGGTGGGATACAAAGATTCCCATTATTTCAGCTATATATTCAAAAAGACACAGGGATGTTCGCCGAAGGAATTCCGTTCAAGAGGAAGGGGATAGAATATGAAGGTGAAATATAAGAACTGGTCGATCAATAAGAAACTGCTTTCCATTTCGCTGTCAGCATTTCTGCCAATGGTAATTCTGGCCGCCTATTTGATCGTGTCTTCAAATAATGCGGCATCAGCTTATTCTGAGATTACAAAAAGTGTTGCCTATGCCAACCGTTATGTGGAAGACTTTAAAAGTCGGCTGGATTATAGTGTGTATCTTGCTGTGGTAAGTAATAAGCAGCTTAAGGAGGTCGGAGATGGAGTTACGACGGTAAATGGAGTAGTGACGGTGAATCCATACGACTATATTACGGAGATGGAAGAGGCGTGTAATAAGATGACGCAAAATGCGACGGTTCCGCTCAACCAGTCACAGGCGGGACGTATTAAAAATTCACTGTCTTCACTCCGGTTTTGTGTACAGGATCTGGATAAACAGATTAAAGAACGGACCCCTTATGATGAGAGAATGGAATATTTTAACAGTAATGTCAAAGATCTGACGACACTGGTGCAGAACGGAATCCAGGACTATGTCTATCTGGAAACTTCCAATTTTGTGACTGTACAGACGGAACTGAACCGGAATAACCGTAATTCGACCATTCTGGCGGTCGGAGTGGCAATTGTTGCGATGAGTATTTCCCTGCTGCTCAGTGGACGAGCAGCAAGAAGTGTGACAAGACCGATCCGCGATCTGTGTGATCTGACAGAGAAGGTTGCCGGCGGTGATTTCTCTGTAAAAACACAGGTCGAAGCGGGGGACGAGATTGCGGTGCTCACACGGAGCTTTAATGATATGACAGAGGAAATCGGGATTCTGGTAGATGATATCCGGAAAAAACAGGAAAATCTTAGAATTATTGAGAACCGACTTCTGCAGGAACAGATCAATCCACATTTCCTTTACAATACTCTTGATGCCATTGTCTGGCTTGCTGAGGAAAATAAAAGTGCAGAGGTTGTGAAAATGGTAACCTCGCTCTCTGATTTTTTCCGCACAACCTTAAGCAAAGGGCATGATTATATTACAGTGAAAGAAGAGCGGACGCATATTGAGAGCTATTTGGAAATCCAGCAGTTCCGCTATCAGGATATCCTGGACTATGAGATCCAGATGGATGAGGAGATCTACGGCTACATTATACCGAAGCTTACACTGCAGCCTCTTGTCGAAAATGCGCTTTATCATGGAATTAAGAATAAGCGGGGGAAAGGTAAAATCCTGATTACCGGTAAAAAGCAGGGAGATAAAATCATTTTCCAGGTCATTGACAATGGAAAAGGTATGACAGAGGAAGAACTGAACAGTCTCCGGAAAAAGATGGCAGGGACGGATACAGGAGATGAAGCGAAGGGCTTTGGTGTATCGAATGTGAACCAGAGAATCAAGTATTATTACGGGGAAGAATACGGAGTGTTCTTTGAAAGCAAGGAAAATGAAGGCACAAATGCGACGATCATCATAGCAGCTAAAAATATTCAACTTCCATCATAAAAAAACTAACTTTTTCACGGAAAAGCAGAAAATATTCTACCAAAAGAGGAAGATTTTCCGTATTAAAAGTATGAAAATTTTATTATTATAAGTACATCAAGAGGTTAAGAAAACCCAATGAAGGAGGAACATGTAAAATGAAAAAAAGAAAAGTGTTAGCAGTATTGTTATGTGCAGCGATGACAGCAGCTTTAGCAGTTGGATGCGGTGGAAGCAAAGGATCTGACAGCAGCGACAAGAGCAGTGATTCATCAAGCTCATCCGATGATGTGATCACAGTAGGTTTCTCACAGGTAGGTGCAGAATCTGACTGGCGTACAGCAAACTCTCAGTCAATGAAAGACACATTCAGCAAAGAAAACGGATATGACCTGATCTTTGATGATGCTCAGCAGAAACAGGAAAACCAGATCACAGCAATCCGTAACTTCATCCAGCAGGAGGTTGATTACATTCTTCTTGCACCTGTTACAGAGACAGGATGGGATACAGTTCTTCAGGAAGCAAAAGATGCAGACATCCCGGTAATCATCGTTGACCGTATGGTTGATGTATCTGATGACAGCCTTTACACAACATGGATCGGAACCGATGCTCTTTGTGAAGGTCGTAAAGCAGCTGAATGGCTGAACGGATTTGCAGAAGCAAAAGGAATCGCAGCATCTGATATCCATATCGCTGATATCCAGGGAACAATCGGATCTACAGCTCAGATCGGACGTACAAAAGGTCTTGAAGAAGGCGTTGACAAATACGGATGGGATCTTGTAGCTCAGCAGACAGGTGAATTTACACAGGCTAAAGGTCAGGAAGTTATGGAGTCTATGCTGAAACAGTATGACAACATCAACGTAGTATACTGCGAGAACGATAACGAAGCATTCGGAGCAATCGATGCAATCGAAGCAGCAGGTAAGACAGTTGGATCTGATATCGCTAACGGCGAAATTATGGTAATTTCTTTCGATACAACACATGCAGGACTTCAGGATGTTCTTGATGGAAAGATCGAATGCGATGTAGAGTGTAACCCACTTCACGGACCACGTGCAGAAGAACTTATCAAAAAACTTGAAGCTGGTGAAGATGTTGAAAAACTTAACTATGTAGATGAAGAAATCTTTGCTCATGATGACACAGTTAAATCTGTAAAAGCTACAAACAGCTTAGACGAAGAAAAAGATTTTGATGTAACACCACTTACACAGGATATTCTTGACGGACGTGCATACTAAAATACAGTAGCAGAGGTCAGATACATTATCTGACAGACACATAAGGGTGAACTAATAGAGAGGCGTGGTAGATAATAATCGGAATGTGCCGGATATTTATACTACGCCCTCTTTATTGAAAAAAGGAAAGCAGGTGGAAGAGTATGGAGGGTAATGTTGTACTTACAATGCGGGATATTTCCAAGACATTTCCCGGTGTAAAAGCATTGCAGCATGTTGATTTTACACTTCGCAAGGGCGAAATTCACGCTCTGATGGGTGAGAACGGTGCAGGTAAATCTACACTGATCAAGGTTCTTACCGGTGTACATGAATTTGAAAATGGCGAGATCCGTCTGGATGGAAAAGACGGTCCGATTATTAATAAATCACCTCAGGACGCACAGAACAATGGTATCAGTACTGTATATCAGGAAGTTAACCTTTGTCCGAACCTGACGGTGGCAGAAAATCTGTTTATTGGACGCGAACCAAGAAAAGCAGGATTTATTGACTGGCGTACAATGAACAAACGTGCAACAGAATTGCTTAAGAGTCTTGAAATTGATGCTTCAGCTACCCAGAAGTTGGAAGAGGTTTCTCTGGCAAGACAGCAGATGATCGCAATCGCACGTGCAGTTGATATGAAATGTAAGGTTCTGATCCTTGATGAGCCAACTTCATCTCTGGACGATGATGAGGTTGCAAAACTGTTCAAACTGATGAACAGACTGAAAGATGAAGGTGTAGGTATTATTTTCGTAACACACTTCTTGGAACAGGTATATGAGGTCTGCGACAGAATCACAGTTTTACGAAATGGGGAACTGGTTGGCGAATACGAAGTCAAAGATCTGCCAAGAGTTATGCTTGTTGCCAAGATGATGGGTAAAGACTTTGATGATCTTGCAGATATCAAGGGAGATCATGCAGAACTCAAAGAATTCATCCCGGTTATCGAGGCAGAAGGACTTAGCCATAAAGGAACGATCAAACCGTTTGATATGACGATCAACAAAGGTGAGGTTGTCGGATTTACAGGACTTCTTGGATCCGGACGTTCGGAACTTGTCCGTGCAATTTATGGAGCTGATAAAGCGGATTCCGGTAAACTGAAAGTTAACGGAAAAGAAGTGAAGATTCATGCTCCGATCGATGCAATGAAGCTTGGTATGGCATATCTTCCAGAAGACAGAAAGAAAGATGGTATCATCGCAGATCTGTCTGTCCGTGAAAATATTATTATCGCACTTCAGGCGAAAAAAGGTATGTTCCATCCAATGAGCAGAAAAGAAATGGATGAAGCAGCAGATAAATATATTAAGATGCTTCAGATTAAGACAGCAAGCCGTGAAACTCCGATCAAGAGTCTGTCAGGTGGTAACCAGCAGAAGGTTATCATTGGTAGATGGCTTCTTACCAATCCGGATTTCCTGATCCTGGATGAACCTACAAGAGGTATTGATATCGGAACCAAGACAGAGATCCAGAAACTGGTACTTGATCTTGCAGATCAGGGAATGTCGGTTGCATTTATTTCTTCAGAAGTAGAAGAAATGCTCCGTACTTGTTCACGTATGGCAGTTATGCGAGACGGTAAGAAGGTTGGAGAAATTTCCGGTGATGAATTATCACAGGAAGGTATCATGAAAGCAATCGCAGGAGGTGAAGAGTAATGAGCACAAATAAATCAACATGGAAAAAGCTTACCTCTATGAGGCTTTTCATGCCATTGGTGTGTCTGTTTGCAATCATTATCGTAGCTACAATTACAATTCCGGGCTTCTTAAGCGTGTCTCTTAAGAATGGAGTTCCATACGGATATCCGGTCGATGTGATCAACCGTGCATCCGAGCTGGTTATTTTGTCAGTTGGTATGACACTTGTTACAGCAGCTTCCGGAGGACAGGACATCAGTGTCGGAGCTGTTATGGCAGTCGCAGCAGCCGTATGCTGCCAGATCCTTTCCGGTGGGGAAGTATCTGTAAACTCTCTGTCAGCACCGATCATCGTTGCATTCCTTGCAGCGCTGGTTGCTTCAGGAATCTGCGGTGCATTTAACGGATTTCTGGTTGCAAAACTGAATATTCAGCCGATGGTTGCGACATTGATCCTTTACACAGCAGGACGTGGTATCGCCCAGCTGATCACAAACGGACAGATTACATATATCCGTGTGAAATCTTATCAGGTATTCGGAAGCTATGTCGGAAAATTCCCGATTCCGATGCCAGTTGTAATTGCAATTATCGTAGTTATCATTGCATATGTTATTTTGAAAAAGACAGCTCTTGGACTTTATATCGAGAGCGTTGGTATTAACGGAACCGCATCCAGACTGGTCGGACTTAATTCAACCATGATCAAGTTCCTTACTTACCTGATCTGTGGTGTACTTGCAGGTGTTGCAGGATTTGTGGCTTCCAGCCGTATCTACTCAGCAGATGCCAACAACATTGGTCTGAACCTTGAAATGGATGCCATCCTTGCAGTTGCCCTTGGTGGAAATGCCCTTGGTGGTGGTAAGTTCAGCCTGATGGGATCTGTGATCGGAGCTTATACAATCCAGGCACTTACAACCGTTCTTTACGGATTGAATGTATCAGCCGATCAGCTTCCGGTCTACAAGGCAATCGTTGTTGTAGTCATCGTTGTCCTTCAGAGCCCGGTATTCAAGAAATTTATTGCAGTGCAGAAAGAAAAAAGAACATCAAAGGCTGCAGTGAAAGGAGGAGCTAACTAATGAAAGCAAAAGTATCCGGAACAAAAAAGAAAATTAACGGAACGACATTCCTCCTTATGATTACAATTTTACTGTTTGTTGTAATGTACGCAGCAGGTATGATCGTATTTAACGACAAAGGTTTTGCAAAACCGCAGATGTTCCTGAATCTGTTCATTTCCAATGCAGGTCTTCTGGTTATCGCGATGGGCGAAACGATCGTTATGATCACAGCCGGAATCGATATCTCAGTTGGTTCTGTTACAGCACTTGTATGTATGGTTGCTGCAAACCAGATGGAAAATCACGGTGCAAGCGCTTATACCGCACTTCTTATGGCACTGGTGATCGGACTTCTCTTTGGTCTGGTTCAGGGATTCCTGGTATCTTATCTGGAGATCCAGCCATTCATTGTTACACTGGCAGGTATGTTCTTTGGACGTGGTATGACATCAATCATCAGTACAGATATGATTTCTATCAAAAATGCAACTTTCATGGCATGGGCTAAATACAAAATTTACATGCCGTTTGGTTCTTACAGTAAGAGGGGAAAATTCCTCCCGGCATATATTTATCCGACAGTTATCATTGCAATCATCGTTCTGATCGTAATCATGATCGTTATGAAGTATACAAAATTCGGACGTTCTGTATATGCGATCGGTGGAAATGAACAGAGTGCACTTATGATGGGACTGAATGTTAAGAGAACAAAAATGGCTGCATACCTTCTGGACGGCTTTCTTGCAGGACTCGGCGGATTCCTTTTCTGTATGAACAGCTGTGCCGGATTCGTAGAACAGGCAAAAGGTCTTGAGATGGATGCAATTTCAGCAGCCGTTATCGGGGGTACACTACTTAGTGGTGGTGTCGGAACTCCATTCGGAACCCTGTTCGGTGTACTGATCAAAGGAACGATTTCCAGTCTGATCACTACACAGGGAACACTTTCAAGCTGGTGGGTACGAATCGTACTTTCCGCACTCCTCTGCTTCTTCATCGTTCTGCAGTCTGTATTTGCAAGCCTGAAGAAGAAAAACTAAAGAAAGAACAGTACTTGAAATATTACAGGCGAAAAGAAAAACGACGGGTATTGACGGAAACTTTTTAATTGCCTATAATAAAAAAGTAGGATTTAAACACCGGATGTTCATATCGTACATCCGGTGTTCTTTTTGTAAGTATTGAGTATAAAGGGGAAGGAGGAAGATGAGATATGAAAATAGGGATTGCGAATGACCATTCTGCAGTGGATATGAAAAAGCAGGTGGTAGAGTATCTTGTGGAAAAAGGATATGAAGTTGTCAATTACGGAACTGATTCTTATGAGAGCTGTCCTTATCCGAAATATGGGGAAAAGATTGGAAAAGCAGTTGCAGACGGAGAAGTGGATCTCGGAGTTGCAATCTGTGGAACCGGTCTTGGAATTTCCATGGCAGCCAATAAGGTTCACGGTGTCCGCGCAGCGGTGTGTTCTGAACCATATACGGCAAAGATGGCAAGAGAACATAATAATGCAAATGTGATTGCGTTCGGTGCAAGAGTAATTGGAATCGAGATGGCAAAGATGATCCTTGATACATTTCTTGGTGCAGAGTTCCTTGGGGGACGTCACCAGGATCGTGTAGATATGATTATGGCGATCGAAGAAAATCAATAGCGCGGATGAAAAACAACAGGAGCGGATAAAGGCAATGAAAAAGCTTTTATCTGCTCTTTTTGTGTATACGGTGAGCCAAGTACAGATTTGTGCTTGCACAAGAATCTGTATTTGTCGAATGAACATCATCGAGCTGTTAAGCGAGATAGTGTACAAAGTATACGAATCGAGTAGGAGTCAGTCTACTCGATTGTATACGGTGAACCAAGTGCAGATTGGCGCCTGCACAAGGATCTGCATTTGGTGAAAAGAAGATGTTACAGAAGTACGGGAACCGAAAAAAAGCTTGTTATACTTGTTTTGATGGCGTCAAAAAACAATACCATATTATTTGATGTTTTATAAGAAGTGCACAAAAGATACAAAAAGAAGAATACAAGTTAGTGACTCAATGAAAAACAAATATGTATTCAAGTTGTACACATATAATAAATACAACTTAGCAAAAACATACAAAAGTTGTACGATAATTTGTAACATATTACGGGTTGAAAATCGGGTGTTTCTTAAGGTATATTAGAGGTAAGGAGAGCAGGGGATTTGTACGTAAATCAGGGGGAAAAGAAGAAAAAAGTGAAAGAAACATCAGCAAAATATGAAGGAATTGTAAGATGGATCCGAGAACAGATTGAAGCGGAAGAACTGCAGCCGGGAGAGCGGATAGAGTCGGAATACCAGCTTTGTGACCGTTTTGGGGTAAGCCGTCAGACCGTCAGACATGCGATCGCTGTTCTGGAAAAAGAAGGTATGATCGAGAAACGCCGTGGAAGTGGGACTTATATAAAGGAAAGTGGTATCATCGGGGTCAGACGAAAAAAAACGATGCAGATCGCGGTGATGACAACTTTTGTTCAGGAATATATTTTTTCTGGTATTATTCAGGAAATCGAGAACAAGATGTCACGCGCCGGATATGGAATCCAGATTTCCATCACCAACAATTCTGTAGAAAAAGAACGTTTTATATTGAAAAGCATTCTGGATAAGAAAAGAGTGGATGGAATTATAGCGGAACCGACAAAGAGTGGCCTTCCTAATCCAAATCTCGATCTGTACAGGCAGATCATGGAGCAGGGAATCCCGGTGATCTTTATCAACAGCTATTATCCGGAACTGAAAGCGCCGCATGTAAGTCTTGATGACAAGATGGCAGGGAAGATGGCGACAAAATATCTGATCCAGTGCGGACACCGTGAGATCGCAGCGATTTTCAAGGCAGATGACGGGCAGGGACACAGAAGGTATGCCGGTTATATCGAAGCCTTAATGGAAGCAGATATCAGGATCGAAGATAAACGGATTGTCTGGATTGATACCGAAGATGTGCGCAATCGCAATATGCGTGAGGAAAGCAGCTGGATTTTAAGAAGGATTCAGGGATGTACGGCATGTGTATGCTACAACGATGAGGTTGCGAGCAGCCTTGCGGCGACATGTCTGGAACAGAAGATCAAAGTGCCGGACAAGATGTCGATCATTGGAATCGATGATTCTGATCTGGCAAATTATTGCGAAGTACCGCTTGCCTCTGTGAAGAATCCGATCCGGGAGCTAGCGAAGAAGGCAGCAGAAGAGATCCTTGATCTTATGCAGGAGAAAGAAGTGCCGGACAGCATGGAACTGAAACCGGAGATTATCAACCGGAGTTCTGTAAAAATCATCAAATAAAAATATTTATCAAATCAAATATATTTTATGAAAGGAAAGGTAAAGAAAAAATGAGTGATGTAAAAAGTATGATCGAAGCAGGAAAGACTTCCCTTGGAATCGAGTTTGGTTCCACACGAATCAAAGCAGTTCTGGTAGGAGAAGATAATGCACCGATTGCTTCGGGAAGCCATGAATGGGAGAACCGTCTTGACAACGGTGTCTGGACTTACACGTTAGAGGATATCTGGACAGGTCTTCAGGACTGCTACAGAGATCTTGCCGTAGATGTGAAGAAGCAGTATGACGTAGAGCTTACTACTGTCGGAGCACTTGGATTCAGTGCCATGATGCATGGATATATGGTATTTGACAAAGCAGGAGAACAGCTTGTACCGTTCCGTACATGGAGAAATACAATGACAGAGCAGGCAGCAAAAGAACTGACAGAATTATTCCGTTTCAATATGCCACAGAGATGGAGCGGAGCACATCTGTATCAGGCAATCCTGAACAAAGAAGAGCATGTAAAGGATATTGATTTTATTACAACGCTTGCAGGTTATGTACACTGGAAACTGACAGGAGAGAAAGTCCTTGGCGTTGGTGACGCATCCGGAATGTTCCCGATCGACAGCACAACACGTAACTGGAATAAAGAGATGCTTGCCAAGTTCGATGAACTGGTTGCACCGAAAGGATATCCTTGGAAAGTAGAAGATATCCTTCCGAAAGTCTTGGTTGCAGGTGAAAAGGCAGGAACACTTACCGAAGAAGGTGCAAAGCTTCTGGACCCAACAGGAAAGCTTCAGGCAGGCATTCCGGTATGCCCTCCGGAAGGTGATGCAGGAACCGGTATGGCAGCTACGAATAGCGTCAGAGTCCGCACCGGTAATGTATCAGCAGGAACCAGTGTATTTGCAATGGTTGTTCTTGAAAAAGCACTTGAGAAAGTACATGAAGAGATCGATATGGTAACAACACCTGCAGGAGATGCCGTGGCAATGGTTCACTGCAACAACTGTACTTCAGATCTGAATGCATGGGTAAATATTTTCAAAGAATTTGCAGAAGCATTCGGTATGAAAGTCGATATGAACGATCTGTTCGGAACTCTTTACAACAAAGCTCTGGAAGGTGATGCAGACTGTGGCGGTCTGATGTCTTATAACTTCTTCGCAGGAGAACCGGTTGTTGGATTTGATGAAGGACGTCCGTTATTTGTTCGTATGCCAGACAGCAAATTCAATCTTGCAAACTTCATGAGAGCAAACTTATATGCATCTCTGGAAGTCCTGAAAGTCGGAATGGACATTCTTCTGAAAGAAGAGAAGGTAGCCGTTGATGAGATTCTCGGACACGGTGGACTCTTTAAGACAAAAGGCGTTGGACAGAGCATCCTGGCAGCAGCACTTGACACACCGGTATCTGTTATGGAGACAGCCGGAGAAGGCGGAGCATGGGGAATCGCACTTCTTGCATCTTACATGAACAACAAGGCAGAAGACGAAGCCCTGGATGATTATCTGGATGCAAAAGTATTTGCAGGACAGAAGGGTACAAAGATGGATCCGGATCCGAAGGATGTAGAAGGATACAATGCATTTATTGAACGCTTCAAGAAGACGCTTCCGATCATGAAAGCTGCAACAGAGACTATGAAATAGAACCCGAAATATTTTACATAAACACAGTAGGAGGCTAAAGCAATGTTAGAAGAACTGAAAAAAGAGGTTTATGAAGCCAATATGCTTCTGCCTAAGTATGGACTTGTCACATTTACCTGGGGCAATGTCAGCGGAATCGACCGCGAAAGCGGGCTTGTTGTGATCAAACCGAGCGGTGTGGATTATGACAAAATGACAGCAGATGACATGGTTGTTGTAGACCTGGAAGGGAACCGCGTGGAAGGCAACTTAAATCCGTCTTCTGATACGGCAACACATCTGGAACTCTACAAAGCGTTCCCGGATATGGGTGGTATCGTCCACACACATTCCCCGTGGGCAACCAGTTGGGCACAGGCAGGAAGAGGAATCCCTTGTTATGGAACCACACATGCCGACTATATGTACGGTGAGATTCCATGTGTCCGCAATCTGACAAAAGAAGAAATCGACGAAGCATATGAGAAGAATACAGGAGTTCTCATTGTGGAACATTTCAAAGGTACAGAATACATGGCAATGCCTGCAGTACTCTGCAAAAACCACGGACCATTCACCTGGGGAACCGATCCACACAATGCAGTACATAATGCAGTCGTACTCGAAGAAGTAGCCAAAATGGCAGCCCGCTGCGAAATGATCAATCCAGACGTAAAACCTGCCCCACAGGAATTACAGGATAAACACTACTACAGAAAACACGGTAAAGACGCGTACTATGGACAATAAGCTATGAGGGCGAAAGCCGGGAGATAGCTGGCGTCAGCTTGCTGACAGTTAGCTATCTTACGGGTTTCATGCGAATGCCAATGAGCATCGAACGAGCTGTGCTTGTGAGATGGGCCACATAGCGTAGTAAATCATTCGGCACATGAATTTAGTGCGTTGCCTGTTCGGCGCACTTAGCGATCGGGAGCGTATGCGACTGAGAGCTTAGTAAGACCGAACTTGTGTTGGGAAGATAGAGTAAATCAATCAACAAAGAAATCAAACAAAAAGGAGAATAAAAACATGTTAGTACAGAAAGATTACAAATTTTGGTTTTGCACAGGATCACAGGATTTATACGGAGATGAATGCCTCGCACACGTAGCAGAACATTCACAGATCATCGTAAAAGCCCTCAATGAATCAGGAATTCTTCCATACGAAGTAGTCTGGAAACCAACCCTGATCACGAATGAAGTAATCAGAAGAACCTTCAACGAAGCAAATACAGATGAAAACTGTGCAGGTGTTATTACATGGTGCCATACATTCTCACCGGCAAAATCATGGATTCTCGGATTAAAAGAACTGAGAAAACCATTACTTCACCTTCATACACAGTTCAACCGTGAAATCCCATACGACACCATCGATATGGACTTCATGAATGAGAATCAGGCAGCTCATGGTGACCGTGAATTCGGACATATTTTCACACGCCTTCATAAGAACCGTAAAGTCATCATGGGTTACTGGGAAGACAAAGAAACACAGGAAAGAATCGGCGACTGGATGCGTACAGCAGTTGGTGTCATCGAAAGCAGTCATGTACGTGTTATGCGTGTAGCTGACAACATGAGAAACGTTGCCGTAACAGAAGGTGACAAAGTAGAGGCTCAGATCAAATTCGGATGGGAAGTTGATGCTTACCCGGTAAATGAAGTTGCTGACGCAGTAGCTCAGGTTGGACAGGGTGATGTAAATGCACTTGTTGAAGAATACTATGACAAATATCAGATCCTTCTGGAAGGAAGAGATGAAGCTGAATTCAGAAAACATGTGGCAGTTCAGGCTCAGATCGAACTTGGATTTGAAAGATTCCTTGAAGCGAACAATTATCAGGCAATTGTTACACACTTCGGAGATCTTGGATCACTTCAGCAGCTTCCGGGACTTGCAATGCAGAGACTGATGGAAAAAGGATATGGTTTCGGTGCGGAAGGTGACTGGAAGACAGCAGCTATGGTTCGTGTAATGAAGATCATGACACAGGGCAAGAAAGATGCAAAGGGAACTTCCTTCATGGAAGACTACACATACAACCTTGTACCTGGAAAAGAAGGTATCCTGGAAGCTCATATGCTGGAAGTTTGCCCGACAATCGCAGATGGACCGATCAGCATCAAGTGCCAGCCACTTAGCATGGGTGACAGAGAAGATCCTACACGTCTTGTATTTACAGCCAAAGAAGGACCGGCTATCGCAACATCACTTGTTGATCTTGGCGACAGATTCCGTCTGATCATCAACAGCGTAGACTGCAAGAAGACAGAGAAACCGATGCCGAAGCTTCCGGTTGCAACCGCATTCTGGACACCACAGCCAGACCTCAGAACAGGCGCAGAAGCTTGGATCCTTGCAGGTGGAGCTCACCATACAGCATTCTCTTATGACCTGACACCGGAACAGATGGGTGACTGGGCAGAAGAAATGGGAATCGAAGCTGTTTATATCGACAAAGATACAAAGATCAGAGATTTCAAAAATGAACTAAGATGGAATGAAGCTGCATATAGAAAATAAATGGCAGCAGATGAATTCTAAGAAATAAACAACCGGGCAGAATCACATTTAAAAGTGAACTGCCTGGTTTTTTGCAACGTATAAAGTTCTAGGTAAAAGTAAAAGTTGAAAAACAGAGCAGTAAAAAAGTTAAATTTTACTAAAGTTATTTATTTCTCCGAAATGTGTGCTATAATGAATTAAATAAATTGCAAAGGAAAGTCATCAAGGGAAAATGCATTAAGGCAATATTGAAAGAAAATAAAAAGAAAGAGAAATAATGGGGGAAGGACATGGCGACGATTAAGGACATTGCGGCAAAAGCGGGGGTTTCCATAGCGACAGTATCCAGAGTGTTGAATCATGATGAAACTTTGAATGCGCAGGAAGAGACAAAAAAAAGAATTTTTGAAATTGCAGAGGAATTAGAATACGAAGTACGCGCACAGAAAAAACGCAGGCGAAAACTGAAGATAGGTGTATTTTATTCTTATTCTCCTGAAGAAGAACTTCAGGATCCTTATTATCTTTGTATCAGGCTTGCTATAGAAAAAAAACTGGAAGAAGAAGGATATACAAAGGTGATTGTGAAACTGGATGATTCGCCGGAGATGATCAATGGATTAGATGGTGTAATCTGTACCGGTACATTCACAAAAAAAATGGTAGAAGCAATAGAGATATGGGAATGCCCGGTTATATTTATTGATGCAGATCCAAACCCAAAGAGATTCGATTCAATTGTGGTAGACTATAGACGGGCAGTAGAAGAGATTGTTTCCTATCTGGTAGGGTGTGGACATACGAAAATAGGGATGATCGGCTGTCGAGAAGTTGATAAGGAGGGGGATGAAGTACTGGATACGAGAATACAGCATTTTCAGAACGCTTTGAAAAAACGGGGACTGTATCACCCGGAATATACAAAGTTTGGTGCTTATTATGCAAAATATGGATACAAACTTCTGAAAGAGTTTTACGAGGAAGGGAATCTGCCGACTGCCTTGTTTGTTGCGAATGATTCGATGGCAGCAGGAAGTTATCGGGCTGCATATGAACTTGGGCTTAAAATACCGGATGATATCAGTATTATTGGCTTTAATGATATCCCAACTGCGAAATACATGGTTCCTCCACTTACTACGGTGAGATTGTACATGGAGTTCATGGGAGAATATGCAGTAAAACTTCTGGAAGAGCGAATTATACATGGAAGAGAGATTTGTGTAAAAGTTTCAATCCCGACTAAACTTTATATACGTGACAGTGTTAAAAAATTTTAATAAGGTAAAAAAGTAAGAGGCTATGGAACGGAGAATGTCCTATAGTCTCTTTATGTATACAGATCGAGTGATGACAGATTGTTTTGTTATGATTTTTTAGCTAAAAATAAAGAGTTAAAATCAATCAAGTAAAAATAGGCAACTTTATTTAAAATAAAAATATAGTTTTACCAAGATAAAAATTGTGAAAAGTATATAAAAATATGGTGTAAATAATAGGTAAAATAGAGAAAAAATATTTATAGGGTAAAAAGTATTTACATTTAACCAGTAAAATAGTATAGTGGTTTTACAAAATAAAATAAGTGAATCAAAGGAGGAAATGATTTATGAAGAGGAAAATTGCAGTAATGTGCGTACTTGCACTTACAGGAACAATGATGCTGACTGCTTGTGGAAACAAGAAAGACAGTAATAATGGAAAGACAAGTGACGGAAAGACAGCAATACGTTTTGCAACATGGGATGTAGCTGATGATGTAGATGCTCAGCAGAAACTTGTAGATAAATTTAATGAGGAACATGATGACATTGAAGTAACACTGGAAGCATACGGAAGTGATTTTGATACAAAGATCAGTGCAGGTATGGGATCTGGAGATACACCGGATGTTATGTATATGTGGAACTACCCGGCATATGCAGATGGTCTTGAACCTCTGGATGAGTATATCGACAAAGAAGGCGATGACTATAAGAATAATTTCTACAGCACACTGTGGAATTACAACTCATTAGACGGAACAACATATGGTATTCCAGTGGGATTTACAACACATTCACTTTTCTATAACAAAGACCTTTTTGCACAGGCTGGTGTAGAAGAACCTACAGATGACTGGACATGGTCGGATCTTCAGGCAGCTGCCAAGACAATTGAAGAAAAGACAGGTCAGAAAGGTTTTGCATTCCAGATGAAACCAGATCCGTATGATTTTGAAATGTATCTGTGGAGCAATGGAACTGCTTATTGTGACGAAGACGGACAGATGGCAGGTCAGATTGATTCAAAAGAATCTCAGGAAGTATTTAAAATGTTCCAGGATATGGAAAAAGACGGATATGCAATTGCAACAGAAAAGAACGGAACTGATGAATTCCGTGCCGGTACAGCAGCAATGTATGTATATGGATCATGGTCAATTGCTTCTCTTAATGAGGATGGAATGAATTATGGTGTGGCAAAAATTCCTTCTTTTGACGGAAAGACCTCTGTAAGTATTCTGAGCTCTTCAGGACTTTCTATTTCAAAAGACAGCAAGAACAAAGATGCTGCATGGGAATTCGTAAAATACTGGACAGGCGAAGAATGCAACAAAGCAAGAATCGGTTTGGAACTTCCGGTACTTAACAGTGTTGTAGAATCTGAGGGTATCATGGATGAACCAGAATATGCACCATTCTATGAGATGCTTGAGCAGAGTGACGGACATACTCCGGCAAGCTTCCTGATTGAAGACTGGTCAGAAATTTCAGAAAACCTCAGCTTATCATTTGAACAGATTTTCAATCCAAGCTCATACATGGATGTAAAAGATGTTTTAAAAGAAGCAGCAGACGCACAGTAATAGCATACAAACAAACCGGCGCCGGAACAATTTATGATTCCGGCGCCGATAAATAGGAGAGAAGAAAAATGAAGCAGAGAAAATTCCTGAAGACGGCCACACCGTATTTGTTTATTATGCCGTGGATTATCGGGTTCCTTGTATTTACAATCGGTCCCCTGATTCTGTCTTTGATCATGAGCTTTTTTGACTGGCCGCTTACCACAGCGCCAACATTCAGGGGACTTGGAAACTATATTGATATGTTTACAAAGGACAAACAGTTCTGGAAATCCCTTATAATCAGTTTGAAATATGCGGCAATTTTCGTACCGCTTAACATGATTATTGCATTGTTCCTTGCAATGCTGATCACACAGCCGGTTAAAGGAGTAAAAGTATTTCGTACAATTTTCTATATTCCGGCAGTTATCTCAGGTGTAGCGGTTTCTATCATCTGGGGATGGATCCTCAACGGAGATTATGGTGTACTGAATTATCTGTTATCTCTTCTGGGAATCAAAGGGCCGAAGTGGCTGGTTGATCCGGCATGGGCACTCCTTGCAGTTATAATTGCAAGTGCGTTTGGTGTTGGAACGATGATGCTTATCTTCTACACAGATATCAAAAATATTCCGGTTGATGTATACGAAGCTGCATCCATTGATGGAGCAGGTCCTGCAAGGAAATTTTTCAGTATTACACTTCCGATTATTACACCTACAATTTTATTTAACCTGATTACGTCAATTATCAGTTCTTTCCAACAGGTAACATTGGTTATGCTTCTTACCGGAGGCGGACCGCTTAAATCTACCTACTTCTATGGACTGTATACATACAATAACGCATTCAAACATCACAAACTTGGATATGCCAGTGCAAACGCATGGGTAATGTTTATTATCATTCTTCTGCTGACTGCTGTGGTATTCAAGTCATCATCCGCATGGGTATTCTATGAGACAGAAGCTAAAAACAGCGGAGCAAAGAAAACAAAAAAGAAAAAAGGGGGTAGAAAGTAATGAAGATGTCTAAAAAATCAAAAATTGTAATTTACATATTACTCGGACTGGTAGCCATTTACTTTCTTGCACCGTTTATTTACATGCTGTTTTCTGCATTTAAGACAGAAGGAGAAGCAATTGCATATCCACCGAAACTTCTGCCGTCAGAATGGCATTTTGAGAACTTTATTAATGCATGGAAATCACAGCCGTTTGGAACATATCTTTGGAATTCAATTCTTGTAACAGTTCTGACAACAGTCGGACAGGTGCTTTCATGTTCACTGGTTGCTTATGGATTTGCAAGATTTAACTTTAAAGGGAAAAATATTCTCTTTATGATCCTGCTTTCAACAATGATGATTCCATGGGATGTTACCATGATTCCGCAGTACATGGAATTCAACTTATTCGGATGGATCAATACACTGAAGCCGCTGATCGTGCCGGCATGGTTCGGATCTGCCTATTATGTATTCCTGATGAGACAGTTCCTTATGGGAATCCCGAAGGATTTTGAGGAAGCAGCACGAATTGACGGCGCAAATCAGTTCCAGATTTACTGGAAGATTTTCATGCCGATCATGAAACCTTCATTGATTCTTGCCGGTGTACTTAATATGCTGACTGTATGGAATGACTATCTTGGACCACTCATTTTCTTACAGGACAGAAGCAAATATACATTGGCACTTGGACTTGCTTCATTTAAAGGAGTTCACAGTACACAGATTATTCCGATGCTCTGTATTACGATTATTATGATTATTCCGCCGATCATTATTTTCATTATCGCGCAGAAATATATTGTTGAAGGAACCAGTGGTTCTATCAAATAGACAGGCGTATGGAGCGGTCAGGCAGACTGTATCTGTCTGACCGCTGTTGCTGTCTTATATGGGATACCACTTGAGAGGAGAAAATTATGGCAAGAAAAACAGTAAAAAGATGGGAAGACCATCGGATTACCGGAATTGGGAGAAGAGAAGCACGAACGGCTTTTTATAAAGATTCGCAAAAGAAAATCAGTTTAAATGGGGAATGGGATTTTAAATATGTTGATGCACCGGAATTATCACCGGAAGGATTTGAACAGTCGGGGGCACGTGAAGGATGGGATAAGATTGATGTTCCGTCCGTATGGCAGCTTAGAGGGTATGACAAGATGCATTACACAGATGTGTTATATCCATTTCCGGTAAACCCACCGTATGTACCAGATGAAAATCCAACCGGAATTTATAAAAAGATAGTTGTATTAGATGAACAGTGGATGGAAAAAGACACGGTTCTGAAATTCCATGGTGTTGACAGTGCATTTGATGTATGGGTAAATGGAAACCATGTTGGATTTGGAAAAGTCAGCAGACTGCCTTCAGAATTTGACATTACCGGGTTTGTAAAAACAGGTGAAAATGACATTACCGTTCGTGTATACAAGTGGTCAGACGGTACTTATCTGGAAGATCAGGATATGTGGTGGTTATCAGGAATCTACAGGGATGTAGAACTGATTAATGAGGAAAAGAATGCAGTTCTGGATCTTCGTGTAAATGGAACACTGGATGACAGCTACAAAAATGGTCTTTTTACAGCTGGAATTACAATGAAACAAGCTGGTACAAATCTTGGCTGGAAGCTTTCTTATAAAGGAAAGACTGTTCTTGAAGGTGAACTTGTTTCGGAAGGAAAAGATGTATGTATTGAGGCTGAGATCCCGGAAGTTCATACATGGACAGCTGAGACACCTGAGTTATATGAATTTACAGTAATGACAGAAAATCAGGAAGTAACAGTCAGATGTGGATTTCGCAAAATCGAGATCAAAGATAAGAACTTTCGTGTCAATAATCAGGTAATCCTTCTGAACGGAGTCAATCATCATGATTATAATCCAAAAGAAGGAAGAAGAGTGACAAGAGAGCAGATGGAAGCAGATATTCGTCTGATGAAACAGTACAATATCAATGCTGTTCGCTGCTCGCATTATCCGGCAAATGAATATTTTTATGATCTGTGTGACGAATATGGACTTTATGTGATCAATGAAGCAGATCTGGAATGCCATGGATTTGAATGGGTAGAAAATTATACATGGATCACAGATGATGAGACATGGAAAGATGCTTATGTAGACCGTAGTGTCCGTATGGTAAAGAGAGACAGAAATCATCCATCGATCATTATGTGGTCTATGGGAAATGAATCCGCATTCGGATGCAATTTCCGCAGTGCAGCAGAAGCAATCCGTGAGTTGGATGATACCAGACTGGTTCATTACGAAGGAGATTTTGAGGCAGAAGTGACAGATGTATATTCTACGATGTATACCAGACTGAAAGGTCTCAAAGAGATTGCTGAATATCAGATCAAAGGGGATAAACCACACGTAATGTGTGAATATGGACATGCGATGGGAAACGGTCCCGGAGGATTAAAAGCATATCAGGATATGTATCGCAAGTACAAACGTCTTCAGGGTGGATTTCTCTGGGAGTGGTATGATCATGGAATTTACACTGAAGAAGAGGATAAGAAGTATTATAAATACGGTGGAAATTATGGAGATTTTCCAACTAATGGGAACTTCTGCATTGATGGGATTCTGATGCCGGACAGAACACCGTCTCCGGGAATGGAAGAATACAAACAGATCATTGCACCAGTAGAAATTACAGCTGTTGAAGGAAGCATGAACAAGCTTCAGATCCGGAATTATTATGATTTCCTGAATCTGGATACGACAACACTTTATTGGGAAGTAAAAGCAGAAGATCAGACGATACAGGACGGAACCGTTGAAGGACTTTCGGTTGTTCCGCATGAAGGAAAGATCATTACCTTACCAATTACAGCATTTGAATTACAGGAAAATACAGACTATTATCTGAATCTGACTGTATGTCAGAAAGAAGAAAGAAACTATGCACCGGCAGGGTATGAAATCAAGAAAGTCCAGATTCCGATGCAGATCCGAAAAGATGGATTTTCGGTAAGAGAAACAGCTGATAAGCTTCAGGTAACAGAAGGACAGGGGGTTCTTACTGTAGAAAACAGCCGTGTGACAGCAAAATTCAGTACTGTATTTGGAAAATTGATTTCTTTTGGAAAAGATGGAAAAGAGTATCTGACTGAAGGACCGAGAATGAATGTATACCGTGCAACAATCGATAACGATATGTACAAGAAAGAGGACTGGATGAATAAATATTTTATTCAGAAACCGGTAGAAGAGACAGAATATGTCAGCTGTCTGAAAGAAGACGATAAGGTGATCGTCCAGATCGGAACATTCTTCAGTTGCTATAACCAGTCCTGGGGATTTGAATGTGATTACACTTATACGGTTTATTCTTGTGGACAGATGAAGGTGGAAATTCAGGGAAAAGCTGTTCAGAGAGGAAAACTGGAACCAGCGTTCTTACCACGTATCGGAGTCATTATGAAAGGAAATAAAAACTTTCAGAAGGCGATGTGGTATGGTATGGGACCTGGTGAGAGTTATGTAGACAGTAAGGCTGCATCTATTATGGGAATTTACGAAAATACAGTTGACGGAATGATGACAGATTATGTATTCCCACAGGAAAACGGACATCATGAACAGGTGAAATGGTTCCGTATTGGAGATGGAAAAGATGGTCTGTTATGCAAGATGGAGGAGAAGCTTGGTCTGAACCTTGCTAATTATACCGATGAAAGTCTGGAAAAAGCACAGCATCCATTTGAAATTGAAAAAGCGGATGATGTGATTATCCATCTGGATTATCGCCAGTCAGGACTTGGAAGCAACAGCTGTGGAGAAGAACAGTTGGAAGAAAATAAAGTAAAACTTCAGGATTTTGCAATGGCATTTACTGTGCAGGCAGCAGAATGCGGAACCGAAATCCGGGAAGCAAGAAAACAGTACATCGATTAAGAATAAAGGAGACAATCATATATGAGCAGAGAAATGTTTTCAGAAAATCTGAGAAACAGATTACATAGCGATGAATGGCTCATCTGGCAGGATCAGTATGAGGCAAAAGAGAATCTCAAATATGAGAGTTTGTTTGCTCTTTCCAATGGCTACCTCGGAATCCGGGGAAGTCATGAGGAAGGAACAAAGATTACACTTCCATATCTTTATATCAATGGAGTGTTTGACAAGTCAGAGACATTTATGCGTGAACTTTCCACACTTCCGAACTGGCTTGGAATCAGACTTTATGTAGAAAAAGAGTTGATTGGAATTGAAGACTGTGAAATTTTGGAATTTTCAAGAGTGCTTGATATGAAAGGAGCTTTTCTTGGAAAGAGAGTTCGTCTGAAGGACTCAAAAGGAAGAGAGACTTTGATCGAAGGAATCCGGTTTGTGAGCAGAAACAATGTACACAGGATGGGAATCCGGCTTTATGTGACACCGCTCAACTACAGTGGAATCATTGAAGTAGAAAGCATTATTGATGGTACGATCATTAATTTTTATGATGCACCACGCTTTAAGGTAAAACATACTTATATGACAGCGAATGAAAAGCTGGCAGCAGATGGATGTTATGTGGAAGTTGCAACCAGAGAAAATCATCTGCATGTAGGTTGTGGATGCCGTATCGAAGCTTATGCAGATGGAAAACAGATTCTTGGAAACAGAATGATAAGCAGATTTGGTGAGCAGAGTGTGGAATTTGGTGATATCCATGTAGAAGAAGGAAAAGAAGTAGAAATCGTAAAATATGTTTCGATGTATACAGAAAGAGAATGCCCGGCTTATGCTCTTCATACAACAATCGAAAAAGAAATTGAAGGATTTGTTGAAACGGGATTTGATCAGGAACTGAAAGCGCATGAAGATGTTTATAAGAATATGTGGGAAAATGCAGATATTCAGATTACAGGGGATGAAGAATTGAACCGTGCAGTCCGTTTTAACATCTTCCATCTGATGAGTACGGGAAACGAACATGATGACCATGTGAATGTTGGGGCAAAGCTTTTAACAGGAGAAGAATATGGTGGACATGCTTTCTGGGATACCGAACTTTTTATGCTTCCGTTTTTCTCATGGGTATTTCCGAAGACTGCACAGAATCTGGAAAATTACAGATACCATCTTCTGGATGCAGCGCGTGCAAATGCACATAAGAATGGATATAAAGGAGCACAGTATCCGTGGGAGTCAGCAGATGATGGTACAGAGCAGTGTCCGGATTGGACCATTGAGCCAGATGGAACCTGTTATAGATGTTATGTTGCGGTATATGAGCATCATGTAACAGCAGCAGTTGCTTATGGAATCTATAATTATGTTAAGATCACGCAGGATATGGATTTCCTTTACAGCAAAGGAGCGGAGATTCTGACAGAGACAGCAAGATTTTGGGCAAGCCGCTGTGAGTACAACAAAGAGCAGGATCGTTATGAAATCAATCAGGTAACGGGACCGGATGAATGGCATGAACCGGTTAATAATAACCTCTATACCAATTATCTGGCGAGATGGAATCTCGGATATGTTCTGTCACTGCTTGCATCAATCAAGAAAGAGAATCAGGAAGCGTATGATATCCTGATCGAAAAGACAGGACTTACAGAGGCGGAAACTGCACACTGGAAAGAAGTGCAGGAAAAGATGTATCTGCCAAGAAAAGAAGGCACAAGACTTCTGGAACAGTTTGAAGGATATTTCGAGCTTGATAATGTAACAATCGAAAAATATGATGAGAATGACTGGCCAATACGTCCGGATGCACTTAAGACAAAAAGAGCAAGAGAGACACAGATCAATAAGCAGGCAGATGTTGTTATGCTGTTACACCTTATGGGAAATGAATTTGATGAAGAAACGATTAAAGAAAACTATGCTTATTACGAAAAGCGTACACTTCATGGTTCTTCATTGAGTCCGAGTATTTTTTCTGTTATGGGGCTTAAAGTAGGGGATGATTCAAAAGCATATCGGTATCTTCGCCGCGCAGCCTTTATTGACCTGTTGAATATGCAGGGAAATACAAGAGAAGGAATCCATGCGGCAAATACTGGTGGAGTATGGCAGACAATTGTATTTGGGTTTGCAGGTGTAGCGCAAAGAGAAGATGGTATGTTGAAAGTTCATCCGAATATGCCAAAGGAATGGCAGGGATTAACATTCCGTCTGCATTATAGAGGGGCATGGCTTGAAATTACGGCAGATGGAAGTAATCAGGCAAAGGTCATTCGTCTTGCAGGAGAACCTGTAGAAGCTGAAATAAATGGAAAAGTAACAACAATCTAAAAAAGAGACGGGAGGATATATGATGAAAAAATGGCTGGCAATCGGAGGACTTATACTGGTTACGGTCATATGGGGAGGCGGCTTTGTCGCAAGTGATATGGCACTGGGAAGCATGAAGCCTTTCCAGATTATGATGGTAAGATTTTTGTTGGCATCTGTGCTGATGGGGATGATCAGCATGGGACAGCATAAAAAAGAAGGGAAACTTGAGAATCGTGCAGGTGCAATAAAAGCAGGTATTCTGATGGGAATTGCACTTTTTGCAGGATTTGCATTTCAGATTATCGGTCTGCAATATACAACACCTTCCAAAAATGCATTCCTTACAGCACTGAATGTAGTTATAGTGCCGTTCATTGCATTTATAATTTTGAAGAAGAAAGTAGGCATGAAAGGAATCATTGGAGCAATCATGTCCGTTATTGGAGTAGCACTGCTTTCTTTGAATGGAAATCTTACACTGAGTCTGGGAGATGGTCTTACACTTCTCTGTGCGGTAGGATTTGCGTTCCAAATCTTTTTTACAGGAGAATCTGTGAAAAAATATCCGGCATCTGTACTGAACATGGTGCAGATGATCACAGCATTTGTATTATCGGCAGTCAGTCTTGTGATTTTTGGAGAGAACGATTTTCAGGTTACAACACAGGGATGGTTAAGTGTTTTGTATCTGGGAGTAATCAGTACGACTGTATGTTATCTGCTCCAGACCGCATGCCAGAAGTATGTAGATGAGACAAAAGCAGCGATTGTACTTTCAATGGAATCTGTATTTGGAACGATTTTTTCTATCATCATTCTGCATGAAGTGATTACACTTCGCATGGTGATCGGATGTGCGATCATCCTGGCCGCTGTCATCATTTCTAACTTGTCTGAAACAGAAGGAGAAGCAAAAGATGAAGAAATACAATGCAGTAATTTTTGATTTGGATGGAGTAATCTGTCATACAGATAAATATCATTATCAAGCATGGAAAGCAGTTGCAGATGAACTGGGAATCTATTTTGATGAAGAAATCAATAACCGACTCAGAGGGGTGAGCCGTATGGAAAGTTTTGAAATTATTCTGGAACGCTATGAAGGAGAAATGAGCGAAGAAGAGAAAGAATGCTGGACAACAAAGAAAAATGATATCTATAAAGAACTTCTGAAAAATATGAGTCCTGCAGATCTGTCTGCAGAAGTAAAGGAAACATTGGATGATCTTCGTGCGAATGGACATAAACTGGCGATTGGATCATCCAGTAAAAACGCAAGATTTATTCTCGGTCAGTTGGGACTTGGAGAGTATTTCGATGCAATTTCAGACGGAAATAATATTTCAAAATCAAAGCCGGATCCGGAAGTATTTGTGAAAGCAGCAGAGTATGTAGACGAACAGGCTGATAAGTGTTTGGTTGTAGAAGACGCAAAAGCAGGACTGCAGGCAGCAATCGCAGGGGGAATGGATTGCGCTGCTATCGGGGATGCAGTTGCAAGCGGACTTGGAACCTATAATCTGTCTGCATTTGCAGATCTTCTGAAAGTTACGGCTAAGTAAGAAAGAAGATGACTAGAATGAATGAAAAATTTTTAAATAACCTTCTTAACAGTATTTCGGTATCGGGTTATGAGGAGCAGGTGCAGGATATTGTAACAGAAGAAATGAAAGAATATACAGATGAGATTCGCCGTGATGAGATGCAAAATCTGACATGTATTCTGAATCCGGAAAACGATGTACGTATCATGCTTTCGGCACATGCAGATGAAATCGGACTTATGATTTCGAACATCCGGGAAGATGGAAGACTGCAGGTGATTGACAGAGGCGGAATTGTTCCGGCAACTTATCCGGGACGTCAGGTGCGTATCAAGACAAAAAACGGAGAGGTTTACGGTGTTGTCGAAGCATATCGTGATTTGTTCAAAGAAGAAAATTTGGGAACAAAGCATTTTCTGATCGATATTGGGGCGAAAGATAGAGAAGATGCTTTAAAGAATGTAAGTCTGGGAGATCCGATTGTTCCGGATACACATATTCGTAAGATGAAAAATGGTAAATTTACAGCCAGAGCATTGGATGACAGACTTGGTGTTTATATCATTATGGAAGCAATCAAGAGAGCGAAAGAGCTTGGATGTAAAGTTGGTGTCTATGGAGCTTCTACAACTGGAGAGGAGACAACGAAAACCGGAGCTTTCTGGACAAGTACACGGATTAATCCGACACTTGCGATTGTTGTGGATGTGACTTACACAAGCGACTGCAGTGGAATGAATCCGGCTGAGATGGGAACGGTTCTTCTGGGGGGTGGACCGGTTCTTTGCAACAGTCCGATCGTGGTAAAAACTTTAAATGCCAAAATGGAAGAATGTGCAAAAAAAGTAGGAATTCCAGTTCAGAGAGAAGCTGCAAGCAGGCTTAGTTATACGGATGGAGATAAGATTCATTTTTCAAATCAGGGCGTACCGATGGTACTGGTATCTATCCCGCTGCGTTATATGCATATGCCTGCAGAGGTAGCAGATGAAAAAGATGTGGAAGGTTGTGTGGAATTGATAGCACAGTTTCTTGCAAACTATAATGCGTAGAAAATAAAAAACGGTATTTACTCGTGAAGATGAGTAAATACCGTTTTTTGTATTCTGTCCTGTGGATGAATCGAACGCACATCCACAGGGACAGGATTTAGAAAAATACATTTCCCCCAACGTTGATCCCGGACATTCCGGTACTTGCACTTCGGAACTGGGAACATCCGCTTACGGATGCAAGCCGTGCTCCGCCGAGCGCTTCCTGAGCGACCTGATAGCATAAGGATACAGGTCCGCTTTGCAAGACGCGGCTTAAGCTTCCGTCCCAGGTTGGAGCAAACTGACCGCTCTGGTAGACGACACCGCTGATCGTATTCGGATACAGCGGACTCTCTACACGGTTCATGATGACTGTAGCAACGGCAAGAATACCGTTATAATTGTAACCGCCGGCTTCACACTGCAGAATTGCAGCAAAGAGAACCAGATCTGTGGTCTCGGCAGGAGTATTCGGAACTGTAATCGTTGTATTGCCGCCGGAACTACCGGAATCCGTGTTCCCGGAGCTGCTTGAAGTATTATTGGCAGCAGTCTGTGCAGCTTCTGCCTGTCGTTGTTGTTCAGCAGCTTCTTCTTCCTGTTTTTTCTTAAGTGCGGCAGCAGCGGCTGCCTGTGCTTCTTTTGCTTTTGCCAGTGCTTCGGATGAAGCCTGAAGTTCACCGGAAGTAGAGGAAATCTTGTCATTCAGTTCCTGTTCCTGTTGGTCGAGATTTGTTTTCATCTCTGCCAGAGAAGCCTGCTCTGCTTTCAGATCAGAGTCCTTTTTAGCGACAAGCTCGTGAACCTTCTGTAATTCATCCAGCATATTTCTGTCGTATTCTGTAATGTTCTTGACAAATTCTGCTTTGTTTAAGAAATCTCCCATGCTTTCAGAAGAAAAGATGATCTGCAAGAGTGACGTATTTCCTGTTTCGTACATATATTTGATTCTTTTCTTCATAGCATCATACTGTAACTGCTCGTCCAGTTTTGCGGCGGCAAGATCCAGTTCTGCTTTCTGTACGGAAGCATCCGTATCCTCAATTTTTGATGCAAGATCTGTGATCTCAGCGCTGAGACTAGTAAGGTCCTGATTCAGAGAGTCGAGTTGGTTCTGAAGACCGTTTGTCTGCTTTTCGAGAGAGTCTACAGTGTCATCGGCGTAAGCTTTTGTAAACGGGGAACAGACCAGGGCAGCGGTAAGGAGTGCGATGGTTGTCCTTGAAAATGCTTTTAACCTTTTCTTCATAATTCTTCCTTTCTTCAAAATTGAGCCTTTATCAGTATACTACAAAATGCCTGAATCCGCAAATTTTGTTATACATACACGGGGAATCGTGTTATACTAAGATTTGAAATGTATTTTTAGCTTTACCATAAATGAGGGAATTATTCATGAAAAAGATAAAAATGATAGGGCTTGATCTGGATGGTACTTTACTGAATGATAAGAAAGAACTGACCAGTCATACAAGAGAAATACTTACACGTGCGATCGACCAGGGGGTAACAGTACTGGTTGCAACAGGGCGTCCGGTGACAGGGATCCCGGAAGTGCTCCGGAATTTTCCGGGGATGCGGTACGCACTGACATCGAACGGCGGAAGGATCCTGGATTTACAGGAAGACAAAGTACTTTATGCCAATATGCTCTCTTATGAGATGGGAGCAGCGATCCTTAAGATTTTTGGAGATTATGATACGTTCAAGGAGATCTATTTTGATGGAAGAGGTTTCGTACAGGCAGATGAACTTTTGAAAGTCGGAGAGTATCTGCGGAATCCTGCGATGGCAGATTATATCCGAACCACCCGCAAAGGCATTACGAGTCTCTGGGAGAAGATGGAAGAGATGAATGGGCATGAGATGGATAAGATCCATGCACTTTTCAAGAATCAGGACGAACGGCTGGAAGCAAAGCAGCGGATCATAGAGCTTGGGGATTTAAGCATCAGTGATTCGATGGGAACGAATCTGGAGATCAATGCACCGGGAGTCAACAAAGGAATGGGACTGATTCAGCTTGGCAGGCTTCTTGGAATTGAACGAGAAGAGATCATGGCATGCGGGGATGGCAACAATGACCTGATGATGTTAAAAGAAGTCGGATTTGGTGTTGCGATGGCAAACGGAGCAGATGAAGTAAAAGAGGTGGCAGATTATATCACATTGTCCAATGAGGAGGATGGTGTGGCGGCTGCCATTGAAAAATTTGTATTGAATCCCGAGAGGGGATAGAAAGAGGGAAAAATGTTAGATATTTTAATTGCTGTCATTCTGGGTATCGTGGAAGGTATCACAGAATGGCTTCCAATCAGTAGTACAGGGCATATGATTCTGGTAGAGCAGTTCTTACATATGAGTACAAGTCATGAATTCAACAGTATGTTCCGTGTTGTGATCCAGCTCGGTGCAATTATGGCGGTCGTTGTTCTGTATTTCAATAAGCTGAATCCGTTTTCAAAGAGAAAATCAGCGAAGCAGAAGAGAAATACAATCAACCTGTGGTGCAAGATCGTTGTGGCTTGTCTGCCGGCAGCTGTGATCGGGCTGTTATTTGATGATATCCTTGACAAGTATCTTTACAATTATGTAGTTGTTGCACTGATGCTGATCATTTATGGTATCTTCTTCATTCTGATCGAGAAAAAGAATGAACACACCAGACCGCAGGTTACAAAGCTGACAGAGCTTACCTATCAGATGGCACTGATCATCGGAGGCTTCCAGGTCCTGGCACTGATCCCGGGTACTTCACGTTCAGGAGCAACCATCCTTGGAGCACTGCTCATCGGAACCTCCCGTTATGTGGCAACAGAATTTACCTTCTACCTTGCGATTCCGGTTATGTTCGGAGCAAGTATCTTAAAGGTTATCAAATTCGGATTCCATTATACCGCGATCGAAGTAGTCATTCTGCTTGTGGGATGTCTGGTAGCGTTCTTCGTATCCGTATTTGCAATCAAGTTTTTGATGGGATATATCAAGAAGCATGACTTTAAGGCATTCGGTTATTACCGTATTGTACTTGGAGTTCTGGTACTTCTTTATTTCCTGATCTTTGGCTAAAAGAGAATAATCACGAAAAAAAGTGGGAATTTATGCAAAAAAATGTATAAAAACCCACTTTGTTTTTTCTTTATAACATGATAGAATAGGGGAAATGGATAAAATTTGGAGGTTGGTATTATGAAAATGAAAAAAGCAATCAGTGTTGTACTTGCATGTGCATGTGTATTCAGTTTTGCAGCTTGTGGATCAAAGAGTGATTCAGCAAAGAGTGACTCTGCAAAATCAGACAAGAAAGAAAAGCTTGTTATGGCTACAAACGCAGAATTCCCACCATTTGAATACTATGACGGAGATGAAGTTGTCGGAATCGATGCAGAATTCGCAGCAGCGATCGCTGACAAGCTTGGAATGGATCTGAAGATCGAAGATATGGCATTTGACTCTATTATCCCGGCTGTTCAGAGCGGAAAGGCAGATATCGGAGCAGCAGGTATGACTGTAACAGAAGACCGTGCTACGCAGGTTGATTTCTCTGACAGCTATTACACAGGAGTTCAGGTTATCATTGTAACAGATGACAGTGATATTACAGAACCGGATGATCTGAAAGGAAAGAAGATTGGTGTTCAGCAGGGAACAACAGGGGATATTTATTCTACAGATGATTTCGGTGATGATAATGTAGAGCGTTTCAACAAAGGTATGGAAGCTGTACAGGCTCTGCAGCAGGGCAAGATCGATGCAGTGATCATTGATAACCAGCCGGCTAAGACATTCGTAGAAGAAAATGAAGGTCTGAAGATCCTGGAGACTTCTTATGTAGAAGAAGATTATGCACTGGCAATCAAAAAAGGTAATGATGATCTGGTTAAGAAAGTCAATGATGCGATCAAAGAGTTAAAAGAAGATGGAACATTTGATAAAATCGTTGCAAAATATATTACAGACTAATCGGGTACAGACTGGTGGTGTCTTATGAGTGATTTTAAAGCAAGATTTATAATGAATTTTATAAAAGATGACAGATGGCACTACATTGCAGACGGACTTAAGGTTACATTAATTGTAACCTTTTGTGCTGTCCTGATCGGTGTAGTTCTCGGATTCCTTCTGGCAATTGTCCGTTCTACATACGATAAGACCGGCAAGATGAAGCTCCTGAATCTGATCTGCCAGATTTACATCACGGTCATCCGTGGTACACCGGTTGTTGTACAGCTGCTTATCATTTACTTTGTAATTTTTGCAAGTGTGGATGTCAGTAAGACGATTGTAGCGATTCTGGCATTTGGTATGAACTCCAGTGCTTATGTTGCTGAGATTTTCCGTTCCGGTATTATGGCAGTTGATAACGGACAGTTTGAGGCAGGACGAAGTCTTGGATTTAATTATCGTCAGACAATGATCTATATTATCATGCCGCAGGCGTTTAAAAATGTCCTTCCGGCACTTGGAAACGAATTTATCGTTCTCTTAAAAGAAACTTCTGTTGCCGGATATATTGCCCTTCAGGATCTGACAAAGGGCGGAGATATCATCCGAAGCAGAACCTACGATGCGCTTATGCCGCTGATGGCAGTTGCGATCATTTACCTGGTTATGGTTATGATCTTCAGTAAACTGGTAAGTATGCTGGAAAGGAGGTTAAGGAACAGTGACCACTAATGGAGATGTATTGATCCGTGTAGAAAATCTGCAGAAAGCATTTGGCGATTTTCATGCACTGAATGGAATTACAGAAGAGATCCACAAAGGAGAAGTTGTGGTAATCATCGGACCGTCAGGATCCGGAAAATCTACATTCCTCCGTTCCCTGAACCTTCTGGAGGTGCCGACCGGAGGTCATATTTATTTTGAAGGTGTGGACATTACAGATGCAAAGGTAGATATCGACAAACACCGTCAGAAGATGGGAATGGTGTTCCAGCACTTTAATCTTTTCCCACATAAGACGATTCTTGAAAATATCACACTGGCTCCGATCAAGCTCCTGAAAAAGGATAAAGCAGAGGCAGAAAAAGAAGCAAGAGTACTTCTTAAGAGGGTTGGACTGGAAGAGAAGGCAGATTCTTATCCGTCACAGCTTTCCGGTGGACAGAAGCAGCGGATCGCGATCGTGCGTTCCCTTGCCATGAACCCGGATGTAATGCTCTTTGATGAGCCGACATCCGCACTGGACCCGGAGATGGTTGGAGAGGTTCTGGAGCTGATGAAACAGCTTGCCCAGGAAGGTATGACCATGGTTGTTGTTACACATGAAATGGGATTTGCAAGAGAGGTTGCTGACCGTGTCATGTTTGTGGATGAAGGAAGAGTAAAAGAGCAGGGAACTCCGGAGGAGTTCTTTGCAAATCCTAAGGATGAGCGTTTAAAGGAATTCCTGTCAAAGGTTCTGTAAAAATAAAGAAATATAAAAGAAAAAAGGGCGTGTGAAAAAACGAAAGTTTTTTCATGCGTCCTTTGCTTATGAATACAACAGTAGTTATAGTTCATAAAAAAGTGTATAACTCCCCTTTCCCCATAAGAAAGCTATTATGGAATCCTATGCGGCAGTTGCAACTTTTTTCTGTTTGTTGTGATATTTATAAAGATTGTGTCCAATAGAAACAAGAAATACTTCCAGCAGAACAGATTTTATTCCTCTTCGGACAATTCTTTTGTACCAACGGTCGTTTTTGATGATGCCAAATGTACCTTCTGCCTGAATAGATCTATTCATTCTTAGAAGTGCTCCCTGGATACTTTCAAGATTTTCAATTACTTCCTGATGCATCGCTGTAAGTTCACGGTTGATCCGAACGATACGGTTTTTATCTGTCTTTTTACATTGTTCTGCGTATGGACATCCGGAACAGTCTTCACACTGGTAGTATTCTTCCTGACGTCCATACTTGTTTCCCTTTACGTTTTTTCGATACCGAAGATAAAAGTTTTTCCCGTTTGGACAACGCATGATTCCGTCTTCACCAATTGGAAAATTTACCGCTCGGAATGGATCTTCACGATACTTCCTGTCAGTAGTCTCTTTCTTGAACATGGTGAATTTCATATACTTTTCCATTCCATGCTGTTCACAAAAGATGTAATTGTTGTAAGAACCATATCCGGCATCTGCCACTGGATACTTCGGATAAAAGCCATATGTAGTATAAAACTCGTTCATCAACGGAATAAAACAATCCATGTCTGAGCGATACTGATTTACATCAACAACAGCAATGTATTCATCCGCAACACCAACCTGCACATTGTAAGCTGGAAGCAGCTGGTCATTTCCCATATAGTCCGTCTTGATCCGCATAAAAGTGGCTGAATGATCTGTCTTTGAGTAGCTGTTGCGTTCCTTCCCACAGATTTTGATTTTTTCCACGTATTCTTCTAGTTTTACAGCATACTCCCTAAGTTTCTCATAATGACGTTGCTGCGTGGTTTTGCGATGTCCCCTCCCATGAACAAACATCGTTTCATCAATCTGCCAGGCTTCTGCATACTGTTCAGTCGCTTTCTTCAGATACTCAGGTGCATACTCACTATTGATACAAAGCTTTATCCCTGTACATGACAGTTCTTCATTGATTTCCTCAAAGAGTGTAGTAATCTTATCAAAGAGACGGTATCTGGATTTTTCTGTGGCTTTTTTCCACACCCAGGAATATTTATTTGCATTTGCTTCAAACTTGGAGCCATCGATGTATAGATGTTGGAGATCCACATGTTCTGTCTCGAAGATTTTTTTATTTATGTCTTGAAATATTTCTTTAATGGAATCAGCAAGTACCTCGTTAATGAAGTAGCCGAAGGTACGATAAGAAGGTGTTTGATGATCCATGAGATACATGAAGCGGAGATTGACTTTACACTGGTCCTCCAACTCGCGTAATGATATATAGCCATTCGCCATAAATCCGAACAAAACTGTCTTCAGCATGCTGACCGGGTCATATCTGAGTCTTCCTGTATAATGTTGTGGAATATTTTTCAGATACTTCTCCAGTTCAATTTCTCCCATAAATTTGTCAAAAGTCAGCACTGGATCACAGATGTCCAGATAATCTTGAATTAGCAGTGGCAAAACTGCCTGTTTTGGGTTAGAATAGATTATGTTATTAATTTTCATTGCAAGCTAATTATAACAGAAAGAAGGACCTTAGGGTTTATAATAAACCCTTGGTCCTTCTTTTTTTCGGGACTATGCTTTTTTCACAGCCCCTTTTTTCTTTAAGAATTGCGAAAGACTATTGCTATTTTTTTATTTATGTATAGTATAGATTGTATGAAGAAAATAAAAACTATAATTCCACTTATTATTACATTTTGTATGAATGCTGTGGTATATTGGGGAGTGCCGCTATTACGGACGGGAATCAAGACTCATAATCTTTCTGGTCCGTCGGATGAAGTGATTCCTTTTATGCCACAGTTTATTATTATTTATTTTGGGTGTTATCTTTTCTGGGTAGTGAACTATTTCATGGCATCGATGTGGGAGGAGAAGGTGAAATACCAGTTTTTTACTGCGGATTTTTATGCGCGGCTGGTATGTATGCTGTGCTTTATTTTTTATCCGACCACGAATACGAGGCCGGTTCTGACAGGGACGGATATCTGGACGCAGGCAGTACGGTTTCTGTATACAGTTGATAAGCCAATCAACCTGTTTCCGTCCATTCACTGTATGGCAAGCTGGTTCAGCTGTATTGCGGTCAGGAAGAATCGGAAGATTTCCAACTGGTATAAAGCTTTTTCTGTCCTGATGACGGTACTGGTCGTGATATCGACACTGGCGCTTAGGCAGCATGTATGGCAGGATGCAGCAGCAGGAATTCTTCTTGCAGAAGTAACCTGGCAGATCAGCAGACGGACAAATGGATGGCAGATTTATCGGCGTCTGACAGAAAAAATAGCAAATAAACTTGGAAACCGGATAGGAATGAGGAGAGATGGAAAATAAAAAGAAGACGATCTTCAATGTCATATTTTTGCTGGTGGTATTTGCCGGTACAATGTATGGCGTATTTCATGGGGAAGATATTGGTGAGATTGTGAAGATCCTGGAACAGGTCAATGTATTATGGCTGATTCCGGGAGTGATCTGTGTTGTGGTTTTTATCTGGGGAGAATCGATCATTATCTATTATATGATGCGGACACTGAAAATCCGGCTGAAAAAATGGACATGTTTTCTGTTTTCATCGGTTGGATTCTTCTTCAGCTGTATCACACCTTCGGCATCTGGAGGACAGCCGGCACAGATTTATTATATGAAAAAAGAAAAGATACCAATACCGGTTTCGACGCTGGTGCTGATGATCGTTACGATCACTTATAAACTGGTATTGGTGGTTGTCGGATTGTGGCTGGTACTGTTCGGACAGGGATTTATCCATAAATATCTCTGGAGTATCCGGCATATCTTTTATCTGGGGACAGCTCTGAACGTTTTCTGCGTGACAGCGATGCTGGTGCTGGTGTTCCATCCGCGGCTTGCAAGAGAAATTCTGGTAAAAGGAATGGCACTGCTTGAAAAGCTGCACTTTCTACACCATAAGGAGGCGCGTATTGAAAAGCTGAATGCATCAATGGATCAGTACCGGGATACAGCAGTTTTTCTGAAGGAACACAAGCAGGTGATCGTGAATGTATTTGCGATCACCATGTTCCAGCGGTTTGCGCTGTTTACGGCTACATGGTTTGTATATAAGGCATTTGGGCTTGGAGGTGCAAAAGCAGTCGCAGTCATTACACTGCAGGCGGTCATTGCAGTATCGGTAGATATGCTTCCTCTGCCGGGAGGTATGGGAATCAGTGAAAAATTATTTGCCATGATTTTTATTCCGGTATTCGGAAAACGGCTTCTTTTGCCGGGAATGATTCTGAGCCGTGGACTTGGATATTATACAGAGCTGGGGCTGAGCGCCTTGCTTACGATCGTAGCAAATTTTACAATTGGAAGAAAGAGGGAGATAGAATGTTAGGGGGTTATGATTATACGGTAGTACTTACATATGTCAGTTTGATGGTATCAATTGGAGGAATGATGTTTGCAGTAAACGGGCATCTACATCTGGGCGTGATGTGTCTTGCAATCTCCGGCCTTTGTGATATGTTTGATGGAAAGATTGCAAGAACAAAAAAGAACCGGACAGAAGTGGAAAAGCGTTTCGGAATCCAGATTGATTCGTTAAGCGATATTGTTTGCTTCGGAGTTGCGCCGGCTGTTCTTTGTTACTGCTTTGGAATGCGTGGAGTGATCGGTGTGGCAATCCTGATGTTCTATGTGCTTGCAGGTCTGATCCGCCTTGCATGGTTCAATGTAATGGAAGAACAGCGGCAGGAAGAAACCTCAGAGAAGAGAGAATGCTACCAGGGACTTCCGATCACTTCGATGGCGATCGCACTTCCGATCGTGGTTGTATTAAAACCATTTTTAGGTTGTGAATTTATGCTTGCGCTTCATGTGGTCATGCTGGTGGTCGGCATTTTGTTTATTACCAATTTCAAACTGAAAAAGCCGAAAAATGTGACCATGGGTGCGATTGTAGCTGTTGTGGCAATGGCAGTGATCGCTATTCTGGTTCGGCACTATATGCGTTATATGAGCATGATGTAATGAAACCAGGTTATGAGCAGGCAGCAAAATGAAGGGCTGAGATCTGCCTGACAGCTACATTATCAGGCATGGATAAGGCGGACAGGAGGTAGAAAAATGGATTACATGGACAGAGAAGGTCATCGGATAAAAAAGACAACCAGTCAGGATAAGTTTTTAAAATTTGTGTATACCCATACAGCAACCAGAGTACTGATGCGCCCGCTTCTTTTACCGGCAGTATCCAGACTGGGAGGGAAGCTGTTGAATACAAAAGTGTCCGCTGTTTTTGCCGGACTATTTGCCAGGACCCACGGGATCGATCTGAACAAATATGAAAAACAGAAATTTGATTCCTATAATGATTTTTTTACGAGAAAAATAAAAGCGGAAGAGCGTCCGGTTAACAGGGAAGATACCGTACTGATCAGTCCATGTGACGGGAAAGTGAGTGTCTATCCAATTCACGAAAACGGACGATTCTTCATTAAACATACACCATATACAACCCACAGCCTCATTCGTGATGCAAAGCTTGCCAGACATTATATGGGAGGCTGGGCGGTAGTGATCCGTCTTACAGTAGACGATTACCACAGATACTGCTACGTGGCGGATGGAGAAAAGACCTATCAGAGAAGGATTCCGGGAATTTTTCACACTGTAAATCCGATTGCAAATGATATCTGCCCGATCTACAAAATGAACAGCAGAGAATACTGTCTTGTAAAAAATGAAAAACTCGGCACCGTCCTGATGATGGAAGTCGGTGCACTGATGGTCGGAAAGATCCGAAATTATAAAAAAGAACGCTGCCAGGTAAAACGCGGCGAAGAAAAAGGAAGATTTGAATTCGGAGGTTCAACGGTTGTGCTGCTCTTGGAACCAGATAAAGTCTTGCCAGACAGTGATCTGATCCGGAACACGTTGCAGGGAGCAGAAACCATTGTGAAGATGGGAGAACGCATAGGGGGAGTTATATAGGCTTGCTGGTTCAAAAGGGACGCGCAGCTGAATGTTTCCATCTTGCCGGACAGGCTTGAGGCATTAAGGGACTCTAAAATTTTGAAAAGATGCTAAAAACAGGGGAAGAAATCCACAAACTCGCTGTCGCTCAGACAGTGTGGATTTCTTCCCCTAACGCATCTTCTCAAAACCTAAGATTCCCTAAAAGTCTCAAATGCCGTCAAGACGGAAACATTCAGCTGCGCTGTTCGTTTCAGAAAATTATTTAGCTGCAGGCTGCTCTCGCAGCCGTCCAGCGCTCCTCGGGTTACAGGCGCACTTTCTCCATTATGTTCTGGAGTCACCGCCCCTCCATCATTCAGGAGTTGTTTGTCTTGAAAAAACAGCTCCATATAAAGAATTGGACTGGTAACATTTGGAAGAATATTAGAAGTTCTTAGATTACAGAAATTTATGTTATTCTGAAAAATCCATCTGTTTGAGCGAAGCGAGTTATGGATTTTTCAGAATGCTTTTAATAAATTTCTGTGGTCTTAGAGCTTCTTATATTCTGAAACAGTTATCAGTCCAATTCTTTATATGGAGCGTCCACATTTCAACCTACAACAACCCCTGCATCACCGGCAAAGGTGATTCCACAACGTAATCTGCCGCCTTCTTGGCGAGAGGGTGGCCGGTTGCCATGACATACGCTGTTCCCGCAGCTTTCAGCATCTCGATATCATTCTGCTGGTCTCCGAAGCAGATACATTCCTCTTTTTTGATCCCGAATTTTTCCATTAGAACTTTCAGTGCCGTTCCTTTATTTGCATTTGGCGCAATAAAATCAATCCAGTGATCCGCAGAAGTTACAACGCGGATTTCATCCCCGATTCTTTTGTGGAAGAAGGGTTCCAGATTCTTTGTGCCACCAAAATCACAGATGGCTGCTTTGATGATCGGTTCTTTGATCGCATACAGATCCGGCACGTAGGTAACGATGTTATGCATATCATTTTCCATATAATCAATGAAACGTTCATCGGTTGAGTCGCTGTAATAAGTATCTTTTACAGAAAGGATACAGTGTCCGGTGTGATAGATCTTCCGGTATTCCATCAGGGCATCCAGAATATGCCGGATGGTTTTGGATGGAGTCAGACCGGTGGCGAGTACCTCTTCTTTATAGACGCACATGGAACCATTTTCAGCGATATATGGAATGTCGAAGCCGAGAGGAGCGAAAAGCCTGCGGATATTGGCATACTGGCGTCCGCTCGCGGCAGTGAAGATGATCCCTTTTTCATGAAGTGCTTTAATCGTATCATATATTTCTTTCGGCACAGTCTGCTGATAGTTGTGAAGCAGAGTGCCGTCCAGATCACTTGCAACTAATTTGATCATAAATTTCCTCCTGAGTCAAAATAACGATACGCCGGAAACTATGGCGTAAAACTACATTGACAGTATAGCAAAAATGAGAAGGGCAGGCAATGCAGAGTTGAAAAGAGAAAAAACAAATGCGAAAATTTGAGAAAGCGGATAAGCAGGAGGTGACGAAATGCAGCAAAGCGGAAAAGGTGTAAAACGGACACTGGGACAGAAGACAGAGGATCGACTGATGAAATATATTCTGGATAAACCGGTAAAAATAGGAGAGAGGATACCTACTGAAGGTGAACTGACAGAATTATTTGAAGTTGGACGAAGTACGGTAAGAGAGGCGGTTAAAGGGCTGGTCACAAGAGGCGTTCTGGAAGTGCGCAGAGGAGACGGAACTTATGTCATCAGTACCATTTATATGGAAAATGATGTTCTCAGGTTTGGAAACGTGGAGGACCGTTATCGGTTGGCACTGGATCTGTTTGATGTACGTCTGATGATCGAACCGGAGATTGTAACCTGGGCGTGCAGAAAAGCAACGGAAGAGCAGATTCAAAAGTTAAAGCAGTTATGCGATGAGCATGCATCTGACCTATAACAGACAAATGATTATTGAGATGCTGGCAGAACGTGGAAAAAATAAAAATACATCAGATGTTTGCAAATAAAAACAGATGTCATCTGGCAAAAAATATGTAAAATATATAAAAAACAGGCGGTATATCTGATAAAGGAAATGGCAAAGAAGCAGGGTGTAACGGAAGAACTGAAAGCAACGGATATGATGAGATGGATAGGATTGATGAATAACATTCGCTCCTGTGTTGATGAGATTGTATTGAATGATATTGTGTATTCCTAACGGAGCACCAACCGAAGAAGAACTGCTGTCAAACCGATGGCAGTTTTTCTTTTTCGGCAAGTATTCAAGAAGTCATTAAGTTGCGAGTATAATCGAAGTGGCAGAAAAGTTATCTCTTATATCGGTTGTAACTTTTTTATGAACTCTATTGACAAGAAAACTTGGTATGTGTATGATTAAAACATGCAAAGAAAACTTGGTATGGAGGTGTTTTTATGAAAAAGGACGAAATCTTAAATGCAAGCAGAAAAGAACATCGCAATAAGGACTTGGCTGAAATGGAAGTGGTATATCAAGCCGGAAGTCACGCAAGCAGAGTTGGTGCTTTAGTGTGTTGTTTGCTTTCGCTGTTATCTTCTGTGCTTGCTCATACTATGATTTACAGTCCGTGGGTTATATACTTCAGCATTATTGCAACACAATGGTTAGTTCGTTTTATCAAAATGAAGCGAAAGAGCGATTTGGTCTTGACTGTTCTGTTTTTTGTGCTTTCCATTTTGGCATTTGTTGGATTTGTTAGCCATCTTTTAGAGGTGAGAATATGAAAGAACAATTACAACTGAAAAATCACTTAAAGGAAGTTCGCACAGAAGCAAATCTTTCTCAAGCTCAGCTTGCAGAAATGGTAGGGGTATCAAGAAATACCATTAGTTCTATTGAAACAGGACAGTTTAATCCAACTGCAAAATTGGCTCTAATTCTTTGTATTGCATTGGACAAAAAATTTGAGGAACTATTCTATTTTTAGGAGGTCATTATGGAAAATATTATAATGTTGATTTTGGGAGTGTTCATATCTGTTGTGGGAATTGTAAATATCAAAGGCAATATCAGCACAATTCACTCTTATAACAGGCGAAAAGTAAAGGAAGAAGATATACCAAAGTATGGAAAAACAGTCGGCACAGGAACGCTGATTATAGGAATATCTCTTGTATTAGGTTTTATTGTTTCGTTTTGGAGTGAAATAATTATAGATTATATCATTCTTCCAGCAGTTATTGTCGGATTAGGCTTTATATTGTATGGACAGTTCAAATACAATAAAGGAATTTTTTGAGAATCAGGGAGGCCATTAACAGTTAAAGATAAATTATAAAATCATATAAGTAGATATTGAGTTTTATAAGATATTAGACTAGAATATTATTGAAAAGAGTTGATACTTTGAGTAAATATTATTCTATACACGAATTTTCAAAAATTATAGGCGTATCTGCTCAGACATTACGAAATTGGGATGCAAATGGAAAACTTCATCCGCATCATACTACAGTAAGTGGCTATAGATATTATTCTGATGAGCAACTCAACCAGGTAATAAATGTAAAGCCTATAAATCGCATTACAATTGGATATTGTCGCGTTTCCAGCCATAAACAAAAAGATGATTTGGAACGACAGATTGATAATGTTAAGACATATCTTTTGGCAAAAGGACAGCCGTTTGAGATAATAAGCGATATCGGTTCTGGGATTAATTATAAGAAAAAAGGACTTCAGGAATTGATTAGACGAATCTCTCAAAATCAAGTTGAAAAGGTTGTTGTTTTATATAAAGACAGGCTATTGAGATTTGGTTTTGAGTTGATAGAATATATCGCTTCACTTTATAATTGTGAGATTGAGATTATTGATAATACTGAAAAATCTGAACAGCAGGAACTTGTTGAAGATCTGGTTCAAATAATCACAGTATTCAGCCGCAAATTACAAGGAAAACAAGCGAACAAAGCTAAGAAACTTATCCGGGAATTGATACAGGAGGAAACAGATGGTAAAAGCCATAAAAGTAATGCTGATACCAAACAACGTACAGAAAACTAAGATGTTTCAGTACGCAGGTGCTTCAAGATTTGCTTATAACTGGGCTTTGGCCATGGAAAAAGAAAATTATGAAAAAGGTGGCAAATTCATTTCAGATTCAGAACTCAGAAAAGAATTTACAAAGCTCAGACATTGTGATGAATACGCATGGCTGCTGAATATTTCAAATAATGTAACCAAACAGGCAATCAAAGATGCCTGTACTGCGTATAAGAACTTTTTCAAGGGTTTACAAAAATTCCCAAGATTCAAGTCTAAAAAGAGATCAATGCCGAAGTTCTATCAGGACAATGTTAAGATACAATTCAGTAATACCCACGTTAAGTTTGAAGGCTTTTCTTCCAGCAGGAAAGCAAATAAGCAGAAAATGAATTGGGTAAGACTTGCAGAACATGGACGTATTCCAACAGATGTTAAATATATGAATCCGAGAATATCCTTTGACGGATTGAACTGGTGGATCAGTGTATGTGTGGAATTTCCTGATTGCAAGGAAACACTTAATGATGATGGAGTTGGTATAGACTTAGGAATCAAAGATTTGGCTGTCTGCTCTGATGCTGTTAAATATAAGAACATTAATAAGAGTCAGAAAGTAAAGAAACTAGAAAAACAGAAACGCAGATTACAGCGTAGTATCTCTCGTTCTTACGAGAAGAATAAGAAAGGGGAAAGTTACTGCAAAACCAATAATGTAATCAAAAAGGAAAAACTTTTATTAAAACGAAATCACAGATTAACAAACATCCGTAAAAACTATTTGAATCAGACCATATCTGAGATCGTAAATCGAAAACCAAGATTTATCTGTATTGAAGATCTGAATGTCAGCGGAATGATGAAAAATAGACATTTATCCAAAGCAGTTCAGGAACAAGGATTTTTTTGGTTTAGAAAACAGCTTGAATACAAATGCAGCGATAAAGGGATCCAGCTTATTGTGGCTGATCGTTTTTATCCATCCTCAAAGCTTTGCAGCTGTTGTGGAAATATCAAAAAAGATTTGAAACTATCTGACAGGGAATATAGATGTGAGTGTGGGAATATAATTGACAGAGATTTCCAGGCATCAATAAATCTTAAGGGTTACGGAGAACGATTTGCAAGCTGACACGGAAACGTTAATGCAAATATGTACGGATACGTTAGTCCGGAATTTACGCCTATGGAGAGTACAAGAACTTGTGAGTAGATAGATATTTATATCATCAAAAGCATACTCGTTGAAGTAGGAATGAAACATAGAAGTTTGTAACTTTTTATAAGTTTTCAGTAACGGTATAAAGATGGAATTGAACACAATATCAGGTCTGGCGATAGCGGGAGTTATCTGCTCCGTTGTCCTCTCGATGGGGGTACCGATTGCTTTGTTCATTGCAGGAAGGGTGAAGCTTAAGGCAAGGATTTCCTCGTTCTTTATCGGAGCAGGAACCTATCTGCTGTTTGCCATGCTGTTGGAGCAGCTGCTGCATGTTCTTGTCATTCAGTTCTGCGGACTGAACGCACAGAGCAGGCCATGGCTTTACTATGTGTACGCGGCTTTGGCTGCAGCGGTTTTTGAAGAGACCGGAAGACTGATTGCCATGAAGTTCTGGATGAAGAAATGGCTGGATTTTCCAAATGCACTGATGTATGGAATCGGGCATGGCGGTGTGGAGGCCATTCTGATCGGAGGACTCTCCGGAATCAGCAATCTTGTGTCCATGCTGATGATCAACAGCGGAGCCATGCAGAATACGCTGGCGGCACTTCCTGCTGAGTCTGCAAACCAGACCGTGTCACAGCTGTCGGCCCTATGGACAACACCGGCACCACTCTTTTTTGTAAGCGGAATCGAAAGAATCAGTGCCATCATTCTGCATATCGGGTTGTCACTGCTGATCTACCGGGCGGTAAAGGCAGGCAAATGCAGGACAGCGGCTTTTACAGCGGTTCTTGCATATGGGATTCATTTTATCGTGGACTTTTTTGCCGTGGCAGGTCCGGCGCTTCTTCCCATCTATGTGATTGAAATTGGTGTCTTTGTGATGGCAGCCGGAACTCTTGTTATGGCGCTGAAGATGGGAAGGATGGAAGAACTGTGAATTCCAGTTTTCTGCTATCATAAAACAGAATATATCTGACAGAACGCACCGTAGAAATACGGTGTTTTTTGTTACCCCAAACCCATAATTCAATACATAACCACAGGTTAGTACAAATAACTTATGCAAGATATTTTGATGTGGACAACTTTGTGATCACGGCAAAAGATATTCGCGGACCGTGGAGCAAACCGGTCTATCTGCATTCGGCAGGGTTCGATGCATCTATGTTCCACGATGATGACGGAAGAAAATGGGTGGTATCTCTGGAGTGGGAAACCCGCGAAGGCTATGAAAAACCGGGTGCGATTTGTATGGTAGAATATTCACCGGAGAAAAAGGAAGTGATCGGTTATCCGAAACGTATCTGGAACGGAGGAACCGACCGCGGCTGTATCGAAGCACCACATCTGACCAAGAGAAATGGGTATTATTATATTATGTGTGCGGAAGGTGGAACCGGATATAATCATTGTGTAACCATGGGACGTGCAAAAAATGTATGGGGATCATACGAGGGAGATCCGACAAATCCAATCGTGACAAGTGTTCCGGGAGTATCCTACGAAAGACAGGATCCGGATCATCTGAAACCAAAGTACTATAATCCGGAGAGCGTATTACAGAAATCCGGTCACGGAAGTTATGTGGAAACGCCACTTGGAGAGGTTTATCTGGTACATCTTTGTGCCAGACCATTTGCACCGGAACTTCGTTGTACTCTCGGGCGAGAAACTGCGATCCAGAAGATGAAATGGACAGAAGATGGATGGCTTCGCATGTATGACGATGATAATCTTGCAAAAGAATATGTAGAAGAAAGCAAGCTCCCGGAATATCCGGTATCGCAGATTCCTGATTTTGACGATTTCGACGGAGATGAACTTGGAAACTGGTATTATGCCCCAAGAATCATGCCACAGAGATTTGCAGATGTGAAGGTCCGTCCTGGGTATGTGAGAATCCGAGGACAGGAATCCAGAACCTCTCTGAATAAAGTCAGCATCCTTGCAAGAAAATTGACTAGCGTATATGCAAAAGTGACGACAAAGATGGAATTCAAGCCGGAAACCCATCAGCACAGCGCCGGACTGATCATGTATTATGACAACATGAATTACATTAATCTTCGCAAATATTACAGTCAAACATTAGGGCAAAGCGCACTTTCTATCATTCATCTGGAAAACGGAACAAAAACAGAACTTTTAAACACCAGAATCCCGGTGGAAGATGTGCCGATTTACCTGAGACTGAACATCGATGGTAGAAAATTATGGTTCGAGTGGAGCTATGACGGAGAACAGTATGTGAAGATCGGTGGACCATTTGACACAACAAAATTCTCGGATGAATATTGTAAATATGGTGAGTTTACAGGAACATTTGTAGGACTGACCTGTGCGGACAGAGTGTTGCATAAGCATTATGCAGACTTTGATTTCTTCGAGTATGTTGCGGATGAGGAGAAAGGGATGCCGAGGTAAGTGATGAGCTAGATTAAGAATATTTAAGTATTTTAGATAGATAAAAAAGATCCTGATAAAATCAAAGTGTGTTTAAACAATGATTTTATGCAGGATCTTTTTCATGAAATGAGATTTTTGCATTGACTATACGGTGCAGTGGACAAACTTAATCATCGTATTAAAAAATTGAGGATTTGTAATCTCTTATACACTTTCAATTTTCTCGATAATGTTGTTGATTACGGAAATATCTGTTTCCAGTTCATCTGCGATTGTGTCTGGAGTTTTATTTTTTGCAAGTTTCTTTTCTACCATTTCGATAAGAAGTTTTTCTTTTCCAGATTCTACTAATTCATCTAAAGCTGTACACATATTAAATTGACCTCCTTTTTTTTCTGATGCGGCATAGTTTATCAGTTCCTGCGAGCCTGTGATTGCTCCAATCACAATTCCTAACTCATTAGTTAAATTTTGGTCTTTGTAGATACTTGTAATTTTGCCATAATTTTTGTCATAAATCAACCGGCTTACATCAAATATTGTCTGGACATCTTTATTTTTGAATTTTAGATTTTTGCTGTTTCTGAGCTGTAATAGGTTCATCTTATAATCGGGCACAAGATTCTCAAGATAGTCTGGCAGTTCCAGCATTTCTTTCAAACTGGTTGCCCCATCCCATTCCTTTTCTCCGTAATAAACGCACAGAGTGATTACCGGATGAAGCCGATCCGTCTTTTTGAATCTGGACAGGAATTCATCTTTTGTATTTGCGGTTTTTTCATCCACGTTCTTTTTGGCAATTTCATTATACTCTTTTAAGTATGAAAGTGCATCCTCGATCATGTGTCTTAATGGCATTGCATAGTGGATTTTCTGTTGGTTTTCAATACCCCAGATCACAAAATCCATTCCATAGGCTGTCTTTTTTACGACATCTCTCTGCCGCTGGATTGTTTCTAAATGTCCGTTGAATTTCAGGACAGATGAAAGATCTACATCAGCTTCCCTGAGAACTTCCGGGTGCAGTTTTTGTTCCCCGTCAAACAAGACTGCATTGAACAAATCTGCGAAATGCGCATTGTCTTTCCAGAAATTTTTCAAGACAATATCCGCTTTCGCTGTGTTTCTCAGTGACATATCATTTTTCTCCTTTGTTTTTTGTGTTTGGTATATAAGTATAAAACCCGTAGTTATTGAAAGCAATCTCGAAAAATCTCGTTTTAAATGGAATATTCTCGTATGTGCGAAACGGGCGTGAAAATATTATTTTATACTCAAAAAATTTTTACGAATGACAAGAAAAAGCAATCAGGCTTCTTCAGAAAAACTCACGATCACAGTTGGATATCCGCTCTGTTTGAGTCTTCGTTCCATCATGGCAGCATCATTCAATACATCGAACTGACCGACCAGAACCCGGTCATACTGGCTGCTGTCATCAATCCGGGCAGGGAAATCCATTTCGGTAAGTTCGTCAAGAAGCCGTCTGGCATACGCCGGATTTCGGAATGCACCGACCTGCACACTGTAGGTTACAGATGGAGAAGAATTAGGAAATTCGGAATCTGTATTTTCATCAGACGGATTCATGTGGGCAGAGTCTGACGTACAAGGAGAATCAGGGACTGAGCCTGAATTTGTCAGGGTACCAACATCTGATTTTGTAGAACCGTCAGCAGGAGAAACGGAAGCAGAAGTATCTGCGTCAGAAGAAGTCCTTCCGGATTCCGATGCGGTCGAACGGTTTCTTGCGCCTTCTGGTTTCCAGAGCCCTTTTTCTTCCAGCGTATCCAGGATTCCATCTGCAATTGCCTGCGCAATATCATTGAAGTTCTTATCGAAAATTGTGTTATCAGAATCGGAATTGATAAAACCGACTTCGACCAGAATCGCCGGCATTTTTGTACGGCGAAGGACAACCAGATTTGGGCGCGCCTTTACTCCGAGATCCTTGAACCCAACTGTCTCCAACTGTGCATTGATATTTTCCGCCATCTCATATTTGATGCCGGAAAGGTTATAGATCAGGCTTTCCACGCCCATGTACTGATTGGCAAGAGGACTGGAATTCCGGTGGATCGATATGAAGAAATCAACACCGGCTTCGTTTGCCTCTGTTGCTTTCTGGAAAGGTGTCTCATAAATATCCGTTGTCCGTGTGTATTCCACATCAATTCCGCTGTTTTGTAAAATTTCTCCGATCGCAAGCACCAGCTTCAGTACATCATCCTTTTCCTGGCGATCATTATACACAGCTCCCGGATCACGTCCTCCGTGACCGGCATCGAGCATGATAGATACAGGCATAGATATACCTCAAAAAATGAACTTTATATAATATATGTCGGATATCCTGAAAAGTGAAAATGAGAAATCGATTAAGAAAAATATGCTGCGTGCTGATTTAACAAACATTTAAACCAACCATGATAGTTCTGCACCCGTAGATTTAATACAATAAAACTGTCAAAAGAAACCCACATAAACAGAAACGGAAGGAATGACAGTTATGGCACCATTTATCATCGGAATCATCGGAGGTACCACAATCATAGCAGGCGGCACATATCTCTTAGAAAAAATAGCTGAATATATCGAACAAAACAATCAGACAAAAAGCATTTAGTTGCTCTTGATACCAGATTGCTACGTGCTTTGCACTCTCGCAATCCTCAAAAACATTCGTAATCCGCTCATTTTTCTTTGAAAAATGGCTACTTACTCATATTTTTGGCGGGTCAAGAGTTCAAAAATCCTCTTGCAAGCAAGCTTGCATCGGCTTTCTGACCTTTTGATCCTGGTATCCTCATTATATTGCAGAAAAATAAATTGTCAGGTAGGAAATATAATGTTATGATAAATCTGTAGCGATATGCTACAGGAAAGCAATCATTAGTTTGTTGATTACGTTTCTTGTCTTTCTTGACCGGAAGAACAAGAAAAATATATCCATATATTATAGAATCAGGAGAATCAAAATATGGCAGAAAGATTAGAATTTCGTGAAAAACTTGCAGGGATCCTTACCCTGTGTGAAAGCCAGAATAACATCACAGACAAAGCCACAGTCGAAGCTTACTTCGCAGAAGACAATTTATCAGCAGAACAGATGGAGCTTGTATTTGATTATCTTCTTTCCAAGAAAGTAATCGTAAAAGGCTACGTCAAAGCCGGTGGTTCGATCAAAAATGCAGAAAACACCGAAGAATCGATCCGATATACCCAGGAAGAACAGGATTATTTAAACCTTTACGAGCAGGATCTGAAAGGATTAAGAGATGGGGATCCATTAAAAGAACTCCTACCGGCAATCCTCACCATGGCAAAAGAGATGCACAGGGCAGATATCTACATCGGAGATCTCGTCCAGGAAGGCAACATGGGACTCATGCTCGCCATGGAAGACCATGCAGATGATACCGAAGCCCTTTTAAGCATGGCAAAAGAAAGCATGCAGGCACTTCTTGAATCTCAGGAAGAGACTAAAAAACAAGATAACCGCATGGTAGAAAAAGTCAACGACCTTGATGAACAGATCAAAAAACTTTCCGATGAACTCGGCCGAAAAGTCAGCGTAGACGAGCTGGAAGAATTCGCCGGCATCACCGAAGATGAGATCAGCAACATCTTAAAACTAGCCGGTGAAGAACTTCCCCCGGAAGAGAAGTAGAAATATACTGCAGAAAAAAATTATTTTACATAAATACATGTAGTTGATATTACACTATCGTCATACTATAAAAGTACGAAAAGAATATCTGCAACCAACAAACTTCAACAGTCAACAGAACCCACAGCCCGAAGATGGCTGTGGGTTCTGTTTCTCATAAATCATTCCATTCTGTTTTGTCTTGAAAAACCAGAGGGAGAGGTTATTGCAGCCTCTCCCTCGTCCCTTCGCACAATCGAGTAAGCTGACGCCTACTCGATTGGTATACTTTGTACACCATCTTGCTTGACAGCTCGATGATGTACATTCGCCAAATGCAGATCCTTGTGCAAGCACAAATCTGCACTTGGCTCATCGTATACACAAAAAAATGGATGCAGGAGAAACTCTCCCACATCCATCTTCTAATTTTGCATTTAAGCCTGCGGTCCAGCAGATACAAGTGCTTTACCAGCAGCATTTCCTTCGTATTTAGCGAAGTTCTTAACGAATCTTGCAGCAAGATCCTTAGCTTTTTCTTCCCATTCAGAAGCATCAGCATATGTGTCACGAGGATCAAGGATTCCTGAATCAACGCCCGGAAGTTCTGTAGGTACTTCGAAGTTGAAGTAAGGAATTTTCTTGGTCGGTGCATTTAAGATGTCTCCGTTCAGGATTGCATCGATGATACCACGAGTATCTTTGATAGAGATACGTTTTCCTGTTCCGTTCCATCCTGTGTTAACGAGGTAAGCTTTTGCTCCGCTCTTTTCCATCTTCTTAACAAGTTCTTCTGCATATTTTGTCGGATGCAGTTCAAGGAATGCCTGTCCGAAGCAAGCAGAGAATGTTGGTGTCGGTTCTGTGATTCCACGTTCTGTACCGGCAAGCTTAGCTGTGAATCCAGACAGGAAGTAGTACTGTGTCTGTTCCGGTGTCAGTACAGATACCGGTGGAAGTACTCCGAAAGCGTCTGCAGACAGGAAGATTACATTCTTAGCTGCCGGTGCAGAAGAAATCGGACGTACAATATTTTCAATGTGGTTAATCGGATAAGATACACGTGTATTTTCTGTTACACTCTTATCAGCAAAATCAATTTTTCCTTCAGCATCAAGAGTTACGTTCTCAAGAAGAGCGTCACGTCTGATTGCGTTGTAGATATCTGGTTCAGATTCTTTGTCAAGGTTGATAACCTTAGCGTAGCATCCGCCTTCAAAGTTGAATACTCCGTTGTCATCCCAGCCGTGTTCGTCATCACCGATCAGGAGACGCTTAGGATCTGTAGAAAGTGTTGTCTTACCTGTTCCTGAAAGACCGAAGAAGATAGCTGTGTTTTCGCCGTTCAGATCAGTGTTTGCTGAGCAGTGCATAGCAGCGATTCCCTTAAGTGGGAGGTAGTAGTTCATCATAGAGAACATACCTTTCTTCATCTCTCCGCCGTACCATGTATTAACGATAACCTGTTCTTTGCTTGTGATATTGAATAAAACAGCTGTTTCAGAGTTAAGTCCAAGTTCTTTGTAGTTTTCAACTTTTGCTTTAGAAGCGTTGTATACTACAAAGTCTGGTTCGAAGTTCTCAAGTTCTTCAGCTGTTGGTTTGATGAACATGTTTGTTACAAAATGAGCCTGCCAGGCAACTTCAACGATGAAACGGATTGCCATACGTGTATCTTTGTTAGCGCCGCAGAATGCATCTACAACATAAAGTTTCTTGTTAGAAAGTTCTTTCTTGGCGATCTCCTTTACAGCTTCCCATGCTTCCTGTGAAGCCGGATGGTTGTCATTCTTATATTCGTCTGAAGTCCACCATACAGTGTCTTTAGAGTTTTCATCAACTACGATGAATTTGTCTTTAGGGGAACGTCCGGTGTATACACCTGTCATTACGTTTACAGCACCGAGTTCGCTGACCTGACCTTTTTCAAATCCCTCAAGACCTGCTTTTGTTTCTTCTTCAAACAATAATTCGTAAGAAGGGTTGTGCACGATTTCTGTTGTTCCAGTAATACCATACTTGCTTAAATTGATTTCTGCCATTGCAATTAACCTCTTTCTCCTAATTCTAGTTAAATGGTTAAATGATAAAAGCTGTGAGCGCAGATTTTATCATCTGATGAAGTAAAATTCTTCACCCATTTACCATAATTATACATAATTACGCAATAAAATCAATAAAAAACCAATATTTCTTAAAAAAATTGTTTAAAAAATAACGAAATCCGAAAAAGAAAAAGGCAGTCCACTTTGGGCTGCCCTGAAATTATTGTATATCCTGCAAAATATAAAGAAAAAATCTGTCAGGATTTCTTCCCGGGAGGTCTGCTTAGTCGTCAGTTTCCAACGAGTCAGACGTATGTTCGCGGTAATTCTCCGGAAGATACAGATGAACTGTCTCAATCCGGTTTTTATCGAGCTTTTCTACGACCATACGGATTCCGTCTTCGGTGGAAACAGAGTCACCGGCTTTTGGAAGACGATCCAGCTTTTCGATGATAAAGCCTCCGAGAGAATCATAATCTTCCGATTCCAGATTCAGATCCAGGGAATCATTGAGATCGTCAAGATTGGTAGAACCTTCAATAATATATTCGTGTTTGCCTACCGCTTTGATATTTTCTTCTTCATTCTCATCATATTCATCGTGGATTTCGCCAACAATCTCTTCAAGGATATCTTCCAGGGTGATCAGACCGGATGTTTCACCGTATTCATCCAGGACAATTGCGATATTGAAAGAGGCCTGGCGCATTTCAACAAGAAGCTCGGAAATGCTCTTGTATTCATAAGTGAAGTAGGCTTCACGGAGAATGTCTTTAATCTGGAACTCACTTTTCTTACTGTCATAAAGAAGAAGATCTTTCATATTGATCGTTCCGACAACATTATCTTTTGTCTCCTGGTAAACCGGAAGACGGGTGAATTTGTCTTCCCGGAACAGGTCGATCAGTTCGTCGTAACTGCTGTCAATATCAGCAAAAGTTACGTTGACACGGGGAACCATGACGTCTTTGGCAATGGCATCACCGAGATCAAACACATTGTAGATCATCTCTTTTTCATCTGATTCGATCACGCCGTCCTGATGGCTGACATTTACCACACTTCGGAGTTCAGCTTCGGTCATGGTATTGTCTTTGGCATTCGGATCGATGCGAAGAAGCATCAGAAGACCGGTGGAGAGACCGTTTACAATGAAGATAAACGGAGTCATGATCTTCATGAAAATATTGATAACCGGTGCGTAGAAAAGAGACATCTTCTCAGCATGAATGGTTGCCATCGTCTTTGGAGTAATCTCTCCGAAAAGGATGATGAGAAGCGTCATAAGCCCACTTGCGATCGCGACGGCGGTTCCACCAAGGCGGTATGCGATTGTGGTGGCAAGGGAAGCTACCGCAGTATTAACAATGTTGTTGCCGATGAGGATCGCGCTAAGCATTTTACCTGAATTCTCAGTTACGGCAAGTACGGTGCTGGCACGCTTGTTACCCTCGTCTGCAAGGGCACGCATCCGGATTTTGTTGTAGGTTGTAAGTGCTGTCTCGGCTGACGAAAATATGCCGGATAAGAGCAGCAGGACTAGCAAAATAAGTATTTGCGAGACACTCGAGTCCACAGTAAAAAATCACTCCTTTTTGAAAATATTGATAAAATTTCTATGTTATGCTTTACTATATCGCATTTCACTTAATTTTGCAAGAGCGCGTTGAACTTGCATATTTTTTGGTGTATCATATGATGTAAGTGCCAAAATTTATTTTTGACACTTACGTCATATGAGGATGATATTAAAACGTGCTTTGGCACGTAGTAACTTCTATTTGGCGGGAGGTCCAATGGCAATTTCCTGTTAAATAAAAAAAGAAGAATGGCATAGAATATTTATAGATACTAGGAGAAGAGAATGGAACAGAATTTTGAGACATGTTTGTATAATGTGGTCGATGCAGCCAAAATACAGAAGGATGAACCGATGAAGAAGCATACAACCTTCCGGATCGGTGGTTCGGCAGATTATTTTATCATGCCATCGAATGAAAAGGAACTGGCAGAGACAATTCGGGTGTGCCGGGAATTTTCGATACCTATATATATAGTAGGAAATGGAAGCAACCTTCTGGTTGGAGACAAAGGCTTCAGAGGAGCGATTATCCAGCTTTATAAGAGTATGGGAACATTTCAGGTAGAAGGAAATCAGATCACGGCGCAGGCAGGATGTTCGCTTGCGCAGATTGCAAATGCAGCACTTGATGCAGCACTGACCGGATTTGAGTTCGCAGCAGGCATTCCGGGAACGCTTGGCGGAGCGGTTGTGATGAACGCCGGCGCGTATGGCGGAGAGATGAAGGATGTACTGACGAGTGTCAGGGTTATGACAGAAGAGGGCGAGATCATGGAGCTTCCGGCAGAAGAACTGGGACTCGGATACCGTACAAGCATTATCCCGGAGAAAAGATATATCGTTTTGGGTGCCGTGATTTCGCTTACAGAAGGCAAAAAAGAAGAAATAAAAGCGCAGATGGATGACCTCCGTCAGAAGCGGGTATCGAAGCAGCCGCTGGAGTATCCGAGTGCAGGCAGCACCTTTAAGCGTCCGGAAGGATATTTTGCAGGAAAACTGATCCAGGACAGTGGTCTGAAAGGATTTACAGTAGGTGGAGCACAGGTTTCTGAAAAACACAGTGGATTTGTGATCAATAAAGGAAATGCGACGGCGGCTGACGTGATGGAGCTGATCCGGCAGGTAACAGCGAAAGTGAAAGAAGATACCGGTGTTACGATGGAACCGGAAGTGAAACAAATAGGAGAATTTTAGGGATGAGATTCGTAATTGTAACGGGAATGTCCGGAGCAGGGAAAAGTACAACTTTGAAAATGATGGAAGACATGGGATATTTCTGTGTGGATAATATGCCAATTCCTTTAATGACAAAACTGACAGAACTTTTGATCGTTCCAAATGGTGAGATCACGAAAATCGCTCTGGGACTTGATATTCGCAGTGGACAGAATCTACGTGCACTGGATCAGGTTCTGGACGAACTTGAAAAAACCAAGATACCACTGGAGATTCTTTTCCTTGAATCGAATGAAGATACACTGGTGAAAAGATATAAAGAGACAAGAAGGAACCACCCACTCTCAAAAGGCGGCAGAATTGAGAACGGGATTGCCAAAGAACGTAAGAAAATTGCCTTTTTAAAAGAAAGGGCAGATTATATCCTGGATACAAGCCGGATGCTGACCAGGGAGCTGCGCAGTGAACTGAACCGTATTTTTGCCGAGAATAAAGAATACAAGAATCTGTACATTACTGTGTTATCTTTCGGATTTAAATATGGAATTCCGAGTGATGCAGACCTGGTATTTGATGTCAGATTCCTTCCGAATCCGTATTATATTGATGAACTTCGCCCGCAGAGTGGCAATGACAAGCCGGTCAGGGATTACGTGATGAATAACGATATTTCAAAAGAATTCCTGAAGAAGCTGGTCGACATGGTTGAGTTCCTGATTCCGAATTATGTTGCAGAAGGAAAGAACCAGCTTGTGATCGCAATCGGATGTACCGGCGGAAAACACCGCTCCGTGACACTTGCCAATGAGTTGTATGAACGGCTGTCTGTGGCAGAGAAAGAGTACGGTGTAAGAAAAGAGCATCGTGATATCGAGAAAGATGCAATTACGAAAGCAAAATAGGTGATAGTATGTCTTTTTCTGGAAATATTAAAGAAGAAATATCGCGTCAGTTAAGTCCTGCAAGACATTGCCGGATTGCAGAACTTGCAGCAATCATCAGCATGTGTGGGGCTGTCATGATCGACAGCAGAGGTCATGCAGCACTTAAGATTCATACGGAAAATCTGGCAGTTGCAAGAAAAAGCTTTACTTTATTGAGAAGAACGTTTAATATAGTTGTTGATATCGCTATTCGGGTGAACCGGGAAAAAGGCAGCAGCTACTATTATATAGTTGTAAAAAAACACGAAGATGCTATCAGGGTGCTTCAGGCGGCAAAACTGCTCAATCCTTATGGAGACGTGGAAGAAGAGCTTTCTGTAGTAAAGAATGTCGTGATTCAGGAGACTTGCTGTAAGCGGTCCTTCCTGCGTGGCGTTTTTCTTGCATCGGGATCCATGAGCGATCCGGAGAAGTCCTATCATTTTGAAATTGTCTGTGCGTCGATGGGAAAAGCGCAGCAGATTCAGAAGATAATGAGATGCTTTGCTCTGGACGCAAAGATTGTATCAAGGAAGAAATCATTTGTGGTTTATCTGAAAGAAGGAGCTCAGATCGTGGATGTGCTGAATGTGATGGAGGCACATCAGTCACTGATGGAGTTGGAGAATATCCGTATATTGAAAGATATGAGAAATACGGTGAATCGAAAAGTGAACTGCGAGACTGCGAATATCAATAAAACGGTTTCCGCTGCTGTAAAGCAGATCGACGATATAAGGTATATTGAGGAAACAAAAGGACTCGATAAGCTGCCGGAAGGATTGAAGGACATGGCCCTTACAAGACTTACATATCCGGAGGCATCTTTAAAAGAGTTAGGCGCACTTCTGCAAAATCCGGTAGGCAAGTCCGGAGTGAACCACAGATTGCGCAAGTTAAGTGAAATGGCGGAAGAGATAAGGGCTAAGCAAGGAGGAACATTATGATCAAAAAACCTGTTAAGATTCAATTGTCCGAGGGATTAGACGCCAGACCGATTGCACTTCTTGTTCAGGAAGCTAGTCAGTATTCAAGTTCGGTATATATCGAAGTTGACCAGAAGCAAGTCAATGCAAAGAGTATTATGGGGATGATGAGTCTGACACTGATGCCGGGAGAGGAAATCACCGTTGTTGCGAACGGAACAGATGAAAAGGAAGCAGCAGCTGGTATCGAAAGGTTTCTTGTGAACGTTAAGAACAGATAATTGCATAAAACTTTGAAGAGTCTGCCGAAAGCAGGCTCTTTATGCTATAATGCATGTATCCGTAAGGAGCTGTGGGGACAGCTCCTTATAGAGAAAAGAACAGATAACAGGAGGACGGACGTATGAAAAAAGCATTGTTTATTTATAATCCGAATGCAGGAAAGGGACTTTTAAAACCGAAGCTTTCTGATATTATTGACATTATTGTAAAAGCAGGATATGAAGTGGTTGTATATCCGACGCAGAAATATAAAGACGCTTATTATAAAGTAAAGACATTTACAGAGGAGTATGACCGTGTGATCTGCAGTGGTGGTGACGGAACACTTGATGAGGTCGTAACCGGAATGATGAAGAGAGAAAAAAAGATTCCGGTCGGTTACATCCCGACAGGAACGACCAACGACTTTGCGAGCAGTCTCCATATCCCGAAGAATCTTCTCCAGGCGGCAAGTACAGCTGCAGGGGGGGAAGAATTTCCCTGTGATATCGGACGGTTTAACGGAGATGTGTTCGTGTACATTGCAGCATTCGGACTCTTCACGGATGTATCTTATGAGACAAAGCAGGAAATGAAGAATGTTCTGGGACATCTGGCATATGTGCTGGAAGGAGCAACCAGAATTTTTGATATCCCGTCATATAAATTAAAAGTGACACATGACGGAGAAACGATTGAGGACGAATTTATTTATGGTATGGTGACGAATTCCAGATCTGTTGGCGGTTTCCGTAATATGATCGGGAAGAATGTGGTTTTTGATGACGGAGAATTTGAGGTTACCCTGATCCGGACACCGAAGAACCCGCTCGCGCTTCAGGAGATCATTGGGGCGCTTCTGAGCAGCCAGATCAATACGAAGCACATTTATTCATTTAAGACAGGTGAGATCCATTTTGAATCAGTGGAAGAGATCCCATGGACGCTGGATGGAGAGTTCGGTGGGGAACACGACAGTGTCTGCATCAAGAACGCGAAACAGGCACTTAAAATCGTAGTTCCGGAAGAGGAACAGTAAAAAAATAAAAAAAGGTCTTGTCAAATGAAAAGAAGTACGTTATACTAAGCAAGTGAGTTAGCCAGACAGCTAATGAACATACATCTGGCCCCCTGGTCAAGCGGTTAAGACGCGACCCTCTCACGGTCGAATCAGGGGTTCGATTCCCCTGGGGGTCAGCCTATAAAAGCCTTTAACAGAGAAGTGGAGGAATACAAAATGTTAGTTTCAGCAACAGAGATGTTAAAAAAAGCAAAAGCAGGTCATTATGCAGTAGGACAGTTTAATATCAACGATCTTGAATGGACCAAAGCAGTTCTGACTGCGGCTGAGGAATTAAGATCACCGGTTATTCTTGGTGTGTCTGAAGGCGCAGGAAAGTACATGGCTGGATACAGAACAGTTGTAGGAATGGTAAATGGAATGATCAAAGAAATGGACATTTCAGTTCCAGTTGCACTTCATCTTGATCATGGTAGCTATGAAGGCTGCCTGAAATGTATAGATGCAGGATTCTCATCAGTTATGTTTGACGGATCTCATTATCCGATCGAAGAAAACATTGAGAAGACTACAGAACTTGTTAAACTTTGCCATGGAAAAGGACTTTCTATCGAGGCAGAAGTTGGTTCTATCGGTGGAGAAGAAGATGGTGTTGTAGGAATGGGCGAATGCGCAGATCCTAAGGAATGCAAGATGATTGCAGACCTTGGCGTTGATTTCCTTGCAGCAGGTATCGGTAACATCCATGGAAAATATCCGGCAAACTGGAAAGGACTCAGCTTTGAGACTCTTGCAGCAGTTCAGGAGCTCACAGGAGAACTTCCGCTCGTACTTCACGGAGGTACAGGAATTCCGGATGATATGATTAAGAAAGCAATTGACCTTGGAGTTTCTAAGATCAATGTTAATACAGAATGTCAGCTGGTATTCGCAGAAGCTACCCGCAAATACATTGAAGCAGGAAAGGATCTTGAAGGAAAAGGATACGATCCACGTAAACTTCTGAAACCAGGTGCAGATGCAATCGTTGAAAAAGTAAAAGAGAAAATGATTCTGTTCGGTTCTGACGGAAAAGCGGAATAGTCTGATTTTTGATAATATCATGGACAAAGGCGTCCGAAGAAAACGGTATAAAAGGAGTTTTGCGTAAGTGCAAGACTCCTTTATTTGAATCAAAAAACGACCGTTTTGTATGAGTAGTAGAAAATGAGTAGTAGAAAAGAGAGGTACATGAGATGAGCGAATGGATTAGTGTAGCAGAAATATTTGGAGAAAACGTCTTCAATGATGCTGTTATGCAGGAAAGACTTCCGAAGAAGACTTACAAAGAGCTGAAAAAGACAATCGAAGAAGGCAAAGAGCTTCAGGCTGCAACAGCAGACGTTATTGCACATGAGATGAAAGAGTGGGCGATTGAAAAGGGTGCCACTCACTATTCGCACTGGTTCCAGCCTCTTACAGGAGCAACAGCTGAAAAGCATGATTCGTTTATTTCAGCACCGAAGTCAGATGGAAAGATCCTGATGGAGTTTTCAGGAAAAGAGCTGATCAAAGGAGAACCGGATGCATCTTCCTTCCCGTCAGGAGGACTGCGTTCCACATTTGAAGCAAGAGGTTATACAGCGTGGGATTGTACATCGCCTGCATTTGTTAAAAAGAGTCCGGATGGGAAAAGATCGATTTTATATATACCGACAGCATTTTGTTCCTATACCGGAGAAGCACTGGATCAGAAGACACCTCTTCTTCGCTCTATGGAAGCAATCAACAAACAATCCATCCGTCTTCTGCGTCTTTTTGGAAACACAACGTCCCAAAAGGTTACACCATCTGTTGGAGTTGAGCAGGAATATTTCCTGGTAGACAGAGAAAAATATCTTAAGAGAAAGGATCTTGTATTTACAGGACGTACATTATTTGGGGCAAATCCTCCGAAGGGACAGGAATTGGATGACCATTATTTTGGTGCGATCCGTGAGAGAATCGCAGCATTTATGACTGATGTCAATGAAGAACTCTGGAAGATGGGTGTATCTGCAAAGACACAGCACAACGAAGTAGCACCTGGACAGCATGAGCTTGCGCCGATCTATGCACAGTGCAACGTAGCAGTTGACCATAATCAGCTGATCATGGAGACGCTGAAGAAAGTGGCATATCGCCATAATCTTCAATGCCTGTTACACGAAAAGCCATTTGAAGGTGTAAATGGTTCCGGAAAGCATAACAACTGGTCACTGGTTACAGATGATGGGATCAACATTCTGGATCCGGGAAAGACACCTCATGATAATATTCAGTTCCTTCTGGTTCTGACCTGTATTCTCCGTGCAGTAGACCTGCATGCAGACCTGCTCCGTGAATCTGCTTCTGACGTAGGAAACGATCACAGACTTGGAGCAAATGAAGCACCGCCGGCAATTATTTCCGCATACCTCGGAGAACAGCTTGAAGACGTGCTTGCACAGCTTATTGATACCGGAGAAGCTGCACACAGCTTAAAAGGCGGCAAATTACATACCGGTGTAAGTACGCTCCCGGATTTTGCAAAGGATGCAACTGACAGAAACCGTACTTCACCATTCGCATTTACAGGAAATAAATTTGAGTTCCGTATGGTAGGATCCAGAGACTCGGTGGCAGCACCGAACGTAGTATTAAATACAATCGTGGCTGAGTCCTTCTCTGATGCCTGCGATGTACTCGAAAAAGCAGAAGATTTTGATCTTGCAGTCCATGATCTGATCAAGGAATATGCATCCAAACATCAGAGAATCGTATTCAATGGCAACGGATATTCTGATGAGTGGGTGAAGGAAGCCGAAAGAAGAGGACTTCCGAATATTAAGACCATGGTAGAGTCTGTTGAATGTCTGACATATGACAATACGGTTGAAATGTTTGAAAAATTCGATGTATTCAGCCGTGCAGAACTGGAATCCCGTGCAGAGATCAAATATGAGGCATACTCAAAGGCGATCAACATTGAAGCACGTTCCATGATCGATATCGCAAGCAAGCATATTATCCCGGCTGTGATCCAATATGTAACTTCGCTGGCTAATTCGATCAACCAGGTAAAACAGGCAAGCGCTGCAGCATATACAGGTGTACAGGAAGAGCTTCTTGTACAGTCGGCTGATCTTTTGAAAGACACAAAAGAAGCACTCAGAGCACTGGAAACTGTTGTGGCAGAAGTACCGGAGACAGAAGGAAAAGAACAGGCATTCTTCTTCATGCAGAAAGTTGTACCGGCAATGGAAGCTTTAAGAAAACCAGTGGATGAACTGGAAATGATCGTCAACAAGAATATGTGGCCGATGCCTTCTTACGGAGATCTGCTGTTCGAGGTCTAAGAAGTGACTGGTATAAATGTTGAAAAAGAAGTTGAAAACTTATGAAATTTTGTGAAAATATACACAAATTAAAAAATTGGTCTTGAAATTTGAAAGAAAAAAGAGTATCGTAAATATATCTTAAATAACAGAGATCACAATGAACGAGGAAGTTCCACAAGGTGGAATTTCCTCGTTTTTTTGTGTATACGATGAGCCAAGTGCAGATTTGTGTTTGCACAAGGATCTGCATTTGGTGAATGTACATCATCGAGCTGTTAAGCGAGATGATGTACAAAGTATAAGAATCGAGTAGGAGTCAGCCTACTCGATCGTTAGAGAAAGGAAGGTAATTATGAGTAGTGAATGGTTAAGCGTGGCAGAAATTTTTGGCGAAGATGTTTTTAACGATGCAGTAATGCAGGAGAGACTTCCGAAAAAAGTATACAAAAAATTAAAACAGACAATTGAAGAAGGAAAAGAGCTGGATCTTGAGACAGCAGATGTAATTGCACATGAGATGAAAGAATGGGCAATCGAAAAAGGTGCAACCCATTATACACACTGGTTCCAGCCACTGACAGGAGTTACTGCTGAAAAGCATGATTCCTTCATCTCAGCTCCGCTTCCAAGCGGAAAGGTTCTGATGAGCTTTTCCGGAAAAGAACTGATCAAAGGGGAGCCGGATGCTTCTTCTTTCCCGTCAGGCGGACTTCGTGCTACATTTGAAGCAAGAGGATATACAGCATGGGATTGTACATCACCGGCATTTGTAAGAAAAGATGCAGCCGGAGCGATCCTTTGCATCCCGACAGCATTCTGCTCTTACACAGGTGAGGCACTGGATGAAAAAACACCGCTTCTCAGATCTATGGAAGCAATCAACAAAGAATCCATCAGACTGCTTCGTCTGTTTGGAAATACAACATCAAAGAAAGTAACACCTTCTGTAGGACCGGAGCAGGAATACTTCCTTGTTGATGCAAAGAAATTCTTACAGAGAAAAGACCTTATTTACACAGGACGTACACTTTTCGGAGCAATGCCGCCGAAAGGACAGGAGCTTGACGATCACTACTTTGGAACGATCCGTCAGAGGGTTGCTTCCTATATGAAAGATGTCAACGAAGAATTATGGAAACTCGGCGTTGCAGCAAAGACACAGCACAACGAAGTGGCACCTGCACAGCACGAACTTGCGCCGATTTATGCAGAGGCCAATATTGCAGTGGATCACAACCAGATCATCATGAAGACACTGAAAAAGGTAGCATGCGAGCATGGACTGAAATGTCTGCTTCACGAGAAACCGTTTGCAGGAGTCAACGGATCTGGTAAGCATAACAACTGGTCTATCACAACAGATGACGGAATCAATATGCTGGATCCGGGAAAGACACCTCATGAAAATGTACAGTTCCTTCTGGTACTGGCATGTATCCTGAAAGCAGTTGATGTACACGCAGATCTGCTTCGTGAATCGGCTGCCGATCCGGGAAATGACCACAGACTTGGAGCAAACGAAGCACCGCCGGCAATCATCTCTATCTTCCTTGGAGAACAGCTTCAGGACGTTGTAGAACAGCTTCTCAGTACAGGTGAGGCAACACACAGCCTGAATGGTGGAAAGCTGCAAACAGGTGTAACAACCCTTCCGGATCTTACAAAGGATGCAACCGACAGAAACAGAACTTCACCATTTGCATTTACCGGAAATAAATTTGAATTCCGTATGGTAGGTTCCCGCGATTCCATTGCAGGACCAAACGTAGTACTGAATACAATCGTAGCAGAGGCATTTGCAGAGGCATGCGATGTCCTGGAAAAAGCAGATGATTTTGATACAGCTGTACACAGCCTGATCAAAGAATATCTGACAGATCATCAGAGAATTATCTTCAACGGCAACGGATATTCTGACGAATGGGTAGCTGAAGCAGAAAAGAGAGGACTTCCGAATATCAAGTCCATGGTAGAAGCAATCCCGGCACTGACAACTGACAAAGCGGTAGAACTGTTCGGAAAATTTAGTGTATTTACCAAGGCAGAGCTGGAATCCCGTGCAGAGATCAAATATGAGAACTATGCAAAGGCAATCAATATCGAAGCAAAGGCCATGATCGATATTGCTGCAAAACAGATCATTCCTGCAGTTGTAAAATATACAAAAGAGCTTGCAGATACGGTTCTTGCAGTAAAAGAAGCCGGAGCAGATGCATCTGTACAGGCTGAAATGCTTGCTGACATCTCAGGACTTCTGACAGAAACAAAGGCTGCCCTTAAGAAACTGGAAGCAGTTACAGAAGAAGCAGCAGGAAAAGAAGAAGGAAAAGTACAGTCTGAATTCTATCACTTCAGCGTGGTTCCGGCTATGGAAGGACTCCGTACACCGGTAGATGAACTGGAAATGATCGTGGATAAAGAAGTATGGCCAATGCCTTCTTACGGAGATCTTTTATTTGAAGTTTAGAAAATACATATAAAATACTTATAGAAATTTAAGGACCTTAGACTTGGAAAGAAGCAGAAATTATGCTACTCTAAGTCTGAGGTTCTTTTCTATATCCGGAAATTTATTTCCGGATATAGAAAGCCTCCGGCGGGATGTGCACTGTGATACAGGGAAGATGTTGCGGGTAATGATTACAGGCGCGGGAATGGACCAAGGCACATTTTGTATCAGAATGATGTTGGGGTTAAAAATCCTCTTGCAAGCAAGCTTGCATTGGAGTTCTGACCTTTTGACCCTGGTATCATCAGAATATAATTATAAACAATGAAATAATGAGAATAGAGGAGAAAGAAAGATGACGAAAGCAGAGTTCCTTGAAAAACTGAGAATTGAACTTTCTTCCGGTGTGGCACCACAGGTGCTGCAGGAGAATCTGAACTACTACGGCCAGTATATTGATGATGAGATCCGAAAAGGAAGAACGGAGAGTGAGGTACTGGCGGAACTTGGAGATCCGTGGATTCTTGCGAAGACGATCGTGGATGCGCAGAGAGAAGAAAGTGTAGAAGATGTGATTTATGATTCGGATGGAAGGACCTACAGAGGCAACAGCAGCACAGAAGAAAGCAGCAATATCCATGTGTGGAGCCTGGACAGCTGGTGGAAGAAACTTCTGCTGATTCTTGTGGTTGTGGCTGTGATCGTTGTGATCTTTGCGGTGATAAGTGGGATTGTAAGCCTGATCGCACCGGTACTGATTCCTCTTCTGGTGATCATACTGCTGGTCAGAATGCTGAGAAGGCGATGGTAATTAAAAAAGCCGGATGTATAAGATTCTTCTGCAATGAAAAGAAGCTTATGCCTCCGGCTTTTTGATTATATGTTCTATATGGCAGGTTCAAGTACTTAAAAAGGATCTGCCTGTTATATAACGTTAAACGCTCGATAGGGGAGCTATCGAGCGTTTGAGGGGAGTATAAATAATTAATAAGGGGTTGTAGAAAATAAATCTCTACACGACAAAGTATAATATAAACCGATTTAAAAATCAAGATAAAAATAAAAATGTATAAAAATACGAAAAGGATAGATACTATGTTTGTACAAAAAAATGTCAGGAGGAATTATCAATGGCAAAAAATTATAATGCTTCAGAAAACAGTACAAACAAAAATTCATATGGATCCAATAAGAATGCGTATGCTGAAAATGCTTCCGGCAAGAATCAGTCAAATAAAAATTCAGGCAATAAAAATGCATCCGGTAAAAATACGACTAACCGGAATGCAAAGAATGCATATGAATCAGACCGTAATGCATATGACAGCTCAAAGTCCTGCCATAACGAAAGTGATAAGTATTAAAAAGTGCAAAGCAGTTAAGAATGGAAAAGCAGCGGTTTGGATTCCGCTGCTTTTCTGTTTTTGGTGTAGCAATCTGGTTCCTTAAAAAAATTTGTGGTACAAGCGCACTACTTGACAAAAGGCAACCGAAAAACGTAATATAGTTTATAACAGATTGCAGAGTAGAGAAAGGAAAAAGAATGGAAAAGATGGAGCTGATAGCACCCTGCCATTTCGGAATGGAAGCTGTTCTGAAGCGGGAAGTGCTGGATTTAGGATATGAGATATCAACAGTAGAAGACGGAAGAGTATGCTTTTGGGGAGATGCACAGGCGATTTGCGATGCGAACGTGTTCCTTCGGACAGCAGAAAGAATCCTTCTTAAGGTTGGTTCGTTTAAAGCAGAGACATTTGATGAATTATTTGAGAAAACAAGAGTACTTCCGTGGGAGAATTATATTCCGAAGAACGGAAAGTTCTGGGTGACGAAGGCTGCATCTGTAAAGAGTAAGCTGTTCAGCCCGTCAGATATTCAGTCGATCATGAAAAAAGCCATGGTAGAAAGGCTGAGACGGATCTACGGGATAGAATGGTTCCAGGAGGATGGACCGGCTTACCCGATCCGTGTATTTCTGATGAAAGATATCGTGACGATCGGGATAGATACCTCCGGCGTATCTTTACATAAGAGAGGTTATCGTCAGATGACCGTAAAGGCACCGATCACAGAGACACTGGCATCCGCACTGATCATGCTGACACCGTGGCACAAGGACCGGATCCTGGTAGACCCTTTCTGCGGAAGTGGAACATTTCCAATCGAAGCGGCTTTGATGGCAGCTAATATTGCACCGGGGATGAACCGTTCCTTTACAGCAGAAGAATGGGTGAACCTGATTCCGAAAAAGGCATGGTATGATGCAATGGATGAGGCAAATGATGTGATCGACCGGAAGGTACAGGTTGATATTCAGGGATATGACCTGAATCCAGAGGCAGTAAAAGCAGCAAGACAGAATGCTAAAGATGCAGGCGTTGACCATCTGATCCATTTTCAGGAAAGAGCGGTAAAGGATTTAAGCCACCCGAAGAAGTATGGATTTATCATTACAAATCCGCCGTATGGCGAGCGACTGGAGGATAAAAAGGATCTGCCGCAGTTATACAGAGAATTTGGTGAGAGTTTTAAAAAGTTGGATAGCTGGTCTGCATATATGATCACCAGTTACGAGGATGCAGAGCGTTATTTCGGAAGAAAAGCAGATAAGAACCGGAAGATATATAATGGTATGCTGAAGACCTATTTCTATCAGTTCTTAGGTCCGAAACCACCGAAACGCCCAAGAGAACCAAGACAGTAAGAGAAAGAAGAATTTACAGATGAAAATAATTTTTGCAACGGGTAATAAGAATAAAATGATAGAGATCCGTCAGATCCTGCAGGATCTGGGGATGGAGATCCTTTCTATGAAGGAAGCCGGGATTGACATTGATATCGTAGAGGATGGAAAGTCCTTTGAGGAAAATGCGATGATCAAAGCCGCAGCGATCGCAGAGCTGCCGGAAGTGAAGGCAATGGATGCGATTGTGCTGGCAGATGATTCCGGACTGGAAATCGATTATCTGAATAAAGAGCCGGGAATCTATTCTGCACGTTATGCAGGAACCGATACTTCGTATGATATCAAGAACAGCCTCCTGCTCTCGAGAATGAAGGGCGTACCGGATAAGCAGCGTACAGCAAGGTTTGTCTGTGCGGTGGCAGCAGTATTTCCGAACGGGGACAAAGAGGTTGTCCGTGGAACGATGGAAGGATGTATTGGTTACGAAATTGCCGGAGCAAATGGATTTGGCTACGATCCGATCTTTTTCCTGCCGGAATACGGTTGCACATCGGCAGAGCTTGCACCGGAAAAGAAGAATGAACTCAGCCACAGAGGAGAAGCACTTCGGATGATGAGACAGATCATGGAGAAAAAGTTATGAGAGTATTGATCATTAGTGATACACATGGAAGACATACTGCATTTGACCGGGCAATCATGGAGGCTGGAAAGATCGATTATTTGGTGCATCTCGGGGATACAGAGGGCGGAGAAGACTATATTGAGGCATTCTGCGGATGCCCGGCATATATCCTGGCAGGGAACAATGATTTCTTCTCACGCAATCTCCGGGAGATGGAGATTTATTTTGGCAAGAAAAAAGCATTTATGGCACATGGGCACCAGTATTCCGTGTCTCTTGGTGTAGAGCGGATCCTGGATGAGGGAAGATCGAGAAATGCAGATATCGTGATGTTTGGTCATACACACAGACCGTATCTGAAAAAGTTTGGTGATATTACAGTGCTGAATCCGGGCAGTCTGTCATTTCCACGGCAGGAAGGCAGAAAAGGCAGTTATATTATTATGGAGATGGATCGGGACGGGAATACGGAGTTTACAATTCATTATCTGGATTAGAGTAGGTGGCACGTATTTCTGCTGAAAAAAGGGCAAAAATGCGTGTCTTTTACAAGAAAAAGGAAAATAAAAATTTCTTTAAAAAAATTCAAAAAACATGTTGACTTTTTGAAAACCTTGTAATATAATAACTTTTGTCGTCACGGAGATGACAAACAGATAAACAACGGGGTGTGGCTCAGCTTGGCTAGAGCGCCTGGTTTGGGACCAGGAGGTCGCAGGTTCGAATCCTGTCACCCCGATGTGATCTGCGGGTGTAGTTCAATGGTAGAACACCAGCCTTCCAAGCTGGATACGTGGGTTCGATTCCCATCACCCGCTTACACTGAGAATCCAGTGTTGTGTGTTTGTAGCTCAGTTGGATAGAGCAACGGCCTTCTAAGCCGTGGGTCGGGGGTTCGAATCCCTCCAAGCACGTTTATATGGTGGGTATAGCGCAGTTGGTTAGCGCGCCAGATTGTGGCTCTGGAGGCCCAGGGTTCGAATCCCTGTATCCACCCTTTAATCTATAATATTTGAAAGAAATGGCAAGCAGAAATGCTCGCATTTTTTTTATGATAGACATTGTAAGAGTGGATATCATAAAAGTCTCCGGCAGGATATGAGAGCTTTGGCAGATTCAGGATGCTGTAAGTTAAGCGATTGTCGCAGGCGTGGGAATGTGCCATGGCGCATTCTATGTTAAGACGTAAAGATAATGGGTCATCGCCAAGCGGTAAGGCACAGGACTTTGACTCCTGCACTCGCTGGTTCGAATCCAGCTGGCCCAGTTACGGGCGTGTAGCTCAGGTGGTAGAGCACTTGACTTTTAATCAAGTTGTCCGGGGTTCGAATCCCCGCACGCTCACTTATTTAGTCCCATGGTTTTTCCTGGGACTAAAAAAATGCGGATGTGGCGGAACTGGCAGACGCGCTAGACTTAGGATCTAGTCTCTACGAGGTGCAGGTTCAAGTCCTGTCATCCGCATTTAGTTAAACATAACAAAACCAGTTGTATATAGAAGTAATAGAGGAACCTTTACCAAAAAGGTTTCTTTTTTTGCTTTTTTTATGGATTTTAAGGAAAAAGCGGAAAAAGAAAAGAAGAAGCAGTATTTAAATATCTCTGTTGAAAATATCCGGATCGAGATCGTCTCTTTTACAGATTCCAACTATATGTTAATATGATACCAGGGTCAAAAGGTCAAAAAGCCGATGCAAGCTTGCTTGCAAGAGGATTTTTGACTTCTTGACCCGCCAAAAACATGAGTAAGTAGCCATTTTTCAAAGAAAAATGAGCGGATTACGAATGTTTTTGAGGATTGCGAGAGTGCAAAGCACGTAGCAATCTGGTATCAAGGGGGTCAAAAGTAAATTTTGCCGTTCACTGGTGTAATCAGATTGCGGCAATAAATACATGTAACAGGGAAATTTTAATAAAGTAAGAGGGACGAAAGAATGAAAATATTAAGTGTCACAGCGCAGAAGCCGGACAGTACCGGAAGCGGTATCTATCTGACGGAACTGGTCAGAGGATTTAAAAAAAAGGGAATCACCCAGTCAGTGATCGCGGGAGTTACAAAAGCTGATCAGGTATGTCTTCCGGAGGGGGTAAGCTTTTATCCGGTATATTTTGAATCGGAGCAGTTACCGTATCCGATCACGGGAATGTCGGACGAGATGCCGTATCCGAGTACCAGGTATTCAGACCTGACAGAGGAGATGACAGAAACGTTCCGGAACGCGTTTGGCGAGGTGCTGAAAAAAGCAGTGGAGGAGTTGGATCCGGACGTGATCCTGTGTCACCATCTGTATCTTCTTACAGCGATTGTAAGAGAGCTGTTTCCTGATAAAAAGGTATATGGAGTATCCCATGGATCCGATCTGCGGCAGATCCGCAAGACAGAACAGAACCGGGAATACATTTTACAGAGAATTCCTGCGCTGGATGGGATTTTTGCATTGCATGAGGAGCAGAAAGAGATGATCTGCGGAATTTACGGGGAGCATATCAGAGAGAAGGTACGGGTGATCGGAACCGGCTATAACAGTGATGTTTTCCGGCAGGAGATGGGGGATTCACAGGGAGAAGAAAAAGAGCTGAGACTAATCTTTGCCGGAAAAATCGCAGAGAAAAAGGGTGTGAAAAGTCTGATCCGTTCGCTGGATTATCTGAAGGATTCCGGTCTTATTATTTCTCTGGAACTGGCAGGAGGTGCCGGGGATGAGGGCGAATATCAGGAAATCCGGGAGCTTGCCGAAAAGTGTCCGTTTGCAGTTACCTTTGTCGGGAAGATCACACAGCAGGAGTTGGCGAAGAAGATGAATCAGAGTGATGTTTTTGTACTGCCATCTTTTTATGAAGGTCTTCCGCTTGTGATCATTGAGGCTCTGGCATGTGGTACCTATGTGATCTGTACAGATCTTCCGGGGATCAGGAATTGGATCGATCAGAATCTTCCGGATAATGGTGTGGTTTTTGTAGAGCCGCCAAAAAGAGTGAATGAAGATGAACCTGTGGAAGAAGAACTTCCGGTATTTGAAAAGAAACTTGCCGGAGCCATCGAAGGGATCGCAAAATATCCTGGATCAAAGCCGGAGAAGGACCAGTTGGAACAGATTTCGTGGGACGGACTTTGTGTGCATCTTATGCAGATATTTGAGCAATAGAGTGTTTATCGGAAAACTCTATAATTGAATTTCTGCATGTAAATTATCAATTATTTTTTTGTAAAACAACATGTTAAAATGAAGAAAAGAGAAATGAAAAGGCATTTTAACAGGAGGTTATTAACAGTTGATAATTGATATGCATATGCATGAGATGCGTTATTCGGGGGACAGCTTTTTAAGATTGGAGAACATGGTAGAGATCGCAAAGCGCAGAGGACTTGATGGAATCTGTATTACGGATCATGACAGTATGGGACTGAAGGAATTTGCGGCAGAGTATTCGGAGAAAACAGGATTTCCGATTTTTGTCGGAATTGAATTTTATTCCCTGCAGGGAGACATTGTAGCCTTTGGAATTGAGGATTATCCAAAAGAGAGAATCCCGGCACAGGAGTTTGTAGATCTGGTACAGGCACAGGGCGGTATGTGTTTCAGTGCCCATCCATTCCGCAATAATAACAGGGGACTGGAAGAGAACCTGAAGATTGTAAAGGGACTTGATGGAATCGAAGTGCTGAACGGCAGCACGCTTTACGAGGCAAATCGAAAGGCGGCAGAATATGCGGCTGAGCTTGGACTTGCAACAGTTGGATCAAGTGATTGCCATGTGCCGGAGAAGCTGGGACTTTATGCAACGTATTTTCCAAGAGAGATCCGTTCGGTACAGGAACTGATCCGGAGTGTAAAAAGATGCGAGACTCTTCCGGTGTATTATAAAGAGGGTGGATATTATCTCTGGGATATGAAAAATCCGATTGATGCGCCGTTTCACATTTACGAGCAGGAACAGATGGTGTGTGCCGGTTAACGTAAAAAATGAGAATAGATATGAAAAAATTAAACGCTTTTTTTATTGAAAGTGTGTTATTTCCATAGTATTATTAAGAGTGGAAATTAAGGGGGCTGGAATGTAATATTTCCAGCTTTCTTATTTAACAGGAAATTCTGTAGGAACTTCCTACCGAATAAAAGACACTACGTGCCGGAGAATCTTTTGAGGATTGCGAGAGTGCAAAGCACGTAGCAATCTGGTATCAAAGGGGTCAAAATACCTTTTGACCCAAACATCTTTTCAATCACCAATTACAAGGAGGAACTAACATGAAAGACATAGTAATTTCAGATGCAGTAAAATATATCGGAGCAGATGATAAGGATCTGGATCTCTTTGAGAGCCAGTACATCGTTCCAAACGGAGTATCCTATAACTCTTATGTGATCCTGGACGAGAAGATCGCAGTTATGGATACGATTGATACGAGAAAGACAGACGAATGGAAAGAGAATCTGGAGAGGGTGCTGGATGGAAGAACACCGGATTATCTGGTTGTATCTCATCTGGAACCGGATCATGCCGGAAGCATCAAAGAATTTGCAGAGAAATATCCGGAAGCCAAGATCGTGGCAAGTGCAAAAGCTATTGCAATGCTTCCACAGTTCTTTGAAATCGCAGATCTGGCAGACCGTGCAGTTGCGGTAAAAGAAGGTGAAGAACTTTCCCTTGGAAGCCATACCCTTCAGTTCTTTATGGCTCCGATGGTTCACTGGCCGGAAGTTATGGTCGAATACGAAAAGTCTGAGAAGATTCTGTTCTCAGCAGATGGATTTGGTAAATTCGGTGCGCTGGATGCAGATGAGGACTGGACTTGTGAAGCAAGAAGATACTACTTCAATATCGTAGGCAAATACGGTGCACAGGTACAGGCGCTTCTGAAAAAAGCAGCGACTCTGGACATTCAGACGATTTGCCCGCTTCATGGACCGATCCTGAAAGAAAATCTGGGATACTATATCGGAAAATACATGACATGGAGCAGCTATGAACCGGAAGATGACGGGGTACTGGTTGCTTATGCATCGATCCATGGCAATACCAAGAAGGCAGCAGAGAAGATGAAAGAGATCCTGGAAGCCAAAGGTGCAAAGAAGGTAGCGATCACTGACCTTTCCAGAGATGATATGGCAGAGGCAATCGAGGATGCATTCCGCTATGACAAGCTGGTTCTTGCAGCAGCTTCCTATGATGCAAGTGTGTTCCCGTGCATGGAGACTTTCCTGAACAAACTGACCAATAAGAACTACCAGAACCGTAAGATCGCAATTATCGAGAATGGTTCCTGGGCTCCGACAGCAGCACGCGTGATGAAGAGTTATGTAGAAAAAATGAAGAAGATCACACTCTGCGAAAAGACTGTTACGATCAAATCTGCAATGAAAGATGCAGATGTAACTGCAATGGAAGAACTTGCAGATGAACTTCTTGCGTAAGAAACGGAAAGAATGAGATGATAAAGTTAAAAGAGACTACAATGAGGAAAACCTGGGTGGTATGTCTTCTTGCAATGGTCTGCTGTGCGTTATGGGGAAGTGCTTTTCCTTGTATCAAGGTTGGCTACCGGCTGTTTCAGATTGATTCAGCCGATACCGCCACGCAGATCCTGTTTGCAGGGTGCCGCTTTACGATTGCAGGCATTATGGTTATTTTGTTTGGATCGATCCTGCAGGGATGTTTTCTGAAAGCGGGGAAGGGAGATCTTCCGAGAATCGGAAAAATCTGTCTTTTACAGACGGTGGTCCAGTATTTTTTCTTTTATGTAGGACTTGCACATACGACCGGAGTCAAAGGATCGATCGTTGAGGCATCCAATGTATTCCTTGCAATCCTTGTTTCAAGCCTGGTCTTTCATCAGGAGAAACTAGATCAGAAAAAAGTGCTCGGATGTATCGTCGGATTTGCAGGGGTGGTTCTGATCAATTTGAGCGGAAGCAATGTGGATATGAGTTTTAATCTGACCGGAGATGGATTTATTTTTATCTCTGCGATCGCCTATGCATTATCTTCTGTACTGATCAAGAAGTATTCAGCTAAATCTGATCCGGTGATGTTAAGCGGATATCAGTTTACTGCAGGCGGGCTCGTGATGATCCTGATCGGATTCGTGATGGGTGGAAGAATCCATACGGCAAGTATGCCGGCAATGATTCTTCTGATCTATATGGCGCTGATTTCTGCAGTTGCATACACGCTGTGGGGAATCCTGTTGAAATACAATCCGGTATCCAAGGTATCGATCTTCGGATTTACGAATCCGGTATTTGGGGTGATCCTTTCCGCGATCATTTTGCGTGAGGGAAATGTATTCGGAATGAAAGACCTGATCGCACTGGTGCTGGTTTCTATCGGAATCCTGATTGTCAACTGGGCGAAACCGGGGACAGGCAAAGAGAAAGGAACGAACTAAGATGGAACGCTCTGATCAGACATATCTTGAACTGATCCGGAATTATTGTACCAGGTCAGAAGAAAAAGTGGAGATACCGGAAGCGGAATGGGAGAAACTGCAGCACTATGCCGGGAAACATTTTACGGCAGCAGCATTTATCCCTTATCTAAAAGCAGACACACATGAAAGCAATATGGTTATGAAAAAGCAGCTGAAAATGCTGCTTTATAATTATTATCAGATCGAGCATTTTACAAGGATGATCGTATCTATACTGGACCGTAACGGGATTTCCTGTTATCTGCTCAAGGGGATCAGTCTGGCAGCTTATTACCCGGAGGCGGAATACCGGAAGCTTGGAGATGTGGATCTTTATATCAATGAAGAAAAGGCACTGGAGCGGGCGAAAGAAGTACTTGTGGTAGAAGGGTTTGTGGAAGAAAAAGAGATTAGTGATCATCATCTGACTTACCATTATACTTTTGCACAGACGAGAAAGACGTATCTTCTGGAGCTGCATTATCACGTGGTGGGAATGTATCAGTATGAACCGGCAAACCAGGTGATCGATGAAGTATTTTCCAGTGGGAATCTGCGCGGGGAGTGTCAGGCGATCGAAGGGTATGAATATCAGGTCTTACCGCCTACCGAGTATGTATTTTATATGCTGCATCATATGCTGAAACACTATCTCTACAGCGGATTCGGGATCCGGCTTTTATGTGATTTTATCTGTTATGTGGAGGCACGCTGTGATGAGATTGATTTTGACCGGCTTCATGCCTGGTGCAGGAAATCTCATATGATGCATTTCTATGAAACGATCATGGAATCCTGTCACAGGTATCTGGGACTTGGCTGTGAGATTGACGGCAGTATCCGTGGAGATCAGGAAGTAAGCAGAAAATTTATAGAAAAGATTCTTGTTGACAAAGATGTAGGTTCGGGGGATAGCCGGACGCTGGTTGGCAGCGGAACTTATGAGAAGGTTCATCTGGGAACCTATTTTAGAGAAGGACATCTGCAGATGAAGGTACGTTTTAAAAAGCTTGGAAGATGTCCGCTTTTGTGGCTCATTTTGTGGGTGATTACATTTGTATGTTTTGTACGCAATACGTACAAGTTGAGAAATACAACCGTGCGGGAGACTTTGCAGGCATTCCGGAAGAAGAATGATGAGCTGCAGCTGATCCCGATTTTTGAACAGGAAAAAAATAAAACGGAAAAGAATTGACAGGAGGCAGGTTATGGCAAATATGGCAAGCTGCTGTGACACCTGTACGTTTTATATTTATGACGATGAATATGAATGTTACACGTGTGACAGAGACCTGGATGAGGATGAGATGATGCGCTTTTTGACGGATCATCATTATCAGTGCCCTTACTACAGATCTGGAGATGAATACAGAGTCGTCAGAAAACAGATGTAAGTGGCAGATGAGGGAATAGAACAATGAAAAAAACGCAGAATTATGTAATGCGTCATGTAATAGATGAATTTGTACTTGTTCCAAGAGGAGAAGCAGCGGAGCGGATAAATGGAACGATGACGCTAAGCGAGACAGCGGCATTTATTTATGAACATCTGGAGGCGGTAAAAACCTCAGAAGAGATGGCAGAGCTTTTGGGACGGGAGTATCATATCAGCAGCAAAGAGGTGCTGGAGGATGTACAGGAAGTGTTGGATTTTCTGGAAAAAAATGAGGCAATGACATGGTAATACTTTTGATCGGTGGAGAGTGCAGTCTGATGAATGCATTGATCGACAAATTACATAAAGACAAACACAGAGTGTATCTGATTACCGGCAAACGGGAAAGAACCCGTGGCTATCATAAGGTTTTTGAAAAATATAATTTTCCGTATGACTGTGACGGGATCAAGGAGATTTTTGAGAGTACAAGACCGGATGTTGTGCTTCATATGGGAGCTTATGATACCAATTATGACTGGTCACAGGCGAGGAAAGAGTCTGTCCGTTTTACTTCTGAGCTGACGAATATCCTGTCAGCATTTTGTGGAAATAAAAAGGGAAGATTTGTCTATTTATCTTCCCAGGAAGTTTTTGGGAAATCTTATCCGGAGGAAGTGAAAGAAGAAGAACTGGTATCTGCAAAAAGTTTTAAAGCAATGGCAGTCTCCCAGGGGGAGACGATCTGCAAAAGTTATGAAAATACAAGAGGAATGGAAACGGCTGTACTGCGTCTGGATCACCTGTATGGAGTACCGAAAAAGGGGAAGATGGAGGATAACCCGTGTTTTGATCTGATTCTGACCGCGTTTAAGACGAAGAAAATTGCGGCGAACAGCAGAAATGAATTTTCAATGCTTTTTCAGAGTGATGCAGTTGAATTTATTGCCAGGCTGATTACAGCAGAGCATCTCGAACACGATATTTATCATATCTCATCGGGAAACAGAATTACGCAGACAGAGCTTGCAGAGCTTGTGAAAAAGAATCTGGGTGAAGGGTGCGAGATCCACGATGACACAGTCGAGACAGGACACCGCCTGGTTTTGGATGGCAGACGTTACAAAGAAGAATTTGGACAGACAATATTTGTCGGTTATGAGATGGGGATAAAGAAAGTCGCACAGTATATGAAGCGGCATGAGGAAACATTCCTGAAAACGGAGGAGTATAAGAATCAGGGCATCGGCACCTGGCATCTGATCAAAAGTATTATTTTGCTCCTGGTTCCTTATGCGGAAAATATGATCTGCTTTATTCCTTTTTTTATGTTGAATAACCGTGCGGTCGGAAGCCAGTATTTTGACAGGCTGGATTTCTATCTGCTCTATGTACTTTTGTTTGCAATCGTATATGGGCAGCATCAGGCGATTTTTTCTTCCCTTCTTGCAACGGCAGGCTACTGTTTCCGGCAGATGTATGACCAGAGTGGATTTGAAGTCCTTCTGAACTACAATACCTACGTCTGGATGGCACAGCTGTTCATTCTGGGAATGGTGGTCGGATATATGCGGGACCAGATCCGTTTTGTCAAGAATCAGGGTGAAGAAGAGATTGGATATCTGAGTGGTCAGCTAGATGATATGGCGGATATCAATGACAGCAATGTGCGGATGAAGCATATATTTGAGTCACAGATCGTCAATCATAAGGACAGTCTCGGAAAGATTTATGAAATCACCTCGGCTCTGGATCGGTATGGACCGGAGGAGGTACTTTTCTACGCAGCCAGGACGCTGTCGCAGCTGATGAACAGTGCGGATGTGGCGGTATATACGATTGCGGACAAGCATTATGCGCGTCTGTTTTCTTCCACATCAAAGGCTGCAGGGAAGCTTGGCAATTCTGTCGAGTATAAGAATCTTACGGAAATCTATGAGGAGTTGAAGGAACACCGTGTGTATGTCAACAGGACACTGCATGAAGGGTATCCGATGATGGCAAGTGCCATTTACGAAGGAGATCAGATGCAGATCATCTTAATGATCTGGGGAATCCCGTGGGAGAGAATGAATCTTGCGGAGGTGAACCGGCTGACAGTTGTCGGTTATCTGATCCAGAACGCAGTGGTACGTGCGAACCGGTATCTGAATGCGCTGAAAGAGCAACGTTATGTAGAAGGAACCCAGATCCTGGATACGAAGGCATTTACCCAGCTTGTCCATGCGTTTGAGGACGCCAAGCGAAATGGACTTACCGAATGTACGCTGGTGAAAATTGATTCGGATAAGAAGCTGGAGAAAAAAGGAAAAAAGATTTCTGTACTTTTACGGCAGAGTGATTATATCGGAACGATGGAAGACAGTCTGTATGTACTGCTTCCGAATACGGATCAGAAAAATGCAGTTTATGTGGTGAAGCGTATCCGTGAGATTGGATTTGACAGCCATGTTGTGACCAGGGAGGTGACGGCGTGATGACAGATAAAGAATGTTTCTTTGTGATTGTATGTTTGGTAAATGCCGCGATTTCCGTGTTATATCTAGTCTGGGGAATCTGTGTCGCTGTTCCGGCGAAAAATGCAGCGCAGGGAGAAGAAAATCCGGTGCTTCACGATAACCGGAGAGCTTATGTGATCCGGTTTATAGTCATGTTGCTCTGTCCGGTTACAGGTCCGCTGTTTTTCCTGGGCAGTCACTTGCTTTTCCTTTTATTTTTCCGAAGAGAGGTCGATCTGGAGGATGTGGTTTTCAGTAAAGAAAGGATCCGCCAGCATCTGAAAGCAGATGAAGAAAGAGAACGGGATATTGTTCCGGTGGAAGAAGCGCTTGCAGTAAGCGATCAGAAGTATCTGAGAGGACTGATGCTGAAGGTGCTGCGTGGTGATATCCAGAAATCACTGGAGGCGATCACCCTTGCACTTGACAGCGAAGATTCGGAGACTTCTCATTATGCGGCATCGGTTCTGCAAGATGAGCTGAATGAGTTCCGTACTTATGTGCAGAAGTTGTACGTTGAAATGCAGCATGAGGAAGAGGATGAGACAGACTGCGAAGAGATGCTGATCGGTTATATGGATGCTGTTCTGAAGCAGAAGGTATTTACCGGGGTGGAACAGAGCCGGTTTGTGGAAATGATGGATGAGGCAGCGCAGGAGCTTTACCGAAAGAACACTGCAAAGATGGCACCGGCTTATTATGAGGCAGTCATACTGAGAAGTCTGGAGCTGAAGCTTTTTGAACAGGCGGGAGTTTGGTGCCAGCGTCTGGAAGAAGCATATCCGGATCAGCTGACGGCATATTCGTGCCGGATGAAGTTATATTATACAGAAGGAAAACGGAAACAATTCTTTGAAGTGCTTGACCAGATTAAAAAATCAGAGATTGTAATTGACAGCGAGACATTAGAATTTATAAGAATATTCAGTTAGGCAGGAGGTGATAAGTGATGTCGATGAGGGTGCTTTCCATGGCTCAGTTTGTGGAAATATTCTTTGCATACAGTGTGGTGACATTGCTTATTCCCGGTCTTTTGCTGAAAGAAAAGCTGAAAGAGCTTTCCTTTGCTGAGAGGCTTACCGGATATTTCCTTGCCGGTAATTTCTATTGTATTAATCTGGTATTTTTATTGGAGTTTCTTCATATTTCCTGTCGTGTGACGCTGATCTTCGGAACAGCCCTTCCATTTCTTATCTGGGGGTATAAAAAGTGTAACGAAGTGTCATTTGGAAGAGAAAGATTTCAAAAATTCCTTCTGGGATTTAAAGCACTTCTTAGCGAAACCTATGGTGTAAAAACGCTGCTTGCAGATATTGCAGCCTGGATATCTGATAAAATTCCAGAAGTAAAAATAAAAAAGATATGGAAACATATTCCGGAGCTGATCCTCTGTCTGGCGGTAGTTGCCGGGATTCTTTATGTCTATGGACTAAACAATTTTACGGAGTATGGGTATAAGGCATCGGATATGCCGGTGCATAATTACTGGATCAATCTGATGGATAAAAATCAGATTTTTAAAATGGGTGTATATCCGCATGGATTTCATTGTATGATCTATTATCTGCATGTAGTATTTGGAATCAAGACTTATGTTCTGCTGCGGCTGTTTTCGCTTGTACAGGTGCTATTTATCCATCTGGCGATCGTAGGATGCCTGCGGATGATCTGTAAGGCAAGATTTACACCATATATCGCCGCCGGACTTTACCTGATGGCGAGCATATTTGGCAAAAATACTTACAGCAGATATGCATCTGCGCTTCCACAAGAGTACGGAATGCTCTTTATACTTCCGGTGGTATGTTTTGCTGTCCGTTTTTTGGATGAATATGCAGCGCATCTGAAAGAAACAGATGAAGAGAAAAAGCAGAAGAAAAAAAGAAGATCCAGATGGTATCTGGCAGGTCTGGCGATCAGCTTTTCTTTAAGCCTGACCGTTCACTTTTACGATACGATGATAGCAGGGTATCTCTGCCTTGGAATTGCGGCGGGGTATTTTTTCCGGATTTTCAGATGGCGTTATCTGAGGCAGGTGGTTCTGGCAGGATTCGTCAGTATTCTTCTGGCAGTGATTCCGATGGGGATCGGTGTTGCAATGGGAAATCCGTTGCAGGGTTCGCTTGGCTGGGGACTGAATGTCATTAAAGGAAAGAGTACGTCGGATTCATCAGCAAATGATGAGGTGGACAAGAAAGTGGTCACGACCGAGAGTGGGAAAAAAATCACGATTGTCGGAGATGTGGACGAAGAAACAATCGAGGAGATTAAAAAGCAGGTGGAGAAGCAGGCTGATGCAGCGAGTCAGGATAGTACATCCGGGCAGGATTCATCAGATTCCGGGAAAGCGTCAGGAGTACAGCAAAAATCTAAGACATCAGAAGTAATGAAGCTGACGACCAAAGAGAAAGTGAAGGGGAAATTCCGGATCATTTTTTCTGAGATCCAGACGTATGTCACGAATGAAAATCCATTTTTCGCGTGGTGTGTACTCGGTGGAGGAGCAGTTCTTCTTGTGTTCGGATTTTTTGCATTTTTACTTCGCAGGGTGGATTATGGAGCGATGCTGCTGGCGATGGCAGTATATACATTTATTATGTGTATCATGCAGTCTGCAGGAACACTGGGATTTCCGAAACTTATGGATGCTTCCAGAAACAGTATCTTTTTTGCATATACGATCGTGGTCATCTGGGCGTTGGCGGCAGATGCAGCTGTGTATCTGCTGTTTGGCTGGTTTAGAAGAACGTGGATGATGAATTTTTCTTCCCTTCTGATCCTTGTGGCAGCCGGATGTGGGATCGCAGAAAAGGGACTTGTGAAAGAACCGGTCTATGTCAAAGCACTTGAGACGAATAGCACAATTACCTGTCTGACCAATATCATGAATGAGGAACAGGATTTTACATGGACGATCGTATCTGCAAATGATGAACTCAGAATGGTGGAGGAAGACGGATATCATTACGAAATCCTTGATTTCCTGAAAAATATCAAAAAGGGTGAAAAAGCGAAAACATTTACGATTTCAACGAATGCGGTCTATTTTTTCATAGAGAAGATTCCGGTGAATTATGCAGGAACCGCAGACGGGATGGAACTCGGAGGCATATCTGAGAAATATGCCCGGGAACCACTTCCGGCAGAAAATGGAATCAAAGCATATGAGGGGCGGGAACGCTGGGTTACAATGTCGCATATGTATTATTGGGGACAGAAATTTATGGAGCTGTACCCAAATGAAATGGAAGTTTATTACGAATCAGACGATTTTGTCTGTTACCGATTAAAACAGAATGGAAACAGCCTGTACAATTTTGCGATTGATTATGGATATAATAATCCGAAAGTAACAACAGATCGGAACGCAGCAAAAGAAAAACAGGAGGCGAAGTAAGCATGGTATCAAAGAGAAATTTTTTCGCAATTACGATCATTATGGCGATCACTTTCTTCCTGTTTCAGTTCGTGAATATTGCGAAAGATAGATGGAATGATTATGAGACCAACAGTTATGCGGAAGATCGGAATACACTTGCAGATAAAGATTCTGCCTATGAGGTGGAAGGAACATCGGTTGTTTATATCGGGAAAGAGCAGCAGAATCGGATTGGGAATGTTGCAGCGGACTGGGCTCATTATATGAAAAAAGGATTTGCATATTATGTGTCACTTGCGGAGTTGGAAGCGGTTTTGCCAGATGACGGGGAAGGCAAACCACAGATAGTCGTGATTGATCCGGATGCGGTGAACTGGAAAGACACCCAGGAGACCAGGCGGCTGCAGGATCTGGCAGAAGAAGGAATCAATCTGGTCTTTGGGAAACTTCCGGATGTAAAGATCCTGAAGGAGAATAAGGAATTGTGTGATCTGCTTGGTATCCGGAAAATCAAAAAAGAACGCACAACGGTGAAAGGGCTTCACTTATATGAAGGATTTCTGCTCGGCGGAGAAAGGATCTACCAGGCTGAAACAAAGCAGGAGAAGAAGAACCAGGATATGGAGCTGACGTTTCCGTGGTTCCAGCTTGAAAGTGGAACGAAGGTATACATGAAAGGGATCCCGAAAGATAAGACTTTGAAAGAGGAAGCATATCCGGTGGTGATCTGGAGAAACAGTTTTGAAAAAGCATCTGTATTTGCAGTCAATGGAAATTACATGGAGGATGCGACCGGGCTTGGACTTCTCACGGGAATGTTGTGTGAGATGAGTGACTATGCCATTTATCCGGTTGTCAATGCCCAGAATTTAGTGATTGCCAATTATCCGGGATTTGCAGAGGAAAATGATGCGGTTATGGAGAAAATGTACAGTCAGTCGGTAAGAGGAGTGTTTCGTGATATCATCTGGCCGTCGGTGAATGCAATTCATGAAAAAAATAATATGGGACTTTCATTTATGCTGTCTCCGCAGTTGGATTATTCGGATAAAAAGGAGCCAGTCGGAAAGGACCTGCGCTATTATCTGAAGGAGATCAATGAAGCAAGAGCAGAGGCAGGACTTTCAGCAGATATGGTATCGGATATAGATATCCGGGAAAAGCTGGCAGAGGACGAGAAGTTTGTCCGCAGTGAGATGCCAGAGTTTCAGTTTGCATCCTTCTATCAGGGAAAGTTAAGTGAGAAGGAGCTTGCAAAGGCATTGGAGCAGCCGGTGCTGCAAAATGTCTGTACAGTGATCAAAGCCCAGGATGATCAAAGCAATCTTTTGGATTATGAAAATGAAAATGTAACAGGTCAGAGAGTGGTGTCGGATGGTTTTTCGCATACCTACAGTGAAGATTTCCGGATAAAAAGTATCGAGACAGCGCTTGGGTACAGCAGCGTTCTGGCAGATATGAGCCAGATTGTCTATCCCGAAAGTGAGAAAGATGGATGGGAGAAGTTTTCCGAGAAACTGTCGGCGAACATCAGCACCTACTGGAAGGATTTTAAGGGATTTGATGGAACAACCGTTTCAGAGTGTGATAAGCGGATCCGGAATTTTCTTTCTCTTTCCTACAGGGAAGAGCGGAAGAATAATATCATTATGCTGGAAAGAGAAGGGACGGATGAGCCGGCCTGGTTCATTTTGCGGATCCATAATGAAGAGATTGAAAAGATGGGTGGCGGAAGTTACAAAAAGCTGGAAGAGGGTGTCTGGCTGATCCAGGCAGACAGCAACAACGTGATTCTGAATCTAAAGAGCTCAGAGACACAGAAGTACTACTAAGAAGAGGAGAGACTGTGAGAGTATGTATTGTTGCAGAAGGATGTTATCCTTTTGTTGTCGGAGGTGTATCCAGCTGGGTACACAGTTTGATCAATTTATTTCCAAATACGGAGTTTGTGGTCCTTGCAATCGTGGCAAATCGCTCTCTGCGTGGCAAATATGTATATGAGCTGCCCAAAAATGTGACGGAGGTTCATGAGGTCTATCTGGATGATGTGGACTGGAGTGCATCGAAAAAGCGCAGAAAGAGAATGAAAAAGGAACAGTACCAGGCACTTCGCGGACTGATCCTGAATCAGAAGATCGAGTGGAATCTTTTATTTGATATATTTCAGGAGGAAGATATTTCGCTGAATGATCTTCTGATGGGAGAGGATTTCTTAAGGGCAGTTATGGAATGCTACCGGTTGAAATACAGTCAGGTCGTATTCTCAGATTTTCTGTGGACCATGCGGTCGATCTATCTGCCACTTTTTATTATCATGAAGGCAGATATTCCGAAAGCGGATCTGTATCACTGTGTGGCGACCGGTTATGCAGGGGTACTTGGCAGCATGGCGAAGCATCGTTATGGCAGCCGGATCCTCATTTCCGAGCATGGGATCTATACCCGCGAGAGAGAAGAGGAGCTGATCAAGGCGAAGTGGGTGCAGGGAATCTATAAGAATATCTGGATCGAGCAGTTCCGGAAGATGTCAAAGCTGGCATACACGGAGGGCAGTCTGGTCACAAGTCTTTTCGAGCATGCAAGAAAGCTGCAGATCGAACTGGACTGCCCGGAAGAAAAGACGATGGTCACACCAAATGGGATCCGGGTACAGAATCTGCAGAATCTTTCCGAAAAAACGAAGGAAGATGAAGGTTTTATCAATATCGGAGCCGTTCTTCGTGTGACGCCGATCAAGGATGTGAAGACGATGATACAGGCGTTTGGATTTGCAAAGAAGCGAGAGCCACATTTGAAACTCTGGATCATGGGACCTTGTGATGAGGACGAGCAGTATGCCGAAGAGTGCTTTGAACTGGCAGAGTCCATGCAGCTCAAGGATATCGTGTTTACCGGCAGGATCAATGTCCGGGATTACTTGGGCAGAATGGATATGACGATCCTTACGAGTATCAGTGAGGGACAGCCGCTGACAATCCTGGAGGGATTTGCGGCGCATAAGCCGGCAATCGCAACAGATGTTGGAAACTGCCGTGGACTGCTTTATGGTGAAAGTGATGACTATGGGGCAGCCGGAATTGTCACTCATATCATGAACGTGGAGGAAATCGCCCAGGCAATGGTCGATCTGGCGCAGAAAAAAGAGATGCGCCTTCAGATGGGCGAGAATGGATACCGGAGAGTGATGGCGAAATACCGGATTGAATATATGCAGGAAACTTATTGGAAAATTTACCGGGATTTTGCAAAAAGTATGAACCTGGAATGGAACGAAGAGGCGGTAACTGTTCCGGATATAGAGCAGGAACCGGCAGAAAGGGGAAGATAAGATGGCTGGAATTGGCATACGGCTGAACCGGATATTTGAAAAGAATACACTGACTACAGACTTTTTAGGGTTTGCATACAGTACGGTAGCGACGGTAGCACCGATGCTGGTAATCATCATCAACCTGACCTGCATGGGAGCCGTGCTGGGGTTTGATAAGATCGGCTACGCGCAGCGGGAACTTTTTTCCTGTACGATGCTGTACATCTTCATTTTTGCGCTTTTGACGGCAGCTCCGTTCAATGCAGTACTTTCCCGGTATATGTCCGATGTGATCTACGAAGAGCGGTATGAAGACATCCGTCCCTGCTATTATCTGGGAATGATGATCAATCTTATTTTCAGCTGTCTTCTGGGAATCCCGTTTTGTATCAGAGAACATCTTATTGGAAAAGTTTCTGTAGCCTATACCTTTGCAGGATTTTGCGGATATGTCAGTCTGGTCCTGGTGTTTTACTCCATGCTCTATCTGTCCATCTGCAAGGATTATCAGAAGATTTCCTGGTTTTATTTTCTGGGGATGGCAGAAGCCTTTGTATGTGCCGTGATCCTGCGGTATTTGCTTAAGTGGGGCGTGACACAGAGCATGCTTACCGGAATGGTGACAGGATTCTTTTTTACAGCGATTCTTGAACATGCACTTGTGAAGCGGTATTTCGTAAAAAACAGTAACCGTTACAGACCGGTACTTCAGTATTTTCGGAGGTACTGGCAGCTGGTGGTGACAAATTTCCTGTATATTCTGGGATTATACATCCATAATTTTGTGTTCTGGACAACCGATCTTCGGATGACGGTTGCAAAAAGTTTTGTATGTAATCAGTCTTATGATATGGCGAGCTGTCTTGCAATGTTTACGAATCTGTCGGCAACAGTTATTTTTATTACAAGGGTAGAAATGCATTTTCACGAAAAGTACAAACGCTATTCAGAAGCTGTGATCGGAGGTCGGGGAGCAGATATCGAAAATACAAAGCGCCGTATGTTCCGGCAGCTGGCAAGTGAACTGATGAATCTTACCAGGATCCAGTTTATCATATCGGTTGTGATCTATCTGCTGTGTATTATATTTCTTCCGGGAATGGGAATTTCAGGAATGACGATGAAGATCTATCCTCTGCTTGCGGCCGGTTATTTTGTATTGTTCCTGATGTATGCGGCGATCATTTTCCTGTATTATTTTAATGACCTTATAGGAGCTGTCCGGACGGCAGTGCTTTTCTGCGGGGTGACATTTGTGGGAAGTATGTTTTCCACACACCTGACAGAAATCTGGTATGGAACAGGGCTGCTGGCAGGTACATTTGCAGGCTGGTGCAGTGCATATACCAGACTTCGCTGGGTAGAAAAAAACATGGATGTGCATATTTTCTGCAAGGGTGATCTGATCCCGAGGGGTAAGGGAAGGATGCCATCCGGAAAAGTATTTGACAGAAAAAAGATGCTGGGGTGCACAACAGGAAAGGAAGGACTAGATGAATACAGCAATCATGATTAAAACGGGGCTTGTCATTACCGGAATCGTAATCATGGCACTTACATTTTTTCTGCATGCCATCCGTAAGATGACGGTCAATCTGGCAGTTGTGTGGGAATTCCTTGGGGTGGCAGCAATTCTGACCGGTGCGGTTCCGGCATTTTCTGGCTGGTGCCATTTGCTGGCGCGAGGAACGGCCATTGCGATGTTTGTAATCGGAATTCTGGTCGTGTGGGGAGGATATCAGCTTTGTATTCTGATCTCCGCATTATCTATGAAGAATCAGGAGCTTGCGATGCAGGTGTCACTGCTCAATCAGGAAAATGAAAAAATACTAAAAGAACTGGAAAAAATAACAGAAGAGAAGTAAAAAGGATGAAGAAGATACTATTTGTGATCAATACACTGGGGCGTGGAGGCGCAGAAACAGCGCTGCTCGAGCTTCTGTATACACTGGAAGGACAAGGGGAATATGAGATTTCTCTTTACGTACTGATGGGGCAGGGGGAGCTGAGAAAGAGGCTTCCGGATCGGGTGAGACTTCTGAATTCGTCTTTTAGTGAGGACTCAGTGTTGTCCAAAAAGGGGAAACATAAAATGGTGTGGGCTGTCTGCAGGGCGTTTATAAGAAACGGACATCTGGCAGGCAAGATCAGATATGCCGAAAGAATCCTCCGGGATATGCGAAAGATAAAACAAATCCAGCCGGACAAGATCCTGTGGAGGGTTCTTTCTGATGGAAGTGAACGCTTTGATGAGACCTATGATCTGGCGGTTGCCTATCTGGAAGGTGGATCAACCTATTATGTGGCAGATCATGTAAAGGCAAAGAAAAAGGCGGCATTTGTGCATATTGATTATGAAAGCAGTGGATATACAAGGCAGATGGACAGGGAATGCTATCAGAAGATGGATCGGATCTTCACGGTGTCGGATGAGGTGAGGGAACATTTCCTGAAGATTTATCCGCAGTATGCGAAAAAGACGGAGGTATTTCACAATATCATTAATCAGGAAAGGATACGGAGATTTGCCGGAAAGGGAGAAGGGTTTCGGGATCATTATGACGGAATCAGGATCCTGACGGTGGGGAGGCTGACTTATCAGAAAGCGTTTGATATTGCGATCGAGGCAATGAAGCTGGTGAAGGATGCCGGATACCGGGCCAGATGGTATGTGCTTGGAGAAGGAAACGACAGAGAGAGGCTGGAGAAGCAGAGAGAGGAGCTTGGCCTTACCGGGGATTTTTTGATGCCTGGGGCAGTCGCCAATCCGTTTCCGTATTTTAAGCAGTCAGACATCTATGTCCATGCGAGCCGGTTTGAAGGAAAAAGTATTGCAATCCAGGAAGCGCAGACTCTTGGATGTGCGATTATTGCATCTGATTGCAATGGGAACAGGGAACAGATCATAGATGGCGAAGACGGATTGCTCTGTGAACTGACGCCTGAGAAAGTTGCAGAGGCGATCATCCGGCTGATCGGAGATAAGGAGTTAAGACACAGGCTTGGAAGCCGGTCGAAAGAGAAAAAAACAGAGTACAGGGAAGATATTCAGAAATTACTGAAAATGGTGAATGGATCAGAGGCAGGATAACAAGAGATGAAGAAAAAAGAATTGTTGGTAATTATTCCGGCATACAATGAAGAAACAAATATTGTCAGAGTACTGGATGATCTGGAGCAACCGGAGATCGCAGGGATTGCAGATGTGCTTGTGATGAATGACGCATCTTCCGATGCGACGAACTGGATCGTCAAGGCAAGAGGACACGCACTGGTCACGCATGTATTTAAACTGGGCTACGGAAGTGCTCTGCAGCTCGGATATAAATATGCGATCAGGAGAGGATATCGATATGTGATCCAGATGGATGCAGACGGTCAGCATGATGCGTGCAATATCCCGGTTATCTATAAGAGACTGCGGGAAAAGGATGCAGACGGGAACTATCCGGATATCGTTCTCGGTTCGAGATTCATGGAGGGAAGTGCTGAATTTCCGGTATCATCGGCGAAGAAGCTTGCATTTAAACTGTTCCGTGTTATGATCCGGCTTGTGACAGGAAGGAAGATCGCAGATCCGACAACAGGACTGCAGGGTCTGAGCTGGAAAGCCGTGCTGTATTATTCAAAATACAATCATTTTGGTGATAAATATCCGGACACGAACATGATCATGCAGATGATCCTTTTAAAATTTAATGTGGTGGAAATACCGGCAGTGATGCATGCACGGGAATCCGGAGAAAGTATGCATTCAGGATTGAAGCCAGTCTGGTATATGTTCCGTATGTTTTTCAGTGTACTTGCTGTGGTGTTCCGTTGCAAAATATTGAAAATAGATGAAGGAGCTGGACAAAAAGGTGATAACAAATCTGAATATCGTAAAAAAATTTCATAAAGCACCTCTTGTGGAGGCACTCAAAAAGGTGGAAAATCCGGGAACCGGATGGTATCATCTGTACACGTTTGATGCCACATGCGCAGATCCGGTGCTTTATGTTGCCTGCGAGGAAGAGGAAATAGTACTTCTGCTGATTGATATCGGTGGTTTCCGCGGAAAAGAACTTTCCACAGAAGCCCTATTGTCCATCAGGCAGATTTTTTATTTTTTTAAAGAAAAGAAAAAGGATATGATCGTCCGGTTTGCCTATGATACCGAAGGAAAAGGGATGGAAAAGGAACCGGAAAGCGGCAGAATCGTACTGGAGCATATCCGGCAGCTTGGCACGGTCATCAGGGAGTATCAGAGCTGGATTCTGGTCGTGCAGGGACTCCTGGTCGGCAGTTGGGGAGAAATGCATGATTCGAAGTATTTGACAAAGAAGTGGCTGATAAGGCTTGCAGAAGAGATGCTGAAAGCAACGGATAGCCAGTGCCATCTGGCGGTCCGAAAACCTGCGCAGCTGCGGTGCATAGAAGAAGTGTTGGGAGAAAAAGCAAAGAGGAATCTGACGCTTTTTGATGATGGAATCTTTGGCTCTGAGACTGATCTGGGAACCTATGAGAGCAGTCCGGAAGCCCGGATGCGGGAACTTTCCTGGATGGAAGAAAATCTGTCGAATGGTTATATTGGCGGAGAAGTTCTGGCTGTGCAGGGGATGGACGAACCAGTATGGATAGATGGAAAAAGGGCGGAGGCAGATTTTCGGAAAATGCATATCAGTTATCTGAACAGTGTCCATCAAAAAAAGATTCTGGACGGTTGGAAAAAAGAAACGATGATGTGGCAGGAAAAACAGGTTTCTGCGTATGAATATCTGGGGGCACATCTGGGATACCGGTTTGTGGTCCGCGATGTGCGTTTTTGCAGAGGTGTCCTGAAGATCCGGATTGAAAATACAGGTTTTGCCAATTTGTGTGAGGATGCAATATGCAGACTGCAGATCTATGCAGAGCATGGAAAGACTGAACGAATGATCGAGACAGACCCGAAAAAATGGGAATGCCGTAAGGAAAACACTCTGGAGATCCGGCTCGCAAAAGAGGAGCAGAGAAAAGGAACCCGTTATCTTCTGCAGCTTTTCCGCAAAAAGGATGGAAGAAGCATCCGGTTTGCCAATCAAGGTGCAGAAGACGGGGTTTTACTTGGTAATTTTTGATAAGAGTGTGTCTATGGTCAGAGTTCCGATCTGATAGCCGGTGGTATTATGTGGAAGATCGGATGCAAGCAGGATCTCCCGGTTCGTGGATGGATCAGTCAGCTTCAGTGTAAGAGTATAACTGGAAGGCTCAAGATGCAGGTCTGCAAGTGAGGCTTTCAGGGTAACGCTTTTGCCGGAAATCCAGGTACGGGTATCGGTATCGATTGGAATCGTGTATTGCCAGGTCCCATCTGCAGAGGTTACGGTAAGTGAGACCAAAAGCGGTCGGTAGCAGCTGGAAAAGCCCTTATTTTCAACGGTTATAGATACTTGTCCAGGTGAAAAAGCGGACGCCGTAAGGACATAACGATAACCCAGATGGCAGCTGATATAGTTGTAGCCGGTCATGCCATGATAGAGCAAATCGGAACCGGAGTACAGGGATGTTTTCCATTTTTTATTGATTACGTCAGGATCATAATCCTTGTTGAGATAAGATACATGCATGGTCTGAAGTGTCTGGATTGCCGCATCCAGATCATTACGGCTGTTTGGTGTGATTACTTCCCCGCCATTTGGGACATACTGGCACAGCTTGTCCTGGAAGGTCAGCTCATCCGCGCGCGGCCAGGCTTTGGAATAATCTGAGGTATCTGATGCAGAATCCCCATAGGTACCGGTGTCGGTCGGAGAGCCAAGCATCCCGTCATTGTAAAGCCCAAGGCGTGAAGCGAGAGATCCGCTGTAGGCATCTGAGTCAGGAAGAGGGGAAGCGGTTTTTAAAATTGTGCGAAGCTGCGCCGGGGTACGGACTGACAAAAAGATGGATGGATCCGTAAGAGAGGCAAGCTTTTCAGTCAGGGCGGTCAGGTCATTACCGGAGAGATAATCTGAGTGGTTCATCTCACCCCAGTTGCCGACAAAAATTCCCTGGAGTAGGTAAATGGAGTTGGCATACCGGTTGATAACCGGGGCAAGCTGCTCCATATGTCGCTCAATCTGGCTGCGCAGGGCAGGTTCTGTCTGGAGATTGTTGCCATCCCAGTCGTAGACAAAGCGGAGAATCAACTGTTTTTGAGTATCTGACCAGCTGGAAAACAGCTGATCCAGCCGGGAAAGACCGTCTTCGGAGATGTCACAGTCCGCATAATTGCCGAGATTGATCTCCAACAGGACAAGCTCGGTTGGAGAATCTGTTCCCAGATAGGATGTGGGGACAGAAAGGGGTTCTGAATCAGAAAGCGTATAACCGATCAGAGAGTACCAGCCAATATAAGGATTGGAGAGAATGGTGGTGGTCTCTAATAGAGGTGAGGGTGTGTACACAGACACTTTTTTTAAATGTGCGGCAGACAGACCTGTGCAAATCACGAGAACCAGGATTATGGGAATGCCGGCTTTTATAAATTTATGTTTTATTCGCATAGAACAATATCACTCCTGTGAAAAAGATAAATTTATCATAGCATTTTAGAAGGAGAAATGCTATGATAACGTGGAAATCGTAACAGAATGAAAGGACAGTAGAAGGGTGAAGGAAAAAACAAGAACAGAATATTCCGTTATGAATACGAGTGTTGCATTTGTGGCGCAGATTATCGCAATTCTGATGGGATTCTTTACAAGAGTTGTCTTTACCAGAACCCTTAGTGAGGGCTATGTGGGAATCAACGGACTTTTTACAGACATTCTGAACATTTTATCCCTGTCAGAACTTGGTGTTGGGACTGCGATCACTTTTGCACTGTATGAACCGATCGCCAGAAAAGACGTGAAAAAGCAGCAGATTCTGATGCGGATGTTCCGCAGTTGTTACCGTATGACAGCCGTGTTTGTACTTGCCGCAGGGCTGCTTCTGATTCCGTTTCTGGATATTCTTATGAAAGACAGACCGGATGTGGATCATCTGCTTCTGATCTATCTCTTATACCTTTTCAATTCGGTGATCTCTTATCTGTTGATCTATAAAAAAACACTGGTGGCGGCACATCAGATGAATTATCTGACGGTGCTTTACCATAATGGTTTTTTGGTGCTTCAGGATGTCTGCCAGATTCTTGTACTTTTGCTGACCGGGAATTTCATTCTGTTTTTAATAGTTGCTATTCTGTGTACCTTTGCGGGTAATGTTTGCATGTCACATAAGGCAGATGCACTTTTCCCGTATCTGAAGGAACCGTGTGCCGGACAGCTTTCGGCGTATGAGAAAGACCAGATCGGAAAAAATGTCAGAGCGATGATGATGCATAAGCTTGGGGGTGTGGTGGTAAATAATACAGACAATCTTCTGATTTCCAGCTTTGTCGGAGTCGTCAGTGCAGGAATTTATTCGAACTATTTTCTGATCATCGGCTCGGTAAGACAGGTGCTGGATCAGGTATTTCAGGGCGTTGCGGCGAGTGTCGGGAATCTGGGTGCGATGGAGTCAAAGGAGAAAGTGCAGAAGATATTTGAACTGCTCTTTTTTATTGGACAGTGGGTGTACGGGCTTGCTGCAATCTGTCTGTTTGAACTTTTGAATCCGTTTGTGGAACTGGCATTTGGGAAGAAATATTTATTTACGAGAGAAATCGTATGGATCCTGTGTGTGAATTTTTTCATTAACGGAACGAGAAAAGCAGTGATCATCTTCAAGGAATCGATGGGTGCATTCTGGTATGACAGGTATAAGGCGGTTGCAGAAGCACTGCTGAATCTGGGAATTTCCATCCTGTTAGTCTTGAAATGCGGAGTTTTTGGAGTGTTTGCAGGAACCTTTTGCAGTACAGTAATGACTTCGGTCTGGGTAGAGCCATATATTCTGTTCAGGTACCGGTTTGAAAAGGCGCCAGCCCGGTTTTATCTGCGTTATGCGTGGAATCTGCTGGTGATGGCGGGGGTATGGTTTGTTACCGATTGGTGTTGTCAGATGTTTTTAGGTGGGCCATTGAAGAGTTTTCTTGTGCGTCTGGGAATCTGTGTGGTGGTACCGGACTTGCTTTTGTGGCTGGTATACAGAAGAACCGAAGAGTGGCAGAAGGTAGTGAAATTGATGAAAAGGATTGTCGGAAAGCTATGGTTGACAGAAAAGAAAAATTAGTTTCGGTGATCGTGCCGGTGCATAATGCAGAAAAATATCTTGAAGAGGCGGTGGAAAGTGTCCGGAAACAGACATACACAGACTGGGAACTGATCCTTGTGGAAAATGGTTCGGCAGACCAGAGCCTTGAACTGTGTCTTGTATATGAAAAGAGAGATCCACGGATTCGGACAATCTGCGAATCAGTCAGAGGAATTGCAGCTGCCCGGAACTGTGGGATGCAGGAAGCCAGAGGAACGAGACTGATGTTTCTGGATTCGGATGATTATCTTGCAGATCCGAAGACGATAGAAAGGCTTGTCTGTGCGATGGACAAGGAAGATGCGGATATCGTAGTCTGTAATTATGCAAGGCTATGGGGTGGAAAGATTCTTCCGGCGATGGACTGCAGGATCTTACAGGAATGGAAGCCTGGAAGTGCAGAATTCCGGTTTCAGGGATTCTTTTCAGCCGGAATACTTTCCTATGTCTGGGGAAAATTATACCGCAGAGAATTTCTGGAACAGCACGAACTCCGGTTCCGGGACTATGTATATGCAGAAGATAAGATGTTCAGTATGCAGTGCTATGTGAGAGAGCCGGTCTATGCATTTGTCAGAGAAACGGGCTATATTTACCGTAAAAATGAAGCATCGGTTTCTTATCGCTACCGGGAGGATTTCAGGAAATGCTGGCCGCAGATTGCGCATGATCTGGAATCTTTTCTGGAAAAGCAGCGGAGAACGGAATATGAAGATCTGGTGCGATATACAATTTTCTTTGCCGCATTTTTTGATGCAAAAATGGAGTACATCCGGCAAGGAAGATCTTTAAAGGCAGTCTGGAAAATATTGAAAATGTATGGAGAAGATTCTCTTGCCAGAAGAAGTTTTCGGATATTTGCATATGGGAAAGGTCTGGAAAGACCAAAGGCAAAATTGTGGAATATGATGATAAGAGGATTTGCGACAGCCATGCATCTGCATCTGTATCTGCCGCTTGCAGTCGGAATCATGCTTCTGGTCGACTGCCGGATCGATGAGAGACTGTCGGATACCGGAATGAGAGAATAGACGGCAGCTAAGTGTGCAATCTGCGCAGCAGAGCACAGAATCTGTGAAAAAACGGACGGACCGGGCAGAGAAAAAGCCAGATGGAAGTCAGAAAGCGGTACAGTGGATTCTGGACAGAAAACTGTCGCCCGTTCCGGATAACTTCGGTAAGCCTGCCGCGGAACTGATCCGGGCGAAGGGGTCCCTCAATCTCTGACTGATTGTCACCGACCAGATAAAAGCCTTCTTTTGTTATACGGCAGATCCGGTGAAGGACAAGGATTCCCCGGTCACGGCGGTAGAGTGCCACATCATTCCGGTGTAGTTTGTCCGGGGTGACAGGTTCAATGACCGCTTCATCACGCCCCGGAATAAAAAGAGGATACATACTGTACCCCTGTGGTTTGATACGGATTGGATGTCCGGTGGCAAGAAGCTGTTCGATATCGTATTTGTATTGACTGGTATCTGCTGTATGATTCATAGAGTGTTTCTGTCCTTTCTGATCGTTCTGTAGACCAGTATAACATCTGGAATCTAGAAAAACCAGATAAGGGTTCAGGTTTATCCAAAATTGAGGCGATTCGTGGTACAATGAAAGTCTGGGAAGAAAAAGAACGGGTTGTGGATAAAAGGAGTAGTTATGATAAAACGTCAGAATGGTTATGTATTAAAAAAAATAAAGGGCACTGCGTATCTGCTCCCGTATGGACAGAACATTGCAGATCAGAAAAGAGGACTCATTTTCAATGAGACAGGAGAGGTAATCTGGAATTTTCTGGATAAAGAGAAAACATTGGAGGAAATCATCGAAGCGGTGGCTGCTTATTATGAAATCCCTGTTTCGGACAGGGAAGAACTTGGCAAAGATGTAGAGGAATTTGTCAGTCAGCTTCTGGAAATGGGAATTTTAAAGGAAGAACTAAAAAAAGGAAAAGAACCATTTTATCATTGTATGAAGATTGGCGGAATTTGTATAAAACTATGCGGACCGGCAGACATATTTCCAAAACAGTTTGCCTCTTTTTTCTGTGAAGAGGAAGAAGCAGATCAGATCATTGAGGTGAAAGTCTTGGTTCCGGCAAATAAGCCAAATGGAAACGTACTGATCCGCAATAAAGAAATGAGTATCTGTGAGTGTGATGAAGGATATCTGGTGCTTTTTCATCAAATGAAAAATGTACTGGAAGGCTATATGACGAAGGATGGAAGTTATGTACGGATCCACGCACTGATGCCGCAAAATGAAGAAGAAAAGGACAATCTTTTCCACGCGATCCGGCTGTTTTATCTGTATCTGGCGCAGAAAAAGGGATTTTATGCAATCCATTCGGCCTCTATTTTATACCAGAACAGGGCATGGCTTTTTTCGGGACATTCCGGTATGGGAAAATCTACACACACGGAACTCTGGCATGAACGGGTTCATACGCCTTATCTGAACGGAGATCTGAATCTGGTTGGAATAGAAAATGGGAAGCTGAAGGTCTATGGAATGCCATGGTGCGGAACTTCCGGGATTTTCACAACAAGTACACAGGAGCTTGGCGGAATCGTCCTGCTTGGAAGGGATGATTATGATCATCTGGAAAGGCTAGGGGAAGCAGAAAAAATCGTCCGTGTGATGCAGCGCATGATCTCACCGGCCTGGACAGAAGAACAGATGGAAAAAAATCTTGATTTTGCAGGGCAGATCGTAGAAAACAGTCCGGTATATTATCTGAAATGTACGAAAAATCCGTCAGCGGTAGAAACGATCAAGGCACAGATAGACCAGATGGAGGCAGAAGGATAAATGAAAAAAAAGATACAGCTGTTCTGGAAGCATCTGAAGGCAGGGACATTCCAGAAAATGTGGATGCAGACAAAATGGATTTCTCAGTATGCACGCCGCTATTGGAAGGCGATGATTGTGTACACAGCACTTGGCCTTGCAGGAACGGGCGTTTCGCTGATCTCAAGCCTGATCTCAAAAGACCTGGTTGATATTATTACCGGGCATCAGACTGGAAAGCTTCTCAGTACATTTGCTGCGATGATCGGGTTTTCCATTGCAAATATTCTGGTTTCGCAGGCATCCGGTTATGCGTCGACCTTTATCAATCTGAAAGTGGATGCGGAGATCAAGAATGATATTTTTGCAAAAATGATGGTGACAGACTGGGAGTCACTGACGGCGTATCACACCGGTGATCTGGTGACGAGGTGGAGCTCGGATGCATCCAATATCTCAAGTGGGATTTTGAACTGGATTCCGAATTTGATCATCTATACGGTACGTTTTTTCAGTTCACTGGCGATTGTGGTTTATTATGACCCAAGTTTTGCAGTCTTTGCTTTAATCGGAATTCCGTTCAGTGCATTGCTTTCAAGACCGCTGCTTCGGAGAATGCGTAATAATAATGAGCGCAGTGCGGCGATGAATGCAAAGCTTTACGGATTCAATCAGGAGACCTTTTCTAATATCCAGACGATTAAGGCATTTGACCTGATTTCTTTTTATATCGACCGGCTGAAAAATCTGCAGAAGGAGTATATCGGGATGCGTCTGGAATTTCAGAAAATGTCAATGCTGACTTCGGTTCTGATGTCGCTGATCGGATTTGTTGTGTCTTACAGCTGTTACGGATGGGGAATTTATCGTGTCTGGAGTGGCGTGATCAGTTATGGTACGATGACCATGTTCCTGTCCCTTTCAGGGAATCTTACCAGTTCTGTAAATTCGCTGACCGGTCTGATTCCGTCGGCAATTTCCCTGACAATTTCGGCAGGGCGTCTGATGGATATCGTGGAAATGCCGCAGGAGGATTACAGCCGGGACAGCGAAGTCCGGGCATTTGAAAATACATACCGTGCCGGAGGAATCGGACTGGATATGCAGGAACTGAGCTATCGGTATAATACAGGAACGGAAGTATTTTCGCATGCGACGGTAGAGGCGTATCCACATGAGATCGTGGCACTTGTCGGTCCATCCGGAGAGGGAAAGACAACGATGCTACGGCTGATCTTGTCCCTTTTAAAATCACAGGGTGGGGATGCATGGGTGTGCGCCGGAGAAGACAGAAGCAAAAAGCTTGCAATGTCTCCGTCAACCAGAAAACTATTTTCTTATGTACCGCAGGGAAATACGATGTTCTCTGGTACGATCGCGGAAAACCTGCGCAATGTAAAGCCTGATGCGACAGATGCAGAAGTGATCGAAGCACTGAAGCTTGCGGAAGCATGGGAGTTTGTAGAAAAGCTTCCGGATGGAATCGACAGTGTGGTAAAGGAACGTGGCGGTGGCTTTTCGGAAGGACAGGCACAGCGGCTTTCTATTGCGAGGGCACTTCTTCGAAAGTCTCCGATCCTGCTTCTGGATGAGGCGACTTCCGCACTTGATGTGGCAACCGAGCGGCGTGTGTTAAAGAATATCATGGCAGATACCTATCCGAGAACCTGTATCGTGACTACTCACCGGCCGACTGTGCTGAATATCTGTACACGGGTATATGCAATCCGGGATAAGAAGTGTGAGGTGTTGGGGGAAGAAGAGATTGCGAAGATGGTGAAGGATTTTTAGAGGAAGAAAACCTGGAATTAAAGAGCAAAAAAGAGAGTTTCCAAAAACAACAGATTCTGGAAACTCTCTTTTCCTATAGGTAGATTTAGAATTTTTAGTAGTGTTTAAAATTAGTCAGTGATACTTACGCCTGTAATAGCAAGACCTGTATCAGATGTGACTACAAGATCACCAAATCCAATGTTGTCCATTTACCTGAATGTGGTAATCACCACGTCCGGTCTCAGGTGTCTGATGGATATAAGCAGATGCTGTATAACATCCGCTTGCAGCGTATACGCCTTCGGCTAAGCCTATATCTATTGTTACGACTGGTTTTGAATATGTTTTCTTTATATAGAATACAATCTAAAAAAGAGTCAATATTTTTTGAGAAAAAATGCAGTTTTGTGCAATAAAAATATAACAGCCTCAAACGAAGCTGTTATATGAAATCCTTTATATTAGAGTACAGAATAAGAAAAATCTTTCATTTTTAAGTTATCAATGGATGTTCCATGATTCAGATGAACACCGATTGTAAGTGGATTCTCAGCAGTACTTGCAAAGGTAAGAGTTGCGGTCTGTCCTGAACATGTTGCATTCACAGATGCATCAGTTGTTTCAACCTGGTCAATTGTATCATTGAAATTGATAACCAAAGTGATCGTACCATCAATATCGGACCAGTTTGCCATAGCAAGTCCTTTTCCACCATTGGTTCCCCAGCGGTCCCACACGCCATGGTAATCAACATTGAGTGTTCCCTTGGATGCACCGCTTGCAGCATATATTCCTTCTGAAATTTCATTATCTATAGAAATTACTGGTTTTTTATAAATTTTCATCATTACAAATTACCTCCTAAATCCAGTTAATCTTAGCTGATGTAATTATATGGATTCTAAAAGAGAAAGTCAATAGATAATGTATAAAAAAATAAACAAGGATATATGAAATCAACAGGTTTGATTTATTGACATTTGTAAGAGTTGATTGTAAGATATTTGCGTGCGCAAATAGTTGCATAGATGAAGGAGCATTTGCCATAAAATGAAGGAGAAAAGATATGACTTCTGAATTACATAAGGTTCAAAGACCGATGAAAGATCTGGTAAAGTGGACAGCTATATTGAGTTTGAATCTGAACAGTCTGTTGGACAGAAGGCTGGAGACATTTGGAATCAACAGCAGCCAGTTTGTTTATATATTGAAAGTATGCAGGAGCCCGGGAATAACGAGAGAATGCATTTTCCATGAGATTTATCGGAATCCGAGCAATATAAGCAGAGCACTTACCCAACTGGAAGAAAAAGGGTATATGACGAAGGAACCAAGTCGGGAAGACCGGAGAACCTGTCATTTATATCCGACTAAAAAGGCGCAGGAGACTTATGAGCAGATCGAGGAAATCCTGTCCGGATGTGATCAGGAGATTATGGAAATATTTTCAGAGGAAGAGAAAGAGATATTTCCGGGAATTTTGCAGAAAGCAGCACTTCGGGCAGTTGAGCTGAATGAAAAGGAGAGGCTATAAAGGTGAGAGATAAAAAGGCAAATACAGTGAATGAGCAGGACAATCCGCTTGGCTATGAAAAGGAATCAAAACTACTGGTTGGATTTGCGATTCCATGCATTATTTCCATGCTGGTAACAGCTCTTTACAATATTGTAGATCAGATTTTCATTGGTCAGGGTGTTGGAATGCTGGGAAATGCAGCAACGAATATTGCGTTTCCGCTTTCTACTTCCTGTACGGCAATCTCACTGCTGCTTGGAATCGGCAGTGCGACCAATTTTTCATTGAAGCTTGGTGCAGGAGAAGAAAAAGAATCTGCAGAGTATGCGGGAAATGGAATTTGCCTGATGGCAATTTTCGGGATTGCACTTTTTGCAGTAACGACGATTTTTCTGACTCCGATGCTGAAATTCTTCGGTGCCACATCGGAGGTACTTCCGTATGCACAGGAATATACACGGATCACGGCAATTGGCTTTCCATTTCTGATCGCAAATACGGGGATGAGTAAGCTGATCCTTGCGGATGGAAGTCCGCGGTATTCGATGACATCTATGCTGGTGGGTGCTATTGTAAATACAATTCTGGATCCGATTTTTATTTTTGGGCTGCATATGGGAATGAGGGGCGCAGCACTTGCTACGATCATAGGACAGATCGTTTCGTTCTGCATCAGTCTGCGGTATATGTTCCATTTTAAAACGATCCGGCTTACAAAGGAAAGTTTCCATATGACGGGAAGACATATCGAGAATATTTTCAAATTCGGTGCCAGTGCCTGCTTTAACCAGATTGCAATGACGATCGTACAGATCGTACTGAATAATACATTGTCGCATTATGGAGCACAGTCTGTATATGGCGGTGACATTCCGCTTGCCTGTGCCGGGATCATTACAAAAGTAAATATGATCTTTATGTCATTTGTTATCGGAATTTCCCAGGGAATCCAGCCGATTATCGGCTTTAACTATGGCGCAGAGAAGTATGAACGGGTACGGAAAAGCTACCTGCTCGCACTTGGAACTGCAACCGCTCTTTCCGGAATTGCATTTTTCTGTTTCCAGGTATTCCCGAGACAGATCATCAGTGTATTTGGTTCGGGAAGTGAGCTGTATTTTCAGTTTTCAGAGCGGTATTTCCGGATCTATATGTTCCTTACGCTTATCAATGGAATCCAGCCGGTTACATCGAACTTTTTCAACTCCATCGGAAAATCGCAGCTGGGTGTATTTATGTCCCTGACAAGACAGATTCTCTTTTTATTGCCGCTGATCGTGATCTTTCCATTGTTTATGGGAATTGACGGGGTTATGTATGCCGGACCAATTGCAGATGCGGCAGCAGCAATCGTCTGCGGATATTTCATGGTGAGGGAGCTTAAGGAACTTTCTGTGATGGATAAGAAGAAAAAAGAAGAAAGTGCAGCGCTGAGCTGATGAAAAAGACGGTTCTTTTATGGGAACTGTCTTTTTTATTAACAGGGAATAGGTTGGGATTGATTCAGAAAAGAATTTTGTATATACTGATTAGTAAGAAAAACGAAATGAGATGATGACTTGAATATTGAGATTGTTATTCCAGTTTTCCGACCAGATGGACGACTGAAAATGAGTATAGAGAGATTATTGAGACAGAGTGTAATGCCGGACAGAATTTTGCTTGAAGTTCTTTATGAGAATCCGATTGATAGGGAAATCCCGGAAATCTATATAGATAAAAGAATTGAGGTCCGATATACTCCAAAGGAGGAATATGACCGGGCAGGAAGCAGAGATGCGATCTTACGGGAACTGGATTCGGATATTGTGATTTTCATGGTACAGACGGCGATACCGCAGAACCGGTATCTGGTAGAGAAGCTGACGGAACCATTTAAAGAGGAGAGGACGGCGGTCGTGTATGGACGGCATATGACAGATGATGAATGCAGTCCGATCGAGTGCTGTGTGAGACAGTTTAACTATCCGCCGAAAGGCATGACAAAATCTCTGGAAGATGCCGGAAAGCTTGGTATCCGGACATTTTTTAATTCCAATGTCTGTGCGGCATACCGAAGAAGAGCATATCTGGAGACAGAAGGCTTTGGAAAGAGGATGATCGCCGGAGAGGATATGCTTGCGGCGAGAAGACTTCTGGAAAAGGGCTGGCAGACAGTTTATGCGCCGGAAGCTGAAGTGATTTATTACCGGAACGATGATTTGCACGGACTCTGGAAGCGCAACTTTGACATTGGGGTTGCACACGCAGAGCATCCGGAGATGATCGAAAATACAAAACCGGGTAAAGAAGGAGTGCGGCTGGTACGTGTAACCTCGGCGCTGCTTAGACAGAATCATATGGAGGAATACCTGGGCGAAGTGCTGACACGCAGCATTGTTCGTTATCTGGCATATCAGCTTGGAAGAAACTACGAACGATTACCGGAGGGAGTTGTCCGGAAATGTTCGGCTAATAAAGAATACTGGGAGAAAAAATAATGGGATATTTTTATTTTGCAAGACATGGACAGACTGTATGGAATGTGGAAAATAAAATCTGTGGCGCGACCGATATCGAACTGACAGAACTCGGACATCAGCAGGCAACGGAGCTTGGGAAAAAGATAAAAGAAGAGGGCGTGAAGATCGATGAGATTCTGTATTCGCCTCTGGTACGTGCGAAAGAGACGGCACGCCATATTTCGGAAATGACAGGGATTCCGATGCGTGAGGAGATGCGCCTGAAGGAGCAGAATTTTGGAAAATATGAATCTACACCGAGAAATGGGGAGGAGTTCAAAAAGGCAAAACAGAACTTTATCAGTCATTTTGAAGGTGGCGAGACTATGCTGCATTTGTGCCAGAGAATTTATAATCTTCTGGATGATATCCGGGAAGAGGCAGATGATAAGGTCTATCTTCTTGTAGCGCACAATGGGATATCCAGAGTGATCCAGTCCTATTTTTATGATATGACCAATGAAGAATTTGCTGCATTTGGGATTAAGAACTGTGAGCTGAGGAAATTTGAATTTCCGGAGTAGGGGTAGCGTATGAAATTACTTATTAAGCAGAGAGTTTTTTCATGGACAGATTCATATGATGTTTATGACGAGAATGAAAATGCGAAGTATTTTGTAAAAGCAGAGTTTTTGTCGCTTGGACACCGGCTGCATGTATATGATATGGCAGGGAACGAACTCGGGTTGATTAAAGAAAAAGTGATGTCATTACTTCCAGTGTTTGAAATTGAAGTGAATGGGCAGACACTTGGACGGATTGAAAAGCGTTTTACATTGTTTCGACCGAAGTATGATGTTGAGTTTAATGGATGGCATGTAGAAGGAGATTTCATGGGATGGAATTATGATATCTATGAAGCATGCAGTCCTGTGGTACATATTACAAAAGAATTACTCCACTGGGGAGATACTTATGTACTGGATTTTGCAAATCCGGCAGATGAATTGATGGGACTTCTTCTGGTAATTACAATTGATGCGGCAGACTGCGTTCAAAACAATTGATGTAATTTAATGAAATGTAAAAAAAGTCAAAAAAAATTAAAAAAACACTTGCCAAACCGATTGGTATGTGATAAGATTCTTTTTGTTGACGCGGAAGTGTCGGAATGGCAGACGAGCTAGATTCAGGTTCTAGTGCTCGCAAGGGCGTGTGGGTTCAAGTCCCATCTTCCGCATAATAAATAAAAGAAACCTCAGGTGATTCGCCTGAGGTTTCTTTTATTTATTATGCGGAAGATATACTATTTAAAACGATATTTTTCGAAAAGGCATTTCTGAATCCCAGATTTTATACTAAGATTTTTGATACCAGAATGGGAAAGTGATAGTCGATGTCTTTGATTAAATACATAGAAATACCGGATTGACAATTCATTATCAGAGTGCCATAATTATCCGCGGAGGTAGTATTTGAAAACTACAAAACTATACTCTGACTGAATCACAACAATTTCATATCGAAATCGTTTCCGTCAACAGGTGACGGAGAAGGAGCTTATATTTATTAAGAGGTAAAATAAGACTCAGGGAATACGAAGAATAGCAGAAGCATTTGCAGGGAGAAGTATGCCTTGACAATGCTTTTTTGTTTTTTGTGTTTCCGGACAGAAAAGGAGTAAGACATGACAGTTGAGATGCTAAAAGGAAAGATTCATCGTGCTACGGTAGTACAGGCAGAATTAGATTACGTGGGAAGTATTACCGTTGATGAGGAACTGCTGGAGGCAGCAGGAATTATGGAATATGAGAAGGTTCAGATCGTGGACGTGAATAACGGAAGCCGATTTGAAACTTATACGATCTGTGGTAAGCGTGGTAGCGGAATGATCTGCTTAAATGGCGCTGCGGCAAGATGTGTAAGTACAGGTGATAAGGTTATTATCATGTGTTATGCAAGTTATGAGGCAGAAGAAGCCAAAGAACATAAACCAAAAGTTGTTTTCGTGGATGATGAAAATAAGATCAGCCGTGTGACAAATTATGAAAAACATGGGTTGTTGAAAGATATGGCATAATCAGGATTGTGGGAGCTCAAAGTGGGTAGCAATCCGTAGATTATGCAAAAACAGAACATGAAATTTGTTGAATTCAGAACAAGAGGCTATCTCCGAATTTATTATAAAGAGGAGAATTATCATGCAGGTAACAACAACAGTCGAAGAGACAAGAAAATTAGTTAAGAACTGGAAAAAAGAAGGAAAAACCGTAGGTCTTGTACCGACCATGGGATTCTTACATGAAGGGCATGCAAGCCTGATAAAGAGATGCCGTGAGGAAAACGATATCGTTGTGGTATCTGATTTTGTCAATCCGACACAGTTCGGACCGACAGAAGACCTGGAAGCATACCCGAGAGATTTTAAACGTGACAGTGAGCTTTGTGAGAGCCTTGGAGCAGATCTGATCTTCCATCCGAAACCGAAGGATATGTATCATGATCCACATGCTTATGTAAGTATTGATACGTTATCTGATACCCTTTGCGGAAAGACAAGACCGATCCATTTTAAAGGGGTATGTACGGTTGTTTCCAAATTATTCAATATTGTAGCACCGGACAGAGCTTATTTTGGACAGAAGGATGCGCAGCAGCTTGCAATCATCCGCAAGATGGTGCAGGATTTGAATTTTGATATCCAGATCGTAGGCTGCCCGATCATCCGTGAGGAAGACGGACTTGCCAAATCATCCAGAAATACCTATTTAAGCACAGAAGAGAGAAAGGCAGCACTGTGCCTTTCAAGAGCCGTTAAAACCGGTCAGGAGGCGATCTGCAAGGGAATTAAGGCCGAAGAAGTTCTGTCAAAGATGCGCGCAGTGATCGAAGCAGAGCCGCTTGCAAAGATCGACTATGTATCCATGGTAGATGCGCTGGATATGCAGCCGGTCGAGAGTGTGGAAAAAGATGTTCTGGTTGCCATGGCAGTCTATATTGGAAAAACAAGGCTGATCGACAATTTCAGCTATGAGGTATAGCCTATGGAAAACAGAATGAAAAAAGTGGGAAAGGTCAGCTCTTTTCTTACAAAATATATCGGGATCATCATTATCTGTTTTTCCATCATTGCATTTTTCTGGCGTGACGGTTTTGCGTGGACAACGAGCTACACTTCTGTATTTCTCGGAGTTGCCATGTTCGGTATGGGGCTTACGATCAAGATGGACGATTTCAAAAGAGTCTTTTCCAGACCAAAAGAAATCCTGATCGGCTTCGTCGCACAGTACACGATCATGCCGGTGATCGCGTGGATCCTGTGTCAGCTGATGCAGCTGCCGACAGATCTGGCACTTGGCGTGATCCTGGTTGGCTGCTGTCCGGGTGGAACGGCAAGCAATGTGATCACCTATATTGCCGGAGGTGATGTGGCGCTTTCTGTCGGAATGACGATCACATCAACTCTTGCGGCACCGATTATAACACCACTTCTGGTGTATGCACTCGCCGGAGCCTGGGTAGAGGTATCCTTCTGGGCAATGGTAATTTCTGTAGTAAAGGTTGTTCTGGTTCCGGTACTTCTGGGAATTCTGATCAACTGGGTCTGGGGGAAGCAGATCCAGAAAATATCAGAGATTCTGCCACTGATCTCAGTTGTATCGATCGTAATGATCATCAGCGGAATTGTAGCCGTCAATGCAGAAAAAATCTTAAGCTGCGGACTTCTGGTTCTCGGAGTTGTGATGCTTCACAATCTCTGCGGAATGAGAATCGGACTTGGCGCAGCGAAAATTTTACATATTGAGTACGATAAGGCAACTGCCATTGCCATCGAAGTCGGAATGCAGAACAGTGGACTTGCAATTTCCCTTGCAACTGCCAATTTCGTGGCAAATCCACTGGCAACGCTTCCGGGGGCAATCTTCAGTGTATGGCATAATATATCCGGATCTTTGTTTGCAGGGATCCGCCGGAGCGGAGAACAGACGAAAGAGGCATATCAGGAAGTTACAGAATAAGAAAAATCCTGCGATTTTGAATTGGCAAAACCGCAGGATTTTTTGTACTCAGAACAGAAAATACAGAGACTAAAGCACGTCATTTTTGTACCGATTTGAATGGCAGATGAATGGAAAAGAAGAGAACAGGAACTCTTCTTTTCCATTCATTTGCCCCTTGCGTCAAACAAAAAAATTTCCCTCTTGTCAAATCATTCCGATTATGTTATATTATCAAATAGTTTGAATATAAAAATATTTTAAACAAAAAAGATTTTAAAACAAAAATAAATGGAGAGAACAACCATGAGAGGAAGGATATGCGGTACCGGTTCTTATATACCGGAGCATTATTACGACAACAATGATCTCGCGAAGTTTGTGGAGACGAATGATGAATGGATCCGTGAACGGACCGGAATTGTGCGCAGACATATTGCAGAAGAAGATACAACAGTCAGCATGGCGATAAAAGCGGCAAAAAATGCACTTACAGATGCAAAATTAAATGCAGACGATCTGGATCTGATCCTGGTATCTACAATCACGCCAAACACCGTGATCCCAAGCACTGCCTGCGAAGTCCAGAAAGAGTTGGGAGCAGTAAATGCAACCTGTTTCGACATCAGTGCCGCATGCAGCGGTTTTGTGTATGCCTACAATACTGCGCAGGCTTACATAGCAGCCGGAATGTATCAGAACATTCTGGTGATCGGAAGTGAAACCCTATCCGGAATTGTCAACTGGAAAGACAGAGGAAGTTGCATTCTTTTTGGTGACGGGGCAGGAGCAGCCGTGATCTGTGCAGAAGAAGGTGAAATCTTTCCGGCAGTTACCCATTCTGACGGAGCAAAAGGACAGGTACTTGCCTGCAAAAGCCGTCAGCAGAAAAACTGGCAGGACAAAGAAAATGAAAAACAGACTTATGTATCCATGGATGGACAGGCAGTTTTCAAATTTGCCGTAAAAAAAGTGCCGGAAGTCATTGGAGAACTTCTGCAAAAAGCAGATCTGACCGAGAAAGATATTGATCTTTTCGTTCTGCATCAGGCAAACTTACGGATCATCGAATCTGTGGCAAAACGGATGAAAACAGACCTTGCAAAATTCCCGGTCAACATTGAAGAATACGGTAATACATCATCCGCCAGCATTCCAATCCTCCTGGATGAACTGAACAAAACCGGTCGCTTCCACAAAGGACAGAAGATTGTTCTCTGCGGCTTCGGTGCCGGACTCACCTGGGGAGCCACACTCATAGAGTGGTAAATATAAAAATAATCAAACAAGAAGGAGACTAAGAACATGTTAGAAAAAGTAAAAGAAATCGTAGCAGAAGGACTTGACGTAAACGCAGCAGACCTCACAGAGGAGACAACTTTTGAATCTCTTGGAGCAGATTCTCTTGATCTGATGGATATGGTTATGACATTTGAAGATGAATTTGGTGTGGAAATCGATACGGAAGCAATCGGTGATCTCAAGACAATCGGAAGTGTTGTAACATACATCGAAGGACTGAAAAAATAAGAATCGCAAAAACACAGACAGAAAGAGGTTGTAATATGAAAACAGAAGTAACCGAATTACTTGGAATCGAGTATCCGATCATCCAGGGCGGAATGGCCTGGGTTGCTGAGTATCATCTTGCGGCCGGCGTATCAAATGCCGGCGGGCTTGGGCTCATCGGGGCTGCAAGCGCCCCGGCTGAGTGGGTACGTGAACAGATCAGAGAAGCAAAAAAGCTGACTGATAAACCACTTGGAGTAAATATCATGCTGATGAGTCCTTATGCAGAGGACGTGGCAAAAGTAGTAGCGGAAGAAGGCGTAAAGGTTGTAACGACAGGCGCCGGAAGCCCGGAAAAATATATGAAAATGTGGAAAGAAGCAGGAATTAAAGTCATTCCGGTGGTTGCATCCGTTGCACTTGCAAGAAGAATGGAGCGGTGCGGGGCAGATGCAGTTGTTGCGGAAGGATGTGAATCCGGAGGACACATCGGAGAAAATACGACTATGGTACTGGTTCCACAGATTGTAGATGCAGTGAAGATTCCGGTAATCGCAGCCGGAGGAATCGCAGATGGAAGAGGAATTGCGGCAGCATTTATGCTGGGAGCAAAAGCCGTACAGATGGGAACCCATTTTGTTGCGACCGAAGAATCTATCGTACATGAAAATTATAAAAATGCGATCATCAAAGCGAAGGACATTGATTCCAGAGTAACCGGAAGAAGCACAGGACATCCGGTAAGAGCACTTCGCAACCAAATGACGAAAAAATATCTGGACCTTGAGAAAAACGGTGCATCCTTTGAAGAACTTGAACACCTTACACTTGGAGGCTTAAGAAAGGCCGTTGTAGACGGAGATGTGACAAACGGAAGCGTAATGGCGGGACAGAGTGCAGCCATGGTAAAAGAGATCATGAGCTGTAAAGACCTGATCCAAAAGCTGGTAAGTGAGACGGATGCACTGATCGGAGGCAAAGGATTTTATGAATAAAACAGCATTCATTTTCCCGGGACAGGGCGCGCAGAAGTGCGGTATGGGAAAAGATTTTTATGAAAACAGTGAACTTGCAAAAGAGATTTTTGATACAGCAACAGCAGAGCTGGGACTTGATATGACAAAGCTTTGCTTTGAAGAAAATGAGCAGCTGGATCAGACAGAATACACTCAGGCAGCCATGGTAACAGCCTGTCTTGCAATGACAGCCGAGATTGAAAAGAGAGGTCTTACACCGGATGTGACAGCCGGGCTCAGCCTTGGAGAGTATTGTGCGATCAGCGCAGCGGGAGGTATGCAGCCGAAAGACGCCATTTCTCTTGTGAGAAAAAGAGGGATTCTGATGCAGAATACCGTTCCGGCAGGTGAAGGAGCCATGGCGGCAATCCTGGGACTGGATGGAGAAACGGTTGAAAAAGTGACGGAAGAAATTCCGGGTGCGTCTGTGGCAAATTATAACTGTCCGGGACAGATTGTAATTACAGGAAAGACCGCAGCGGTAGAAAAGGCAGCAGAGTCTTTAAAAGCAGCCGGAGCAAAAAGGGCGGTTCTGTTAAATGTAAGTGGTCCGTTCCACTCAAAGATGCTGGAAAGTGCAGGCGAAGAGCTTGCGAAGGAAATGGAGAAGAGAAATTTTGAACCACTTGCCATTCCTTATGTGACGAATGTTACGGCAAAATATGTGACGGATATCAAAGAGACAAAGGCACTTCTTGCAAAACAGATTTCTTCACCGGTACGATGGGAAGAAAGTGTGAGAACTATGATTGAAGATGGTGTAGACACTTTTGTGGAAATCGGACCGGGAAAAACACTCGCCGGATTTATGCGGCGTATCGACAAAGGTGTCAAAGTATATAATATCGAAACCTGGGAAGATATGGAAAAAGTAATTGCTGAACTGGTGTAAAAAACAGGCAATGGAAAGGGAAAGCATATGACAGACAGAGCAAATTTGGAAGGACAGATCGCGGTGGTTACCGGCGCGTCCCGTGGAATTGGAAAGGCAATTGCGAAGGAACTGGCTGCACAGGGAGCAATAGTTGTGATCAATTACAATGGTTCTGAAGCAAAAGCAGATGAAGTAAAACATGAAATTGTAGAAAAGGGTGGATGTGCCCAGTGTATGCAGTGCAATGTGGCAGATTACGAGGGATGTGAAGCATTTATAAAAGCAGTGATCGAGCAGTTTGGAAGAATCGATATTCTGGTAAATAATGCAGGAATCACAAAGGATGGTCTGCTGATGCGTATGAGTGAAGAAGATTTCTCCGATGTCATTGATGTCAATCTGAAAGGAACTTTCCATTGCATCCGTTTTGCATCCAGACAGATGATGAAGCAGAGAAGCGGAAAGATCATCAATCTTGCATCTGTAGTTGGAATCAGCGGAAATGCCGGTCAGGTAAACTATGCTGCATCTAAAGCAGGAATTATTGGAATGACCAAATCTGCGGCAAAAGAACTGGCATCCCGCGGAATCACGGTTAATGCGGTTGCACCGGGCTTCATTGAAACGGAGATGACAGAAGTTCTTTCCGATAAGCTCAAAGAAGAAATGAGAGGTCAGATCCCTCTTGCCAGAATGGGACAGCCAGAAGATGTCGCGAAGGCAGTGGCGTTTCTGGCGTCTGAGCAGGCGAGTTACATTACGGGGCAGGTTTTGCAGGTCGATGGGGGGATGGTGATGTAGAAATGGTTTGACGGGAGCTTGTGGGACAAATTGTACAAAAGATGTCCTTCAAATTCAGACTCGCAAACCATTCCGATGAGTCTCCTAAAACAAGGATTGTGTCAGCAAAGGCTTCCACAATCCTTTGAGTCTCATCTCCATTGCTCGAAAAATGAATTTGAATGACATCTTTTGTACAGTTTGTCATTCAACTTTGTCGAGAAAACCATTTTACATCCGTGAAGTAGTTCAATATACCAAGTGCGGATTGCAGAGGAGAAGAAATTAGTTTTAGTTTTCATTTGTACTGCGGGTAGGAAGAGTAAGAAATTTGATTAGAGGAAATGATCAAATGAGCATTCAATAGTAAAAATTAAAATCGTAACTTATCAAAAGTTAAAAATGATAAATTTTTTCAAAAAGTAAAAACAGTCAACAACACACCAAAAATGTTTCGTGGAAAACGTGTTTTAGACAGTAGACTTGAGTGCCACGAAGCACAAATATTATCGGAAGCATTCAATTTTTGTGCAATGGAGATGAGACTCAAATCATTGTGGAAGCCATTGCTGACACAATGATTGATTTCGGAGGCTCATCGGAATGGTTTGCACAACTGAATGTCTCCGATAATATTTGTGCGGAGTGGTGTCACAACCTACCAATCCACACATTTTCCACAAAAGGAGGCAATATGAAGCGCAGAGTTGTTATTACGGGGCTTGGAGCGATTACCCCGATTGGTAATACAGTAGAAGGATTCTGGAACGGTATCAAAAATGGAACCGTAGGAATCGGTCCGATCACAAAATTTGATACAACCGAATATAAAGTGAAGATCGCAGCGGAAGTCAAGGACTTTGTTGCAAAGGAACGGATGGATTTCAAGGCATCGAAGAGAATGGAAACATTTTCCCAGTATGCGGTTGCAGCGGCGAAGGAAGCGTGTGCGGATGCGGGATTTGAAATTGAAAAAGAGGATCCGTACCGTTGTGGTGTGATCATCGGTTCAGGAATTGGAAGTCTGCAGCAGATCGAGAAACAGTACACGACAATCCTGGAAAAGGGACCGGGAAGGGTAGCACCACTGATGGTTCCGATGATGATTTCCAATATGGCAGCCGGAAATGTATCGATCCAGCTTGGGCTTAAAGGAAAGTGCACAAATGTCGTTACAGCATGTGCAACGGGAACCAATTGTATCGGGGATGCGCTTCGTGCCATTCAATACGGAGATGCGGACGTAATGTTTGCAGGTGGTACGGAAAGCTGTATCTGTCCGACGGGGATTGCCGGATTTACCGCACTTACCGCACTTACTACCAGAGAAGATCCACTGCGTGCATCAATTCCATTTGATAAAGACAGAAGTGGGTTTGTTCTTGGAGAAGGAGCCGGTGTGGTGGTTCTGGAAGAGCTGGAGCATGCGAGAGCAAGAGGCGCAAAGATTTACGCAGAGCTTGCAGGTTACGGGGCAACCGGAGATGCTTACCATATCACTTCCCCGGCAGAAGACGGAAGCGGTGCGGCAAAGGCAATGGAGCTTGCGATGGAAGAGGGCAGCGTGACGCCGGAAGAAGTGCAGTACATTAATGCACACGGAACCAGCACGCACCACAATGATCTGTTTGAAACCTATGCGATCAAGAAAGCATTCGGCGATGCGGCAAAGGATGTGGTTGTGAATTCAACGAAATCCATGATCGGTCATCTTCTTGGTGCGGCAGGTGCGGTAGAGTGTATCGTTACTGTAAAATCTATTCAGGATGGATTTATCCATCAGACCGTTGGAACCAGGGAATGTGATGAAGAATGTGATCTGAACTATGCAGTTGGCGCACCGGTCGAAAAAGAGATTAAATGTGCGCTCACCAATTCCCTTGGATTTGGCGGGCACAATGCAACCCTTCTTTTGAAGAAGTATGAAGGATAGAGGTAGAAGGATGGAATTAGAAAATCTGGTAAAACTGATTCAGACCGTTTCAGATTCGGACCTGACAGGATTTCAGTATGAAGAAAACGGTGTGAAATTGAAAATACAGAAAGAAAAAGAACAGATGGTTGTCAGTACAGGGGCAGCACAGCTGACGACAGTACAAAACGTGCCAGGAGCGCAGAGTAATGCAGTATCGGCACTGAAGTCGGAGGATGGACCGGAAAAAGGAAAAGAAGCAGAAGGGCAGCTGATCAAATCCCCTCTGGTTGGAACCTTTTATGCAGCACCGTCGGAAGAGGCAGCACCATTTGTGGCAGTTGGCGATCATGTGGCAAAAGGACAGACGGTTGCCATCGTAGAGGCGATGAAGCTGATGAATGATATTGAGTGTGATTTTGACGGTGTGGTATCGGAAGTACTCGTGAAAAATGGAGAAACTGTGGAATACGGACAGCCATTATTCCGAATCGCATAGCTGGATGGAGGGCGAAAAGCATGAAACATTTGGGAATCAAGGAAATTCAGAAAATCATTCCGCACAGACATCCGTTTTTGCTGGTAGATTATATCGAAGATTACGAGCCGGGGGAATATGCAGTTGGCTATAAATGTGTGACTTACAGAGAGGACTTTTTTGCCGGACATTTTCCACAGGAGCCGGTGATGCCGGGAGTGCTGATCGTAGAAGCACTGGCGCAGGTCGGTGCAGTAGCGGTTCTGATGCAGGAAGAAAATAAAGGAAAGCTCGGTTATTTTGGTGGGATTAAGAACTGCAAGTTCCGCAGAAAAGTTGTTCCGGGTGACAAGTTAAAACTGGAAGCAAGAATTATTCGTCAGAAGGGACCACTGGTAATCGGAGAAGCTGTTGCATCAGTGGATGGAGAAGTTGCAGTAAAGGCAGAGTTGTCTCTGATGATCGGGAAGGCGGAAACAGATGATTAAGAAAGTATTGATCGCAAACCGTGGAGAGATCGCAGTTCGGATCATCCGTGCCTGCCGGGAAATGGGGATCGAGACGGTTGCAGTTTATTCAGAAGCAGATAAAGAAGCATTGCATACACAGCTTGCAGATGAAGCAATCTGTATCGGACCTGCACCATCTTCGGAAAGCTATCTGAATATGGAGCAGATCATCAGCGCGACCATCGTGTCGGGAGCAGATGCGATCCATCCGGGATTTGGTTTCCTTTCTGAAAATACGAAATTTGCAGAGCTTTGTGAGAAGTGCAACATCATTTTTATTGGACCGGATTCGAAAGTGATCAGCAGGCTTGGAAATAAATCCGAGGCGAGAAATACCATGGCAAATGCCGGGGTTCCGATCATTCCGGGAAGCCGGGAAGCGATTTATGATGCAGCAAAAGGAAAAGAAGTTGCAAGAGAGATCGGCTATCCGGTGATCGTAAAGGCGGCTCTCGGCGGAGGCGGAAAAGGAATGCGTGTGGCGAAAAATGAAGCCGGATTTGACATGGCATTCCGTACTGCACAGAAAGAGACCAAGGCAGCTTTTGGAGATGACACTATGTACATCGAGCATTTTGTGCAGCATCCGAAGCACATTGAATTTCAGATCATGGCGGATAAGTATGGAAATGTGGTGCATTTAGGAGAACGGGACTGTTCGGTGCAAAGAAATCATCAGAAGATGATCGAAGAATCCCCATGTGCCGTGATTTCGGATGAGCTTCGCCGGAGAATGGGCGAAGCAGCAGTAAAAGCGGCAAAGGCAGCGCATTACGAAAATGCAGGAACCATTGAATTTCTGCTGGAAAAGAGTGGAAAATTTTATTTTATGGAAATGAATACCAGAATCCAGGTGGAGCATCCGGTCACAGAATGGGTGACGGGGATCGATCTGATCAAGGAACAGATCCGGATCGCAGACGGTCAGCGGCTTTCCTTTACGCAGGAAGATGTAAAACTGACCGGTCATGCCATTGAGTGCAGGATCAATGCGGAAAATCCGGAAAAGAATTTCCGTCCGTGTCCGGGAACGATCACCGATATGTACCTTCCGGGAGGAAAGGGTGTGCGGATTGATTCAGCAATTTACAGTGGATACACCGTACCGCCATATTATGATAATATGCTGGCAAAGCTGATCGTATTTGCAAAGAACCGTACTGAAGCGATCCGGAAGATGCAGAGTGCACTTGGTGAGGTAATTATAGAAGGCATTGATACCAATGTGGATTATCAATATGATATTTTGCATGATCCAAAGTATCAGGCAGGAGATTTTGATATTGAATTTATTGCCGAAAGAGAAGCAAAGAATCGGCAAGGTTAGCTCTACAAAAGCGGAGGTAAAGCAATTTGAAACTGTCAAATATGTTCAAGAAAACAAGCAGAAGAGGGTATATATCTCTTGGCGAAGGAAAGCCTGCCCATATGGCACCGGAAGTTCCGGAGGGACTTCTGAAAAAATGTAACGTTTGCAAATCTGCCATTCTGACAGAAGATGTGAAGAATGGATATTATATTTGTCCAAAATGTCAGAATTATTTCCGTGTGCATGCGATGCACCGGATTGAAATGGTAGCAGATGCGGGCACCTTTGAAGAGTGGGACAAGGGACTGACTTCAGGAAATCCGCTGCATTATAAAGGCTATGAAGAAAAGGTAGAAGCACTGCAGGAAAAGACCGGGCTTGATGAGGCGGTTGTAACCGGAAAAGCAAGGATCGCGGGAAATGAAGTAGTTCTTGCAGTCTGTGACGGGCGGTTTATGATGGCGAGCATGGGAAAGGTGGTCGGCGAAAAGATTACCCGTGCAGTAGAAAAGGCAACCAGTGAGAGGATTCCGATTATTATATTTGCCTGTTCAGGAGGCGCCAGAATGCAGGAGGGGATCCACTCTCTGATGCAGATGGCAAAGACTTCAGCGGCACTGAAAAGACACCATGATGCAGGCTGTTTATATGTAAGTGTGCTGACTGATCCGACAACCGGCGGGGTAACGGCAAGTTTTGCCATGCTTGGAGATATCATTCTTGCCGAGCCGGGGGCACTGATCGGTTTTGCGGGTCCGCGTGTGATTGAACAGACCATAGGGCAGAAGCTTCCGAAAGGATTCCAGAGGGCAGAATTTCTTCAGGAGCACGGATTTGTGGATCAGATTGTGGAGCGTCCGCGTCTTAGGGAGACACTGGCGGAAATTGTAGCAATGCATAAGCAGGGTACATACGATTTGCCAGAAGTAGAAGAAAAGGAAACACAGGCGGTACAGAGGAATCTGACACCATGGGAACGGGTGCAGTTATCCAGAGACAAGGCTCGTCCGGTCGGTGTGGAGTACATTGAAGAATTATTTACAGATTTTATGGAATTTCATGGAGACCGTTATTACCAGGATGATAAGGCGATCATTGGCGGGATTGCAAGATTTCACGGAATGCCGGTGACGGTGATCGCGCAGGCAAAGGGTCGCACGACAAAAGAAAATATCGAGCGTAACTTTGGAATGCCGTCACCGGACGGATACCGCAAAGCCCTTCGTCTGATGAAACAGGCAGAGAAATTTAACCGTCCGGTCATCTGTTTTGTAGATACGCCGGGAGCGTTCTGTGGGCTGGAAGCAGAAGAGAGAGGACAGGGTGAGGCAATCGCAAGAAATTTATTTGAGATGTCAAATCTTCAGGTTCCGATCCTGTCAGTTGTGATCGGAGAAGGTGGAAGCGGGGGAGCTCTTGCGATGGCAACTTCAGATGAAGTGTGGCTTCTTGAAAATTCGATTTACTCCATTCTTTCGCCGGAAGGATTTGCAAGTATCCTGTGGAAGGACAGCAGCCGCGCAAAAGAGGCGGCAGGTGTGATGAAGCTGACAGCAGATCGTCTCCTGAAAGCCGGTATCGTAGAACGGGTGATTCCGGAGCCGGAAAACTTCAATCTGGAAACATTTACAGAAGTGACAGATCCGATGGATGATTATATCAGTATTTTTTTGAAAAAATATGGTGCAATGACAAAGGAAGAACTTACCGAAAAGCGGTATGACAGATTCCGCAGGATGTAGTAGAAAGAGGAGAAGAAAAATGAAAGGATTACCGGAACTTGTGATTGGTGATTTGAAAGTAAAAAGACCGGTCATTCAAGGGGGAATGGGAGTCGGTGTGAGCCTTGGGCAGCTTGCCGGAGCGGTTGCAAAAGAAGGTGGAGTCGGGATCATCTCAACCGCACAGATCGGATTTCGTGAACCGGATTTTGAAACGAATACAAGGGTGGCAAATATCCGTGCAATTGGATCTGAATTTCAAAGAGCAAGAGAGACGGCTCCGGATGGCGTAATCGGATTTAATATCATGGTTGCACTGAAAGATTATGACGAGCATGTGAAAGCAGCAGTGGACGCCGGAGCAGATCTGATCGTATCCGGGGCAGGGCTTCCAATCGAGCTGCCGGGACTTGTGGAGGGCAGCAGTACCAAGATCGCTCCGATCGTATCGACTGAAAAATCGGCGAAAGTTATCTTAAAATACTGGGATAAAAAATTTTCTAGAACCGCAGACCTGGTTGTGATCGAGGGCCCCAAAGCCGGAGGGCATCTGGGGTTTGACCGGGAGCAGCTGGAAACTTACACACAGGAAAGCTATGATAATGAAATCGAGAGGATCATGGAAGTGGTCAGAAAGTACGCCCAAAAATATCAGGTGCATATCCCGGTGGCAGTAGCCGGAGGAATTTCGGATAAAGATGCGGCAGAGCATGCCTTTTCATTAGGAGCAGATGCAGTCCAGGCGGCAACAAGATTTGTCACGACATGGGAGTGCGATGCGGATCTCAGTTACAAGCAGAGTTATCTGAATGCGAAGAAAGAGGATGTCATTCTGGTGAAAAGTCCGGTTGGAATGCCGGGAAGGGCAATTAAGAATCCATTTATCAGTCATGTAATGGCAGGAGAGAGGGTGAAGCCTAAGAGATGTCTTGGGTGTCTGAAAAACTGTAACCCGGCGGAAGTGCCATACTGTATCACGGAAGCGCTGATCAAAGCGGCAAAAGGTGAGATTGGAGAGGCACTTCTGTTCTGCGGAGCGGATGTGTGGAAAGCAGAAAAAATAGAAACTGTGAAAGAAGTGATTGATTCTTTGTTAGGTGACTGTGTATAATTGAACTAGAAAAAGACACAGCAAGGAGAAGAAGGGGAATTGGACGCATACGAAAGCATCAATAAGATATTGGTACATCTTTTTAATGATATATGGGAATTAGAAGAAAAGGCAGTGATCACAGAAGAATTCAAGGATCTGACGAATAACGATATGCATATTATTGAAGCAATCGGACTTGGGACCGGGAATAATATGTCCACGATCGCGAAGAAGCTCGGAATCACGGTCGGATCACTGACAACTTCGATGAACAGTCTGGTCAATAAAAAGTATGCAGTCCGCCACCGGAGCGAAGAAGACCGGAGGATCGTCAATATCCAGCTGACGGAAAAAGGGGAGAAGGCATATCATCATCATGCGAATTTTCATAAGAAGATGGTAGAAGCTGTTGTTGAGACGCTGGATGAAGAAGAGATCCCGGTTCTGACAAAGGCACTGGACAATCTGTATCAGTTTTTTAAGACGTATAACGGTTAAAATGAAAAATCCTCTGTCACTCTTTCATTAGAAAGGGCAGGCAGAGGATTTTTGGATTCTCCGGCTATACATGGATCTGGTCTAATACTTCTCCGATCGGCTCATGGATCGTCAAAGTTGCGCCTACATCACGGGCAGTTGCATCCTTGTTGATGAGTACCAGATATTTGCCGTGGAAATAATCGATAAATCCGGCAGCAGGGTAGACCACAAGAGAAGTACCGCCGATGATCAGCATATCTGCTTCTGAGATGGCGCGGATACTTTTCTGGATAATCTGATTATCCAGTCCTTCTTCGTAGAGAACTACATCCGGGCGGATAGTTCCGCCGCAGTCGCAGGTTGGGATTCCTTTCGATTCTTTTACAAAACGTGCACTGTACTGCTTTTTGCAACGCATGCAGTAATTGCGGTGGATACTTCCATGAAGCTCCAGTACATTTTTGCTTCCGGCAGCCTGGTGGAGTCCGTCGATATTCTGTGTGATAACGGCGGTCAGCTTTCCGGCGGCTTCCAGCTCGGCAAGCTTCAGATGCGCTTTATTTGGCTTCGCATCAAGGAACATCATTTTCTCTTTATAAAAATCATAAAATTCTTCCGTGTGCTGCATAAAAAAGCTGTGGCTTACAATCTGCTCCGGTGAGTAGCGGTACTTTTGTTTGTAGAGTCCGTCTGCACTCCTGAAGTCCGGAATATTACTCTCGGTAGAGACGCCGGCACCGCCGAAAAAGACGATTCGGTTGCTCTCGTTAATCATGTCCTGTAACTGTCTGATCTTGTCCATAATTTGATAACCTCTTTTCCTGGAAAATCAAAACCTGTCTTTTTAATCACAGTATACCAAATGAAACGAAAAAAGAGAATAAAATAAAAAAATTCCTTGTCCCAAAAACATGCACCGAGTATACTATAAAGTATTGGATTGTGGAAAATTGGGGAAATCCGCAGACAAAATACATATGTCAAGGAGAGCGTAATATGAAAATGTCAAATATGAGGAATCTGTGTCTGATTTTATTGGGGAATACAGTATATGCACTTGCAATTGTAATGTTTATTCTGCCGAATGATATCATTACCGGAGGGACCACGGGGCTTGGAATTGCCGTGAATCATTATTTTGGATTACAGATCCATACATTTGTACTGATCTTCAACACACTGATGTTTCTTCTGGGGGCTGCAGTGCTTGGTATGAAATTTGCACTTACTACACTGGTCAGTACGTTTTATTATCCGATCATTCTGGGAATACTGGAGAATGTTCCGGTATTACAGAACGTCACAGACGATAAGATGCTTTCAACGATCTGTGGAGGTCTGATGATCGGACTTGGAATCGGAGTTGTTATAAGATGCGGAGCATCAACAGGAGGTATGGATATCCCGCCGCTGGTACTGAATAAGAAATTCGGACTTCCGGTATCTGTTATGCTCTATGTATTTGATTTTGCGATTCTGATCTTCCAGATGGTATTTACCAATAAAGAAGAGATCATCTATGGTATCCTTCTGGTATTGATTTACACGGTGATGCTGGATAAAGTGCTTCTGATGGGATCGACCAGAACACAGGTCAAGATCATTTCCGGAGAGTATGAGAAGCTGAACCATCTGATTCAGGAGAAACTTGACCGAGGAACTACACTGGTCTACACGCAGACCGGTTATTTGAGAAAGGATCAGCCGATGATCCTTACCGTTGTGTCTAACCGTGAACTGATGCGGCTGAACCAGATCGTGCAGGAGACAGATCCGCAGGCATTTATGATCATTGGCAATGTAAATGAGGTCAGAGGACGGGGATTTTCAATACAGAAAGTATATAAAAACGAAGTGGGCATGAATGAATAAACAAGAGCTTGAGAATGAGGAAGTAAGACAGGAAGAGAAAAAAACAAAGAAGAAAAATGTCCGGAAAAAGAAGACCATGTTTGGACATATCCGCAGTATCATCAGTATTCTTCTGGTTGTGGGAATCATCGGAGGAAGCTACTGGTATTACGCATTCCAGTACAGAGCCGAGGTGGAGCCGGAGACAAACCGGAAGGTGACGAATACGGATTCCGTTTACACGATGGAGCAGTATCTGAAAATGCTGAAGCGCAATCAGACTGTTTATAAGTACGCGTGCGATGAAGCCGAAGTGGACAATGACTACGGGACTTATGTTGTGCCTGGACTGAAGTCAACAAGGACGCTGAAAGTAAAAGGGGACGGAGAAGCAGAAGTCTGCACATCCATGACACCACAGGGACTTGCATTTACAGAGGATTATATTCTGGTCAGTGCTTATTGTAAGACAAAGGCACATGATTCGGTGATCTATGTGATCGACAAAGAAAGCAGACGGTTTGTGAAAGAGATTGTGCTGAACACCAAAGCCCATGTGGGCGGAATGGCATACGATACGATGAACCAGATCCTGTGGGTGACAGGACAGGGTTCCACCTGGGCGCAGGCAAATGCGATCACACTGTCTCATCTGGAAAATTATTCCTTTGATGACGGATATCATCCGATTGAATTCGATATGTCTTACAACCTTTATAAGATCAAGCGGGCGTCATTTATGACGTATCATGACGGCGCATTGTTTGTTGGATTCTTTACACAGGATAATGCCAGTGTCATTGAAAAATATCTGATCAATGCAGACGGCACCTTGTATGAAAAAGAAGACATGAACCTGAAACGGACGGTCGGCGTGACGGAGCCGGTTGCCTATGCGGTCAGTATGCAGGTAATTTCCGGTAAGGTGCAGGGAATGGCATTTTACAACAATAAGATCCTGCTTACCAGATCCTGGGGGATCCTGCCATCGGAGGTACAGATCTTCAACTATTCCAGATATGGAATCTTGTCAACTTCCGAAGCTTATAAGACGATCAAGTTTCCGGAGAGGCTGGAACAGATCTATCAGGACGGTGGCAGCATTTATGCACTTTTCGAGTCGGGGGCTTATGCCTACCGGATGTCATCCATTAACCGAATTGACCGTGTTGTGAAGCTGAAAGGAAGCAAACTGGTAAAATAAAGACTGAAATCCATGAAATCTGCTTGAATCGGAAGTAGATTTATGGTAAAATACATAAGTGGTTTAACCATCAGGAGGTGTGATTAGTAATGGAAATTTTAAAAACAGTACTTTTAATTTTATTTGCAATAGATTGTATCGCATTGACAGTAATCGTATTGATGCAGGAAGGTAAGTCAGCAGGTCTTGGAACAATCGCAGGTATGGCAGATTCTTATTGGGGACAGAACAAAGGACGTTCTATGGAAGGCGCACTTGTTAAGTCTACCAAGTTTTTAGCAATTCTGTTTATTGTACTTGCAGCAGTCCTGAACCTGAAAGTTTTTGCATAACGAATGATTGAAAGAAGATGAGGAACACTCTATAGTATCTATAGGGTGTTCCTTTTTTGACAGGAGAAGAGATGGACGAATTATTTGAAAAAAGAAAGAAAATTATTTATGAATTTATCTGTGATGAATTTTATGTGCCGATGAAGCTGAAAGAGTTGTCGATGCTGCTTCAGGTCCCGAAAGATCAGAAAGGGGAACTCAAAGCTGTCATGGACAGCCTGGAAAAAGAAGGCAAGGTACATGTCACACAGAAAGGAAAATACATCAAAGGTGAGGCAAAGCAGCTGAGGGGAATGTTCCAGGCAAACGCGAGAGGCTTCGGCTTTGTCACTGTGGAAGGCGAGAGCGAAGATATTTTTATCTCAGAAGATGATATGAACGGTGCCATGCAGGGAGATGAGGTAGAGGTTGTCATCACCAAAGCACCGGAAGGAATGCGAAGAGAAGGAAAGATCACGAAAATCGTACAGAGGGGAACCCAGCGGATCGTCGGCTATTATCAGAGCCGGAAGAATTTCGGATTCGTTGTGCCGGATAATGAGCGTTTCCTGCAGGATATCTTCGTACCGGCAGAGCGCTCTAAAGGAGCTGTGACCGGGCATAAGGTTGTGGTAGAGCTGACCTCTTATGGGGAGAATGGAAAGAAGCCGGAAGGAAAGATCGTAGAGATCCTGGGGCATGTGACCGATCCGGGAGTTGATATTTTGTCGATTGTCAAAGGATATGATCTGCCAACCGAATTTCCGGAGAAGGTACTGAATCAGGCAGAGCGTGTGGCAAAGGCAGTGACGACCGCTGATATGGCAGGACGTAAGGACGTGCGGAGCTGGCAGACCGTGACGATTGATGGCGAGGATGCGAAGGATCTGGATGATGCGATCACTCTGACAAAAGAGGGAGACCGTTATATTCTGGGCGTGCATATCGCTGATGTGACCAATTATGTGCAGGAGAACAGCGCTCTTGACCGGGAAGCACTGAAAAGAGGTACCAGTGTCTATCTGGCAGACCGTGTGATCCCGATGCTGCCAAGAGTTCTGTCTAATGGAATATGTTCATTAAACGCAGGCGAGGACCGGCTGGCACTGAGCTGTATCATGACCATTGATGTGAAGGGAAATGTAGTCGATCACCAGATTGCAGAAACTGTGGTAAATGTGGATGAACGCATGAGCTATACCAGTGTGAAAAAGATTCTTGAGGATCGGGATGAGGCAGAATGCGAACGATATCATGATCTGATCCCGATGTTTGAACTGATGAAAGAACTGTCACACATTTTGAGAGAAAGACGCCACAAAAGAGGGGCAATCGACTTTGATTTTCCGGAGGCAAAGATTATTTTAAATGAAAGCGGTGAGCCGGTGGATATTAAGGCTTACGACCGCAACGTGGCAACGAAGATCATCGAGGATTTTATGCTTGTTGCAAATGAGACGGTTGCAGAGGATTATTTCTGGCAGGAGATTCCATTCTTATACCGTGTGCATGAAACACCGGATGATGATAAGATGAAGAAACTTGTGACATTTTTGCAGAATTTCGGATATACCATGCATATGCAGGGAGGACAGGAGATCCGTCCAAAGGAAGTCCAGAAGCTTCTGGATAAGATCGAGGGGACTCCGGAAGAAGCCATGATCTCAAGGCTTGCACTCCGTTCGATGAAGCAGGCGAGATATTCGCCGGATAATGACGGACATTTCGGACTTGCGACCCAGTATTATACGCATTTTACTTCACCGATCCGGCGCTATCCGGATCTGCAGATCCACCGGATCATCAAAGATAATCTTCGAGGCAGGATGAACGATGCAAAGAGGCATCATTATGAAAAAATCCTGCCGGAGGTGGCAATGGAGACAAGCTCCTTAGAGCGCCGTGCGGATGAGGCAGAGAGAGAGACGCTGAAGCTTAAGAAGGTACAGTATATGCGGAATTTCTTCGGACAGGAATTTGAAGGAGTTATTTCGGGTATCACGAAGTGGGGAATCTATGTAGAGCTTCCGAATACCGTAGAAGGTCTGGTGCATGTTACCAATATGACGGACGATCATTATGATTACGACGAAGAACATTATCAGATGATCGGTTCCCATCACAGAAAGACTTACAAGCTGGGGCAGAAGGTGCGTGTGAAGATGATCGATTGTGATGAGATATCAAGAACCATTGATTTTAGACTTGTAAAGGAAAGAAAAGAGGAGAGAGAAGATGGCTAAGGCAAAAGCACAGGGCAAGATGATTGCGAACAATAAAAAGGCGTATCATGACTATTTTATTCTGGATACTTATGAGGCGGGAATTGCACTTGCAGGTACGGAAGTGAAATCTCTCCGCATGGGAAAATGCAGCATCAAAGAATCCTTTATCCGTATTGAGGATGGGGAAGTGTTCATCTATGGAATGCATATCAGCCCATACGAAAAGGGAAATATTTTCAATAAAGATCCTCTGCGTGTGAGAAAGCTCCTTCTTCACAAATCGGAGATCAACAAACTGATCGGTAAGACCAAGGAAAAAGGAATGGCGATCGTGCCACTGAAGGTGTATTTCAGCAAGAGTCTTGTCAAAGTAGAGATCGGACTGGCAAAAGGTAAAAAACTATACGATAAGCGTGATGATATCGCGAAAAAAGACCAGAAGCGTGAGGCAGAAAGAGAATTCAAGATCCGCAATTTCGGATAAAACAAAACTGTCCCCTTGAAAAAAGTGAAAATTGTATATTTTTACAGAGACAGTGACGCGGTACAATGTTCAATAACCTGATGAATCAATGTACTATAGTGTTTCACAAGGAATAAGAAAGGATGGGACAGACTATGAAAACAAATTCAACCGTTATGAAAATTGCACAGACAGCGCTGTTTGCTGCACTTTGCTACGTAATCTTTACGTATCTGCAGATTAAAATACCGATGCCGGGAGGAGATGCAACATCAATCCACCTTGGAAATGCGTTCTGTGTGCTTGCCGCACTTCTTTTGGGCGGCTGGTACGGCGGACTTGCAGGAGCAATCGGAATGGGAATCGCGGATGTGATGGATCCGATCTATATTACCGGAGCACCGAAGACATTTATCCTGAAGCTCTGCATTGGACTGATCACAGGACTTGTAGCGCATAAGATCGCAAAGATCAATGAAAGTACCGATAAGAAATACATTTTCAAATGGAGCCTGCTGGCATCTGTTGCCGGACTTGCATTTAATGTCATTGCAGATCCGATCGTTGGATACTTTTACAAACAGTACATTCTGGGACAGCCGCAGCAGATGGCAGAGGTTCTTGCAAAATGGAGCGCAGCTGCTACCTTTGTAAATGCAATCCTTTCTACAATCGTTGTAGTGATCATCTACAATGCACTGCGACCGGCACTTGCAAAGAGCGGAATGCTGGAAGTGGGGAAGACAAAAGAAGCGTAAAATGACAGATTGAAATGTGTATTTAAGAAATAAAAATAGCGGAATGGTATATTTGATGATATACTTTTTCGCTATTTTTGTATACAAGGAAATGGTGTAATATAGTATTTGATGGAAGTTTAAGGATTACGGGAAGTGTATAAAATGGAACAATTCTCTTATATCATTACATGTCAGAATCAAACAGAATTATAGTGAAAATAATAGTGTAAATTTTGATGAAAATATTGCATATAATATAAAGGAATTGTATAATGAAACTAATTAAGGAGGATGATTTCATGAATACAGCATTATTAGATTTAGCAGACAGACTTGTTTCTATATCTGATTTCAGTCAGGGAAAAGCAGGGAAGATTTTTAATGATGTGGCGGAGAACAATACAGAATATATTGTTTTAAAAAATAATCAGCCAACTGCTGTAGTAGTGTCTATCAACGAATACAGAGATATACAGGAAAAGATCAGCAAATTAGAAAATCTGCTGGACAGGATTGAGAATATAAGATTACTGAAACTCGCAGAGAGCAGAGTGGACAGTCCGACCTCTTCTTTTGAAGAATTTATAAAGGGAGAAGGATTCTCCATGGAAGAGTTAGAAAAATTGTCAGATAGCGTGGAGTTTGAATAATGGCATGGACAATAAAAATTACAGATGAAGCCAGGAAAGATTATAAAAAGATTGAAGGAAGCATACGGGCGCAGGTATTGGCGGGAATTGTGAAAGTCTCAAAAGCTCCACTTCCAAGCCCAAATGGATATGGGAAGCCACTTGGAAATAAAAATGGTAACAATCTGACTGGATTTTTCAAAATAAAATATCGCGGAATAGGAATAAGAGTTGTATATACACTGGTAATTGATGAAATGGCTATGAATATTGTCGTTATTTCGCAAAGAGATGAAAATTATTGTTATGAGCTGGCTGCAAAATTGTATGAGAAATATGGAGATGACATCTTTAAAAATATTTTTGATGATTTTTAGGATAACAAGTTGGAATCCCTTGACATAAGTCTGGATGTCCGCATATAATATATAGAGCAAATGGGAGGGCAGAAGGTTGACTTCTGAACGGATCTTGTTTGCAGAAGCGTATCTTTGATGATACGGCTTCCAAGAACCAGGGCTTGTACTGGTTTCGACGGGGGCACGGAAGTCAAGGAAGCCATCCGTAGCGGGACACTACGTTAAAAGTTCCAACTAAATATAAACGCAGACGAAAATTTAGCGTACGCTGCCTAGTTGCAGCAGTCGGCCTTGAGTCTCTCATCGCTTAAGTAACCGGCTTCGACCAGATGAGGCACTTCGTTTCCAAAGCTTTGAGGGAATGGAAGAATTTATGAAGCTACTAAAGTAAGCAGCCTGTTGTTCGGCGGCTTATGGAGGGAATGTCAAAAGAATGACTGTGATGGGAGATGCCTTTATGGAAGAGCTTTCGGACAGGGGTTCGATTCCCCTCAGGTCCATACCTGTAAAACCGCTGGAAATGTGATGTTTCAGCGGTTTTTGAATATGATGAGTCAAAATGAGGAGAGAGCTTTTCGCTTTCTCCTCATTTATCATACACTCTGCATTTAACAATATCGGTCTCTCTTTTTCTGCAACTGATTTTCCAATGGAACGATGTTTACATATTCGGCATGATTCTCTTCGATACATGTCCTGACGGCATCAATGTCATCCGGATGGATCAGAAGCGCCATTCCGCAGGCAGCTTTGCCGTCAGTGTCACGCGGGGCAGGTGCAATACGGTTAGGAAGACCTTGCTTATCCAGAAGCTCATGGAGCATCATGCCCTGTGTGTGATTGTCAAAAAGAATATAATAGCGGATATGTTTATTTTTTTCTTCCATTTTACTGATTCAGCATCTCTACAAATGCTCCGATTCTTGTACGAAGCTGTTCAGCATCTTTATCTGTGTAATCTGTTTCCAGAGAGAGTACCGGAATATTTTTCGCTTTCAGTGCTTCAGAAACTGCAAGCTTTTCTGTGTCGTACAGGCAGCAGAACATCAGACTGCAGTCGATGACGCCGTCCACCTGATATTCGTCGACCATACGGAGAATATCGTCGATACGTCCCGTATTTGGTGTGAAGCATGCACAGTTTGTCTTCATGTAACGTTTGGACAGATTCATGAACTGTTCATCCAGTGTTTCACCGGATTCGTCTACAAGATTTTCAAAATATCTTGTTCCTGTACACATCTCTTCGCAGACAACAGCAGCGCCGCTTGTCTCGATGATGTTATGTAATTTCCAGTTTGGAACTGCAAGAGGCGTTCCTGTGATCAGGATACGTTTTGTGCCTTCCGGTACAACAGATACACCATCCTTGATTCGTTGTTCCAGTTCGTCAGCCAGACGGTTACACATCTGGGCGCAGCGTACCGGATCATCGAAGAAGGAAATCTGGGTCATGAGCAGAGCATCTCGTCCGGAAATCGGCAGACATTTTGATTTTCTGCAGTCATAAACTCTCTGAAGAGCTTTACGTTTCTCATTGCAGATATTGATCGCTTCCGCAAGGTTTTCCGGTGTGATTTTGTTTCCGGTAAATTCTTCTACAATCTTTGCAAAATCTGTAATTTCTTCTTTCCATTTGATAATATCTTTTTCACGCTTCATCTGTGGAATGTCCATAATATGCATTGGAACGTCTTTTCCAAGGATTTCGTAAGCTTTCTTCTTGCCGTCGCAGGTAGTTTCCCCGACATACATATCTGCGATACGGAAGAATGGGCAGGTGCGTCCAAGTCTAGCTCCTACAGAAGCTTTTACAAGCGGACAGACATTTTTCGGAAGGACTTTTTCGCCGTCCGGAACCCAGAACTGGGAACCTCCGCAAAGTCCGGTTACGATACCATTTGCAGCGATAATTACTTCATCCGGTACATAAACGCAGAATGTTCCGAATACTTTACGTCCTTTTTTCTGCTCTTCAATTAATTCAGCCGGGCGGATACCGTGAACCTCAGCAATGACCATATCCCAGAAATCCATTGCTTTCGGACGGTTTTCCTGTGTCATAAATACATCCCCAACTGCTGTCGGAAGAACCTGACAGAGATTGTCATGATTTTTGACATCCATCCCAAGGTCTTCCCACATTTTTTCATAATCAGCCATTTTCATTTCCTCCTTTTATACAATGACGATTTGTTAGTATCCATATATTTTGTCGCTATCCATATAAAATATTGTACAAAATGACGGATGAGTTAGTCAATGAATATGGCGAAATGTGTAAAATAACTATAAATAGGACGATATATAGAAAAAATGAATTATTGAAATACGTTTTACGTATAACCATGCAAATGTGGAATGTTGAAACTATAAAATCCTTATGATATACTGAGACAACAGATTAACGTATAGAATAGAAATTGAAGAAAACAAATTTATTAAAAATTTAAATATAAAGACTGAGGTGGAAGAGTATGCTGGAGACCGAAAGATTAATACTGAGAAAATGGACAGAGGAAGATGCGGAAAGTCTGTTTGAATATGCAAAAGATCCGGAGATCGGACCTGCTGCAGGATGGCCGCCGCATAAGAGTGTGGAGGAAAGCAGAGCTGTCATCAAAAATGTATTTGATGGAGCAGAGTGCTACGCAATCTGTGAAAAGGAAAAGAATATTGCGATAGGTGCTGTGGAACTGAAACTGAATGGATACACGAATAAAACAAAGCGTGACGATGAGTGCGAGCTTGGATATTGGCTTGGACAGCCATTCTGGGGAAGAGGCTATATGCCGGAAGCTTCCAGAGAGTTATTGAGACATGGATTTGAAGATCTTGGCATGACAACAATCTGGTGCGCTTATTATGATGGCAATCTGAAATCAAAAAGAGTGCAGGAAAAGCTGGGATTTGTTTATCATCATACCTGTAATGAAGTTCCTGTGCCGCTTTTACATGAGGTGCGGGTCGAGCATACGAATGTTATGACAAAAGAGCATTGGGAAGAAATCTACAGGTAATGGTCTGGAAAGCAGGAAGTAAGGGGAAATATGCTGACGGAAAAAGAGAAAATCTGTAAAAAAACTAAAAAAAGTATTGACATTTGTAGAAAATAATAGTAGACTAAACAAGTCGCATAAATGTGATGAGGGATCATAGCTCAGCTGGGAGAGCATCTGCCTTACAAGCAGAGGGTCATAGGTTCGAGCCCTATTGGTCCCATTACAACATAAGTTGTAAATTTCATATGGCGGGATAGCTCAGTTGGCTAGAGCACGCGGTTCATACCCGCGGTGTCGCTGGTTCAAATCCAGTTCCCGCTACTTACGAAGGAGTCCTTGTGTGAGGGCTTCTTTTTTCATGGAAAAAATGGTATGTTTACATTGCCTGGTGTATGAAGACGGGTGTCACAACCGTATTTGTCAATAACTTTTATCTATCTCCTCATGTCATTGTTTTTCTTGCACGCTCTCACAAAATGAATTATCCTAAAATAGAACATAAACTTCGAAAATAGGAGGATATAGAATATGGCAAAGATCGATCATGCAGCAATCAGAACGGCATCTTACGAGAATGCACAGAAATTTTTTGAAGATGTATTTGAAATGCATATGTGGAGAGAGATCGGTGAAAAACCGGGAAGAAAATGCTGGTACGAAGAAGGAATCCAGCTCTGCGAAATGGAAGAAATTAACACAGAGGGAGAAAATGGCTACGACCACATTTCAATCGCGGTGGATTCCGTGGAAGAAACGATGGAAAAGATCAAGGCTTATCCGGTAAAAGCAATCAACGACCACTGGTTCTCACTGCCGAATGGCACAAAAATGGAATTAAAACTTTTGGAAAACTGGAAGGTAAATAAATAGAATTTGGAAGTTGGAATTTTCTGATACCAGAGGATGCAAGACGCGTTTCCGGAACAAGAGAAGAGGCAATCGCGTATCTGGGATAAGAAAAAAGATAGAGTACGTTTATGAGAAGAAAAATTCTTCAAGACGGACTCTATCTTTTTAGTTTCTGAGATAACGGGAATCTGCAGACGATGCTTTTAAATTACTTTGGATTTCAGCAAAGAATCAATCAGTCGGGATGCCTCACTGCGTGTGATAGTATCCGGATTCCATTCCGGTGTTTTTTTCTTCTGGCTGCATAGTCTCTGCAGAAGTGCGACCTGTTTTGATGTAGCAGGCTGCACTTTTTTTATTTTATATGTAAGTTGCTGTGGCTTGAAAAGAGAAGGATTTTCATTTTCGAAATAGTGTGCCAGTGTCTGATACAGTTTTGCTGTGGCAAGCGCATCATAGTAGGCGCGGTGCGCAGCTTTATTTTCAATCTGGTAGTACTCACACAGACTGGAGAGACTTTTGGATGGAAGTGATTTTAAGGTGCGCTGGGCGATCTTAAATGTGTCAATTCCAAATTTTTCAAAAGTTAGTCCCAGATTGGAAGCACCAGATTTCATAAAACTGTAATCGAAGCCGACATTGTGTCCGATCAGGACATCATCTTCACAAAATTCAAGAAAATCATTGATCACAGCATCGGCAGGTCTGGCATTTGCAACCATTTCATTCGTAATGCCGGTGAGATTCGTGATCATCGGAGAAATTTCTTCCTGCGGATGAATGAATTCCATAAAACGTTCGGCAACCTTCCCATCCCGAACCTTGAGGGCACCGATTTCAATAATTTCATTATATAGCGGGTCAAGCCCGGTTGTTTCCAGGTCAAAACAGACATAGGATTTTAGCATTTCAAAACCTCCGTTTCTGAAATCCTATTTTAACAGATGCGAGGAGAAAGTGCCATAGTTTTCTTGATACAAATCTCTCCGGATGGTAAGATACAGGTATATTTGCCGGTGTAAAAGAATTTTGACAGGCAAAAATGCCATTTGTAAAAGATGTTTGATAGACTTTTGGTGTTCTATATGGAATGATGTCCGTGAAAGGAAGAAACAGGAATTATGGAAATAGGGAAGAAACTAAAAAATGCACGGATAGAAGCCGGGCTTACCCAGGAGAAGGCTGCAGAGAAAATCGATGTTTCCCGCCAGACTATTTCCAATTGGGAAAATGAAAAATCGTATCCAGATATTATCAGTGTCATTGCACTTAGTGATCTATATTCCGTAAGTCTTGATGAACTGTTGAAAGGAGATCAGAAGATGGCAGAATATCTGGAAGAGAGTACAAATATTGTAAAAAGCAACAAAAAACTGGCTGGAGCAATTCTTTTAAATATTATACTGATGATACTGTTGATTGCGCTGAATATGCTGTTGCCGGAAGGAACCTATTATCTGGTAATTGTATTTTGTGTGGTAATCATGAGTTCATCGGCATTGCTTTATCAGATTATCAAACGGATTTAGGAGGCAGATTATTATGGGATGGAATCAAATAGCAGCAGTAGCAAGCGGAGCGATTGCGTTGGTAGGAGCAATCTGCACCGCATGGCAGATTTATCAGATGACGGTATCAGATGCAAAAGCAAGAGGCTTAAAGCACCCGAAATTCTGGGGATTTTGGGCGATGAATGGAAATAATTCAAGTGGACTGATTCTTTATCTGATCGGTAGAAGAAAATATCCGGTCCAGAATATGAGCATCGAAGATCAGGCAAAGATTGAAACAAGAAAAAAGGCAGCAGGAGCTGCGCTTGTGTTTATGACACTTGGGGCAATTGGATTTGTGATCAATATCATGCGGATTTATATTTAATGAAGAATACGAATACGAAGAGCGGTATAGACGTTAAAAATCTATACCGCTTTTTCCAGTTCTTTTTGCATATCGATAACTTTTTCATAGATTGCATCAGCAAGTGCAGCGTGACCGGCTGCATCCAGATGCTCGCGGTCGGTTGTACAGGGAGATGCGAAAGCAGAGGCATCCAGAAATGCTGCATGATGCAGAAGTGCCACTTTGTGATATTCTTCAGCAAGCTTTTTTGAAACTTCTACAGATTTCTCATCAAATTCCGGATCAAAGCCAGGATCGCCAACACCTTCACCCAGATGAATCGGTGAAATGACGAGGAGATCAAAAGGCTGGGAAGCGTTTTTTCGGGCTTTTTGGATGACTTGAGCCAATCCTTTGGCAATGGTTCCTGCGGACGCATTGTATCTTGTTTTGCAGTCGTTGGTTCCGAGCATAACGATAAGGAGATCGATAGGGTTATGCATTTCCATCGTGACACCGATCAGATCAAGTCCACGGCGTCCCTCACGAAGATCATCCTGAAATACAGTGGTTCTTCCACAAAGACCTTCTTCGATCACGCGGTGGTCAGCACCCAGCTTCTTCTGAAGCAGACAGGTCCATCGGGTGTCGGTGTCAAATCTGCCGATGCCGTCCGGTTTGTAACCATATGTGTTTGAGTCGCCAAAGCATAAGATGTTCATTCTGTGTCACTCCTTTATAAACCTACTAAATTGATATGTTATATATGATAAATGAGATTGTTGGAAAAGTCAAGAGGTAAAATTGTATTGGAAAGGTTTCGGAAAGGTTTTGAAATTTACCTGGATTTTAATTTACATCTGTATAAAGCAAAGATATACTAATGGGTGGAGGATAAAAATTATGAAGAATAAAAGAGAAGTGTTGGTTAAACTTTTTCTATCTACATTATATCTAAGTGCATTTACATTTGGCGGCGGTTATGTGATCGTTACGCTGATGAAGAAAAAGTTTGTGGATGATTATCATTGGATTGAAGAAAATGAAATGCTGGATCTGGTGGCAATCGCGCAGTCAGCACCGGGACCGATTGCGGTAAATGGGGCAATCGTGGTTGGGTATAAGCTTGCCGGCCTTGCAGGAACACTGGTTGCAATTATTGGAACGATTATTCCACCGTTTGTGATCATTTCTTTGATCTCTGCTTTTTATCATGCATTTCGGGATAATTATCTGGTGAGTCAGATGCTGGAAGGGATGCAGGCAGGTGTCGGAGCTGTGATTGCCTCGGTCACTTATGAAATGGGATGTGGAATTATAAAAAAGAAAGATAATGTGGCAACGATTGTTATGATTGCAGCCTTTATAGCAGCCTGTGTATTGGGAATCAATGTGATTTATATTGTGATTGCAAGTGGAGTTTTTGGTGTAATCCGGACAATCTGGAACAGACGGAGGAAAAGAGTATGATCTATATACAATTATTTTTAAGCTTTTTTCAGATCAGCTTGTTCAGCTTTGGAGGTGGATATGCGGCACTTCCGCTGATCCAGGGGCAGGTCGTAAATGTGCATCACTGGCTCAGCATGACGGAATTTACGGATCTGATCACCATTTCCCAGATGACTCCGGGACCGATTGCGATCAATGCAGCAACCTTTGTTGGGATGAAACTGACCGGAATGCCGGGAGCGGTTGTGGCTACACTAGGATATATCACACCATCTTGCATTATCGTGACGATCATTGCAAAATTGTATTTAAACTACCGGGAAATGGACATGCTGCAGGGAATACTTGGAGGGATCAGACCGGCGGTGGTTGCACTGATCGGATCGGCGGGAATTTCCATTTTGCAGACAGCATTCTGGGGAGTTTCCGGGAAAATGGTGATATCTGATACCAGTTGGCTGATGGTTGGAATATTTGTGGTATGTGTGATCTTGCTTAGGAAGGTGAAGATGAATCCAATCTGGGTGATGGTGCTTGCCGGGGTGATGAAAGTGCTTGTTGCGATGGCAGGAAAGATATAAATCTGGTATGATTGTAGTGAAAGGTTGGGTGAACAGTGATGGAGATTATTTGTTTTCATAATCCAGATGAAGAAAATGGATATTTAGGAAATTGATATTTATCAGAATGTGCGGTAAAAGATCAGATATGGGGAATTGGGTTATCCATGAAAGACGAGAACAGATTTGATCTGGATAAGTGGAAAGGTCAGAACTTACTTGGATATGCTTTGATGATGGTGAGAGAACAATTTAGTTATGGAGGAAGATGAAAATGAAGAATGTTTTAACGGACTTTTCTCGCCCAAATCATTGCGGGTTAGTCAAAGATATGGTATATTTAAAGTATATTTTTGTCAAAATGTACAAAAATAAGAACAAATTATAGTAGGGAGTGGTCAAGATGTATCAGGAAGAGTACAAACGTTGGCTGGGAGCAGATCTGGAAGATGCCGATCTGAGTCCGGAATTAGCGAGAATTGAAGGAAATGACGAAGAGATAAAAGATCGTTTCGCTGTAGCTCTGAAGTTTGGAACAGCTGGACTTCGTGGAGTTCTCGGAGCAGGAACGAATCGTATGAATATTTATGTAGTACGTCAGGCAACACAGGGACTGGCGAACTGGGTTAAGACACAGGGTGGCACACAGACTGTAGCAATCAGCTACGACAGCCGTCTGAAGAGTGATGTATTTGCAAAGACAGCAGCAGGTGTTCTGGCAGCAAACGGAATCAATGTCAGAATCTATGACGCGCTGATGCCAGTGCCGGCACTTTCATTTGCGACACGTTATTATAACTGCAATGCAGGTGTTATGGTAACTGCATCTCACAACCCGGCAAAATACAATGGTTATAAAGCATATGGACCGGACGGATGCCAGATGACAGATGATGCAGCAGCAATCGTATATGCTGAGATCCAGAAGACAGATGTCCTCACAGGTGCAAAATACATATCCTTCGCAGAAGGTGTAGAAAAAGGGCTGATTCGTTTTGTAGGAGATGACTGCAAGAAGGCACTTTATGAAGCAATCGAATCACGTCAGGTAAGACCGGGTCTTTGCAAGACAGCAGGACTGAAGCTGGTATACAGCCCGCTCAATGGTTCAGGACTTGTTCCGGTAACACAGGTATTAAAAGACATCGGAATCACAGATATCACAATCGTTCCGGAACAGGAATATCCAAACGGATACTTCACGACCTGCAGTTATCCGAACCCGGAAATTTTTGCGGCTCTGGAGCTTGGACTTAACCTTGCAAAAGAGACAGATGCAGATCTGATGCTTGCAACAGATCCGGATGCAGACCGTGTAGGTATTGCAATGAAGTGCCCGGATGGTTCTTACGAACTGGTAAGTGGTAACGAAGTCGGTGTTCTGCTTCTCGATTACATCTGCGCAGGACGTATTGAAAAAGGAACCATGCCTGAGAAAGCAGTTGCTGTAAAATCAATCGTATCTACTCCGCTTGCAGATGCAGTTGCAGAGCATTACGGTGTAGAACTCAGAAGCGTACTTACCGGATTCAAGTGGATCGGTGACCAGATCGCGCAGCTTGAAGAAGCCGGAGAAGTAGACCGTTTCATCTTTGGATTTGAAGAGAGCTACGGATACCTTGCAGGACCGTATGTACGTGATAAAGATGCTGTTATCGGATCTATGCTGATCTGCGAAATGGCAGCTTACTACAGAAGCATCGGAAGCTCACTGAAGCAGAGACTGGAAGAGATCTACGCGCAGTACGGACGTTATCTGAACAAAGTAGACAGCTTTGAATTCCCGGGACTTAGCGGAATGGACAAGATGGCAGGTATCATGGAAGGTCTTCGTAAGAATCCGCTCACAGAAGTAGCCGGAATCAAGGTTGCATCTGTTACAGATTACACCAAACCGGAAGAAACCGGACTTCCTTCTGCGAATGTACTGATCTACAAACTGGAAGATGGCGAGACTGTTATTGTTCGTCCTTCAGGAACAGAGCCGAAGATTAAGATCTATTACACAACACTTGGAAAAGATCTGGAAGAAGCACAGGCAAAGAAAGACAAATTCGCAGAAGCATTAAAGCCGATCATGGCGTAGCAGTAAAAGCTGATTTTGGAGAATGAGTCTGATCTGAATTTGCAGAGAATCAGGCTTGACAGAAAAGAACCTGCCCGATATAATAATTTTTATCGATAAGGGAGTAGTTGGCGCGATGACGTAGCTTTGTCAACATACTGACAGCAATGGCTGTCTGGCATAGCTTTAAATAATGAGACTTATTCGTAGTATTTTTACGCTACGAATAAGTCTTTTTTTGTGCATACGATGAGCCAAGTGCAGATTTGTGCTTGCACAAGTATCTGCATTTGGCGAATGTACATCATCAAGCTGTTAAGCGAGATGGTGTACAAAGTATACAAATCGAGTAGGAGTCAGCCTGCTCGATTATATACGATGAGCCAAGTGCAGGCAAAGCATTGCCGCAGACAATTATTTTCACATTGGATAAGATGATTAGCTTTAAAAAGGAGAAAAATTATGGGTTTAATTGAATTGTTTTTGATTGCAGTAGGGCTGTCCATGGATGCATTTGCAGTTTCTGTCTGTAAAGGACTTGCTATGCCGAAGTGCACTTTCAAAAAGGCGGCTATTGTTGGCTTATGGTTTGGCGGATTTCAGGCATTGATGCCGGCAATTGGTTATATTTTAGGAGCGCAGTTCCAGGAAACCATTGCTTCTATAGATCACTGGATCGCATTTGTATTACTTGCGCTGATTGGTGGAAATATGATTCACGAAGCATTGGACAATGACGAAGAGGAAGCCGATGCAAGCCTGGATGTGAAGCCCATGTTCCTTCTCGCAGTAGCAACCAGCATTGATGCACTCGCTATAGGAATTACCTTTGCATTTCTTAAGGTAAATATTATTCCGGCGGTCTGTTTTATCGGAATCGTGACCTTCATCATTTCCTTTGCCGGAGTAAAGATCGGTAACGTCTTTGGAGCCCGCTATAAGAACAAAGCCGAAATTGTCGGTGGGGTCATCCTTATTCTGCTTGGTCTGAAGATTTTGTTAGAGCATCTTGGCTTTTTAGGATAAAAATAAATACGAAACTACGATCCTGTTGTTCTTCTTTCACATAAAGAACACAATTATCTGCTATTCTGGTGTATAATTAGAAATAAAGTGATAAAAGGAGCCCGTGAGAGTTATGGATAAACTGAAAATTCTTGTAGTAGATGATGAAAGCCGTATGCGCAAATTGGTGCGTGATTTCCTGGAAAGAGAAGGATATGCTGTACTCGAAGCCGGAGACGGTATGGAAGCAATGGACATTTTTTATGAGGAAAAAGATATTGCACTGATCATCCTGGATGTCATGATGCCGCATATGGATGGCTGGCAGACCTGCCGTGAGATCCGTAAAGAATCAAAGGTTCCGATCATTATGCTGACCGCAAGAAGTGAAGAGAGGGACGAGCTTCAGGGGTTTGAACTCGGTGTGGATGAGTACATTTCCAAACCGTTCAGCCCGAAGATCCTGGTTGCAAGAGTTACTGCGATTCTGCGCAGAACCAATGCGCTTGCTTCAGATGATCTGCTTCATGCGGACGGGATCGAGATTGATAAAGCAGCACATATGGTGAAGATCGATGGAAAACCGATCGAACTTAGTTACAAAGAGTTTGAACTTCTGACATATTTTGTGGAGAATCAGGGGATCGCTTTATCGAGAGAGAAGATTCTTAACAATGTATGGAATTACGATTATTTCGGGGATGCCAGAACCATTGATACCCATGTAAAGAAGCTGAGAAGTAAACTTGGTGATAAAGGAGATTATATTAAGACTATCTGGGGTATGGGGTATAAATTCGAGGTACAGTCATGAAATATTCAATAAAAAGACAGATGATGACTGTTTTTGTAGGTCTGATTCTGTTTATGATCGTTGTATTTATGATCGTCAACGGAAGCTTTCTGGAGAAATATTATATTTCCAATAAGAAATCAGAATTTATAAAGGCCTATACAATGGTGCAGGAAGGTGTGGAGAACGGGACAATCAATTCTGAGACACCGGAAAAAGACCTGGGAAGATTTACAGAGAAAAATAATATTTCCATTGCAGTCATCGATTCAGAATACAATGTGGTTTATACTAATGTAAGAGAAAAACAGATGATGGTCGTACAGCTTTTCGGATATCTGTACGATAAGAATCATCAGGAGGTTCTGGAAAAAACGGACAGTTATGATATCTGCAAGTCGGTTGATCCGCAAAATAATACAGAGTACCTGACCATGTGGGGAAACTTTGGCAATGGTGATATCTTTATCATGCGAAGCCCGCTGGAGAGTATTCGTTCGGCAGTCACGATTTTTAACAGATTCATCGGAGTCGTCGGCGGATGTGTGATTCTTGTGAGTGTATTGCTTGCGTGGTATTTCTCAAAAAGGATCACGGAGCCGATCATGGAGCTCGCAACACTTTCACAGAAGATGGCCGATCTGGATTTTGATGCAAAATATACCAGCGGTGGAAGCAACGAAATCGGTGTACTGGGAGAGAACTTTAACCGGATGTCAGAAAGACTTGAGCAGACGATTTCCAATCTGAAAGAAGTCAACTATAAATTGCAGAAAGACATTGAGCAGAAAGAAAAACGAGAAAATATGCGAAGCGAATTCCTGGGGAATGTTTCCCATGAACTGAAGACACCGATTGCCCTGATCCAGGGATATGCAGAAGGTCTGAAAGAAGGAGTCAATGATGATCCGGAGAGCCGGGAGTTCTACTGTGAAGTCATTATGGACGAGGCAGGAAAGATGAACCGGATGGTGAAGAATCTACTTGCCCTGAACCAGCTGGAATTTGGTGAGGATGATGTACAGTTTGAACGGTTTGATATTACTTCATTGATTTCGGGTGTCCTGCAGAGTCTGGATATTCTGATCGAGCAGAAAGAAGCACAGGTGATTTTCCGCCACAAGAACCCTGTTTATGTCTGGGCAGATGAGTTTAAGGTTGAGCAGGTTGTCCGGAACTATGTCAACAATGCACTGAACCATGTCGATGGTGAGAAGGTGATTGAGATCAAGATCACCCAGGAAAATGATATGGCAAAAATTACCGTATTCAATACCGGAACGCCGATTCCGGAGGAAGATCTGCCACATGTCTGGGAGAAATTCTATAAGGTTGATAAGGCAAGGACCAGAGAATACGGTGGAAATGGTATCGGGCTTTCCATTGTGAAGGCGATCATGGACTCCTTTGGAAAAGGATACGGTGCGATCAATCATACCAATGGTGTGGAGTTCTGGTTTGAACTGGACATGAAATAAACGCAAATCTTGCAATTCACACTGTAACGTGGTACATTATAAAAGAGCTTATTACTGATTGACACAGGGAAGAAGATTGTGACATGAGCGGAAAAAGCTCTTTTGAATAACTACAAGAATATAAAAATCGTGAGGATATGCGGATGATAGCGATTATTGATTATGATGCAGGAAACATTAAAAGTGTAGAAAAAGCGTTAAAATATCTTGGTGAGAATGAGGTTATCACAAGAGACAGAAAAGAGATACTTTCTGCCGATAAAGTGATCCTTCCGGGAGTCGGTGCATTTGGCGATGCCATGTACAATCTGAAAAAATATGGATTGGATGAAGTGCTTCGTGAAGTAGCAAAGAGACAGATCCCGCTTCTTGGAATCTGTCTTGGGCTTCAGCTTTTGTTTGAAAGAAGTGACGAGACGCCAGGTGTGGAGGGACTTGGTATTCTAAAAGGAGAGATCCTTAGAATTCCGGACTGTCCGGGACTTAAGATCCCGCATATGGGATGGAACTCTCTGAAGCTTCAGAATGACGGCAGATTGTTTAAAGATTTACCTGAAGAGCCGTATGTATATTTTGTTCATTCCTACTATTTGAAAGCAACAGATGAAAGTATTGTAAAAGCGACAACCGAGTACAGCACGCATATTCATGCTTCGGTTGAACAGGGAAATGTATTTGCCTGCCAGTTCCATCCGGAAAAGAGCAGTGATACAGGACTTCAGATACTGAAAAATTTTGTAGAATTGTAGGAGGGCAGACAGTGTTTACAAAGAGAATTATCCCATGTCTTGATGTGAAGAACGGACGGGTTGTAAAAGGTGTGAATTTTGTGGATCTCAAAGATGCAGGAGATCCGGTTGAGATTGCGAAGGCTTATGATAAGGCAGGTGCGGATGAACTGGTATTTCTGGATATCACGGCATCTTCGGACGACAGAAGCACGGTGGTTGACATGGTGCGTAAAGTTGCTGAGTGTGTGTTTATTCCATTTACGGTAGGTGGTGGAATCCGGACCGTTGACGATTTTAAGGCATTGCTTCGGGAAGGTGCGGACAAGATTTCCATCAATTCTTCTGCAATCAATCGACCGGAACTGATCCGTGAAGCAGCGGAGAAGTTTGGAAGCCAGTGCGTGGTTGTCGCGATTGATGCGAAAAGAAGAGAAGACGGCAGTGGGTGGAATATCTATAAAAATGGCGGACGCATTGATATGGGGATTGATGCGGTCGAGTGGGCGAAGAAAGTAGAAGCACTTGGCGCAGGAGAGATTCTTTTGACCAGTATGGACTGTGACGGCACGAAGGCCGGATACGATCTGGAGCTGACAAGGACGATCGCGGAAAATGTATCAATTCCAGTAATCGCATCTGGAGGAGCAGGTAATCTGGAGCATTTCTACGAAGCACTTGGTGAAGAGGGGAAGGCAGACGCGGCACTTGCGGCATCCCTGTTCCACTATAAAGAGCTGGAGATCAAAGAAGTAAAAGAATATTTGAGAGAAAAAGGCGTATCGGTACGTCTGTAGAGAAAAGGTGGGGAATATGGCAGCAATTAACAATGACTGGCTGGATGCACTGAAAGGTGAATTTTCCAAGCCATACTATAAGAAACTGTTTGAAACAGTGAATCAGGAATACCGGACACATCGGGTATATCCTCCGGCAGATGACATTTTTAATGCATTTCATCTGACACCGCTTAAGGATGTCAAGGTTGTGATCCTTGGCCAGGATCCATATCATGGAGATGGACAGGCAGAGGGTTTAAGCTTTTCTGTGAAACCAGGGGTTGATATTCCACCGTCATTGGTGAATATTTATCAGGAACTGCATGATGATCTGGGATGTACGATCCCAAGCCACGGCAATCTGGTGAAATGGGCGGAGCAGGGAGTACTTCTTCTCAACACGGTTCTTACGGTAAGAGCGCATCAGGCTAATTCACATCGTGGAATTGGCTGGGAAGAATTTACAGATGCAGCAATCCGTGCACTCAATACCCAGGACAGGCCGATTGTATTTATCCTGTGGGGAAGACCGGCACAGATGAAAAAGAGAATGCTGACCAATCCGAACCATTTGATCCTGGAAGCACCGCATCCGAGTCCGCTTTCTGCGTATCGTGGATTTTTCGGAAGCAAACCGTTCAGCCAGACCAATAAATTCCTTGAGGCGCATGGTGTAGAGCCGATCGACTGGCAGATTGATGAACTGTAAAGAATAAAAAATAGAGATTTCGGGCAGACTGTGAAGATTTATTTGCAGTCTGTTTGTTTCTGTTCACTCCCGTGTCAATCACTACGCTGATTGGCACGGAGGATGCACTTTTATCTTGAATGGCATCTCGCCCATCGCCAAAGGCGATTTAAAATGGCGAGATGCGTTGCTGGTCACAGGTACTGTGAACAGTAACGTCTGTTTTTCCTTTACATGTCGGAATCAATGGAAACAGTTGACCGTAAAGAGATCATTTGGCATAATAGATATATGAATACTTGTTCATATGAAAGGGGTAACTATGAAAAAGACAGAAGTAGAATGTTGTGATACATTTTGTATACACGAAGAACTTGTACATAAGGCAGAGGGGCATATACCGGATGAAGAGGTTTTAAAGGATCTTGCTGATTTTTTCAAGGTATTTGCAGATACCACGCGGATCCGGATTTTATGTGTTCTTTTTCAGTCGGAGATGTGTGTTTGTGATCTGGCGGAAGTTCTTGGAATGACGCAGTCCGCGATTTCCCATCAGCTCCGGATGCTCAAGCAGATGAAGCTTGTGAAGAACAGACGGGAAGGAAAAACGGTGTTCTATTCCCTTGCTGATGATCATATCCAGACCATCATGAACCAGGGAATGGAGCATATTCTGGAATAACAGATGATATATCAATATAGAAGGAAGGAAACGATAACAGTGACAGCAGGAAGAAAGAAAAAGGTAATCATAGGGATCCTTGTAGCATTTTGTATGACAGTAACGGGATGCGCCGGCTCTGTAAAAAAAGGAACGAAGTATCTGGAAGAAAAAGACTATAAAAATGCAGAGGTGGAATTCCAGGATGCGGTAGACAAAAAGAAGAATCTGGGAGAGGCTTATCGCGGACTCGGACTCTGCTACTGGGAACAGAAAAAGTATGAAAAGGCAGAGAAGGCGTTGGAAAAAGCATTGAAGAATGGAACGGAAGAGACGGCAACTCTTTATAATATTCTGGGAATCTGCGATCTGGAACTGGATAAACCGGAAAAGGCAGTGTATTATTTTGAAAATGGGCAGGAGCTTTCAGGCGCAGGAAAAGAGCTGCTAAAAGAAATGGCATATAATCTGGTAGTTGCCTATGAAAAAGCAGGGGATTACCAGTCTGCAAAAGAGAAGCTGGACAGTTATCTGAAAGCAAATCCAGATGACAAAAAAGCGCTGAAAGAGCAGGAATTTTTAAATACACAGATTTCGGAAGGAGATCAGCAGTAGAGCGGATCGGATGAGCAGATCTGATCCGGGACGGAAAGAAATCTGGCAGGGGAGAATAATATGGCACTTTATGAAATAAAAGAAGAAAAGGAAAGGGTAATTCTGGTCGGTGTCAGTACAAGGGAGAACGATGACACGGAAGATTCTCTGGATGAGTTAAAGGATCTGGTGAAGACGGCAGGTGCGGAAGCGGTCGGACGGGTAATCCAGAAAAGAGAGCTTGTCCATCCGGGAACTTATGTCGGAAAAGGCAAGATTGAGGAGATCCGGGAGCTTTTGTGGGAGCTTGACGCAACCGGGATCGTCTGTGATGATGAGCTGTCTCCGGCACAGATGAACAATCTGACGGATATTTTGGATGTGAAGGTAATGGACCGGACGATGGTCATTCTGGATATTTTTGCAGGACGGGCTTCTACAAGTGAAGGAAAGATCCAGGTAGAACTGGCACAGCTTAAGTACCGGCAGTCACAGCTTACCGGGGCAGGAAGGGCGATGTCACGTCTGGGAGGCGGAATCGGAACCAGAGGACCGGGAGAAAAGAAGCTGGAGATGGACCGGAGACTCATCAAGAACCGGATCGCACAGCTGAACCGTGAACTCAGGGAGGTGAAGAGACACCGGGAACTGACACGTGAGCAGCGGACGAAGAACCGGATTCCTGTTGTGGCAATTGTCGGTTATACCAATGCCGGAAAGTCCACGCTTCTCAACACACTGACCGGAGCCGGTGTGCTGCAGGAGGATCAGCTTTTTGCAACTCTTGATCCGACGACAAGAAGCCGGAAGCTGCCAAGCGGACAGGAGATTCTTCTGACAGATACGGTAGGCTTTATCCGGAAGCTGCCTCATCATCTGATCGATGCATTTAAAAGTACGCTGGAAGAAGCGAAGTATGCGGATCTGATCCTGCATGTAGTCGATGCATCCAATCCACAGATGGACGAGCAGATGTATGTGGTGTATGAGACACTGCAGCGTCTGGAGGCAATGGACAAACCGGTGGTCACGGCATTTAACAAGATGGACAGGATCGGGGAAAGCCTGACGGTACGGGACTTTAAGGCAGACCGGATCGTACAGGTGTCTGCAAAGACCGGAGAAGGTCTGGAGGCGCTTCTTCAGGCAATAGAAGAGATCCTGCGGGAGCAGAAAATTTATATCGAACGAGTTTATTCCTATCAGGAATCCGGGAAAATCCAGCTCATCCGGAAGTATGGAGAACTGCTGGAGGAAGAATACAAAGAAGATGGAATCCATGTATCTGCATACGTGCCGAAAGATCTTGACGGGAGGGTATAACAGATGGCTTTACAGTTTATTTTTGGAAATCCGGGTTCGGGCAAGTCACATTATCTATATGAACATATCATTCGGGAATCGATGAAACATCCTGATATTAATTATATTATTCTGGTGCCGGAACAGTTCACGATGCAGACGCAGAAGGAACTGGTCCTGCGGCATCCGAGACATGGAATTATGAACATAGACGTGCTGAGTTTTGCACGTCTTGCTTTTCGTGTTCTGGAAGAAACAGGGAATGGAAGCAGGGAGATTCTGGATGATGAAGGAAAGAATCTGATCCTCAGGCGACTCGCGGGGAAAAAAGAAGATTCGCTAAAGGTTTTAAAAGGAAATATCAAAAAGCCAGGTTACATCAGTGAGGTGAAATCCGTTATTTCCGAGCTGACGCAGTACAACATTTCTCCGGATGGCATGGATGATATGATCACGGAGGCAGATGAGTCTTCGTATCTTGCCTGGAAATTGAAGGATATCCAGGTGATGTATCAGGCATTTGAAGAATATCTTGCAGATAAATATATTACAAAAGAAGAAATTCTGGACATTCTCAGCAGTGTGATGGACAAATCGAGAATGCTGAAGGACAGTGTGATCGCACTGGATGGGTTTACCGGGTTTACGCCGCTTCAGAACAAGGTGCTGGGGGAAATGCTGCAGCATTGTCAGAAGGTGATGATTACTGTTACGATGGATAAGAGGGAAGATCCTTACGTGCTGAAAGACAAGTATCAGCTGTTTGCGCTGAGTAAGCAGATGGTGACGTCTCTTGTGAGAATTGCAGGGGAGAAAAAGGTGCTGGTCGAAGAGCCGGTTTGTCTGTATCAGGAGCCGGTCTGGCGTTTTAGAAATGCGCCGGCACTTGCATTTCTGGAGAAGGAACTGTTTCGTTACAGTGGCAGGACTTACAGGGAAAAGCAGTCAAATGTGCGGGTTTATGCAGCGGCAAATCCCAGGATGGAAGTAGAATGCGCTGCCCAGAGGATACGTTTTTTAATTCGTAAGAAAGAATATCGTTACCGGGAGATCGCGGTGATCGCAAGTGACATGAATCTCTATGCGGATGAGATCGAGAAGACTTTCCGGGAGTATGAGATTCCGGTTTTCATGGATTATAAGCGGAATGTACTTTTAAATTCTTTTGTGGAGTATATCCGGAGTCTTCTTGCGATGGCAGAACAGAATTTTTCAGCAGAAAGTGTGTTCCGTTTCTTAAGAACGGATCTGGTCGGATTTACCGGTGAGGAATTGGATCTTCTGGAAAATTATGTACTTGCGCTGGGCATCCGTGGTTACAAAAAATGGCAGGAAAAATGGATCCGCAGAGCGAAGGATACGACCGAGGAAGAGTTGGAGGTACTGAATCATCTCCGGGTATGCTTTGTGGAAAAAACAGAAGATCTGGTGTTTGTCTTAAAGCAGCGTCAGAAGACAGTGCGGGATGTGACGCTTGCAATCTGCGAATTTCTGGAAAAAGAAGAAATCCAGAAGCAGGTAAAAGTATTGGAGAATCAATTTACAGAAGCAGGAGAGCTTGCACTTGCAAAAGAATATGCACAGATCTATCGTGTGGTGATGGAGCTGTTTGACAAGTTTGTAAGTCTTCTTGGAGATGAGCGGATTGCGCTCAAAGAGTACAGGGAGCTTCTGGATGCCGGAATGGAAGAGGCAAGGATCGGTGTAATTCCGCCAAGTCTGGATGAAGTGATGGCAGGAGATATTGAGCGAACGAGACTGAAAGATATCCGGGCGCTGATCCTTCTGGGAGTCAATGATTCTCTGATTCCGGGAAATGCATCCGCAGGTGGACTGATTTCAGACAGAGACCGGGAGCGTTTTGAAGAAAGAGGAATTGCGCTTGCACCGGGAACAAGAGAAAAAAGTTACATCCAGAAATTTTATCTGTATCTGCACATGACAAAGCCGACGGAAGAATTGATGCTGACCTACAGTAAAGTATCGGCCGATGGAAAGAGCAGGAGAGCGGCATATCTGATCGGGGATCTGAAGCGGATGTATACAAAGCTTCCTGTATTTAATATGGATCAGTATGGGATGGAGACAAAAGAAATGCTTCCACAGACCGGTATCGGGTCATTGATCGAAGGATTACAGTACCCGAAAAAGATGGAGGAAGGCAGCTGGCAGGAGCTGTACCGTTGGTATTGTGCGCAGGAGGACTGGAGCGAAAAGGTGCACGATCTGGCAAGGATCAGCAGATACCGCAGGCCGGAGGACAATCTGACTTTGCAGACCGCACGGAAGCTTTATGGAGACTGGGCACCAAGCATTTCAAGACTGGAGAAATTTGCTGCCTGTGCCTGTGCGCATTTTCTGACCTATGGACTTCGCCTTAAGGAGAGAGAGGTCTATGAATTTGCTGCTCTTGATTTTGGAAATATTTTTCATAAAGCACTGGAAAAATATGCCCGACGGGTAGAACGGGAAGGTCTGGAATGGACTGAGGTTACAAAGGAGCAGCAGGAACAGTTTGCGTCGGAAAGCGTGGATGAGAGTATCGTAGATTACAGCAATACCGTAATCTACAGCAGTGCGCGGAACGCGTATATCGTGCCGCGTATGAAACGTATGATGAACCGGACGGTCTGGGCGATGACAAAGCAGCTTCGGAAGGGAAGCTTTAAACCGGAGGGCTATGAGGTAAGCTTTGGAAGCGGAAAGATTGACAGGATCGATACCTGTGAGACGGAAGATCAGGTCTATGTGAAGATCCTGGATTATAAAACCGGGGCAAAGAGTTTTGATATGGCAGCTTTTTATCATGGTCTGCAGATGCAGCTGGTGGTGTATATGGAAGAAGCAGTCCGGCTGGAGGAAAGAAAACATCCGGGTAAAAAGATTGTGCCGGCAGGCATTTTCTACTATCGGATGAAGGATCCGATCGTCGGGAAAGAGCTGGATGAAGAAAAACTGGAAGAGGCAATTTTAAAGGAGCTTCGGCTGGATGGAATCATCCGTCAGGAGGATGCCGTGATTCAGAGACTGGATGCGGATTTTTCGGGTAATTCGCTTGTGATTCCGGCAGGAAAGACGAAAAGCGGCTATTCTAAAGCATCCAAAATGCTCCTGCCGGAAGAGTTTGATGCAGTGCTGACTTATGCACAGAAAAGACGGACTGATCTTCAGGGAGCAATGTACCACGGAAAGGCGGAGGCACTGCCGTATGAGATGGGTACACAAAATGGCTGTACGTATTGCCCATACCGGGATATCTGCGGATTTGATGAGCAGATCGAAGGATATGAATACCGGAAGCTTGAGAAGCTTCCGAAGGAAATTGTAATGGAGAAAATTATGGCGAAGCTGGAAGAGGAGAAGCAGACATGGGAGTAAAATGGACCGAAGAACAGCAGCAGGTGATCGACCTGCGCGATCATAATATTCTGGTGTCAGCAGCCGCTGGCTCCGGGAAAACTGCTGTTCTGGTGGAGCGGATTATTGCGAGGCTGACAAGGGATGCAAATCCGGTGGATGTCGACCATATGCTGATCGTGACTTACACTGAGGCGGCGGCGGCTGAGATGAAAGAAAGGATCGGTGCTGCGATTGAGAAGGAGCTGGAGGAGGATCCGTCAAGTGAACATCTGAAGCGGCAGTCTGCCCTGATCCATACAGCAAAGATTACAACGATCCACAGCTTCTGCCTGTCTGTGATCCGGGAGTATTTTCACACGATCGATCTGGATCCGGGATTCCGTATTGCGGAAGAAGGAGAATTAAAGCTTTTGAAGCAGGACGTGATGAAAGAGCTTCTGGAAGCAAAATATGAAGAAGGAAACGAGGATTTCCTGCGTTTTGTGGAGACTTTTGCAACCGGAAGGGAAGATCTGCAGGTGGAAGAAATCATCAGCAGACTGTATGAATTTGCCGGAAGTTATCCGGATCCGGAGGAGTGGCTGGATGACTGTGCAAGGATGTACGAAGAGAGCGGGGAAAATGCTATCTATATTGAAAAGGTGATGGAGTATATCCGGAGAACAGTTGCGGATATGCAGATGCTGATGGAAAAAGCGGACCAGATCTGCATGGAACCGGACGGACCGTACATGTATGGAGAAATGCTGGAAGCGGATCAGAAAGTTCTGAGAAAGCTTTTTGCGGCAAAGAGCTATGAAGAAATGTATGAGGCACTGAAAGAAAAGCCGGCATGGAAAACTCTGTCCAGAAAGAAAGATGACGCAGTAGATCCGACAAAAAGAGAGCAGGTAAGAACCTATCGGGATACCTGGAAGAAACTTACCGATGACATTCGAAACAATTATTTTTTCCAGCCGCCATCTGAGATGGAAGCAGACCGGAAAATCTGCATTCCGGTGATGCATGAACTGGTCAGTCTGGTAAAAGAATACCAGAGCGTACTTGCAGCTAAGAAGGCAGAAAAAAATCTGATCGATTTCCGGGATATGGAACAGTTTGCCTTGCAGATCCTGACAAGAAAAGAAAACGGAAAAAGAGTGCCTTCTGAGGTGGCCAAGGAGTATCAGAATACATTTGAGGAAGTAATGATCGATGAATATCAGGACAGTAACCTGATCCAGGAGGCGATCCTGACCAGTGTGTCCCGGATCAGCAGAGGGGAAAATAATCTCTTCATGGTAGGAGATGTGAAGCAGAGTATTTACCGTTTCCGTTTGTCAAGACCGGAGCTTTTCATGGAAAAATTCAATACCTACAGTCTGACGGACGGAGGAAACAGGCGAATCGATCTGCACAAAAATTTCCGAAGCCGGGCAGAAGTGCTGGATGCGGTAAACTTCATTTTCCGACAGATCATGACCGAAGAGCTTGGAAGGATCACATACGATGAGAATGCTGCACTTTATGTGGGAGCTTCTTACCCGAAATCCGAAAAGAATGAGACAGAAATCCTTCTTCTGGATACAAAAAGTGAGGAAGAGGATACCGGGCTTTCTGTGCGAAGCGGAAGCCAGACGGCAAAAGAGCTGGAAGTCCGTCTGATCGCACAAAGAATCGGAGAGTTGATGGAAAGTCAGCAGATTGTAGATAAAGAAACGGGAATGTTGCGACCGGTACGCTATCAGGATATTGTAATCCTGACAAGAAGCCCTGCAGGATGGACCGATACTGTTACACGAATTTTGCAGGAGGAGGGATTACCGGTTCTGGCTGAATCGGCAGATGGGTATTTTGAAACTCTGGAAATTGGATGGATGATGGACTATCTGCGTGTACTTGACAATTTTCGTCAGGACATCCCACTCGTTGCGGTGCTGAAATCTCCGTTTGGAAGAATGACAAATGAGGAACTGGCACAGATCAGAGAATTGAATGCAGAAGTACCATTTTATCAGAATGTACTGGAAACAGTGGATCCGGAAAAAAAGACAGATCTTCCGGCGGGCATTCTGAAAAAAGTGCGCGATGTATTTGGATGGCTTTTTAATTTCCGGGAGCGGATACCGTACACGGCAATCCATGATCTCCTGTGGGAGATCATGAAAAAGACAGGATACCGGGATTATATCGCGGCAATGCCAGGAGGAAAAGGAAGGCGCGCGAATCTGGATATGCTGATCACCAGGGCAAAGGCATTTGAGGCAACCAGCTATAAGGGACTGTATCATTTTGTCCGTTATATTGATCAGCTCAAGAAATATAATGTAGACTTTGGGGAAGCCGGGCTTTACGATGAGCAGACGGATGCAGTTCGTCTGATGAGTATCCATAAGAGTAAAGGACTGGAATTCCCGGTTGTGATCGTGACCGGAATGGGAAAGAGGTTCAATATTCAGGATACCACGGCAAGCGTTGTGATCCATCCGGATCTGGGGCTTGGAATCGATGCGATCGATCTGGAGCGGCGAACCAAATCTCCGACACTATTAAAGAAAGTTATTCAAAATGAAATCGGTCTGGAAAATCTTAGTGAGGAGCTTCGTGTGCTTTATGTAGCACTTACACGTGCAAAGGAAAAGCTGATTCTTACCGGAACGGTTCCACATGCGGCAGACAAACTGGAAGCTTGTCAGCTGGAACAGGAAAACAGTCAGAAAGAAACACTGGACTTTACAAAACTTGCACGTGCAACGTCTTATTATGACTGGATCCTTCCGGCGGCAGTGCGTAAAACAGAAGAAGTTCCAATCGAATTAAAAGTGATTGGTGTTGATACGCTTGTAGAAGGTGAAGTGGATAAGGAAGCAGCAGATTATCTGGAAAAAGAGGTGTTCCTTGAAAAAATAGAAGCAGAAGAACATCCGATGGCTGTGACGGATGAACGTTTTCGAGCAAAAATCGAGGAAGCATTTTCCTACAGATATCCGTATCAGGGTGAAGATCAGATGAAAATGAAGTACACCGTGTCAGAGCTGAAAAAATATGCGACAGCTTCGGAAGAAGATGGAGAAATACTGATTCCGGAGGAGGAGATTGTTCCAATCCTTCCGAATTTTATGAAAGAGGAAGAAGAGGTAAAAGGAGCAACAAAAGGAACAGCTTATCATAAAGTAATGGAGCTTCTTGATTTTTCGAAAATATATACGATGGATTTACTGCGGGAAAACATAGAGAATCTGAAAAACGAAGGATACCTGGATGCGGGAACAGCCGGGTGTATTCAAAAAAAAGAAATTATGGAGTTTCTTAATACGAATGTAGGAAAAAGAATGCAAAATGCAGCCAGGGCAAAAACACTTTACCGCGAGCAGCCGTTTGTTCTCGGTGTAGATGCAAAAGAATTTTATCCGGATCAGAAAAAGGGTGAAATGGTACTGATCCAGGGAATTATTGATGCTTACTTTGAAGAAGACGGAGAAATCATCGTACTCGATTATAAAACCGACCGTGTACAAACCGAAGCCGAACTAAAAGACCGCTACCAGGAACAGCTCCGCCTTTACACCAAAGCCCTCGAACAGATCACCCGGAAAAAAGTAAAAGAACAGATCATTTACTCCTTCAACCTTTGCAAAGAAATCCACCTGGAGGACTACAAAAATGATTAAAATAATACTCCTGGCATACATGCTATTGATCAACATCATCACCTACTTCACCTACGCCGCCGATAAAACCAAAGCCCGCCAAAACAAATGGCGAATCCCCGAACGAACCCTCATCCTCCTGGCACTTCTGGGCGGCTCCCCCGCCGCCCTCCTCGCCATGAAACACTACCACCACAAAACCCGTCACCTGAAATTTAAATTAGGAATCCCTATTATTCTAATCATTCAAATAATAATCACATTTTTTCTTTACCCAAATATTTAAAATATTTGATTCCCCAGCACAGTCGCCTTACAGGCGCTGTGCGTCCCCTTTATCCAAAACATAATACCAAACAAAACTCTCCCACTCAGGGACGCTGCGCCTCCTTTATATAACTTTCCTTCCTGAAAAATTTTGCAGCCGTCCCGTCCCCTTTCACAATTCTTCAAATTTCGCCACAGCATCAGCCCAGGCAGCCCGCCCAAGCGGATGGCTGGTCATTCGATAACCTTAAGCGGCTTGCAGATAGAAATAAAGTCCACCGCTTCCCTTGAGGGGTAATGGAGATGAGACTCAAACATTGTGGAAGCCATTGCTGACACAATGTTCGCATTCAGAGGCTCATCGGAATGCCTTCGCCCCGTGGGAAGCGGTGGACTTTATTTCTATCCGCAAGCTGTCACAACCTCCCTCCCTCCCACCATCCGTCTCCCACCCATTTCTTTAGGAAATCTTCAGAAAGTCTTATACAATATTATATTGACTCACTATATTATATAACGTATAATATACTTAACAAAACAATATAACAAACAATAAAAGGATGTGAATCATATGGTATTTAACACCGGAGCTGCCCTCCTTGATGCGATCGTGCTTGCTGTTGTATCGCGGGAGCAGGAAGGAACCTATGGATATAAGATTACCCAGGATGTCCGGAAAGTACTGAATGTATCAGAGTCAACAATGTATCCGGTACTCAGAAGACTTCAGAAAGATGAATGTCTGGAGGTCTATGATATGCAGTTTGACGGAAGAAACCGCAGATACTATAAAGTTACAGAAAAAGGAATGGCACAGCTTAATTTGTATAAAGTCGAATGGAAGAACTACACAAGGAAGATTACAGAGATGTTCGAGGGAGGTGCAGCCGAATGAACCGTACAGAGTATATGAGGGAATTAGATGCACTGCTTCATGGAATTTCGAAAGAAGAAAGAGAAGAAGCAATGCAGTATTACAATGATTATTTTGATGACGCCGGAAGCGAGAATGAAGAAAAAGTAATCGAAGAGCTGGGAAGTCCTGCAAAGCTTGCAGAAACGATCCGTGCCGGGATAAATGGCAATACCGATGAGGCGGAAAGTTATGGAGAGTACGGAGAGCGAGGATATCAGGACAGGCGTTTTGACAGCAGTGAGTACCCGGCAGGAAGAGATGACCATTATAAAGACAGCTATTCAGAGACATATGGAGAAAACCAGTCACAGAATGACAGAAATTCATTTTCAGAAAGACAGTATTCTTATACAGCCAATTCTAATCAGGGATATACATATGCGGGAAATCAGGGATATGGTGCGGGTCAGACGACAGAAATGCCACGGAAGAAATCCAGTGCCGGCAAGATCATTTTGATCATCTGTATCCTTTTGATTGGGCTTCCAATTGTAGTTCCGACAGCACTTGGTCTTCTTCTAGCGGCATTTGGAGTTCTGGTTGCACTTGCAATATCAGCAATAGCGATCTGGGTGGCAGCAGTTGCAACCGCAGCCGTAGGGATTCTGTTGGGGATTCACGGATTTGGTCAGATGTTTTATTCCCCGGCTCTTGGAATCGGAATGTTTGGTGTCGGCTGCCTGCTGCTGGCACTTGGGGCAGTATTTACAGTATTGATCGGATGGGGATGCATCAAACTGATTCCAATGATGTTCCGTGGACTTGTAAATCTTTGTCGCAGACCATTTCAGAAAAAGAGAGGTGAATGCAGATGAAAAAAGGATGGAAGATTTTCTGGACAGTTATTATAAGCCTGACAGGGGCAGGAGTTGTATTTTGTATCATTGCGTTATGCCTTGGAGTCACATTTTCACAGTTTGAAAAAGCATATCCGAATGGAATTGGTATTATAAGAAAGGATTACGTTTCTTTCGAGGAAGATTGGGATGATGATGACGACGATGATGAGCCGGAAGAGACAGAAAATGTTGTATCAGGGGAGACATTTTCGAACGTAGAGAATCTGAAGCTTGATATCGGTGCAAGTGAGGTACAGATCAAGACAGGGACGGATGATAAGATCCATGTGGATGATTCCAGGATGAAAACGGAAAAAGCAGTGCAGAAAAGACTGTCCGATGACAGGAAAACTCTGGAAATAACAACGAAAATGCGCAGCAGTTTCGATTTCAAAAATATGAGAAACGTAAAGGGAACACTTGTGATCTATCTTCCAAGAGATTACAAGTTCGATCAGGTGGACATGGAATATGGTGCAGTAACAGCAGAGATCGATGGACTAAATGCGAAAAGCCTTAAGATTGAAAGCGGGGCATCAGGCTGTACAATAAAAAATGCAGATATAGAGGAGTTAGATGTAGAAACAGGTGCCGGAAGTCTGGATTTTTATGGAACAGTGGAAAAAGAAGTGGACATTGACTGTGGTGCTGGAAGCGTCACACTGAATCTGGAAGGAAAAGTGGAGGATTATAATTATGAACTGGATAGCAGTGCCGGTTCGGTAGAAATTGGAGAAGATATAGATCTTGGCGGCTTAAGCACAGAGAAGTCAATCGATAATGGAAGTAAACGCACGATTGAGATATCGAACGGAGCAGGCAGCGTGGAGATCCGTTTCCATTAGAATTAACATAGACAGAAAAATGTATCAGATGAAACACATATATAATAGAAGAAACACAAAAATAGGAGAAACTTTTAGGAGGAATTTTTATGGAACAGAAAAGATTATACAGATCCGTAACAAACCGTAAGATCTGCGGTGTATGTGGAGGCCTTGGAGAATATTTTAATATCGATCCTACATTGATCCGGCTTGGAGGTGTTTTGCTGGCTTGCGTAAGCTGTGGGACTGCCGTGGTTGCCTATTTTGTTGCAGCAGTTATCATTCCGGATCCGGAATAAAAAATAAGAGAGCTTTGCCGATAAAGAAAAGGCAGAAGGAGAAGAAGTCGGAAGTAATGTTTCCGGCTTCTTTTATAATAACCAGGTATAAATGTATAAAATCCGTAATTGGGGAAACACTCTGAAAAAGGAGTTGAAAGGTATGAAAAGCACAAAGACAAAGAAAATCAGACGCGAAGATATCCCCAATCTGGAAACAAGTGAGCGGGTAAAATACGAGATTGCGGAGGAGCTTGGACTTCTCGATAAGGTTCTGGAAGATGGCTGGAAGAGTCTGTCATCAAAAGAAACCGGGCGGATCGGAGGAATCATTTCAAAAAAATCCAGGAAGAATGAGACCGGGAATTTACAATAATATTACAAATTTTAAAAAATGTGAATATTTTGCAACGTTTGTTGAAAAAGCACTGTATGTTTGATATAATCGCTTGACCGCAAAAACCGAGAAAATGGAACGGGTGAGGCAAATGAATGAAAAAATGAACGTACTGGACGTACAGCTTGATAACTGTACGGCAAAAGATGCGATGAAGATCATTGCAGAATATATGCAGACAGAAGAACTTAACACAGTAGATATTGTTACGGTGGATACCCTGATGAGAGCGACACAGCTTGACGGTATGAAAGAAGAGCTGGAGAAACTGGATCTTCTGCTTCCGGGAGATATGGCGATTCTTGAAGCTGCAAAGATCACAGATAGAAAGCGGATCCAGGAGATGGAGGATCAGACGATGCTGAAGATGGTATTCCATTATTTTCATAAGAACCGCTGTAAGATATTTATACTGGCAGGATCTGAAGAAGAAGGAGACAGACTGCAGGGCTATCTGCATGAGGCATACAGTGGGATTCAGGTTGTCGGTATGAAAGCAGTACCGGCAGACGAAAGTGAGGATGACAGGATCACCAATCTGGTCAACGGCGGAGAAGTAGACTGTGTGATTGCCAGCATGGATTTCCCTTGGCAGGAACAGTTTGTTTACCGGTGCAAAGAGCAGCTGAATACCAGAATGTGGTTTGGAACAGGACATAGTATTGCTTCCTTTGCAAATGGTGAGAACTGGGCAGATCACCTGAAAAATTTTATCGGTAAAAGGATTTTAAAACGAGAGATCAAAAAAGAGCAAAAAAGAAAAGAAGTATAATTGAAGCGACAAAAGACTGAAAATAATAAAAAAAATCAAAAAATCTTTTTCGATAGAATAAATTTTATAATAAACTCAATTGAGGAAATGCATAAAAAAATGTGATTTCCTCTTTATTTTTTTGGTAATATGTATTAAAGTATTATATATGTATATGGCTAAGTCCACAGTTGCGGGGGATGAAGATTGTACAAAGTGTATAGAACCACGGAGGATGGAGGAGAGAGAATATGATATCAAATCAGATACTGCAGAATACGCTTGAAGGGTTGAAATCAATTACAAGGATTGATCTTGGAGTGATGGATACAGATGGAAAGACTTTGGCGACAACATTTCCGGAGCCTGGAGATTATGAGAATGCCGTTCTTTCGTTTGTAGAATCTCCGGCAGAAAGCCAGGTGATTCAGGGGTATCAGTTTTTCAAAATTTATGATGAACACCAGCTGGAGTACATTCTGATCGCCAATGGCGGCAGTGAAGATGTTTATATGGTTGGCAAGATTGCAGCCTTCCAGATCCAGAATCTTCTGGTAGCATATAAGGAGCGTTTTGACAAGGATAATTTTATCAAAAACCTCCTTCTTGACAACCTTCTTCTGGTGGATATTTATAATCGCGCCAAAAAATTACATATTGACACAGAGGTAAAACGTGATATCTTTATAGTTGAGACTTCTCGGGAGAGAGATGTCAGTGCGCTTGACAGTCTCCGTTCTGTTCTGGGTGGAAAGGGCAAGGACTTTATTACAGCTGTTGATGAGAAGAACATCATCGTAGTAAAAGAATTAGGTCCTGGCGATGGATATCCGGAGATGGACAAGACTGCGCATGAGATTCTTGATCTTCTGAAAGCAGAAGGAGAAGAGAATATCCGTATCGCATATGGTACGATCGTCAATGACATCAAAGAAGTATCCAAGTCTTACAAAGAAGCGAAGCTTGCGCTCGATGTAGGAAAGATCTTCTTCGACGAGAAGGAAGTTATTGCATATAGTGCGCTTGGAATCGGACGACTGATCTATCAGCTTCCAATTCCGCTCTGCAAGATGTTTATCCGCGAAATTTTTGAGGGGAAATCTCCGGACGAATTTGATGAAGAGACGCTCACGACCATCAATAAGTTCTTTGAGAACAGTCTGAATGTTTCCGAGACATCAAGACAGCTGTATATTCACAGAAATACACTGGTGTACCGTCTTGACAAACTGCAGAAGAGCACAGGACTGGATCTGCGCGTATTTGAGGATGCAATCACATTCAAGATCGCGCTGATGGTAGTCAAATATATGAAATACATGGAAACACTGGAGTATTAAGTTATATCGGAGTATGGATAATTAGGAGGAGCATATGATAGAACTTAAAGAAGTTACCAAGGAATACTCGAAGGGTATTGCTGCGCTCAATGGTATCAACCTTCGGATCGAACAGGGAGAGTTCGTATTCGTAGTTGGAGACAGCGGTTCCGGAAAGTCCACGTTGATACGTCTTCTGATGAAGGAGATCGAACCAACGTCAGGTACGATTATTGTCAACGGTCAGAATCTGAATCGTATGAAACATCGCCAGATTCCGCAGTACAGAAGAGGAATCGGCGTTGTATTCCAGGATTTCAGACTTCTGAAAGACCGCAATATTTATGAGAATATTGCATTTGCACAGCGGGTTACAGAAAAATCTACCCGTGTCATCAAAAAGAAAGTGCCGGCAGCTCTGTCACTGGTCGGACTGGCACAGAAGTACAAAGCGTTCCCGAAGGAATTGTCCGGTGGAGAACAGCAGAGAGTTGCAATTGCCAGAGCTGTTGTAAATGAGCCTGCTATTTTGCTGGCTGATGAGCCGACAGGAAACCTGGATCCAACCAACTCATGGGAGATCATGAAACTTCTTGAAGAAGCGAACGAGAGAGGAACTACAGTTCTGGTAGTTACTCACAACCAGGAAATTGTAAACGAGATGAAAAAGCGCGTTATTACGATGAAGAAGGGTGTCATTGTCAGCGACGAACAAGAAGGTGGGTATAAGCATGAGGATTAGTACAGTTGGATACTCCGTGAAACAGGGAGTTAAGAATATCGGAAGAAATAAGATGTTTTCACTGGCATCTGTTGCAACTATGGCTGCATGTATTTTTGTGTTCGGACTGTTTTTCTCAATTATTATGAATTTCCAGTATATTGTACACAAAGCAGAAGAAGGCGTGGCGATCACTGTATTTTTTAATGATGATGCAACGCAGGAGCAGATTGATAATATTGGCGCACAGCTTAAAAAGCAGGATGGTGTAAAAGATATCAAGTATGTGTCTGCGGACGAAGCATGGGAGACATTTAAAGATCAGTATTTTGGCGAATCAAGTGACCTTGCAGAAGGATTTAAAAATGATAACCCTCTGGCAGGATCTGACAACTATGAAGTATATATGACAGATGTGGCTTCACAGAAGAAGCTGGTTTCCTTTGCGGAAAGCCTTGACGGGGTTCGCAAGGTTAACAAATCAGATACCGTAGCCAATACACTGAACAGTGTGAACAAGCTGGTATGGTATGTATCGGTTGTTATCATCGCGATTCTTCTGGCAGTATCCATTTTCCTGATCAGCAATACGGTCACAATGGGTATTACTGTCCGAAGGGAAGAGATTGCAATCATGAAATATATCGGTGCGAAGGATGGTTTTGTACGGGCACCGTTCATCATTGAAGGTATCCTGATCGGTCTTGTCGGTGCGGCGATTCCGCTTGGTATCTTTTATGTACTTTATAATAAAGCAATTACTTATATTCTTACAAAATTCAGTCTGCTGAATAATATTCTGGATTTCCTTCCGGTGGGGCAGGTATACAAGACACTGCTTCCGGTCGGACTTTTACTGGGAATCGGAATTGGTTTTGTGGGAAGTTTCTTTACGATTAGAAAGCACTTAAGAGTCTAGTCGCATAATATTTAAGGGAGACGAATATGATAAGAGGGAAAAAGATACTTGGGGCGTTACTGGCGTTTACGCTTTGTTTCAGTATGGTAATTCCGGCACAGGCTGATGATATTTCGGATGCGAAAAAGAAGCAGCAGGAGCTGGAACAGCAGAAGAATACGGCTGAGGCGGAGAAGTCGGAACTTTCTTCTGAACTGGATTCCATTGTATCAAAGATGGAGAAGACACAGTCAGATCTGACTGCAAAAGAGACGGAGATCAATGATGCAGAGACAGAGCTGGTAACTGCGAAAGCCAACGAAGATGACCAGTACCAGACGATGAAGCTACGTATCAAGTATATGTACGAGAACGGGAGCAATGAATTCCTGGAGATCCTGATGGAAGCTAACAGTATTGCAGATCTGCTGAACAAAGCAGAATACATCAACAAGATTTCCCAATGTGACCGTGAACTTCTTGTAGAATACGAAGATACAAGAAAAGATGTCGAGAACAGAGAAAATGCACTTAAAAAAGAGTATGCAGAGCTGGAAAGCCTGCAGGATGAACTTGCGGGAGAACAGGCAAATGTAGAAAAGCTTCTTGCTGATAAGAACATTCAGATCAATAACCTGACATCTGAGATCAGTAGTAATGCTGACAAGCTGAAGCAGCTGATTGCAGAAGCAGAGGCGGCAGAAGCCCGCAGAAAAGAAGCAGAAGCAACGGCAGCCGCTCAGGCTGCACAGGCAGCGGCAGCAGCTTCGTCAGGCACAAGCAGCTCAGGCAATGCAAGTGCAACGGGAACCGGATCACTTACACATCCGGTACCGGGAGCAGCGATTACCAGTGGTTTTGGCGGACGTGTGGCACCGACTGCAGGTGCAACAACCGGTCATGACGGAATCGATTATGGTGCAGGATACGGAGCGGCAGTTTATGCGGCTGATTCTGGAACCGTTATTACTGCACAGTACAATAGTGCACGTGGAAATTACATCGTAATCAATCACGGTAATGGAATGCAGACATGGTATCAGCATCTGAGTTCGATGAATGTTATCGTGGGACAGACGGTGGCAAGAGGTCAGGTGATCGGAAATGTCGGTACGACCGGAATTTCCACAGGACCACATCTTCACTTTGAAGTTCATGTAAATGGTGTACCGGTCAATCCATTGAACTATCTGTAAGATAATACATAGCAGGTATGAAAGAGTAAATGATGGAAAATAATAAAAAGAATTTTTGGAAGGGGGCGCTTGCAGGCGCCCTCGCCATGTTTATGGTAGGTGCTGCGGCACTTGGAATTATGAATGTCGCAGGTGTAGACCTTGGGACCAGTCAGGAAAAGGTCGTAAATGCGCAGGAAGAGAAAAAACTGAATAAACTGAAAAAGCTGATTGATGAAAATTATCTTTATACAGATGATTTGAAAGAAGAAGATCTGGAGAACGGACTTTACAGTGGATACATTAATGCACTGGGAGATCCGTATTCTGTATATTATGATGAAGAACAGACCAGATCCCTGCAGGAATCAACTTCGGGAGAGTATTCGGGAATCGGAGTTGTTTTTTCGCAGAATCAGGAAACTAAGGTGATCACTGCAGTTCAGGTTTATGAGAACAGCCCGGCGAATGAAGCAGGTATCCAGGCAAATGATATTCTGTATAAGGTCGGAGATAAGGATGTAAGTGGAACGGATCTTTCCGATGTTGTACAGCTGATCCGCGGTGTAGAGAATACGACTGTTGATATCACAGTCCTGCGTGGGGATGATGCGAAGGAAGTGACAATGACGGTTACCCGGAGAAAAATCCAGGTGGAGACAGTCAAGTCTGAAATGAAGGATGACCAGATCGGTTATATCCGGGTTACGGAATTTGACAGTGTGACCTATGATCAGTTCAAGAGTGCACTCGGCAGTCTGGGGGACCAGGGGATGAAAGGACTTGTGGTTGATCTTCGGGCGAATCCGGGAGGCAATCTTGCGACAGTCACTCAGATGCTGGATCTGTTACTGCCAAAAGGTACGATCGTGTCAACAAAAGACAAGAGTGGTCACGAAGAGGTGATCTCATCGGATGATGAACACCAGTTTACGAAGCCGATGTCGGTTGTTGTTGACGGCAACAGTGCAAGTGCTTCCGAGATTTTTGCCGGAGCGATCCAGGACTACGGACTTGGATCGATCGTCGGAACAACAACTTACGGAAAAGGAATCGTTCAGCAGATTTTTGATCTTGGAGACGGAACCTGTGTGAAGCTGACAATGGCTGAGTACTATACTCCGAATGGAAGAAATATTCACAAAAAAGGAATTACGCCGGACGTAGAAGTTGAATATCAGCAGGATGAGAATAATCCGGATGCAGATAATCAGCTTGATGCAGCATTGGAACAGGTGAGAAATAAAATCAATCAATAACAGAAATCCGGAGGGAATGCCGAAAACGGCATTCCCTTTTAGTTTTTAATATGATATCATAAGTAAAGAATATTTTTTTTCAGGTAACAAAAGGACAATACTTTCTGTTACAGCAAAAATATAAATAGAAAACTGGAGGGAATAAGATGATTAACAAATTAGTCGCTAACATTAAAAAAACAGGAGCACCTATCGTTGTCGGACTGGATCCGATGCTTTCCTATGTACCAGAGCAGGTACAGAAAAAGGCATTTGCAGAGTATGGAGAGACTTTGGAAGGAGCAGCAGAAGCTATATGGCAGTTCAACAAAGAGATCGTGGATAAGACTTATGATCTGATCCCGGCAGTTAAACCGCAGATCGCTATGTACGAACAGTTCGGAATTCCGGGACTTCAGGCATTCAAGAAGACGGTAGACTACTGTAAAGAAAAAGGACTTGTTGTCATCGGAGATATCAAGAGAGGTGATATCGGTTCTACTTCAGCAGCATATGCTGTTGGACATCTTGGAAGAGTTCAGGTAGGAAGCAAATCCTATGTACCGTTCGATGAAGATTTCGCTACTGTGAATCCGTATCTTGGATCTGACGGAGTAAAGCCATTTATTGAAGTATGTAAAGAAGAGAAGAAAGGTCTTTTTATCCTTGTTAAGACATCCAATCCATCCAGTGGAGAATTCCAGGATCGGCTGATCGATGGCCGTCCGCTTTACGAACTGGTCGGAGAAAAGGTTGCCGAGTGGGGAGCAGACTGCATGGGTGATGATTATAGCTACATCGGAGCAGTTGTGGGAGCTACTTATCCGGAGATGGGAAAAGTCCTTCGTAAAGTAATGCCGAAATCCTACATTCTGGTTCCGGGATACGGTGCACAAGGTGGAAAAGGAAAAGATCTGGTTCATTTCTTCAATGAAGATGGACTTGGAGCAATCGTAAACTCATCCAGAGGAATCATTGCAGCATATAAGCAGGAAGCTTATGCAAAATACGGTGCAGAGAACTTTGGAGATGCATCCCGTGCAGCAGTAGAAGCTATGGTAGCAGATATCAAAGGCGCGCTTGAGAACAGATAAGAGAAAAGAATGAGCCGGTGTGACAGAAGCTTCTGACATACCGGCAAATCCGGATTATAGGAGAATAGAAGATGACTACAAAGAAAAAAGAACAGGCAAAGGTTGTATCGCAGGAGCAGCTTGCAGATGGAATCTTCAGTATGTGGATCCAGACAGAAGCAGCAGGGAGTGCAAGACCGGGGCAGTTTATTTCCATGTATACCAATGATGGAAGCAAGCTTCTTCCACGCCCGATCAGTATCTGTGAGATCGATAAAGAAGGTGGAAAACTTCGTGTGGTTTACCGTGTAACAGGGGAAAAAACCGGAACAGAAGAATTTTCACAGATGAAGGCAGGAGATACAATTCCGGTGATCGGACCACTTGGTAATGGATTCCCATTTGAGAAGGCCGAAGGAAAGAAGGTATTTCTGATGGGAGGAGGAATCGGTGTGCCGCCGATCCTGGAGCTTGCAAAACAGATGGAATGTGAGAAAAAGCAGATTGTGGTTGGATACCGTGATGCACATACCTTCCTGAAAGAAGAATTTGAACAGGCAGGAGAGCTTTATATTTCAACCGAAGATGGCAGTGTCGGAACAAAAGGAAATGTCATGGATGCAATCCGTGAGAATGCGCTGGAAGCAGATATGATCTATGCCTGTGGACCAACTCCGATGCTCCGTGCGATCAAACAGTATGCAGAAACAAACGGAATCGAATGCTATATTTCTCTGGAAGAGAGAATGGCATGTGGAATCGGTGCCTGTCTTGCGTGCGTGTGCAAGTCAAAGGAAAAGGATGCGCACAGCAATGTTCACAACAAACGTATCTGTAAAGACGGACCGGTATTTCTTTCTACGGAGGTGGAAATTTAATGGATATGCGTGTAAATATTGCCGGAGTAGAATGGAAGAATCCGGTAACAGTGGCATCAGGAACCTTCGGATCAGGAGAAGAGTTTTCTGAATTTGTAGATCTGAACAAGCTTGGAGCTGTGACAACAAAAGGTGTGGCAAATGTACCGTGGCCGGGCAATCCGACTCCGCGTGTAGCCGAGGTTTACGGCGGAATGATGAACGCCATAGGACTTCAGAATCCGGGAATCGATCTGTTCTGTAAAAGAGATATTCCGTATCTGAAAAACTATGATACCAAGATCATTGTGAATGTCTGCGGACATGCACCGGAAGAGTATCTTGAAGTGGTAGAACGCCTTGCGGATGAACCGATCGATATGATGGAAATCAACATTTCCTGCCCGAATGTCAATGCAGGATTCCTTGCTTTCGGACAGGATGCAAAGCATGTAGAAGAGCTGACCGGACAGATCAAGAAGATCGCAAAGCAGCCGATCATCATGAAGCTGACACCGAATGTAACCGATATTACTGAGATAGCAAAAGCGGCAGAAGCAGGCGGTGCGGACGCAGTTTCTCTGATCAATACACTGACCGGTATGAAGATTGATATCAATCGTAAGACATTTGCAGTGGCAAATAAGACCGGAGGTGTATCAGGACCGATCGTCAAACCGATCGCTGTCCGCATGGTATATCAGGTAGCACAGGCAGTGAACATCCCAATCATCGGGATGGGCGGTATTTCCTGCGCAGAAGATGCGATCGAGTTCCTTCTTGCAGGAGCAAGTGCCGTATCCGTAGGAACAGCCAACTTTCACAATCCGGCAGTGACGATGGAAGTGATCGATGGAATTGAAGCCTACATGAAGAAGAATGGCTTTGAGTCTGTGAAAGATATGGTTGGAATTGTAAAATAAAGAACATATAAGAGATGGAGGATAAATAAAATGGAAAGCTACAAACAGGAATTTATTGATTTTATGGTAGAAAGCCACGTGCTTAAATTTGGAGAATTTACACTGAAAAGCGGAAGAAAGTCCCCTTTCTTCATGAATGCAGGAGCTTATGTGACAGGATCACAGCTCAAAAGACTCGGCGAATATTACGCAAAAGCAATCCATGACAAATACGGGGATGATTTTGATGTATTATTCGGACCTGCTTACAAAGGAATCCCGCTTGGAGTTGTAACCGCGATCGCTTACAGTGAATTATACGGAAAAGAGATCCGTTACTGCTCAGACCGTAAAGAAGAAAAAGATCACGGAGCAGATAAGGGAAGCTTCCTCGGAAGCAAGCTTCAGGACGGAGACCGCGTGGTTATGATCGAAGATGTTACCACATCCGGCAAATCCATGGAAGAGACTGTACCGAAGGTAAGAGGAGCCGCTGATGTAACAATTGTTGGACTGATGGTATCCCTTGACCGTATGGAAGTAGGAAAAGGCGGTGTGAAATGCGCACTCGATGAAGTAAAGGATCTTTACGGATTTGAAACTAATGCAATCGTAACCATGAAGGATGTAGTAGAGCATCTGTACAACAAACCATGCAATGGTGAAATTGTTATCGATGACAAGATCAAGGCTGCAATCGACGCATACTATGAGCAGTATGGTGCAAAATAAGGAGGAGTTACAGTGACAGAAAAGACATATAAGGTGATGGGACTTACCGGCGGTGCCAATATTGCGATCGGAATTATTTCTATTGTTGTTGGTGTGACAACCGGGATCATTTTGCTTGTCAGCGGTGGAAAGCTGCTTGGTGCGAAAAAGGGACTGACATTTTAGGAAGGGCGCTTTAAGTTGAAAGCAAAGAACAGAAAAAGACTTCGGGTTCTTGGGAAGATTTTATTTGTCCTGTATATTGGATTTTTATTTTACTTTCTGATTTTTTCTGACTGGTATGGACGGGAAGGAACCGGGGAATATCATTATAACCTGGTTCTTTTCTGTGAAATAAAAAGATTTTGGCTGTATCGAGATGTTTTGGGATGGGTATCTTATGCAAATCTGTTCGGAAATGTCCTGATTTTCATACCATTTGGATTTTTTATGCCGATGGCAAGCCGGTATCGCAGCTTTTTTCTTACCCTTTTCTACAGTTTTGGAGTGAGCTTCTTTGTGGAGTGCTTTCAGCTGGTAACAAGAGTGGGGAGTTTTGATGTGGATGATATGCTGCTCAACACCCTTGGCGGTGTGATCGGGTATATCGTCTTCGCGATTTGTAATATGATAAGGAGATGGCACGATGCGAAGCAGGAGAGATAAAAAAAGAGCACGCGAAAGAGATCGAAATAAAAGAAGCCGGAAGTATGGTCAGATAAAAAGAAAGCATTCCCGCAAGGGAATCTGGTCCTGTGTGATGGCAGTACTTGTTACGGCAGTGATAGCGGGATTGATTGTAATGGCATTTATGAATAAAGGGAAATCAGCAGCAATGGCAGGAAGCTTTGGGGTTTTCGATATGATTCTTGCCTGCATCGGTATTGTAACGGGTGTAAAAGGATTTAAAGAAAGAGATAAAAATTATCTGACCTGCAAGATCGGAATTGTTGTAAACGGACTTATTTTACTTGCCATGATCTTAGTATTTATAAGAGGATGTGTATAAATGGAAGAAAGATATAATCTGGCAATTGACAGAATGAAAGCAATAATAGAAGAAAAAACAGTAGCAGAGCCATATCGGGAGTATTTCCAGCATGTGGCTCGGTTTATTTTAAAGCTTGATGAGCTGAAACAGAATGTGGAAAGCGGAAAGCAGAAAGAGATGTCAGAAGAAGAGCTGCAGGAAGAGATGAAGGATCTTTATGCAGACGAACTGGAAGCAAACTATGAGAAATCTTATGCAAATCCGGCTTATGCGGTTTTGGTGTTGGGAGAAGAACTGGGAAGCTTTTTGTCTGCGGTTTACACCGAGATCCGCGGAAGCATTTCTTATGTTCAGGAACAGCGTATGGAGTATGTTGTGATCGGAGCAGAGCTTTTGATTGAAATCTACAACAAATTTGAAGAAGAAAAGCAGCCGCAGCCGGAAAGCCTGAAGGAAATCTTTTACTGGTATGCAAGTGATTACTGCGATGTATTTGCAGCAGACCGCATCAAAGACCAGATCGATCCGGAAAGTGGATGCTTCATTGTGAATATGATCATGAATGAAGATCTTTCCGATCTGCGTTATCTCTACCGTATGGGAGAATATGTGGGAGAAAATGAAAGAGGCACAGCAGCTTATTTAAATTCTCTTCCACAGGAGAAGATTGATAAGATGGCAGATACCTTCAGTGAAGGATACCGGATCGGCTTTGTAAATACCGGAAAAGATCTGTCAAAAAAATCAGTGGTTAATATTTACTATGCAATGGGTTTTGAACGGATCGTAAAGAAAGCCATTGAGAATTTTGAAAAAATGGGATTAAAGCCGACTATTTTCCGGACAAGTCACAGCGTGATCACAAGAGGACGCAACAGCCAGATCGGATTTTTCAATATTTCCGGCAACAGGCAGTATGTCTATGACCACAGAGATGATATCGGGCTTGTGATGGATAAACAGTATGTAGAGCGAAAGTTGGAAGTGATGCGTACCACTTACGAGCAGAATAAAGAGATTGCAGCAGGCTATGCAGGACCGGCAGTGATCGACATTTTCGGAGAAAAGACTTTTGTTCCGCAGGCTAAACCAGAGGCAGTTAAATTAAGCGAAAAGCAGGAAGAACTTCTGGTTGCGATGAATGGAAGGACCGGACGTCTGACCAATGAATATCTTCCGGGAGATGAGAGAAGCTTTACGATCATTTCCTGGCCGGTTCCGGAAATCGGAGAGCAGTATCATGAGATCTTTGATGAAACGATCAAGATCAATACTCTGGATTACAAGCTTTACCAGAAGGTGCAGCAGACAATGATCGATGCACTGGACAAAGGAGAGTATGTAAAAGTAACAGGCTCAGGCGAAAACCAGACGGATCTGAAAGTGATGCTTCATCCGCTTGCCGATCCGGCAAAAGAGACGATCTTTGAAAACTGTGTTGCCGATGTCAATATTCCGGTAGGTGAGGTGTTCACTTCCCCGGTACTGGAAGGAACAGAAGGTACCCTTTTTGTGAGCAAGGTATTCCTTCACGGACTTCCGTATTACAATCTGAAGATCAGTTTTAAAGAAGGAAAGATCACAGAGTATACCTGCACCAATTTTGATTCAGAAGAAGAAAATAAAAAATATATTTTCGATAACATTCTGCACAATCATCAGACACTTCCGATCGGCGAGTTTGCGATCGGAACCAATACCACAGCTTATGCGGTTGCGAAGAAATATGATATTGCAGATAAATATACGATTCTGATCGCTGAAAAGACGGGACCGCATTTTGCAGTAGGGGATACCTGCTACAGCTGGGCAGAGGATGTAAAGGTTTACAATCCGGATGGAAAAGAGATTATTGCAAGAGACAACAGCATATCGATCTTGAGAAAAGAGGATCCGTCAAAAGCATATTTCCAGTGCCATACCGATATCACCATCCCTTATGATGAGCTGGGAAGCATTGTTGTAGTGGCGAAAGACGGAACAGAGACAGAAATTATCCGTGATGGACGGTTTGTTCTTCCGGGAACAGAGATCCTCAATGAACCTCTGAATTAGTATTAGTTATGGATTTTCAATAATACCAATAAGTAAAATTAAATAATGGTCAGATAAGTAACGGTTGACATACCGCAACAGACTTAGTAAAATAACTTATAAGTGGTTAGCTATTTATTAAAATACTTATAGATAAAAGAAAAGGAGATCATTATGCCAAAAGTTGGAATCGTAATGGGCAGCGACTCAGATATGAAAGTAATGGGAAAAGCTGCTGACATGCTGGAAAAGTTTGGAATCGATTATGAGATGACGATCATCTCGGCACACCGTGAGCCTGATGTATTCTATGAATATGCGAAGTCTGCAGAAGCAAAAGACTTCAAAGTAATTATTGCAGGTGCAGGTATGGCAGCACATCTTCCAGGAATGTGTGCAGCAATTTTCCCGATGCCGGTTATCGGAATCCCAATGTCAGGGAAGAATCTGGAGGGTGTCGACGCACTCTATTCAATCGTTCAGATGCCGCCCGGAATCCCGGTTGCCACAGTTGCGATCGATGGCGGAGCAAACGCAGCTATTCTGGCTGCAAAGATTCTTGCAACCTCAGATCCTGAGCTTCTTCAGAAATTGAAGGATTACACTGCAGAAATGAAAGAAACCGTCCAGAAAAAAGCAGAAAAGCTTGAAAAAATCGGACACAAAGAATATATCAAGCAGATGTAGGCATACAGATGTCAGTGAAAATACCAGGAGGATATAGAAAATGTTGGATTATAAGACAGCCGGCGTAGATATCGAGGCAGGATATAAATCAGTAGAACTTATGAAAAAGCATGTAAAAGAAACCATGAGACCGGAAGTGTTAGGAGGGCTTGGCGGTTTTGCAGGTGCATTTGATTTAAGTGGAATCAAGAATATGGAAGAACCAGTACTTCTTTCCGGAACAGATGGATGTGGAACAAAGGTGAAGCTTGCATTTGTAATGGACAAGCATGATACGATCGGTATTGATGCCGTTGCCATGTGTGTGAATGATATCGCATGCTCTGGTGGAGAACCGTTATTCTTTCTGGATTATATTGCCTGTGGCAAGAATTACCCGGAAAAGATCGCTACGATCGTAAGCGGTGTGGCAGAGGGCTGTAAGCAGTCAGGATGTGCACTTGTAGGTGGAGAGACAGCAGAACATCCGGGACTGATGCCGGAGAATGATTACGACCTTGCAGGTTTTGTAGTCGGAGTTGTAGATAAGAAAGACATTATCGACGGTTCTGATATTAAGCCAGGTGATGTACTTGTTGCAATGCCGTCTACAGGGGTTCACAGCAATGGATTTTCACTGGTTCGTAAGGTATTCGACATTACAGAAGAATCCTTAAATACATACTATGATGAATTAGGAAAGACACTTGGCGAAGCACTTCTTGCTCCGACCAGAATTTATGTAAAAGCACTGAAGAACGTAAAAGAAGCCGGTGTAAGAGTCAAAGGATGTAGCCATATCACAGGCGGTGGATTCTATGAAAATATTCCGAGAATGCTTCCGGAAGGAATCCGTGCAGTGGTAAAGAAGGACAGCTATGAAATCCCTGCAATCTTCAACCTGATCGCAAAGACTGGCAACATTGCAGAAGAGATGATGTACAATACCTTCAATATGGGTATCGGTATGGTTGTCGCTGTCGATGAAAAGGATGTAGATGCTACAATTAAGGCAATGAAAGAAGCTGGAGATGAAGCATTTGTGGTTGGTTATGTAGAAGCAGGAGAAAAAGGAGTTACTTTATGTTAAGAGTTGCTGTACTTGTATCCGGAGGCGGAACCAATCTGCAGGCAATCATTGATGCAGTGGAAAATGGCACGATCACCAATACAGAGCTGGTCGGTGTCATCAGCAATAATAAGAACGCATATGCACTCAAAAGAGCCGGGAATCATCAGATCCCGGCACAGTGCGTTTCGCCGAAGGATTTTGAGACAAGAGAAGAGTTTAACAAAGTTTTTCTTGAAAAGGTAGACGAACTGAAACCGGATCTGATCGTTCTGGCGGGATTTTTGGTTGTGATCCCGGAAGAAATGATCAGCAGATACCGGAATAAGATCATCAATATCCATCCATCTCTGATTCCGTCGTTCTGTGGAACGGGATATTATGGACTGAAGGTTCATGAGGCAGCACTTGCCAGAGGGGTAAAGGTGGTTGGAGCAACCGTACATTTTGTAGACGAAGGAACGGATACCGGTCCGATCATTCTCCAGAAGGCTGTTGAAGTAGAAGAAGGCGATACACCGGAGGTTCTGCAGAGACGTGTGATGGAGCAGGCGGAGTGGAAGATCCTTCCACATGCGATCGACCTGATCGCAAATGGGAAAGTAACAGTAAAAGATGGCAGAGTGTCAATTGCCCGTTAGAGAAGGAGGAGCACCAATGAAAGTATTGATCGTAGGCGGTGGCGGAAGAGAACACGCAATTGCATATTGTGTAGCAAAGAGCAGCAAGGTAGAGAAGATGTACTGTGCACCGGGAAATGCCGGGATTGCAGAGCTTGCAGAATGCGTACCGATTGGTGCGATGGAATTTGACAAGCTGGTTACATTTGCAAAGGAAAAAGAGATCGATCTGGCAATCGTAGGAATGGATGATCCGCTGGTTGGCGGCCTTATAGATGAATTTGAAAAAGCCGGGATCCGCGCATTCGGACCAAGAAAAAATGCAGCAATCCTGGAGGGAAGCAAGGCATTTTCAAAAGATCTGATGAAAAAATATGACATCCCGACCGCAGCATATGAGAACTTTGACAATGCAGACGAAGCGCTGGCTTATCTGGAGACAGCCAAATTTCCGATCGTTCTGAAGGCAGATGGCCTGGCACTTGGAAAAGGTGTACTGATCTGTAATACGTTGGAAGAAGCAAAAGCCGGCGTGAAAGAGATCATGCTGGACAAGAAATTCGGTGCATCCGGTAATACCATGGTTGTAGAAGAATTCATGACAGGACGTGAGGTTTCTGTTCTTTCCTTTGTAGATGGAAAGACCATCAAGACTATGACAAGCGCGCAGGATCACAAGAGAGCCAAAGACGGAGACCAGGGATTGAATACCGGTGGTATGGGAACTTTCTCACCGAGTCCTTTCTATACAAAAGAAGTTGACGAATTCTGCCGGAAATATGTGTACCAGAAGACGGTAGATGCAATGGCAGCAGAGGGAAGAGAGTTCAAGGGGATCATCTTCTTCGGACTGATGATTACCGAAGACGGACCGAAGGTTCTGGAATACAATGCCAGATTCGGAGATCCTGAGGCACAGGTTGTTCTTCCGCGTATGAAAAATGATCTGATCGATGTGATCGAAGCCTGTATCGACGGAACACTGGATCAGGTAGATCTTCAGTTTGAAGACAATGCAGCAGTCTGTGTGGTACTTGCATCTGACGGTTATCCGGTCGCTTATGAAAAAGGACTTCCGATCACCGGGCTTGACGAGTTCAAGAAGCATGAAGGATACTATTGCTTCCATGCCGGAACCAAATTCGACGGAGACCAGATCGTGACAAACGGAGGACGTGTCCTCGGTGTGACAGCCAAAGGAGCAACGCTCAAAGAGGCCCGTGCCAATGCTTACAAAGCAACCGAATGGGTTAAATTTGATAACAAATATATGCGCCACGATATCGGAAAAGCGATTGACGAGGCTTAGGAATTTAGGGCGGGATCTTTCTTATTCAGAGGGATTTCGCCTTTTTTGTGTTAAGTGAAAAATTTAATCTTTAAGAAGTTCTAAAGATTTCATGAACTTCTTGACAAATCGGACTTTGAATACTATGATTATCAATAGTTATGGGAAAAGGCAATGAGAAAGAGGAGTATGCAGACTGGTCCGAAGAAGAGAGAACCGTTCACAGGCTGAGAGACGGTTTACGGGAAGTGGTTGCAGAAGGTAGCTTTGGAGCCGGGTATCTGAAAAAGGGCGAGTAGGATATCACGGGGTGGTTTCCGTTATAGAACTATGAGAGATACGAGATGGATTTATTTCGTGGAACAAAGGTGGTACCGCGTTTATACACGCCCTTTACATATTGTAAAGGGCTTTTTTTATTCTTTATAGAGAGAGCAAAAGTGCGCGGTGGACTTATAAGAGGAGGAAACAATGAGTAAGAATCTTGAAAAGACCTACAATCCGAAAGAGATTGAAACGAAACTTTATGAAAAATGGTGTGAAGAAAAGTATTTTCACGCTGAAGTTGACAGAAGTAAGAAACCATTTACAACGGTAATGCCGCCACCGAATATCACCGGTAAGCTGCATATGGGACATGCTCTCGATAATACACTTCAGGATATCCTGATCCGTTACAAGAGAATGCAGGGATATAATGCACTGTGGATCCCGGGAACAGACCACGCTGCAATTTCAACAGAAGTAAAGGTTACAAACCAGTTAAAGGCAGAGGGAATTGATAAGAAAGAACTCGGAAGAGAAGGATTCCTTAAGAGAACCTGGCAGTGGAAAGAAGAGTACGCAGGAACCATCGAAGGTCAGCTGAAAAAGCTTGGTGTATCCTGTGACTGGGACAGAGAACGTTTCACCATGGATGAAGGATGCTCGAATGCGGTCAAAGAAGTATTCATTCGTCTTCACGAAAAAGGATTTATCTACAAAGGTTCCAGAATCATCAACTGGTGTCCGGTATGTAAGACTTCCCTTTCTGACGCAGAAGTTGAACATGAGGAACAGGCAGGACATTTCTGGCACATTAAGTACCCGATCGTAGGAACAGACCGTTTCCTTGAGATCGCGACTACACGTCCGGAAACTCTGCTTGGAGATACAGCGATCGCCGTACACCCGGACGATGACAGGTACAAAGATATCGTAGGAAAGAATGTCATCCTTCCGTTAGTTGGAAGAGAGATCCCGATCGTGGCAGACGCTTACGTTGATAAAGAATTCGGAACAGGTGCGGTTAAGATCACACCGGCACATGACCCGAATGACTTTGAAGTAGGAAAGAGACATAATCTTCCGGAAATCAACATCCTGAATGATGATGCTACCATCGTAGAAGGATACGGAAGATATTCCGGAATGGATCGCTACGAAGCAAGAAAAGCAATCGTAGAAGATCTGGAAAAAGAAGGATACCTTGTAAGCATCGAAGAACATGTACACAACGTTGGAACACATGACAGATGTAAGACAACCGTTGAACCGATGATCAAACCACAGTGGTTTGTTAAGATGGATGAGCTTGCCAAACCGGCGATCAATGCGATCAAGACCGGCGAATTAAAATTCGTACCGGAACGTTTTGGTAAGATCTACCTGAACTGGCTGGAAAATATCCGTGACTGGTGTATTTCACGTCAGATCTGGTGGGGACACAGAATTCCGGCCTACTATTGTGATGAATGTGGAGAAGTGGTTGTTGCACGTGAGATGCCGGAAAAATGCCCGCATTGCGGATGCACACATCTGACACAGGATGAAGATACACTGGATACCTGGTTCAGTTCAGCACTGTGGCCGTTCTCAACACTTGGATGGCCGGAAGAGACAGAGGACTTCAAGTATTTCTATCCGACAGATGTACTGGTAACCGGTTATGATATTATTTTCTTCTGGGTAATCCGTATGGTATTCTCCGGATATGCACATACTGGAAAAGCACCGTTCCATACCGTTCTGATCCATGGACTGGTAAGGGATTCCCAGGGACGTAAGATGAGTAAATCTCTTGGAAATGGTATCGATCCACTGGAGGTCATTGATGAGTACGGTGCAGACGCACTCCGTCTGACTCTGATCACAGGAAATGCACCTGGAAATGATATGCGTTTCTACAACGAACGTGTAGAATCCAGCCGTAACTTTGCCAATAAGGTATGGAATGCATCCAGATTTATCATGATGAACATGGAAGATAAGGTAATTTCCAAACCGGATGAGGCAGACTTTGAAGTAACCGATAAATGGATTTTATCCAAGGTAAATACACTTGCAAAAGATGTAACTGAGAACATGGATAAATTTGAACTGGGTATTGCAGTACAGAAAGTATATGACTTTATCTGGGATGAATTCTGTGACTGGTACATCGAGCTTGTAAAATACAGGATCTACCATTCTGATGAAAATTATAAGAGCGCCAATGCAGCACTTTGGACACTGAAGACGGTTCTTGGTAATGCACTGAAGATGTTACATCCATTTATGCCATTTGTAACAGAAGAAATCTACAGCGCACTGGTACCGGAGGAAAAATCTCTGATGATGTCAGACTGGCCGCAGTTTAGCGAAGACTGGTGCTATGCAGACGCTGAAAATATAACAGATCATATGAAAGAAGTTATCCGTGGTGTCAGAAATGCGCGGGCAGAAATGAATGTACCGCCGAGCCGTAAAGCAAAGGTTTATGTAGTATGCGAAGATGAGAAGCTCTGTGAAGGATTCGAAGAGCTGACAACATGCGCATGCCCGCTTATGAGTGCTTCTGAACTTGTTGTCCAGGCTGATAAGGCAGGTATTGCGGATGATGCCGTATCGATCGTAGTACCGGATGCTTCTGTATATGTACCACTGGAAGAGCTGATTGACTTCGAACAGGAAATCGAGCGTCTGACAAAAGAAGAAGAAAAGCTTACAAAAGAAATCAACCGTGCAAAGGGAATGCTTTCAAATGAAAAATTCGTCAGCAAAGCACCACAGGCAAAGGTTGATGAAGAAAAAGCAAAGCTTGAAAAGTATACACAGATGATGGAACAGGTGAAAGAACGTCTGGAGGCTTTAAAGGCAGGAAGATAATCACTGCAGGAAAGTACTAAGGCATATTCTTTTTTAGCCGGATATACCGGCAGGCGCAGCATAAACTGCGCCTGCCGGTACAGAAACACGTAAGGGGTTAAAAGACGATGAAGGAAATTCATTTTAAAAAGATTCAGTGGAAAAAACCGGATCTGAAAGGAAAATGGCAGAAGCTGAAGAATATGAAGCCAGGAGATATAAAGGCGCATTTAAAAAAGCAGCATGAGCGAAGACAGCAGATTCTTGAAAAGCGGCGAAACAGCAAATTCGCAAAAAAGATGGCACCGTACTATAAGATAATGAACCGGTTCTCTTTGCCGCTTCAGGCACTGTGGGCTTGTATCATTAACTTTATCATTGAAGCACTGTCCAGACATTCTGCAATTGCAGCTTGGCAGTATATGACAGGAACACCGCTGGTATTTTTGTACAATGCCGGAATGATTTTCGTTACACTTTTAATCGCTTATCTGGTGCGGCGCCGGGTGTTTACACGACTGATCATCAGTGCATTGTGGCTCTTTCTGGGTGTTGTCAACGGAGTGATGCTGGCAAAGCGTGTTACGCCGTTTAATGCACAGGATCTAAAGACATTTACAGAAGGACTGTCACTGTTTACAAACTATTTCTCGGTGGCAGAGCTTGTGATGATGGGAATTGGTGTTCCGGCACTGCTCATCTGGCTGGTTGCTATGTGGAGACGTGCCGGACAGTATGAAGGAAAGATGCACAGGATCCCGATGCTGATTATTGTTGTTGCAGCGTTTTTTGGATATTCTGTACTGACAAATGTTGCTGTAGATAAGAGGATTATTTCTACTTACTTTGGAAATATCGCATTTGCTTATCAGGATTACGGACTTCCGTATTGTTTTTCGGCCAGCCTTTTTAATACAGGTATTTCAGAACCGAATGATTATAACAAAGACACGATCGAGAAGATCACGGATAATAGAGAGATGACAGAGAGCACATCCGACAATGGTGTGAGACCAAATGTCTTGTTTGTACAGCTGGAATCTTTCTTTGATCCTATTGAATATGAGGATCTGCAGATGTCAGAGGATCCGATTCCGAATCTGCGCAAGATGTTTGAAAATTATTCTTCCGGATATTTTAAGGTTCCTTCGGTAGGAGCCGGAACAGCCAATACAGAATTTGAAGTGCTGACAGGTATGAACCTGCGTTATTTCGGACCGGGCGAGTATCCTTATAAGACAAAGCTTAAGAATCAGGTATGTGAAAGTGCAGCAACTGCATTTTCTGCATTCGGTTACGGAACCCATGCGATTCATAACAACGGTGGTAATTTCTACAGCCGTGCGAAGGTATTTAACAATATTGGTTTTGACAGCTTTACAAGTAAAGAGTTTATGAATATTCTTCAGACAACAGAGAATGGATGGTCGAAGGATGATATTCTTCTGACGCACATCAAAGACGCTCTGGACTCTACCGAGCAGGAGGACTTTGTATTTACAGTCAGTGTACAGGGACATGGAAATTATCCGACAGAAAAGGTGATTGAGAACCCGAAGATCACCGTAACAGGAGCACCGACAGAAGAGAAGAACAATGCCTGGGAATACTATGTGAACCAGGTATATGAGATGGATCAGTTTGCCGGTAATCTGGTAAAAATGATGGAAGAACGCGGTGAGCCGACTGTGGTCGTATTTTATGGTGACCATCTGCCGACAATGGGGCTGGAAGCAAAGGATATGAAGAACCGTTATCTGTACAATACAAATTATGTGATCTGGGACAATCTTGGACTTCAGAAAGAGGACCGGAACATTCCGTCCTACCAGATCATGGCGGATGTGATGGACCGCCTGGGATTACATTCCGGTACGGTATTCAACTATCACCAGCAGAGACGCAAGACAAAGGATTATCTGAAGGATCTGGAGCTGTTACAGTATGATATTCTGTATGGAGACCAGTATGTATACAATGGTAAGCCGCCGATCACAGAAGGCCATATGCAGATGGGGATCAAGGAGGTTACGCTCACGGATCTTGTAGAAAATCTGGATGAGACCTACAGCCTTTACGGAACAAACTTTACTAAATGGAGCAAGGTTTACATCAATGATGAAAAGCAGGAATCTACTTTCCTCAATAATACAAGGATCGAACTTCCGGACAGTAAGCTGAAGGATGGAGACATCATTACGGTCAGCCAGGTCGGATCAAGCAATACCATCTTCAGGACTTCAAGTGAATATATTTACATGGATGGAAAAATCCTGGAATATACAGATGAAGTAAAAGAACAGCTGAAGAAAGAAAAAGAACAGAAGAATTCTGCAAAGACAGACGGCGATCAGCAGAATACAGAAAATGCCGGACAGTCCGGAGAACAGCAGGATCAGAATAGTAAAGAAGAAAAGAGCGGGCAGCAGTAGAGTTCCGCTTAAGAAAGACGGGAAAGATTGTGAAGTATGAAGAAGTAGTCCGATATATAGAGGACATACCAAAATTTACAAAGAAGCATACGCTTTTGCATACCCGTGAATTTATGAGAAGATTGGGGAATCCCTGCCAGGGAAGAAAGGTTCTTCATGTGGCAGGGACGAACGGAAAGGGAAGCGTCTGCGCATATATGCAGGCGATTCTTCTTTTTGAGGGAAAGCGTGTCGGATTTTTTACATCACCACATCTGGTGAAGCTCAACGAGCGGATCCGGATCAATGGAAAAGATATTGATGATGATACCTTCTGCCAGATTTTTGCAAAGGTGCGGCAGGTGGCAGAAGAACTGGAAAAGGAAGGGATGGAACATCCTTCTTATTTTGAATTCCTGTATGGAATGGGTATGCTTGCATTTGAAGAGAATGATGCAGAGTATATTGTACTGGAGACAGGACTTGGCGGAAGGCTGGATGCGACTAATTCCTTCGAGCATCCGTTCCTGAGCGTGATCACATCGATCGGACTGGATCACACAGAGATCCTTGGAGATACGATTGAAAAGATTGCGGGAGAAAAAGCCGGAATCATCAAAAAAGGCGTACCGGTATTTTTTGACGGCTCTGATGAAAGAAGTAGTCGGGTTATAGAAGAAACTGCCGAAAATGTAGAAGCACCGTGGTATAAAATGGAAAAAGATGCGTTGAAAATTCAAGAAATTACAGACAAACATATTGCTTTTTCTATTTTGGATGAGTATGATAATAATACCGTATGGCAGGTGGCCAGCACCGGAATCTATCAGGTGATGAACGCAGCACTTGCAATCCGGGCGATGAGATATACATTTGGCGACAAGGCAGAAATCTGCAAATGGCAGAAGGTGGTTGCATCTGTTAAATGGCAGGGAAGAATGGAAGAGGTTCTTCCCGGAGTTATCTTTGACGGTGCGCATAATCTTGCGGCAATCCGTGAATTTACAAAGAGTATCCGGATGCAAAGAGAGGCGGAAGGGGAAATCCATCCACTGATAATCCTTTTTTCAGCCGTTGCAGATAAGGATTATAGTCATATGATCGAGCTTTTATGCAGAGAATCGAAAGCAAATGCTTATGTCATTGCCAAAGTAGACAATAAAAGAGGAGCGCAGGCAGATACACTTGCCGCGTTGTTCCGGAAGTATACAGACAGACCGGTCTATCGGGAGGACACGCTTGCTGATGCATTTACACGTGCACTGAATGAAAAGGGCAGCGAAGGGAAACTTTACTGTCTGGGGTCGCTCTATCTGATAGGGGAGTTAAAAGAACTGATAGGAGGACAAGATGCTTAATTTTGAAGAAGAACTTAAGAAGTTCAAACCAAGTCTGGAAGTAGAAGATATCGAGAATGCAGTATATCAGGAGGATCTGTCTGATATGACAGATATCTTAAGAGAGATGATGGATCAGAAAAAATAGGGGAGATTTTGATGGACTATAAGCAGAAACTCGAGTACCAGTCGAACTACTGGTACAATGATGGACTGAAGAAAGCGCAGATCCGGGATCTGTCCGGGGCAATTGTGTCGTTAAAAAGAAGTTTGCAGTTTAACAGAGAAAATATCACAGCGAGGAATCTTCTCGGACTTGTCTATTATGGACGTGGAGAAGTAGCGGAGGCTCTTGTAGAGTGGATCATCAGTAAAAACTTCAGGGCTTCAGAGAATATTGCCAGCTACTATATCAGTAAGGTTCAGGATAATCCAAGTGAGCTGGAGAAGGTGAATCAGGCAGTTCACAAATACAACCAGTGTCTTGGATACTGCAGACAGAATGGAGAAGATCTTGCGATCATCCAGCTGAAAAAGGTGGTTGTGGCACATCCGTCTTTCCTGAAGGCATATCAGCTTCTGGCACTTCTTTATATGCATTCCGGACAGTATTCCAAAGCAAGACAGAGCCTGAAGACGGCACTCAAGCTGGATGTGACGAATGATATTACGCTCCGGTATATGCATGAGCTGAACCGTCAGCGGAATCGGCAGGTTGCACATATTAAAGAGGAAAAGCATGGCAGACAGTCGGTTGTCACATACAATCTGGGAAATGAGACGATCATCCAGCCAGCAGCGACACTGCGAGACAATGCGGCAGTGATGACAGTTGTCAATATTCTGATCGGTATGGTGGTTGGAGCGGCAGTGGTGTGGTTCCTGATCGCTCCGGCGGTAAACCAGACAAAGTCGTCTACAAAAAACCGGAATGTCATTGCACTAAGTGAGCAGATAGCTTCACAGAAGACACAGATCCAGACGCTTAAGGATGAACTGGAGGGATACCGTAACAGCAGTGATGAGGTAGAATCGGCAAAGCAGACCGCCGCATCCACACAGGACAGCTATGATGCCCTGATCAAGGTATATCAGCAGTATTATGGCGGAACAACGAGCAATGCGGATATGGCAGATACGTTGCTTGGACTGAACAGGGATTCGTTGGGAGAAGAGGGACAAAAAATCTACGATTCGATCTCCGGTTCCGTGTTCCCGCGAGTATGTGTGAGCCTGTATTCGACCGCGCAGTATGAAGTGCAGAGTGGAAATTATGATGATGCCATTTCGGATCTTGAAAAGATCCAGAAGATGGATGACTCTTATAGTGATGGTGGTGTGTACAAGCTTCTTGGAGACGCGTATGCCGGTAAAGGTGATAAGGACAATGCAAAGAGCAATTACGAAAAAGCAGCGACCGATTATCCGGGAACACAGGCAGCATATTCGGCACAGAGCGCACTGGATGCAATGGGATCAGATGGAACTTCGGAGAATACTTCCGGTGGAACAGGCACCCAGGGACAATAAAATATAAAAAGCACAAAAGAGAAAGTAGCGAAAAAAGGCGTTACTTTCTCTTTTGTTTTATAGGAAATTCCGAAGGAACTTCCTATAAAACAAAAGGCACTACGTGCCGTAAATGCGTACTCTTTTTATAAATCCATCAAGGCTATTGGCGTATTTATATAAATAAAAAAGACAGAAAGGGGTTTAACCAAAAATGCAGTATCAGATCAAAGAAAATTGTCTTACGATTTTTCTTCCGGCGGAGGTGGATCATCACAATGCGGAGGAGATCAAACGGGAGGCGGATAAGGTGATCGAGGAGCAACATATCAAATATGTGATCTTTGATTTTGGAAGAACGAATTTTATGGACAGTTCCGGGATTGGAGTGATCATGGGACGGTACCGGCATATCTTTCTTCTTGGCGGGGAAGTATGGGCGATACATACAAGTGAACGGATGCGGCAGATTCTGAATATGTCCGGCGTGACGAAGATCATACAGATTTATGAGGAGGGAATGATGTAATGGAATATTTTAACGAGATGGAAGTAGTTTTTGACAGCAGATCGGAGAATGAGGGATTTGCAAGGGTGGCAGTGGCTGCGTTTATGACGCAGATGGATCCGGTTCTGGAGGAAGTGGCAGACGTGAAGACAGCGGTCTCCGAAGCAGTGACGAACAGCATTATTCATGGATATGAGGGACGGACGTCCGGAAAGATCACGGTCTGGTGCGGGATTGAAAAAGATAAGAAGACCATTCTGGTCACAGTGAAGGATCAGGGCATCGGTATCGAAAACGTGGAGCAGGCGATGGAGCCACTCTATACGACCAGGCCGGATATGGATCGGTCCGGGATGGGATTTGCATTTATGGAGGCATTTATGGATGAAGTACAGGTGGAATCTGTACCTGGAAAAGGGACTACGGTTTGGATGAAGAAAACGACAGGAGGGGAAAAGAAGGAAGCTGTATGGACCACACAATCGCATTGATCAGACGGGCTCACGAAGGGGATGAAAATGCGAGGGCACAGCTTGTGGAGGAAAACACCGGTCTGATCTGGTGTGTGGTGAAAAGATTTTACGGACGGGGCACAGAGGCAGAGGATTTATTTCAGATCGGAAGCATCGGGCTTTTAAAAGCGATCGATAAGTTTGATCTGGGCTATGATGTGAAATTTTCTACCTATGCAGTTCCGATGATCACAGGAGAAATAAAGCGTTTCCTACGTGATGACGGGATGTTGAAGGTCAGCCGTTCCTTAAAAGAGATTGCATATAAAGCATATCAGGCAAAGGAGGCGCTCACGGAAAAGCTTGGAAGAGAACCGCTGCTGGAAGAAATTGCGGAAGAAACGGGTGTGGAAAAAGAGGAGCTGGTGATGGCGATGGAGGCAGCAGGAGAAGTGGAATCGCTTCACAGACCGGTCGGTATGAAAGATGGAAATGAAGTAATGCTGCTGGAAAAGATTGCAGATACAGGCGGTGCAGAAGAAAAGATCCTGGATCATCTTCTGCTTACAGAGCTGATAAAAGAATTAAAAAAAGACGAGAGAAAGCTTCTGTATCTACGCTATTTTGCAGATAAGACGCAGACAGAAATCGGCGAAGAGCTTGGAATTTCCCAGGTGCAGGTATCGCGGATGGAGAAAAAGATCCTGAAAACCATGCGGGAACACGCAAAAGAATAAAAGGATGTATGTTTTCTGGAAAAACAGGGATACTATTTCCTATCTGAAACAGATCACAAAGGAGGCGGATGCGATTGGAAAGAAGAAAAAAATATATCTGGGGCTGTGTTCTTTGTGCCCTGCTGACAGCTGTTCTGATCGGAATGATCTACTATTACAATGACGTCCGGGGGACAGACCAGGTAAGTGAAGGAACGCTGATCTGGCAGGCGCTACCGGTAAAAGAAAGGACGGATACAGATGTCTTCGGGAAATGAAATACTTTATATCAAAGGGGAAAAGAATACCGAGGTGAAAGAACCAAATGTGACATTGGGAGATATCCTGACAATGGAATGCAGCAATTCTTCCATCATGAACAGGATTAAACCACTGCGGATCCTGAAAATCCCGAAAAAAGAACAGCACAGATATGTGGTGTCTGTTCTGAAAATCATAGAATGTATCCATCGGGAAATTCCCGGACTACAGATTCAGAACGAAGGAGAAAGTGACCTGATCATTACCTATGAAGGGGAGAAAAAACGAAATGCTATCTGGCAGGGAATTAAAGTGGTTGTAGTTGCGGGAATCACATTTATCGGAGCTGCATTTTCCATCATGGCATTTAACAATGATGTGTCGGTGACAAAGATGTTTTCCCGGATTTATCTGCTTCTTACCGGAGAAGAATCGAATGGATTTACCCTGATAGAGCTGACTTACTGCATCGGGTTGATCGTAGGGATCCTGATTTTCTTCAATCATTTAGGAAGAAAGAAATTTACAGCAGATCCGACGCCGATGGAAGTGGAAATGCGTTTGTATGAAAATGATATTCAGGAAACTTTGATCGAAGCTTATGCGAGAAAGGAAAAAGAAGTCGATGTGGATTAGGCAGATTCTGGTGGCGGTGATTGGTCTTGCATCCGGATTTGCAGTCGCGGCAGGACTGTTTTCATTTATTATCGGACTTGGCGTAGTGTCAGATTTTGCAGACCGGACACATACCGGGAAGTATGTCATGCTGTATGAAAACTGCATTATGGCAGGTGGGATCCTTGGAAATATTTTCTGGGTATACGGGCTCGCAATGCCTGGCGGCAAATGGATCGTTCCGGTGTTTGGACTTTTTTCCGGAATTTTTGTTGGTTGCTGGTCAATGGCACTTGCGGAAATCCTGAATATTTTTCCAATCTTTATCCGGAGGATCAAAATCCTGAAATGTGTGCCATGGCTGATTTTGGGGATGGCGCTTGGGAAAAGCCTTGGAGCACTTCTGTTTTTCTATAAAAGATGGTAACTGGAGGAGAAAATGAAGCAACAAGAGAAAGAAAAAGAGTATGAAGCATATGTAAAAGAGAAAACACCGGTCAGGAAGCCTGGACCTGCGATGGCAAAAGCATTCGTGACCGGCGGGATCATCTGTACGATTGGACAGACGATCTTAAATGCGTGCGAAAAGGCGGGAATGTCAAAGGATATTTCTGCAAGCTGGTGTTCACTGATCCTGATCCTGGCAAGTGTGGTGCTGACCGGATTTGGAATCTATCCGAAGATCGCGAACTGGGGAGGAGCGGGAGCACTGGTGCCAATCACCGGATTTGCCAATTCCGTTGCGGCGCCGGCAATTGAATACAAAAAAGAGGGGCAGGTTTTCGGAATTGGCTGCAAGATATTTACGATCGCAGGACCTGTGATCCTGTACGGAGTTTTCACCAGCTGGGTTCTGGGACTGCTCTACTGGATTGGGACGCTGATCGGAATTGTGTGAGCAAGGAGGGATGGACATGAATGCGATGAAAGGGACGCAGAGTATTGCATTTTCGGAAAGTCCGTATCTGGTAAGCGCCGGATCGGTTGCCGGAAAAAAAGAAGGAGAAGGACCACTTGGAAAATATTTTGATATTGCATCGGAGGATGACCTTTTCGGAGAGAAAACCTGGGAGCTTGCAGAAGGAACAATGCAGAAGCTTGCGTGTAAGCTGGCATTGAAAAATGCGGGAGTACAGCCGGAGGAGGTACGCTATCTCTTTGGCGGTGATCTTTTAAGACAGGGAATTGCTACATCGATGGGGGCGGAAGAACTTCAGATCCCGGTGTTTGGTCTTTTTGGCGCATGTTCCACATCCGGAGAGGCACTTGCCCTTGCTGCAATGACTGTGGCGGCAGGCTATGGAGATCTGGTGCTTGCTGCAACATCGAGTCATTTTGGAAGTGCAGAAAAAGAATTCCGTTTTCCACTTGGCTATGCGAATCAGAGACCACTTTCTTCTACCTGGACAGTGACAGGAAGCGGAGCCTTTCTGGTAGGAAAAAAGAAAAGCCGGGTGCGGATCAGTGGAGTGACGATTGGGAAAATTGTGGATTATGGGCTGAAGGATTCACAGAATATGGGAGCGTGTATGGCACCGGCAGCGTGTGATACGATTCTGCAGAATCTTATGGATTTTGGAAGGGGTGAAAAGGATTACGACCGGATCATTACCGGAGACCTGGGCTATGTGGGACAATCGATTTTATTTGACCTGCTTCGTAAGAAAGGGCTGGATATCAAAGAAAATCATATGGACTGCGGAATGACGATCTTCGATCAGCAGACACAGCATACCAATTCCGGTGGAAGCGGCTGCGGCTGCGCGGCGATCACTCTTGCAGCATATATTATGCCACAGCTGATATCGGGGGAGTGGAAAAGGATCCTTTTTGTACCAACGGGGGCGCTGATGTCGACGGTCAGCTTCAATGAAGGAGAAAGCGTTCCGGGAATTGCACATGGAATTGTGCTGGAACATTGTTAAAGGAGGAAAGAAAATGGACTATATCAATGCATTCTGGGTAGGAGGACTCATCTGTGCACTGGCGCAGATCTTGCTTGACCGGACGAAAATGATGCCGGGAAGAGTCATGGTAAGCCTGGTGGTACTTGGCTGCATTCTTGGTTTTGTACAGATATTTAAACCATTGCAGGAGTATGCGGGGGCAGGCGTGAGCGTGCCACTGCTCGGTTTTGGAAATACTTTATGGAACGGGGTAAAAGAGGCAGTCGACAAGGAAGGATTTATCGGAATTTTTCTTGGAGGATTCAAGGCAAGTGCGGCAGGAATCAGCGGCGCATTGATTTTTGGGTACATTGCATCATGGATATTTGAACCAAAGATGAAGGAGTAATGGGAATAATTTTCGTCAGAACTACGAAAGAAAATTTATTGTACAGAGAGAAAAATGATGTTAAGATGAAATCGTGGCTGTGTAAATGGCCTGTAAAATAAGAATCAGAGTGAAAAAGAAAAAGTACATAAGAGGAGATAACACGACTATGAAGTACACAAGTATCATTATTCCGTTTGTCGGAGGCCTTGGTATGTTCATTTATGGAATGCAGATCATGGCACAGGGGCTGGAGAATGCTGCCGGCAACCGGATGAAGTCATTGCTTGAAGCACTTACAAAGAATAAGTTCTTCGGTGTATTGCTTGGAGCATTCATTACCGCAGTGATCCAGAGCTCATCTGCGACGACCGTCATGGTAGTCGGTTTTGTAAATGCCGGTATCATGAACCTTCAGCAGGCGATGGGAGTTATCATGGGTGCGAACATCGGTACAACAGTTACCGGATGGCTGGTATCCAGTGTGGAATGGGCCAAATTTTTAAGTCCGTCCAATCTGGCACCGGTTGCGATCATGATCGGTGTGATCATTATGCTGACCGGAAAGAGGCGTTCGACAAAAGATATCGCAAGTATTGTGGTTGGTTTCGGACTTTTATTTGTCGGGATTTCATCCATGTCCTCAGCGGTGGAACCACTGAAAGATAATGCAGCATTCTGCAATATTTTCGTATCACTGGGACACAATCCGTTGCTTGGAATTGTGGCGGGTGCAGCAGTTACGGCGATCATCCAGAGTTCATCTGCATCGGTCGGAATCCTGCAGAGCCTTGCAGCAGCAGGTCTTGTACCGTTTGGCGCAGCAATCTATATTATCATGGGACAGAATATCGGTACCTGCGTAACTGCAATCCTGTCCAGTGTGGGTGCAAAGAAAAATGCGAAAACAGCAGCACTGATGCATCTGCTTTTTAATATCATCGGAACGGTCATTTTCAGTATTATTGCAATCGCATATCTGAGTATTGTGAATCCGGCATGGGCGCAGGGAAATATCACCCAGACACAGATCAGTATGGTGCATACGGTATTCAATATTGTGACAACCGTTCTGCTGTTCCCGGTTTCTGACTGGATCATCAAGCTTGCCAAGAAGATCGGACATGTGGAAGAAGAGGTACAGGATGAAAGTGTAGTCCTTCTGGATGACCGTATGCTGGAGACCCCTGGTATCGCGATTCAGTCAACCGTTTCCGAGCTTGTCCGAATGGGACATGTGGTTGCGGATTCTCTGGAGGTTGCAAGAAAAGTTATGTTCGAACGAAAAGAAGAACAGATTGCGTTCCTGAAGGAAGAAGAAAGCAAGGTAGACCGGTTAAGTGCCGGTATCACATCCTATGCGATCAAGCTGTCGACTCTGCAGATCAATGAACGTGAGCATGAAGAGGTGGCGCATATGCTCCAGATCGTGTCAGATATGGAACGTATCAGTGATTACTGTGAAAACATTTCTGAGTTCGCGGAATCACTGCTGGAAAAGCAGGTGGATTTCTCTGAGGTTGGAGTGGAACATCTGAACATGATGCTGGATGTCTGCATTGCAAGTTATCTGTATGCGTTGGAAGCCTTTGAGTCCAATGACCGCGAAAGTGCGTTAAAGACCATCGAGAAAGAAACAGAGGCAGACGGGCTGGAGATTTCCCTCCGCGCAAAGCATATCAAGCGTCTTACCAACCAGCAGTGTAACACAGAAGCCGGAGTGGTATTCCTTGATTCTCTGGTATGCCTGGAAAGAATTTCCGACCATGCCAGAAATATTGCGGAAGAAGTGCTGGCGGAATAGAAGATAGGAAAATGCAAAAGTGCATGTGGCCTGACGGCTACATGCACTTTTTTCGAATCTTTAAGAAATGGGAGTAATGCCGTATTAACTTGTTGTTTTTCTACGAATAAGTACAGGGGTAATTTGTTTATGAATGGGTTCGGCAAGTGGTACAGGTTTTCGCTTTTTACGTTCTTCCATTTGCTGTACAAGCAGTTCCATGGAGGTTTTGGCAATCAGATCGATTTGCTGTCCAACGGTTGTGATTGGAAGGATAGCTTCACTTGCAATCGGAGAATTGTCAAACCCTACCAATTCGTATGTGTCAGGGAAATAACCATATTTTTGAAAAATAAGATTAAGAAACATATTGGCATAGGTATCATTTGAAAGAAAGATACCTTTCTTTTTATCAGCATATTTTTCATCGATGTCCGTAAAAATACGATGCATTTGTGTAAAAATATCCTGATAAGAATCTCCGGCTACATTCAGATTCAGTTCATAAGGAACGTTATGTTCCTGACAGGTTTCTTTAAATGCTAGAATTCGTTTATATGCCGGTACAAAATCGGGAACATTGACATTGATATGAATCAGGATATCACATTTATCGCGGATCAGGAGATTTGTTGCCTGTAGTGCACCCATATAGTTGTCGGTTGTTACACTACAGATATACTTAGCTTCTCTTTCGATGGCAATGACTGGTATCTGATAAGATGCCAGCTTCTCAGAAGAAAGTGTATGACTCAATACAATAAGTCCTTCAATCTGATATGCCATAAGTTCATCAATATACTGTTCTTCTTCTTCCGGACCACGATCGCTGACAAAAACAAGAAACTTATAATGATAGTCTGAATAACTGGAAAGTAACTGCGTAAGCATCTCAGAATAATAGTGCAGATAGAGATTTGGTACAATAATACCGACAAATTCACTTTTTCCATTTGCTAAAACTTTTGCCAGTTTATTCTTTTTATATCCCAAAGCATCAAGTGCCTGTGATATTTTTTCCTGATTCTCAAGTGTCAGAGAATCAGGGTGATTAAAATATCTGGAAATTGTTGTTTTTGAAAAATTGGTATATTTAGCAATGTCAGCAAATGTAACTTGTTTCTTGGCCATAAGATCAATAGACTCCTTTAAAAATTCTTATTCATAGTATAGCAACTAAAAGTCGAAAAGGCAACTATAAAATAACCAGTCATGTAACCGGTAACTTTTGCGAACAAAAGCATTGACAGAGAGATTATTATATGGTACTATTCAGTTATAAAGTAACCGGTTACTTTACCGGTTATACAGCGAGAAGGACAAAGGGAATGGAGGAATAGTTGCATGAAAAGGATGCAGAAACAAACCAGGGCAATGGGAAAACGAACGATGGCAAGTAAGCTGGCTTATGTAAAGAAAAATTGGCAGTTATATGTGTTTTTCCTGATGCCGGCACTTATATTAACCATTATATTCAAGTATCTTCCAATGGGGGGACTGCTGATTGCGTTTGAAGATTATAACGTTATCAAGGGCGTATTTGGAAGTACATGGGTAGGACTTGAGTATTTTAAGAGGTTTTTATCTTCACCGGATTTTATGAATTACCTGCTTAATACATTGAAACTGAGCATTTATGGATTACTTTGGGGATTTCCGGTTCCGATCATCTTGGCTCTTTTACTTAACCAGATCCGCAAACAGGGGATCAAAAAGAAGATCCAGCTTTTGATCTATGCTCCAAACTTTGTGTCTGTTATTGTACTTTGCGGAATGGTCCGTATGTTTTTGTCACCGGTTGGACCTATGAATAAACTTTTGGGAATCAGCACGAACTGGATGACGATGCCTGCTGCATTTCGAACAATCTATATTGCAAGTGGAATCTGGCAGGGAGCCGGGTGGGCTTCGATCATGTATACTGCAGCACTATCGAATGCGAGCAAAGAACTGGAAGAAGCAGCACGTATGGATGGAGCAAATCTGCTGCAGCAGATCTGGTATGTAGAACTTCCGGCGATCAAAGACATTATTGTGATCCAGTTTATCTTACAGGCAGGAAATATTATGAGTATTGGTTTTGAAAAAGCATATGCGCTGCAGACAGATATGAACTTACCGGCATCTGAAATATTATCGACTTATGTATACCGGATCGGACTATTAAACGGAGATTATGGATATTCGACAGCAGTTGGACTGTTCAACTCTGTAATCAATGTGATTTTACTTATTTTTGTAAACTGGGTAGTAAAGAAGCTGAATGATGGTGAAGGATTATAGGAGGAACGTGAAATGAATGGAACAAAGAAAATCAAATATTCACGAACAGATCGGATCATTTTGGGAATTGCATATGTGTTCCTTGGGGTATTTGTTCTTTCAATTTTAATTCCGCTGATCTATGTAGTTCTGGCATCCTTTATGGATCCGACCGTATTAAATAACCAGGGATTAAGTTTTCATATAAAAGACTGGACGTTAGATGCATACCGGCGTGTGCTGGAAAATGATATGATCTGGCGGGGCTTTTTGAATTCTTTTTTGTATTCAATTGCATTTACCGTGATCTCCGTCTTTGTAACTTTACTTGCAGCGTATCCGATGTCAAAAAAGGAATTTGTAGGAAGAAAATTCTTTAATATAATCTTTCTGATCACAATGTTTTTTGGTGGCGGAATGATTCCGACTTTTATTTTGATCAATCAGCTGCACATGGTAAATACGATTTGGGCAATTTTAATCCCTGGTGCATTTAATGTCTGGAATATGATTCTTGCAAGAACCTATTACCAGTCTATTCCGAAAGAACTGCGTGAAGCATCCGCAATTGACGGAGCAACGGAAATCCAACATTTTTTCAAGGTCATGCTTCCGGTATGCAAACCGATTATCGCAGTACTGGCACTGTGGTCATTTGTTGGAATGTGGAACAGCTACTTTGATGCGATGATATATTTAAATGATGCAAACCTGCAGCCACTGCAGCTGGTTCTCAGATCGATCCTCGTTCAGAATACACCTCAGCCGGGAATGATCGCAGATATCCAGAGTACAGCAGAGATGGCAAAAGTAGCAGAACAGCTGAAATATGCAACTATCGTTGTGTCAAGTTTACCATTGCTTGTAATGTATCCATTCTTCCAGAAATACTTCGATAAAGGAATTATGGTTGGTTCTGTGAAGGGATAGTCAGAAAGGAAATATGCAGATATGTGGAAAAAAAATAGAAAAAGAGTGTTGGCATTAGGTTTGACATTTTCGATTATAATTGGGATGGCAGGATGTGGAAAAGAAGAGCAGATGAAGGCGGAAACCAATCCGGATACTCCGGTATCAGAGATTCAGTTTCCACTGAAAGAAAAAGCTGAATTATCATTCATTACAAGTGCTCCTGCAACATCAACGCAGAATCCGAATGAGCGTATCATTTTTAAGAGACTTGAAAAAGAGACAAACGTACATATCGATTGGACTTGTTTTGTGGCGGATCAGTTCTCAGATAAGAAGAACCTTGCGCTGGCTCAGTTCGGAAATCTTCCGGATGGGCTGTTTAATGCAGGAATGAGTGATTATGATCTGCTTCGTTATGCAAAGCAGGGAATCATTATCCCGCTTGAAAATCTGATCGATAAATATATGCCGAATCTGCAGGCTGTATTTGAAAAATATCCGGAGTACCGTACGATGTGTACCGCACCGGATGGTCACATTTATTCATTCCCGTGGATCGAGCAGCTTGGAGCTGGGAAGGAAGCAATTCAGGCGATTGGAGATATTCCATATATCAATAAGAAATGGCTTGATTATCTGGGATTGGAAGTACCAACTACAACAGATGAACTGGAACAGGTACTGATCGCATTCCGTGACCATGCAGATGATCTGAAGAAAGAATTCCAGATTGATGGTGATGTGATTCCGATGTCATTTATTATCAATAATGGAGATCAGGATCCGGCAATCCTGATCAATGGATTTGGGGAAGGATATGGAGACACAGGAGATCATTTTGCTGTAACGGATGATGGAGAGGTTATCTATACAACCGTTCAGGAGGGCTATAAAGAAGGCATTGAGTGGCTACATAAACTGGTAACAGAGGATCTGGTGGATCCGGAAGCATTTACACAGGAATGGTCTACCTATGTGGCAAAAGGAAAAAATCACAGATATGGTTTCTGCTTTACCTGGGACATTGCCAATATTGATAATAATACGGATTATGTAATGCTTCCGGCACTGACAGGGCCGACCGGAGTGACAAACATTACGAGACAGAATAACAGTGAGACCAGTGGATTTGACCGGGGACGATGTGTATTGACGACCAGCTGCAAAGACACAGCACTTGCAGCTGCCTGGATCGATCAGATGTATGCACCGCTGCAGTCACCGCAGAACAACTGGGGAAGCTATGGAGAGAAAGATTCTTTTAATATTTTTGAGATGTCTACGAATGAAAACGGAGAAAAGATGTTGAAACATCTTGATCTTGGAGAGCAGTCACCGGTAGAAGTCCGTGAAGCACAGTCGGTTAATGGACCGCTTGCGGTACTCAATGAGTATTATGGTGTATATGTGACACAGCCGGAGGATGCAAAATGGCGTCTGGACAATATGCATGAAACCTATCTGAAAGATATGAACAGCAAATATGTATATCCAAATGTATTCATGAGTATCGAAGATACCAATAAAGTGTCACAGTATGATACCGACATCAAAAAATATGCAGAGCAGAAGAAAGCCGACTGGATCTTAAATGGTGGAATCGAAAAAGAGTGGGATTCTTACCTTGATAAAATGGAAAAGTACGGACTTTCTGATTATCTGGCTATTAAACAGAAATATTTCGACCAGTACCAGAAATCGCTTTCAGAAGAGAATAAGTAGCAGGAGAAAATACATGAGTGAGATGTTAGAAAAAGCAAGAAATTATGAGACAGAAAAACAAGTGTATGTAAAGAAAACGATCAAACCACTGTTCCATGTTACGGCACCGACCGGATGGATCAATGATCCGAATGGTTTTTCCGTATATGATGGGAAAATACATTTGTTCTATCAGTACAATCCATATCAGAGAGAGTGGGGACCAATGCATTGGGGACATAGTGTGACTGATGATATGGTCCGCTGGGAGCAGCTTCCGGCAGCGATTGCACCGGATCAGGAATATGATAAGGCAGGATGTTTTTCCGGAAGTGCGATCGAAGCAGATGGAAAGCATGTACTTGTATATACCGGAGTTACCAGAGTAAAGCAGGCAGATGGAAGTGAGCAGGAACGGCAGAATCAGTGTATTGCATTTGGTGATGGAAAAGATTATGTAAAGTATGAAAAGAATCCGGTTGTGACAGGTGAGATGCTTCCAGAAGGATGCAGCCGGATTGATTTCCGTGACCCGAAGATCTGGAAAGAAAACGATACCTATTATCTGATCGTTGGGAATAAGAATGATAATCAGGTTGGGCAAGTTGTGCTTTGTTCGAGCAAAAATCTGACAGACTGGAAATTTGAGACAATTCTGGCATCAAATGAAAATGGTGATATAGGAACGATGTGGGAATGCCCGGATTTCTTTGCTTTAAAAGACAAACATGTGCTGATCTGTTCGCCACAGGATATGAAGGCGCGGAAATATGAGTTTCACAATGGACATAATTCGGTGTATTTTTTGGGAAACTACGATGCAAACAGATGCAGATTCAGCAAAGAACAGCCGCATACACTTGACTATGGTATGGACTTCTATGCTCCACAGACAACAGAACTTCCGGATGGCAGACGGATCATGATCGCATGGATGAAATCATGGGATGCCTGTGTGATACCGAATTCGCAGGACTGGCAGGGAATGATGACATTTCCGAGAGAATTGGAGATAAAAGAAAACCATATCTGGCAGAATCCGGTGAAAGAACTGGAAAATTATTATCAGAATCCATGTTGCTATGAACACGCAGAAATCGAAGGCGAGACAGTGCTTGCAGGAGTAGAGGGACGCACAATTGATCTTACGGTGACACTGGAAGATGGAGAAAATACAATCTTTTCTATCAAACTGGCAGCAGATAGTGAGTATGAAACGAGTTATACCTATAATAAGGAAACCAGACTTCTGGAAATCGACCGTACATACTGCGGTGTTACAAAAGATGTGGTATGTGTACGAAAATTCAGAATTGAGGATCCGGCAGGGCTTAAAAAGATGCGTTTTATACTGGATTATCATTCAATCGAACTTTTTATCAATGATGGACAGCAGACGGCGACCACTGCAATCTGTACGCCTCTGAATGCGAAAGATATTTATTTTTTCAGCGATAAGAAAATGACAATGAGTGTTGAAAAGCATGATATTATAATGTAAAAAGCAGGAGAATAACTGGAAAACGGGAATGCAGTATTGTTACTGTGCTTAATGGATTGGAAGAATATGTGTCCTGGAGTAAAAGGTTTCAGACATTGGAAGAGATTATGAAGACAGGGGAAGATATCTATTTGTCCAAAATTCTGGATACAGATGACACTTATACGATCGTAAAAAAAATTCATGATGCGTTAGCACAGGATATTGATTACGATTATGATCATATGAATGAAATCGGACCGGCACATTCCATTGCGGGAGCAATGACATCTACAAAGAAAGCGGTATGTGAAGAATATTCGAAAGTCATGCAGCTATGGATGACGGAAAGTATTACTGGCTGGATGCTACATGGGATGATCAGACAACGGGAGTGATTTATAACTACTTTCTTGTAGGAAATAATCATTTTCTGGATCATACTGCTGAATTATGTAAGTGGAAAAAGCGCAACTTTATAATTTTAAACAACTTTAAAGAACTGTATACAGAAATCTTATAGCAGAGAGTTCCCCTCTCTGCTATAATCATATCAGAAAATAAAAAGTACGAACCAAAATCTATCGGGGAGGTTATCACACATGCAGACACCTATTTTACAGGAAAGTAACTACAAAGAAGAAATGCAGACCATTGTAGAACCGTATCTTGTATCTATCGGAACGGAATTCTATCTGGAAAGACATGCAGGGCAGAAGATCCACTGTATGCATTATGTTCCGGAGAACCCACATGCGGTTGTGATGTTGTCACATGGATTTGTTGAAAACGCGGAAAAATATAAGGAGATCGCCTATTATTTTGCAAAAGAAGGTTTTAGCGTATATCTTCCGGAGCACTGCGGACATGGCTTCAGCTATCGTCTGACAGAAGATGAATCCCTGGTGCATCTGGACAGCTTTGAACGTTATGTAGAGGACTTTATCTTTGTAACCAAGAAGGCAAAAGAGGACAATCCGGGGATGAAGATTTATCTGTACGGACATTCTATGGGAGGCGGAATTGCGGCAGCAGTTGCGGCAAGAGCACCGGAAATGTTTGAGAAGGTAATTCTGTCGTCACCGATGATCCGCCCACTGACCGGAGGGGTGCCGTGGCATGTGGCAAAGGCGATCGCAAAGACATCCTGCAAGGTGGGAAGGAACAAAAAATATGTAGTCGGTCAGAAGCCATACAAGGAGCCAGGAAAATTTGAAGAGAGCTGCTCCCTTTCCCGTCCGAGATTTGAGTATTATGAAGAAAAAAGGACGAAGGAAGCCCATTATCATCTGAACGCACCGTCTTATGGATGGCTCGGAAATGCAATGCGTCTGAACCGGTATCTGGAAAAGACCGGATGGAAGAAGATCGAAGCACCTGTCATGCTCTTTTCGGCAGGCAAGGATAATCTGGTGTCGAATGCAGAGCAGGAACGTTTTGTGCGAAAACTAAACAAGAACAGACCGGAAAGTGCCGAGCTAGTGAAGTTCCCAGAGTCCAAACATGAGATATTCAATGCGGAAAATACGATTGCGGAAGAATATTGGAAGAAAGTGTTTGATTTTTTTGAATCATGATTTTTAACAAAAGTTAGCAAGAATTCTCCTTCCTCTACAGGTGGGAGATGAATTGCAGAAAAAGAATGCAGAACACTTGTTCTACAATGTGAAGTATGGTATACTATAATCAGTCGAAAGAATAGGAAGGACTGATAATATGGATAAAATGGATCATAATGCACATTCAGTATATTTGATGTATTATCATCTGATCATGGTTGTAAAATACCGAAGAAAAGTAATAGATGATCCGATTTCGGAACGTGCAAAAGAGATTTGGGAACGTATTGCACCTGATTATGGAATCACACTGGAAGAATGGAATCATGATGTTGATCATGTGCATGTTATGTTTCGGGCACAGCCAAAATCAGAACTCAGTAAATTTATCAATGCGTATAAAAGTGCAAGCAGCCGTTTGTTAAAAAAGGAATATCCACAGATTAGGGAAAGACTTTGGAAGGAAGCATTCTGGAGCTAAAGTTTCTGCCTGTTGACAGCGGGTGGGGCACCGATTGATGTTATCCGTAATTATATCGAGACGCAGGGAGAGAAAAAAAGATGAATATAGCTTACCGTTTTCGGATATATCCAAACAGAGAACAGGAAGTTCTGCTCGCAAAAACATTTGGCTGCTGTCGTTTTTTATATAATCAGATGTTGAATGATAAGATACGGGAATATGAAGCATCGAAAAAAATGCTGCGAAATACACCGGCGATGTATAAAAAAGCATATCCATTTTTGAAAGAAGTGGATTCCCTGGCACTTGCAAATGTGCAGCTGCATCTGGAAAAGGCATATAAGAATTTTTTCAGGGATCCAAAGATTGGCTTTCCAAAATTCAAATCAAAACACAGGAGCCGAAAAAGTTATACGACAAATGTGGTCAATGGAAATATTCAGGTAGAAGATTATCGGATAAAACTTCCGAAGCTGAAGTGGATCCGTATGAAAAAACATCGTGATATTCCAGAAAAATATTGCCTGAAATCCGTAACAATAAGTATGGAACCATCCGGAAAGTATTATGCAAGTCTATTATATGAAAAATCTGACTGTGAAAACCAAGCAGAAGAATTTGATTATGAAGACGCAAAGATACTTGGAATTGATTATGCAATGCATGGAATGGCTGTGTTTTCTGAAGATATACAGAAGGAAAATGAAGGATATTTCAGAAAAAGTGAGGAGCGGCTGGCAAGGGAACAGAGAAAGTTATCCCATTGCGTGAAAGGAAGCAATAATTATTACCGACAGAAAAAACGTGTTGCATTATGTCATGAAAAAATCCGAAACCAGAGGAAAGATTTTCTGCATAAACTGAGTCATGAAATAGCAGAGGCATATGATGTTGTTGCAGTAGAAGATATTGACATGAAAGCAATGAGCCAGTGTATGCATTTTGGAAAAAGTGTCATGGATAACGGTTACGGAAAGTTTCGGGAATTGCTGGAATATAAGCTGACATGGAGAGGAAAGAAATTGGTACGTGTAGACCGTTTTTTCCCTTCCAGTAAAAAATGCTGTAAATGTGGCAATATAAAGAAAGAACTGAAACTTTCGGACAGAGTATATCTTTGTACATGTGGAAATCGGATAGACCGGGATCTGAATGCGGCAATCAATATACGTGAAGAAGCACGTCGTATGTTGTTAGCAGGATAGATGGGAAGTGTCTGTATCCAGACAATGAAAATATCCCATAACTGGGTAAAAATGAATCGCGGGGCACGCGAGGATAGCTTGTAGATACTTGGCTCAGTAGAGCCATTGAGCAAGAAGCCCCTCACTTCAAAATCTGTGATTTAAGTGGTGGGAGCATGTCACAATACAAACAAATTGTCTGGTGGTTGAAAAAAAGAAGGAATGATTCTATAATTTCAATTAGACGAAAAAGATTTTGTCAGGAGATAACAGGAGGAAAATGAAATGGCTTGTACAACAATACTGGTTGGAAAAAAGGCATCGTATGACGGTTCTACGATGATCGCAAGGAATGATGATTCACCGTCAGGCGCTTATATGCCGAAAAAATTTGTGGTGATTCATCCGGAAGATCAGCCGAAGGTATATGAATCAGTGATTTCGCATGTGAAAATAGAATTACCGGAGAATCCGATGCGTTATACCGCCATGCCGAACGCAGTCAAGGGGGAAGGAATCTGGGCGGCAAGCGGGGTGAATGAAGCACAGGTAGGAATGACGGCAACCGAAACGATCACATCCAATCCACGTGTGCTTGGAGCGGATCCGCTGGTTACATATCAGCCGAAGTCGGACGACCAGGAAGAAATTGCAGGTGGAATCGGGGAAGAGGACGTTGTTAGCAGGATAAATGGAAAGTGTCTGTATCCAGACAATGAAAATATTCCATAACTGGGTAAAATGAATCGCGGGGCACGCGAGGATAGCTTGTAGATACTTGGCTCAGTAGAGCCATTGAGCAAGAAGCCCTCACTTCAAAATCTGTGATTTAAGTGGTGGGAGCATGTCACAATACAAACAAATTGTCTGGTGGTTGAAAAAAAGAAGGAATGATTCTATAATTTCAATTAGACGAAAAAGATTTTGTCAGGAGATAACAGGAGGAAAATGAAATGGCTTGTACAACAATACTGGTTGGAAAAAAGGCATCGTATGACGGTTCTACGATGATCGCAAGGAATGATGATTCACCGTCAGGCGCTTATATGCCGAAAAAATTTGTGGTGATTCATCCGGAAGATCAGCCGAAGGTATATGAATCAGTGATTTCGCATGTGAAAATAGAATTACCGGAGAATCCGATGCGTTATACCGCCATGCCGAACGCAGTCAAGGGGGAAGGAATCTGGGCGGCAAGCGGGGTGAATGAAGCACAGGTAGGAATGACGGCAACCGAAACGATCACATCCAATCCACGTGTGCTTGGAGCGGATCCGCTGGTTACATATCAGCCGAAGTCGGACGACCAGGAAGAAATTGCAGGTGGAATCGGGGAAGAGGACATTGTATATATCGTGCTTCCTTATATCCACAGCGCAAGAGAAGGCGTGCAGAGACTTGGAAGTATTCTCGAGAAATACGGTACTTATGAGATGAATGGAATTGCATTCGAGGATGTAAATGAGATCTGGTGGCTGGAAACAATCGGCGGACATCACTGGATTGCCAGAAAAGTGCCGGATGAGGTTTATGTGGTGATGCCGAACCAGCTTGGAATGGATGAATTTGATCTGGAAGATGCACTTGGTGAGCAGAAAAATTATATGTGTTCTCCGGATATGAAGGAATTCATTGAGAAATATCATCTGAACCCGTCCATGGATGGAACCTTAAATCCAAGAGATGCTTTTGGAAGCCATGATGACTCGGATCATGTATACAATACACCGAGAGCCTGGTTTATGGAACGTTACCTGAATCCAAATTCATACAGCTGGGATGGACCGGATGCAGATTATACACCAGTATCCGATGATATTCCGTGGTGTATGGTTCCGGAAAAGAAGGTTACAGTAGAAGATGTAAAATATGTTCTGTCTTCACATTATCAGGGAACACCTTATGATCCGTATGGAGCTTACGGGGACAAATCAATGAATGGTGCTTATCGTTCCATTGGTATCAATCGAAATGATTTTATGTCTTTGATCCAGATGAGACCGGATCAGCCGGAAGATTCCCGCGCAATTGAATGGGTGGCATTTGCATCAAATGCATTTAATGTAATGGCTCCATTCTATGCAGATATTGATGAAACACCGGAATATTTTGCAAATACGACAGGGGAAGTTTCAACAGAGAACTTCTACTGGTCAAGCAGAATGATCGCTGCGATGGCAGATGCTTCTTATAAAAAGTCTATTTTCCATATTGAGCGTTACCAGGAACATGTGATGGCAAAGGCACATCAGATCATAAATCGGTATGATGACGATCTTACGAAAGAAAGTGATATAGCAAAGCGTATGCAGATCAAACGGGAAGCGAACCGGGAGATTGCGAAGATGGTGAAGAAGGAAACTTCGGATACATTGTCTAAGGTTTTGTACGAACTGAGCAATCAGATGAAGAATTCTTATGCGAGATCGGATGCATAAATAAAATACGAGTGGGAAATGAAGAGGGCAGAAAAATCATAAAATGATGTAAGTGTTAAAAATAAGAAAAAAGTTGATAAAAAAATAATTTTATAAACAGAAAGGTTTGAATTTTGTAGACTAAGGTATTATAATAGCGTAGGAAGTTGAAAACTTCTTAATCAAATTCAAACAAAAGGCAGGTGAACAGAATGGACAGTTGTGATAGTCATGGGCGAAGTATATACGCAGGATGGGAAAATGGCAGCAGTTCATTCTGTTTGTTCGTATAGCATTTCTTATCCTGTTTTCCCGTATTGACATTCATAATTGAATATTGGATGAAAGACAGAAATGTGGAGAATTTTAGACTTTGATTCTGCATGTTTTTGTGCTGGAAAAAGGATAAGGAGGGCGAAAGTTATGGAAAATACACAGGATTATCAGGACTACCAGGACTACAGAGCTGAGATCCTGGGCATTGTAAGAAGCAATGCCTCTCCGGGAATTATGAGAAACAAATTGGAAGACTACCATGAGAATGACCTTGCAGATGTATTCCCGGATCTCTCCGTTGCAGAGCGGCGGAAATTGTGCCGGATTCTGAATCTGGACATGCTTGCGGATATCTTCGAGTATATCGATGAAAAGCAGGCTGCTGAATATCTGGATGAGATGGATGTGCGGAAAGCAGCAGCAATTCTTTCCAGAATGGAAACAGATGCGGTTGTAGATGTACTGCGGATGATTCCAAAAGAAAAGAGAGCTCTTTTGCTAGAGCTGATGGATGATGAAGCTAGAAAGGATATGGCAGTTATTGCTGCATTCGATGATGAAGAGATCGGTTCAAGAATGACCACGAATTACATTGAGATCAGAGAGAATCTTACTGTAAAGCAGGCGATGACCGAACTTGTCGGTCAGGCAGCAAAAAATGACAATATTTCTACAATTTTTATGGTGACAGCGGATCACACCTTCTACGGTGCGATGGATCTGAAGGATCTGATCACGGCAAGACAGGATACACGTCTTGAGGATCTGATCGTGACATCATATCCATATGTATACGGTCATGAGCTGATTGATGACTGTATCGAAAAATTGAAAGATTATTCGGAAAATTCTATTCCGATCCTGGATAACGATAATAAACTTCTCGGTGTTATCACATCCCAGAGCATTGTAGATTTGGTCGATGATGAGATGGGTGAAGATTATGCGATGTTCGCTGGTCTGACTGCAGAAGAAGATTTGAAAGAGCCACTCAAAGAGAGCATGAAAAAACGTCTCCCTTGGCTGCTTGTTCTGCTGGCACTGGGAACAGTTGTATCTTCTGTTGTAGGTGTATTTGAGCAGGTAGTAAGCCAGCTGACGATCATTATGTGTTTCCAGTCACTGATCCTGGACATGGCAGGTAACGTCGGTACCCAGTCACTGGCGGTAACGATCCGTGTTCTGATGGATGAATCACTGACAGGAAAGCAGAAAGTAGAACTGGTATTCAAAGAGATGCGGATCGCATTTTCAAATGGTGCGATTCTTGGAATTTTGTCATTCCTCGTATTAGGACTTTATATTGCACTTTTCAAAGGAAAGACCTGGACATTTGCGTATGCGGTATCCGGCTGTATCGGTCTGTCTCTGATGGTGGCAATGGTAATTTCCGGTGCGGTGGGTACACTGATTCCTCTGTTCTTCAAGAAGATCAATATCGACCCGGCGGTAGCATCCGGACCACTTATTACGACCATCAACGACCTTGTTGCGGTTGTAGCTTACTATGGACTGTGTGGTATTCTTCTGATCGGAGTGCTTCATCTGGCGGGATAATTATAAAAGAGAGTAAAACGAAGTGCGTGTAGGATATAAATGCTTTTACTGAATAAAACGGTAAAGACAGTACAGTATCCCACATGCATTTCTTTTATAGAAAATAAAAATAAAATAAATAGATAGAAACTATAGGAATGATTATCTATAGAGAAAAACAATTTGAAAATTAAAATATCTGGTGCTAGAATGTAAAAAGCATATCGGAATAATATCAGAGATATGTTAAAGGGAGGAACATTATGAAAAAAATGAAAAAATTTGCAGCTCTTCTCCTTGCAGTATCAATGGCAGCAGGTATGGTAGCCTGTGGAAGCTCAGATAAAAAGGAAGAGACTACAAAAAAAGAAGAAACCAAGAAAGACGACAAAGAGACAAAGAAACTGGAAGGAACTCTGAAGGTTGTTACAACAGGTGATGCTTATCAGCCATTGTTTGATAAGTTTACAGAAGAAGTAGGACCGAAGGTAGAATTTATTTCCATGTCTTCTGGAGAAGTATTGTCAAAGCTCAAAGCAGAAGGTGGAACACCGGCAGCTGATCTGTGGTTCGGGGGCGGAATCGATGCATTTATGGATGCAAAAGATAATAACCTTCTTGAAAAGGTAGATTTTGATGCAGCAGATGATCTTGCACCGGAATATAAGGACAGTGATAATTACTGGTTCTCTAAAGGTGTTACAGTTGTAGGATTTATTGTTAACAATGATATCTTAAAAGAGAAAGGACTTGAAGCTCCAAAGTCCTGGGATGATCTTACAAAAGAAGAATATCAGGGTGAAGTTCTGATGTCTAATCCGGCTATTTCAGGAACAAACTACGCAGTAGTAAATGCACTTCTTCAGACAAAGGGAGAAGAAGAAGGCTGGAAATACTTTGAAGATCTGAATAAGAATGTAGATTATTACTCAAAACGTGGTTCTGATCCGAGCACTAAGACTGCAGCCGGTGAAGTTGGAATCGGTATTACTTATATTGATGGAACTTTAGATGAACTGAAAGAACAGGCAGATGTTGAAGTTGTATATCCGACAGATGGAATGCCATATGTTCCGGAAGGTGTTGCAGCATTTGCAAATGCAGAAAACACAGAAGCAGCAAAAGCATTTATCAAATGGTTCTTCTCAGATGATGAAAATATGAAGATGCTTGCAGAAATCGATCATAAAAATACTTGTTTATTAGTAAAACCAAGTATAGAAGGACTTGAACTCGATTTTGACCAGAGCAAACTGATGAAAGAAGATCTTTCACTTTTTGGAGCAGAAAGAACTACAATTCTTGATAAGTGGAATACTTTGATGGGAGATAAAGGTGAAGAATAGAAAACCTAGAGAAAAACGGGCATCATTTTATGATGCCCATTTTTATAATATTTTAGATTATTTTATATTAGCGGTAATGGTGGCGGGAGTTCTGCTTTTTATTTTATATCCGCTACTTTGTATGATAAGGCAGAGCTTTATTGGAGAAAATGGATTCTCAACAGAGGTATATAAAAGTATTTTCAGCAACAATCTGCTGCTTGTAAAAAACAGTGTATTTGTAGGTGTGTTATCGGCATTTTTCTCTACAATTTTCGGACTTTTTGTGGCAATCTGCGTATGGACAGCAGGAAAAAAACTGGGGAAATTTCTGGAATGTATTTTGCTGATCAGTATGGTTTCACCGCCTTTTATAGCTTCACTTGCTTATATCCAGCTATTCGGAAGAAATGGCCTGATCACAAAAGGAATTCTTGGGCTTTCCGTCAATCCATACGGATGGGTCGGTGTTGTCGTTATGCAGACGTTATTTTTTTCATCGCTGAATGCACTGATGATCATCGGAATGCTGCAAAAAACGGATATGTCGCTTGTAAGAGCCTCCTCTGATCTGGGAGCTCCGTCGGGATATACCTTGTGGAGAATCATTGTTCCTTTGCTAAGGCCGGTTTTACTCAGTTGTTTTTTACTTTCCTTTATTCGATCGATTGCGGATTTTGGTACGCCGGTGGTAATCGGAGGACGTTTTGAAACGGTTTCTACAGAGATTTATATGCAGGTGATCGGATATTCCAGACTGGATAAGAGTGCGGCACTTAATGTACTGCTTCTGATCCCGACGATTCTTGTTTTTATCCTGTACCGCTATCTAATGCAGAAAAATGAAAAAGTCATCAGCGGAAACAGTAATAAGACGGTAGAAGCGGGAGATACATTCCGGGTTCGTGGGCTGTCAGCAGTGATTGTATGGCTGGGCGCAGGTATCTTTTTTGTAATGATGGCGCTTGAATACGGATCCATTTTTCTAAACAGTTTCAGTAGAAATTTACGTGGGAAAATCACATTTACAACGATGTATCTGGACGCACTTCTGGAACGGAATATGGATACATTTATCCGAAGTGTGGAATATGCGCTTATTGTAGCAATAGTCGGCAGTCTAATCGGTATTTTACTTTCGTATTATATTGAAAGACGAAAGATAAAATTTGGCGGAGTACTGGACTTTATTATTACACTTCCGTATATGCTTCCGGGAAGTTGTTTTGGAATCGGATATATTCTGGCATTTAATCATGAACCGTTAAAACTTACCGGAACAGCGGTCATTGTTATCTTGAATATGATCTATAAACAGATGTCAATTACAACGAAGGCTTCGGCCTCCTCCCTTTTGCAGATCAGTACAGAGCTTGATGCAGCAGCGCGGGATCTTGGAGCGAATAAATTTCTGGTAATGAAAGATGTTATTCTTCCGAATGTAAAGCAGGCATTTGCAACGGGATTTATCAATAATTTTACAAGTGCGATGGTTACAGCAGGAGCAGTTATTTTCCTGGTGACACCGGGACAGAAGATTGCAGTATTTACATTATTTGATTGCATTAACACAGGTCGGTATGGAGAAGCATCTATGATTGCGACATTTATTATTGTGATCACAATTTCAGTAAATGTGCTGTTTTCGATAATTGTTGCATGGAAAGGGAAAAAGAAACGTGTATTTAGAACTGAAAAACATAAGTAAAAGTTTTGGTGAAAAAGAAGTAGTAAAAGATTTATCACTCTCCCTTCCAAAGGGAGAACTGTTGTGTCTTCTGGGAGCATCCGGCTGTGGAAAAACGACAACACTCAAAATGATAAGTGGATTTTTAAAAACAGATAAAGGGCAAATCCTGGTTGATGGCCAGGATATCACCACACTGGCTCCGGAGAAACGTCCGGTATCGACTGTTTTTCAGTCTTATGCATTATTTCCACATATGAGTGTTCTGGAAAATGTGATCTATGGTCTGAAGTTCCGTGGCATCCGAAAAAAAGAAGCCAGAGAAATGGGTATGGAATATCTGAAAATCGTAGATATGGAAGAATATGCCGGGGCATCGATCGGGGAAATTTCCGGAGGACAGCAGCAGAGAGTAGCACTGGTCAGATCTCTGATCACAAAACCGAAGGTGCTTCTTCTGGATGAACCGCTTAGTAATCTGGATGCGAAACTCCGGGTAAAAATGAGAGAAGAAATCCGTGAAATCCAGAAGAAATATGAAATTACAATGGTTTTTGTAACGCATGACCAGGAAGAGGCAATGGTACTTGGAGATCAGATCGCTATTATGGATCAGGGAAAGTTGGTTCAGATTGGAAAGCCGGAAGAAGTGTATCTGCATCCACAGAATGATTTTGCAAGAGATTTCCTTGGAATATCCAACCGTTTTACTGATATCCATGGAAATACAATATGCTGCAGACCGGAGGAACTGGAATTTGCAGCAGAAGGTTCTGTGAAAGGAATTGTAAGACAGGAAGAATTTCTTGGGTTTTACAGACAGTATTATGTTGAAACAATGAATCATGAACATATTATTGTACGGACAGACAGAAATATAAAAGTAGAAGCTGGCAAAGAAGTGCAACTTCGGGTGAAATAAAAAAGACACTGTGCAAGGTGACAATATCAGTTTGATATGCTACCCTGCATAGTGCCTTTTTTATTTTGAGGAATGACCGGTCAGACGTGCATCATCCCTGACATCACACAACCTCCTGCAGCACCGGCATTTTTCAGTTCGTGCAGTTGTGCTTCATCAATTTTGATTCCGCCAATGCCATAAACCGGAATCTGCACAGCTTGGCATACATTCTGCAGAAATGGAAGTCCCCGTGGCGGGAGCCCTTTCTTGCAGTCGGTAACATAAATATGTCCTGCTGTGAGATAGGAAGTTCCCAGCTTTTCTGCTTCGACTGCTTCAGAAACAGAATGGATGGAAGTTCCAACTGTATGAAAATCGGAAACCACTTTCGGATTTTCAAGCAAAAGTGGAAGTGGTAAATGTAGCCTGTCGCAGCCGAGTTCTCTCGCAACGGCTGGATAAAAATGCGGAATAAACGGAACTTTAAACTGTTCACAGATTTCCTTCACCTGCCGGGCAAGAGAAAAATATTCCTCTTCCGGCAGATCTTTTTCACGCAGGATCAGAGCTTTCGGATGCAGCTTGCAGACACGGGTAATCTGTTCTGTAAAAGGACGGGAACAGAGATGGCGGTTTGTTACGGCAATAAGATCTCTATACATAGATATAATCACTCATAACCGGCTGCATATTGTTGGAAAGAAGTGCCTGATAAACCTCATCTACGGAACGTCCGTCAGAAATCTCGAACTGGTCATCTCCCTTATCCTCAATATCATCCACATGGCTTCCGATTCCGGTGCTGACTCCGGCAGAGATTTTTGTTGCAGAAATCTGTACCAGATTGTCTCTTACACGCGCACATTCTCTTGTGGATACCGTAATGCTTGCAAATGGCATAAACAGACGATAAGCGCAGACTACCTGAAGGAGCTGTGGCTCATGGACGTCCATCGGATTGATCCGGTCGTTGTTGATGATCGGACGAAGTCTCGGACAGGAGAAGGCGATTTCGGCATGTGGGTATTTTCTCTGCAGGAGATAAGCATGGTATCCGGTTGCAAAGGCATCCTTGTGGAAATCATCAAGTCCGAGAAGTGCTCCGAATCCGACACCGCGCATGCCGCCCATCAGAGCACGTTCCTGGGCATTGACACGGTATGGGAAGATCCGTTTGTGTCCGGCAAGATGCAGGGTTTCATATTTGTCAGAATTGTAGGTCTCCTGGAATACGGTTACATAATCGGCACCGCACTCGTGGAGGAATGCGTATTCGTCCGAGTTGACCGGATAAATCTCAAGTCCGATGACTTTAAAATATTTACGGGCGATCTTGCAGGCATTTCCGATATATTCCACCGTGGATTTGCTGCGGCTTTCACCGGTCAGGATCAGGATCTCCTGAAGACCTGTTTTGGCGATGGCTGCCATTTCTTTTTCAATTTCTTCCTCATTTAACTGTGCACGGTTGATCTTGTTGTGGCAGTTGAAACCACAGTAAATACAATAGTTTTCGCAGTAGTTTGCAATGTAGATCGGAGTAAACATGTAGACGCTGTTTCCGAAATGTTTTCGTGTCTCTGCCTGTGCAGCCTGTGCGATCTCCTCAAGAAGAGGAAGTGCGGCAGGTGAGAGAAGTGCAGCGAAATCCTCCGGTGTACGGATGTCATGCGCAATGGCGCGTCTTACGTCAGCTTCGGTATATTTTTCATAATCATAAGCGTTCATGGCACTTATGACCTGATCCATTACGTCAGATCCGATATCTTCCATTCCCGGAAGGTAAGTCATATGATCAATGCGGTTTTTCTTCTGGTCTTCCAGAATTTCTTCACTTAAAATACTTTCGTTGATATGTGAATTTTCCATTTTGACTGCCTCCTAATTCTCTAAGAATCCTGTCAGAGGTGAGGATGCGCTTGCGCCTCTTTCGATGGTGCGTCCCAGTCCGGAAAGATAAGCACTGCGTCCGGCTTCAATGGCTTTTTTGAAAGCTTCTGCCATGGCAGGAACATTTCCTGCAGTTGCGATAGCAGTATTTGCCATGACAGCGGAAGCACCCATTTCCATGGCTTCACAAGCCTGGGAAGGGCGACCGATTCCGGCATCAACGATGATCGGCAGATCGATCTCATCAATCAGGATCTGGATGAAATCCTTTGTGCTGAGCCCTTTGTTGGAACCGATTGGAGAGCCGAGCGGCATAATGCAGGCAGCTCCGGCATCAGCAAGTGCTCTTGCAGCATTCAGATCCGGGTACATATACGGCATGACAACAAAGCCTTCTTTTGCAAGGATTTCTGTTGCTTTGATGGTTTCGTAGTTGTCCGGAAGCAGGTATTTGGAATCATGAACGACTTCAATCTTTACAAAGTCGCCGCATCCGACTTCACGGGAAAGTCTGGCGATACGGACTGCCTCCTCAGCATTACGTGCACCGGATGTATTTGGAAGCAGGGTTACATTGTCCGGAATATAGTCCAGGATATTTGCAAGACCGCCTTCATTTGCGCGACGCAGGGCAAGTGTGATGATCTGAGCTTCTGCTTTTTCGATACAGGCTTTTACAAGATCCAGAGAAAATTTACCGGATCCGAGAATAAAACGGGAAGTGAATTCATGACCTCCCAGGATAAATTTATCTTCATTTGTACTCATAATAAAGTTCCTTCTTTCTTATATTTTTAAATTTCTTCTTCACCGAGGATCAGCCGCGTGATCATGTTGGCTTCATGTGCGGCACAGATGGCAACACGCGGCGCCATCAGTCCATGACCGTAAGTTGGTGCTGTCACGCCATCACCACACAGATAAAAGTTTTTCATGATCCGTTTTGTGATAATGGTATTGCTGCTTCCATAGCCGGCCATTCCGGTTGCGGATACGAGCTTTTTCTCTGGGAAATGTTCCAGAATTCCATTGACCAGCATTGCTTTGGCTTCCGGATTATCAAAAGCTTCGCAGACAATTGTGGCATCTGCAAATAATTCCTGCAGATTATCGTCCGTAACTTTTACACAGTCTGTGCGGATATCCAGATACGGATTGATCTTCAGAAGCAGGGATTTCAGGGCATCGGTCTTGTACATTCCGATATGCTCCATGAAATATTGCTGGCGGTTCAGATTGGTAATGTCAACTACGTCAAAATCAATCAGGTGAAGATGACCGACACCGATCCGTGCAAGCGCATAAGCAACATTAGAGCCAAGGCCGCCAAGCCCTGCGATCGCTACATTTCCTGCTGAGAGAAGCTTCTGCGTCTCCGGTGAATGTCGCTCGTCAAGGGCGGTGTAGATTTCTTCTTTTGTAAGTGTATGATACATGATTTCTTAGCCTCCTCCTACAAAACTCACAACCTCCAGACGGTCCCCGTCTTTGAGCATGGTGTCAGAATAGCTGTATTTTGGTAAAATATCACCATTCATTTCAACGGCGATCCGTTTGATCTGATAATTGTTTTGTTCCAGATAATCCGCAACACTGAGCGGTCCGGTCAGAGTAACTTCTTTACCATTAACTGTAATCATGGAAAAACCTCCTTTCAAAACGGAAAAGTTCTTAAAAATGAAAAAAGAGTACACAAAGAATTACACCCGTGGTGGTGTACCCCTTCATGAACTCTCGCCCAATCTCAACTTTACCTTATTCATTTTCGTGTAAACCCTGGTTGAATGTGGAATTTCATGATGTTGGGGTCAAAAGGTATTTTGACCCCTTTGATACCAGATTGCTACGTGCTTTGCACTCTCGCAATCCTCAAAAACATTCGTAATCCGCTCATTTTTCTTTGAAAAATGGCTACTTACTCATGTTTTTGGCGGGTCAAGAGGTCAAAAATCCTCTTGCAAGCAAGCTTGCATCAGCTTTCTGACCTTTTGACCCTGGTATCATTTCATATTATTATAAGAAATCCTGTTTCTCAAATACCATCAGAGTATGCTGATGGTATTTGACGCCGTATATCAAAAAAAGAGAGATACCAATGTATCTCCCGTTATCATCAAAATATACGTTCCTACGTTGGCATTATCCAAATCAGGTATATGGGTCGAAGTTCTGAACTTCCTCTCAGCCTGTCAAACAAGCTCCCCGTTTCATTTACAAAATTCAGTATAGTTCGGTTGGGAAAAAATGTCAATATCAATATAAAAATATATCCGGTCATATTCTGGAGTCTCATATTCTGGAGTCAGATGCAGGTGTCACGGACAAATTGTATATTACAGGAATGCTTTCGCGAAGCGGTCATATGTTTTTGTAACGCGGAGTATGGAAAAATGCACAAAAAACAGAGCATACTCTAAAAAAATAGTGTAAACGTGCCGAAAATGCCGAAAATCCATTGACAAACGCCCTTTAAAGGGGTAAAACACCACTATGGCAATTTGATAAAAGCTTATCAAATTAAAATACTATATAAAACAATTTTTACTGGAAGAGAGAAAGAGAGGGATAAGTATGAATACATTAGTTATTGTACTGATCGCAGCCGTTTTACTTTGCTGTGCATATGTATTCTACGGACGCTGGCTTGCTAACAAATGGGGAATCGATCCAAAGGCAGAGACACCAGCAAAGAAATTCGCAGATGGAAAGGATTACGTTCCGACAGACGGCTGGACAGTATTCAGTCATCAGTTTTCGTCAATCGCAGGTGCAGGTCCTGTTACCGGCGCCATTCAGGCAGCTGTATTTGGATGGCTTCCTGTTTTACTGTGGGTACTGATCGGAGGCATTTTCTTCGGTGCGGTAACAGATTTCGGAGCTTTATATGCGAGTGTAAAAAATGACGGAAAGTCTATGGGACTTCTGATCGAGAAATACATTGGTAAATTCGGTAGAAAATTATTCTTGTTGTTCTGTTGGCTGTTCACACTTCTTGTTATCGCAGCATTTGCAGATATGGTTGCAGGTACATTCAATGCGTATACAGAAGTCGACGGAGCTTTAAAACTTGCAGATGCAGCAAAGACAAACGGAGCTGCAGGAACTATTTCCCTTTTATTCATTGCATTTGCAATGGTATTTGGTCTGGTGCAGAAAAAATTCCAGTTCCGCGGATGGAAAGAAACAGTTCTTGGTCTTGTACTTACAGTAGCAGCGCTTGCTCTTGGTATGCTTGCACCGATCACAGCAGGTAAAGATACTTGGACTTATATCACATTTGTATATATCTTCTTTGCAGCAGTACTTCCGATGTGGCTTTTAAAACAGCCTCGTGATGCAATGACGACTTATATGTTCATCGGAATGATCGCCGGAGCAGCACTTGGACTTTTAGTTGCACATCCGACAATGAACCTTCCTGTATTTACAGGATTCCACAACGACACATTAGGAGATATGTTCCCAATCCTGTTCGTTACGGTAGCTTGTGGTGCCGTTTCCGGATTCCACAGCCTGGTTTCATCCGGTACTTCCTCAAAGACAGTATCCAATGAAAAAGATATGCTGAAGGTTGGATATGGAGCCATGGTTCTGGAAAGTCTTCTTGCAGTCCTCGCACTTTGTGTAGCTGGTGCAGCTGCAGCAGCAGACGGAACACCGGCAGCAGGAACACCATTCCAGGTATTCTCAAGCGGTGTTGCAGGATTCTTTGAAATGTTCGGAGTTCCGGTTTATGTAGCACAGTGCTTCATGACCATGTGCGTATCTGCACTTGCACTTACCAGTCTGGATGCAGTAGCACGTATCGGACGTATGAGTTTCCAGGAACTCTTCAGTGTAGATGATATGGAACATGCAGAAGGATGGAGAAAATTCCTTTGCAATACCTACTTCTCAACAATCCTTACACTTGTATGTGCCTATGTTCTGACACGAATTGGATATGCAAATATCTGGCCATTGTTCGGATCAGCCAACCAGCTGCTTTCCGCTCTGGTACTTGTAACACTTTGCGTATTCCTGAAAGTGACAGGAAGAAGCAACAAAATGCTTTTCCCACCGCTTATTATCATGCTTTGCGTAACAGGAACCGCACTGATAGAAAGAACAATCGGTCTTGTAAAAGCTTACCAGGCCGGCTCAGCAGTATTCCTTGTAGAAGGACTTCAGCTGATCATCGCAGTTCTGCTGATGGCACTCGGACTTGTTATTGTGATCAATTCTCTGAAGGCTTACTTTGGAGCTAAGAAAGAGTCTGAAGCTTAGGATTTATAAAATATGACGAAAAGGGATGGCTTGTCAAAATGATGGGCTGTCTCTTTTTTTGATTGACTTTTTTTAAAATTTGCCCTGAAATACTTAGGAAACAATCGGGATCAGCGGTGCACAGGGGAATATTTTAAATTATATTTTAGTAGAATCTCAGAACAGATCTGTCTATCAGAAGGATATTGAACAGGAATTCGGACTTCGTCCTTCCACGGCAACCGAAGCACTGAAATCGCTGAAGAAAAATGAACTGATGGGAAGTATGAAGGTGTCAAACGTCATTGCGAAGATGGCAATACCAAGCGTGATCAGCAGTCCGGTCAAGTACGGAGATGCACTTCCTGCAAATATAACGTGCAAAGTGGAAAGAATCATTGCGGACACGCATATAATAGTCAGGTACAGGAAATAATTCATCTGAATAAATGTAAGAAAGAGAGGCTGTTTATGGAAGAGCGAGATGATCTGGAACAGATGGCATTTATACAGAAGTGGAATGACGGAAAGGCAGAACGGGAGAAAAAGCGAGAGCAGATGTGGAACGGGATTCTGGAGAAGGCTGGGATAAAGAAAGAAGAAAAGTAAAAAGGAAAATGATTTTTTAGAAAAAATGAAAAGAACTCAAATAGGAACTCAAAAATTAAGTTTCTGTTTGAGTTCTTTATTTGAGTTCCTTTAAGAAACTAAAAAAATATGCTATTATCTTAAAAGTAGAGAGAAGGAAGTAAAATTACAGCAGAAAATTTTTGAAGAACTAAAAAATCAAAGGGGAAGATTAGCGATGGTAAAAATAGATTTAATCACTGGCTTTTTAGGTTCCGGCAAGACAACGTTTATTAAAAAATATGCAAAATATCTTCTGGATAAAGGAATGAACATTGGCATCCTTGAGAATGATTTTGGTGCGGTAAATGTAGATATGCTTCTTTTGCAGGACCTGATGGGAGATAACTGTGAGCTTGAAATGATTTCCGGTGGGTGTGACAAAGAGACGCACAGGCGGCGTTTCCGGACGAAGTTGATCGCAATGGGAATGTGCGGATATGACAGAGTAATTGTTGAGCCATCCGGGATTTATGATGTAGACGAATTTTTTGACGTTCTTCACGATGAACCACTGGATAAGTGGTATGAGATTGGCAATGTGATTACGATCGTTGACGCAAAACTGGAGTCGGAATTGTCAGAAGAAGCAGACTATCTGCTTGCGTCCGAGGCTGCAAATGCAGGAAGCATCATCTTCAGCAGGGCAGAAGAAGCAACAAAAGAACAGATTGAAAATACAATTGAACATTTGAACAGAGCGCTTGAACAGGTTCAGTGCAAGCGAAGGCTGGATCGGGAAATCATGAGAAAAGATGGAGCAGAGCTTTCGGAAGAGGATTTTGATAAGATCTTAAAGAGCGGTTATGTTGCAGAAAATTATCGGAAGATGGAGCTGGATGAGAAAAAAGGTTTTGATTCGTTGTATTTTATGGAATTGAAAATTTCTGCAGATGAATTGAAGATGCAGGTTGCGAAGATGATGCAGGATCCGGAATGTGGCGGTATTTTCCGGGTGAAGGGATTCGTGAAAGATGATGCAGGAAGCTGGATGCAGCTGAATGCAACCGGTCATGAGATCAGTATGAAGCCGATCGGAGACGGGCAGGAGGTTGTGATCGTGATTGGGGAGCAGTTGAAGGAAGATTGCATACGGAAGTATCTGGAGAATTAGAAAATGTAAAAGAGCACATCAAAAGCGATGTGATCCGGTCAGTATGCTGAAAACAGTTTTGTTTGTGTAATACAGCTGTTATTGTATCCATAAGCAACAGGACGCATGAAAAAACTTTCGTTTTTTCATGCGTCCTGTTAATTTATTGTTTTTGGTAAATGATATGTTTTATACGACCGCCATCCATAATGATGGTATCATTTTCAGCTTTTACATACATTACAAGATTTGCATCCATTCGGAAGATAATACTTCCTGATGTTGATTGGTAAAGTGTTGTTTTCCCATGACGACGCATATGGATTTCGCAGGTATTTTCAACTTTCACTAATTTCATGAAGGAATCGGTTTCGTCGTTGTAATAGATTCCTTCTTGGAAAAGTGCCGGATCTGCAGGCTTGGCAGGGGTCAATGTAAGTACACGGGCAGGAAGTCGATAAAGGATTTCCTTATCTGTGAAGTAGATCTTTTCGTCTAATGAACCAATGCGATAACCGCCATCCTCTTCTTTTACCAGTTCTGTGCGGCACCATTCTCTTTGCATATAGAAGGTACCGTTTTGCTCTGCAATATCAACAAACATTGGATCATCCGGAAGTGCTGTCAGGAATACACCGCTGCGAGCAGGTGCATTTTCATGTTCCGGCACGGCTGGTTCGGTACAATCCGGTAATCCGAGTACGATGCAGGCGGCTTTATCGGCAAGCTTAGACATTGCGTAAGTTGTGGTGTTACTGATCAGTACAAGCTCCAGTTCTTTTTCCGGAATGCAAATAATTTCACCACGGTATGCAGCATCGGCACCGCCATGACCGAATACATCCAGACCATGAAGCTTATGGGTGATCAGTCCGCCGCAGTATTCAGCCGTTTTGCCATTGCTGAGAAGGACAGGTTTCTTCATAAGCTCGATAATTTCAGGATCGATCACATTTGGATGAATGTACTCATCTAATACTTTGCAGAGATCGGAAGCACAGGTATTTACAGAGGTTGGTCCGTAAAGTGCATAGTTCAGTGGATTGTAGTAGAATGTATCATCACCTTCGTCCTGGTAAGAGTAAGTAAGATCCGGAACAATCTGTGTAAAGCTTTCACGGACAAAAGAATGTGTCATTCCGAGTGGAGTGAAAATACGTTCTTTTACAAATTGTGGGAAGCTCATTTGCGACAGCTTTTCAACGATAAGTGCCAATAAATGGAAACCGGTGTTACTGTATAAATACTGTGACTGCGGTTCAAAGTTCAACGATTTCTGAAGAGATATCGTTGTATTGATATCATCCATGTCAATCTGATCGTTGATCTTGATACCGCGTAAAAATAAGAGTTCCCATTGGTCGCGAAGTCCGCTGACATTATTCATCATCTGGCGGATCGTAATCGGTGTTTCAATGTTGATATATTCATTTAAATATTTCCTGATGTCGTCTTCTAAATCCAGCTTTCCTTCTTTCCAGAGAAGAAGAATAGACATAACGGTAAATTCTTTGGAAATCGATGCGACATGGAAAATACTTTCTTTATGGATTTTTAATTTATTTTCAAGATTTCCATATCCAAAACATTTTTCGTAAAGAGTTTTACCGTGCTGGCGAATCAATACCTGAGCGCCAGGGCAAAGACCGCGATCCCACATACGGAAAAGCTGATCTAATTGTTCTGTCATATTTGAATTCATTACAAAAATACTCCTTCTGATAAATTATTTTTTTAGAATTTTTTCGAATGCATAAAGCCAGTTTTTGCCTGAAAGCAGAGAAATCCGTTCATCTGAATAATTATGTTCTTTCATATCCAGCACTCCATTTTTGCGGCGTACAGCGGCATCAGTTAGCAAATCAAAATGTGCATCAATAATATATTTCATAATCGTGTTTTCCTTAATAAACTAATTGTGAAAAGTAAACTATTATAGTCGCTTCTTCATTTGATGTATTCAGGTAGTTATGTAAACAATTTTTAGGGATATAGAAACTGTCGCCCTCGTAGATCATATAAGTGCTGTTATCGATGCGGAGTTCTAATTCCCCTTTGAGGAGCAGGAGACTTTCGTCGTAATTACCATGTGAAATCATTTTCTCAGTCACCCAGGTGTTAGGCTTTAATCTCACGATGAGTCCGGTCATTTGTGCTTCTTGTGCGTTTGGAAGTTTAGAAGGTGTAAAGATAGAGTAGGAAACATCGATTTCCGGAATTTTCATTGGAATTCGGTTCTCTTTTCTCATCAAATAAGATTCTTTTGATTTCTTTCCTTCTTCAGATGACTTGGCAGAGAGTTCGGAGTCATCCATGATCAACCATACTTCTGAACAATTTAAGCAGGCTGCAATTTTTCTAAGTGCTACGAGTGAAGGAGATTTTAAATCTCTTTCAATTTGTGATATATGACCTATTGTGTATCCGGTAGCTTCAGCTACCTCTTTGAGCGTGAGCCCTCTTCTCTTTCGCATTTCGCGAATTCGGCTTCCATACATGGTTCCGCTCCTCCTTTCGCAATTCAAGTATAAAAACTAGTGGTTTTTGATTGCTTTTTCAAAGAAAAATTGATTGAATAACGTCCGTTTTCATCACAATCTAATTGATGATCAATGATAACACGTCCATTTTCTTTGATCGAAGAGTAGAATGGATGATAGGCAGGTGTTTAGTTAGATGTTCCTGCAAGACCGGTAATTGCAGAGATACCACATTCTAATTCATGCATATCATCGCATATGATTTCTACTTCTGTACCGCTTAAGCGTTTCATGCGAGGGATTTGTGCAACAGTGTCTGCCATTGCTGTTGATTTAAATTCAAATCCCAGCTTGATCGGAGTCGCAACTTCGTATAAAGGAATTTTGCTTAAATCGGAATCAAGAACTTCTTTTACTGCAGAAATCGTATTTTCTCTGAGAACTTTTTGTGGTGGGAATTTTGCAGCATAGCGTGACAAAGCTTCTTTTGTTGTTACGAATTTTACCCATGGCATCATTTCTTTCTCTATAAGCTGTTTGCGAAGGCCGGAATCACCGATGATAAGACCGACCGGAACCTTATAAGAAGCAGCAAGTGCTGCGTTCGTTGTACTTTCGTTCATATAGGCTCCGTTAATCTTAAGGCTGGAAACAACTCTTCCGTAGAAGCTGTGATCCATATTGGCGAAATCTTCTCCCGGACCGGCATGATATCCGGCCAGAAATACAACATCGTAGGTTTCATCCAGGCAAGACATCATGTACTGTCTTCTTGGAGAACCGCTTACTAAGCTGATACGTTCATCCATCTGGCAAAGTTCATCATAAGAAAGGTTCGTTCCGCTTCCGTGAGAATCAGAAATGGTGATTTCCCCGATTTCATCATTTCTGGAGGAAGCATGAATTCCTTCGATGATCCAGCGTACCTGATTGTGTAAAGCGCGGCGGAAGGAAGGAACCTCATCACGTTCCTGAGATGGAGAAGTGATACCTGCCATTCCTTCCATGTCTACAGAAATGTAGATTTTTAGTGCTTTTTTCATAAGAAAATCCTCCTTTATGTAACTTATTTGTTTTCTTATAGAAAAACAAAACATACAGTTGTTAAAATATTATAAAGTAATAAAGTAAATGTGTCAATGTTTTGACATAATATACAAAATAAATTATACTGACAGTAATAATTATACTGTGAGTAAAAAACACAGAGAAAATCTTTTTCGTAAAACGAAACTTAAAAAAAGGATGTAAAGGAGGACGGAAAAACATATACATTCCATTTGAGAAAAGATGCAAAATGGTCAGACGGAAGTCCGGTGACAGCAAAAGATTTCGAATATTCCCAGAGAAGAACCGATTGGGTGTAAATTTGCATCCAGATGTCCATATGCTACCAACGCTGTCATGAAGAAAGACCAATCTTCAGAAATGTTGGAAATGAACATTATGTAGCCTGTCATCTGGTAGAATAATGCATTTAACTTTGCTACAATGGAAGTAGCATTGAAGCAGTCAATAATCTGAATATCTGATTAGAGGAGAAAAAGAAAATGCATGAATTAACACAATTAATTAAAGAGGATATGCGTCCGGCTCTTGGGGTAACAGAGCCGGGAGCGATCGCGTATGCGGTTTCAAAGGCAAAATCTTATGTTCCGGGAGAACTGGAACAGGTTACGCTTTTACTAAATAGTGGAATGTATAAAAATGCATATACATGTGGTATTCCGAACAGTCATTTTTACGGAAATGAATACGCAGCAGCTTTAGGGGCGGTAGCAGGAAAACCGGAAAAAGAGCTGGAGAGCCTTGCTAATGTAACAGAAGCCGACAATGTGGCAGCAGAGCAATTGGTAAAAGACGGAAAAATCGTTGTGAAAATGAGCGAGATTACGAGTCGTATTTTTATCGAAGCCCGCGTAAAGACAACAGGCGGAGAGGCTATGGTTCGGATCCGCGATGCACATACAAATATTGTTCGTATTGAGGCAAATGGAGAGGTGCTTCTTGAGAAGGAAGAAGCTTCTGTGGAAGGTGGACACGAAGAAAAACCATTGATCCACAATTATACATTAAAACAGATTTACGAATACGCAAAAGAAGTTCCGGCAGAGGAAATTGAATTTATCAAGGCTGCCTATGAGATGAACTATGCTCTTTTTGAAGAAGGAATCCAGAACCCGAGAACAACCTATGCACGGTATCTGCTTGAGAAAAATGGCGGAAAGATTATTTCGGATAATGAGTTAAAGACTGCATCTTTACTTTGCAATGCAGCAATTGAGGCCCGTGTGATCGGACTTGACAGACCAGCCATGAGCATTACCGGTTCCGGGGCACATGGAATCATTGCAACCATGCCTCTTTACGGTGTTTGCAAGATCCGCGGATTAAGCGATGAAACCTTATATCGTGCCACTGCATTAAGCTATCTCATCTGCATGTATATCAAAGAATATTCCGGTAAGCTTTCTGCTTTCTGTGGCTGCGGCATTGCTGCCGGTACAGGAATGGCCTGTGCGTTGGTTTTCCTTCATGGAGGTGATGAGCATGCCATGGCGAGAACGATCAACAACATGTCCAGCAGTATTACGGGTATGATCTGTCACGGCGGAAACAAAGGATGTACGATGAAAGGTGTTGTGGCAGTGAACGCTGCATTCCAATCAGCAGACTTTGCGATGCATGATATTTTTATTGATGATATTCATGGAATCAATGGTTTTACACCAGAAGATACGATGCGGCATATGGGAGAAATCGCTTCGCCAGGCATGATTGGAACTGAGAAGACAATCGTGGATATTCTGCAGGAAAAAGGAGAATAGAAGATAGAAAAAGAAAAAGTCTTTGAATTGATTTAAAACATCAGTTCGAAGGCTTTTTTGTGTAAAAAAGAAAACAGATACATATTTCACTGTGCAAAACATTGTTTAGTAAAATTGTAAATTGTATAACATGTTGGAAAAAAGTTTCGTTTTCAAAGAGTATTGCAATGAAATGCACAAAATGATAAGCTTGGAATGTACAAAACGAGTTTACTAAAGACTTTAGATAAAGCAGGTATGAAAAATCGACTTGTTAGTTTGATTTTGCAAAAGAATAATCAGGAAAAAGAAAGATACATAGAGGTCGCTGAAAGAATAGCACGTGAGAAGGATTATGGTCTTGTTATTGGATATGAAAAAGAATGGTAGTATATTATAGAATTGTATAGTAATAGAAAGGAGCAATCAAACCATGGATTTCAAATACTGCAAACTGGAAATTTTCATTCCGGAAACGCACTTGCCTGCATTACAAAGAGCTCTGCAGGAAGTAGATGCAGGACATATCGGTAACTACGATTCCTGTATGTCAACGAGCGAGGTAACCGGGTATTGGCGTCCGCTTGAAGGATGTAATCCGTATATAGGAAACACAGGTGAGATCAGTAAAGAGCCTGAAGTGAAAGTGGAGGTAACAGTGTTTACCGAAGCGATTGACAAGACAATTGAAGCAGTCAAAAAGGTTCATCCGTATGAAGAACCGGTGATCAATGCGATTCCGATTTTGCGGACTTCATTCTAAGTTTTTGTTTTAACAATATTGTCAATAAGGTAACGAAAAAGTTGCATAAAGAAAAACAGTTTAAATTAAATAACAGCTCTGTTTATGACATGAAAATTGTAGAAATTATACAAAAAGTATATTTTTTAAAAAAATAATTGAAAAAATTTATGCAATATGATATAGTGAAGCCAGTTGAGGAAGTAATTGAATTGAAGAGAGATGCCGTGACAGGAGAGCGAATGTAAGAGAGACAGCCGGAAGGCTGTTGGTAGGCAACGCTCTTTTTTTGTACTCTAAAAGCGGCAAAAGGGTGATATGATGAGCAGATTTTTTTATGAAGCAGTAGAAGAAAATCCGATCATTGCGGCAGTAAAGAACATGGATGATTTAAAAATCTGTTGTTCTTTGGAAGATATCCGGGTTGTGTTTATTTTATTTGGAGATGTCTGTTCGATCCGTGAGATCGTCCAACAAATAAAAGATTCCGGGAAGGTTGCGATGGTTCATGTAGACCTGATAAGCGGTCTTAGCAGTAAGGAAATTGTCGTAGATTTTATTCGGAAAAATACAGAAGCAGATGGAATAATTTCCACAAAAGCCGCATTGATTAAAAGGGGGAAGGAACTTAAGATGTTCACAGTCCTAAGGTATTTTCTTCTGGATTCAATGGCATATGAGAATATCAGGCAGCAACAACATGCCGTGAAGCCCGATTATATCGAAGTACTTCCGGGTGTGATGCCGAAGGTGATCGGAAAAGTCTGTAAAATGTCAAAGACACCGATCATTGCAGGTGGTCTGATCTCGGACAAAGAATCTGTGATGGCGGCACTTTCAGCTGGAGCGATCGCAGTTTCATCTACGAATCATGAAGTCTGGAAAATGTAAAACAAAAGTAACAGAAGATATTTAAACAAAGTACAGGTATTTGAGGATGAGTAAGTAGCGAAGCGGCATAGAATATCCGCTTTACTATAAAACATGCAAAGCAGCGATTTTTATTAAAGGAGGAAAAAGAGTATGGCTAAGTATGTAATGGCACTGGACGCAGGAACAACAAGTAACAGATGTATCCTGTTCAATGAAAAAGGAGAAATGTGCAGCGTTGCACAGAGGGAATTCACACAGTATTTCCCGAAACCGGGCTGGGTTGAACATGATGCAGATGAGATCTGGGCAAGTATGCTTGGTGTAGCCGTTGAAGCAATGAACATGATTGGGGCAGAAGCAGAGGACATTGCAGCAATCGGTATTACAAACCAGAGAGAGACAACCATCGTCTGGGACAAAGAGACAGGAGAGCCGATCCATCATGCAATCGTATGGCAGTGCCGCAGAACTTCTGAGTATTGTGACAGTCTGAAGGAAAAAGGACTTACCGATAAATTCAGAGAAAAAACAGGACTTGTTATCGACGCGTATTTTTCAGGGACAAAGGTAAAATGGCTTCTTGATAATGTGCCGGGAGCAAGAGAGAGAGCAGAAAAGGGAGAATTATTATTCGGTACAGTTGAGACATGGCTGATCTGGAAACTGACAAAAGGTGCAGTTCATGTAACTGATTATTCAAATGCTTCCCGCACGATGCTGTTCAATATCAATACGCTTGAATGGGATGATGAGATTCTTGCAGAGCTGAACATTCCAAAATGCATGCTTCCGGAACCAAAACCGTCAAGCTGTGTATATGGAGAAGCAGATCCTTCTTACCTCGGTGGACCGATTCCGATCGCAGGAGCAGCAGGAGACCAGCAGTCTGCACTGTTTGGACAGACATGCTTCAATGCAGGCGAAGCAAAGAATACATATGGAACCGGATGTTTCATGCTGATGAATACCGGTGAGAAACCGATCTTCTCAAAGAACGGACTGGTAACAACCATCGCATGGGGACTGGATGGAAAAGTAAATTATGCACTGGAAGGTTCAATTTTCGTGGCAGGAGCTGCAATTCAGTGGCTGAGAGATGAACTTCGTATTATTGATTCCGCACCGGATTCAGAATACATGGCTAAGAAAGTAAAAGATACAAACGGATGCTATGTAGTACCTGCATTTACCGGACTTGGAGCACCGCACTGGGATCAGTATGCAAGAGGAACGATCGTAGGAATTACACGTGGCGTTAATAAATATCACATTATCCGTGCAACTCTGGAATCCCTTGCTTATCAGGTAAATGATGTTCTGGAAGCAATGAAGGCTGACTCTGGAATTGAACTTGCAGCACTTAAGGTTGACGGTGGAGCAAGTGCAAATGATTTCCTGATGCAGACACAGTCTGACATCATCAATGCACCGGTTAACCGTCCGCAGTGTGTAGAGACAACCGCAATGGGAGCTGCTTATCTTGCAGGTCTTGCAGTTGGATACTGGGCAAGTAAAGAGGATGTTATTAAGAACTGGGCAATTGATAAGACATTCGAGCCAAAGATTGCAGATGAAGAAAGAGAAAAACGGATCAAAGGCTGGAATAAGGCTGTCAAATATGCTTACGGATGGGCAAAGGAAGATTAGATTTTGACAGTAAAAAGGAAATGAAAACAGAACATTGAATAGGGAAAAGGGGGACTTATTATGTTACCTTATATAGCAGAGTTTCTTGGAACAATGATACTTATTATTCTTGGAGATGGAGTAGTAGCAAATGTGAACCTTAACAAATCCGGTATGAAAGGTGCCGGCGCGGTTCAGATTACATTTGCCTGGGGTCTTGCAGTTCTGCTTCCGGCATTTATTTTCGGAGAGGCTTCAGGAGCTTCCTTTAATCCGGCACTTACAATCGCGCTTGCAGTGGACGGAAGTTTTGCATGGTCGATGGTTCCTGGATATATCATCGCCCAGATCGCTGGAGCATTCGTAGGCGGCTGTATCGTTTATTTACTTTTCAAAGGACAGTTTGATGCCACAGAAGACCAGGGAACAAAGCTTGGTGTATTCTGTACAGGACCTTCGATTGCAAACACAGGACTGAATATTTTCAGTGAGGCAGTTGGAACATTTATCCTTGTATTTGCGATCAAGGGAATTGGAAACGTGACAGGACTTTCCACAGGCGTTGACAAATTATTTGTATTTGGAATTATCGTATCAGTAGGTATGTCACTTGGCGGACTGACCGGTTATGCAATCAACCCGGCAAGAGATCTTGGACCAAGACTTGCACACGCAGTACTTCCAATTAAAGGAAAAGGTGATTCAAACTTCGGATACGGTCTGGTTGTACCGATCATCGGACCAATCATCGGAGCAATCGCAGCAGTATTACTGTATGGGGCAATTCCGTGGTAAAAGTTCAGAATTGAAAATGGTAATGGCATGAGATGAGAGAGCCTGACAGGATAACCGCATAAAGGAAATGCGTTTACTTGGCAGGCTCTTTTTCATAATCAGGAAGTTCAGGAAGAAAAAACAGTTATTAAGGAGTGATCTGGGAATGTATGATGTAATAATTATCGGGGCTGGAGTATCCGGTGCGGCAACAGCAAGAGAACTGTCACGTTATAAAGTGAAGGCATGTGTAATCGAAAAAGAAGAGGATGTATGCTGTGGTACCTCCAAGGCAAACAGTGCAATTGTCCATGCCGGTTATGATGCGGCAGAAGGATCGCTGATGGCAAAACTGAATGTCAGGGGAAATCAGATGATGGAACAGCTTTCAAAGGATCTGGATTTCCCATTTAAGAAAAATGGCTCGCTGGTTGTATGTCTGCATGAAGAGGATATGCCGAATCTTCAGGCACTGTATGACCGAGGCGTTGCAAATGGTGTTAAGGAGTTAAGAATTCTTAACCGTGAGGAATTGAAAGAAATGGAACCGAATATTTCCGATCAGGCGTATGCCGCACTTTATGCACCGACAGCCGGAATTGTATGTCCGTTTAATCTGAACATTGCAATGGCTGAGAATGCAAATGTAAATGGTGTGGAGTTCAAATTTGATACGGAAGTTACGGATCTTAAACCAATAGATGAGGGATGGGAAATCCATACAAATAATGGGGTTTTCCAGACAAGGTACGTGGTAAATGCAGCCGGAGTCTATGCAGACAAGCTTCATAATATGGTAAGTGAGAAGAAGATCCATATTACCCCTAGAAGAGGAGATTACTGTCTGCTTGATAAGAGTGCGGGAAGTCATGTGAGCAAAACGATTTTTGCACTTCCGGGAAAATATGGAAAAGGCATTCTGGTTGCACCGACGGTTCACGGTAATCTGATTCTTGGACCAACGGCAATCGATATCGAAGATAAAGAAGGAACCAATACGACAAGAGAAGGACTGGATCAGGTGATCGAAAGAGCAGAGATGAATGTGAAAAATATTCCGCTCCGTCAGGTGATTACTTCATTTGCCGGACTTCGTGCACATGAGGACGGACATGAGTTCCTGATCGGGGAAGTGGAGGATGCAAAAGGATTTATCGACTGTGCCGGTATTGAATCACCGGGACTTACCAGTGCACCGGCAATCGGAGAAATGGTGGCACAGATCCTGAAAGAGAAAATGAATCTGGAAGAAAAAGAAGATTTTATCGCAACAAGAAAGGGCGTTCTGGATCCGAATACACTCAGCAAGGAAGCAAGGATGGAACTGATCAAAGAGAAGCCGGAATACGGAAATATTATCTGCCGCTGTGAAATGGTTACAGAAGGTGAGATCATGGATGCGATCAACAGACCGCTCGGCGCCAAATCTCTGGACGGGGTAAAACGCAGAACAAGAGCCGGAATGGGACGCTGTCAGGCTGGATTCTGTTCACCGAGAACGATGGAGATCCTGGCGAGAGAACGCCATGTGAGTATGTTCGAGATCACAAAATCCGGTGGAGACTCTAAAATTGTCACAGGTACTAATAAGGATTCGTTATAAAAGGGAGGCATTGCATCATGAGAGCTTATGATATTGTTATCATTGGAGGAGGACCGGCGGGACTTGCGGCTGCAATTTCGGCGAAGAAAAGCGGAGTAGACAGTGTCCTGATCCTGGAAAGAGATAAAGAACTTGGCGGTATCCTGAATCAGTGCATCCACAACGGATTCGGACTCCATACTTTTAAGGAAGAACTGACCGGACCGGAATATGCAGGACGTTTTATTGATCAGGCGAAAGAACTGAATATTGAATACAAGCTGAATACAATGGTTATGGATATCAGCCCACAGAAGGTTGTCACCGCAATGAACCGGGAGGAAGGTCTTTTCGAGATTCAGGCGAAGGCAGTTGTCCTGGCAATGGGATGCCGTGAACGTTCCAGAGGTGCACTTAATATTCCGGGCTATCGTCCGGCGGGTATTTTCTCAGCAGGTACGGCACAGAGACTGGTCAATATCGAAGGCTATATGCCGGGGCGGGAGGTTGTGATCCTTGGTTCCGGCGACATCGGACTGATCATGGCGAGACGAATGACATTTGAAGGCGCAAAGGTTAAGGTTGTTGCAGAGCTGATGCCGTATTCCGGAGGGCTTAAGAGAAATATTGTACAGTGTCTGGATGATTATGATATTCCGCTGAAGTTGAGCCATACCGTTGTGGACATCAAAGGGAAAGAGCGGCTGGAAGGAATTACACTGGCACAGGTGGATAGTCACGGGAAACCGATTCCGGGAACCGAAGAAGAATATAGCTGTGATACCCTCCTCCTTTCCGTAGGATTGATTCCGGAAAATGAAATTTCAAGAGGCATGGGCGTGGATATGAACCCTGTCACATCAGGACCAAAGGTAAATGAGAGCCTGGAAACAAACATCGAAGGTGTATTTGCCTGCGGAAATGTCCTGCATGTGCATGACTTGGTTGACTTTGTATCGGAAGAAGCCGGAACTGCAGGAAGAAATGCTGCGGAATATGTAAAACAGGGAGAAGAGCGCAGACAGGACGGAAAAGAGATTCGGATGAATCCGATTGAAGGTGTCCGCTATACTGTACCCGGAACAATTAACGTAGACCGGATGGATGAAAATCTGACTGTGCGTTTCCGTGTGGGCGGTGTCTACAAGAACTGTTATATCAGTGCATATTTTGATGATGAGAGAGTGATCCACAGAAAACGTCCGGTTGTTGCACCAGGTGAGATGGAAGAGATTAAGCTGACAAAAGAGCAGCTTCTGAAATACCCGGATCTGCAGACCATCACAGTAAAGATTGAGGAGGCGTAGACGATGGAAGAGAGAAAATTGACATGTATAGGCTGTCCGATGGGCTGCCCCCTTACAGTTGTAATGAATGGGGAAGAAGTAGTGAGCGTCACCGGAAATACATGCAAGCGCGGTGATGTATACGCAAGAAAAGAAGTGACGAATCCGACGAGAATCGTAACTTCGACCGTGCGTGTGTCCGGCGGAAGCATCGATATGGTATCGGTGAAGACGAAAGAAGATATCCCGAAGGGCAAGATCTTTGAATGTGTGAAGGCACTCAAAGGAATTGAAGTTCCGGCTCCGGTTCATATTGGGGATGTGATTCTTGAAAATGTGGCGGACACGGGCGTGGATATTGTTGCGACGAAGAATGTTGAATAAAAGGAAAAGAAGGAGAAGTCCTGTATGGTGACGGAAAGGGTTGCCATATGGGACTTTTTTAATGTGAAAGACTGTGACTTTTGTTTGAAATTATGCAGAATACTTAACAAACTTAAAAAAATTACACATTTTTTGGAAGAAATTTATAAAACCAAAAAATTTTATACATTCACATAAAAAATGAATATAGTGAAAAAACAGGCGCCATTCTAAAATATTCACATAACAAAGAATCGTTTGAAATGAACGACAGGAGAATATGAAAGTTTAAGGGAGGAACGAGAAATGAAAAAAGCAAAATGCTTTAGTGACATCCATTACGACATTGGAAAAATTGATGACAAAATGTACTCGTCTTTTACAGAACATCTGGGACGAAGCATTTATACAGGAATCTACGAGCCGGGGCATCCAAATGCAGATGAAGACGGATATCGTAAAGATGTCATGGAATTAGTAAAAGAATTAGGCGTTCCGGTAATTCGTTATCCAGGTGGAAACTTTGTATCATGCTATGACTGGCATGATGGAATTGGACCAAAAGAAAAAAGACCAAAACGTATGGATTATGCATGGTCAAGTATTGAAACAAACCAGTTCGGTATTGATGAATTTTGCCAGTGGGCAGAAAAAGTTGGTATTGAACCGATGATCGCAGTCAATCTTGGAACAGGAAGTATTAAAGATGCCGGCGATCTGGTTGAATATTGCAATCATCCGGGTGGAACCTATTGGAGTGATTTGAGAGCCCAGAACGGACATCCAGAACCATATAATATCAAATATTGGTGCCTTGGGAATGAGATGGAAGGAAGCTGGCAGGCAGGACATTTGTCAGCAGAAGATTATACAAAGAAAGCACTTGAAGCAGCAAAGATCATGAGATGGGTTGATTCTTCTATTAAACTGGTTGCCTGCGGAAGCAGTTATGAAATGTTACCAACCTATATGGAATGGGACAGAACAATGCTGACAGATCTTTATAATCAGGTTGATTATTTATCAACTCATAACTATACAATGAACTCAGGACAGGGAACAACAAATTATCTTGCTTCCTATAAACAGCTGGATTCTCATATCAAAAACAGCGCAAAAGTTATTGAGTATGTAAAGGCTAAAAATCATTTTGATAAAGATTTAAAGATTTGTCTGGATGAATGGAATGTGTGGAATTTCCAGGACATCAAACTGGATTCTCTGGATGATTTAATGGGACTTACAACGTTCGAGATGACATCAGCTGGAAAATGGGAAATCGCGCCACCGATTCTGCAGGAAAAATACAGTCTGCTGGACGCAGTTGTTGTTGGAGGACTTGGAATTTCATTGTTGAACAATGCAGATACAGTTGAAATTGCCTGCCTGGCACAGCTTATCAATGTGATTGCTCCGATTACAACAATTCCGGGAGGCGGAATTTTCAAACAGGCGATTTATCATCCGTTCCATATGCTCAGCAAATATGGACATGGAACTGTTAAGAAAGCCATTGTGGATGCACCGAAATATCAGTGCGATTTAGGTGAATTAAATGTTGTTGAACCAGCAGTTATCTATAATGAGGAAAATGATGAAGTAAGAATCTTCGTTCTGAACTGCGATCAGGAAGAGGACGTTGAATTTGAAGTTGATTTACAGGGATATGGAGATAAGAAAGTAAAGAAACATCTGGTACTTGCCGGAAATGACTATTCTGTAATGAACACAATTGAACATCCGGATGCAGTTGAAATGGAAGAGAAAGAGGTAACAGCTGCAAATTCTGTGGTATTACCAAAAATGTCATGGAATGTAATTGTTTTAGGATAATAAAAGAAGAAGGAAAGAGGGAGGTGGCAACGAAATGAGCGTGATTTTGGAAGCAAAACATATTTCAAAAAACTTTGGACTTACTCAGGCATTGAAAGACGTTTCTGTAACCATTGACGAAGGAGAAGTTATTGGTCTGATCGGAGAAAATGGTTCCGGAAAGTCAACTCTTTCCTCTATTATTTCCGGAGTTTATCCGCAATCTGAAGGAGAGCTTACTCTGGACGGAAAACCATATAAACCAGCAGACACACTGGATGCACAGAATCATGGAATCAGTATGATTGCCCAGGAAATGGGAACACTTCCGGGAATTAAAGTAGCAGATAATCTTTTTATCGGAAAAGAGCAGTTGTTTACAAAACATGGTGTTGTTGACAGAAAAAAGATGTATCAGGAAGCAAGAAAGGCACTTGAAAAAATCGGAATTGACAATATTCATCCGGAAGATCCGATCATAAAATACAGTCTGGAAGAAAGAAAACTGATTGAAGTTGTAAGAGCACTGTATACGAATCCAAGGATTTTCATCGTTGACGAAACAACAACTGCCTTGTCTCAACGAGGAAGGGATATCATTTACCAGGTTATTAAGAACATGAAGAAGGAAAATAAGACAGTACTGTTTATTTCCCATGACCTGGAAGAACTGATGGAGGTTTGCAGCAAGCTGATTGTTTTGCGAGACGGTGTGTTTGTTGCTGAACTTGAAAAATCTGAGTTTGAAGAGGAAAAGATAAAAGAGTTGATGGTAGGACGTAAACTTACCGGAGATTATTATCGAAGTGATTACGATGGAAGCTATGGGAAAGAGGTTGTGCTTTCAGCAGAAAAACTGTATGTAGGAGATAGTCTTAAAGGTGTCTCACTGGAACTTCATAAAGGAGAAATCCTTGGAATAGGTGGGTTAACAGATTGCGGAATGCATGAACTTGGAAAAGCGTTGTTTGGAAATGTTAAACCGTTGTATGGTGAAGTAAAACTTGGAAATGGAAAAAAGATTACATCAGAAAAACAGGCAATCAAGAACAAGATTGGATATGTATCCAAGAACCGAGACCAGGAAGCACTGATCTTATCAGCAAGTATCATGGAAAATACCGTTTTACCATCCTTGTCAATGATCGCAAAAGGTGGTGTAATTACCAAAGGTGCTGAAAAGAAGTTTACCGATAAACAGGTAAAAGATATGAGCATTAAATGCAGAGAGATTGGACAAAACGTAGGTGATTTAAGTGGTGGTAATAAACAGAAAGTTGTATTTGGAAAATGGCTTGGTAATGAGTCAGAAATTTATATCTTGGACTGCCCGACACGAGGAATTGATATTGGTGTAAAGGCATTTATGTATCAGCTGATGTACCGCCTGAAAAAAGAAGGAAAATCTATTTTGATGATTTCAGAAGAACTTCCGGAACTGATTGGAATGAGTGATCGTATTCTGATTATGAAAGATGGTCAGATACAGGATTCATTTACCAGGTCAGAAGAGTTAAATGAATCTGTATTAATCAAGAAGATGGTTTAGGAGGGATAAAAGTGAAAGAGAAAGCTAAGGCAAAAGAAATTCTTCAGAAAATAATTCCTTTCCTTGGAATCATTTTAATGATTATCATATTTCAGGTCGGAGGAGAAGGGAAACTGCTGACAAAAGGTAATATCAATAGTATTCTGAATCAGACCGTATATATTGCGATTATGGCATTTGGTGCAATTTTCGTATACTCACATGGCGGAATGGATTTGTCATACGGTGGTGTTATCGGTTTCAGTGTTTTAGTTGCGATTTTAGTTGCGAACACAGGAGTACCGGCAGGAGTAGTATTTATTACAAACATTCTTGCAGCACTGGTATGGTTCGTATTGAACGGAGTTGTTTCCGTATATTTGCAGGTTTCGCCATTTATCACATCACTATGCATCATGTATATGTGTCGTGGAATCTTAAATACGGTATGTGCATCACAGAAATATAGTATTCCGGTTGAACTCTTTGAATTTGATAATCAGAAATTTAAGCTGGGAATGCTGTTAGGAGTCTTTATTATCTGCTATATTTTATTCGAAAAAACAGCAATTGGAAAAGATAATAAAGCAATTGGAGGAAATCCAGCCGCTGCAAAGCAGGCAGGCGTAAACGTTAATAGAACCAGAATGATCGCTTACATTATCAGTGGTATCACGGTAGGTATTGCAGGATTTATCCTTATGGCAAGAGCCGGAAGTGTAAGTACTTCAACTGGTCAGGGAATGGAAATGAACGTTGTCACAGCATTGGTACTTGGAGGTGTGCCATTGTCCGGAGGTTCTAAAGTAAAAATGATCGGAGCTGTGGTCGGAAGCTTTTCTGTTATCCTTTTGAGAAATGGATTGATTATCCTGGGTGTTAACGAACGTGTGGTTGAAGGAATTCAGGGACTGGTACTGTTACTGTTAGTATTCCTTACATATGTAAAGAACAAAGATGGTGTACTGGAGTAATAGATGAAACAAGGAGAAAAAGAGGAGGAAAAGAAATGAAAAGAATTAAACGAGCAGTAGCTGTTTTATTAGCAGTTATGATGGTATTCTCTGTAATCGGTTGTGGTGGTTCTTCAGGAAGCAAGAAATCAGACAGCAGTTCAAAAGAGACAAAAGATGCAAAGACAGAGGAAGTCTGGGGAGACAAATCAGGTCAGGATGAAATTTGTGGAGATCCGGATGGTAAATACACAATTGGTGTAGTTATCCATACAACAACAGATTTCCTTTGCGCAAAATACAAAGCATACACAGATTATCTTGGAAAAGCATATGGTGTAAAATTTAACTATTACATTATTGAAAACTTTGCAGATGAAACATATCTTTCTGCAATTGAAAACCTCTGTGCACAGGGTGTTGATGGTATTATCACAACAAACTTCTCAGGAACAGCAGTCCTTCAGGGATTAAAAATTTGTGAAGAAAATGAAGTTTATCTTGGTGTAGGCTGGTCACAGATTGATGAAAGCATCAAAGATCAGGTTTACAAGAGTGATTACTTTGTTGGTGGATCTTATGAAGCAGATTACGATGCAGGATATGAAATCGTAACAAGCCTTATTGATTCAGGATGCAAGAACATTGCAGCAATTGGCTATGAACCTGGAATTACCTGCCATGACAGAAGATGGGAAGGTATGATGAAAGCATTTGAAGATCATCCGGAAGTTAAAAAAGCTGGTGAATACAGAGGCCTTGAATTCACAAAAGCAGTAGAAGATTTCCTTGCAGCAGATGATTCTATCGATGGTATTGCAATTACACTTCTTGGTATTGAATACTGCTCAGAACCAATCAAATCAGCAGGACGTGAAGGTCAGGTTAAGATCGCATTCTGTGACCTTTCAGAAAATTGTCAGGGAAGCCTTGACAATGGTGAAACAGTATGTGCAATCGGTGGACAGTATGCTGATGCAGTATTCCCGTTCGTACTTATCTACAATGCACTGGAAGGAAATGCTCTTGACAAAGTAGAAGTACCGGTTAACTTTATTGTATGTAAATCTGGTCAGGAATTCTCTGATTACATGACATACCTTCATAATGATGGTGTATATGCATGGACAACAGATGAAGTTGATCAGCTGATTAAATCAAAAAATAAAAATGCATCTTCTGATGAGCTGCTTGAAATGGGCAAGAACTACAGTATTGAAGATACAATTGCAAGACATGGAAAATAAATTACTATTTTAACGGATATGGAAAGGGAAGGCGTATGAAAACGAAATCAGATACAGTTAAAAATGTATGCAAAGTCGTTATGCTCCCGGTATTTGTATATCTTCTGTTTTTCATATGCTCCGGCGGAGCATTTGGAAAACCGGCGAGTCTTATTATGAACCTGAAGCAAACGCTGGCCCCTACGCTAATTTCATTCGCAATGTGTTCGAACATGTTGTGTAACAGAATGGATCTTAGTGCAGGTGCGGTTGTAATGCTCTCGGCAATGTTCGGAGCAAAAATGGTATATCTTTACGGAATCGGATTGATACCATTTGCATTGATTGTGGTTGGAGCGGGCATTGTACTTGGAACAATCTCAGGTGTTATGTATATGTTACTGAGAGTTCCGGCAATTGTTACAGCACTTGGTGTTTGCATGGTATATGAGACATTATCCAACCTGGCAAGTATTTCATGGGTAACAGCTATTAACGGAGAAATTACAACACTTGGAAGATTTCCGTATTGTTTGATTATTTTTGCGATCATGTTTGTACTGTTCTACATCATTTTCAACTATACAAAGTTTGGATATAATGTAAGAGCATGTGCAAGTTCACAGAGAATTGCAAAAAATTCAGGTGTCAATACCAAGAAAACAGCATTCCTCTGCTATGTAGTTTCATCATTATTCCTTGGAGTTGCGGCACTTTTGAAGATTTCTATACAGGGATCAATTGATACGCCGATGTACATGTCAAGTACGAATATTATTTTCAACTGCATGCTTGGAATTTATGTTGGACTGGCACTTGAACAGTATTGTAATCTGGTAATCGGAATCTTTATCGGAAACTTTATTTTAAATATGCTGACGACAGGACTTCTCAGCATGGGACTTTCAGCTTCGCTGCAGGATACAGCATCTGGAATCTTCCTTCTGGTTATTATGATCTTTACTTACAACAACCAGAGAGTAATGAACTTTATCAGTGAACGAAAGCTGAAAAAAGAGCTTGTGAGAACAAACGCACAATAAAAAATAATTTAAATGACACCCGGAGTATACGCATCCTGTCAGCTTGCGATACTCCGGGTGTCGCTGTATAATCGGAATAGACAGCATTTGACAGGGCATAATGGGAGGAAGAAAATATGATAAAAGTATTGTTAGTGGATGATGAAAAGCTGGCACTGGAGTATTTGGAGCATATTATTGATTGGGAGTATCATGGATTTGAATTGATCGGGGTAACGACAAATCCAGAACAGGCACTTGCAATTTACAAGACACACAGACCGGATCTGGTGATATCAGATGTAAAGATGCCTGGATTAAATGGATTGGAATTAGGGGATGCAATTCGCGAATATGGTGGAAATACACATATTCTGTTCCTTTCAGCATATAAAAATTTTGATTATGTAAAACAGGCAATCCGGTTAGGAATTGATGATTATATCTTAAAAAGTGATTTGGAGGAAGATGGGTTTTTAAGAAAAATACTAAAATTAAAAGAAGAAATTATAAAAGAAAAAGCAAAAAAGCAGTATACAATTACAGCAATTTTAGAGGAATTATTTAGAAAAAATATTTCAGAAGAGGTATATAAAGATATTCTTGATGAAAATGATTATATAGGTTTGCATAAGAAATATTATTATATTATCGTTTCTCAAAGAAAGGTTCCGAAGATTTTAAAGAAATATATTCCACTTGATAACAATCAGATGACATTGGATAATCGGCTCATAAAAAGAGCGTGCGAAAATGTATCTGAAAATACTGGGATTCATGTAGGGGCCAGGTTTCCGGTAGACGAAGATGAATATATGATTTTGCTTGAATTCGGAAAAGGAATTGTTTCACAAAAAGAAATAAATGACAGAATTTATGATTTTGCAAGAAAGCTGTATGAATATATTAACAGAGAAGAAAAACTGTATCATGTATATTATTGTTTGCATGGAAGTATGGTAAGGCAGTTCCGGTCTAATTTTACAAATTATCAAAGACAACTGGAAAATAATATTTTAAAAAATGAAGTAGAGTTACAGGAGCTGCGTTATGACGGAAAAGAGGAAAATGAGAAGAAACTGTCAGGAATTTCATCAGAAGAAATTTATCAGTCTTTACAACAGGGAAAAACAGAAGAAATTGAAAAAATAGAAAACCGATTGCATGAAACAGAAAAAAAACAGAATGTTACAGAATACTTGGAATATATAGAACATATTTTGGAGGCTCTTAGTTTGTTTGATGGAAAACTGATTGGAGAAACAAGCGGTCAGAGATTTTTGATGACCGAGGGATGCAGTTCTTATGATTTTAGAAAAGTAACAGATCTTCAGGCATATATTGAATACAAGATAGAAGAAATTTGTCGAATGAAAAATGAGAAAGAAAAAATGATTTATTCCGATGTGACAATCAATGCAATGGCTTATATCAATCAGAATTATGGTGATGCAAGTATTACAGCAGCGGAAGTTGCGGAGCATGTTGGTGTGACGTCTTCCTGGTTATCAACGAAATTTAAAACAGAAACTGGAATACGGGTAAATGATTTTATCAATAATGTCAGAATAGAAAATGCAAAGAAAATGTTCCAGGATAAAGAATATATGGTTTATGAAGTATCAGAAAAGACAGGTTTTACTTCCAGTCAGTATTTCAGTAAAATTTTCAAAGAATATACAGGACTGACACCGAACCAATATCGCAGGAAATTATTAGCCGGAGAGTAGAAGAGGTCATGAAATTAAGAAATAAATTGGTTATAGCACAATTATGTGTGTTTTTGGTAATTATGGGAATATTGCTCATGGCATTACCGGAACTGGTATATAGAAATATCAGTGTGAAAGACAGAGAGGATACCATGATTCTGAATGAGCAGATCATGTCTCAGTTAGATCAGAATTTTGAAGAGCTGGTAAGATTTACAAAGATTGTGGCAGAAGAACCAGAACTTATTCAGAAAATAGATCAATATATGTCGGAGCCGAATGAAGCAAATAATGCGAAAATAAGTCTTTTTTTATCCCAGCTTGGTGTAAAAAATAAAATTCAGTCATATGGAATCATCGGGATTTATCTGGATGTCCAAAAGGCGGATAAAATATATGATTTTTCAACAGTAGGATTTTCGAATAAAGTAAAAGAACATATTTGTAGTGAAATAAAAGAATTAGATTTAAAAGGGAAAAAGACAAGTTTTTTGAATCCTTTTGCTTATGACGGGGAATCAGATACAGCATTTGGAAATATATTTAACATGGCTTATGGATATACGATGGAATATATATATCATGGGCAGAAAGGCAATCTTACTGTTATAGCATCTTTTGACCAGTTGTACTATATTGCAAACCAGATGAAAGATTACAGTAACGATTATCTGTTTCTTGATAAAAATAATCAGATTTTACAGCCAAGTGTTAAGGAAACACAAATAGATGTAAACGCAACTCTGAAAAACATGAAGTATGGAAAAAGCTATAAGGAAGGTTATTGGCAGCAGGAAGATGGGATTACTACAGTACGTTTTTCAGAAGAAGATGGGTGGAAGATTATTTGCAGGCAGAGCAGAAAAGATATTCTGGACAATAACCGTTCGCTGATTTTTCTGGTAGAAATACTGATTTTATGCTTTGGGCTTGGAATTGTGTTAGTTATGATTCCGATTGTAAATCATTTTACCGGTCCGCTTACGGATGTATCAAAACAAATGAATGAAATAGCAGAAGGAAATCTGGATGCACGAATTGAGGTGAATTCAACAGATGAAATAGGAGAAGTAGGCGCTTCGTTTAATGTTATGGCAAAACGTTTGCAGGAAAATATTGTTGAAATGGTCGAACAGGAAAAGAGAGAGCAGCAACTGAAGTATGGTCTGATGATTTCGCAGGTGGATCCACATTTTATTTATAATACAATGAATATGATTACATATCTGGCACAGAAAAACCGGAATGAAGATGTGATTGCAGTGAATAAAGCTATGATTCAGATTTTAAGGGACAGACTACGTATAGAGGTGGATAATGTTTATGATACAGTAGAGCAGGAAATTAAAGTAGTGAGAGAATATTTACTGATTCAGAAATATCGATATACAGGAATATTTAAAAGTGTTATTGATATCGAAGCGGGGGTTGAGCCATATCTGATTGCAAAAAATATTTTGCAGCCACTTGTAGAGAATGCGTTCTTTCATGGAATTCTATGTAATACGGATGAAGAAGGCGAAGTAATAGACGGATGCATTACGATTCGTATCAGAATGGAAGAAGATGAAGTTGAGATTATTGTAAAAGATAATGGTGCAGGGATGTCTCAGGACAAACTAGATGAATTAAGCAAACCGCAGCGTAAACTGTCAAGTATGGAAAGAGGAGAACATATCGGTATAAAAAATATTAAAGAAAGACTGGACTATATTTATGAAAATAAATACAGATTTCAGATATGGTCAAAAGAGGGCGAAGGTACGATCGTTACGATCCGGATTCCGGCAATTGTATCAAGTGAAACTGGGAAATAAAAGAATGGAAGAGGTTCTATGTAGCAGTAAAAACTGTTATATGGAGCCTTTTTATATGAGTAATGAAGGGAATTTATGTGTCTGAAAGAAGCGGAAAAGGGCCAACATTTCTGTTTTTCGTTAAAAAGCAAGGGAAAACATTTCGTGTTTTCGTGAAAAAATGTATAATAGGAGAATCAAAACATTGCGCAGGAGGACTTTCATGGAACCATTCTATTATACCAAAATGACGAAACAGCAGCAGGTAGCATACCATGTAATCATGCAGGGAGCGAATGCACTTGCGGATGAATTTCAGATACCGCGCATAGAAAGTGCGGAGCTTTATGATGTCTTTTTCAGGCTTCGGCTGGATCATCCGGAGATTTTCTGGATGACAGGATATAAGTATAAATACTATCAGGACTCTCCGAATCTGATCTTTGTACCGGAGTATCTGTTTGACAAAAATAAAATCCGGGAGCATCAGAGGGCAATGTCCTCCAGAGTAGAAAAACTTGCGCGGGCGGCAAAAGATTTGTCTGAATGGGAAAAGGAGAAATATATTCATGATTTTATCTGTGATAATGTGACTTATGATAAGCTGAAAAAGGCGTATTCCCATGAGATCATCGGTCCACTTGGACATGGAGTTGGCGTATGTGAAGGGATTGCAAAATCTGTGAAAGTACTCTGTGATGCGCTTGGAATCTGGTGCATGATCGCAGTCTGTGGTAACAATCCGGAAAAAGGGATCAAGTACCGTCATACTTGGAATATCGTAAAAATTGGTGGTACATATTATCATCTGGATGCAACTTTTGACAATACGCTTGGTAAACACAGTGCGGCAGGACAGGAGATCCGCTATGATTATTTCAATTTGGACGACAAGAAGATTTTCCGGGATCATGAACCGCTGATCGCACCGGCACCGGTCTGTACGAATGGGGATCATTTTTATTATCGGGAGAAGAAACTTTCCTTTACAAAAGAAGAAGATGTCTATAAACGGTCGCTGCAGGTGGCTAAGAAGGGCAGGACATTGACCTTTCAGTGGAGAGGTGGCTATCTGACAAGAGAAGTTTTGGAGAAACTTTTGGATCTGCTCCGGAAAGCCGGAGAAGAGAAGCAGAAGGCTGCCAGGATCAGCCTCAACTGGTCGCAGGCAGTGATCCGTGTCAGTTATGTGGAGGACAGAGGACTTGCCTGTGTGGATATGGAAGAGGCAAATGAAGGAGAAAAGGAATAGATGAGTGAACTGGAAATACAGGAAAATATGTCAGCAGAGGAAGCGTTCATGGATATAGAAAGTGCATATGAAGAAATTCCGGAGGCCTTCCAGAAGCTTGCCCAGTTACTCGGTCAGGATCAGTTTGAACTTCTGTTTCCAGACAAAGATGTGGAAAACCAGGATGAAATGCGTCTGGTGTATCTGATGAATGATGCAGTGGAAAGCTTTCTGGTATTCTCTGGTGCAAGAATGACCGGACATTATCAGAAAGATTATGAAGGAGAGCTGGACGCAACTTTAAGCCAGGAGGATGGAGAATATGTACTTGTCGTATATCAGGGCGAAACGGTTGTGACCATTTTCTTCCAGGATCTTTTGCTGGAGATGAATCTCTATAATTACGGAGATGTGGGACATTTCTGGGTGAAAGGGTATGAGTATCTGCGGATTCTGGAATACCGTCTGGCGATTCTGAGTGATAAATGTGAATATCTTGGAGAAGAGGCAACAAGTGATACAGAACGGAAACTTGCAAAACTGGTACATTTTCCTCCGCTGAACTATACCTGTTATCCGGCAGTTCCGGCAAAATATATTGTCCCGATGGAAGATCCGTGGAATCCGACCGAAGAGGCAATGGATGTAATGGAAGAGCTTGCTGTGGAGAAAGGGGACAGAAGCATGGTAAGGTGGCTTCATTTTTACCGGAAGCATCACGGAAAAGTGATGAGCAGATGGCTTGCAAGGCTGTTACACAGAAGAAGCCATGCAGATATGATTGACCTGCTGGATAAAAAGCTTGCAAAAGAAGCAAAAAATTATCCACGAAGAGATTTTGGAGAGAAATTTAACCAGAAGTACGAAAAAGTTTTACAGAAAGCAGAGCAAAGAAAAGAAGAACTGGAGATAAACGGGCAGAAAGTGACGCTTGTGCGTGAGGAACCGTTTTCTGCTGCAAGAGATTTGGTGGATTTTAAGGTGTATCTGATGATATGGAAAGAAAAAAGGGGAGATCGGATCGTGGAAATCGAAGAGTTTCTTTGAATTTTTGTAAATAAAATAGAAAAATAATTTAAAATAAAAAGTATTTTTTGATGATGAGGCAAATAGGGATAGATGGTTGAAATCAGTAGGATAAGTGTTAGAATAAAAGATAAAATAGAAAAGGCAAAATGTGTAAAGTATATTATTAGAAGGTGTGGAAATGCATGGATGCTAATCATGAAATTATTATACCTAATAAAGGATTACCATTTAAAATGTTTATATTTGAAGGGAAAAACGGAAATTATGTAAGAAATAAACATTGGCATACATCAATAGAGATTTTTGCTGTTTTTAAAGGTTCAGTAAGATTCTTTTTAAATGATGAAGAATATTATTTGAAAGAAGGTGAATTTGTTATTGTAAATTCAAATGAAGTGCATTCTATTTTTGCACCAGATTTAAATTTGACATTAGTTATTCAAATTCCACTTGTTGTTTTTGAAGAGTATTATATTGAGAAAAATTTCATTACATTTTCACATGATCCCAATTATTGTGATAAAGATATGATGGGTATAATGAAAGAGATGTACAGAGCCTATGTAGCAAAGAAGTGCGGGTATGAATTTCTAACTCAAACAAAGTTTTATCATTTGTTATATTTAATGGTAACAGTGTATAGGATAACAGATGTAAGTGATGAAAGAATAAAAAGTTATAAGCATTTGAATCGTCTGACAGATATAACAAATTATATTAAAGAAAATTATGAGGGAGATATCTCTCTTGAAAGTCTGGCAAAAATATTTGGATATTCTCCGACCTATTTGTCGAAGATGTTTCAAAAGTATGCGAAAGTTAGTTATAGGGAATACTTGCAGAGTATTAGATTGGAGAGAGCTTGCGCTGAACTTGTGAATACTAATCATATGCTTGGTGATATTGCTATTAATAATGGTTTTGCAAATAGTAAAGCATTTGCAAAAGCATTTAAAAAGAAAAATGATATTCTTCCAAGTGAATATAGAAAAAGAATGAAGCAATAGATCAACGGGCCTTACAAAATTTTTTTGTGAGACCCGTTGAATTGTCAAATGCGGCAATGCGCATAAAAAAGATTGTGTAAATCAAAAAAAATATACAATTAGATGGTTTTATAAAAATAAAAGCAATACAAAAAAATAAAAAATACACTAAAAATATATCAAAAAAACAAGAAAATAGTAGAAAATGACAAGAATGTGACATCGTGAGGTTAAGATAGTGGTAGAAACAAGATATGAAGATTGTTATAATTCAAAATAACAAGAAACAAACTCATATGAGTAGGAGGAAAGAAAATGAAAAAGAGATTAGCGAGAATTCTTGCTGTGACATTAGGCGCAGCAACCTTGCTCACAGGTTGTGGGGGCAATAGTGGGCAGAAAACATCTGATAGTTCCAAGAAATCGGATGATCAGAAGATTACAGAAGACGTTACAAAGACGGAAGGTGAAATCGAGGTTTGGACAAATCTGAGTCAGGAAGAGATGAACTTTTATGTTGAAGAGTTCAACAAAATTGTTCCTGGTGTGAAGGTAAAAGTAACAGTTATGCCATCCAAAGAGTACAGAACAAAACTTCAGAATGCATTCCGTACAGGAACAAATGCACCAGACGTGGCAACATTTGAGATTTCGGATCTTGGTGTATATAAAGAAACAGATATGCTTGAGAATTTAAGCCAAGAAAAATATGGTGCAGAAGATATTTCAAAAGATATGATTCCATATGTAGATGAGCTTTCAAGAGATAAGGAAGGTGATATCAGAGGTCTTTCATGGCAGTCAACACCAGGAGGATTCTGGTATAAGAAAGCTCTTGCTAAAGAATATCTTGGAACAGATGATCCGGATGAATTAGCTGCAATGTTATCTGACTGGGATAAAATCGTAGAAGTAGGAAAACAGGTTTACGAAAAATCCGATGGAAAGATCGCATTATTAGATGATGTTGAATCGGTATTACAGCTGTATGCTTCTTACAAAGGTCAGCCATGGGTAGATGATAACAACCATATTATCAGTGACGACTATATGCTTGAAATGTACAAAATGATGGAAACAGTTGTTTCAAACAAAGTAGATGCAGAAGCAGATATGTGGTCAGCAGGATGGACATCAGGAATGTACTCAAAAGATATGTTTATTCTTACATGCTTACCGACATGGGGACTTAATTTCTGTATTAAACCAGGAATTCCGGATGATGAAATGGACAAGGCAGCTAACACATGGGGATACATGCAGGCACCAATTCCTTATCAGAATGGTGGTACATGGTATGGAATGTACTCAAAATCTAAAAATAAAGATGCAGCATGGGCATGGATTAAAACTATGACATCTAATGTAGATTATCTTGTAAATGGACTTGCTAATACATGGGGAGATTTCCCGGGATATATTCCGGCAATCGAAAAATGTATCGAAGAAGGACATACAGATATTGTAACTGGCGATCAGCAGTATTTCGCAGACTTCTATGAAACAGCGAAAGAAGTTAAAGGTGATCCAATGACAAAATATGACCGTCAGGCTTGGACAAGTGCAGGCGCACAGATGGATCTTATTGCGACAGGACAGATTACACCGGAAGAGGCAGTACAAGGATTCAAAGAAGATATGAAGAATATTTATCCGGAAATCGAAATTGATTAGTCCATAAAATGAGTATGGATATCAGATAAAGGAAGCTGCTTCAGTGAAGTACTCGGAGGAGTACCTTCCCTGGAGCAGCTTTTTAAATAGAAAAGGAGGGCTACAAAAAGTGGCTGCAGTAAGCGGAAAGCGGAAAAGAAACAAAATAAATAAAGATAATGCAGGATATTTTTTTATTGCACCATATTTTATCGTTTTTTTAACATTTACCTTATATCCAATTTTATATACATTTAAGTTAAGTTTTATGTCCTGGGATGGATTTGGGGAACAGCAGTTTATAGGATTGGCGAATTATCAGAGGTTACTTCAGGATCAAATGTTTATAAAATCTATCGGAAACACAATTTTTATTGCACTTTTAGCAATGATTCCACAGATGGTATTTGGTTTGGTGCTTGCGTTTTTACTGAATCAGAAGAAATTACGTGGAAGTAATTTCTTTAAAACAGTATTCTATTTTCCGAATCTTGTAACAGCTGTTTCACTTGGTGTACTTTTTAGCTTGTTATTCGATTGGAAAGCAGGTAGTGTGAATCAGGTTCTGATGACATTACATATTATTAAGGATCCGATTAACTGGAAGGGAAGCCCTTTACTGTCACAGCTCATTGTTGCATTGGTGTTATTTTGGCAGTATTTTGGATATTATACCATTATTTTTACAGCGGGTATTCGAGGAATTCCATATGAACTTTTTGAAGCTGCTGAAGTGGATGGAGCTTCAAAAGTACAGACATTTTTTAAGATTGTACTACCGCTTATGCGTCCAATCATGACGTTTGCATTTGTTACATCAATTATTGGTGGTCTTCAGATTTTCGATTTACCGTATACTTTTGGTGGTGCAACGGGAGGAACAAAAGCTTCATTATTAACCATGGTAATGTATATGTATAATATCGCATTTACAAATTTAGATTATGGATATGGTGCAGCAATTTCATATGGATTATTTGTAATTATTATTGTATTTTCAATTATTTTCATGAAATATACAACAGGAAAGAAGGAGCAGTATTAAATGAGTATGCAAAGTAAAAAAGAAGGTCATGGTAAACTTTATCGCACCTTAACGTACATATTTTTAATTTTTCTTGCCATTATCAGTATAGTACCATTTTATAATATGATTATTGGATGTACTCATGATAATGCCGCTTTAGCAACCAGTTTTCAGATGATTCCAGGAAAACATTTGCTCGATAATTATCATCGGCTTCAAGATAATGTAAATATTTGGAGAGGTCTTGCAAACAGTGTTGTTATCTCCGTGATATATACGGCAATTTCTACTTATATTGGAGCACTTACCGCCTATGGTTTTGCAAAATACAAATTCAAAGGGAATAAAGTTTTATTCTGGATCGTCCTTGCAACAATGATGCTTCCTGGACAGCTCGGAATTATTGGTTACTTCCAGGAAATGAATAATTTGAGATTGTTAGATAATTACATTGCTATTTTAATGCCGAGTTTTGCCACACCAGTTATGGTATATTGGATTCGCCAGTATATTGATGCATATGTTCCAAATGAATTGCTTGAAAGTGCACGTATTGATGGTTGCAATGAGTTTAAAATATTTAATAAAATTATTTTCCCAGTAATTATTCCGGGAGTAGCTACGCAGGCTATTTTTACATTTGTTGGTTGTTGGAACTCTTATGTACAGCCATCTATATTGCTGTTCTCACAAGAAAAGTTTACATTACCGATTCTGGTACAGCAGATGCAGGGAGTATACAAAACAGATTATGGAGTAGTATATCTTGGCGTTACACTTTCAGTAGTGCCGATATTGCTTTTGTTTATGTTCTGCTCAAAGAAAATTTTGGAAAGTTCAATGTCAGGTGCAGTAAAGGGATAGGATATGGAATATAATTTTGATGAAATCATTGACAGACGCCATACAAACAGTGCAAAATTTGATGAAATGGATGCATTATTTGGAAGTGATGTCATGCATCTTGGTGTGGCAGATATGGATTATCGTTCCCCGGAACCTATTTTAAATGCGATGCAGAAAATTGTAAAAAAAGGTGTATTTGGGTATACGATTTTACCGGACAATTATCAAGATTTGGTATGTCAGTGGATGCTACGCAGATATCATGAAAAAATAGATCCAGAATGGGTTGTTTTTTCACCGCGGATCAATATGGCTCTGAATATGGTGGTAGAGACATTTACCAATCCTGGAGATGGAATCGTACTGCATACACCGGCATACACTGCCTTGCAAAATGCAATTGAAAAATATGATCGGAAGATGATTGAAAGCTCATTAGTATTAGAAAATGGAAGATATCGAATGGATTTTAAACAGTTAAGAGAAGCATTGGACGATAATCTGAAAAAAGGAATCCATACAAGTCTTATGTTGCTGTGCAATCCACATAATCCAACCGGGCGTGTATGGAACAAAGGAGAGCTTGATGAAATTGCATCAATCTGTAAGGATTATAATTTAATGTTGGTAGCTGATGAGATTCATGCAGATTTTTTAAAGAAAGGCAAAGAATTTGTTTCTACGTTAAAGATAAGAACAGAATTGAAAGAACGATTGATCGTATGCAATTCGATTACAAAAACCTTTAATGTACCGGGAGTAATTTTATCGAATATGATTATTCCGGATACAAGAATCCGCGAAAAAGTAAAAGAAACAATTGACCGGTGGGGGCTTCATAATCCGAATATTTTTGCTGCGGGCATTATGGAAGCAGCTTATACAGAATGCGATGACTGGCTGGAACAGGTAAACATTTATCTGGAAGGAAATTATAATTTTCTTGCTAAGTATTTGCAAAAACATATGCCAGAATTTGAAGTAATTCCTTCAGAAGGGACGTACATGGCATGGATTAAAACGAGTAAATTAGGAATCAGTCCAAAAGCTTTAGAGCAATTCTTCATTGAAAAAGCTAAAGTATCAGTATATATGGGTGATCGGTATGGAAAGCATACCGAGGAATTTATTCGTGTGAATATTGCAACTTCCAGAGAGTATCTGGAGAAAGCTTTGCACAGAGTGAAAGCTCATTATGATGAAATTGTGCAAGGAAGATAATGTTTTGGTATGGAGAAGAAAATGAATATAGAATTTTTGGAGAATTTATTAAATCAGATTTCCGTATCTGGAAGTGAAGAAAACGGGCAGCGTGTTTTAAGGGAATATATGGAACAATACGCAGATGAAATAAGAACCGATGAAATAGGAGATGTGATTTGTGTATTAAATCCGGAAAGCCCTGTCAGAATCATGCTTTCTGCACATGCAGATGAGATTGGCCTTGTAGTAACAAGAATTACAGAAGAAGGAAGAATTCAGGCAATTGAACGCGGTGGAATAATGACACATAATTATCCGGGTCAGAAAGTCCAAATCTGCACAAAGAAAGGTATCGTGTACGGTGTTGTAGAATGTAGCAGAGAATTATTGAAAAAGGAAACGGTAAAAGTAGCAGACTTATTGATAGACATCGGCGCAGTATCAAAGGAAGATGCGCTACAGCATGTCTCTTTAGGAGACACAGTTGTACTGGATTCTGGAATCAGAAAGTTGTTACATAATCGAATAACAGCGAGAGCAATGGATGACAGAATTGGGGTATTTGTTATCATGGAGGCTTTTAAACGTGCAAGAGAAAAAGGCTGTAGCGCAGGTGTTTATGCTGCTGCCACAGTGGGGGAAGAAACAACGAAAAATGGTGCATTTTGGTGTAGTGCGCAGATTGATCCGGCACTTGCAGTAGTTGTTGATGTTACAAATTGTACAGACTATAGTAGATTCCCAAATGCAGCCGTTTCAGGAGATATTGTTCTGGGAAATGGTCCAGCACTTTGTAATAGTCCAATAGCAACTAAACAGCTTAATGAAAAGATGGTGGAATGTGCTCAAAGAGCAGGTATTGGTATTCAGAGAGAAGCGGCAAGTTCAAGAAGTTTTACAGATGCGGATCAAATTCATTTTTCTAATAAAGGTGTTCCAGTGGTTTTTACAGGGATACCACTTCGGAATATGCATAATCCAGGTGAGGTTGCGGATATGAAGGATGTAGAAGGATGTATAGAACTTATTGCAGAGTTTTTATGCAGTTTTAAGTAGAAGGAAAGCCTTTGCTTTGCAGAGTAGATTTGCAGAGAGAAGGCTTTTTATAGTATATTTGAAGAAAAAGTAAATTTTGCATAAGGAGAATGACAAATGATCAACCGAGAAGATATGCTGGAATTGACGCGGCGGATGACGCCTGCAAGAACATCGTTTACAAGAATTGCAGGTTGCTATGTAGATGCAGACGGAGATTTTGACGGAAGCTTTAACATCAACTTCCTCAAACTCTCTGCGTCAGAAAAAACAAAAAATCTCGCAATCGCCAAAACGATTCCATTTGCAGAGACAAACACAAAACTGAAAAAATACGAGATCCAGCCGGAAAATCAGAAAGCCGGAAGTATGTGGCAGCTTTTGATGGCGCTCAGAGACTGTGAACTCAAAAACGATGCACTGATGGATACTCTTTATGATATCATCATGGAAAACATCCGGATCACCACCCCTTACGCGATCTATGTTTTCCATGATAACTACGATATCCCAGCCAAAGCCACCGACAAAGAACGCCTCGGAGAATCCGAAGAGATGTTCCCTTACATCATTTGCGCCATCTGTCCCCTTGTCGGCGAATACGAACCCGGATCCCCAACATCCGGCTTCCTCTTCCCCGCCTTTACAGACCGTAGCGGCGACCTGAACCACATAAATATCTATGGCATAACTGAAAAGAAACGTGAAGAACTTGGTAGACTTATATCTTTATAATAATGTGTTGTTGGAAATATTTTAAAGATACAAATTTTTAAAAACTAAAACAAATCATTATACTCAAATTTATTTATCCGTTTTTTCGTCCCCCTCCAACACCTTAAAACCTACCTTATTCATCCATCAGCAAGCTCCGGAACTCCGTAAAGAAACGTCCCTGCTCTTCTTTGGTCATCTTAACCAGCATCTCCAGGCTTTCCATACTGATCCGCCCGGCTGAGAACAGCAGTTCCGTATAATCCCATTTCGTATATCCATACTCTTTTTCCCAGTCGCAGATTTTCTTCATTCCATAATAATAGCAGGTGAAATATCCCGGCGCATTCTGGTGTGCCTGTACCTGGGCACGGGCAGTTACGCGGTCAAAGCCAAGCTCTTCTTCGTAGATTTTTACAGCATCTTCCAGTGTCGCTCCAAAATAATACAGCTGCAGATCAACCAGGATACGGACAGAGGCATGATGACGGCGGAATGCAACGAACAGAGGGAAGAACGGGTCTTCGGCAAAGATAAAGGTAAATGCGCGTTCAGTCCGAATACAGGTTCCCTCTTCCAGAGGTACACTTTTTGCTCCTATTTTTACAGTTTCCGGTGTTGGATCGATCGCTGCACGGATAAACTGGACATGGTGTCCCGGATAAGTTTCGTGCATGGTATTCATCTTGATCCAGCCATCGGTAATGTTCTGATAATTATACTGATTCAGGAACATCTGGCCGCGGAGCGGTTTGACACGGAAATCACCACCCTCATAACCGCCCCAAGGGTAAGAATCCTTATAGCAAGGCGGAAGAGGAACGCACAGACAGGTTTCATCTTCCGGAAGACGTACATATTCATGAGCGACAGCACGGGTACGTTTCAGATAATTTCTGGCACGTGTATACATTTCCTCGGCACTGTCACAAGGACCGGCATAGCGGAAAAGCACATCGCTGACTTCTTTCATTGTCTTCGGAGTTCCTTCCGGAAGCTCTAATTTGGAGGCGATTTCGAATACTTCAGCACGGGTCTTTTCAATTTCTTCTTTATGCCATGCAAGCAGTTCGTCGAGAGATACACCAAGACGGTTTTTAAGAAGGCTGCGGTAAGCTTCCGGATCCATCTTGATGGTCTTTGTGAGATCGTCCTTTAACAGTTCTTCAGAGTCAGACTGGCAGTCAGAGCCGAGTAAATCTGCCATTTCCTGAAGCTGATCGATAAAAATCCGGAAGGACTGTGATAAAGATGCAATCTGTTCTTCTGTGAAATCCGGGAAATATTCATTTAACAGTTTCTGGTCGCGCTGCATATCCAGCCTTGCGCGGGCAAAGGCAGAAGAAAGGGAAGCTTCATTTTCTCCGTATTGTGTGTGGATCAGATTAAGGATCAAATCCTGATTTTCATGAAATGCCTGTAATTTTCTGGTCAAGACATCGAGACGTACTTTATTAGAACGCCTGTCACAGCGAGCGATTTCCTGAAGATAATAGACAAAATCCAGGAGAGGTGCTTCCGGATTGTGTTCTTTTTCTTCGATAGTAAATTTAAGAGAATCCAGGAAGTCATTCAGATGATGCTTCACCAGACGATAGACATTGTCCGGTGTATCCAGTTTTTCAACCTGTGTTTTTAAATCGTTCCATTTTTTGCGGACCGACCTGATCTTTTCGGGAGTCGGGAGAAAAAGGATATTTTCAAAAGAACGGTGGCTTTCGAGTTGGTCATGCAAAATGGCAAGTTCTCTGTCAAGTTCGCGGTAAGTATTGGTTAAGTCAGTATTTTTCATGAGTAAATGGCACTCTCCTTTTTTAGAAATTTGTTCTGATTGTATCTTACCGCAGAAAATGTCAAATGAAAAGCAGGACAGATAAAAAGATTCGCGTGTCGACTTATGCCCCTTTCTGTGATATGATAATCAAGAGATTATTATGAGCAGAAAGGGGCATTTTTTCGATGGCAGCAACATCTGAAAATAAGCCAAAACAATATATATCTGTCGGGATCCTGGCGCATGTGGATGCTGGAAAGACGACGCTTTCGGAAGGAATCCTTTATCTTACCGGTCAGATCAGGAAGCTTGGAAGAGTTGACCATGGAGATGCGTTTCTGGACACATATACGCTGGAGAGAAGCCGGGGGATTACCATTTTTTCCAAGCAGGCGAATTTTGTGCTTGGAGACAAGCAGGTGACTCTTCTTGATACACCGGGGCATGTGGACTTTTCAGCAGAAATGGAGCGTACCCTGCAGGTTCTTGATTATGCAATCCTGGTTGTCAGCGGAGCGGACGGTGTGCAGGGACATACACGAACCTTGTGGAATCTTCTTGCAAGGTATCAGGTTCCGACCTTTATTTTCATAAATAAGATGGATCAGGACGGGACGGACAGACAGGACAGACTTACTGAATTAAAGCGGAAGCTCAGCGGAGAGTGTGTGGATTTTACAGAAGCGGGTGAAGAATTTCTGGAAGAGCTGTCTATGTGCGACGAGACGGTAATGGAAAGCTATCTGGAAAATGGAGAGATCACGGCGAGCCAGATTCAGACGCTGATCCGGGAACGAAAGGTATTTCCATGCTATTTCGGTTCGGCACTGAAGCTGGAAGGTGTGCAGGAATTACTGGACGGACTGGAAAAATACATGGACGGACCGGTAAGCGGGACACATGCTGAAGAAGCATTTGGAGCGAAGGTATATAAGATATCCAGAGATTCACAGGGCAGCCGTCTGACACATGTGAAGATTACAAACGGAGTACTGAAGGTTAAAGAAATCCTGGAATATATGGCAGAGGAAGAACCTATGCAGGAGAAAGTTAACCAGATCCGGATTTATTCCGGGGACAAGTACGAGATGGTGCAGGAAGCAGAAAAAGGCTGTATCTGTGCTGTGACAGGACTTACCCGGACTTATCCGGGACAGGGGCTTGGGATACAGCAAGGTTCTTCGGCACCGATACTGGAGCCGGTTCTGAATTACCGGGTGGAGCTGCCGGAAGGCTGTGATGTACACCGGATGCTGCAGAATTTCAGGCAACTGGAGGAAGAAGATCCGATGCTCCGTGTAGTCTGGAATGAAGAGGCAGGAGAGATCCAGGTCCAGCTGATGGGCGAAGTGCAGACGGAGATTCTGCAAAGCCTTGTAAAAGAACGGTTTGACGTGGATATTTCCTTTGGAAGTGGGAATATTGTTTACAAAGAAACGATTAAAAATACAGTTGAAGGAGTAGGGCATTTTGAGCCGTTGCGTCATTATGCGGAAGTGCATCTGATACTGGAACCGGGAGAGCCGGGAAGTGGAATCTCGATCGATACGATCTGCAGTGAGGATGTGCTGGACAAGAACTGGCAGCGACTGATCCTGACGCATGTGCTGGAAAGAGAGCATCGGGGCGTTCTGACGGGATCGGTGCTTACTGATGTGAAGATCACACTTGCCAGTGGACGTGCACATCTGAAGCATACAGAGGGCGGAGATTTCCGCCAGGCTGTGTACCGTGCGATCCGCCAGGGACTGATGCAGGCAGAGAATGTACTGCTTGAACCGTATTATGCATTTCGTCTGGAAATTCCGTCAGAGATGACAGGTCGTGCACTTACGGATATTCAGCGGATGAATGGAGAATTTGACGGACCGGAGACGGAAGATGATATGGCTGTGGTCACCGGAAGTGCACCGGTGTCTGAAATGCAGGATTATCAGAGAGAAGTAACCACATACAGCAGAGGAAGAGGGAAATTGTTCTGTACGCTGAAGGGATATTTTCCATGCCATAACCAGGACGAGGTTGTAGAGGCGATTGGTTACGATCCGGAGCGGGATGTGGAGAATCCGACGGGCTCTGTATTCTGTGCTCATGGAGCAGGATATAATGTACCGTGGCAGAAAGTGCCGGAACATATGCATATTGAGGCACAGCTTCCGAAGATCCTGGAAGAGCGGAAAAGGCTGGCAGGAGAGACAGAAAAAAGTCTGGATGAGACTGTACCGGTAAATTTACGCAAGGAGAAAAGCGGATCAGCAGAAGCAGCAGCCAGAGGTGGCAGGCATTATGCGCGTAATGCCAGAGAAGACAGGGAACTGGAAGAGATTTTTATCCGGACTTACGGACGGGTAGAGAGAAAAGCCGATCGTCTTCCAAAGACTGTGACTGCAGGGAAAACGCCAAAAGCAAAGAAAGATGAAGAAGGCGTACAGGAATATTTGCTGGTAGATGGTTATAATGTTATTTTCGCATGGGATGATCTGAAAGAACTGGCAAAAGAGAATATTGAAGCAGCAAGAAATAAACTGATGGATGTGCTTTGCAATTATCAGGGGTTCAAGAATTATCCTCTGATCCTGGTATTTGATGCCTACAAGGTTGAAGGCGAAGCAATGGAAATCTTCAAATACCACAACATTCATGTTGTGTATACAAAAGAAGCTGAGACGGCGGATATGTACATTGAAAAGGTAGTACATGAAGTCGGAAGAAAGTATCATGTGACGGTAGTTACATCAGATGGTGTGGAACAGGTGATCACACAGGGACAGGGAGGTACGATCATATCTTCCCGGGAGTTCCTGGAAGAGGTGAAGATCGTGAACCGGCAGATTCAGGAAGAATGGGAGCTGCACAAAGAGAGTGCGAAAAATTATCTGTTCGATCATATGGACAGAGAGCTTGCCGGTCATATGGAAGAGGTCCGCATGGGCCGGAAAGAATTGGGTGAGAGAGCAAATGATCAATAAAGAGGAATTTCTGAAAACCTGTAATCTGACAGAGGATGACCTTACGGCTGCCCGGATTTCCTGGGAGGAGCTGACAGAGATCTATGAAGATTATATGTCAAAAACGAAATTGTTCCGTCATCTGGGAAAAGAATTTGTAGATGAATATATTTATGATATTGAGCGGGCAGGGATCCATTCCTACCGTTACAGAACCAAGAATCCAATGCACCTTCTGGAAAAGATCATCCGGAAGCGGAAAGAAAATTATGCAAAATTTGAACATATCAACAAATCGAATTACCACAAATACATCACAGATTTGATTGGTATCAGGGTTTTCTTCCTTTACCGGGAGGACTGGATCCATTTTCATAAGTTCATCACTTCGATGTTTGAAAATGATCCGAACAATTATATAGAGGACAGGCTGCGGGATTTTGATGAGGATCCGGAGCACTGCTATATCGCAGAACGTCCAAAAGTATACAAGCGTTCCGGGGATACGAGGATTTATGACAGTACACAGATTGAAGTGCGGACAGGCGGGTATTACCGTTCACTGCATTATATCATCAAGTATCACGGATACTATCTGGAAATCCAGGGCAGAACGCTTTTTGAAGAAGGATGGAGCGAGATTGACCATGATATTGTGTATCCGTATTACAAGGATGATGAGATGCTGACGGAGTTTTCCGGACTGCTGAACAGGCTTTCGGGAATGGCAGATGAGATGAGTTCGTATTTCAGAAAGATGAAAAAACTCAGAGAAGAAGAACCGGATAAAAAAATAAAGGATCTCTTATAAAAATTAAAAATAAAAAGCAAAAGACGTTCAAAACAAAAGAAAATAAAGTGTTGCAAAATTTGTTTGACAAATAAAAATTGTCTAATTATAATTACACCCATATTAAACGCAACGGGGCATAACAAAAAGTTATGTTCCGTTTGTTTTATATACTGGGAAATTGCATTTCAAAGTATATAAAAAAAGAAAGGTCAAATGCAAAGAGGCATAGCTGCAGAAAATTGCGGTTATGCTTTTTTTGTTAGGCCAAGGGTCTGTTTTCATTGTGGAGTTTTTCGTTGATCCGAAAAACGGAACTTTGAAAACAAAAAAACCACCTGCTATTGATATGCAGGTGAGTCAGCATTGCTTTAGCTTACAGAAAAACCTCCTATGATACAATAATGATGGTTCGCCAACCACATGAAAGTACAAGGAGGTATCCAAATGGATATAAATAGTTTATCACATACGAAATGGAATTGTAAATATCACATAGTTTTGCACCGAAATTTAGAAGAAAAATAATATATGTACAATTAAAAAGAGACATAGCAGGTATTTTAAGCATGTTATGCAAAAGAAAAGGGGTCAGGATAGTAGAAGCAGAGATGTGTCCAGATCATGTACATATGTTAGTAGAATTACCATCAAGTATAAGTGTATCAAGTTTTGTAGGGTATCTAAAGGGGAAGAGTACGTTAATAATCTTCGAAAGACATGCAAATTTGAAATATAAATTTGGGAACAGACATTTCTGGTGCCGAGGATATTATGTAGATACAGTAGGAAAAAATGCGAAGAAAATACAGGAATATATTCAAAATCAATTAAAAGAAGATTATGAATATGATCAGATGACGTTGAGGCTGACGAACCATTTCGATGAGTCTTTAGACTCTAGCGCCGGGAAAAAGCCCTTATAGGGCGTGAACAAACCACTGGCTAAGCCGGTGGTTCTGATTAAAACTTTTTGTCAGAATGAAAAATTGAATCATTTAGTATAAAACAGGCAATAGTTGACAACCCCGCAAAAATCAGTGTAATAACAGTAAGTCCCAAAAAGAAAAATCCAAGAGAAATCTGATCAAATACCTTTCCCATAATTCCATAGCACAAAGCAGTGGTGCAAGTGCGCAGCATAGAAACAACGGACAAGATAGTGGCACGATATTTGGAGTCTATATAATCCTGGATAATACTGTCAGAAACAGCAAAAAGTATTTCCGGTATAAAACAGGCAATAATTGTAAAAATCAGGAAAACAGAAGGATTTTTCATGCGCATCAATAGCAGAAACAGAAATCCCTGTATGAATAAACCATATATAAATATCTGTTTCCGGTTTAATATTTTCAAAATAAATCCAACTAACAGGTAGGCTGCTGAATTGATAAAATACGATGCGGAAAAGAAAAGTCCAATTGTTGCAACAGTAATGTGAATTCGATCTAAAAACAATTGATTCATATTATAATATCCGCAAAATATACCATCTGTTATGCTGGAAATGAGGATGAAAAAGCATAAGATTGTTCCAGGTCTGTATTTTTTGAAATCGGTTTTGAGATGAACTGTTTTGGAATTATGTTCCGGTTCATCAATATTTTTTAAAAATACAATTGCAAAGAGCATGGTAATTATCTGAATACCATAAACAAGATTCCATGAATATGCAGCCAGTTCTCCACCGATAAAGATTGAAATACCAATTGTCAGTGATTCAAGTGAAAGAACTTTTGAATTTATTTTCAAATAGTCATTTTCAGTATGCTCTCTTTTTAAAATATCATATAATAATGCACTGTTACTACCGGTGACAAATGTGTAGGCAAATCCTTCCAATCCTGCCAGAATCATAAAAGCAACCGGTTTTTTGGAGATTATCATTGTAAATGAATGAAGTGCGAGTAAAAAGCATCCGAGCATCAGGGAGTTCCGTTTTCCGAATTTATCACCAAAATAGCCGGTAGGTATTTCAAAAATGGTGATGGAAATATTTAACACAATGGAATAAAGTGCCACTTCGGAAACGCTTAAACCTTTGTGGGTTAAAAACAGCAGAAAAATTCCGCGGGTCAGGGCGATGGAAGTTAGTATCTTATATAGTGTGTAAAAAAGTAAGTTTTTGCTTAAAAAAATGGTTTCATGAGTATACCTTTTTGTGATAATATTTGTGAATGAAATACAGTTATTCTTTAGTATATCATGCATGAATTTATAAAGCAAGAAATATATAGGGAAGTGGGAAGCGAGCGTTGCTTACTTCCCACTTCCCGGTTATAATTGGAATAACAGAAATTAAGTCAGAAAGGATGGATTCAATGGAATATATAACATCTCTACAGGCAGCAGATAAATGGAATCTTTCAAAGCGTCAGGTAAATGCGCTGTGCAAAAGCGGACAAATATATGGTGCAGTAAAGAAAGGACAGCGTTGGATGATACCGGAGGATGCAACTTTTGAAAAATATCTCAATCATTACGATGTGATTTATCTGGATATTACCTTGTAGGAATTAATTACAAAAAAGCAACGAAAGAACATACCTGTAAAATAGAAGAGATTATTCTTTAATCAGGCATTTATGGAGGAAGAAAACCATGCGATTTCTTCATTTATCAGACCTGCACCTCGGCAAGCGTGTGAATGAATTTTCCATGCTGGAGGATCAGGCATATATTTTAAAAGAGATATTGAACATTATCGATGAGCAGAAGGTGGAAGCGGTTCTGATCGCGGGTGACGTTTACGACAAAGTGATTCCGTCTGCGGAAGCAGTGCGACTTTTGGATGATTTCCTGACAAGGCTTGCCGCGAGGGAGTTGCCGGTGTTTCTGATCAGTGGAAACCATGATTCCGCAGAAAGAGTTGCTTTCGGTTCAAGACTGATGAGCAGCAGACAGATCTATCTTTCACCGGTATTTGAGTCGGATGTAGAACCGATAACGATAAGTGACCGGTACGGTGAGATCAATATTTACATGCTTCCATTTGTGAAGCCGTCCCTGGTAAAAAGGGTGTATCCGGAGGAAGAGGTCATCACCTATCAGGACGCTGTAAATGTGGCAGTGCGGCATATGCAGATCAACACAGACAAACGAAATATCCTGCTTGCGCATCAGTTCGTGACCGGTGCGGCAAGATGTGATTCAGAAGAGCTTTCTGTAGGCGGTGTGGATGATGTGGACGCATCTGTATTTGACGGATTTGATTATGTGGCGCTTGGACATCTCCATGGCCCGCAGAAGATCGGGAAAGAGACAGTGCGGTATTCGGGGACACCGCTCAAATATTCTTTTTCTGAAACCAATCACAAAAAAGCAGCAGTCATCGTTGATGTAGAAGAAAAAGGCAAAATAAATATTCAGCAGATTCCATTTTTGCCGAAACATGATATGCGGGAGATCAGAGGCACGTATATGGAAGTGACTGCACTGGATTTTTACAAGGATATGAAAACGGATGACTATCTTCATATCACTTTGACAGATGAAGAGGATATCCCGGATGCGATAGGGAAACTCAGAACAATTTACCCGAATATCATGAAGCTGTCTTATGACAATCTGCGGACAAGAGCGGCAGTGACAGTGAGAGGAACGGCGGAAGTAGAGGAGAAATCCCCGATGGAGCTTTTAAGAGAGTTCTATGAGCTTCAGAACAACCAGCCTATGACGGATGAGCAGGAAGAGATTGCCAGAGGAATGATGGAAGAAATTAGACTAGAATATTATTGAAAGGAGTGGATACTTTGAGTAAATATTATTCTATACACGAATTTTCAAAAATTATAGGCGTATCTGCTCAGACATTACGAAATTGGGATGCAAATGGAAAACTTCATCCGCATCATACTACATCAAGTTGAAAAGGTTGTTGTTTTATATAAAGACAGGCTATTGCGATTTGGTTTTGAGTTGATAGAATATATCGCTTCACTTTATAATTGTGAGATTGAGATTATTGATAATACTGAAAAATCTGAACAGCAGGAACTTGTTGAAGATCTGGTTCAAATAATCACAGTATTCAGCTGCAAATTACAAGGAAAACAAGCGAACAAAGCGAAGAAACTTATCCGAGAATTGATACAGGAGGAAACAGATGGTAAAAGCCATAAAAGTAATGCTGATACCAAATAACGTACAGAAAACTAAGATGTTTCAGTACGCAGGTGCTTCAAGATTTGCTTATAACTGGGCTTTGGCCAGGGAAAAAGAAAATTATGAAAAAGGTGGCAAATTCATTTCAGATTCAGAACTCAGAAAAGAATTTACAAAGCTCAGACATTCTGATGAATACGCATGGCTGCTGAATATTTCAAATAATGTAACCAAACAGGCAATCAAAGATGCCTGTACTGCGTATAAGAACTTTTTCAAGGGTTTGCAAAAATTCCCAAGATTCAAGTCTAAAAAGAGATCAATGCCGAAGTTCTATCAGGACAATGTTAAGATACAATTCAGTAATACCCACGTTAAGTTTGAAGGCTTTTCTTCCAGCAGGAAAGCAAATAAGCAGAAAATGAATTGGGTAAGACTTGCAGAACATGGACGTATTCCAACAGATGTTAAATATATGAATCCGAGAATATCCTTTGACGGATTGAACTGGTGGATCAGTGTATGTGTGGAATTTCCTGATTGCAAGGAAACACTTAATGATGATGGAGTTGGTATAGACTTAGGAATCAAAGATTTGGCTGTCTGCTCTGATGCTGTTAAATATAAGAACATTAATAAGAGTCAGAAAGTAAAGAAACTGGAAAAACAGAAACGCAGATTACAGCGTAGTATCTCTCGTTCTTACGAGAAGAATAAGAAAGGGGAAAGTTACTGCAAAACCAATAATGTAATCAAAAAGGAAAAACTTTTATTAAAACGAAATCACAGATTAACAAACATCCGTAAAAACTATTTGAATCAGACCATATCTGAGATCGTAAATCGAAAACCAAGATTTATCTGTATTGAAGATCTGAATGTCAGCGGAATGATGAAAAATAGACATTTATCCAAAGCAGTTCAGGAACAAGGATTTTTTTGGTTTAGAAAACAGCTTGAATACAAATGCAGTGATAAAGGGATCCAGCTTATTGTGGCTGATCGGTTTTATCCATCATCAAAGCTTTGCAGCTGTTGTGGAAATATCAAAAAAGATTTGAAATTATCTGACAGGGAATATAGATGTGAGTGTGGGAATATAATTGACAGAGATTTCCAGGCATCAATAAATCTTAAGGGTTACGGAGAACGATTTGCAAGCTGACACTGAAACGTTAATGCAAATATGTACGGATACGTTAGTCCGGAATTTACGCCTATGGAGAGTACAAGAACTTGTGAGTAGATAGATATTTATATCATCAAAAGCATACTCGTTGAAGTAGGAATGAAACATAGAAGTTTGTGACTTTTTATAAGTTTTCAGTAACGGATGAGAGATGAGACCGATAAAACTTACGATTTCTGCATTCGGACCGTATGCAAAAGAGACAGAGATCATTCTGGATGAACTTGGTGAGCGGGGGCTTTATCTGATAACCGGCGATACCGGTGCCGGAAAGACCACAATTTTTGATGCAATCGCATTTGCACTTTACGGGGAAGCGAGTGGAAATGAAAGAGAGCCGGGGATGCTTCGGAGTAAATATGCGGATCCGAAGACGCCGACCTTTGTGGAATTGGAGTTCTTCTATCAGGGGCAGAACTACCATATCCGGAGAAATCCGGAGTACATGCGTCCAAAGGACAGGGGCGAGGGCATGACGTTGCAAAGAGCGGATGCAGTACTGGAATTTCCGGATGACAGGCTTCCGGTCACAAAGGCAAAAGAGGTCACGAAAGCAGTGACAGAACTGATCGGGCTCGACCGCGGACAATTTACTCAGATCGCAATGCTGGCGCAGGGAGATTTTATGAAGCTTCTGTTTTCAAAAACTGAGGAGCGGAGCAAAATTTTCCGGGAAATTTTCCATACCAGACCGTATCTTGCGTTTCAGGAGAAAATGAAAAATGCAAGCGGCAGACTGCAGGAACAGTACGAGGATGTCAGCAAAAGCATTTTGCAGTACATGAAGGATATCAGCTGTGATGAGGATGACGTGCTTGCTGCGGATGTGAAAAAGATCCGTGAGAGCAAAGCGGTGGTTCATGCGGACAAGGTTCTGGAACTTTTGGAAACTCTGACAAATCAGGATGCAGATTCGGTGAAAGAAAAGAAGAAGAATTTAACGAAGATCGAGAAAGATCTGGAAGAGCTGAACCAGAGAATCGGAAAGGCAGAGGCAGTGATCCGTGCAAAAAAGGAACTGGAAAAAGCGGAGCAGACGATAGCAGAGAAGACACCAACGCTGGAAGAACTGGAAATGGCACTGAAGAAAGAACAGGAAAAAGTGCCGGAAAGAGAGCAGTTAACAGAAGAGATCGGAAAGAGGCAGGAAAAGCTTGCAGAGTATGACGAATTGAAAAAACTTCAGAAGCAGATTAAAGAGCTTGAAAAACAGATTGAGATATTAAAGGGCCGGGAAAGCCGGTATCAGGAAAAGAAAGCGCAGATGCAGGCGCAGCTGGAACAGAAAAGGAATTTACTGGAACAGCTGAAGGATGCGGAAATTAAAGTTCTGAAAGTTACAGCAGAACAAAAAGAGGTTTCAGTAAGAAAAGAAACGGCAGAAGACATTCTTATTCAATATAAAAGATACCAAAGACAGAAGAAAAGTGTGGAAGAGGCGCAGAAAGCATACCTTGTCATGCAGGAGGAATGTACAGAGCGAAAGACACAGCTTGCCTGGATGGAGAGGGCATTTCTGGATGAGCAGGCGGGGATTCTTGCAAAGGTTCTGAAAACGGGAGAGCCGTGTCCGGTGTGTGGATCGGTCCACCATCCATGTCCGGCACAGATGACAGAGGGTGCACCGGAGAAAGAAGAGCTTGAAAAATACCGGAAAGAGACTGCCGATGTGGAGAAAAAGACGAATGATGCAAGCTTTAAGGCAAATGAAAAGCTGGTGCAGTTAAAAGCGCTGGAAGAAGAAATCCAAAAGAGTGTGAAAAGTTTTGACAGCGGCATACAGGAAGAAGAGATTGAAAAATCGCTGGCGTTGATCGGTCAACAGATGGATGCCCTCGAAAAGTCAGAAAAGGAATTACAGAGAAAGCTGGAAGTAGCTAAAGAAGCAGTGGCAGAAAAGCAGAAGCTGGAAGCTGAGATCCCGGAACTGGAGCAGATGCAGAAAAAGCTTCAGGAGGAAGAACAGGAACGAAAGGATAAGCTCCTTGTGTCTGAGAGAGATAAAGCAAATGCAGAAGAGCAGGCTGTGAAGGTGCGTGGCAAACTGGAATTTCCGGAGAAAGCAGAAGCAGAACAGAAGATCAAAGAGCTGGATAAGCAGAAAAAAGAGATCGATAAGAATCTGAATGCTGCCCAGAAGGCATTCCAGGACTGCAGTCAGTCGGTAGAAGCGGCAAAGACGAAGAAGAAAACGCTGGAGAAGCAGATTGCAGGTAATAAAGAAACCGATATGGAAGAGCTTGTGCAGGCACGACAGGAAGTATCAGGTGCGAAAAAAGAGCTTCAAAAACAGATGGAAGAGATCAGGATCCGTTATGAGAACAATCTGAAAATCAGGAATGCGATTGACAAGCAGAGTGCGAAACTTCTTGAGCTTGAGCGGAACTGGACACAGGTGCGTGAAATTTCCGATACGGTAAATGGAAAGATCAAAGGCGGATCCAAAGAAAAGATCAAGTTTGAGACCTACATCCAGACCAATTATTTTGACCGTATCATTACCCGTGCAAATACACGGTTCATGGTAATGAGCGGCGGACAGTATGAGCTGAAACGCCAGGTCAATACGGATGACCGGAAGAGTCAGAGCGGACTGGAACTGAATGTGATCGATCACTACAATGGTTCTGAGCGAAGCGTGAAGACGCTTTCCGGCGGGGAATCTTTTAAAGCTTCTCTTTCACTGGCACTTGGACTTTCTGATGAGATCCAGGCATCGGCAGGAGGGATTCAGTTGGATACCATGTTTGTTGATGAAGGATTTGGTTCTCTGGATGAAGAGTCACTGGAACAGGCGATGATGGCACTGAACGGTCTGGCGGAAGGCAACCGTCTGGTGGGAATCATTTCCCATGTGCAGGAACTGAAAGCAAGAATTGATAAACAGATCGTGGTAACAAAAGAAAAAGCAGGTGGCAGCAGAGTGGAACTTAAGATTGACTGATCTGCATAAGGATAAAGAAGGAGGGAGTTGAAAATGGCAGATATTTATGGAATGCTGGATGAACTTCAGCACCGGGCGGCAAAAGAAGAGGACATAAAAGAAAAGCTTCTTGCAACCAGAAAAGAAGAAGAACCGTTCAGTGCATTTTGCAGAGTATGCAGGGAGCTTGGTTATGAGATTTATGAAATGGAGCTGATCTGTGCCGGAGAAGAATTTCATGCTGAGATGAAGCGGAGCACCAATGGAGGTGGGGAAAATTCACCGAAACTGGAAGGAGAAGATGATTTTTATGAGCTGTTTTTTGCAGGACTGGAGCAGAAGGAAAATAAAAATCTAAATGAATAAAAATACTATGAAGAAATGGTTTTGACTTTCAGATATGCAACAAATGTGTTAAGATAGGTACAGACTATTCATAAAATGTGCAAGAATATACAATTTGAAAAGAGCGAATATAAAAGGAAAAAGGAGTAAAAATCATGCCAGTTTTTGATTTTAAACACACACCAGATGAAAAAAAGGCCCAGGAATGTACTTATACAACATTCCGCTCGAATGAGACAGAAGCGACAGCGGAGAAACCGATGCTGGTTATGGATAACAGCAACCGGAAATGGAAGCATCATTCCTGTGGTGTTTTCACCAACCCGATTAAGAAGACATCCTTTGAATTTGACGAGGAAGATGGAACTGTAAGTGCGGACATTCTCCAGATCGATGCGAGATTTGTAAGCCTGATCAAATGGCTGGGCGAGAATCACATCAATGTCCGTCTTTCCGGTGAAAACCGTGCAGACGGCTATGCAGTATACAAGATTCGGGAGATCGCATTCGGTGGGGCAACTAAGCTTTCAGCTGAAGATGGTTTCCTGCAGTTCATGATCGAGCGTCTTTTCGCAAGCAGTGCACCGACAGAAGAAGCAGTGGATGAGGAAATGGAAGAAGACGGCGACAGCATGAAGCTGACAAGCCTGCAGAGTATCACTGATTTTATGAACTGTGCAGGAAGAACCCTTCCGGACAATATCCGTCTGTGGGCAAGAAGAAACCTTGCTGTTGCAAGATCACACGAAGTGTCACCGGAAGAAAGAAGACATGCGCAGAGAGCTCTTTCAATCATGATGAATATTCAGTGGAAGAGCAATTATTTTGAATCCATTGATCCGGATGAGGCAAGAAGAATCCTGGATGAAGAACTTTACGGAATGGAACGTGTCAAACAGAGAATCATAGAGACGATCATCCAGATCAACAGAACGCACACTCTTCCGGCGTATGGAATCCTTCTGATCGGACCAGCCGGAACCGGTAAATCGCAGATCGCTTATGCAATTGCACGTATCCTGAAGCTTCCGTGGACAACTCTGGATATGAGTTCCATTAACGATCCGGAACAGCTTACAGGAAGTTCCCGTGTATACGCCAATGCGAAACCGGGAATTATTATGGAAGCATTTGCGGCAGCAGGAGAATCCAACCTGGTATTTATCATCAATGAGTTGGACAAAGCAGCATCCGGAAAAGGAAATGGGAATCCGGCGGATGTACTTTTGACACTACTTGATAACCTTGGATTTACGGATAACTATATTGAGTGTAACGTTCCGACAGTTGGCGTATATCCGATTGCAACTGCCAATGAAAAAGATCAGATCAGTGCACCGATCATGTCCCGTTTTGCAGTTATCGATATCCCGGATTATACACCGGAAGAGAAGAAGATCATCTTCTCCAGATTTGCACTTCCGAAGATCCTGAAGAGAATGAGCCTTCGTCAGGACGAGTGTACGGTGACAGATGAAGGCCTTGATGTGATAATTGAACTTTATTCCAATACATCAGGAATCCGTGATCTGGAGCAGGCAGCCGAACATATTGCGGCAAATGCACTGTACCAGATCGAGGTAAATCATGTAAAAGAAGTTGTGTTTGACGGAGAAGCAGTGAGAGCATTGCTTTCATAAGAAAATTAAAATATGAAAATGTAAATGATCAAAAGATTCTATTTCTGTTAATATTTATAGATGCAGTAAAATTGCAGAAGGAGCCGGAAAAGAAAAATAGGGTACGGGTGACTTTGCACTATGGAGATGAGATCCAGTCAATTGTGGAAGCTATTGCTGACACAATTGACGGTTTCGGGAGCTCATCGGAATGCCCAGTGCAACGGAACCCGTACCCTATTTTTCTTTTCCGGCGGTGCTTATCATTCTACCCCTGTCTATAATAACTCAGGAAATCAGAAATTTTTCCCACAGCTTCTTTCAGAACTTCAATTCGTGGCAGATATACTACCCGGAAATGATCCGGCTGTTTCCAGTTAAATCCACTTCCCTGTACGATCAGGATCTTCTTATCCTGCAGCAGATCCAGTGCAAATTTTTCATCATTTACAATGTTGAACTTCTTTACATCGATCTTCGGGAACATATAAAATGCAGCCTGCGGTTTGACGGCAGTGATTCCCGGAATGTCAGTCAGTGCCTTGTAAATATATTCGCGCTGTTCGTAAATACGTCCGCCCGGAACGAGGTAGTCGTTGACGCTCTGATTGCCCCAGAGAGCGGTCTGAACGACAGACTGTGCCGGAACATTGGAGCAGAGACGCATATTGGAAAGCATCTTGATTCCTTCGATATAATCTTTTGCGATTGCTTTATTTCCGCTGAGAACCATCCAGCCAATACGGAATCCGGCGATCATATGGGATTTGGAAAGACCGCTGAAGGTGACGCAGAACAGATCCGGTGCCAGTGAAGCAATGGAAATATATTCTTTTCCGTCCATAACAAGGCGGTCATAAATTTCATCTGAGAAAATGATCAGGTGATGTTCCCTTGCGAGATCAACAATCTTCTGCAGCACTTCTTTCGGATAAAGTGCTCCGGTCGGGTTGTTCGGATTGATGATTACAAGAGCTTTGGTACGGTCTGTGATCTTACGGCGCATATCTTCGATGTCCGGATACCAGTCAGACTGTTCATCGCAGATATAGTGAACAGCCTTTCCGCCAGCAAGTGTTGCACAGGCGGTCCACAGAGGATAGTCTGGTGACGGAATCAGGATTTCATCTCCGTTGTCAAGAAGAGCTGACATACACAGGTTGATCAGTTCGCTGACACCATTTCCGGTGTAAATGTCACTGATCGTGACATTTGGCAGCTTTTTGATCTGGGAATACTGCATGATTGCTTTACGTGCAGAGAAAAGTCCCTGGGATGGAGAATATCCTTCGCAGTCAGAAAGCTGCTGACTCATATCATAGATAACTTCATCTGGTGTGCGGAAACCGAATGGAGCCGGATTACCGATATTGAGCTTCAGTACATGGGTACCGCGTTCTTCCATACGGGCAGCTTCTTCGACAACCGGTCCACGGACATCGTATAATACATTATCGAGTTTGGATGATTTTTTGAATATATGCATGGCAGAACTTCCTGCATTATCATTTTTGTCGGTTATTGTCTTTTTCATCGGTGTAGTTTCTCTTTTTGAAGAGTTTGAAGTTCCGACAGAACCAGAAGTCTTAGTGGTAGACGGAGCTTTTGGAGCAACGGAGTTGTTTTCCCGAGCAGTAAAGTTTTCCTGACTGTCACCGAGCAGCCAATCGGCATCTACGTGAAGCGTATCTGCCAGAAAATGGAGGATATCATTTCTCGGAACAGTTTTTCCGCTCACGTACTGGCTTACATGGCTTTTACCTAATTTTACATTATTTTCTGCGGCGATATGAACCAGATCAATCTGTTTCAGGTTCTGTGCATACATCGCCTCTTTAAGTCTATCTGAGAAAGTTGTCATTTGAAAATCTCCTTTCAAACTAAAAAGTTCAATTTAAAAATAAAACAGTGAAGTTCAAAACTTAAATTGATTATAGCACTTTGAATGATTTGGTTCAATAACAAATATTATTTTTGGTTCAAAAAGTTTGATTCTAGCAACGGCACCCTGAAAAAAGGCGGTATCCAGCCAAAATTCAGATGCTCTGGTAACTTAGTTGCCGAGTAGTTCACAAATAATGATAAGTATTACGTTTCAGGACGATAAAAGTTCCGGTAACGCATAAAGTTAAAAGTTCAGCAATTGCAACCGAGCACCAGACTCCGTTGATCCCGAGAAACAGTGGAAGTAGCAGAACCACTGCCATCTGGAAGACCAGTGTTCTGAGAAACGAGATCAGCGCAGAGAGCAGACCGTTGTTCAATGCGGTAAAAAATGCAGAGCCATAAATATTGAACCCGTTGATCAGGAACGCAAAGCTGTACAGACGGAACCCACTGCGTGTCAGTTCAAAAAGCCCCTGGTCATAACCGACAAACAATGTGGCAAGTGGTGTTGCGATGAGCTGTGCAATCACAAAGAGAGAAACAGCCCATGTTCCGATCAGCCGGATACTCTTGTGGAAAAGATTCTTTAGTTCATCCTGATTGCCGGCGCCGTAGTGGTAACTGACGATCGGGGCACTTCCAATCGCATAACCAAAGAAGATCGAAACAAAGATAAAATTGACATACATGATCGTTCCGTAAGCTGCAACGCCGTCTTCACCGGCAAATTTCATGAGCTGCATATTATAAAGAGCATTTACAACAGAGCTGGAAAGATTGGTCATAAGCTCGGACGAGCCATTGGTACAGGTCTTTAATAAGATTCTGCCATGAAAATGTGTTTTTTCAAGCTTTAATAAGCTGGAATTTTTCCGTCCAAAGTAGAATAACGGGAAAAGCCCTCCGATAAACTCTCCGCATACAGTCGCAAACCCGGCACCGGGAAGTCCGAGGTGGAGTACAGCTACAAATAAAAAGTCGAGAACCATATTGGTCACACCGGCGATCACGATCACGCGAAGTCCCAGATGTGGCTTTTCGGCAGTTACAAAAAAGCTCTGAAATACATTCTGCAGCATAAAAGCAGGCAGTGAAATGCAAAGAATGCGTCCATATAAAATGCAGTTGTCAAGAAGAGTACCGCTTGCACCGAATAAAATGGCAACCGGTTTTACAAGGAACATACTCAGGATTGCGATAATGATTCCTCCGATAGCAGTGATATAGACGAGCATGGAAAAATACTCATTGGCATTTTCGATCTTTCCTTCACCAAGCGTCTTTGCAACAATGGCACTACCACCGGTTCCGATCATGAAACCGAGAGCGCTGATGCCCATCAGAAAAGGCATGATCAGATTAACCGCTGCAAAAGCGCTTTTTCCAACAAAGTTGGAGACAAAAAGTCCGTCAACCACACTGTAAATGGATGTGAAGATCATCATTATAATAGAAGGAAACACAAATTGCAGAAGTTTTTTATAAGTAAAATGTTCGGATAATTGAATTTTCATAGTTATAGATCCTCCTCAAGTTTAGAAAGCCTAGAACGTAAGGCATGATTATATTTAGCATTCAGGCGCAGAAGCTGTTCACATTCTTCGGGGCTGAAAGAAGCTAAAGTATCATTTTCAATCTGGATGAGAGGAAGCAGCTTTTCCTGAATAAGTTTTTTGCCGGAATCTGTAAGATGGATATGCATACTCCGTCCTTTTCCGGGAGAAAGAGTGAGATATCCGTCGGCCTGCAGTTTCCGGATGGATGAATTGATCGTCTGCTTTGGCAGGCAGGAAGCCTTGCAGATATCGCGCTGCAGACAGTTATCACCCATATCAAAAAGTGCATAGAAAATCTCAAAAGCGCTGTCAGACAGATGCAGTCTGCGGGCAGCTTCGTGGTAAATTTCATTTGCTTCTTTATATAAGCAATTGTATTCTTTTAAATATTTGCTGATCAGTGTAGTAGAATCCATAATTTCCTCCATTTATACAATTATATAGATGAATGAATTTTCGATCATACAAAGTAAGTCCGAAATCATACTTACAAGAGTATAGTCTGAAATCGGACTTATGTCAAGCGCTGATTTTGCAGGTGAAGGATGAAGCGTAAATTTTGCAGGTGAAGGATGAGGGAGTTGTGGATAATGCATAGAAGGTGTAGCTTTACATAAAAGAATAAGAACTGCTTTTGCATAATATAAAAGGAGATAACAGGTATACAACTGTGTGGATTGTATACATTTACAATACAAGTAATGTATAAATCGAAGTTGTATTGTCAGTTCATAAAAATTTTACACATAACACACAAAAAACTGGTTTTTATCGAAAAAAATCGGTTCAAATAATGGCATAATGCACAAAATAGATAAAATACACTAGTTTTTGATGGGTGAAACATATAGTTACAATACAACTTTGGAAGAAAACTTTCTTGTATTTTCTTGAAAAAATCATAGTCAAATAATATAATCAAATCATCAAGAAAACGGAGATGGAGGAGAAAATATGAAAAAAGTTTTCAAAAAAGTAACAGCAGCTACAATGGCAGCTACAATGGTAGTCGGACTTGCTGCATGTGGTGGCAGCGGAAGCGGATCTTCTGACAAGAGTGCTTCAAAATCAGACAAAATTAAAATTGGTGTTTCCATCTGGTCTTCAACAGACGTACTTGGATCACAGTGCAAGAAGATTCTTGACGAAGCAGCAAAAGCTCTTGATGTAGAAGTACAGTATGTTGACCAGGGACATGTTTCTGAGAAAGTTACAGCATCTGTAGAACAGCTTGCAGCAGCAGGATGCCAGGGAATCATCATCTGTAACTCTTCTGATACAGAAATGACATCTGCTATCAAGACATGTAACGACAACAAAGTATATCTTGCACAGTTCTTCCGTGTAATCAGCGAAGAGAACAGCGCAGATATCTATCAGGCAGCTAAAGATTCTGATTACTACATCGGAGCTGTACATGAAGATGAACCGGCAAACGGTGAAGAACTTGTAAACATCCTTCTTGAAAAAGGAGATCGTAACATCGGTCTTATCGGCTGGGAGCAGGGAGATGCTACATGGCTTGGAAGATGGGAAGGTTACAAAGCCGGCGTTGAAAAATGGAACAAAGAAAACCCGAACGACAAAGCAACTCTTTCTGAACCACAGTACGCAGGTACAACTTCAGAAGGTGGATCAAAAGCAGCAGAAGCTTTAATGGCAGCAGATCCGAACCTTGATGCTCTGATTCCAGCTGGTGGTGGTGGAGATCCTCTTCAGGGAGCAATCGCAGCAGTTGAACGTGCAGGAAAGACAGACAGCATTGATATCGTTTCTACAGACTTCCTTCCAGATCTTGGTGAAAGACTTGAAAACGGATCTATGGCTGGTGAATCTGGCGGACATTACTGTGACCCACTGATTTCCTTCATGATGGTTTACAATGCAATCAAAGGAAACTACAAAGACTTCGGCGGCAAATTCGAAGATGTTCCGTTCCCATATCTGTATGTATCATCAGCAGATGATTACAAATCATATGAGAAATATTTCGTAGATCAGCTTCCATACACAGATGATGAACTGGTTGAAATGTCTAAACTCAGCATGGATGACTTAAAGGCAGCAGCTGCTAAGGTATCTATCGAAGATGCAGCATCACGTGCAGGTAACTAAGACAGACAAATAATAACGACTATTAACTCAGAAAGGGTGACGTCGCAAAGGCGATGCCACCTTTTCTAAATCAGAAATGACAATTATGAAGAGGTAGATAATATGGGCACTAGTAAAAAACTTTCAGGGAAAGTGATGGGATATCTGATCTTAATCGGTCTGGTCGTACTTTCCTGGCTGATCTTTAAAATCTTGACACCACATAACTTCGGTTCCTTTTCCAATATGCTCAATTACTTTCAGGCGAGCCTGATTGCTACCGTAGGTGCAGTTGGTTTCTATTTTGTAATGGTAATGGGAATGTTCGATTTCTCAATTGGTGCAAACATCATGCTTTCCGCAATCGTTGGATGCGTATTTGCAACCAGATTTAACATGGGCTATTTTGGACTTATTATTGGATGCGTTCTTACAGGCGCAATCGTTGGAGTATTGAATGGTATCTTCTATGTAAAACTTCGTATTCCATCAATGATCGTAACAACTGGTCTGGCTCTTATTTATGAGTCGATCGCAAACTATATCGCAGGCGGTGTTGAGCAGACACTTCCGGCAAACATTCGTGCATTTGGTCAGATGCCATGGGATATCATCCTTGCATTAGTGGCTTGTGCAGTAGCTTACATATTCTTAAACTACACTAAAATCGGAACTTATACCTATGCAATCGGAAGTGATGAGTTCGTTGCAAAGAATATGGGTATTAATGTAAATAAATATAAAGTACTTGCATTTATCTTAAGTGGTGCATTCCTTGGGGTTATGGCGATCTTGACAATCAGTTATGGTTCTTCTATGGTAGCTGTTACCGGAATGGCATCTATGAGCCGAAACTTCGTTCCGACTATGGGATGTTTCTTTGGTCTTGCATTTAAAAAATATGGAATGCCACTTCCGGCAATCATCATCGGTGAGTTCGTAATTAACATCATTTTCTTCGGTTTCATTGCTCTCGGAGCACCGACTGCAATCCAGGATGTTATCACAGGACTTGCACTGCTTATTATCATTACTGTGACAACAAAGGCTACTAAGGGCGAAATCGTCAAGTAATGAAGGGAGGAAGACAGCAATGAGTGAAGTAAGATTACAGGTAAAAAATCTTTGTAAAAACTTCGGTATTACAAAAGCAGTTCAGAATGTATCCTTCAATGTAAACAAAGGAGAGGTTCACGCGCTGATCGGAGAAAACGGTTCTGGTAAATCCACTCTGACCAACATGCTGACAGGTATCTACAGCATTGGAAGCGGACAGTTCATTCTGGACGGAAAAGAAATTCATCCGAAGAACCAGGTAGAAGCAAACAACGAAGGTGTATCTATCATCGTACAGGAACTTGGAACTCTGTCAGGACTTACAGTTGCAGAGAATATTTTCCTCGGACATGAAGATCAGTTCGTACATTTTGGAATTAAAAATACAAATGCCATGAACAAAAAAGCAACAGAGCTTTTAAAGCAATATGGCTTTGACAGAATTAAAGCAGCTGACATGATCGACAATTACAACTTCGAAGATCGTAAGCTGGTCGAGATCGTAAAGGCTACCTACTTTGATCCGAAGATCGTTGTTATCGATGAGACAACAACTGCTCTTTCACAGGAAGGACGTGAAGAGCTTTACAAACATATGGAAAGAATCAGAAAGAGTGGAAATACAGTTATTTTCATTTCGCATGACCTTCCGGAAATCCTTGATAAGTCTGATACAATCACAATCCTTCGGGATGGTGTTTACATTGATACTGTTAAGAGTAAAGATGTAACAGAAGATGATCTGAAGAAACTGATGGTAGGACGAGAAGTAACAGGTGATTATTACCGTGCAGATTACGGTGAAAAAGTGTCTGATGAAGTGGTATTATCTGTAAAGAACGTTACCGTTCCGGGACTGATCGAAAATGTATCCTTTGATCTTCACAAAGGTGAGATTCTTGGATTCGGTGGACTTTCAGAATCTGGTATGCATGAAATTGGGAAAGCTATTTTCGGTGCCTCTTATGACCGTGAAGGTACTGTTACGCTGGCAGACGGAACTCAGATCAATGATATTCCGACTGCGATCAAACATAGTATTGCGTACACATCGAAAGACCGTGACAATGAATCTGTTGTTCTCAACCAGAGCATCGGAGACAATATCTGCCTTCCATCACTGGATGAACTGGCAGGAAAGTCACATCTCTTAAGTGACAAGAAGCGTAAAGAATTTGCAGACAAATATGCAAAACAGATGTCTGTAAAGATGGTAGATGTAAACCAGTTTGTATCAAATCTTTCAGGTGGTAACAAACAGAAAGTCGTTCTTGCAAGATGGATCGGAAAAGATTCTGACATCGTTGTACTGGACAGCCCGACACGTGGTATTGATATCAAAGTTAAACAGGATATCTACCAGTTAATGAATCAGATGAGAAAGAATGGAAAATCCATTATCATGATTTCAGAAGAGCTGATGGAGCTGATCGGTATGTGCGACCGTATCATAATTATGAAAGATGGAAAAATCAGTGGTCAGCTGGATAGAGATAAGAACCTCGATGAAAATGGTCTTATTTCTATGATGGTATAAGGAGGCAGCTATGGGAAGTCAAGTAAGTGCAAAAACAAATGATAAAGAGCAGCAGCTGAAAAAGGCATCTAAGATGACCTTAATTCGTTCGCTCCTGCCAATCGTAGGATTGGTTGTTATTTTCCTGTTATTTAATGTCCTGACAGATTTCCGTATGATGGGAAATATGTCACTGGTACTTTCACAGGTATATGTAACTATGATTGCAGCTATGGGTGTTTTCTTCATTATGACAATGGGAGGTCTGGATTTCTCACAGGGATCTATCCTCGGTATTTCATCCATCGTTGTATGTATTCTTTCACAGAAGAGTATTCCGCTTGCAATTATCGGCGGTATTGCATCTGGTGCAGCAATCGGAGCTTTGAACGGTTACTTCTATGTATTCCGTAAGATCAAATCCTTCATTGTTACAATTTGTACCATGTTCTTATTCCGTGGATTTATCAAATACCTTACAACAAATGCACCTGTTGCAGGTTCTGCAAAACTGATCAACTTTGACAGTACAGAACTTAAGGTTGCCTGCACAGCAGTCATCCTTATTGTTGGATTTATCGTATTCCGTTATACAAAGTTCGGAACTTACCTGAAAGCAATCGGAGCCGGTGAAAAAGCAGCAATGTTCTCTGGTATCCGTACAGACAAGATGAAATTCCTCATCTATGTACTTGCAGGTGCAATTACAGGATTTGCAGCATTTATCAACGTAATCAAAGTCGGATCTGTTACATCTTCGGGTGGTAACCAGCTGGAAACACAGATTCTGATTGCCCTGGTATTAGGTGGTATGCCAATTTCCGGTGGCGCAAAGGTTCGTTTTGAAAATATCGTTGTTGGATCTTTACTGTACATTGTATTGAACAGTGGACTGACGATGATGGGATTCACAACACAGATGATGCAGCTCATTCAGGGCGTTGTATTCCTGATCTTCGTTGCAGTATTCGCAGACAGAGAATCTATCCAGGTAATCAAATAATATAAAAAATTTTACAGTTGGGGAACTGACAGTTCTCATTTTCGAGAAGAATTTCCCGGATGTATACAGATCAGAAGTCAGGATTTGCAGTCCAAATAAGATTGCGGATCCTGATTTTTTGACATATTAGGAAAGAACATATTCCCAATATGTCAAAACACTCTGTGAGGATGTACACTGGAGCGAAGATGAAGGATGTCGCAAGCGACTGCGCTCGGCGCGAGAATGTGCCAAGGCACATTCTATTTAACAGGAAATGGAGAGTTTATGCATAAGACAGATCAAGAAGGACTTAAATACCAGAAATTATATAATTGGGCGCATACACTGATTACCAGTGGTATAATTAAAAATATGGATAAATTTCCGTCAGAGACAAGTCTTCAGAAGAAGTTTGGGTATTCCAGACAGACCGTGAGGACTGCACTGCAGCAGCTAGAGGAAGAAGGTCTGATTACCCGTGTGAGGGGAAGCGGAACCTATGTTTCTTACGACAGCAATGGAGTAAATGGAGAAAGACCACAGATAGGTCTTCTTCTGAGCTATTATTCTGATTATCTGTTTCCACGGGTATATGATGGGATTGAAGCTTCGCTGACAGAAAAAGGGTATGGAATTGAGGTTGCAGTAACGAAGAACCGTCTGAATGATGAGGCGATTTATCTGGAGGGACTGCTGAAAAGTAATGTTAGTGGTCTGATCATTGAGGGATCAAGATCTGCATTTCCAAATCCAAACATTCGTCTTTATAAAGAAATCAAAAGAAGAAATATTCCGACGCTGTTTATCCATAATCATTATGAAAATGTGCCATTTGACAGTGTGGAAATGTCGGATTCCAGATCGGCTTACGAGCTGACCAGGATTTTGATCGAGAACGGACACCGCAGGATTGGTGGAATTTTCAAATATGATGATATGCAGGGAATTGAGCGGTACAAAGGATTTATTCAGTGTCTGTCGGATTACGGTGTAAAATTTGATGATGACTGTATCCGCTGGTATTCAACAAAAGATATGGAAGAAAAGCTGAGTAAAAAAGGACTTCTCCGTATGTACAGACGGACGAAGGATTGTACAGCGATGATGGTCTACAATGATGAAGTGGCAGATTATTACATGGAGTTTCTGGAAGAGAGGGGGCTGCATGTGCCGGAGGATATTTCACTGGTATCCTTTGATGATGCGGAGCTTCAGGATTCAAGTACCAGTATCCAGCTGGTGACAGCGGTGCATCCAAAGTATCAGCTCGGGCGTATCACAGCAAAACACCTTCTGCGTATGATGGATGATACAAACTGGCAGCAGAAAAATTATTCGTACCGGTTTCCGGTAAAGATTAAAGATGGAAACTCAGTGCGGAAAATAATATAGAGCTTGCAAGAGGATTGCGAGAGTGCAAAGCACGTAGCAATCTGGTATCAAAAGGGTCAAAATACCTTTTGACCCCAACATCATGACATTTGTGATATCTTCAAAATCAGTTTTTTTACATTAATGATCTAATAATTTGAATTTCATATACACCGGATCATGATCCGAGTAGCTATATCCGGTATTTACATTTTCATATTCTGTGCATTCAATATTATCGGAAGTAATAAATCCGTCCAGCGTTACCGTGTAGGTCACACCAGGTACATATTCCATATCTGCATTTCGTGCACTGTCCCAGAGTGCATCCTTTTCACTGTCAGAAAGATTGTCCAGGCAGAATGAAAAGTGTTCCGGAAGCTCTTCGCGTGGGAATGGATAAGCCCAGGACTCACAATTTTCTGCATCTTTTTCGGATGCCTTCAGGTCATGGTTGAAATCACCACCGCATAGTACATAATTACCGGCTTCGTATTCCTTTTCCATATCTGCACTCAGCATACGGATCTGTCCTTCGCGAATCGCATCACTGTTGCCGTAAGCAGACATGTGCAGCAGGAAGATAGCCAGTTCCTTCCCGTTATCTACAGGGACTCTGGAAATGCTGTAACAGCGGTCAAGGTCAAAGAACTTGCTGAGGCTTGTCGATATCGGAAAGCTTCTTCTCAGAGAATTCGTAACCGGATATTTGGAGAAAAGAGCAAGTCCGGAACGGCTGCGACCATGCGGCTGTGTGAATGGATAAAAAAGGAATGCGGAATCGTAATTCTGTGCAAATACCGTATTGTAACTTGGAATCGTATTCTTTAAAATTGAATATTCATCTACATGGTAGCTTCGTGTAGAGTTCAGATCAACTTCCTGGATCAGTGCGAAATCCGGATCTTTGGAAGCAACCAGTTCTCCGGCACCCTGAATATCAGATTCGACACTCTCCTTACTTTTTGCCCAGGAAGATTTTCCGCCGTCCATAAAGAAGCTGAAGTCCGGCGTGTAGGCTCCGAAACCAACATTGTAGGTCAGAGCGGAATATTCTTTCTCGGTTGTCAGTGTGTCAGCTGCGGCTGTTCCATCGGAAGTTTTCTCAATCTTCAAAGCCTGATTATCCGGAATGCGGTGATAGCTTGCAAAGAGATAGATCAGATATGCAATCAGTGCAACAAGAATGATAAGCAGGAAGATTCCGAGAACTTTTAATATCTTTTTTATGTTCTTTTTCATAATATCCCCTTTTTGTTTGTTAAATTATAGATAAATCTATGTAAAATATAAGTTTACTATAGCATGTCTAAAAGATTATTTCTATAGAATTGAGAAAAGAAAACAGGTATAGTAAACTATAAAATAAAGCGAAAAATCTCATTGAAGTTCTTATTGCATCTCGTTATAATAGGAAATGGAGAAATGAAATCACAATAATATTGGGGAAATAATATGTGATTAGATCCGAGTATTTATTTAATGTTTGGGAGGTTTACCATGAACGAAAAGAATTACAGCAAAGTACCAGTATTTGAGAACGGACTTGCACAGCCGGTATTTCCACTTACAGATGGAAAGACAGGAGAAAAGTATGATCCGGCAACATCCAGTATCGTAAGATATTGTGTTTATGTGGAAACGGATTACGATGTGGACGGAGATGGAAAAAGAGATCTTGTGAAAGCTGTTGTCCAGGTACCAAGAAGTGCAGTAGAGGGGAATTATAAGGCTGCAACTTTATATGAGGCACGTCCATATGCGGCGGGAGTCCAGGAAGATGGATATCCGCATATGAAAGAAGTGGCAGAAAAAGAATATCATCCGGTTAATTTTGCAGATCTTGACAAAAAAGTGGATGCGCATGTTCCGCAGGGATGTATCAGTGCAATGGATCTTTCTTTAAAAGCAGATCCGGCAGACTGGTATTATCCGGATAAAGGAAATAATAACGTTATGGTTTTTGAAAATATCGACACCTTTGATTATTATCTTGTACGTGGATTTGCAGTTGTTTTAAGTGCGGGATTTGGTTCAAAAGGATCTGACGGATTCAATTATGTTGGTTCAGACTATGAAAGAGACGCTTTCAAAGCAATTGTAGAATGGCTGCATGGAGACCGTATCGGATATGCAGACCGCGAAGGAACGGTTGAGACAAAGGCAGACTGGTCCAATGGAAAGGTTGCCATGACAGGAAGATCTTACGCCGGAACCATGCCGTTTGCAGTGGCAACAACAGGAGTAGAAGGACTGGAGACAATCGTACCGATCGCAGGAATCGCGGACTGGTACAGCCAGCAGAACATGCAGGGCGCACAGCGGTACTGGCCGAAAGAAATGCTGAACAGCTTCCTTGCCTATTTTTGTTCCAGCCGTTACAATGATGAGACATTAACCGAGAAGCAGCGGGAGGATATGGCAGCATTCCATCATGAGATGAGCCTTCAGCAGATCAAGGGTGGATTTGACTATAATCCGGAATTCTGGGGTATGGGAAATTATCGCCTTCATGCAGATCGGATCAAATGCAGTGCACTCATCGTACAGGGACTGAATGACGAGAACGTGTCTACCAAGCAGTATGAGATGATGTACAAATCTTTCCAGAAGGCAGGAAAGAATGTAAAAGCAATCCTTCATCAGGGTGCACATATTACACCAACGATGCCGAAGCGATATGGAATCCTTGTGGATGGTAAATTCTATGATGATATTATCAATGAATGGATTTCTCATTATTTATACGGAGTTGAAAATGGTGCAGAGAACAGACCGGCAATCCTGGTGCAGATGAACTATGACCAGAGAAAATGGGAGACAGCAGATTCCTGGGAGACAGCATATAAGATGAATCTTACATGCGAAGAACAGGGAACAACTGTAATCGATACAGACTGGGAAGCAGCGGGTGTCAGTGCAGAGAACTTCGATGATGTGATGGGTGTGAGATCAAGCAATATGGCACAGCGTTATGTGACGGATCCATTTAAAGAGGCAGTGACATTACAGGGAACAACCTGCGTAAGATTAAGAGCAGCGTTAAAAGATGGAGATGCAGAAGCAGATTTCAATCCGGTAAACAGTAATGATGCAGATACTCTGACGATGAAGCTTGGAATGCATGAAATGTCAGGACGTATGGATGATGTGAAGCTTACTCTTCTTCTTTGTGACGTGTACGATGAAGAATTTGACAGCATTCAGTCTGTAGATCCGCAGAGAAATACAATTCCGGTCAATGTGGTAAAAGAAGGCGGAATTATCAGCGGAGGAGAGGTTCCGGCATGGAATGAAGCGGAGTTTGCTACTGTACATAAGAAATACCGTGTGATCACACGGGCATTTGCAGATCTGTGCAATCCGGAAGCAGGATATGAACCGGAGACAGCACAGAACAGTATCGAACTGAAAAAGGGTGAATACCATGATTACCATATTTATCTGAATGCGACAAGATATACGGTAGAGCCTGGACATAGTCTGGCACTGGTCATCACGACAGAAGATCCGATCAACTGTCTGATCCACAAGACCTATTCTGTGGAAATCGAGAATGCATCAGTGACAGCGGAAGTTCCGATGACTGCAGCGGTAGAAAATCGCGTGATGACGAGAAAATAAATTACATAAAAGGATAGTTATATAAGTATTTCATGAAGGATCACCAATTCCCGGAAACAGGTTTTGGTGGTCCTTTTTTCACAGTAATGCAGATGTATCCTATGCTGCTTCAGAAAAATTTTTTAAGATATATCGGGATAATTCTTTTTATTTTTTTGTAAATATTGTAAAATAATTAGAAATGAAAATAACAGGAAACTGCGTAGTAAAAATCTGGAGAAAAAGACATGAACGCGGAAGAACGAATGACAAAAGAACAATTAGAAGAAATCCGACATTTTCGGAAGATCTTTCAGGAGATCCGTCTTTTCCCAATTGGAAATATATCAGATATTGATGAAGAATGGAGAAAAATCAACGAGGGGCAGAGCTGCTATCATTATTGGAAACGGGAAACACCCTGTGATAACTGTGTAGTGATGCGTGCAGCGACCACGAAAGAAGAAAAAGGAAAGCTGGAGATTGTAAATGGCAGAATTTATCAAGTGATCGCACGTTATATAGAAGTGGATGAGAAGCCATATGTGCTCGAGCTGATCCGTTGCCTGGATAGTGACTGGTCGATTGGAGAGATTAATCATGAGCGTTTGATAGATATATTTGTACATTACAATGACAAGCTATACAGAGATGCAGTGACAGACGCATACAACCGACGGTATTATGAAGATGAGATGAAGAACAAGAAGAAAAATGCCGGGGTTGCACTGATCGATCTGGATGATTTTAAACTGCATAATGATATCTACGGACATCAGGCAGGAGACATGGCACTCTATACTGTTGTAGATATCATCCGGAAAAATATCCGAAAGACGGATAAACTGATCCGTTTTGGTGGGGATGAATTCCTTCTTGTGATGCCGGAAGTTACGGAAGAAGTTTTTAGTCAGAAACTGCAATTGATACAGGAGAGTATCTATAATACAAATGTTCCGGGATACCCGAATTTGCGACTTTCTATCAGTGTAGGTGGCGTGCTAACGGAAGGAGGCAATATTGAGGAAGCCGTGAACAGAGCGGACAAGCTGATGTATCAGGCGAAGGCTATGAAAAATAAAGTGGTTACACAGAAAGATAAAAGAGAGCAGTACGGGAAGCAGATCCAGATTAAACAGCGGATTCTGGTTGTCGATGATTCAAAGATGAACCGTGAGATTCTCTGCGAGATGCTGAAAGATGATTTTGAGATTATTGAAGCGACGAACGGACAGGAATGTGTTTCGCTAATAGAACAATACGGGAAAGAGATATCACTGGTACTGCTTGATATCGTGATGCCAGTTATGGACGGTTTTGAAATTCTGATGTATATGAACCGGAATCACTGGATTGAAGATGTGCCGGTAATTATGATATCCAGCGAGGAATCTGAGAACTATATCCGGAAAGCGTTCAAGTTTGGAGTATCCGATTACATCAGCAGACCTTTTGACAGCAAGGTTGTATACCAGCGTGTATTTAATACGATCAAGCTGTATGCAAAACAGAGAAGGCTGATTTCCATGGTATCCGATCAGATGCATGAAAAGGAAAAGGACAATCAGATGATGGTAGAAGTTCTAAGCCAGATTATGGAATTTCGTAATGGAGAGAGCGGCCTTCATGTTGTCCACATCAATACATTGACGAGACTTCTTCTGGAAAGACTTGTTGAGAATACGGATGCATATAATTTGACGCCGGATGACTGCTATCTGATTTCAACAGCATCCGCGTTTCATGATATCGGTAAGGTTGGAATTGATGAGTCGATTCTGAATAAGCCTGGAAAGCTGACTAAAGAAGAATTTGAGACTATGAAAGAGCATACGCTGATTGGTGCTTCTATGCTGGATAAGCTGGAGCATTATAAGGATGAGAAGATGATTAAGATCGCGTACCAGATCTGCAGATGGCATCATGAACGTTATGATGGTAAAGGGTATCCGGATGGTCTGACCGGAGAACAGATTCCAATTGCGGCACAGGTTGTATCTGTGGCAGATGTTTATGATGCACTGGTGAGTAAGCGTGTATATAAAGATGCGTATTCACATGAGCAGGCGATGAAGATGATCCTGAACGGAGAGTGCGGAGCGTTCAATCCGCTTTTAATGGAAGTTCTTGTGGAAATTCAGGATAAAATAAAAGAAGAAATACGTTACGAGGCATAAAAAAGAAGAAACGTCCGCCATGAAAAAGCAGTTGTATTTCCCTGACGAATTGTGTATAATAAATAAAATATTCATTTTATATACCAAAAATAAGAAAATGAAAGATGAAGAGGAAAATCTTTCAATCCTGGAGGGGAATAAGGGATGTTATCTACAATTGAGTCGGTCAATAATGTAGTCAATAATTTTATCTGGGGTGTGCCGGCAATGATCTGTATCATCGGAGTAGGACTTCTGCTCAGTGTCAGAACCGGATTTATCCAGATCAGAAAATTTCCATACGCTATGAAGGTGACGATTGGGCGCATGCTTCGGAAAAAAGATGCCACAGATGGTGCAATGACACCATTTCAGGCGGTCTGTACCGCGCTTGCGGCGACGGTTGGAACCGGGAATATTGCAGGAGTTGCAGGAGCGATCGCAATCGGCGGACCGGGAGCAGTCTTCTGGATGTGGATCTCCGCACTTCTTGGAATGTGTACTAAATTTTCAGAAGTAACACTTGCCGTACATTTCCGTGAAAAGAATGCAGAAGGGGATCTGGTCGGTGGGCCAATGTATTATATTAAGAATGGTCTGAATAAAAACTGGCACTGGCTTGCATATTTGTTTGCTGCATTCGGTGTGCTGACAGTATTTGGAACTGGAAATGCGACACAGGTCAATACGATTACGACAGCAATTGATTCTGCATTATTCAATTACGGGGTGATTGGAGTGGATGCAGCAAAGACGGTCAATCTTGTGATCGGAATTGTGCTTGCGGTGTTGATTGCACTGATCCTTCTCGGTGGAATCAAGAGAATCGGACAGGTAACGGAAAAGCTTGTACCGTTCATGGCGGTTATCTATGTTCTGTTAGCTGCCGGAGTGGTTCTGTTGAATTTAAAAAATATACCACATGTATTTGTTTCAATTTTTGAAGGTGCATTTACACCGACATCTGTTACCGGAGGGGCAGTCGGAAGCTTCTTTATTAGTATGAAAAAAGGTGTGTCCAGAGGAATTTTCTCTAATGAGGCAGGTCTTGGTACCGGATCGATTGCACATGCATGTGCAGATACAAAAAAACCGGTGAAACAGGGATTCTTCGGAATCTTTGAGGTATTTATAGATACGATCGTAATCTGTACACTGACCGCACTGGTAATCCTGTGCAGCGGAGTTCCGATTGGTTACGGGGAGGCAGCAGGTGCGGAGCTTACGATTCTTGGATTTACTTCTACATATGGGAGCTGGGTATCGATCTTTACCGCGGTTGCAATGTGCTGCTTTGCATTTTCAACGATTATCGGGTGGGGGCTTTACGGAACCAGATGTATTGAATTTTTATTTGGAACGAAGATCAACAAACCGTTTATGGTGCTGTATTCACTGGTTGCGATCGTCGGAGCAACGATGGATCTTGGACTGATGTGGAATATTGCAGAGACATTTAACGGACTGATGGCAATCCCGAACTTAATTGCAGTCTTTCTGTTATCAGGAGTTGTGGTAAAACTTGTAAAAGAATATTTTGCAGGGGAAGGAAAAGGCGTATAGAAAAATGAAATACCTGGCAGAAAGTGAATTTTGCTTTCTGTCAGGTATTTTTTAATTTCCAAAATCAACACCATACACTTGAAAGTGGGCTTCAATTCGGTGTTTGGCTTCCCATAAAATCTAAACAACTTCTTTTTCTTTTTCCCCAGAAATACGGAAAGTTGGCATGGATACACTTAAAGCTGCGATTGGCGTATTATTGTAATCCAGTGGTAAATGGTGATCCGCAAAAAGCAGCACAGATGGATCGGTACATAGAATGGAAAAGCAGAAGATCAAAAAACTAATGCAACATAGAGGAGTAGAAGTTTCGGATCGCGCAATTTTCCCATACAATCAGATGGATGAAGAAGTGTATAAAAAAGCAGAAAGCTTGATGGATAAGGTGATTGAGGAGTATCAGAACCTGAAATAAGAAGAAACAAACAAAGCAGACATTCTGAAATGGAGAATCATCCGCTCCGGTATCAGCCGGGGACTGGGAGAGATTCTCCATTTTTATTTAATCGTGATTTATTCATTTACTTCAAAACGCCAGTGCTGTCTGACATCTGGATATTTCTGGTGATCGACTTCGCTCATAAACATATCATATGGTCTTGCACAGATTTTGAATGGTGCATACATGGCCTGGTATACAACCAGCTTTTCGCCTGTTTCGGTATGTTCAGCAAAAGCCAGTACCTTGTAGAGGTATTTGGTGCTCTCTTCTGATACCCATTCTCTTTTGAAATGGCGCACAATATCTCCGACATGGATTTCACGGAGAGGTTCTGTGTCATTTTTTCTGGTGTCGGCAGAAAGCGTAAGAGCAGACTGTGCTTCTGGGATAACCGTACTGGTTTGTGTTGAGGCAGATGATTCCGGGTGGGAAATTACAGACGCAGAAGCTGCTTTATTTTCCGGATTGGCATCCAGATAAATATATTCATCTTTATCAAGAGAAACCGGTGCGCCGGTCTTTCCGATAATATGGACACCACCGTACCAGGTTCCTTCAATTTCAAAAGTATCTCCAATCTGATATTCGGAAGAATATTCATCGTTCTTTTTTATGATTTTGATTTTATCCATAGATAGTACACTCCTGTTTGGTTTGAAAATTGGTGATAGGGAAAAGTTTTTCCACAAATTGTATGGAATTATTTTATCATATCAAAATATAGAAAGAAAGTATCCATAATAGTGTAAATCGTGTATACTGGAAAGTACTACGGAAAGGGGAGAAGTAAAATGGTAAAACCGATTATGAGAGATCTCTTTTTTCTGCGCCAGAGGGCAGAAAAAGCAACGAAAGCAGACCGGCAGACTGCGATAGATTTACTGGATACCCTAAAAGCACATGAGGATGGCTGTGTGGGAATGGCTGCAAATATGATCGGGGTAAATAAAGCAATCATTGCAGTCAATATGGGATTTATGAATGTTGCGATGTTCAATCCGAAGATTGTAAAGAGAAACGGAAAGTATGAGACAGAAGAAGGATGCCTGTCTCTGGATGGTGTAAGAAAATGTGTGCGCTATCAGGAAATCGAAGTAGAATATGAAGATATCAATTTTAAACGGCAGAGACAGAAATACAGCGGATGGACGGCGCAGATTATTCAGCATGAGTGCGATCATCTGAATGGGATTATTATTTGATGGTATCCCAAAATCAAAGGTCCAGCATTATGGTTTCGCGTTTTGTGGAAAGAAAGTCCTGACTGGAACAGATAAATCGGAATAATGTTGTTATTACAACAGAAATGAAAATCCAGAAACCGTATACTTATCCATACAAAAAAAGAAGGTATGAGGAATGAAAATATGAGTAATACAGCGACGATTTTGCAGGGACAGGAGATTTTAGCACTCCAGGATGAACTGACCGGTGCCCTGATCGGTCTTGCCAGATCCTGTGGTAATAATCCGAAGACAGAAAATACAGATGAGATCATCATTGAAGGTCTTGTGCATACAATCACGAACAGTAACATTGGTGTAGCAGCTTTAAAAGCGATGATTGAAAAAGTAAGAGAAGAGAAAAATACCGTCGCACCGGATTGCGCAGTCTGTGCAGCACCGTGTGGCAATACCTCCGAATATGATGTGAGCAATATCTGGAAGCATGAAGCAGACGTGCGTGGTGTGGAGACCGCGATCCTTTTCGGAATCCGCGAGATGGCAGCCATTATTTACCCGGCGGTCGTTATGGGGAAAATGGATGCAGAAGTGAACGAATTTTTCTACAAGGCACTCTGCATGATCAGCTATGGAATGAGTAAAGAGGATCTGTTTCCGGTTGTACTGGAACTGGGGGCGATGAATCAGAAGTGCAGAAGGCTTCTGGAACAGGTATAGTATAGAAGGATAAAGAGGTTTATGGCTTAAGGGATTTCTTGACAGAAAACAGGGGATTTGATATTGTTTAAAAGATGGAAATATCTGACAGACAAAAATGAACCGACAGAAAAAGAAATGAAATAATAAGAAGCGGGTTGTGTCGGACAATCCGCTTCTCTTGTGTTAAAAGGAAAAGAGGATAAAAATGGAACTAAGTATACTTCTGATGGAACAGATTGCAAAACTGTTTATTATGATTTTTATGGGATATGTGGTAGTCAAAATGGGATTGCTGAAAGATGAAGACAGTAAGGTACTGTCAACACTGGTACTGTATCTGATCGTGCCGTGTGTGATTTTGAATGCGTTTCAGGTGGATTACACACCGGAAAAAGTGAGTGGACTTGAGCTTGCCTGTATCGCATCGTTATTGCTCCTTTTTATTTTACTTCCGGTTGTGAATCTGATCGGGAAAGTTCTCAAACTGAATGAAGTAGAAACGATGTCCATTTATTATTCCAATTCAGGGAATCTGATCGTACCACTTGTGGCATTTATGCTTGGAGATAAATGGGTATTTTATGCGTGTGTATTTATGGGACTTCAGACCATCTTTTTCTGGACACACTGCAAAAATGTACTTAGTCACGAAAAAGGATTTAATCTGAAGAAAATATTTTTTAATATCAACATCATTACGATTATAGTCGCGATTGTTTTGTTTTTTGCAAAAATCCGTCTGCCGGAAATTATTACAGGAACGCTTAGTTCAGTCGGAGCAATGATTGGACCGGCAAGTATGTTTGTAATTGGGATGCTGATCGGTGGAATGGATTTAAAGAAAGTATTGACGAATAAGAAAGCATATTTTATTTCGTTTATGCGACTGATCGTGATTCCGCTTATTGCGTTGCTTATCCTGAAGGTAAGTGGTCTTGTGGGATGGAATAAAGAAGGAGAAGAAATCCTTTTGATCGTATTTATGGCGGTAATTTCGCCGGTTGCTTCAACTGTTACACAAATGTGTCAGGTATATGACAATGATTCCAGATATGCCAGTGCGATCAGTGTGCTGACTACACTTGGAGCGATTGTGACAATGCCGCTTATGGTATTGTTGTATCAGATGGTGATGTAAATAGATAAATGGAAAAGAATGTTCCTGGAGACAGGGATGTTCTTTTTTTGTGTCAGGAAATAGTTATTAGTAGAAAATGTAGAAAACCTTTTGCTGAATATAATACAAGAGACTTTGTGATAAATGCACAAAAAAACAGAGGAAAAATTGCTAAATACAACAAAAATAAATAATAGTATTTACATTTCATAGGTAAGGTTGTATATTATAGAAAAAGGAACTGGTCATGACGACATGACATCATAACAAAGGAGGAAGAAAAATGAAAAAAAGAGTAGTACAGGCATTGGGATGCTTACTTGCAATGACAATGGTAGCAGGAAGCCTGACAGCATGTGGAGGAAAATCTGAGAAAAAAGCGGAAAAAAAGGAAGGAAGCGATGTAAAGGTTGCAATTATTTGTTCGGCTGCCGGACAGAATGATAATGGATATAATCAGTCTGCTGTGGAAGGAGCAAAAAAAGCTGCCGATGAATTTGGAATTGAATATAAGGTTGTCGAGCCTACAACAGGTGTACCACAGGCGCTGGAATCACTGGCTGATGATGGATACAATGTAATTTTCAATCTGGAATATGATTTTGAAGCGTTGATTCAGGGAACTGGTGGAGCACAGCCAATTGCAGAGATGTATCCAGATACAACATTTGTATGTGTAAATGATAATCCAAACCAGGATAAAGATGGAAAGACAATCCATGATAACGTAATCAGTGTATTGTTTGATGTACATCAGGCATCTTTCGTAGCAGGTGCACTTACTACATTGGTAAATGAAAATGCAGAAACTTTATTTGGTACAGATGGTTATAATTTCACACCTGCAGATAATGGCGGACGATCCGTAGGATTTATCGGAGGAACTAATTCAAATGGTATCACGGTATTCTCTTATGGATATATCGAAGGTATCAACTATGAAGCTGAAAAGCTGGGTGTAAATTATGATTACTATGCAAAATATGATGCAGGATTTGCTGATTCTGCAACAGGAAGTACAGTAGCAGGAACATATTATAATCAGGGAGCAAATATTGTATTCTCAGTAGCTGGTTCTGTAGGTGATGGTGTTGCATCAAAGGCAAAAGAAGAAGGAAAGCTTGCAATTCAGGTAGATGCTAACAAAGATGATCAGCAGCCAGGATATGTTCTGACAAGTGTTATTAAAAATACAGAAGTACCTGTATATGACATTGTAAAAGAAGCAGTAAATGGAAAGATTGATAAGATGGATCGTGCACAGACATATTCATTAGCATCAGGTGCAGCTTCTATTACAGATCTTTCAGAAATCAGCAAACATATACAGGATAGCGGAAAAGACAAATGGGAAGAAATCAAAACTGAAATTAAAGATGTAGAAGACAAGATTTCAGATGGAACAATTGTAGTAACGGATGCGCAGAGTGGAGAAGAATTCGATGCTTCTAAATGCCCGAATGTTACAGTAAAATAGTTGTTTTGACAGAAAGGAAGCAGCAATATGAACAGCATGATACAGACGGTTGATCTGACCAAAAAGTTTAACGATTTTGTCGCAAATGATCATATTAATCTGGATGTAAAAGAACAGGAGATTAAATGTATTGTAGGTGAAAACGGTGCAGGAAAATCTACAATGATGAATATGCTCTACGGATTGCTGCAGCCAACAAGCGGAAAAATCCTGATCCGGGGGAAAGAAGTTACACTGAACAGCCCGGTTGATGCGATTGCAAACGGGATAGGGATGGTGCACCAGCATTTTAAGCTGGTGCCGTCTCTTACCGTATATGAAAATATACTGTTGGGTGCGGAAATTACACAGAAAAAAGGCGGAATGAAAACTCCGTTTATCGATCAGAAAGAGGAAATTAAAAGAGTTGAGAAACTGATTCAGGAAAATCATCTGGAATTAAATGCAACAGATAAGATTGAAGATATATCTGTCGGTGGACGTCAGAGAGTAGAAATTCTGAAGATGTTATACAGAAATGTAGACATATTGATTCTGGATGAGCCGACAGCCGTACTTACACCACAGGAAGTTGATGAATTGATTGCAACGCTCAAAAATCTAAAAGAGCAAGGAAAAACAATCATTGTTATTACACACAAATTAAGGGAAGTAATGGAACTGGCAGACAGTATTACTGTAATAAAACAGGGAAAAGTTGTTGGAAATGTATTAAAGAAGGACACAAGTGAACGAGAACTGGCACAGATGATGGTCGGAAGAGAAGTTGTTCTTACTGTAAATAATGAACGAAAACAACAAGTTGAATCAGAGATTATGTACAAAGCAGAAAATCTTACGACTGTGAATGACTATGGAAAAGAAGTTGTATCAGATATGTCATTTGAAGTGCATAAAGGTGAGATCCTTGGAATAGCCGGTGTTGAAGGAAACGGACAGTCAGAGCTTGTAAAGCTTATGACTGGTTTGATGGAATCGACGAGAGGAACAGTATTTTTTGACGGTAAAGATATTACAAACTGGTGGCCAGAAAAATTAAGAAAAGCAGGAATTGGAATTATTCCTGAGGACAGATATGCACAGGGATTGTGCCGGGAAATGACGGTTTCCGATAACTGTATAGCAGGATATCACGGAGAAAAAGATGTTTGTAAACACGGACTTTTTAATAAGAAAATAATCAATGCCAAAAGAGATAAATATATTAAAGAATTTGATATCCGTCTTGGTGATGTGAATGGCAATATAGGCAATTTGTCAGGAGGAAATGCACAGAAAGTTATCATTGCAAGAGAGCTTTCTGCAAATCCCAAACTTCTGATTGCCTGCCAGCCAACGCGAGGCGTTGATATCGGATCTATTGAATTCATACATAAACAGATTCTGAAATTCAGGGATGCAGGAAATACTGTTATCCTGATTTCAAGTGAGCTGTCAGAAATTATGAGTTTATCTGATCGGGTAATTGTTATGTATAAAGGTAAGATTTCAGGTGAAGTATCACCGAAAGAAGTGTCTATGGCTGCCATGGGACTTTTGATGGCTGGAATTGGAAAGGAGGAACAGGATCATGAAAAAGAAAGATAGTATTATAAAAGGAATCGTCAATTCTGTACTTCCGGTAATTCTTGCATTTGCATTTGGAGCAATTATTATTGCGGCGATCGGGGAAAGTCCGCTGGAAACATACGTGGTACTGATCAGAAAATCACTTTTAACAGAGAAAGGATTTATGAATACATTGCATTATGCATCACCTCTCATTCTGACAGGGCTTGCAATTGCAATTACATTCAAAGCAAATCTGTATAACATGGGTGTGGAAGGCCAGATGCTTTTAGGAGGATTCTTTGCAGGAATCACTGGAGCATATCTTAATATTTCCAATCCATTTATAAGCAAACTGATCTGCTTTTTAGTTGCAATTGTTTGTGGAATGTTATTTGCGTTGATTCCGGCAATTTTAAAAGCGAAATGTAATGTAAATGAGATGGTTGTAACTTTGATGTTAAACTATGCAGTTTCAAAGACTTTGGAATTTTTAACCACTGGTGTATTCAAAGATAAGAGTGCAGGGTATGTGGCTACACCAACGATTAAAGAGGATGTAATGTTCAAAAGATTCGGAGCATCAAGAATGACTATGTTTTTTGTAATTGCAATGATTATTCTGGTGATTATGTATTTTGTTATGAAAAAATCAAAACTGGGATATGAAATTACAGCAATTGGAAAAAATCCGGAATTCGCAGAAGCAACAGGTATGAATGTCGGCAAGAAAATCATTATCATGATGCTGATCAGTGGCTCACTTTCCGGTATAGCAGGAGCAGGATGGATGTTAAGTGATCAGTTTAAATATACGCTGACATTTTCTGCAAATCCTGGCCTTGGATGGGATGGTATGTTGATTGCTCTGCTCGGTGGACATTCGCCAATTGGAATTTTGATCGCAGCAATCTTTTATGCTGCATTAAAAACCGGTAGTGACAGCATCAATATGTATACTGCAGTTCCGAAAGAAATCGTTGCAATTATTCAGGGAATGATCATTCTGTTCCTGGCAGTTAAGTTTATTGGTGATAAAACAAGCGTATTTGGTCGTTTTAAAAAGGCGAAAAAGGAGGATGCATAATGGAATTATTAAATAGTATTTTGTATGACACAGTATACCATAGTGCTCCTATTATTCTATGCGTGATCGGTGGAATATTTGCATATAAAGCAAATGTATTGAATATCGCACTGGAAGGAATGATGCTGAATGGAGCATTTATTTCAGTGTTAGTCGAGTATCTGACAGGAAGTGTGGCTCTGGCAGTGATTGCCGCAATCGTAACGACTTTATTGTGGGGACTTGTATTTTCATTCTTAGGAATTACTTGTAATGGTAATGTTATTGTTATCGGTCTTGGAATCAACTTGATTGTTCCAGCGATTGCAAAATTTGTACTGAAAGTTATGGAGCTTGCTAATATCAGTCTTCAAGATGTAGGAGTTGCAGATTTTAAGATCAATATCCCGGGCATCAAGAGTATTCCGCTGATTGGTGGAATCGTAAGTGGTCATCCGGTCATTACATATCTGGCATTTATTGGAATTGCGGCAGCAGCTATTCTGATGTACAAAACAAAATTTGGAATCTATGTCAGAGTTGTTGGTGAAAATGAAGATTCAGCGATCAGTCTTGGACTGAAAACACAGAAATACAAATATATTGCTGTTCTGATTGGAGCATTTTGCTGTGCATTAGCCGGAATCAATTTATCAATGGAGAGAATGGCAATGTTTACAAGTGATATGACAGCAGGACGAGGCTTTATTGCAATTGCAGCAATTTATTGTGGACAGGGGAAACCGGTACAGTCTTCACTTTATGCAATCTTATTCGGTGTTGCAAGATCACTTGCAGTCAATTTAAGTGTATATGCAGGACCGGCAGCAGGAATGTTCGATACAATTCCATATATCATTATGGTAGCAGTGCTTGCAGTTGTTTCATTTATGAAATTTAAGGATGTTAAGGTAAGAGGATATAAGTTCGACTAAGGGGGAAGAAAATGGCAAAGACAGCATTGATTATTGTGGATATGGTTCGCGATTTTACGGACCCGGAAGGACTGGTATTTTATCCTGAGAACCAAAAGATTCTTCCACGTATTAAAAAAGTTCTGGATGAAAGTCGGAAACATGAATTGTTAGTTGTTTTTTTACAGCATTGTAACAGGAAAGATAAAGTAGATAAAAAAGCGCAATCTATGAGACCAAATTGCATAGAAGGGACTTTTGGAATTGAAATTGATCCGATGCTGGAAGTAGATGAAAAGAAAGATTATGTCATTCGAAAAAGAAGATATAGTGGATTTTTCGGTACGGATCTGGATCTGGTATTGCGGGAAAATGAAGTGGAAAATGTAGTTGTTGTTGGAACGAAAACGAACTGTTGTATTCGGGCAACAGTGACAGATGCATTTTACCTGAATTACAACCCATATGTTATCCGGGAATGTGTAGCAACAAATTCGGAAACAGTTAATGAAGTTCATCTGACCGATATTGATAAGTATCTTGGAAAAGTCATCGATATGGATACATTCAGCAAAATGCTGGAAGATGGACAGCTGTAGGAGGCACGAGTAATGAAAGTAGATGTTCTGACAAGTGGTTACGTAAGCATGGACCACATTATAAAAATAGCAACACCTGCCAAAGTGGGATTTACATCACTGGTTACAAATAAATCCAGTTCAAAAATTTTTTATGGAGGTTGCTCTGTGAATATTGCTTATGCGCTTTGCAAGCTGGGAATGAAAGCAATGCCGATTTTAAGAGTAGGCGAAGATTATGAAAGCAATGGATTTAAGAAATTTCTGGAAGAAGGAAATGTACCATTAGATGGAATTACACAGGTAGCAGATGAGGCAACCAGTGTATGTTATTTGTTACAGGATAATAATAATGATCATATCACTATTTTTTATGCCGGAGCAATGGATGGAAAATATGCACAGAAAATGAATGACAGCTTGTTTGAAGATGCAAAGCTGGGGGTGATAACCGTTGCATCAAGACCAGACAATGAAGAGTTTTTTGCAAAATGTAAAAAGCATCATGTACCGGTAGTTTTTGGAATGAAAGATGATTTTGATGCATTTCCAGAACCATTTTTGAAACAGTTGTTAACAGAAAGCAAAATCATTTTCACAAATGAAGTAGAATGTGAAATTATTGAAAAGCTTTTCGGACTAAATACGATTACAGAGCTGTTTAAAATCGGAAAAGCAGATATTATTGTGACAACTCTGGGAAAAGACGGAAGCATTTGTTATGTGCGGGAAGACGGAAAAATACGGAAAGAAGAGATTGGAATTTGTCAAGTGGAACAGGTAGTAGATGCAACTGGATCGGGAGATGCTTACATGGCAGGATTTGTTTATGGATATTTACATGGATATTCTCCGGCAGACTGCTGTAGGCTTGGAAGTGTATTATCTTACTTTGTTTTACAGGCAGAAGGGTGCTGTACAAATGCGCCAACAGAACAGGAATTATTACAGAAATTTGAAACATTACGCTGAAAGGGGAAATGCAGATGAGTACATTATATATGGGAGCAAGCGAAGAAACGGTTGCGAAATATGTACTTTTTTCGGGAGATCCATGGAGAGTAGAAGTTGTAAAAAAGTATTTGGATAACCCCAAAAAAGTTGCATTCATGAGAGAGTTCAATACATATACAGGAACCTATAAAGGAGTAGAGATTACAGTAACGTCGACGGGAATCGGGGCACCGTCCGCAGCGATTGCGATGGAAGAGATGTATGAGGCTGGAATGCAGGTCGCTGTAAGAATGGGGACAGTAATGTCTATGCAGGATGATATGCTGGGACATTTTATGATTCCGATTGCCGCAATGAGGCGAGAAGGAACCAGTCAGAGTTATGTAGATTTGAGTTATCCTGCAGTCGCAGATGTTGAGCTTGTTAATGTGATGAATGAAACAGTTCAGCAGATGGGAAAACGTTATCTGAATGGATTGAACTGTACGATGGATGGTTTCTACAGTTGCATGCATGATTCCAAGTTTTCTCTGGAATGTGGACGGGATATGTCAAAGACATTTGAAGAGGTTAAGAAACTTGGAGTAACAGGAATTGACATGGAATCCTCCTGTATTTTGACGCTGGGACGTTTGATGGGAGTTAAGACCTGTATTTTAACAGTTGTTACAGTGCTTGAAAATTTGAAGGAAACTTTAAAAGGACAGGATCGGGTGGATGCAGAGGATCTGCTTTGCAGAACAGCATTGGAAGGAATTTATAATTATCATATAAAAAGAGAGGATGGTAAAAATGAGTAAAGAAATACTTACCTTAAATTCACAGACAGTAATCGGAATGGTGCATTGTCTTCCTCTTCCGACGACAGCAGGATTTGATGGAGATTATCAGCGAATTATTGATCGTGCAGTTCAGGATGCAGTTACGCTTGAAAAAGCAGGGGTAGATGCTGTTATTGTAGAAAATATGGGGGATACACCTTTTTCCGCTTTTTTAAATAAAGCACAGGTAGCGGCGCTTACAGCTGCGGCATATGCTGTGAAACAGGCAGTTCAGATTCCAGTAGGACTTGACGCAGCGTTTAATGACTGTGAAGCAGATATTGCGATTGCTGCAATGGTAGGAGCATCCTTTATCAGAGTTCCAGTATTTGTGGATACAGTATTGTTTACAGATGGAATTATTCAGCCATGTGCAAAGAAATGTATGGAATATCGCAAGATGATGGGACAGGAAAATGTTAAAATTCTTGCCGATGTGCAGGTAAAACATGCGCATATGTTAAGAGAACATATTACGATTGAGCAGTCAGCAAAAGATGCTGCATCAAACGGAGCAGACGGAATTATTGTTACAGGTACACAGGTTGGAGAAGAGACACCACTGGATCTGATTAAGAGAGTGAAAAATGTTGTAAACCTTCCGGTTTTTGCAGGAAGTGGTGTAAATGCAGAAAATATTCATGATCAGCTTCAGACAGCAGATGGTGCGATTATCGGTTCCAGCTTGAAAGAGGGAGGAATTTTAACAAATCCAATCTCTTATGAACTGGTTAAGAAAGTATTAGACGGATTGAAATAGAGAAAGGCAGGAAGATAAAAATGATGCGACCAATGAAACTTGCAGGATCAGAATTGATGTTTGGAGAAGGAAGTCTTGCATATATTAAGACAATTAAAGCAAAAAAAGTCAGTATTGTTATTGGCGGACATAGCATGGAAAAGAGTGGAATGCTGGCAAAGGTAGAAGGATATTTTAAAGAAACCGGTGCTGAAACAATGGTTATCAGAGGCGTAGAACCAGATCCGTCTTTTGAAACTGTACTCAGAGGAAGAAATGAAATGCTGGAATTTGAACCAGATCTGATTGTCGGACTTGGCGGTGGATCAGCAATGGATGCTGCAAAAGCAATGTGGATCTTTTATGAACATCCGGAACTGACTCAGATGGAAGATATTCTTCCGCCGAATGAATTTCCGAAATTACGAGGTAAAGCAAGAATGTGTTGTATTCCTTCAACAAGTGGAACAGCAAGTGAAGTTTCACGTTCTATCGTAATTTCAGATAATGAAAAAGGATTAAAGCATGGTGTTGGAAATATGGAAATGATGCCGGATATCGCAATCTGTGATCCGGAAGTAACAATGTCTATGCCGGCTAAGATTACCGCAGAGACAGGAATGGATGCGCTTACCCATGCACTGGAAGCACTTGCTTCAAACCGTGCAAATTATCTGTCAGATATTCTTGCAAGCCAGGCAGCCCAGGATATTATGGAAACTTTACCGACTGCATATGAGAATGGCAATGATATAAAAGCAAGAGAGACTATGGTACAGGCATCTATGGTAGCTGGAATTGCATTTACCAATGTATCGCTTGGAATTGTACATTCTATGGCGCATACAATCGGTGGTATTTTCCATGTATCACATGGTCTGGCAGACGCCATTATTTTGCCGTACATCATCAGATATAATGAGCAGAATGAAACTGCGAAAGAAGTTTATGCAAAATTTGCAAAGAGAATCGGAGCAGAAAATCTTCATGAAGCAGTAGAAGCGTTAAATGAAAAGTTAAATATTCCAAAATGCTTTAAAGAGATCATTCCGGATGAAGAAAAATATATGGCAAAACTGGATGAGATGGCTCCGCTTGCAAAAGCTGATGGATGCACAAAAACAAATCCGGTTATTCCGGAAATTGACGAATTTAAAGAATTATTTATCAAGGTGTACAGAGGAGAATAAAAATGGAGATTATTTGTTATTTATCAAATGGATATCCTACAATTGAAGCAAGTTATAATATGGCAGTAGAATATGCAGATGCAGGATGCAGAATGATGGAAGTGGATTTTCCATCCAGAAATCCATACCTGGAGAGTGATTATATTGCAGGAAGAATGAAAAAAGCACTGGAGGCTTGCGATGAGTATGAAAAATATATGGATTCAATTGTTGCCATTCAGAAGAGACTTCCAGATGTGAAGATTCTGGTTCTGGCATATGAAAATACAGTTGAAGAGATTGGTGTAGACAGATTTATTGAGTTCTGCCTGACAAATAATTTAAAAGATATTTTGCTTGTTGGCTTAAAAGATGATATTATTAAAAATAAGATAATTGCAGCGGGGCTTCAGGTATCTTGTTATGTACAGTTCCATTTACCGAAAGAAGAAGTGGAAATGGCAAAACAATCAAATGGATTTGTATATTTACAGGCGAAGCCGTATGATACACAGCAAAAAAATGAGGAATATCCTACATTAAAAGATTGTGTAGAGTATTTAAGAAGCTGTGGAATTGAAAGACCTATTTATTGTGGGGTAGGCGTTCATGCACCAGAAGATGTAAGACTAGTAAGAGAGGCAGGCGGGGATGCAGCGTTCGTTGGCAGTACAATTCTAAAACTTCATGAAAATATTCCTGCAATGAAAGAAAAGATCAGGGAATTTAAAGCTATGTGTTAACACTTGGAATATTCTGTGATCAAAAAAGGTGAGATGGGGTGAAGGAGATGTTCGACGAAAAGTTACCTAAATATTATCTTGTGAAGAAGGCAATCGTAGAGAATATTGATAATGAAGTTTACGATTCAAAGGAGCCGATTCCGAGCGAAAGAGAATTGATGGAGACTTATCAGGTCAGCAGAATTACGATCCGGAAAGCGATTGATGAATTGGTCACAGAAGGATATTTGTACAAAGTCCAGGGAAAAGGAACCTATGTAAAGACGGATGAAGGAAGTAACAATCTTTTTTCAATTACGAGTTGTACGGAAGATGTATTAAAGCTGGGACTGACACCAAGTAAAAAAGTTGTTGTTTCAGAGCTGGTTGATGCGAATGTAAAGAGAGCAAAAGCACTTGAGATTACAACCAGTGATACTGTTTATATGATAGGAAGAATCTTATATGCAGATAAGGAACCTTTAAACTATACACTGACTTTTGTGCCAGAGAAGATTTTCCCGGGATTATCAAAGTATGATTTGAAAGAGGAATCTCTTTATCGGATTATAACAGAAGTTTATGGTGTTAAGATAACGAAGGCCAGAAGAACGATTGAAGCGATTGGTGCGCAGGACGAAATTGCTGAGTATCTGGATATCGAGGAAGGGACACCTATTATTCTGTTCCGGTGTATTACATATGGTATTGTGAATGGAAGAGAAATTCCAATCGAGAATTTTAAATGCTATTATCGAACAGATAAATTTAAATTTTATATTGATCAGGTGAGATAAAATATCAGGGAAATAGTAAAATCGAGCACATCGAGCTCTACGAAAAGTCGTCAGCAGAAATGTTGGCGACTTTTCAATTTATAGAAAAATGTTACAAATCTAATACAAAAAACAAAGAAAAAAGTGGCAAAAAGGTGTGAATATAGATGGAAAAATGTTACAATACTAATAATGGAGGTGCAAAAGCATGCTGGAAAGAAAGATATACAGAAAATTAGATGAGTGGAAGCGGACATCAGATAAAAAAGCACTGTGCATTATTGGAGCCAGACAGATAGGGAAAACTACCATTATAAGAGAATTTGCAAAGAAAAATTATGAGCATTATGTTGAAGTTAATTTTATCTTAGATAAAGAGGCGGGGAAAATATTTGATGGTAATTTGGATGCAGATACAATCATTACGAATCTGACTGCGTTTAAAATGCAGGAATTTGTACCTGGAAAAACTTTGATTTTTTTAGATGAGATTCAGGAATGTCCAAATGCCAGATGTGCAATTAAGTTTCTGGTTGAGGATGGAAGATTTGATTATATTGAATCAGGATCGCTTTTAGGAGTACGATACAAAGAAGTACCATCTTATGCAGTTGGCTATGAAGAAATCTGCTATATGTATCCGATGGATTTTGAGGAATATATAAGAGCAAATGGGGTTCAGGACTCTACAATTGAATTATTGAAAACATGTTATTCTGAACACAGTGAGGTCCCGGAAGTGGTTCATCAGACTATGTTGAAATTATTTTACACGTATATTGTTGTCGGAGGAATGCCTGCAGTTGTCCAGATTTATGTGAATACGCATGATATAGGAAAAGTCGTTGCACTTCAGAGAGAGATTTTAGAATTGTATCGTCTGGATATTGGAAAATATGCAGAAGGGTCAGACAAAATTAAAATTAGGGCAATTTTTGACAGTATTCCGGCACAGCTTAACAACAAAAATCGGAGATTTATTTTAAATAAAATAGATGATAAAGGAAGGATGAACCGTTATGAAAATGCATTTTTATGGCTGAGTGATGCAGGAGTTGCACTTCCTTCTTACAATATTGAAGAACCTCAGCCGCCATTGCGTCTGAATGAAAAAAGAAATCTGTTTAAACTATTTATGGGAGATACAGGGCTTCTGTGTGCAGCATGTATGGAAAATATTCAATTTGCGCTGTTGAATGGTAATATGGAAGTGAACATGGGAAGCATTTTGGAAAATGTATTTGCACAGATTATTAAAAGCAACGGTTTTAGTTTGGATTATTTTGAATCGAAAAAATATGGAGAATTAGATTTTGTGATTCAAAACGGAATGGAAGTAGATTTGCTGGAAATAAAATCCGGAAAAGATTACAAAAAACATTTTGCATTATCAAAAGTGTCGGCAGTAGAAAACTGGGAGTTTGGAAGAAAAATCATATTCTGTTCCGGAAATGTAGAGGAAGAAGAGGGAATGGAATATCTTCCGTGGTATCTGGCAATGTTTTACCAGGTGAATAAAGAACCAAAAGAATATAAATATGAAGTGGATTTGTCGGGATTGTTATAAAAAGAGAGTGCTCTTTGATACAAAAAGGGTATTTTTTACATCTGCTTATTTTTCACTACTCATTTTCCACTTGACATTCCCCCACTTTCATCATACCATTTTGTAGAATGTTTATTGTCAATGAAAAGTGGACTTACAGAAAAGGGGAAAATCACAGATGAAAAATTGGAATCAGGTTAAGCTGGTGCCGGAATTTAATGAACAGGGTGTAGCCTGTTATAAACTGGTCGGTGGGAACTATGTAAATGAATATTATGTTGTATCGGAAGCAGAGACAAGAAAGCTTCTGAATACACCGGAGATCGTCGGATATGAGGTATATGACTGCCTGATTCCTTCTACATCTCAGATGCTTTACTATTTTAAGGAACAGAAGAAAGTGACAACTGCAAATATTCTTTCTATCTTGAGAGGAGCGTTGAACTATCCGTTGGAGGAAAGCTGCTACAGAGAGCACATCCGTGTACACGATATCAGTTTCTTATCCAGTGAGCGTGTATTTGCAGATGAAGAGATTGCAGGGCTTGAAATCAAATATAGTAAGCTTACCATGGTTCCGGACAGCACACTGATGATCGGAGATATCATTGCAAGTGGGGAGACTCTGATCCACTGCCTGCGCTATGTGACAGATTTTTATAGGAAGAACGGAGCAAAGCTTCGCAATATTATCATTTTCACAATTGGTGGAACAAAGGGAATTGAGATTCTTGAGAATCTTACCAGAGAGATCCGTGAGTTCTGGCCGGAATTTGAAGGGTTCATTACCGTGTATTATGAAGGAATTTTCAGTACTTATCAGGATAAAGGTGTGTCAGGAATCAACCTTCCGGATGTGGACTTCTACTGGAAGGACGGAATCATCGCGCCGGAGTTCAGAAGAGAGACACTTTCCATGTGCAGTCCGCTTTTTGAAAAATGTATCATCTACGATGGCGGGGCAAGACGCTATGAGATTCATGAGCATGTAGAGGAAGTTCTGGAATTCTGGGAAGGAATCAAAGAGAGAGCAGATAAGATCGATTTTAAAGAACTGCTTGATGAAAAGATTGGATACCCGACACCGATCAGTTATGAGGACTGGATCGAGAAGAACCACTATGAGAAGATCCGTCCGGCAGACACCAAGTGGCTGTACCGTCAGGAACAGGGATATATCGAGAGTATGAAAAATATTACATTAAAAGAACTGGCAGATCAGAGAATTACCGAATTTACTGATTCTTTGAAGAAATATATGCTATAAAAAGAATGAACTTGTTAATCACAGAGAATGGAATGAGGTAAAAAATGAGCAAAAATACGAAAGATACAACTGTTGATATTGACTATGCGGATCAGGCAGTCCCGAAAGAGGGCAGAAAAGGTTTCCTGACCATGTTTATGATCATGCTGGGATTTACATTTTTCTCGGCAAGTATGTGGGTTGGGCAGCAGATGGCAGCAGGACTTGATTTCTGGGGATTTATCAAGTCCCTTCTCCTTGGAGGAGCGATCCTTGGTGTGTATACAGGACTTCTTGGATATGTAGGTGCAAAGACCGGACTTAGCATGGATCTTCTGGCAAAAAGAGCATTTGGAGAAAAAGGATCTTATCTTTCTTCTGCAATGATCAGCTTCACTCAGATCGGATGGTTCGGTGTGGGTGTTGCGATGTTTGCAATCCCGGTATCAGGAGAACTTCTCGGTGGAAGTAAGGCTGCGATGTGGGCTCTGGTATTGGTTGCAGGAGGCTGTATGACCGCTTCTGCATATTTCGGAATTGATTCCCTTACGGTGGTAAGCTATATTGCAGTTCCGCTCGTTGCGATTCTTGGAACGGTAGCAATGGTGATGGCAGTTCGGCAGGGAAATGGAACGATCGTTGACCAGTTTGCAGTATCCAGTGGATCTGTGACCGTGATCGGTGGAGCAGGTATGGTAGTCGGTTCCTTCGTATCAGGCGGAACGGCAACTCCGAACTTTGCAAGATTTGCAAAGGATGCCAAATCAGGTACAATTGCAACGGTTGTAGCATTCTTTATCGGGAATTCACTGATGTTCTTTTTTGGGGCGATTGCCTATATTTTCGTTGGCGGAAATGATATCTTTGAGGTTATGATCCGTCTGAATCTGTTCTATATGGCGATTCTGGTTCTGGGACTCAATATCTGGACCACCAACGACAATGCGCTGTATTCAGCAGGTCTTGGACTGGCAAATATTTTCCGGCAGAAGAAGAAACCGATGGTTCTGATTTCAGGAATTATCGGAACACTTCTTTCTGTATGGCTGTATTACAATTTCTGTAACTGGCTGAACGTACTGAACTGTACCCTTCCGCCGGTAGGGATCATCCTGGTGCTCTCGTACTTTATAAATAAGAAGGAGTACGACAGTGAGAAAGCAGAAATCAAAACTGTGAACTGGTTTGCTGTGATCGGTGTGATCGCAGGCGCAGTGGTAGCAAATCTTGTGTCATGGGGAATTGCTTCGATCAATGGTATGGCAGTTGCAGCGGTCTGCTATGTGGCTGGACAGGTGGTTTGCAAAAATCATAATGAAGTGACGGAAAAGGCATAAATGAATAGCGTAAATGAACGGGCAAATTTGGGGAACAGAGTCTGCCCGTTGTTATATTATGGAGCAAGATTACGCATAAGGTTATCAGTCTAAACAATATTATTAACAAAACTGACCATAAGTCAATAAACAAATTGACTTATGGTCAGTTTTGTTGTATATTGGTTTTGTAAAATAAATGACCGATAGTCATTAAAGGAGAAAAAAAATAAAAAAGAAAAGAGGAATAAAGTATGGTAAAGGTTGGCAAAAAGATTGTTAAATTCAGAGTACCGATACTGATACTCAGTATTATCCTTTTGATTCCGGCTGTGTGGGGGTATGTGAACACCAGGATCAACTATGATGTGCTGACTTATCTTCCGGAAGACATTGAGACAATGCAGGGACAAGAGATTATGACGAATGATTTTGGGATCGGGGCATTTTCGATGCTGATGGTAGACGGCATGGAAGATAAAGAGATTGTGAAGCTGAAAGAAAAGGTAGAGAAGGTAGACGGAGTAGAGAATGTACTCTGGTATGATTCACTGGCTGATATTTCGGTTCCACAGAGCGTGCTTCCGTCAAAGCTGTATGATGAGTACAACACAGAAGACGGAACAATGATGGCGGTATTTTTCAAAGACGGAACTTCATCCGATGAAACCATGAAGGCAATTACCGAGATCCGTAAGATCACCGGAGAGCAGTGCTTCTTAAGTGGAATGTCTGCGATTGTAGAGGATACCAAAGAGCTTGCCGAAAAGGAAACACCACTTTATGTACTGATCGCAGTCGCACTTTCTGCACTGGTTCTGGCAATTACGATGGAATCGATTTTTGTTCCGGTATTGTTCCTTTTGAGTATCGGAATCGCAATCGTATATAATCTTGGAACGAATGTATTTTTTGGAGAGATTTCTTATATCACGAAGGCACTGGCAGCGGTACTTCAGCTCGGTGTCACTATGGACTATTCTATTTTCCTGATGCACAGTTATCAGGAGCAGCAGGTGCGCTATAACGGAGATAAAGAGCGGGCGATGGCACACGCGATTTCCCAGACCTTTTCATCCGTAATCGGAAGTTCAGTTACGACGGTTGCCGGATTTATCGCACTCTGCTTTATGAGCTTTACCCTGGGCAAAGATATCGGTATCGTTATGGCGAAAGGTGTTATCTTCGGAGTTCTGGTTTGTGTAACCGTTCTTCCGTCCATGATCCTGTGCTGTGACAAGCTGATCGAGAAGACAAAACACAAACCGCTGCTTCCGGATATTGGAAGGATTTCAGATAAGGTGACAAAGCGTTACGTGATTTATGTAGTAGCATTTGTGATCCTTCTGTTTCCGGCGATTTACGGAAACAATCACACAGGTGTTTACTACAATCTGGACGAATCGCTGCCAAAGGATCTTCCGAGTGTCATTGCGAACACGAAATTAAAAGAAGATTACAATATGAACACCACACATATGATCCTGGTGGACAGCTCGGTTGCAGGTTCTGATGTCAAGAAGATGTCACAGGAGATTGAAAAAGTAGATGGTGTTAAATGGGTACTTGGACTAGATAACCTGGTCGGCTCCGGTGTTCCGGCAGATATGCTCCCGGAATCTGTCACCGGTATGCTGAAAAATGACAAGTACCAGCTGCTGATGGTAAATTCTACTTACAAAGTAGCAACGGATAAAGTAAACAAACAGATTAAGCAGATTGATAAGATCATGGATAAATATGATAAGGGTGCAATGCTGGTAGGAGAAGGACCATTGACAAAAGATTTGATCAACATTACAGATACAGACTTTAAACGCGTAAGCGCAGTGTCTATTGGAATCGTATTTGTGATTATTCTGCTTCTGTTCAAATCAGTTACTATTCCGGTGATCCTGGTCGGTGTGATCGAATTTGCGATCTTTGTGAATATGGGTATTCCGTTTTACACTGGAACAAAGCTGCCGTTTGTGGCATCAATTGTAATCGGTACGATCCAGCTTGGCGCGACTGTGGATTATGCGATCCTGATGACCACCAGATATCAGAGAGAAAGAAGCCGCGGCGCAGGTAAATTTGACGCGATCACAACAGCGCATAAGTTCTCTGCGCAGTCGATCATCGTCAGTGCGCTCAGCTTCTTTGCTGCAACGATCGGTGTCGGACTTTATTCCAATATCGATATGATCAGTTCACTGTGTATCCTGATGGCGAGAGGTGCACTGATCAGTATGGTGGTTGTTGTGCTGATCCTTCCGTCCTTATTCATGGTATTTGACAAGATTATTGTAAAGACGAGCAAAGGTTTCCGACCGTCAGGCTTGAAATCATAACCACATCATAGTATAATTCTCTTGGATTATTATATGATACAAGGAACGGAGAAAAAGATCCGTGCGTATCAAAAGGGCTGATACAATCCTGCTATCATAAAAGGAATAAGGAGGAATCCACTATGATTAATTGGAACAATTTGGATACACTTACATCATTTAAAGAACTTTCGGAAGTAGAACGTGTTAATCTTGCAGAAGTGATGTCCGGTGAGAACGGAGCAGAACGTGTTAAGGATTACAGCGTTCCGATGACAGAGGATCTTACTTACAATTACGCTGCAAAAGCAGTAGATGATAAAGTACTTGCAGCACTTGCAAAGCTTGCAAAAGAAGCGCAGCTGACAGAAAAGTACGCAGCACTCTACAATGGAGAAGTGATCAACACAGGAGAAAAGAGACTGGTTCTTCATCAGCTCACCCGTGGACAGCTGGGAGATAAAGTAGAAGCTGACGGAGTAGACAAGCGAGAATTCTATGTTAAGCAGCAGCAGAGGATCGCAGATTTTGCCAATAAAGTACATGCCGGCGAGATCACAAATGCAGCAGGTGAGAAATTCACAACAGTCGTACAGATCGGTATCGGTGGAAGTGACCTTGGTCCTCGCGCAATGTATCTTGCACTTGAGAACTGGGCTAAGAAGAACGGCACATTCAAGATGGAAGCCAAATTCATCAGCAATGTTGACCCGGATGATGCAGCAGCAGTACTGAATTCAATTGATGTAGCACATTCTATTTTTGTTCTGGTATCAAAGTCAGGAACAACTCTTGAGACTCTTACCAATGAGTCATTTGTAAAAGATGCCCTGAAGAATGCAGGTCTGGATGCTTCCAAGCATATGATCGCTGTTACAAGCGAGACATCACCACTTGCAAAGAGCGATGATTATCTTGCAGCATTCTTCATGGATGATTATATCGGAGGACGTTACTCATCTACTTCAGCAGTCGGCGGTGCCGTACTTTCGCTGGCATTCGGACCGGAAGTATTTGCACAGTTCCTTGCAGGAGCAGCAAAGGTAGATGAAGTTTCCAAGAATGAAGATTTATTGAAGAACCCGGCAATGCTGGATGCGATGATCGGTGTATACGAGCGTAATGTACTCGGATATCCGGCAACAGCCGTTCTCCCATATTCACAGGCACTGAGCCGTTTCCCGGCACATCTGCAGCAGCTGGATATGGAATCCAATGGTAAATCAGTTAACCGCTTTGGCGAGCCGGTAGATTACCCGACAGGTCCGGTGATCTTCGGAGAACCAGGAACAAACGGACAGCATTCCTTCTATCAGCTTCTCCACCAGGGAACCAACATCATACCGCTCCAGTTCATCGGCTTCAAGAACAGCCAGATCGGAACCGATGTTGTGATCCAGGACAGCACAAGCCAGCAGAAGCTCTGCGCAAACGTGGCTGCACAGATCGTAGCATTTGCATGCGGTAAATCAGACGAGAACCGCAACAAGAATTTTGAAGGTGGACGTCCGTCAAGTATTATCATCGGTAAAGAACTGACACCAGAGACACTCGGTGCACTTCTTGCACATTTTGAGAATAAGGTTATGTTCCAGGGATTTGTATGGAATGTGAACAGCTTCGACCAGGAAGGTGTTCAGCTTGGGAAAGTACTTGCCAAACGTGTACTTGCCCATGAGACAGACGGAGCACTGAAAGTATACAGTGATCTTTTAGATATCTAATCAGAATTAATGAAAGAGACCAGAGTCGGTTCGAATTTTAGGATTCGGACCGGCTTTTTGGATATGAAAATATGTAAGAGAAGCTGCCAGGATATTCTGTCAGGATTTCCGGCTGAATGATTGTTTTTTAGGAAAAAGACATAAAACCAGGAAAAGAGAAAGACTATGAAATTAGAAAATTACGAGGTGCATCTCCCGAATTATTCCATCGGAGATGCAATTTACAATAAAATCGGACCGGTCTGTGAATCTTATGGAAAAACGGTACTTGTGATCGGCGGGAAAAGGGCGCTTGATGCGGCTTTTGATAAGATCAAAGCGGCGGTCGACCAGACGAATCTGGAGATTATTGGAAAAGAACTTTATGGGAAAGACTGTACCTATCAGACGGTAGAAAAGCTTCGCCGGATGTCGGTTTATCAGAAAGCAGATATGGTATTTGGAGTAGGAGGGGGCAAAGCACTGGATACGGTAAAATGTCTGTGTATTACAGATGATAAGCCGGTGTTCAGCTTCCCGACAATCGCATCCAACTGTTCGGCATGTACATCGGTGTCGATCATGTATAACGAGGATGGTACATTTCTGAAACCGAATTTCTTCGTGCGTCCGGTCATGCATGCATTTATCGATACAGAAATCATAGCAAAAGCACCGAGTCAGTATATGTGGGCAGGAATTGGTGATACCTATGCAAAATACTATGAAGCAACAATCTCATCAAGGGATGAAAGACTGGAACATTTTACCTCACTTGGTGTAGCAGTCAGTCTGATGTGCAGAAATCCGCTTCTGGAATATGGACCGAAGGCATTTGCAGACCATAAAAAGGGACTGTGTACATACGATGTAGAGCAGGTGGTTCTGGCGATCGTTGTGACAACCGGAATTGCATCCATTTTCCTTACAAAAGATTTTACACCGGATTATAACAGTGGACTTGCACATGCAATTTTTTATGCTCTGACGAAGTATCCGGTGATCGAGCAGCGGCATCTGCACGGGGAAGTAGTTGGATTTGGTGTGCTTCTGGCACTTCTTGTAGATGGACAGGAAGAAGAATTTGAGAAAATATATCAGCTGAATCGCGAGATAGGGCTTCCGGTGTCTTTGAAAGAAATTGAGATTACAGAGGATGAATGGAAAAAAAGTATGGGACATATTCCGAAAATGTCGGATGTAGCACATTACCCATATAAGGTAACCCGGGAAATGCTGGAAGATGCAATGCAGAAACTGAAAGAAAGAGTCAGAAAGGATCAGAGCCATGAAGAATAAGAAATCCGCAACTTCCTCTATGATTCTTGGGGTAGCATTTATCTGCTGTGTGGTGGATTTCGGAATTGCACAGTTTGGTCTTCTGACACTGATCCAGAAGGCGTATAGTGTGCTGGCGTATCTGGCGATTCCGGTAATCCTTATTCCATATCTGATCCACATGGCAGTGACCAGATTTGATACGAAGTAATGAGAGAATAAAGGGAAAAGAGGACAAAAGATGCCAATCGGTGTTATAGTAAATGTAAGTATGGTGATGCCGGTTAGTTATCTTTGGAGTACTTATATTTTACCATTAGTGAGGTGATGGAATGGCAAAGATTACAGTGTGGTCAAAGCAGCATGAAAATGTCTGGAAAGTTCTTCAGGAGACCGGACGATATACGGTAAAGCGAGAGTATATTATAAAGGATCTCAAAGAACATTCGGAGCTGGTTCTGGATACTTATGAATGGCTGGTCAAGAACGGACCGGACTACGGGAACAAACCGGCGGATGTGGAATTTCCGGTATGGGTATCCTTCAGGCAGGATGCAACGATGCTTCCGGAAAAAGGAAGAGTGATCCTGGAACTGGAGATCGAAGAATCCCTGATTACCAGAGTGAATTTCACAAAATGGGGAATGATCCTTAACTATTCCTATATTCCGGCAGACAAGGCGGATGAAAAGCGGCACAAAGAGCTTCTGGAAGCCTATGGAGTCAGCGACACGCAGGCGTATATGTCGCAGTTCTATCCGGAGATCAAACGGGAGATCCGGGAGAGCTGGAAGAGGCTTTTTGATGATGACATCCAGATCGGAAGTGATGGATGTTATGGAAACATCTGGGAGGTGCGAAGAGAATGGGTGAAAAATGTAATACAATAACCTTATATGCATCACAGGCAGACCCGGTAATCGAAGCAATTGAGCGGAATGGCGTGTGCTATTCCAAAGAGGCGTATGTGCGGAAAAAATATCAGGAGAGTGCAAAGATTTTCACAACAGCCTATTCCTGGTTTGTGCGTGAGATGGAGAAATATGTGAAGAAACCGGATGGTGCGGAGTATCCGTACTGGGCATTCCGTGAAGCCTATAATGTGGATCAATCGATGGGCGGCAACTTCCTGACACTGGAAGTACCATTGGATGAAGTTCTGCTTTTTGATATGTATGACTGGAATAAGATTCTCTGTCTCCAATATATTGGGGAAGATGAAAAAGATGAGAAGCAGTTCCAGGAGCAGCTGGAGATGTATGGGATCAAAGAGATGGATGCGGTGTTGAGTAATTTTTATCCGTTACAGAAGCAGCAGATCCTGAAAAGCTGGCAACGTCTGACACGGTATCATGAAGAATTGGTACATGGAAATACAGAGCTTGTAAGGGATGTACAAGCAGGACTTTGGAGAATAAAAAAGGAGTGGATCAGATAGATGAAAGTATTGGTATACAGAAAATGCAGCACCTGCCAGAAGGCGCTGAAATGGCTGGAGGCGCATGAGATTGCATTTGAGGAACGGGCAATCGTGGAGGAAAATCCAACCTATGAAGAGCTGAAGGAATGGCATGCGATGAGTGGGTTCCCGCTGAAAAAGTTTTTTAATACAAGTGGGATGCTTTATAAGCAGATGCAGCTGAAAGACAAGCTTCCGACGATGACGGAAGATGAGCAGATAAAGCTGCTGGCGACAGATGGTATGTTGGTGAAAAGACCGTTTGTAGTTGGGGACGGATTTGTACTGACCGGGTTTAAAGAAAAAGAATGGGAAGAAAAATTGTTGAAGTAGTGGGGAAGATGAGTGCTGTAAAAGGTGCTCATCTTTTTATTCAGATTTTTTTGATTTTATCAGACCAAGGAGCAGGACGGCCGGAAAAATAATAGCTGCGAAAATCCCGGTTTTCAGACTGCCGCCGGCGTAGGAAGATACCAGACCTGCAAGCGTCGGGCCACCGGAACATCCCAGATCTCCGGCAAGTGCAAGGAGGGCAAACATTGTTGTGCCACCACGTGGAATAGAGACGGATGCGGTGCTGAAAAGTCCCGGCCACATAATTCCAACGGAGAATCCGCAAAGCGCACATCCAAAAAGGTTCAGCGCAGGAAATGGAAGGATGGAAATACATAAATAGGAAAGGATGCAAAGAATGCAGCTTCCTCTCATGAACAGATCCAGCCGGATCCTGTCTCCGTATTTTCCGTAAAGCAGCCGGGAAGCCCCCATGCAGGCTGCAAAGGTAAGAGGACCGGCAAGATCGCCGAGTGTTTTGGAAATGTGCAGGCTTGTCTCGGCAAAAGTGGATGCCCATTGGCTGACTGCCTGTTCGCTGGCACCGGCACAGGTCATCATAAGCATTAACATCCAGAAGATTTTAGATGTGCACAATTCTCTGGGAGAAAGTCCCTGTTCACCTTCTTCGTGAAGGGAGTAGATTGGTGCACTTCTGAAGAGGAAAGTGTTAAATATTGGGATGACAGCCCACATAAGTGCGAGGATTTTCCAGTGCGATATTCCGAAAAACCAGAAAAATGCGGTTGATAACAGAACAACGCCCACATGCCCCCAACAGTAAAAGGAATGCAGGAGACTCATTGCTTTTTCTTTGTTATCAGTAGGGCAGGCTTCAATGATCGGGCTTACCAGTACTTCGAGAAGTCCACCGCCAATCGCATAAATGATAACTGCGATTACAAGTCCGGTATAAGGGGAGGGAAAAACTTCCGGAAGAACGGTGAGTAATATCAGTCCTGCCGCAGAAAGAATATGCGCAATTAAAATCGAAATGCGGTATCCGATCCTGTCGATGAAGAATGCAGATAGAAGATCGACAAACAGCTGAATGATAAAGTTGAGTGTGATCAAAAAGGTAATTCGTTCTAGTGAAATATGGTAATTATTTTGGAAAGTGACAAAAAGAAGAGGAACAAAATTATTTACGATAGCCTGAACGATGTAACCAATAAAACAAGCGTAGATGGTCTGCATACAATTTGTGTTTTTTTTCATTTCTTAAAAGCTCCTTTCAAAATAGCACTATATCATATTGGAGGGGTGGATGTCTTGACGAATATCGCAAAAATATAGTACAATATCTTCAAAACACAAAAGGTATAATGAAAATGCAAATAACAGAGATAATAACAGATGAAACACTGAGGGAAATACGTGAACACGGAACGCCGGAGTTTCCTTTTGAATATTATCTGGATGATATCGATGAAATTGGTCAGGGTTATGTTGAATGGCACTGGCATAATGAGATTGAATGGGCATGGGTTGAATCTGGAAAAGTAATCTGCAGGATTGGAAATGAAAAGATTATCCTTGAAGCGGGGGAGGGGATTTTTATAAACAGCAGAGTGATCCACCGCTTTGAAACACCGGGTGGTGCGCTTATGCCAAATATCCTGCACGCTCCAGAGCTGCTTGCTGCGCGGGAAAGTGCAATTTATCAAAAATATGTTAGTCCTGTAATTACATATGGTAAAGAATATGTGATTTTGGAAAAAGAAAAAAATAGTGGTATATTAAGTCTGCTGGATGAGATATACAAAGATGCCGGAAAGGAAATGCTTAGAAAAGAACTGATTATACAGAACAAGATCAGCAGATTATGGGATGAATTGTTTGAAGAAGTTCCGGATATTGTACAGAGAGAGTCCCGGAATAAGAATCTCCTTTTACAGTCGCGGCTCAGAGAGATGATGCAGTTTATAGAAAACCATTATAAAGAACGAATTTCTTTGGAAAGGCTGGCAGCGGAAGCGAATATTAGTAAAAGTGAAGCCCTTCGATGCTTTAAGCGTGGAATAGGGACGACTCCGGTGAAATATTTGATCGATTACAGGCTGGAGAGGGCAAAAGAATTATTGTGTAAGACGAATGATACGGTTATTCGGGTTGCCGCAGATGTGGGAATAGATAATACAAGTTATTTTGTAAGAATATTTAAGAAAATGTATGGGATGACACCAGGAGCATTCCGGGAAGAAGAAGGACTGAAAAAGGCTGGAGAAAAATAATATATTAGAAGAAATTCTCCGAATTTAGTTGACTTTTTGATACATCATGATATCATTACTTCGTATGGCTGAAGTGTTCGGGAGGGCGGAACAACTGGCTTTGAAAGAAGAACAAAAGAGAGAGGTTTTGGGAAAAGGAAAATGAGTGTGAAATACGATTACGAGAGAATTGTACAGGGGATCCTGGACATTGGGGAAGCTATGATTAGATGTGGAGCAGAGAACTTCCGTCTGCAGGACAGTCTGTACCGTATTTGCAGAAGTTATGGATTTGTAAAGTATGATATTTTTGTTATACCAAGTAATATCCAGATTACGGCAGAGACACCGGAAGGGCAGATTATTACACAGATCCGACTGGTAGAAATAGGGGAATGTGACTTTGACAAGCTGGATTATCTGAATAATCTGTGCCGTAAAGTCTGTAAAGAAAAGCCGGATGCAAAAGAAATGAGAAGACAGTTTGAAGAGGTGATGGGAAGACCGGAACAGAAGTGGTACACCCATTATGCGGCCGGTATTTTAGGTGGTACCGGATTCGCGGTATTCTTTGGATGTAATATAAGGGATGCGATCATTGCGGTGATCGTATCAATTGTGATCGTTGCAGCAGGGAACTGGCTGGCTGAACGTGAGAAGAACCTGCTGGCATATAACCTGATCTTATCGTTTATTGCAGAGATGATCATTCTGTTATCTGTTAAATTTGGATTTGCGGATCATGAGGAGCGGATCATGATCGGAATTGTCATGCTCCTGATCAGTGGACTGAGTACGACGAACGGAATTCGTGATCTGCTTCAGAAAGACTTTATCTCCGGATCGATCAATATCATGAATTCCATGCTTGGTGCTTCCGGAATCGCATTTGGTACGGCGATACCGATGATTCTTTTTGGCGGTGTAGAGGCGGAAGGATTTATCCTTACCCCGAATCTGATCGTACAGCTGATTTCCTGTACCGCAGCCTGCGTGGGATTTGCACTGTGGTTTAAGATCCGGGGCATGCAGGTGGTTTACTGTGGAATCGGAGCATTTTTTACATGGCTGATTTATGCACTTGTTTATGAGGCGCGTCCAAGTAACTTCCTTGCAACTATAATTGCGGCGACATTCGTTGCATTCTATGCATTTGTCATGTCGCGGATAAATAAAGCTCCATCAACAATTTTCCTGACAGCGTCTGTATTCCCGCTGATTCCTGGACCGAATCTGTACTATGTAATGTACGCATGCGTAAGTGGGAATATGCATATGCTTCTGGAACAGACGATCACACTTTTTGCAACCTGTGTTGCAATTGCATTTGGATTTAACTTTGTGGATATCGCATCAAGAACTATCATGCGTGGTATGAAGGTAGAATATCACATTGGAAAAAGTGACAGATAAATAAAAAGTTTCAGCCGCGGATTTCATTCTGCGGCTGAAATTTTAGCCTGTGTGCCGGGAATATGCCTGGATGAGAGCAGATTCCGGATGTACCTGGACAGTCCGAAGGCTTTCGTAAAAAATTATTTAATTTCTTGACTTTATACTTTCGGTATGGTACACTAACCTAGCGAATGGAAGTATAGGTCTTTTTTTTATGCCTATTTTTAACAAAGAAAGTTTCAGGCGTGAAGCTTTCACGACAGCCTCGCAAGCTGTCATGCAACTAAAAATTAGAACATAAAAAGCGAGGTGGAAGTTGTGCGTACAAGAATTACACTGGAATGTACAGAATGCAAGCATCGTAACTACAACATGACAAAGGATAAGAAGTCTCATCCGGAACGCATGGAAACAAAGAAATACTGTAGATTCTGCAAATCACACACATTACACAAAGAGACGAAATAGTCGTTGAAGGGGAGTGAATGTTATGGGCGAATCTAAAGACAAAGCGAAGGCAAAAGAGAAGAAAACTCCTTTCTTCAAAGGTCTGAAAGCTGAGTTTAATAAGATTATCTGGCCAGACAAAACCACACTTACCAAACAGACAGCTGCGGTCGTAGTTGTTTCCGTTATCTTAGGAGCGATTATCACGATCTGTGATATCCTGGTAAAATTCGGGGTAGATTTATTAGTTAGATAAGATACTGATAAATGGTAATGCAGGAAAGGTGAGTTTATGGCAGAAGCAAAATGGTATGTTGTGCATACCTATTCAGGGTATGAGAACAAGGTAAAAGCCAACATTGACAAAACGATCGAGAACCGTCATCTGGAAGATGAGATCCTTGAGGTCCGTGTTCCGATGCAGGAAGTTGTCGAATTAAAGAACGGCGTACAGAAAGCGTCTCAGAAAAAGATGTTTCCGGGATATGTTCTGATCCACATGATCATGAACGATGATACCTGGTATGTGGTACGAAACACAAGAGGTGTTACAGGATTTGTAGGTCCTGGATCCAAACCGGTTCCGCTTACAGATGAAGAGATGGCACCACTTGGTATCCAGAAAGAAGACATCGTGGTAGATTTTGAAGAAGGAGATACTGTGACAGTAACAGGCGGAGCCTGGGAAGGAACAGTCGGCATGATTCAGACTATCAATATGGCTAAGCAGAGCCTGACGATCAATGTTGATTTATTCGGCCGCGAAACGCCGGTAGAAATCAGTTTCGCAGAAGTCAAAAAAATGTAACTTTATGCGCAGTGCATAATGAACACGTGGGAGGGAAATCCCCGCAAATACCACAAGGAGGTACTTTAAAATGGCAAAAAAAGTTTCAGGTTATATCAAATTACAGATTCCAGCTGGAAAGGCTACTCCGGCTCCACCGGTTGGTCCTGCTCTTGGACAGCACGGTGTAAATATCGTTGAATTTACAAAACAGTTCAACGCAAAGACAGCTGATCAGGGAGATCTGATCATTCCTGTAGTAATTACAGTTTACAGTGACAGAAGTTTCAGCTTCGTTACAAAGACTCCTCCGGCAGCAGTTCTTATTAAGAAAGCCTGCAACCTTAAATCTGGTTCAGGTGTTCCGAACAAGACAAAAGTTGCTAAGATTACAAAAGCTCAGGTAAAGGAAATCGCAGAACTCAAGATGCCAGACCTGAACGCTGCATCCGTAGAATCAGCTATGAGCATGATCGAAGGAACATGCCGCAGCATGGGTGTAACTGTAGTAGAGGACTAATTCAGACTGCATAAGCAGAATGTAAGGAAACTGAAAAAATACGTGGGAGGGAATTCCCGTAATCACCACTAGGAGGTATTTAGAATGAAAAGAGGAAAGAAATACGTAGAAGCTGCAAAGTTAATCGACAGAGCAACTCTCTATGATAGAGATGAAGCAATCGCACTTGTTAAGAAGAGCGCGACAGCTAAATTTGACGAAACAATCGAAGCTCATATCAGAACAGGATGTGACGGACGTCATGCAGATCAGCAGATCCGTGGCGCTGTAGTTCTTCCGCACGGAACTGGTAAAAAGGTTCGTATCCTTGTATTTGCTAAAGACGCTAAAGCTGAAGAAGCTAAAGCAGCCGGAGCAGATTACGTAGGCGGAGATGAACTCATTCCGAAGATCCAGAATGAAAACTGGTTCGAATTCGATGTAGTTGTAGCTACACCGGATATGATGGGTGTTGTTGGACGTCTCGGACGTGTACTTGGACCAAAAGGTTTAATGCCAAACCCGAAGGCTGGTACAGTAACAATGGACGTTACAAAAGCTATCAACGAAATCAAAGCTGGTAAGATTGAGTACAGATTGGACAAGACAAATATCATCCATGTACCAGTAGGAAAAGCTTCTTTCACTGAAGAACAGCTTGCTGACAACTTCCAGACGCTTATCGATGCGATTAACAAAGCTAAACCGGCAGCAGTAAAGGGTCAGTATCTTAAGAGTGTGACACTTACTTCTACAATGGGACCTGGTGTAAAAATCAACCCAATGAAGCTTGCTTAATCAGTATTGAATAAATGTAAATAATAGAGACACCGTATGCGGAGTGATCCGGTACGGTGTCTTTTTTGAGCAACAGAAAATCTAACAAACAGTATTCTGTATACATTGTGCATTTTTTGACGAACAATGTATGAAAACATTGAAAACAGGGAAAAATAATGATAACCTATGTCTGTGAAAAAAATATCAAATAATTAAAAGGAGGCACTTTGTCATGGTTAATATTCAAAAGGCAGCAATTATCGGATGTGGGTTTGTAGGAGCGTCCTCTGCGTTCAGCTTACTTCAGAAAGGGATTTTTTCTGAACTGGTGCTGATCGATGCGAATAAAGAAAAAGCAGAAGGGGAGGCAATGGACATCAGCCACGGTAGACCATATGCACACCCGATGAAAATATATGCAGGATCTTATGATGATATCAGTGATTGCTCATTGATCATCATTACAGCTGGAGCAAATCAGAAGCCGGGAGAGACAAGACTGGATCTGGTACACAAAAATGTAGCAATTTTCAAATCGATTATTCCGGAAATCACAAAACGCGGATTTGAAGGAATCCTGCTTGTTGTAGCAAATCCGGTGGATATTCTGACTTATGCGGCACTTAAGATTTCCGGATATCCGAAGGAAAGAGTATTCGGAAGCGGAACCGTTCTGGATACTGCGAGATTCCGTTATCTGTTAAGTGAACATCTTCAGGTTGCGAGCCGGAGCGTACATGCCAATATCATCGGAGAGCATGGAGACAGTGAGCTTGCTGTATGGAGCGGGGCAAATGTAGCGGGAATTCCAATCAATGATTTCTGTGAACTTCGCGGACATTATCAGCATCAGGAATCTATGGAAAGAATTTATAAGACTGTGCGGGACAGTGCTTATGATATTATCCAGAAAAAGGGTGCAACCTATTATGGTGTGGCAATGGCAGTTGCGAGAATTGCAGAAAGCATTGTTATGAATGAAAATGCGGTTCTTCCTGTCACGAGTCTGATGGAGGGAGAGTACGGACTGGAAGGACTCTGCATCAGCGTTCCAACTATAGTTTCGCAGAAAGGCGCAGAAAAAGTTCTTGAAATTCCACTGAATGATGAAGAAAAAGAAAAAATGCTTTCATCTGCAAAAGAACTGAAGGAAGTTCTGGATGGTCTGGACTTATAATAGAAGAAACTGGATAAAAATTGAAAAAAATAAAAATTAAACTTGACTTTCCGGTAAACGTATGCTATATTTAAGAAGTAACTGCCGAAGACAGTAGGTGCCGTAAGGCATAAGGGTCAAAACGCCTACCGAGGAAGACAAGATTCATTAGATTTGAATTTGTAAACCTCTGTGCTTTGGCGCGGAGGTTTTTTAGCGCATGATTGCGTGATATGAAAGTCCCCGCTGGGACCGAGACTTTCTGGCAGTTGAAAATACTACAAGGAGGTGCACCATTCGTGGCAAAAGTTGAATTAAAACAACCTATCGTACAGGCAATCGTTGAAGATCTCACAGATGCTCAGTCAGCAGTTATCGTTAATTACTGTGGACTTACAGTAGCTCAGGACACTGAACTTCGTAAACAGCTGAGAGAAGCAGGTGTTATCTACAAAGTTTGCAAGAACACAATGATGAAGAGAGCTTTTGAAGGAACAGATTTCGCACAGCTTGACGAATATCTGGAAGGACCGAACGCTATTGCAATTTCTAAAGAAGATGCAACAGCACCGGCAAGAATCATCTGCAATTTCGCTAAGAAAGCAGAAGCTCTTGAAGTAAAAGCAGGTGTAGTTGAAGGCTCAGTATATGACGCAGCTGGTATTCAGGAACTTTCTAAGATCCCGTCAAGAGAAGTACTGCTGTCCAAATTACTTGGAAGCTTACAGTCACCTATTACAAACCTTGCTCGTGTTCTTAATCAGATCGCAGAACAGGGTGATGCTCCGGCAGAAGCTGAAGCAGAAGCACCGGCAGCAGAGTAATCTGTACCGGAATCCCATCCGAGTGTGGGAACAGTAAGAGGCGAAAGAGCCAAACATTAAAATCAAATGGAGGAAAATAAAATGGCAAAATTAACAACAGCAGAATTTATTGAAGCTATCAAAGAATTATCTGTACTTGAATTAAATGACTTAGTTAAAGCATGTGAAGAAGAATTTGGTGTATCCGCAGCAGCAGGTGTTGTAGTAGCAGCAGCTGGAGCAGAAGGTGGAGCAGCAGCAGAAGAAAAAGATGAGTTCGACGTAGAACTTGTATCTGCTGGAGCATCTAAAGTTAAAGTTATCAAGGTTGTTCGTGAAATAACAGGTCTTGGACTTAAAGAAGCTAAAGAATTAGTTGACGGAGCACCGAAGGTAGTTAAAGAAGGCGCTTCTAAAGCTGAAGCTGAAGAAATCAAAGCTAAACTTGAAGCTGAAGGAGCAGAAGTTAACCTTAAGTAATTTTGGTTATCACACTGTGAATGACAAGAGCGTATCGCGCAGGATTTCCTGCGGTGGTACGCTCTTTTGATTTTTAGTACTTTTCTGCGGTATGCATGCAATGATGATGAGGATTGCGAGAGTGTAAAGCACGTAGCAATCTGGTATCAAAGGGACCGAAAGTAAATTTTGCCACTTACATTATAAAATACAATAAAAATACAATTCTTTGAAAAGTTAGACTTGACAATCGGGAAAAACCTGTGGTAAAGTAAAAAATGCGCTATTGTGGAAACGTATGCCATAAGTGCGCCCTGAATAAGGCGGAAATAACCCGAAAATTTATCATATAAGGAGTGAAACGTCAAATGGAGAAAAACAGAATTCGTCCCATCACAAACGGAAAAAGTATGCGCATGAGCTATTCCCGGCAAAAAGAAGTACTCCAAATGCCTAATTTGATCGAAGTTCAGACCGACTCTTACAAATGGTTCCTGGATGAAGGATTAAAAGAAGTATTTGATGATATTTCTCCGATTACCGATTACAGCGGACATCTGAGCCTGGAATTTGTCGACTTTACATTGTGCACAGATGAAACCAAGTACACAATCGAGGAATGTAAAGAACGCGATGCTACTTATGCTGCACCGCTTAAAGTGAAGGTAAGACTTCACAACAAAGAGACAGATGAGATCAATGAACATGAGATCTTTATGGGTGATTTACCGATTATGACAAGAACCGGTACCTTTGTAATCAATGGTGCGGAACGTGTTATTGTCAGCCAGCTGGTGCGTTCACCTGGTATTTATTATGGAATTGCGCATGATAAACTTGGTAAAGAATTATACTCTTGCACCGTTATCCCGAACAGGGGTGCATGGCTTGAATATGAGACGGACTCCAATGACGTTTTCTATGTCCGTGTGGACAGAACCCGTAAGGTGCCGATCACAGTCCTGATCCGTGCACTTGGTATTGGAACGAATGCTGAGATTATCGATCTTTTTGGTGAAGAGCCAAAAATTCTCGCAAGTTTCACAAAGGATACTTCAGAGAACTATCAGGAAGGTCTTCTCGAATTATATAAGAAGATCCGTCCGGGTGAACCGCTTGCTGTAGACAGTGCAGAAAGTCTGATCACCAGCATGTTCTTTGACCCGAGACGTTATGACCTTGCAAAGGTTGGACGTTATAAATTTAATAAGAAGCTTATGCTCAAGAACCGTATCACAGGACATACGCTGGCTGAAGACGTAGTAAGCCCGATGACAGGTGAAGTAATTGCAGAAGCAGGAGCTGTCGTTGACAGAGAACTTGCAGATGCCATCCAGAATGCAGCTGTTCCATATGTGTGGATCGCAAGAGAAGAAAGCGACCGTAATATCAAAGTACTTTCTAATATGATGGTAGATCTCAAAGCTGTATGTGGAATCGATCCGGAAGAAGTTGGCGTAACTGAACTGGTATACTATCCGGTACTTGCTGAACTCCTGGAAGAGACAGCCGGAGATATCGATGAGCTGAAAGAAGCAATTCATAAGAATATTCATGAACTGATTCCGAAGCATATTACAAAAGAAGACATTATGGCGTCTATCAATTACAATATGCATCTTGAATATGGAATCGGTAAAGATGATGATATTGACCACTTGGGTAACAGACGTATCCGTGCAGTTGGAGAACTTCTCCAGAATCAGTACAGAATCGGTCTTTCAAGACTGGAAAGAGTTGTTCGTGAAAGAATGACAACACAGGATCTGGAGGGCATTTCTCCGCAGTCACTGATCAATATCAAGCCTGTAACTGCTGCTGTTAAAGAGTTCTTCGGATCATCACAGCTGTCACAGTTCATGGATCAGAATAACCCGCTTGGTGAGCTGACTCACAAGAGACGTCTTTCCGCACTTGGTCCTGGTGGACTTTCCCGTGACCGTGCCGGATTCGAGGTTCGTGACGTTCACTACTCACATTACGGAAGAATGTGTCCGATCGAGACACCTGAAGGACCGAACATCGGTCTGATCAACTCTCTCGCATGTTATGCAAGAATCAATGAGTACGGATTTATAGAAGCACCGTACCGTAAGATTGACAAAACAGATCCGCAGAATCCGGTCGTAACCGAAGAGGTAGTATATATGACTGCGGATGAAGAAGATAATTATCATGTAGCACAGGCGAATGAGCCTCTGGATGAGGAAGGACATTTCATTCATAAGAATGTATCTGGTCGTTTCCGTGATGAGACTCAGGAATACGAGAAAAGAATGTTTGATTACATGGACGTATCTCCGAAGATGGTATTCTCTGTTGCTACAGCACTGATTCCGTTCCTGCAGAACGATGATGCGAACCGTGCGCTGATGGGGTCCAACATGCAGCGTCAGGCCGTACCGCTTCTTACTACAGAAGCTCCGGTAGTCGGAACAGGTATGGAAGTAAAATCTGCTGTCGACTCAGGTGTATGTGTCGTTGCAGAAGAAGGTGGTATTGTTGAAAGATCAACATCTACCGAAATCACAATTAAACAGGATGACAAGACAAAAAAGACTTATAAGCTGACCAAATTCCTGCGAAGCAACCAGAGCAACTGCTACAACCAGAGACCGATCGTTGTTAAAGGTGAAAGAGTTGAAAAGGGACAGGTTATCGCAGACGGACCTTCTACCTCCAATGGTGAGATGGCTCTTGGCAAGAACCCGTTGATCGGATTTATGACCTGGGAAGGTTACAACTACGAGGATGCTGTACTTCTTAGTGAACGTCTTGTACAGAATGATGTTTATACATCTGTTCATATCGAAGAATATGAAGCAGAAGCCCGTGATACAAAGCTCGGACCAGAAGAAATCACACGCGATATTCCTGGCGTAGGAGATGATGCACTGAAAGATCTGGATGAGAGAGGTATTATCCGTATCGGTGCTGAGGTTCGTGCAGGAGATATTCTTGTCGGCAAAGTTACTCCGAAGGGAGAGACAGAACTGACAGCAGAGGAAAGACTTCTTCGTGCAATTTTTGGAGAAAAAGCTCGTGAAGTAAGAGATACTTCTCTGAAAGTACCTCATGGTGAATACGGTATCGTTGTAGATGCAAAAGTATTTACAAGAGAAAATGGGGATGAACTTTCACCGGGAGTTAATCAGGCAGTCCGTATCTACATCGCACAGAAGAGAAAGATCTCTGTAGGTGATAAGATGGCCGGACGTCATGGTAACAAGGGTGTTGTTTCCCGTGTACTTCCTGTAGAAGATATGCCGTTCCTTCCGAACGGACGTCCGCTTGACATCGTGCTGAACCCACTGGGTGTACCGTCACGTATGAATATCGGACAGGTACTGGAGATCCACCTTTCTCTGGCTGCCAAAGCACTTGGATTCAACATTGCAACACCAGTATTCGATGGTGCAAACGAGGTTGATATTATGGATACCCTGGATCTGGCGAACGATTATGTTAACCTGTCCTGGGAAGAATTTGAAGCAAGACATAAAGAAGAACTTCTTCCGGAAGTTATGGATTATCTGTATGAGAACAGAGACCACAGAGCACTGTGGAAAGGCGTTCCGCTTTCAAGAGACGGTAAAGTAAGACTGAGAGACGGTCGTACCGGAGAATATTTCGACAGCCCGGTAACAATCGGACACATGCATTATCTGAAACTGCATCACCTGGTTGATGATAAGATCCATGCACGTTCAACCGGTCCTTACTCACTGGTAACACAGCAGCCACTTGGTGGTAAAGCACAGTTCGGTGGACAGCGTTTCGGAGAGATGGAGGTTTGGGCACTGGAAGCTTACGGTGCATCTTATACTCTGCAGGAAATCCTGACAGTTAAATCCGATGATGTGGTTGGCCGTGTGAAGACATACGAAGCAATCATCAAAGGTGAAAATATTCCTGAACCGGGAATTCCGGAATCCTTCAAGGTACTTCTTAAAGAACTTCAGTCACTCGGTCTGGATGTACGTGTCCTGGATGAGAACAATGAAGAAGTTCAGATCATGGAAAGTGTAGATTACGGTGATACAAACCTGAATCACATTATTGAAGGAGACAGACGCTACAATAACGATGAAGATTACGGTAAACACGGATACAGCAAGCAGGAATTCTCAGAAGGAGAACTGGTTGATGTAAATGATGAGCCGGAGGAAGATGACAGCTTCGACGATTTTGATGGCGATATGAACGATGATTTTGATGACGACATGGATTTAGAATAGGAGGATGCCGAGAATGACAGAAACAAAAAAAGAACCAACGTATCAACCGATTTCATTTGATGCGATTAAAATAGGTCTGGCATCTCCGGAAAAGATTCTGGAATGGTCAAGAGGTGAAGTTACAAAACCGGAGACAATCAACTACAGAACACTGAAGCCGGAAAGAGACGGTCTGTTCTGTGAGAAAATCTTTGGACCTAGCAAAGACTGGGAATGCCACTGTGGTAAATACAAAAAGATCCGTTATAAAGGTGTTGTATGTGACCGCTGTGGTGTAGAAGTAACAAAGGCAACTGTGCGACGTGAACGTATGGGTCACATCGCACTTGCAGCACCGGTTTCTCATATCTGGTATTTCAAAGGTATTCCGAGCCGTATGGGACTGATCCTGGATCTTTCACCGAGAACTCTGGAAAAAGTACTGTATTTCGCTTCTTATATCGTACTTGACAAGGGAGAGACAGATCTCTCTTACAAGCAGGTTCTTTCAGAAGCTGAATACCAGGAAGCAAGAGAAAACTGGGGCAATGGTTTCCGCGTAGGAATGGGAGCTGAAGCGATCAAAGAACTTCTCGAAGCGATCGATCTTGAAAAAGATTATGCTGAACTGCAGGCAGGACTTGAGGGTGCTACCGGACAGAAGAGAGCAAGAATCGTTAAGAGACTTGAAGTAGTAGAAGCTTTCCGTGAATCAGGAAACAAACCGGAATGGATGATCATGACTGCAATCCCGGTAATTCCGCCGGATCTGCGTCCGATGGTACAGCTGGATGGTGGACGTTTTGCAACATCTGACCTGAATGATCTGTACAGAAGAATTATCAACAGAAATAACCGTCTGAGAAGACTCCTTGAACTGGGAGCTCCGGACATTATCGTTAGAAACGAAAAGAGAATGCTGCAGGAAGCTGTAGATGCTCTGATCGACAATGGACGTCGTGGACGTCCGGTAACAGGTCCTGGAAACAGAGCACTGAAATCCCTTTCTGATATGTTGAAAGGTAAATCAGGACGTTTCCGTCAGAACCTGCTCGGAAAACGTGTTGACTACTCAGGACGTTCCGTTATCGTTGTAGGACCGGAACTGAAGATCTATCAGTGCGGTCTTCCGAAAGAAATGGCAATCGAGCTGTTCAAGCCGTTTGTTATGAAAGAACTTGTTGAGAGCGGAGCTGCTCACAATATTAAGAATGCTAAGAAAATGGTAGAGCGTCTTCAGCCGGAAGTATGGGATGTGCTTGAAGATGTAATCAAAGAGCATCCGGTTATGCTGAACCGTGCTCCTACACTTCACCGTCTTGGTATCCAGGCATTTGAACCGATTCTGGTAGAAGGTAAAGCAATTAAGCTTCATCCACTGGTATGTACCGCATTCAATGCCGATTTCGATGGTGACCAGATGGCGGTTCATCTTCCGCTTTCTGTAGAAGCTCAGGCTGAGTGCCGTTTCCTTCTGCTTTCACCAAACAACCTTCTGAAACCGTCTGATGGTGGTCCGGTAGCTGTTCCTTCACAGGATATGGTTCTTGGTATCTACTATCTGACGCAGGAAAGACCGGGAGCCAAGGGAGAAGGAAAAGTATTCAAGAGTGTGAATGAAGCAATTCTTGCTTATGAAAACGGAGTTGTAACTCTTCACTCAAGAATTAAAGTACGTGTGACAAAGACGATGCCGGATGGAACAAAGAAGACCGGTACAGTAGAGTCTACACTTGGACGTTTCATCTTCAACGAAATCATTCCGCAGGATCTTGGTTTTGTTGATCGTGAAAAAGAAGGAAATGAACTGGTTCTTGAAGTGGATTTCCATGTAGGAAAGAAACAGCTGAAACAGATTCTTGAAAAAGTTATTAACACACATGGTGCGTCAGCTACAGCTGAAGTACTTGACCATGTAAAATCAATGGGATACAAGCTCTCTACAAGAGCAGCTATGACTGTATCTATTTCAGATATGACTGTACCGCCACAGAAACCGGAACTGATCGCAAGAGCACAGGCAACGGTTGATAAGATCACACGTAACTTCAAGCGTGGTCTTATTACAGAAGAAGAGCGTTACAAAGAAGTTGTAGAGACCTGGAAAGAAACAGATGATGAGCTTACAGAAGCCCTTCTTACAGGACTTGATAAATACAACAACATCTTCATGATGGCAGATTCCGGAGCCCGTGGATCTGACAAACAGATCAAACAGCTTGCAGGTATGCGTGGACTTATGGCGGATACAACCGGTCATACGATCGAACTGCCAATCAAGTCAAACTTCCGTGAAGGTCTGGACGTACTGGAATACTTCATGTCTGCGCATGGAGCTCGAAAAGGTATGTCAGATACTGCCCTTCGTACAGCCGATTCAGGATACCTGACAAGACGTCTTGTTGACGTATCACAGGATCTGATCATCCGCGAGGTTGACTGTGTAAGCAAAGATGCCGAAATTCCGGGAATGTATCTGCATGCATTTATGGATGGAAATGAAGAAATCGAAAGTCTTCAGGAACGTATTACAGGAAGATATTCATGCTATACAATCTGTGACAAAGATGGCAATGTTCTTGTAAAGGCAAACCACATGATCACACCAAAACGTGCAGAAAAGATTATGAAATACGGTGTGGATGAAAATGGAAATTCACCGCTTAAGAAAGTGAAAGTCCGTACAATCCTGACCTGTAAATCACACATTGGTATCTGTGCGAAATGTTATGGTGCCAATATGGCAACAGGTGAACCTGTACAGGTTGGTGAAGCTGTCGGTATTATCGCAGCTCAGTCAATCGGTGAACCTGGTACACAGCTGACCATGCGTACTTTCCATAGTGGTGGTGTAGCCGGTGGAGATATCACACAGGGTCTTCCTCGTGTCGAAGAACTTTTTGAAGCAAGAAAGCCGAAAGGTCTTGCTATCATCACAGAAATCGCAGGTGTTGCAAACCTGAACGATACAAAGAAGAAGCGAGAAATCATTGTTACCAATCAGCAGACAGGTGAGATAAAGACTTATCTGATTCCTTATGGATCACGTATTAAAGTACAGGATGGAGCTGTTCTGGAAGCCGGTGACGAGCTTACAGAAGGTAGCGTGAACCCGCATGACCTTCTTAAGATCAAAGGTCTTCGTGCCGCACAGGACTACATGCTTCAGGAAGTACAGAGAGTATACCGTCTGCAGGGTGTAGAAATCAACGATAAGCATATCGAAGTTATCGTTCGTCAGATGCTGAAGAAGATTCGCATCGAAGAAAGAGGAGATACTGAATTCCTTCCGGGAACAATGGTAGATGTCCTTGAGTTCAACGATGTAAATGAACAGATGGTAGCAGAAGGTAAAGAGCCTGCAACAGGAGAACAGATTATGCTTGGTATTACCAAGGCATCCCTGGCAACAGATTCCTTCCTGTCAGCTGCATCTTTCCAGGAGACAACCAAGGTTCTGACTGAGGCTGCTATCAAAGGCAAGGTTGACCACCTGATCGGTCTGAAAGAGAACGTCATTATCGGTAAACTGATTCCGGCAGGAACAGGTATGAGAAAATACCGTGATGTTAAGCTTGATACAGGTCTTGGCATGGATATGGACGATGAAATCAGTTTTGATGATTTTGATATGGATGATGATACTGAGTCTGAAGCACCGGCAGAGACAGCAGAAGCTGTTGAAAGCGAAGAAAATGCTGACGAAACAGTTACAGTTGAAGAATAGGCTTTATATGCTAAGAGAGGCAGATACGTTGAATGGCGTGTCTGCTTTTCTTGCTTTAAAGACATGAAAAACAAAAATATTTAAAAATTATTTCCAATTCTTTAACACTTTACAAAAATAAAGGGTTGCAAAATATGAAAAAATACAGTAGCATATAAATAATCAGTCGAAAATCAGGGGGTGTGATATGCTGGATTTAGCTCATATTGGTGAACGGATCAGAGAATGCAGAAAAAAGAAAATGATGACAATCCGGGTTTTGGGAGAATATACAGGACTTTCAGCGGGCTATCTGAGTATGCTGGAACAGAATAAGACATCTCCGAATGTAGACAGCCTTGCGCGAATTTGTGAAGCACTGGATATTGATATCCAGTATGCACTGGAAGGGGAAGTGCCGGGAAAGACGGTTATATACAGAGAAGAAATGAGTAAGCATCTTTATCCGGAAGAAAATATGACGGTTGAGGTTGCAGACTTTGGTCAGGGAGAATCGATTTTTGAATATATTACGATTGAACCGGGAGAATCTGCGAAAAAAGAAGAATATCGTCATGTCTTTTCATAAATGTGTATGGTGATAAAAGGAACTCTGAATGTAGAGATGGAAGGAAAAATTTGCAGTTTACATCCGGGAGACAGTATATATATAAAGAGCAGAGAGCGTCATAGTATTTCCAATCCCGGAAAAGAACCTTGTGTCAGTATATGGGTATATCACCGGGATGTACCAAGACTGTTTGGAAGAAATGAAAATAAAAGGTGAAAATTAAATTGTGAAATAAATAGCATTCCTCTTGACAATCTTAGAGTATGGTTCTATAATAAGAAAAAAGTTACACATATGAATAAATATTCATTTGAGTGAATTTACAAAATTGAACTGTTAAAACGGGGTTTCTTCGAAATTCACGCAACTCTGAAGACAGTGTTATTTACGAAAGTGTATAAAGACTGATTTTATACATACAATACGGACAATCTAATAATTAAACATAGACGTCATAGCGTGAAACTATGACCTTTGAAAGAAGACAAGGACGCCATGATGCAAATCATGGCGTTCTTTTGTTTACACCACTAGACTGCGGTCTAGTAAAGTATTACATTGTCGCAGAGGGGCGGACATATCTGGTAAATATACCGTCTCGGAAGAACAAAAGTACATGAGAGGAGAACAAAAATGGACAGATTAGCACAATTACGAGAGTACATGGAAAAAGAAAGACTGGATGCGTTTTATATTGCAAAGCCGGCGAATGTACGTTGTATCAGCGGATTTACGGGGGAAGACTCATTCCTTTTTATCACAAAGGCGAATCAGTATTTTATCACTGATGCAAGATACACAGAGCAGGCATCTTATGAATGTCCGGATTACGAACTTGTAAACTGGCGAATCAATTTTGGCTACAGCATGGGGAAAGCTGTTGCATATTGCGCAGACAAAGATGGAGTTAAAAAAATCGGATTTGAACAGGATCATCTGACATTTGAAAAATGGAACTCTATGCAGGCTGAACTCAGTGCTGAGATGGTTCCGACGCTGAACGTAATCGAAGGCTTCCGCGCGATCAAGACGCCGGAAGAGATCAAGAACCTTACCGTTGCCTGCGATATCGCATCCAGAGCATTTGAAAAAATTATAAAAGACATCCGTCCGGGTGTGACAGAAAAAGAAATCGCATCCAGACTTGCACATTACATGGTAATGGAAGGTGCAGATACCAAACCGTACGGTGGAATCGTTATTTCAGGAGCAAAGAGCTCTCTGCTTCACGGGATTCCGGACAGTAAGCCAATCGAATACGGTGATTTCGTATTGATGGATTATGGATGCCAGTACAAAGGTTATCTTTCAGATATGACAAGAACAGTAGTTGTCGGCAAGGCAGATGCCAAACAGAGAGAAGTTTATGATCTCTGCCGTCGCATGACAGAAGATACAGAAGCATCTGTAAGAGCCGGTGTGACAGGAACTTCCTGCTATGAAGCTTCACTTGAAGCAATCAAAGATACAGAATACCTTCCGTATAATTATACAGGAATCGGTCATGGAGTTGGGCTGTTCGTCCATGAACTTCCGAATATCGGACTGAACTGTGAGAATATCTTACAGGAGAACAGCATAATGACAGTAGAACCAGGACTTTATATTCCGGGTTGGGGTGGTGTCAGACTTGAGGACCAGGGCATCATCACAAAAGACGGATATGAAAACCTGATCAGTGCTACACATGAGCTAATAGAATTATAAATGAAAAAGGAGGACAACATTTATGAAAAAGAAATTATTAGCAGCTTTACTTGCCACGGCAATGACAGTAACAATGTTTGCCGGCTGTGGTACTCCGGGATCAAAAGATTCCAAGAAAGAAGAAAGTGAATCATCAGGAAAGAAGAGAATTACTTACACACTTCGTGAAGATCTTCCTTCTATGGACCCACAGAACAGTAACTCTATCTCATGTGCAACAGCAGAAATCTGCACCTATGCGATGCTGACACGTAACGTGGAAGGCGAAGTCAAACCAGATGCAGCTGAAAGCTGGGATATTTCAGATGACGGACTTACTTATACATTCCACCTTCGTGATGGACTGAAATGGTCTGATGGCGAAGATGTAAAAGCAGGCGATTATGTTTATGGTATCCAGAGACTTATGGATCCAGAAATGGCAAGCGATTACGCATTCATCGGATACATCCTCAAAAACGGTGCAGAAGTAAATAGCGGTTCTGTGCCTGTCGATGAACTTGGCGTATCTGCACCAGATGACAAGACAGTTGTTATCGAACTTGCACATCCGGCTACATACTTCCTTAGTATGGCTGCTATGGCAACATTCGGTCCTACAAGAAAAGATTATGTAGAAAAATACGGAAAAGAATATGCAGCTGATCCGGAAAAATCTGTTTATAACGGACCGTTCAAGATGACAGAGTGGAAACACGGCGATGAAATGATCCTTTCTAAGAATGAAAATTATTGGGATGCAGACAGCATCAAGCTTGATGAAATCTGCGTAAAGACAGTTGCAGATGCTAAGACAGCGGTTGCTATGTGGGAACAGGGCGAAGTTGATATCACAGTTGTACCTACTGAAATGACAGATCAGTATACAGAAAATACTGAATTCTACTATACAGGTGCAGATGATTACATCATGCTCAACATGTCAGAAGACAGACCGCTTGCTAACAAGAACCTGAGATTTGCTTTGAACTATGCAATCAACAGAACAGAATACAACAAGCTGGTTAACAATGACGTATATGACGTTGCACAGAGACTTGTACTTCCAAACGTGCAGGCGGCAGATGACCAGACATACGGAGAAGCTTATCCATATACACCATTCCCGGCAGAAAATGATAATGATAAAGCAAAAGAATATCTGGATGCAGCAATGAAAGAAATGGGCGTTTCTAATCCGGCAGACATCAAGATTACTCTTCTTACAACTGATACAGATGGTGCTAAGAAGCAGGCTGAAGTTCTTCAGGAACAGTATCAGAAGAACCTTGGTATTACAGTAGAAATCAACCAGGTAACTTACAAACAGAGACTTAAGATGGAAACTGAAAAAGATTACGATATGGTAGTAACAGGATGGGTTCCGGACTACTCTGACGCATACTCTTATCTGGAACTGTGGATCAGCGATGGTCAGTATAACCACTCTGGCTATGCGAACGCTGAATACGACAAGCTTCTTAAAGATTCTCAGACAGAGACAGATGCTAAGACAAGACAGGATATGCTGTTCAAGGCAGAACAGATCTTCCTTGGAGAAGATTCCGCTCTTGTACCGCTTCAGTTACGTAGGGACCAGTATCTGATTAATCCGAAGATTTCTAACTTCAATGTATACTTTGTCGGATATGACTTCGATCTGGTATATGCAGACATCAGCGAATAATACAGTTGGATGGTAACATACCTTGCGGTCGGCGCGGACTTACTGGTCCGCACCGGCTGCTTATTTGAGGGTTTTGATTATTTCGAGGGGTAGATTTGGTATGTATCAGCCAATAGGAAGTATGTGAAATAATCAAAGCTATCAAATAAAGAAAAATGAAGGGAGACAAAAGAATGGCAAAATATATAGCTAAACGAGTTGCATTAGCCATCGTAACACTTTTGGTACTTACAAGTGTTGTATTCGTCCTGGTTCGTCTGATGCCGGGAGATCCGTTCTCAAGTGACAAGATGACACCGGAGATCAAAGCGAATCTGGAAGCTTACTATGGTTTGGATAAACCGCTTGCAGAGCAGTATATAACTTATATGAAGAATGTGCTTCATGGTGATCTGGGGTATTCTATGAAGTATGAAAGTCAGACAGTTAACCGTATTATTGCTGACTCATTCCCATACTCAGCAGACCTGGGAGTCCGTTCACTGTGCTTTGCACTGTTCTTCGGACTGATCCTTGGAATTGTAGCAGCACTGAATCGAGGAAAGAAACTGGACTTCGTCTGTATTTTGATTGCGATCATTGGTACATCGATTCCTGACTTCATCATGGGATCTGTACTTCAGTATTTCTTCGGAATCAAATGGCAGATTCTTCCGGTTGCGCAGTACACAAGCTTTAAACACACAATTTTACCGTCAATCGCGGTTGGATTCTATACACTGGCATCCATTTCCCGTCTGATGCGTTCCAGTATGCTGGAAGTTGTATCTTCAGATTATACAAAGACAGCACGTGCGAAAGGTTTATCGGATTTCCGAATTACAGTTAAACATCAGATCCGTAATGCGATCACACCGATCATTACCATTATGGGACCGACAGTTGCATCTGTATTAACAGGAACATTCGTAATCGAAGCCCTTTTCGCAATTCCTGGAATGGGAAAACATTATGTAGACAGTATTAACATGGCAGATTATACACTGGTTCTTGGTATGACGATCTTCTACGGAGCATTCCTGATCGTGTCAATCCTGATTGTAGATATCTTATACGGTATTGTAGATCCGAGAATCCGTCTGAGTGGTAAAAAAAGGTAGGTGACGAGAAATGGCAGAAATTACAAAAGAACAGTTTAAAGTTGTAGGAAAAAATACAAAGACAATGGAGTCTATTTCCCGTCCGAATATTGGTTACTGGCAGGATGCATGGAGACGAATCCGCAAGAATAAGATTGCATTCTTCTCATTGTGCCTGATTGGACTTTATGTACTTATGGCGATCTTTGTTCCGATGTTCAGTAAATATGACATTGCAACACAGAGTGTGGCAGAGATGAACCAGAGCTTTTCAAAAGCACATTGGTTTGGAACAGACTCTCTTGGACGTGATCTCTGGGTTCGTGCATGGTCTGGTGCGAGAGTATCTCTGACAATTGGTTTTGCAGCCAGCATCATCAATGCAATCGTTGGATCTATCATGGGTGGTATCTCAGGATTCTACGGTGGCAAGATTGATATGGTTATCCAGCGTGTCGTTGACGTATTATACGGAATCCCAAGTCTGATCGTTACCATTCTTCTTATGGTAGTTGTTGGTAACGGTGTACACTGTTTGATTCTTGCTATGTGTTGCGTCGGATGGATCGGTGGATGTCGTTTCGTTCGTGGTGAAGTATTAAAACTGAGAGAATCTGATTTCGTATCTGCAGCCAAGATCCTTGGTGTGCCGGATATCGTAATCATTGTAAAACATATTTTACCGAATATCATGGGACTTATCATTACAAACCTGACAATGGCTATTCCAGGAGCTATTTTCCAGGAGGCATTCCTGAGCTATATCGGTCTGGGTATCAAACCACCGAACTGCAGCTGGGGTGTACTTGCAAAAGACGGAATCGCACAGCTGAGAATTCATCCGTACCAGGTATTTGTACCGGCATTCCTGATTTGTACAACAATGCTTGCGCTGAACCTTCTTGGTGATGGGCTTCGTGATGCATTTGACCCGAAACTTAGAGGAACCGAGTAGGAAGGAGTATAGAAGATGGAAAATTTATTGGAAGTAAAAAATCTGCAATTCTCTTTCCGTACATACGGTGGAGTTGTAAAAGCTGTTCGTGATGTCAGCTTTGAAGTCCGTCCGGGAGAAATTCTTGGTATAGTTGGAGAATCCGGATGTGGAAAGAGTGTTACCTCTCAGTGTCTGATGAGACTGAATCCGGAACCGCCTGGATTCTTTGAAGGCGGAGAGATTCTTTATAAAGGGAAAGATGTTCTGAAAATGAACAAAAAAGAACTTCGTCAGTTCCGTGGAAAAGAGATCAGTTATATTTTTCAGGATCCTATGACCTCATTGAACCCGACAATGCGTATCGGAAAACAGATTGAAGAAGTATTCGTCGGAAGAAAAGGTATGAGTGCAGCTGAGAAAAAAGCAAAAGCACTTGAAATCCTTAAAATGGTGGGTATCTCTGATGGAGAACGCCGTTACAAACAGTATCCACATGAACTTTCAGGTGGTATGAAACAGCGTGTTATGATCGCAATCGCTCTGGTAGGAAGCCCGAGCATCGTTATTGCCGATGAGCCGACTACTTCTTTGGATGTTACAATTGAAGCACAGATTCTTGATGTACTGAAAAATCTTCAGAAAACACTTGGGACATCTATTATCCTGATCACACATGACCTTGGTGTTATCGCAAAGCTTTGCGACCGTGTACTGGTTATGTATGGAGGAAAGATCGTAGAACGTGGATCTGTAGATGAGATTTTCTATGATACAGCACATCCTTACACAAAAGGACTTATGCATTCAATTGCCAAACTGGATACAGCAAAAGGCCACAAATTGCAGCCAATCGAAGGAACACCTCCGGATCTGTTTGCACCTCCGAAAGGATGTCCGTTCGCGGCAAGATGTGAATACTGCATGGAAATCTGTAAAGATATGCCGCCACAGACTTATGAGCTTTCAAAAGAACATGAAACCTGTTGCTGGCTGCAGCATGAATATGCACCGGATACAGACATGAGAAGAAAAGTAACTGAGAAAGGAGAGGTGTAAAATGGAAAATACAGAAAAAAAACAGCCTCTCGTACAGGTGAAAAACTTATGTAAATATTTTGAAATCAGCCGTAAAGAAACCTTAAAAGCGGTTGATGATCTTACATTTGATATTTATAAAGGTGAGACAGTCAGCCTGGTAGGTGAGTCCGGCTGTGGTAAATCTACAACAGGACGTACCATGATCAAGTTATACAATCCGACTTCGGGAAATGTATATTATGATGGAAAAGATATTTTCAAATACAATCATGCAGAGCAGAAAGAATTCTGTAAGAAGGTACAGATGATTTTCCAGAACCCGTATTCATCACTGAACCCACGTATGACTGTTAAGGATATCGTTGGAGAAGGTCTGAAACAGCATGGAATGTCAACAAAGGATGCAGATGCAAAAGTAGAGCAGCTGCTTGCTACAGTTGGTCTTAATAAAGATCATATGTCACGTTTCCCACACGAATTCTCAGGTGGACAGAGACAGCGTATCGGTATCGCACGTGCGCTTTCTATTGATCCGGAATTCATCATCTGTGATGAGCCGATTTCAGCTCTTGATGTGTCTATCCAGGCACAGGTTATCAATATGCTGAAAGAACTGCAGGAAGAAAGAGGACTGACTTACCTGTTTATCGCGCATGACCTTAGTGTCGTAAAATATATTTCTGACCGTGTAGTTGTTATGTACCTCGGAACAATGGTCGAGACTGCTGAGACAGATGAACTTTATACTCATCCGATGCATCCATATACACAGGCACTGCTTTCTGCAATCCCGGAAGCAGATCCGAATAAAGCAAAAGCGAACCAGCGTATTCCGATCAAGGGTGAGATTCCAAGCCCGATCAATCCGAAGAACTGCTGTCGTTTCGCTGAGAGATGTCAGCATGCGACAGAACGCTGCTTTAAGGAAATGCCGCAGATGAAAGAGATTGCTCCTGGACATAAGGTGGCATGTCATCTTGTAGAAGATAAATAAAAAGTAGTAATATAATAAAGAAGGCGAAGGACTTAAGAAGAGTTCTTCGTTTTCTTTTTGTTTTATGAGAAATTCCGATGGAACTTTCTGTGAAAAAACACTATATGCCTTGGCAGATTAAAAAATTTCCAGAAAAATTGTGCAGAATCACAAAATACGGATTGACACGAAAATATTGACAACATAAGGTAAAAACGATATTATATAGAGATGTAATTGTAATTAAAGTGTCATATCGTGTAATAGTTATGTAACAAATGAAAGTGAGTGTATATGGAACAGAGAAAATCAGCAAGGAGAAGATCGTCTGATGGAACTTCTAATAGAAATGTGCGAAGTATCAATAACAGCAGAGAAGTAAGCAGACGGGCTAAGGGGAAGAACCGGTATGCTTATGAAGAAGACCGAAGATCTGCCCGATATTATGATGATGAGGAAGATTACTACAGAGAACGACCGAAAAAGAAATCATCTTCGAATGATAAGAAGAAAAGAAGACCGGAAGAAGATTATCAGAATATAAGAAAGAGGTCTGACCCGGAGAATAATAAGAATCGTAAAAATAAACGGCGCAGAGGAAGAAAGAAAAATCGGGTAAGCAGAACGATTGGAATTATACTTGCAATTATCCAGTTTATCCTGTCTGTAGTACTTGCAGTGAATGTGATGCTGTTCAATGTACTTACTTCTACTTATTTCCTGGTACTGATCGGAGTGCTGCTGATCCTGCTTGGAATTACCTTACTGACACAGATAGCGGCAAAAGGAAAAGGAATTGGCGGAAAGATATTCTGTATACTGATCTGCATCATTCTGGGAGTGGGTTCTTTCTATATAGGAAAAGTAAATAATGCATTCCAGAAGATTACCGGAAGCAATAAGAAAACAAGTTCCATGGTAGTTGCGGTAAAGGCGGATGATAATGCAGATACTTTATCAGCAGCAGCCGGATATACATTTGGTGTTCAGTATGCGACTGGTGGAGACCAGACGAAGTCGGCAGTCAAACAGATTGAAAAGGAACTGGGACAGAACATTACTCTTCAGGAATACAGTAATCTGGGAGAAGAAGCACAGGCATTATATGACGGAGAAGTAGATGCGATTATCTACAACTCAGCTTACAGTAATATTATCCAGGAACAGTATTCAACCTTTACAAAGGATACAAAGGTTATTTATAAGCACAATATTGTTGTTGAAATTGAAAGCGATACATCTGATGAAAGCGTTACAAAGCCATTTGCGGTTTATTTGAGTGGTATTGATACAAATGGTGATATCACAGAACAGGGACGAAGCGATGTCAATATCGTAGCGGTTGTCAATCCGACGAGCCATCAGGTATTACTGATTACGACCCCTAGAGATTATTATGTACCAATCCCGGGAGTATCCGGAGGACAGGACGACAAACTGACACATGCAGGAATCTATGGTGTAGATGTGTCTATGCAGACGCTGGAAGCACTTTATGATACAGATATCGAATTTTTCGGAAGAGTTAATTTTACATCTATGATCAGTGTGGTTGATGCACTTGGTGGACTGGATGTTGAATCAGATCTCGAATTTGATACAGGATGGGAGTCAGGTGCAGAGATTCATGTAAATGAAGGAATGAATCATTTTGACGGTATTAGTGCACTTGCTTTTTGCCGTGAACGTCAGGCACTGCCAGACGGGGACAACGGAAGAGGAGTCCATCAGCAGGCAGTTATCACTGCAATCATTAAAAAGATGATGTCACCGGCAATGCTCCGTGGGGCAAGTGATATTATAGACAGTGTCAGCGATGGTGTGGATACGAACTTTACTTCCAGCCAGATCCAGTCGCTGATCAAGACTCAGCTCAGAACTAATGCAAAATGGAATATTTACTCCGCGGCAGCGGATGGAACCGGGGGAACAGATATCTGCTATTCTTCAGGAGATGAAGAGCTTTATGTAACGTATCCGGATGAAAATTCAGTGGCTGAGATCAGTGAACTGATTAAAAAAGTAAAAGACGGAGAAACAATCGAAGGATCCGTAAGTACAGAATAAAAATGAAGAAAAAGTCAAGGTATGATTTGGAAAATATTTTTCAGAATGCCTTGACTTTTTTTTTGCGATATACTACAATAAACAAGCGTGCGAAAAACGATGCACTGTTTTTCTGCGCATTTTAAACAGAACTTGTTTAAAATCGTAACCAATTATTACTTCATAGGAGGTGAAAGAGATGCCAACATTTAACCAGTTAGTAAGAAAAGGTCGTCAGACAGCTGTAAAGAAATCTACTGCACCGGCTCTCCAGAAAGGATACAATTCTTTGAAGAAAAGAGCTACAGACACATCTGCACCGCAGAAGAGAGGTGTGTGTACAGCAGTTAAGACAGCTACACCGAAGAAACCGAACTCAGCTCTCAGAAAGATCGCCAGAGTACGTCTTTCAAACGGAATCGAAGTAACAAGCTACATCCCAGGAGAAGGTCACAACCTTCAGGAACATAGCGTTGTTCTTATCCGTGGAGGAAGAGTAAAGGACCTTCCGGGTACAAGATACCATATCGTTCGTGGAACACTTGATACAGCAGGTGTTGCAAAGAGACGTCAGGCTCGTTCTAAATACGGAGCAAAGAGACCAAAAGACGCAAAGAAATAAGCACTTGATTTTAGTGTAAAACGAAACTAAATCGTATCACAAACAGAACTATGAGAATAGTTGGTTGCGGGTTTAATTCAGATATCGCCTGCCACGTGGCAGGCATCGGAGATTGTCCCGCCAACGATACACATAGAAAGACACATGTGAGTACCGATGAATTATTCACGCAAAGCAAAGCTTTGCCAATATGTATAAGGAGGGAAGAACCGTGGCACGTAAAGGACATACTCAGAAAAGAGACGTATTAGCGGATCCGTTATACAACAACAAGGTAGTTACAAAGCTTATCAACAACATCATGCTTGACGGTAAGAAAGGTGTAGCTCAGAAAATTGTATACGGAGCATTTGACAAAGTCGCAGAGAAAGCTGAAAAACCAGCTATCGAAGTATTTGAAGAAGCAATGAACAACATCATGCCTGTACTTGAAGTAAAGGCAAGACGTATCGGTGGAGCTACTTATCAGGTACCGATCGAGGTAAGAGCAGACAGAAGACAGGCTCTTGCACTTCGCTGGCTTACACTGTACTCTCGTAACAGAGGCGAGAAGACAATGGAAGAAAGACTTGCAAATGAAATTCTTGATGCGGCTAACAACACTGGCGCATCTGTAAAGAAGAAAGAAGACATGCACAAGATGGCAGAAGCAAACAAAGCATTTGCTCACTATCGTTTCTAATTATAGGAGGAAAAAATCTTGGCTGGAAGAGAATATCCATTAGAGAGAACCAGAAATATCGGTATTATGGCGCATATTGATGCTGGTAAGACCACTCTTACAGAGCGTATCTTATACTATACCGGTGTTAACTATAAGATTGGTGATACTCATGAAGGAACTGCTACCATGGACTGGATGGAACAGGAGCAGGAAAGAGGTATCACGATCACTTCAGCAGCTACAACATGTCATTGGACACTTGAAGATCATACAAAACCGAAAAAAGGTGCTCTTGAGCATCGTATCAATATCATTGATACTCCGGGACACGTTGACTTCACTGTAGAGGTTGAACGTTCACTTCGTGTACTGGATGGTGCTGTAGGTGTATTCTGTGCTAAGGGTGGTGTTGAGCCTCAGTCAGAAAACGTATGGCGTCAGGCAGACACATACAACGTACCAAGAATGGCCTTCATCAACAAGATGGACATCTTAGGTGCAAACTTCTACAACGCTGTAGAACAGATTAAGACAAGATTGGGTAAGAACGCTATCGTTCTTCAGTTACCAATCGGTAAAGAAGATGATTTCAAGGGAATCATCGACCTTATGGAAATGGAAGCTTACATCTACAATGATGACAAGGGTGATGACATCACAGTATGTGAAATCCCGGATGACATGAAAGAAGATGCTGAGCTTTACCATACAGAACTGGTTGAAAAGATCTGCGAATTGGATGACGAACTTATGATGATGTATCTTGAGGACGAAATCCCGACAGTAGATCAGCTCAAAGCAGTTCTTAGAAAAGCTACTTGTGAATGTACAGCAGTACCGGTTTGCTGTGGATCTGCTTACAGAAACAAGGGTGTTCAGAAGCTTCTGGATGCAATCGTTGAATATATGCCGGCTCCGACAGACATCCCGCCAATCCAGGGTGTTGACGAAGATGGTAATGAAGTAGTAAGACATTCTTCAGATGAAGAACCTTTCTCTGCACTTGCATTCAAGATCATGACAGACCCGTTCGTAGGTAAGCTTGCATATTTCCGTGTATATTCAGGAAGCATGAATTCAGGTTCTTACGTACTGAACGCTACAAAGAATAAAAAAGAACGTGTTGGACGTATCCTTCAGATGCATGCCAACAAGAGACAGGAACTGGATAAAGTATATTCAGGAGATATCGCAGCAGCGATCGGATTCAAGTTCACAACTACAGGTGATACAATCTGTGATGAACAGCATCCGGTAATCCTTGAATCTATGGAATTCCCAGAACCAGTTATCGAGCTCGCTATCGAGCCTAAGACAAAAGCTTCTCAGGGTAAACTTGGTGAATCTCTTGCAAAACTTGCAGAAGAAGACCCGACATTCCGTGCTCATACTGATCAGGAAACAGGTCAGACAATCATCGCCGGAATGGGAGAACTTCATCTTGAAATTATCGTAGACAGACTTCTTCGTGAATTCAAGGTAGAAGCTAATGTAGGTGCTCCGCAGGTTGCTTACAAAGAGTCCTTCACAAAAGCAGTTGATGTTGACAGCAAGTATGCTAAACAGTCAGGTGGACGTGGACAGTACGGACACTGTAAAGTTAAATTTGAACCAATGGATGTCAATGGTGAAGAAACATACAAATTCGATTCTACTGTTGTCGGTGGTGCAATTCCGAAGGAATACATTCCGGCTGTAGGCGAAGGTATTGAAGAAGCCATGAAAGCTGGTATCCTTGGTGGATTCCCTGTAGTAGGTATTCATGCAACCGTATATGATGGTTCTTACCATGAAGTCGATTCTTCAGAAATGGCATTCCACATTGCAGGTTCTCTTGCTTTCAAAGATGCTATGAAGAAATCTGACCCGGTACTCCTTGAGCCTATCATGAAAGTTGAAGTTACTATGCCAGAAGAGTACATGGGAGATGTTATCGGTGATATCAACTCTCGTCGTGGACGTATCGAAGGTATGGATGACCTCGGCGGTGGAAAGATCGTTAGAGGATATGTTCCGCTTTCAGAAATGTTCGGATACTCTACAGACCTTCGTTCCAGAACTCAGGGACGTGGAAACTACTCAATGTTCTTCGAAAAATATGAGCCAGTTCCGAAGTCTGTTCAGGAAAAGATTTTATCTAACAAAAACGCATAAAAAATACGAAAAAGGCTTGAAAAACTGTACTTTATGAAATATAATCAGTATTAGCCGAGTTAAAACATCGTAAACTAAAATGCCCTATTGGGTGGTATATTTAAGGAGGATATTCAAAATGGCAAAGGCTAAATTTGAAAGAACAAAACCGCATTGTAATATCGGTACCATCGGACACGTTGACCATGGTAAAACAACTCTTACAGCAGCTATCACAAAAACTCTTGCAGCAAGAGTTGCAGGTAATGCAGCTGTAGACTTCGAAAACATCGACAAAGCTCCAGAAGAAAGAGAACGTGGTATCACAATCTCTACAGCTCACGTTGAGTACGAAACAGAAAAACGTCACTACGCTCACGTAGACTGCCCAGGACATGCTGACTACGTTAAGAACATGATCACAGGTGCTGCTCAGATGGATGGTGCTATCCTTGTTGTAGCTGCTACTGATGGTGTTATGGCTCAGACAAGAGAGCATATCCTGCTTTCTCGTCAGGTAGGTGTACCGTACATCGTTGTATTCATGAACAAATGTGATATGGTAGACGACGAAGAACTTCTTGAACTCGTTGAAATGGAAATCCGTGAACTTCTTGATGAATATGAATTCCCAGGAGATGACACTCCGATCATTCAGGGATCTGCTCTTAAAGCTCTTGAAGATCCGAACGGACCATGGGGAGACAAGATCATGGAACTTATGGATGCAGTTGATGCATACATTCCGGATCCAGAACGTGATACAGACAAACCATTCCTTATGCCTGTAGAAGACGTATTCTCTATCACAGGACGTGGTACAGTTGCTACTGGTAGAGTAGAACGTGGTGTACTTCACGTATCTGATGAAGTAGAAATCGTTGGTATCAAAGAAGAAACACGTAAAGTAGTTGTAACAGGTGTTGAAATGTTCCGTAAACTTCTTGATGAAGCTCAGGCTGGTGACAACATCGGTGCTCTTCTTCGTGGTGTTCAGAGAGACGAAATCGAAAGAGGACAGGTTCTTTGTAAACCAGGTTCAGTAACTTGCCACCACAAGTTTACTGCACAGGTATACGTTCTTACAAAAGATGAAGGTGGACGTCATACTCCATTCTTCAACAACTACAGACCACAGTTCTACTTCCGTACAACAGACGTAACAGGTGTTTGCGAGCTTCCAGAGGGAACAGAGATGTGCATGCCTGGAGATAACGTAGAGATGACAATCGAACTGATTCACCCAGTTGCTATGGAGCAGGGACTTCGTTTCGCTATCCGTGAAGGTGGACGTACTGTAGGATCAGGACGTGTTGCTACAATCATCGAGTAATACAATCTGAATATAGATTTGTTATCGCAAGATAACGTTGTGTCCAAACGTAAGATACCCGTAGAACTTCGGTTCTACGGGTTTTTCTGTTGCCTGGAAATATATAAAAGGGCGGAAAAGAATAACGAACAGCATAGAAAAACGGTTGCCGGGAGAGTGTCCTGACAACCGTTTGTGATAACAGAATGATAACAAAATATATAATTTTCGCAAATATGATAACAGATAAAGTGGATTTATCCACAAATCAGAGATGTGACTGTGGATTAAGTCAGATCATACGTCTTAATGTCATTACCTTCAGTGCCCTTCTTAACGATGGTATGACAACCTATCGTAGTTCCCATAGCACGCAGTTTCCATTCTTCCTGGGTAGCGTTCAGTTTATCCAGTTCTTCTTGTCTTTTATCTTCATCTTCAATAGCTAATATTTCAGCTTTTTCCTTTTCATAGACATTTTTAAATTGACACCATTTCCTGAAAAAGTCCTGCATTGTAGGATTATCGAACGTCAGTGAAATCTTCTGATCAGGCATCTCAGCAAGTGAGAGGTTCACTGAATCATCAATAGAAAACAGCAGGGAGAGCACATCTCCGACTGTTTCAATATTAAAATCCAGAAAAACACTTACATTTAATCCCAGTGCAGTTGCTATCTTTTCTAACTGATCCGGTTTTGGATTCCGAATTCCCAGTTCATATTTTCTGATCGTTCCTACGTTAATGCCGGACAGCTCGGCTAATTGTATCTGACTGTATCCTCTAAATTCCCGGAATGCCCGAATTTTTTTACCAATCATAATGCTGCCTCCTTAATAATATTTGTGCTTCTATTCTAGCACAAAAGTGAATGATACAAAAGAGTGAGATTTAACAAATTGTTGATACGAAAGCGATAGGTATGGAATGGAAAAAATAAATTCGCAAATGTTTATTGACAAATTCACAAATGTGAATTATTATAAGAGAACAACGAAAGAGTCACAAAAGTGACTGGAAAGGAGGGCGATATGAAAACTAATTATATGATGACTGTTGATGATGTCATGGAAGAATTAGGAGTGAAACGCAGTAAAGCATATTCTATTCTGAAGCAGCTCAATGATGAACTGGCAAAGGAAGGATATGTAGCAGTTCGTGGAAAGATTCCACGTCCCTACTGGGAAACAAAATTTTATGGATGCTCTCAGAGAGCAGTATGAAGGAGGTTTTAAGATGTCAGCTTACAAAGACAAAACACAGGGAACCTGGTATGTGAGCTTCCGCTATATTGACTGGACAGGAAAGAAAACACAGAAGCTGAAAAGAGGGTTCAAGACAAAGAAAGAAGCATTGAATTATGAAAAGGAATTCATAAGAAAGACTGCGGCGGATATGAAAATGGAGATGAACAGTTTTATTCAAGTCTATTTTGAAGATAAAAAGAATGAACTGAAAGAAAATTCAATCCGTAATAAGCAGCACATGATGAACAAGCACATTGTTCCGTATTTTGGAACAAGAAAAATGAATGAGATTACACCGGCTGAGATTATCCAGTGGCAGAACACCATTCAGGAAAAAGGATACAGCAAGACTTATGAGCGTATGATTCAGAATCAGTTAAATGCACTGTTTAACCATGCACAGAAAATTTACAATCTGAAGGAAAATCCATGTAAGAAAGTAAAAAAGATCGGAAAATCGGATGCAAATAAGCTGGAATTCTGGACGAAAGCAGAATATGACAGATTTATCGCCGGGATTGAGCCGGGGAGTGAGGATTATCTGATATTTGAAATTCTGTTCTGGACAGGAATCAGGGAAGGAGAGCTTCTGGCATTGAGTCTTTCAGATTTTGATATGAGTGGAAATCTCCTGCATGTCAATAAGACGTATAACCGGATCAGGAAAAGAGATGTGATTGATACTCCAAAAACAGAGAATTCAGTCCGTACCATTGATATTCCAAATTTTCTTAAGGAAGAGGTGCAGGAGTATGCGAAGAAACATTATGGATTTCCGGAAGATCAGCGGTTGTTCCCAATTGTAGCGAGAACGCTGCAGAAACGTCTCAAGAAATATGAAGCATTGACTGGTGTAAAACCAATCAGAGTGCATGATATCCGGCATAGTCATGTGGCATATTTGATTTATCAGGGCGTAGAGCCATTGATTATCAAGGAGAGACTGGGACACAAAGATATTCAGATGACATTGAACACTTATGGACATCTGTACCCGTCACAACAGAAAAAAGTAGCTGAGATGCTGGATAACAAACGTTAATACGGAGGTAGAAGCAAATGAAAACAAAGAAAGTAGTCGGAAAAATATTTGATGCAATTAACTACAGTAAGAAGTTGAAGATAAGTTCTATTTTACCAGATCGAGATTCAGATTATGTGATTCTTCTTGAATTAGAGGACGGAAGCAAATTTGAAATTATCATTATTCCTACAAGGAGATTTGTGTAAGGAGCAAAAGCTATGACTACTGACAGACAAAAAGAAAAAGCCCAGACAAAATATCTGAGCAAGTTCTCTGATAATCAGATTCACTGATATACCATCTTGGCAGATTCAGTATATCACGAATTGAAAGATACAACAATTCCCGAATATCTGTTCATCAGAGACTTGCCCGGAGGGGCAGGAGGTAGAAGTGACATTATTTGAACAGGTAAAAGGATGTGTGACAGCGAGACAGGCTGCGGTGCATTATGGGATTAAAGTAAAAAGAAATGGAATGGCATGTTGTCCGTTTCATAAAGACCGGCATCCAAGTATGAAGGCAGATAAAATATATCATTGCTTTGCATGTGGAGCGGGTGGCGATGCAATAGATTTTACAGCAAGGTTATTTGGAATATCACAGTATGAAGCTGCGAAAAAGCTGGTAGAAGATTTTGGACTGAATATAAAAATCGAAGACAGAAACAAATACAAAAGGACGCACCAAAGCAGGAATACTTTGATATCAAAGAAACCTAAAGTTGTGATGATCAGAGAAAAACTGGAGCAGTGGTTGAAACATGCAACAGACGTGCTGATCAGATATCTGAAATGGATTCAGTTCTGGAAAGAGATTTACAAACCAGAACCAGATGAAGAGTGGCACGAATTATTTACGGAGGCATTGGCAAATGAAAGAAAGATAAATGACTATCTGGACGTGCTGATGTTTGGAACAGGAGAAGAGATTGTAGAGTTTTTCAAGATGAAGAGAAGGGAGGTTGAAAAAATTGAAGAAAGAATTAACGAATATCAGCGAGAAGTCCTTGATGGAATTAGAAGATATTGTGAACGAGGAAATGCTTACAACAGAAGATGTCAATAATATGTTGGAGCATACGGATAAAGGAAGAACAAAGCAGACAATCAGAAATTGTGTAACCGTATTACAAAAAGATCCAGTGCTGAAAAAAGCGATTAAACGAAATGAGCTTTCCGGAAGAATGGACATTGTGAAAGAGGTGCCTTGGGAACGGAGGAATAACAGTCCTACGGTTACAGATACTGATGAAAATAATCTGAAGATGTATCTGGAAGAAAATTATGAACTGACAAGTGAGCGTGTGATCAAAGCAGGAATAGATATTGTTTCCAATGAAAATAAATATCACCCAATTAGGGATTATCTGGAGTGTCTGGTCTGGGACGGAATTCCAAGAATAGAAAATATGCTTCCACATTTTCTGGGAGCAGAAAAGAGCAAATATACAATCGGAGTAATGAAAATGCACATGCTGGCAGCGATTTCAAGAATTTATGAACCGGGAATAAAATATGATATTATGTTGTGTTTGGTTGGGAGTCAGGGAGCCGGAAAGTCCACATTTTTCAAGTATCTGGCGATAAAAGAAGAATGGTTTAGTGACAATCTGGATCATCTGGACGATGAAAATATTTACAGAAAACTGCAGAACCACTGGATTATCGAAATGGGAGAAATGAAGGCAACTATCACAGCAAAGAATATTGAACAGATTAAATCGTTTCTGAGCAGACAGAAAGAAACTTACAAAGTACCTTATGAAGTTCATCCGGAAGACAGACCGAGACAGTGTGTATTTTGCGGTACTTCAAATGATCTGAATTTTCTTCCGCTGGACAGAACCGGAAACAGACGATTTGCTCCGGTGATGACAAATATGTCAAAAGCAGAAGTTCATATTCTTGACAATGAGGCAGAGAGCAAAGCCTATATCGAACAGGCCTGGGCAGAGGCAATGGTACTGTATAGACAGGGAAATGTGTTCTTAGGATTTACAAAGGAAATTGAAGAAGAGGCAAAGCGTCTGCAGAAAGAATTTATGCCGGAGGATACCAATGCCGGAATCATACAGGCATTTCTTGATGACTACGATGACGATTATGTATGTACAAGGATTCTGTTTGATGATGCATTGCACCGAACTGGAGAAATGAAACAGTGGGAAGGCAAAGAGATTGCAAATATTATGAACAATGCGATTGAAGGTTGGAAACCACATGGTACACATCGGTTCGGAAAGGAATATGGAATACAGCGTTCATGGAAAAGGATGGAAGATTCTGTGAAGAAAGATAAAGACGGCTTTATGGAAGTACCGGAACAGTTGGAGATACCGTTTGAGTAAAGATTATTGTAAACGATGTAAACGGAACTTGAAGGAAAAACTTAAAAAGTTAACTTTTAAAATCTTTTGAGCCCCGTTTACAAATTGGAAAGGAGCAGAAAATGATGAAACAGGGAAGATTAGGATATAACAACAGTAATGGAAGATATGGATTATTATCATCAGACTTATGGATTGATACAGGATTTCATTGTGGAGAAGGTCTAGAAGTGCTGGTAGATGATGAATGGGTACAGACCAGAATGGAGATGAATCTGGCAAGAGAATGGTATCTGGTGGGAACGCCTTATTGTGGAGATTTGGAATATGTGCAGGCGAGGATACCAGAATAAACAGATCTATGATCCACTTCGGTCGGTGCAGAACAGACGTCCATAAGGACGTTATGCCCCCGGCAGGGCGCAAGGGGACTTTTGATGGACGGTACGCTGTCGAAAGTGCTTTTGCGTTACTTTTGACAAAAGTAACAAAAGAGGGGCTTGTCCCCGATACTTCTCGAACTACTAAGGTTCGAGAAGATTCCTAAATTATCGTATCCGGTGAAAGTTTCTTAAATATCGCCATGTCTGGCGTAAATAAAAATCATGAGCCATATCTGGCACTCAAACAGAAAAGAGGTGAGAAAATTTATGATGAAACGAACAATCAGTGGCATGATCGGAGCCGGTTCACTGGCTCATAACAGACGGGATTTTGTAGCAGAAAATGTAGATCCGGACAGAGTACAACTGAACATTTGTTATAAGAATGAGAATCTGAAGGAAGTTTATAAAGAGCTGTTTGACGATGCGGTTGAGAGATATAATGTCGGGAAAAGAAAGGACCGGAAAATTGCAAATTATTATGAAAAAATCCGACAGGGCAAACAGGAGAAGTTATTTCATGAAGTGATATTCCAGATTGGTAATTGTGAGGATATGGCAGTGGGAACGTCAGAAGGAAATCTGGCTGTAAAGGTACTGGGCGAATATGTGAAAGACTTCCAGAAACGGAATCCGACACTTCGGGTATTTAGCTGCTATCTGCATCAGGACGAAGCTACTCCGCATCTGCATATTGACTTTGTTCCTTATGTGACCAACTGGAAGGGAAAAGGAATGGATACCAGAGTTTCACTGAAACAGGCATTGAAAAGTCTTGGATTTCAAGGTGGAAATAAGCATGATACAGAACTGAACCAGTGGATAAATTATGAAAAAGAAGTGCTGGCAGAAATTGCAATGCAGCATGGAATTGAATGGGAGCAGAAAGGTACACATGAAGAGCATCTGGATGTTTACAATTTCAAAAAGAAAGAACGTAAGAAGGAAGTGCATGAACTGGAACAGGAAAAAGAAAATCTGACAGCAGAGAATGAAGGCCTGACTTCTCAGATTGCGGACGCAAGGGCAGATATTAAACTACTGGAAGAAGAAAAAATTCAGTTCCAGAAAGATAAAGAGATAGCGGAAAAACGTGCGGAGAAAGCAGAAACGGAATTGAAAAAACTGGAGGACAGAAGAGAATTCCTGCAACCAGTGATGGATAATGTCAGTAAGGAAATAAAAGAATATGGAATGATCAAAACATTTTTGCCGGAAGCTACAGCATTGGAACGTGCGGTAACTTATCGGGATAAGAAAATAAAACCCTTGTTCATTGAAATGAAGAATAAAATTGGTGCGATGGCTGCACAGGTTAAAGAACTTACCAGAGAAAGAGATAAGTGGAAAAGTAAGTTTCAGAAGAAAAAGCAGGAGCACGAGAACACTAAAAAGGAACTGGCAGAAGTTCAGAAGGATTATCAGAAATTATCCGGTGAGAAAGAAATTCTGCAGGGAATTGCAGACAGATATAACCGACTTTTACGCATGTTGGGTAAAGATATGGTAGAACGACTGGTGCAGGACGATATCCGGATGCAGGCGGAACTTGAAGCGAAAAAGCAGAAAGAACAAATGCCGAAAAAAATAAGTGATCGCATACCATGGGCGAAAGAACGAAGTGAAGAATACAATGCACAGATAAAAAAGAACAAAGCAAAATACAGAGGAATGGAGTTGTAAGAATATGAAGAAACAGATTTATGATGAAAAGAACGGACTGAGCTACACATTGCATGGAGATTATTATCTGCCGGATCTGGAAATCAATGAGGAAGAACCTACATATGGGAAATATGGAATAATGCGAAAACAGTTTCTGAAGGAACACAGGAGTGCCAGGTATCAATATCTGGTACTGACCGGAAAACTGACGGAGCATCTGAATCAGGTCGATAAAGAAGCAAGAGAAAAAGTCGAGATGCTGGTGGAACAGATGGCTGAACAGTGGGGCGTGACAGAAGAACTGAAGATGCAGGATCAGATGGAATGGGTGCGGAGGATGAACAATATTAAGAATGTTGCGGAAGAAATGGTAGAGAAGGGATTTCTATATAAATAAATACAAAATATCGCTAATAGCGATAAAATATCTTGACATAAAATGAGAAGTTGGGTATAATGAAACTACTTTAACGAAGGTATATCCATCCAGAAGATGTAATGTGAGCAGAAATGCTTGGAAGGTTGGACGACCTTAAATTAAACCCGGGCAATGTCGTAATGGTCTAGGAAGAGTAGATGATCTACTGTGATGCCAAGTAAATGTGTTACTGTGATACGAGGTTGCTACGTCTTAAGCGTGTGGATGGAACACGCTTTAATGATAGATTAGTCAGTGATTTGAAAAACTACCTTATTCATAATTCCTTTCTTGGATGGCGTCTTTGTTTACAAAGATGAGAAAGGAGGCAAAAGATATGTTTTGCAGAAAAGTTAAAGCGTTTTTCAAATCCGGTATTGAGAATGTTGTTGCATTTTGTAAGAAACATAAAAGTACAATTGCTAGATTGGCTGGTAAGTTTGTTATCTATGTATGCAAAACAGTTATCGAATATTTATTAGATAACTACTCTTAATACCAACTAATCTATTTTTTTATTTACAGAAATGGAAGAGGATACAATGGGTGAAGCATTAAGATTGTTAAGAATATTTAATGGATATAAATCAGCAGAATTAGCAAAAAAACTGGAATTATCACAGAGCTATGTGTCAGAATTGGAAAATGGGAAAAAACAGCCTACGATGGAGGTTTTAGACAAATATGCGAAAGTGTTTGAAATGAAAAAATCAACATTAATGCTATTTGCGGAATCTTTAGAAGGTGAAGAAATAAAAAATGATAAAAAACAAAGAATTGCTCGTGCCGGAATGAAATTACTTAAAATATTGGAAAAGGTAGGGGAATTTGAAGATGAGTAAAACATACCCTATAGAATTTAGTCCATTGTATAGAATGAGAAACAGAAGAAAGTTGGCTAGAATACTAAAGCTGGATGAAAAATATTTTAAGCAAAATCATACATACAAATATAATCATTTTTCGGAACCAAAATCTAATGGTATTGGAACTCGAAATTTCATGGTCCCGGAAAAAGAATTAAAAAGTATTCAAAAAAGAATTTGTAAATTAATGAGTAGGATAAAAACACCTGAGTGGGTAATATCTGGAAAAAAGAAACATAGTTATATTTCAAATGCCCGAAATCATTGTAGAAATTATAATGTGAAAACAATGGATATTTCACAATTTTATGATTCGGCAAAAAGAAAATATGTATACAGTATGTTTAAAGAAAAGTTTTTAATGGCAGATGATATCGCTTGGATTATGACAGATCTAGTCATGTGTGGAGGAACGTTACCTACAGGAAGTCCAACGAGCCAACTTGTGGTATACTGGTCTTATAGTGATATGTTTGAAAATATATATGAAATTGCACGAAAATATAAATGTGAGTTTACGTTGTATGTGGATGATATGACTTTTTCATCGAATATTGGTATATCAAAACAGTTGAGAAAAGATGTTGAAGAACTTTTGAATAGTTATTGTTTACATGCAAAGGCAAAAAAAGATCATTACTATCAAAACAATGCATTTAAGAAAGTGACAGGAGTAGGAATAAAAAAAGGAAAATTGCTTGTTCCAAATCAAAAAAGATATGAGATTATTGAAATGTATAAAACCTGCTTGAAGAATAAGGATATAGTTGAGATTGAAAAGCTAAGAGGGTTGCTTATTTCTGCCAGACAAATAGAACCTGATATATTTCCGGAAATTTATAGATTTGTAGAAAAATATAAAGATGATTTAAACTTGTTGGCGAGAAATCGTTATTATCGCAACATGAGAAAAAGGGGAAAAGTTCAAAGGCGTGAAGACGTAGCTTTGGTTTAGAAATAAAATAGATAGGTGGAAGTTGATGTTAGAACAAATTGTGGAGAAAACTAATCAATATATTGAAGAAATGCCAAAAAAAGAGAGAAAAAAATACGGACAGTTCTTTACGAGCATTGAAACAGCTAGATATATGGCTGGATTATTTGTTATACCGGAGCAGACTACAGTAACGTTACTAGATGCTGGTGCGGGATCCGGAATTTTAACATGTGCCATGATCGAACGTTTAGATAAAATAGAGGATATTAAAGAGATTATTGTAACCTGTTATGAGAATGATGAGAATGTATTACCATTGTTGCAGGAAAATCTTCTTTATATGCAGAAATGTTCAAGTAAAAAAATAGATATAAAAATTATAACTGAGAATTATATAACCAGCCAGTATCTCGATTTTAATCATATGTTAGGTGGAAATTGGAATCCGGAAAAATATGACATAGTGATTGGAAATCCCCCGTATATGAAAATATCAAAGGATGCTCCGGAAGCGACAGCAATGCCGTCAGTTTGTTATGGAGCGCCTAATATGTATTTCATTTTTGCGGCAATGGGATTATTTAACCTAAAAGATGCTGGGGAAATGGTTTATATAATTCCAAGGTCATGGACATCAGGAGCTTATTTTAAGAGATTCAGAGAATATTTTTTGTCAGAAGGAAAGATCATTCATATACATTTGTTTGGTAGCAGAAATAAAGTATTTGATAAAGAAAATGTTTTACAGGAAACTATTATAGTAAAAGTTAAAAAGACAAAGGTGCAGCCAGATAATGTTACTATTACATCTACGCATACAAATAAGGATTTTGACCAGTGTACCACATTAGTAGTTCCATATAATCTTGTTGTTTCTGGAAAAGAATTATATGTATATTTGGTTACAAATGAAGAAGAAGTTTCAGTATTGAAGAAGTTGCATCAGTGGGATAAAACGCTTCCGGATATAGGATTAAAAATGAAAACAGGATTGACTGTTGATTTCAGAAATCGAGATATTTTACGAGACGATGTAGAAGAGGGGGCGATACCTTTATTTTATTCACAACATATAAAAGATGGTGTAGTCCAGTTTCCTATTAAAAAGGAGCATGAATATGTTGTGACAGAGCAGAAGGGTTTAATGCAGGATAATCACAACTATTTGTTTGTAAAGAGATTCACAGCTAAGGAAGAACCGAGAAGATTGCAGTGTGGTGTATATTTGTCGAAAAAATTCCCACAGTATTCAAAGATAAGTACACAAAATAAGATTAATTTTATTGATGGGCTACTTACAAATATGTCTGAGTGCCTGGTGTATGGTTTGTATGTGCTGTTTAATTCAACAATTTATGATGAATATTACCGGATTTTGAATGGTTCAACGCAGGTTAATTCAACTGAAATTAATGCAATGCCAGTTCCTGATATTAATATTATTCAGGAAATGGGAAGGAAAATAATGAAAAGCAAAGATATGTCAGAAAAAAATTGTAATATGATATTGGAGGGGTACTGTGGATAAGATTGAAGAAGCACGCGAAATATTGAAATTTGTAGGAATGCCAAAAGCACAGCAGGCAGATATATGTTGTTATGTTTTATTAGCGATGGCTGGAATAAAACCAGATATGTCATGGAGAAATGCAACAAATGAGTGGATTAGAATTCATGATATTATTCAGTTTACAAATTCAAATTATGGAAGCACTTACGCAGAAAATAGTAGAGAAACATTTAGAAAGCAAGCATTACACAGATTTAGAACAGCAGCATTAGTAGAAGATAATGGGAAAGCAACGAATAGTCCAAATTATCGTTATCGCTTAACTAATGAAACATTGGAATTGTTGAAACACTATCAAAGCGTTGGCTGGAACGAAATATCATCGAGATATATGATGTACCATGAAAGACTAGTTGACATTTATGCATCGAAAAAGGAAATGAAGATGATGCCTGTGAAAATAAATGGGGATGATTTTAAGTTTTCGCCGGGGAAACATAATGAACTACAGAAAGCAATTATAGAGGAGTTTGCACCGAGATTCGCTGAGAATGCAGAGTGTCTATATGTAGGAGATACGATAGAGAAAGATTTAGTGAAAAATATAGATAAACTGAAGAAATTGGGCTTTGAGATTACACTTCATGATAAAATGCCGGATGTCGTATTGTACAGGGAAGACAAAAATTGGATTTATTTTATTGAGTCAGTGACTTCAGTAGGTCCAATGGATCCAAAACGTATTCTGGAAATTACAGAAATGACAAAAGATGTAACCGCTGGAAAAATATTTGTTACGGCATTTTTGGATTTTAAAACGTATAAAAAGTTTTCGGAAGAGTTGGCATGGGATACAGAAGTATGGATAGCTGAAATGCCAGAGCATATGATACATTTGAATGGCGACAAATTTATGGGACCGAGATAAGGAGGAGAATAGATGTTACAAGATGAAATTAAAAAGAAATCAAGCGAAATATATAAGGAATCTTATCAAATGTCGATAGGGGAATTAGCAAATTTATATAGGGATGAAGAAATAGATGTTCATCCAGAATTCCAGAGATTATACAGATGGTCTGATTATCAAAAAACAAAATTGATTGAATCAGTTATGTTGAATATACCTATTCCTCAAATTTATGTGAGTCAAAATGAGGAAGGAGTTTGGGATGTAATAGATGGTGTACAAAGATTATCTACTATTTTTCAATTTATGGGGATATTAAAAGATGATGAAGGGAAAAAAATTGAGCCATTAACTTTATTAGGAACTAAAGATTTGCCTTCGTTTGAGGGTATGAAATGGAAAAATAAAGAAAATAAGGATTTGGAGTTTACACGTGAACAACAGTTAGAATTTAAAAGATCACGTATAGATGTAACAATATTAAAGAAAGCAAGTGACTCAAAGGCAAAGTACGAATTGTTTCAGCGTTTAAATACGGGTGGCGCTTTTTTAAGTGATCAAGAAGTTAGAAATTGCCTGATTATTATGGAAAATAGAGAATTTTATAAATTTATTTGCCAGTTGGATAAACTGGAAAGCTATAGAAATTGTATTTCAATAAGTGATAGAAAAGCTGATGAACAATTTAGAATGGAATTGGTTGTTAGGTTATTAGTTGCACTTAATATTGAGTGGGAGAGAAGCAAAGGTTATAGAGAAATGTCAGAGTTATTGGATCAGGAAATATTACTATTATGTGATAATAAAGAATTAGATTTGGATTTAATAACTGAGAAGTTTAAAAAAACATTTGCCTTATTAAGTACAGCGTTAGGAGAAAATACTTTTAAAAAGTATAGAAAAACAGATGATAGATTTGTTGGAGCATTTTTGACGTCTGCGTATGAAGTGATTTCAATAGGAGTGTACACAAATATAGATACAATATTAGAAATGGAAAATCCGATAAAATGGATTAATGAAAAAGTGAAAAATATGTATGAAGAAGGTGTGTACATAGACAACTTAACACCAGGAACAAAAGTAATATCACGTTATAGAGCATTATCAGAATGGGGGAAAGAGTATTTTAAGAAATGAAAATTCGTACAATAGATGAACTACAAGATTATGTTGATAAAGAAATGTCTTGGAGAAGAAAGGAATTATCGGCAATAAAAAGTAATATTTTTGTGGCAAAAGAATTTGCAAAAAATACTGCTTTAAGATCTGGAATTGCAATACTCTATGCTCATTGGGAAGGAATGATAAAAAATATTGCAACAGCATATTTGTCATTTGTAGCAAATCAGAGATTACAGTATAAAGAACTAAAGAATAATTTTTGGTCAATAGCTGTAAAAAATGATTTGTTAGGATTTGATGAGACTAGAAAATCTTCAAGACATAATAAAATTATAAAGAATATTAGAAATATGGAAGATAAAAGGGCTCATATACCATACGAAGATGTAATAAAAACAAAAAGTAATTTAAATTCAGATGTTTTTATAGAAATAATGGAAACAATAGGTTTGGATTATTCTCAATATGAAGGGAATTTTAAGCTATTGGATGAAGTATTACTGAAGATGAGAAATGAAATTGCACATGGAGAAAAACCGGAATACATTGATTTGGATCAAGATAGATTTAATGAAGTCTATGATAAGATTGTAGATATGATGAATATGTTTTCAATACAAATAATGAATGCAGCGTGTTTGAAGGAATATAAACAGAAATTAAATTAAGTATAAGCTGTGTTGTGATAACACCATGATAACAAAATCCCCAAAAATCATACGGACACAACGGAAAATCCGGAGTTTCCCCCACGAATCAAACGAAAAACCACCATTTGCACACCGCAATACACCAGTCTGATATCGTGAAGGTGGACGTACTGTAGGATCAGGACGTGTTGCTACAATCATCGAGTAATATTCGTGATGGCATTGAGCCGTGCAAATAAGTAAATAATATAGGGAAGAGTGCTTGCATTCTTCCCTATATTTTTTTGCTTATTTATAAGGCGAAATCCCGCGATTGAATGAGTCAGTCGAAAAATCCCACGCTATATCTGATTTTTCTGAATCAAATAAATCTTAAGAGCAAGTTCTATTTCCGTATGTCTGGAATTATCTCTCAAATCAATTTCAAGTAAATCACAAATTTTCTGAAACCGATATTTCACAGAATTATAATGTAAAAAAAGCTTTTCAGATGCCAGCTTTAAATTCCATCCACAGTTGATGATAGACTGTAGTGTTTCAATCAGGTTTGCATGATGCTGGTCATCGTATTGCTGCAGAGGCTTTACATATTTATCGCAGAATTCAATTGCCTCGTTATTGGATGAAATAGAAAATAATAAACGATAGATTCCAATCTGATCATAAAAGAACAGACGGTTAAATTGCTGAATCTGATAGACAGTCTGGATGACCTGCTTTGCCTGTTGGTAGCTGTTGTAAATATTGATAATGTCATCTACATACATTCCAACTCCCATTGAAATAGTAAAAGGAACGGCGTTCAACAGACTGTGCTGGATTTGACTGAATGTATCTGCAAGGGTTTTACGGGCGCTGACAGGTAGTTTTCCAGTGATCAGAAAGGCAATAAAGTCACTCTGTGAATAATAAATAGTGGAAGGGAATGCCTGCTTGATATACTTAATAGAAGTATCAAAAATCTGGTCTGTATATTTCTGAAGCTTTTCATTTGTTCCGGTATCCAGATTACGCAGATAATACTTTTTAATATTGTTTATATCGATGATCGCAACAAATCCGCCGCCGTCCAGATTCCAGCCGTATAAATGGGCACGTGTATTGATCTCTTCACGTGTTTTGACGTTGTTAAGCATTAGATCACCTACAAAAGAAGAGTAATATTTCTCTTCGATCATCCGGTTGCTGATTCGGATCTGCATACGCAGGATAATTACGATACTGGCATATTCAATCGCTGTTTTGTAGATATTGGAGTCAGTATCCGGATATGTCCGGTCAGAACGGTCAGAAAGAAGCATAATATATCCAAATTTCTGCTCTTTATTGACAACGTCGATACACTGATATTTCTCTCGGTATTCATTTAAAATAATTTCATATGACAATCCCTTCAGATAAAGACTATCCTCGCTTACATTTTCAGAAAAATATACTTTGTGGAAAACAGTATCAACATAGGCAGTCGGTTCCTGGATCAGAGTACTCAGTGTCTGCAAAATTTGATGGATAGAGCGGTCATTTATTGCCAGTTCCAGGAAACTCTCGTGAATCTTGGAAGATTCTTTTAGCTGCTCCGCCTGTTTGGATATAATTCCGGACAGAGTTGGATTGATAATGTCGGCAAATGCGTAGATTGCCGGACAGTAGATCAGTGGCAAAGCTTTTTCATCACAAAGTTTTTTGGCATTTTCCGGAATAACCTTTATGTATCGGTCCGATTTGACAATTAGTGCACTGATATTTCTTGACAACAGTTTGCTGATGAAATCAAGAAAAGCATTAGGCGTCTTTTCCAGGGCATAGGTCGTTGTGATCACAACTTCATTTCCTTTTAACCACTGGAAGCCATCCGGAGTATCAACGACGGTTACTGTGGAGATTTCTCTGTGTACACCGAGATTTCCGGAAATAAGTTTTAATCCCTTAATAGTTGGCAGTTCTAATAGTTCTTCGACAGTCATTTTTAGTCTCCTTGTAATAAAATTGTATCTCAAATACAAAAACTGATAAAATAATTATATCACAAATACAAAAAAATGATGTCGAATATAAAAAAATCAAGATAAATTTGTACATGATATATATAGAAAGCAAAGTTATTAAGTTATAAACTTATCATTAACAAGAGGAAACTGGATAACAAAAAAGGAACATGAAAGAAGAAAGGAAGAGAGTATATGGATTATGTAGAGATTTCTAATTCAATGATCGTGTATTTGCTTTGTGGTATTACTGTAGCAATTGCATTTGTCCAGGCTGTTCTTTATATCCGAATGGCAAAGAAAATGACAGTGAAGGCAAACATTCCGGCAACAGTGCCGAAGACAGCATTCAGAGTCGGTCTCATTTCCGCAATCGGACCTGCACTTGGTGTATTTATCGTAATGGTTGGTCTTATGACTTCGATCGGAGGTCCAATGGCATGGCAGAGACTTTCCATCATTGGTGCAGCACCGACAGAGCTTACTGCAGCAACGCTTGGTGCTGAAGCGGCAGGTGCAGAGCTTGGAGGAGCTGGATTTACACTGAAAGTTATGGCTGTCAGCTGGTTCGTAATGGCACTCAACGGAGCTGGATGGCTGGTTGTAACAGGTCTTTTTACACCTGCACTTGAAAACTTGAGAACAAAGATGAGCGGTGGCGATTCAAAATGGCTGGTTGTAATGAGTGGGGCCTGTTCACTTGGTATCTTCGGTTATCTGGATGTTAACGAAATTGGTAAAGGATGGGGAAATGCAGCAGCCGTTGCCGGTGGTATTATCGGAATGGCAATCCTTGAAAAATTTGTAGCAAAGAAAGTTCCAAAAATCAGAGAGTACAATCTTGGTATTGCAATGATCATCGGAATGCTATTTGCAATCATCTATGATATGGCAGTTGGAGCATAGGAGGGTATGATTATGGAAAATAAAGAATTAATGTCAGAATGGAAAAAGAATAGTATTAGAATCGGTACTCCTACAAACCTGCTCGCAGCATTTACATCATTTATACCGGTTATCTGGCTGTGTATTACCTATAACTGCTGGCCGGATCCGAAAGTAGTACTTGCAGGATGGGGAATGGTTGCATTATCATTTGGTGCATTCTATGTTGTTGAACCAATTTCTTACTATGCAGCTCTTGGACTTACTGGTACATACTTAAGTTTCCTTTCAGGAAATATCGGTAACATGCGAGTTCCATGTGCAACAATGGCTCTTGAAACGACGGAGAGTGAACCAGGAACGCTTCAGGCAGAGGTGGCTTCTACAATGGCAATCTGTGGTTCTATTATTACAAACCTGATCGCTACAACAGCAGCTGTTTTAGTAGGATCAGCAGTTGTATCCGTACTTCCAGATGTTATTGTATCCGCTCTTACAAAATATGCAGCAGGTGCAATTTTCGGAGGAACTTTTGGAACCTATGCATTGAAATATCCTAAAGTTGCCATTTTTGGCATGGGACTTCCGCTTATCCTTAAATTTACGATTGCTCCTCCGGCATGGGTACTTATCGTTGTGTCTGTATTCGGAAGCCTTGGATTTGCAAGACTGTTATATGTAAAAGAAAAGAAAACTGCTTAGCGGGAAATGAATAAAAAGCAAAAGATTCATAGAGAAAAGAGGGAATAAGCATGAGTATGTGGAAAGAATGTGAAGGTTTACAGGAAGAACTCGTAAAAATGCGAAGAGAACTGCATCAGATTCCGGAATTTGGTTTTGATCTTCCGGAAACGCAGAAATATGTAACAGATAAATTGGATGAACTCGGAATTCCTTATAAATGTTCAGGAACAGACAGCAGTATCATTGCAGAAATCAAGGGTGGGCAGCCAGGTAAGACAGTTGCACTTCGTGCAGATATGGATGCACTTAAGATTACGGAGGCAAATGATGTCGATTATAAGTCCAAACATGAAGGTCTGATGCATGCCTGTGGACATGACAATCATATCGCAATGCTTCTTGGAGCTGCAAAAGTTTTGAATGCACACAAAGCAGAAATTAAAGGAAATGTAAGACTTCTGTTCCAGACCGCGGAAGAATTATCCAAAGGCGCAGAGATTATGATCAAAGATGGTGCAATGGATGGTGTAGATGCTGTATTTGGACAGCATATCGGAAGTATCATCAACAAAGATATCCCTGCAGGAAAGGTAATTGTTACTCCTGGATGCTGTATGGCGTCATTTGACAGATTTGTGATCCATGTAAAAGGAACAGGTTGTCATGGCTCTACTCCGGAAAAAGGAACAGACCCGATTACAATGGCGTCTCATATTGTAATTAACCTGCAGGAAATCATTGCACGTGAAGTTTCCGCAGTAAAAGCTGCAGTTGTAACAATTGGTTATTTCCATGGTGGTGTTGCTTATAATGCAATTCCAAGTGAAGTAGAAATCGAAGGAACGATCCGGGCACTGGAAGAGCCAATAAGACAGTACCTTGCAAAACGAATTGAAGAGATTGCAAAGAGTACAGCAGCAACATTCAGAGGAACAGCAGAAGTTGAGATGGACTGGGGAGCACCTCCGGTAATCAATAACGATGAGATGGCAGCACTTGTAACTGAAGCCGCAAAAGAAGTTGTAGGTGAAGAGGATGTTGTAAGTAAAGTTCCGGCACCAAATATGGCAGGAGAGGATTTTGCATACTACTTACAGAAAGTACCCGGAGCATTTTTCTTCCTTAGTTCTTCTAATCCGGTAAAGCATACGGATGTTCCTCATCATAATCCACACTTTAATGTAGATGAAGATGTGCTCTACAAAGGATCGGCAATGTTTGTAAAGATTGTAGAAGCTTATCTGAAGTAGTATAATAAAGCAAAAAAGGCAGGATAAGAGTATGAATGCACAGATGATGATTTTATTGTATGCGGTACTATTGTTTGTAGTGATCTATTTTATGATGGTAGTTCCGGGAAAGAAAAAGAATAAAAAAATGCAGGAACTCCATGATTCAATCAAGGTTGGAGATGAGGTTCTTACAATGGGAGGGATTATCGCAACAGTAAAAGAACGGGATGGTGAAATCCTTACAGTAGAGATTGATCCGGAAAAAGAAATCTGTATGAAAATTCTGGTCTATTCTGTATCTACGATTCGTAAATAAGAGCAAAGGGTGTTTTTCTGGTATATTATAGAAAAACACTCTTTTTAGTACGTTTGTGTACAAGAAAAACTGCCAGTAGCAGTTTTTTTGTAGTTTATAGTTTTTGGAAAATAATAAAAAATCAACCATGCTAAAAATGACCAAAATTCATTTTTTAATTATGAAATTATTGTGACTATTTGATATTGACCATCAGTCATTTTTTTGTATAATATTCTATAGAATAAAAATGTAAAGACAGGGAGATGATTATTGTGGTCAAAGCGGGAAAATGGATAGCAAAACACAGATTTATAATTTTGTTACTGGGGATACTGCTTTTGATTCCGTCATTTATTGGAATGGCGAAGACAAGAATTAACTACGACTTGCTCAGTTACCTTCCGGAATCACTGGAAACAGTAGAAGGACAGGACGTTATGGTGGATGAATATGGTATGGGTGCATTCGCTATGGTTGTTGTAGAGAATACGGACATGAAAGATATCCAGAAACTGGCAGATCAGTTTAATAAGGTTGATCATGTCGAAAAAGTATTATGGTATGGTGATGTGGCAGATCTTTCACTGCCGATAGAGATGATTCCATCCGATTTGAGAAAAGCCTTCTACAACGGAGATGCGACACTGATGCTCGCATTATTTGACAATACGACTTCATCTGACGAAGCAATGAATGCAGTCGGTGAGATGCGTAAGATTGCCAGCAAACAGTGTTTTATTGCAGGTATGACAGGTGTTGTAGCCGATATCAAGAATGTAGCAATGAAAGAAGTCCCGATTTATGTTGTAATTGCGGCAATTCTTTCTTTTCTGGTGCTGGAAATTACCGGAGAATCCTTCCTGGTACCGATTTTTTTCCTGATCAGTATAGGTGTAGCAATTGTATATAATCTGGGAAGTAACATTTTCCTTGGCGAGATCTGTTACATTACAAAAGCGCTGACGGCGGTATTGCAGCTGGGTGTTACGATGGATTACTCCATTTTCCTGCTGAATAGCTACGAAGAGAACAAGCGCCGTTTCCCGGGAGATAAGAACCGTGCGATGGGACATGCGATTTCTAATACATTCAAATCCATTGTAGGAAGTTCTGTCACCACAGTAGCAGGATTTGTAGCTCTTTGTGTTATGACATTTGCACTTGGTCGTGATCTTGGTATTGTTATGGCAAAAGGTGTTATCATTGGAGTGCTTTGCTGTGTAACAATCCTTCCGGCAATGATTCTTATCTTTGATAAACCGATTGAAAAAACCAAGCATAAACCGCTGATCAAGAGCATGGATAAGATTTCAGCATTTATCACCAAACATTACAAAGTATGGATCGTTGCTTTCCTGATCTTGCTTATTCCTGCTGTTTATGGCAATAATCATACAAAAATTTATTATAATATTGCACAGTCACTTCCACAGTCACTTCCATCAAATGTGGCAAACAGTGAACTGAAAGATGACTTTGATATGAGTACAATGCATATAGTTATGGTAGATAAAGACATGGATGCCAAAGAGAAAAAGGCAATGATGAGTGAAATTGATGATGTCAAAGGTGTAAAATGGACACTTGGACTTAACTCCATCGTTGGATCTGCTATTCCGGAATCGATGATCCCGGATGATGTAAAGAGTATGCTTCAGGGTAAGGATACCGAGTTGATGTTTGTATGTACCAAGTATGAGTCTGCAACTCCGCAGGTCAACAAACAGATCAAACAGATTGATAAGATTGTAAAATCCTATGATAAGTCTGGAATGGTAATCGGTGAAGCACCACTGATGAAAGACCTGCAGGATGTAACAGATATCGATCTGACAAGGGTTAACGTTATTTCAATCGCAGCAATCTTTATTATCATTTTGCTTATATTTAAATCCATCTCGCTTCCGATCATTCTGGTTTCGGTTATCGAGTTTGCGATTACGATTAATATGGCGATTCCGTTCTATCAGGGCAAGAGTCTTCCGTTCGTTGCAAGTATCGTTATCGGAGCAATCCAGTTGGGAGCAACCGTTGATTATGCAATCCTTATGACGACCAGATATCAGAAAGAACGTATGAAAGGCAAAAGTAAGAAAGAATCTGTTGCGATTGCACACAGAATCAGTATGCCATCGATCATTACTAGTGGACTGAGCTTTTTTGCGGCAACATTTGGTGTGACTTGTTATACACAGGTTGATATGATCGGTTCTATCTGTGAACTTCTTTCAAGGGGAGCGATCATCAGTGTGATCGTAGTACTGACTGTCCTTCCGGCAATGTTCCTGATCTTTGATCCGGTCATCTGCAGAACAACTGCTGGATACAGAGTGAAAAAAGATAAAAGTAAAACAGTTGCAGAGCCGACAGCATAGGCTCTGCTGAAAAGGGAGCAGGCTTAACTGATTGAAATCAGCAAAAAGCCTGTTCCTTTTTGCTGTCATACACTTAGAGAGAAATGGCATCTGAAGAAGCTTTTTGTATGTTGAAAATGGGAAGAAATGGCTGTGTACAGACCTTTTCGGAAAATAGAAGGTTGTTCTTTTGATTAAAATAGTATATACTATCTTAGTGTTACCCCAAAACATTCAAGAAAGGATTACATTTATGAAAATGCAGAAAAAACGAATCGTACAGTGCGGACTTTCTCTGATCTGTGCATTCGGTATCGCGCTGTCGGGGATGTCGGTACATGCAGAAGAGGTGGACAGCCTCGAAGATAAGACCAGTAATCTACAGAGTCAGTTGGAAGGGATCAACCAGGATCTGGTTACGATCAGCAATGAAATCGCTGAGACAGAAGTGAAAATTGAAGAGTCTAATAATGAAGTATTCCGTTTGGAAGCATCGCTCCAGATTTCCCGTAATAACGAGGAAGTACAGTATGCAAACATGAAGACTCGAATTAAGTACATGTATGAAAATGGTTCGGACACACTGCTTTCTATGATATGTGAAGCAAAAAGTATGGGAGAGTTCCTGAACCGTGTAGACTTTATCCAGAATATTACAAAGTACGATAAGGATATGCTGGAGAATATGGTGAAAGTACGTGAAGGTATTGAAGAGCAGGAGGCTGAACTGAAAAGCAGGCAGCAGGAACTGCTTGACCTGCAAAGCCAGCTGGACAGTGAACAGGCAGCGTTGCAGGCAAAAGCAGAAGAGACTTCGACAGACCTTGCCACGGTAAATGCACAGCTTGAGGCGGCACGTGCGGCACAGAAAAAGCAGGAGGAGGAAGCCCAGAGGAAAGCGGATGAGCAGCTGGCAAAAAAGGCACAGGAAGAGACAAAGCAGGCGTCGGCTTCCGCCGGAAGTAATACATCTGCGGGCAATAATTCCGGAAGCGGTGGCTATGTGATCCCACCAGGCGGTCTTACCCCATCAAAGGGAAGGATCTGGTATAATGGACATACCGAGACTTACTATTCCCAGAAGGTACTTCCGGGAGGAGGGCTTGCGATCCCAGGACGCCATATAGCAAGTGACGGAACAATCAGAGATGCCGATGGTTACATTGTTTTGGCAAGTGATGATTACCCGAGAGGAACAGTTGTAGAGACGTCACTTGGTGCTGGAAAAGTATATGATACCGGAAGTGGATCCGGAAATATAGATCTGTATACAGATTGGTAAAAGAAAAGCGGGGCAGTAAAGGACAAACCTTTTACTGCCCCGCTTTTGAATTTAATGGGATATGTATTTTCAGTGGATCGAAAAGGCATATTTTGCTTTGTACTGGAGAAGTCCGGTTACTGTGCTTCGTAGGTTGCCTTAGCGTCACGTATCAGCTTGTCGAATTTATCTGCATCCCATGCAGCACGTCCTGTAAAGAGTCCATCGATGGATGGCTGAACAATCAGTTCATTTGCATTGCCCGGATTTACGCTTCCGCCGTATAATACAGGAATCTTGTCTGCTTCTTCGCCGAAAATTTCACGGAGGCATCCTTTGATGACTTTGTGCATCTCTTCAGCATAGTCAGCTGTTGCCGGAGTTCCGTTTACACCAATAGACCATACCGGTTCGTAAGCAACCCAGATCTTGCCCACCTGAGAAACGGGAACATCATGGAATCCGACTTTAAGCTGTGTGCGGAGTACTTCTGCACTGATTCTGAAATCTTTTTCTTCTGCGGTCTCACCGATACATAATAAAGTAGTGAAGCCATGGTTTAATGCTGCTTTTACTTTTTTGTTTTCTTCTGCATCGGTTTCACCAAATACGTGACGTCTTTCAGAATGACCGATCATAACAAGATCAAGACCAAGCTCTTTTAACATAAGAGGAGAAATTTCCCCGGTAAACTGTCCCTGGTCTTCCCAACACATATTCTGGGCGCCGAGAAGTACATAGTCTCGATCTACATTTTTCGTAGCACTTTCCAGTGTTGTGTAAGAAGGGATGATGAAAAGTTCAATCTCATCACGGCTGATATCCTTTGTATTTTCTACAAGTTTCTGCAGGTAAGCAACGGTATCCTGAATATTTTTGTACATTTTCAGATTGCTTCCAAAATAAAGTTTCTTCTGCATAGTGTCCTCCTTTAGCTTTTATCAATATTAGATTCTGAGAAAATTATACTACGTGGATAAGGAAAAAACAATGGTAGAAACGAAAGCAAAACCATGAAAAAATACGTTAAATAATAAACAAACGAAAAAACGAAAGAAAACGAAAATACGAACGAAATAATATGTTTAAAATGCATAAAAATGCGGTGTAAAAAATATAAAATCTTACGAAAAAGTAAAAAACTGTTGCAAAAACGATAAAAACGCTATAGAATAAAAACATAAAACAAAAGGAAACACAAATTAAAATAAAACAAAACGAAAGGAAGAACGAAAATGAGCGAAACAATTTTCAAACCAGTAACAGCTATCACAATGGGAGATCCGGCAGGTATCGGACCAGAGATCGTAGTGGGAACTATGCTTGATAAAGAAATTCATGAATGCTGCAAACCGTTTGTGATCGGAAGCATTGCTATTCTCGACAGAGCAGCAAAAGTACTTGGTAAAGAATTAAAATATAATAAGATTGAAGATCCTTCAGAAGCAAAATATGAATATGGTACAGTTGATGTGATTGAAACAGGTGATTATGACACCGATTCTATCAAATGGGGTGAAGTTCAGGCACTTGCAGGACAGATGGCAATTGACTGGATCATGAAATCCATTGAACTTGGAATGGCTAAGAAGGTAGATGCAGTTTCTACAGCACCAATCCACAAAGGAGCGATCAAACTGGTTGGCATCAAAGAACCTGGACATACAGAAATCTATCAGAACCAGACACATTCGCCATATGCTCTTACAATGTTCTCCTGCCATAAACTGAGAGTATTCTTTGTAAGCCGTCATATGTCACTGGTTGATGCATGCCACTATGCAACAAAGGATGTCATCCTTGAAGATGTAATCAATATCGATAAGGAACTTCGTAAAGTCGGAATCGAAAATCCACTGATCGCTGTAGCTGGTCTGAACCCACATAATGGAGACAACGGATTATTCGGAACAGAAGAAATCACAGATATCGGACCGGCGGTTAAAGCAGCTCAGGAAAGAGGAATCAATGCTGTTGGACCATGCCCGGCAGATTCTGTATTCCATATTGGTAAATCAGGAAAATACGATGCAATCCTTTCTCTGTACCATGATCAGGGACATATCGCTTGTAAGACACTTGACTTTGAAAAGTCTGTAACACTTACATTTGGTCTTCCGTTTATCAGAAGTTCAGTAGACCACGGAACAGCATTTGATATTGCGGGAAAAGGAATCGCAGGCTGCGTCAGCCTGATCGAATCCACAAAGGTAGTAGCAGAATACGCAGCAAAACAGCATGCTAAGAATGCATAAAGAAAAGTTTTAGGAGAGGTATTATAGAAAGTCTAACTATTAAAAGTCAAGTTTGAAAATGAAATATTTTGAATGAATTGCAGAAATGCATTTCAGATATATTTGTACATTGAAAATTGCATGACAAAAAGAGTGTCGTTACAGGCACTCAACTAGGAGATGTTTATAGAAAAGAATTAAGCAACGAGGTTGTATGACTGTTTTGATTTCTCCATTGCGTAAATGGTTCTGACTAGTTTTTTTGCTGCATGGGATATGGCAACATTATAATGCTTGCCCTCTGCTCGCTTCTTTGCAAGATATGTTCCAAAGGATTCATCCCAATGGCAGACATATTTCGTTGCATTATAAAGAGCGTATCGAAGATAGCGGGAACCACGTTTTTCCATATGGGAATAACAATTATCCAGTTGCCCTGATTGGTAAGTGGATGGAGACATCCCGGCATAGGCAAGTATCTTGTCAGCTGAGTCAAAACGACTGAAGTCACCGATTTCAGCAATAATCATGGCACCCATGTTGTAACTTATTCCTGGAATCGTCAGAATCGGAGAATTAATCTCATCCATAATGGATTTGATTTCGGCTTCAATTTCGTCAATCTCGGAAGTTAGTTCCTGAATGAGCTTGATGGTATGTTTCAGCTCCAAAGATTTTGCGGGCATATCTGAGCCAATGGAGTTTCTGGCAGCTTCACGAAATATTACTGCGGTATCTTTGCCATATCTGCCATGTGAACTCTCAGAGAGCAGATTTGTAAGTCTGGTAAGGTGCACAGATGCAATAGCATGAGCAGATGGAAATTCGGATAATAAGGCATAGACAGATGCCATATGAAGCGTCGGAACAAGCTTTTCTAATTCAGGAAAAAGGATACAAACAAGCCTGGATATGGAAGTTTTGAGTTTTGCTCGCTCCTGAACTTTATCAAAGCGATAACGAGTTAATGACTTTAGCTCCTCGTTGTGATAAGATGTGTCTGAGTAGGACTTTAAGTTCATGTCAGACATTAGCATAGAAGCAATCGTGCGGGCATCTGCTTTATCCGTTTTCGTCTGTCTAAGGCTTAGACTTTTTCTGTACAGATTTGTATGTAACGGATTGATAACAAAGGTGGTCAGACCTTTATTAAGAAGAAATCCCAGAAGATTGTAACTATAGTGTCCGGTGGCTTCAAGTCCTACTTTTACTTTGGTTAAATCATCTGATACGGACTGTACTTTCTGAAATAAGGTTTCAAACCCATCACGATTGTTAGGGATGGTAAAAGATTTGAATAATACTTCCCCATATGAATTTGTGATAAAACAGTCGTGTTTGTCCTTAGCGACATCAATTCCAACGTAAATCATAAAAATCTCCTTTGAATAAGTATTTTGATACTGTTTTAGAACCACAGGTGCTCTTCGCAGTTGTGAACTCGTTCTAAATAAACCGTCATGCGGTATCTAACTGATTAACAATCAAACAAAGAGACTGTGGCTGGACACTTTCTATAACCATCAAGTGGTAGCGAGGTAGCACCAGTCCACAGCATCTTATATATCATAACCATACCTGTAGAAAAGGTAAAGAATGGCTATGATGAAAATAGTATTAAGACCTTGGAGAGGGTCTATAAACACTACTACTTTATAATACGAGCGAGGAATCAGTCATGCCACTTATCGGATCCGTTGCAGATGACCTTACCGGAGCAACAACTACGGGGGTATTACTTGCAAGAAGCAAGGCCAGAACAGCAGTATTCTTTAATGTAGAAGCAGCGATGAAAGCAGAGGGTGTAGACGAACTGGATGCGATCATCATCAGCAGCAACAGTCGTCCGCTTCCTGCAAATGAAGCTTATGATAAAGTAAAAGACGCAACCATCGCCTTAAAGAGCATGGGAGCAAGATATTTTCAGAAACGTATTGATACGACAATGCGAGGTGGCATCGGGGTTGAGATTGATGCAATGCTTGATCAGCTCAGTGAAGATACGGTAGCGGTTGTAGTACCTGCAATGCCACAGTCCAGAAGAATTCTGGTGGGTGGATACTCTGTGATCGATGGAGTGGCACTGATCAATACACCGGTTGCACAGGATGTAAGAACACCTGTAAAAGAAAACTACATACCACGTCTTCTGGAAGGACAGACCAGAAGAAAAGTCGGACTTGTGACACTTGATAAAGTGCTTGCTGGCGACGAAACCATCAAAGAAGCACTTGCAAAAGAACGTGCAGCCGGATGCCAGGTAATCGTAGTAGATGCAATCACACTGGAAGATGTGGAAAATATTGCACAGGCATGTATTTCACTGAACTGGGATGTGGTATCTGTAGATCCGGGACCGTTCACATCAAAACTCGCTTATTACAGAGATATCATCGGAGTTGAAGAGCCGAACCTTCCACCACAGGGAGATGAGACAGGAAAGACAGTACTGATCGCTGCTGGAAGTGCAACGCCTGTTACAAAAAAACAGATGGAAATCCTCTGTCAGGATGAACGGCATGTACGCATCAGTGTTGAACCGATACCGCTGATTGATGGCGGTGAGGCAGCCCTTGATGAAGTATATAAAGCAGTAAATAAAGCAGTTGCACTTATGAAAGCAGCAGTTCCGCCGAGAGCGATTCTTTTTGAAACCGCATTACATGGAGAACTCCTGAACCTGGATGAAGAAGATGCAAAGCGTCACTATGCAGGCGGAATGAGTGCAAACCGTATTAACGCAGGTCTTGGGGCAATTATCCAGCAGGTTCTGGAAGTTGTCGGAAGAGATAAAGTAGCAGGTCTTTATACAACCGGAGGGGACACCATGGTAAATGTATGCTACCAGCTTGGTGTAGAGTGTATAGAGGTTCTGGACTATGTAATTCCGCAGACTGACATTGGCCGTCTGATTGGCAGCCCGTACAGTGGACTTCCGGTGGTAGGAAAAGGTGGACTTACCGGTAATGACAATACGGCATGCGATATCGTGACGAGACTGTTTAACGAAGCGGCAAGAAAGTAATTTCTAAAGAGAGAAATGGAGGAAGAGGAAATGGAAAACGAAACAAAAAAACAGAAAGATCTTGATCTTCTGAACAAAATGAAAAACCTTCCGGGTGGTCTGGTTATCATCCCGCTTGTAATCGCAGTATTACTTGCTACATTTGTACCACAGGTATATCAGATCGGTGGTTATGTAACAGCTCTTTTCTATGATGGAAATGCGTGTATGATGGGATTCTTCCTGATCGTCTGTGGTGCATCGATCAACGTACGTCAGGTTGGTATGCCTCTTTACAAAGGTGTTGTAATGACTGGTATTAAATTCTTACTTGGTGTTCTTTTAGGACTTATCGTAGGATGGGTTTGCGGACCTACAGGATTCCTTGGAATCACACCATTTGTTATGATCGCTGCAATTACGAACTCAAACAGTTCCCTTTATATTTCGCTTTCATCACAGTTTGGTAATGCAACAGATACAGGTGCTGTTTCAATCCTGGCACTGAACGATGGACCGTTCTTTACACTGGTAGCTCTTGGAGCAACAGGCCTTGCATCTATTCCGTTTAAGTCATTAGTAGCAACAATCGTTCCGATCCTGATTGGTTTCATCTGGGGTAACTTAGACGAAGGATTCAAGAAAGCCTGCGCAACAGCACAGCCGATCGTAACATTCTTCATGACAATCTCTATCGGAGCAAAGACAGATGTATCTACAATCCTCAAAGCCGGAGCGTCAGGTATCTTACTTGGACTTATCTCCGCTGCAACATCAGTAATCTTCTTCTTCGTAATCAACCTTTTCCTTCCGAAGAAAGAGAGAAACGCCATGGGTGCTGCAATCGGTACAACTGCTCTGAACTCTGCTATGACACCGGCTGCGGTTGGTGAAGCAGATCCTACAATGGCTCAGTATGTAGATATGGCAACAGCACAGTGTGCAACAGCTTCTATTATCACACTGTTCCTGATTCCTTTCGTAACAGCGTTCTTTGATAAGATGATGCAGAAAAAACAGAAAGGTATTTACTCACCGGAAGGATGGGCTCACTACAAAGTTACAGGTGAAGCTGCACCGGAAGAATAAAAATGTTATAATTTGTTTATGGAATGAAGTCCTCTTGTGTGTTACAATACAAGAGGACTTTTGTTTTATAGAGAATAGTTGTCGAACGAAAGGATGAAAACTATTAAAGAAAGGAAAGTGTTTATGGAAGAGAAAATTACAGTCCGGATGACAGATACATACCTGTTTGACTTTACGTTATATCATACCTATTCGAAACTGGCAGGTTTTCTGACAAATATTCTGGGAGCAGCGATTGCTTTTATGGGAATCATTATGCTGGTTATGGGAAAGATAAAACCCGTGCAGATTATTTTTTATCTGGTGGCAGCGGTTGTGTTTATTGCGTATACACCATTGCTTCTGAAATACCGTTCTAAAAAGCAGGTAAAAGGAATTGAACGTTATCATGTTTTGAATGAAATGACTTTTAATGATGAAGGTATCCAGGTAGAGTTTGCTGATAAAAAAGAAACTTATGAATGGAAACAGATCCAGAAGGTAGTTACAACACCAAAGACAATTGGATTTTATTATGAGACAGAAAAGGCATTGATTGTACCAAAACCGGATTTTGGGGACAAGTTTGTACCGATTTTGACATTGGCAACAAAAAAACTCGGACCGGCCAGAGTACATCTGAGATAGCCTGTTATGTGGAGGGGAAAATGTTACAGGAAAGACGGAATCATATATTACAGAAAGTAACAGAAAATGGAAAAGTAAGAGTTGCGGATTTGAGCCGTGAGCTGAACTGTTCGGAAGTGACAATCCGTAATGATATCAAGAATATGGATCAGCAGGGGCTTCTGCAGCGTACACACGGGGGAGCAGTCAGTCTGGAGAATAAGGTAAAACGCAAATATGCGGCAGAAAGTATTTACCGGAATACTGAGAGAAAAAGAGAGATTGCAGAGTGCGCATATGAGTATATAGAAGACAGGGATACCATCATTATTGATGATGCATCCAGCAGCTTTTATCTGGCAATGCATATCAAAGAGCATCCGGAAAAGAGGATTGCGGTTGTGACGAATTCGCTATTGGTAGGAAATGAACTTGCAGCAGTAAGACATGTAGAACTGTATATGATCGGCGGTCATGTGGGCGGTCATCTGGCAGCGACGATGGGAGATGCAGCCATTGAGAATATGGAAAAATTTCATGTAGATAAAGGATTTATCGGAGTACACAGTATCAATTTTGATGTGGGTCTGACATCCATCGCAACACCACAGATGCAGGTGAAGAGAGCGATATTCGAAGCATCCCAGCAGGTGTTTGTTCTTGCTGACAGCAGCAAATTCGGAGGCGGGTATGTGTCCGTGATCTGTCCGGTTAAGGATGTATACAAGATCATTACGGATTCGCAGATCAGCAAAGAGTATATCCGAAAAGCGGAGCATGAACAGATTCCACTTGTGATAGCCGGAAACCGGGAGCAATAATATGATATATGAGAGAATACAAAAGGGGCGCTTTTTAAAGCGCCCTAATCGATTTATAGCAAAAATAGAAATAAATGGAAAAGAAGAAACGGTCCATGTGAAGAACACAGGGAGGTGCGCGGAACTTCTGGTTCCGGGAGCAGAAGTGTTTGTTCAGAAGTCTGAAAGTGCAGGGCGTAAGACTGGCTGGGATCTGATCGGTGTCAGGAAGGCTGACCGGCTGATCAATATGGATTCCCAGGTGACAAACAAAGTGGTGCAGGAATGGATTGAAGCCGGGAGATGGTTCAAGGACGTGCAGATCGTCAGACCGGAAGTTACCTATAAGAATTCCAGGTTTGATCTGTATGTGGAATATGAAGAGAAAAAAGCGTTTATAGAAGTGAAAGGGGTTACGCTGGAAGAAGAAGGCGTGGTAAAGTTTCCGGATGCACCGAGCGAGCGGGCAGTGAAGCATTTAAAAGAGCTGGAAGAAGCGGTGCAGGATGGGTACGAGGCTTATGTATTCTTTGTGGTCCAGGTGAAAGGAGTACGTTATTTTACACCAAACAGACGGACTCACAAAGAATTTGCAGATGTTCTTGCAGAAGCAGCGGAAACCGGGGTTCAGGTGATCGCAAAGGACTGTTTTGTAACGGAGGATTCCATTGCAATTGCGGACGAAGTTCCGGTAGTACTTACCAATCCACAGCTCTATGAAGCACCGGAGCTGCTTGTGGAATGGTACAGAGAGCGGAAACGGGATCTGCCATGGAGACATCATGTAAATGCCTATCGGGTATGGGTGTCTGAAATTATGCTACAGCAGACGAGAGTGGAAGCAGTAAAGCCGTTTTTTGAGCGTTTCATGACAGAACTTCCAACGGTAAAAGATCTAGCCGAGGCACCGGAGGATAAGCTTTTAAAGCTCTGGGAAGGGCTTGGATATTATAACCGGGTACGCAATATGCAAAAAGCAGCGCAGAAGATCGAGGAAGAATACGCAGGAAAATTTCCGAAAAATTATGAGGAGATCAAGGCGCTTCCAGGAATTGGAAATTATACGGCAGGGGCAATTTCTTCTTTTGCCTATGGAATTCCAAAGCCGGCAGTGGACGGAAATGTTCTCCGGGTGGTATCAAGACTGCTGGCGAGCGATGAAGATATTATGAAAGCGTCCGTCAGGACAAAGATAGAAAATGCGATTGAACCGGTGATCCCGGAAGATGCAGCATCGGATTTTAACCAGGGGCTGATCGAACTTGGTGCGATTGTCTGTGTGCCGAATGGGGAGGCAAAGTGTGAAATCTGTCCTCTTACGGGAATCTGTGAAGCGAAAAGGCTGGGAATCCAGAATGAACTGCCGGTGAAGAAAAAGGCAAAAGCGCGCAGGATTGAGGAGAGAACCGTTTTGATTTTTAAGGATGGTGATCATGTGGCAATCCGGAAACGACCGGATAAGGGACTGCTTGCAGGTATGTATGAGTTCCCGAATCTGGACGGAAAGCTTACGATGGACGAAGTAACCGCTTACAGTAAATCTATCGGGCTTGCACCGATCCGTGTGAAAAAGCTGCGGAATGCGAAGCATATTTTCAGCCATATTGAATGGCATATGACTGCGTATGAGGTGATCGTGGATGAACTGGAGAAGAACTGCAAAGAAGAGATGATCTTTGCACATCCGGAAGAAATACAAAAGGAATATTCCATGCCATCGGCATTTAGTGCATGGAAGGTGAAATAAAAGAAGGACATTGCTTTTCGATTTTGCGAAATGCGATGTCCTTTCTTTGGATCAAACAAAATAATTATAAGTGTTTAAATCACCTGACGTGCAAGCCGTGGTGACTTTGCACCTTCCTGTGCATAAATTAGTGAGTACATGAAATATGCCATCACACATGCAGCAACTACATCCACTACGGAATGTTGCTTCAGGAACATGGTTGACAGAATGATCAGAATGCTTAAAACAAGAGATCCTTTCTGGATCAGTCTGGAGTGCTGAAGCTTCTCGCAATGGGAAATTGCGATGTAACAACAAATAGAGTTGTATACATGAAGACTTGGAAGCACATTCGTAGGTGTATCCGTCTGATAGATCCGTTTAACCAGCTCGATACAGAAGTTATCACGCGTAAATACTTCCGGTCTCAGGTTCAATCCGTTCGGAAATACCGTGCAGATGATCAGAAAAATGGTCATACCGCTGAACATGATCGCGGAGGCTTTGTAAAATCCCTGTTTATCATTAAAGAACAAATATCCCAGTGTGACTGCAATATAAGCAAACCACAGCAGGTACGGAATGATGAAATATTCACAAAACGGGATGTAGTCATCGAATATCGAATGGATTACAAAATAATTGTCGGTCACATGGCGTTCCAGATAAGTAAACCATGGAAAATAAATAAAAGCATATAGTAATACCCATGCATGGCTGTATGTATGCATCAGTGTCTTTAATTTTTTAAAAATATGACTCATGATAAAAATCAGCTCCTTCGGGTGAAGATGTTTCTTCCTTGTTACTAGAGGTAGTATAACATTAAAAATTTTTCTCGACAACAGACTTCATAAAACATTCATATTTTTTTCTATTCTCTATTTTACGGAGAAACCTTCAAAGATATACATATCATATTTATTCCGTGCAGTTTTATAAGCTTTTTGATTGCGGAGTGTCCAGACTGCCATCGGAATACGGTACAGATAGTGGTTCAGCCAGACGGAAGGATTGCCGGCATCTGCAAGTTTATAAGAAATAAAGTCCGGACGACAGATCAGGTTGGTCAGCAGGAACTGTACACAAAAGCGCGCCAGAAAAGGATTTTCCGGATTCGTGCGAGTCAGGGCAGAAGAAAGCTGTCCACGAAGAACCTGAGGCGCATGCTTGTGAAACCATCGGATTCCAAGGGAGTTGAAAGACTGGACCATATAAGGCCCTTTATAATCCTTTAAAATATCCCATGTGGCAGGACAGAGATTCATATTGCTGTCCGGAAGCTTCAGTTCAATCAGAAGAGGAACCCGCCCATTGACATAGCGAAGGACATCTGAAAAAAGTGGCATATGCTCCGAAGTTCCGGAAAGATGCAGGTGCTGTAGCGCATCAAACGTGGAATCCTCAACTGTCCCTTCGGCATTGCAGATCCGCTTTAAAGACTCGTCATGGAATACGACTACTTTTCCATCACGGGTGAGATGGATATCAAGTTCGATGGCAAGATTTTGTTTTACTGCCTCACGAAATGCCGGCATAGAATTCTCGGGAATCAGCCGGGAAGAATCATGTAGTCCGCGATGGGCATAATCCCGCTTGAGATAAGGGAGGATTTTGCTTCGGCGTGAAGTATTCGGCATGATCATATATAAATATAAGAAAAAACATACAACAACAGTTAAAAGAATCCAAAACAACAACATAGAAAAGTCCCCTTCTTTTATGTAATAATTTTCAGTGTCTCAGGTTCGAGAGAGAACGAAACATCCTTCTGGAGATAAATCGGTTCGCCGTCAGAATGTACCGGAAGTGCTATTTTTGAGTGTACTTCTGCTTTTTTACAGCGGAAGATATGTACGCCTGGAAGTCGGGTATGCTTTCCGGAAAACACAGTCGGCAGAATTGCAAGAGCAATAATTTTGGGAACATCTGCAATCACAATAAAGTCCAGCAGATCATCATCCGGTTTGGCATCCGGGCAGAATTTGCATCCACCACCTTCATAAGGAAGATTAAATGCAGAGGCAAAGAAAACCCGTTTAAAATGAAGTCTTTTGGTATCGTCCAGAAGGATTTCCATCTCATCTGGCTGACAGCGGCGCAGACGGTAGAGTGAGCAGGCTGCATAGGCAAGTTTGCCCAGACCGAGCCGGTTAAAAAAGACTTTAACCCTGGAAATACAAAGTTGATGGCAGATAGCTGCATCGTATCCGATTCCGGAACTGACGGCAAAACGGTGAACCTTGTCATGATAGTGCAATACACCAAGATTGATCTTGCGCGTCTGTTCAGAATGAAGTACCAGATCCAGAGCTTTCATGGTATCGGATGGAAGGGCAAGTCCCCGGCCAAAATCATTGCCAGAGCCGATCGGAATGTAACCGAGGGTAACCAGGCTTAAATTCTGCAGACCACAGATTACTTCATCCACACTTCCATCACCACCAAGTACAACGATCGTAACAGGATCCCCGGAGGCGGTAAGCTCGGCGGCAATTTCCGTTGCGTGATGCCGGTGATGTGTAAAATGGATCTGGTAATCTATATGTTCTGCTATCAGTTTTAATTTAATCTTTTCCCATAGTGCAAGTCCCTGACCCGAGCGGGCGTTAGGATTGGCTATAAAATGATACATAAAGTCATCCCTTCACTTCTGTAAATTTAGTTTCATTCTAGCATCGGAATGAGAGGATATTGTCAAAAAAACAATAAAAATGCAAAAATTTATTGAGGCAGAGTGTTAAAAGTGCTATTCTGGTACATGTGTTAAAAAATGAACATAAAATAAATGGAGGTAATACTGTGAAATTTATAAGACAATTCTTGATTATCATATTGATTTCTTTTGCGGGAGAGCTTTTGCATGCAATCCTTCCACTACCGGTTCCTGCAAGTATTTATGGCTTGCTGATCTTGCTGGCAGGTTTGCAGACAAAAGTAATTCCTTTGAAAGCAGTTGATGAGGCCGGTGGATTTCTGATTGAAATCATGCCGATGCTTTTTATCCCTGCAGGAGTAGGTCTGATGGTATCATGGGGAGACTTAAAACCGGTTCTTGTTCCGATCATGGTTACAATTGTAGTGACAACAGTGCTGGTTATGGGCGTGAGTGGAAGAACCGCTCAGTTTGTACTGAAGAAAGAGGAGAAGAAGGATGAGTAATATGCTGCATGGATCGACCTTTTTTTGTATGGCGATCAGTCTTTTTGGATATGAGGCAGGAATTTTTCTGCGTAAAAAGTTAAAAATTGGTATCTTCAATCCACTTCTTGTTTCGATTGTTTTTGTAATTATCGTGCTAAAAGTGACTGGAATTGATTATGATACTTATGATAAGGGAGCGAATGTACTGAGCTACCTTCTGACACCGTCTACAGTCTGTCTTGCAATTCCGCTTTATCAGCAGATGAATCTTCTTAAGAAGAATCTGAAAGCGATCATTGCAGGAATTACAACAGGTGTATTTGCCAGCCTTGCCGGTGTATGGGTATTTTCTATGTTGTTCCACCTGAAGAAGCAGTTCTATGTAACGCTTCTTCCAAAATCAATTACCACAGCGATCGGTATGGGAATCTCGGAAGAGCTTGGTGGAATTGTGACGATTACAGTTGCTGCGATCGTAATTACCGGGATTATTGGAAATATGTTTGCAGAGGGAATCTGTAAGCTCTGCAAAATTGAGCATCCGATTGCAAAAGGACTGGCAATCGGAACAGCTTCCCATGCTATGGGAACGGCAAAGGCAATGGAAATCGGAGAGATTGAAGGAGCAATGAGCAGTCTTTCTATTGCAGTGGCCGGATTGATGACGGTTGTAGGTGCATTGATTTTCTATCACCTATATTAGAGAGGAGTGTGCAGAATATGGAGAAAACAATTATCTGTATCGGACGGGAATATGGAAGCGGCGGACATGAAATCGGTGAATTGCTGGCAAAGCGTACCGGTTATGCGTTTTACGATAAAGAGAAGCTGTTTGAAATTGCAAAGATGCGCGGATACGAGAAAGAAATGCAGGAGTATCTGGATGAACAGCCGGTGGACAGCCTTCTTTATTCAATCGCAATGAATTTTGCAGAACCGAAGAAGAAGCCATATCCATTTAAGCTGATTGAAGAGCTTGTGGAAGAGGGACCATGTATTATTATGGGAAGGTGCGCAGGTTATCTGATGAGAAACCGAGAAGAAGCTTTTAGTGTATTTGTCCATGCAGATATGGAAACACGAATTGAACGCGTGAAAGAGCGTGATCATATTACAAGCAGAATGAAAGCGAAACGTAAGATCCAGGATGTGGATGAGAAAAGAAGCGCTTTTCGTAAGGATTATACCGGACAGGAATGGGGAATGTCGAAGAATTATGATCTTTCGGTCAGCACTACAGAGTTGTCCTATGAACAGGCAGCAGATCTGATTCTGTATTATAAGAAGATGACAGAAGAATCTGACAGAGCTTAGAAGGTATAAAAAGAATATACTAGTTTGTTGAATCCAGAAATGGGAAATGACATGGCAGGTCATTTCCCATTTCTGGATTTTAGAGATATAGAAGGGCTCAATTTCTATATCTTAGTTTATAGAATACTTGGCTTCTATAAATTATTTATATATTCGTTACAATCTTTTAGAGGGCAAAATTTGATTTATCTAGGCATCTCCCATGCGTTGTGATCCGTGTGAAGCAACATATGTGACTTGTGAGAAAGCGGTTTCTCAAAGAAATCACGGTACAGACGGAGTACATCCGGGTTCTCATGTGAGAAGCGAAGTGGTGCATTCTTATCAAGGAAATAAAGATTTTCACCACGTGTCCGTGCAAGTTCTTCTCCGTCATGGATTGGCTGACCGCCACCGCCGACGCATCCGCCAGGGCAAGCCATGACTTCTACAAAATCATAATGTACTTCACCATGTTCGATTGCTTCGATCAGTTTACGTGTGTTTCCGAGTCCGCTGACAACAGCAGCACGAACAGTAGCATCTCCAAGCTGGATCTCAGCTTCTACAACACCTGGCTGTCCACCAGGATTGCGGACAATCTTGAATGCATCCGGATCAGGGTTACGTCCGGTTACAAGGTAGTGAGCAGAACGAAGTGCTGCTTCCATAACACCACCTGTTGTTCCGAAGATAACACCGGCACCGGTCCATTCTTTCATCAGAGGATCGCATTCACGATCAACCAAAGAAGCAGGATCAATATGTGCAGAACGGATCATGCGTGTCAATTCACGAGTTGTAAGTACAACGTCTGTCTCGTGTCCGGCATATTCACCATAGAACAGTTCCATGTTACTTTCGCCTTTTTTGGCAACACATGGCATGATAGATACAGTAAACATATTTTCCGGTTTCACACCGATGGATTCTGCAAAATAGCTCTTCATAACAGAACCGAACATCTGCTGTGGTGACTTGGCTGTTGAAAGCTGTGGCACCAGATGTGGGTACTGTGATTTAAGGAAGCGTACCCATCCAGGGCAGCAGGAGGTAAACATCGGACGAAGATTTAATTCGCCTTTTGTAAATCTCTGCAGGAATTCATTTCCTTCTTCCATAATAGTAAGGTCTGCTGTGAAGGAGGTATCGAATACATAGTCAACACCCATTTTCTTCAGAGCATCCATGATCTTGCCGACAGTTGCTTCTTCACGGGAAAGACCAAGAGCTTCACCCCATGCAGCACGTACAGCAGGAGCAACCTGTGCAACAACGACTTTCTTGTCATCAGCGATTGCATCCCATACTTTCTCTGTATCATCACGTTCGCGCAGAGCGCCGACCGGGCAGTGAGTAATACACTGACCGCACAGAGAACAGGAAACCTCGGAGATCTTATGGTTGCCGGTTACATTAATGGTAGTACGGGAACCAGTACTTGTCACATCCCAGATATGTAAATCCTGGATCTTGTCACAGACCTGGATACAGCGCATACATTTGATGCATTTCTGTGAGTCTCTGATCAGCGGAAATTCTTTATCCCAAGGGAATTCTTCCAGACGCTGCTTAAATGGTATTTCGATGATGTTCAGGTCATTTGCAAGACTCTGCAGAGTACAGTTACCGCTTCTGACACAGGTAGCACATTTGCAGTCGTGCTGGGAAAGGATAAGCTGTACAGTCTGTCTTCTGGCTGTACGAACCTTTGGGCTGTTTGTATGGATTACCATACCTTCTTTTACTACGTTGTTGCAGGAAGTTACCAGCCGTTCCATTCCCTCGAGTTCAACAACACAGACACGACAGGCTGCGATCTCGTTGATATCTTTCAGATAGCAGAGCTTTGGAATCGGGATATCCGCCATTTTGGCAGCATCCATGATAGTAGTACCTTCCGGGACAGATACGTTTATATTATCAATTGTAAGATTTACCATAATGTTTCACGACCTCCTTTGAAAATGCCGTAGCCGAAGTGGTCGCAACGCAGACATCTGCTGGCTTCCTGTTTCGCTTCTGCCTCGGACATGCAGTTTTCTACACCGTTAAAGTCACAGACACGTTCGCAGGCTTCACGCTCGGTCATGTTTACTCTTCCGCACGGCGGGCGGTCATCAAGACGCGCTTCAGGAATCTCAACGTCACAGCTGATAATGTGGTGATATCCCAGGTATTCGTCTATGTTAGCAGCTACTACTTTTGCAGCAGCAATAGCTTTGATTACGGATGCAGGACCGGAAGCACAGTCTCCACCGGCAAATACACCCGGAATGTTATCGAATCCGCCGTATTTTTCGGTTAAGATCTTACCTCTCTGTACAGGAACACCGGCTTCTTCAAAGTGCTGGTATTCAATATCCTGTCCGATCGCAACGATCAGTGTCTGGCATGGAATGAATACGTCAGGAGCACCTGTCGGACGTACACTTGCACGACCGTCTTTGATCTTACTGATCATCTGTGGTGTAACGTAGATTCCTTTTACGTGACCGTTTTCATCTGTTTCGATGCGGGAAGGAGCCATCAGAGTCTGTACTTCGATTCCTTCTGCAACAGCACCTTCAATCTCTGCCGGAAGGGCAGTCATATCTGCCACGCGACGGCGGTAAACGATACTGACTTTTTTAGCACCCAGACGTTTTGCGGTACGGACAGCATCCATAGATACGTTACCGCCACCGATAACGGCTACTTCCTGTCCGGTAAGATCCGGGTTCTGGTTCTTTCCTACATCACGAAGGAACTGAACAGCAGAAAGGACACCTTCTGAGTGTTCACCTTCGATACCAAGTTTCTTATCGGTACTTGCACCGATTGTAATAAGGACTGCGTCATATTCTTCACGCAGGCTCTGGATTGTCATATCAGTTCCGATACGTTTGCCAAATTCTACTTTTACGCCGGTCTCGAGGATGGCGTTGATGTCATCGTTCAGACGGTCTTTCGGAAGACGATAGTTTGGAATGCCATAACGGAGCATACCACCAAGCTCAGGCAGCATCTCGAATACAGTTGTCTGGTGTCCCATAAGCTGCAGATAGTAAGCCGCACTTAATCCACCAGGACCGCCACCTACGATAGCGATGCGCTTTCCGGTAGATGGAGCACATGGCGGAGGTGGAACCTTTCCTGCATAATCCGCAGCCATTCTCTTAAGCCCGCGGATATTGACTGCATCATCCACGATATTACGACGGCAGCGTGCTTCACAAGGATGTTCACAGATAAATCCACAGGTTGTCGGGAACGGATTATCTTTGCGGATCAGACGGATCGCATCTGCATAACGTCCTTCTCCGACAAGAGCGATGTATCCCGGGATATCTACGTGTGCAGGGCACAGAGATACACAAGGAACAGGCTGTGCATACTGGCAGGTACATCTTCCCTGGCGCACATGTTCTTCATAATCTTCACGACATCCCATCAGGCTCTTGTAAACCATATGAGCTGCTTCATACCCGATCGCGCAGTCAGCTCCTTCCATGATTGACAGAGCAAGTTCTTCCATCAGGTCTAATGTTTCCATAGTTGCGTCCCCATTCAGAACATCGGTCAGCAGGTTCTTCAGCTGCCACAGACCAATACGGCACGGCACACATTTTCCGCAGGTGTGTGTATGACACATCTCCAGGAAAGCACGAGTCATGTCTACAGGACACAGTCCCGGAGGACTGGATTCGATTCTTCGCTCCAGATCTTTGTAGAGCCCTTCGATAACCAGCTGGGCTTTGTCCGGTGCAGTGATTTCAAGTCTACTCATAGCTTTTTCTCCTTTAACTTTTTTTGCCAGTCCATAGATCAGATGAAGAAAAATTATAGGGAAAACATCTGAATGCTATAGACCAACTCTATGGACACACTTATAATGATATTGTATGCATTTCAGTACAATCTTGCAAGCAAAGTTAATAAATAGACAAATAAGTTATTTTTGTCACAAAATGATAAAAAATATCAGCAATATGCACAAAATGACAGAACAACGATAAAGGGTGCAAAAAATAAAAAAATTATGGTACAATAACACCTGTAAAAGAGATGTCTGTTTTACAGGCACAATTAACAGAAAGGGCGGAACAGGAGAAATGAAAGTAACAGATTTTGGTGCAACAGTTAAAGGTGATGAGACAAAATTATATACGCTCACAAATAAAAACGGAATGGAGATTGCAGTATCCGATTACGGTGCAACGCTGGTACAGGTGATCGTACCGGACAAAGAAGGCAAGCCGTGTGATGTTGTGCTTGGATATGATGAGGCAGCAGGATATGAAGAAGGAGATCTGTTCTTCGGTGCAATTGTCGGGAGAAGTGCAAACCGTATCGGAGGAGCATCCTTTGAACTGAACGGAGTGACCTATCAGCTTGAAAAGAATGATAATGGCAATAACCTCCACAGCGGAATGGATTTTTATAACCAGAGAATGTGGAAGGTAAAAGAAACCGCAGATGATCATATTACATTTGAACTGGACAGTCCGGATGGCGATCAGGGATATCCGGGAGCTGTACATATTGAGGTAACATATACTCTGACAGAAGACAATGCAGTGAAGATCGCTTACCATGCAGTTCCGGATGCAGATACTCTGATCAACATGACAAATCACAGCTATTTTAATATGGATGGACATGCATCAGGAGATGTACTGGATCAGGAAGTATGGATTGATGCAGATGCATTTACCAGAGCCGATGCCGAGTCTATTCCGACAGGCGAGATCACACCGGTAGAAGGAACACCGATGGATTTCCGCACAAAGAAAGCAATTGGCAAAGAAATCGAGACAGATTATGAAGCACTGAATTTCGGGAAAGGATATGATCATAACTGGGTTCTGAACAATAAAGGAGAATTTGCGAAAGTGGCAGAGATGTCCTCGGAAGAGAGCGGAATCACTATGGAAGTTTATACAGACCTTCCGGGAATGCAGCTTTATACAGGCAACTTTATTGTTGATGCCAAAGGAAAAGGCGGGGCGCATTACCACAAACGCCAGGCAGCCTGCTTCGAGACACAGTTCTTCCCGGATGCAATCCATAAAGAGAATTTTGCCGGGCCGGTATGCAAGAAGGGCGAAACTTACGAAACAACAACGATGTACAAGTTTATATAACAACAGATAAGCCGAAAAGGTGCCATGGACATAAAAATCCATGACACCTTTTTTGAAAATATGTGCTGTAAAAAATCAGCGAAGGAATATGAAAAATTCATTTTACGCTGTGGTATATCTGTGAAATCAGAAAATGCCATCCAGATAATGCCCGATCGAACGGCGGATGTTACCTTCAAAATCAGTTTCTCCGTTATGCAGACACCATTCAAATACATTTCCGATAACCAGCATACGGATATCAGTGCAGATTTCATCCAGGGAAATCTTTGGCGCAATGATGCCGGTATCGATCGCTTTGCGAAGATAATTCTCTACGGTAAGGATCGGGTACGGTCGCTCGGTACGGATCGTTGGGTTCAGTGCCTGGTTGCGCGGTGTGTAGTAGTTGGACATGAATTCTACTCCGAGTTCCCGGCAGTACTGTGCGTAATTCAGATAAACGTGGATGATACCGATCTTTGCCTCATCTGCATCTTCCGGCGTATCCAGAAGATCCGGATTGATGCTTGGCTGTTCTTCTATATAATAAGATAAAAGATCATCTTTGGTTTTAAAATGATGATAGAAGCTGCCGTTGGAGACACCTGCTTCATCACAGATATTTTTTATGGAAAGCTGATCGTATCCCTGCTTCTGCAGAATTGTCTTGGCTGCATGAAAGATACGTGCTTTGGTTTCTTTTGATTTTTTCTGTTGTCTGGACAGTGGCTCTTTTTCAATATCGCTTGACATTTGGTTAATCCTTTCTTAAAATTTTTCAGTCAGATTAGCTGTAGTATATCATATTTAATAGAAAAAGACAAGAAAACCGAGCGAACTCTGTGATTTTAACGGGAATTGAAAAATAAGAGATGACATGGTATCATTAAATCCATAGCGAACAAAAAGAGAGGATTGGATATCAATGGATATTAACCAGAAAATAACAGAAGAACTGGGCGTAAAAAAGTGGCAGGTAGATGCGGCTGTAAAGCTGATCGATGAAGGAAATACCATTCCGTTTATTGCGCGTTACAGAAAAGAAGCACACGGTACACTGGATGATGAACAGCTTCGTAAATTATATGAACGACTGACCTATCTGCGGAACCTGGAAGAGAAAAAAGAACAGGTTCTTGCAAGTATTGAAGAGCAGGGCAAGTTAACACCTGAACTGAAAGCACAGATCATGGCAGCAGAGACGCAGGTTCTGGTGGATGATCTTTACCGTCCGTACAGACCAAAACGCCGGACCCGTGCGACAATTGCAAAAGAAAAAGGTCTGGAACCACTGGCGGTTCTGATCTCTCTTCAGAATAGTAAGGAGCCCCTGGAAAAAGAGGCAGAAAAATATGTTTCTGAAGAAAAGGGCGTGAAAAATGTGCAAGAAGCGATTGACGGCGCGAAAGATATTCTTGCAGAAAATATTTCAGATGAGGCAGATTACAGAAAGAGGATCCGCGATCTGACGTTCAAAAAGGGTACGCTGGTTTCTGCTGCAAAAGATGAAAAAGCAGAATCTGTATACGAGATGTATTATGATTTTACAGAAGCGGTCAGTAAAGTAGCCGGACACCGTGTGCTGGCATTCAACCGTGGAGAAAAAGAAAAATTCCTGAGTGTTAAGATTGAAGCACCGGAAGAGGAGATTCTCCGTTATCTGGAAAAGAAAGTGATCCGCAGGGATAATCCATACACAACATCGGTTTTGAAAGAGGTTGTGGCCGACAGCTATCAGAGGCTGATCGCACCGGCGATCGAGCGTGAACTGAGAAACGAACTGACGGAAAAAGCAGAAGATGGCGCAATCCTTGTGTTTGGAAAGAATCTGGAGCAGCTTCTGATGCAGCCGCCGATCGTCGGACGGGTTGTGCTTGGATGGGATCCTGCATTCCGTACCGGATGCAAGCTTGCTGTGGTAGATCCGACCGGAAAAGTAATCGGCACGACTGTAATTTATCCGACAGCGCCTACGACTCCGAAGAAGATCCAGGCAGCAAAAGATCTGCTGAAAAAGATTATTCCAAAGTATCACATCTCTTTGATTTCCCTGGGAAATGGAACAGCATCCAGAGAATCAGAACAGTTTATTGTAGAACTGTTAAAAGAGATTCCGGAAAAAGTGCAGTATGTGATCGTAAATGAAGCGGGAGCATCTGTGTACTCAGCAAGTAAACTTGCTACAGAAGAATTCCCAAAATTCGATGTCGGGCAGAGAAGTGCGACATCCATCGCAAGACGTCTTCAGGATCCGCTTGCCGAACTGGTAAAGATCGATCCGCAGTCGATCGGTGTCGGGCAGTATCAGCATGATATGAACCAGAAAAAATTAGGAGAAGCACTTGGCGGTGTGGTAGAAGACTGTGTAAATAAAGTCGGTGTGGACCTAAATACTGCATCGGCTCCGCTGCTTTCTTATATTTCCGGTATTTCCGGAACCCTTGCGAAAAATATTGTTGCCTACAGGGAAGAAAATGGAAAATTTGAGAATAGAAAAGAACTTCTCAAAGTACCAAAACTTGGACCAAAAGCATTTGAGCAGTGTGCCGGGTTTATGAGGATCCAGGGCGGAACCAATCCACTTGACGGAACCAGTGTACATCCGGAGTCTTACGAGGCGGCAGGAAAGCTTCTTGAAAAGCAGGGCTTCAAGCCGGAAGATATTGCAGGCGGCAAACTTGCAGGTCTGTCTCTTACCATCAAAGATTACAAAAAGCTCGCTGAGGAACTTGGAATAGGAGAGATCACCCTTCGGGATATTGTCAAAGAGCTGGAAAAACCGGCGCGTGATCCACGAGATGAGATGCCGAAACCAATTCTCAGAACGGATGTCCTTGATATGAAGGATCTGAAGGAAGGAATGATTCTGAAAGGAACCGTGCGAAATGTCATTGACTTTGGTGTATTTGTCGATATTGGAGTGCATCAGGACGGATTGGTGCACATTTCCCAGATCACGGATCGTTTTATCAAGCATCCACTGGAAGCAGTCAGCGTAGGAGATGTTGTAGATGTAAAGGTGATGAGCGTTGATCTACAGAAGAAGCGGATCCAGCTTACAATGAGAGGAATTCAGTAATACATGTTCGGATATGTGACGGCGAATGAGCCGGAATTAAAAGTAAAAGATTATCATAAATATAAAGCGTATTACTGTGGCCTTTGTCAGTCGCTGAAGAGACAGTATGGCAGCGCAGGTCAGCTTACGCTTGCCTATGATATGACATTTGTGATCATTTTACTTACTTCTTTATATGAAAGTAAAACAAAGGCAGAAAGCCATCGCTGTAAGATGCATCCGTTAAAGCCACAGCCAATGCTGGAAAATGAGATCACAGAGTATGCGGCCGATATGAATCTGATCATGGCGTATTATCATCTGGAAGATGATTGGAAGGATGAGAAGAAAGTAGCAGGGTTTCTCGGGAGTATGGCCTTGAAGCGAAAAGTAGAAAAAGCAATTCGGAAATATCCAAGGCAGAGTCGTGTGATCAGAGAAGAAATGGCAAAACTTTCGGAATATGAAAGTCAGGGTATACAGGAAGTTGACTATCCGGCAGGCTGTTTTGGCCGGCTGATGGAAGAGATGATGGTATATAAAGAAGACTGCTGGGAACAGCAGCTTCGAGGGATCGGTTTCTATCTGGGTAAATATATTTACATTATGGATGCTTACGAAGATCTGGATAAGGACCTGGAAAAAGGAACTTATAATCCATTAAAAAAGATGCATGAAGAAGCCGGATACGAAGAAAGATGCAGAGACATTCTGTGCATGATGATCGGCGAATGCGCAAGAAATTTTGAAATTCTGCCATGTGTACTGGACGTGGATATCCTGCGGAATATCCTGTATGATGGCGTATGGAAACATTACAGAAAGATACAAGAAAAGAAAAGCGAGGAAAAGGAAGATGACAAAGAATCCTTATGAGGTGCTTGGCGTATCACCAAATGCGTCGGAAGAGGAGATAAAAAAGGCGTACAGAGAACTGAGCCGGAAATATCATCCGGATGCCAATGTGGATAATCCGCTTCGGGATCTTGCTGAAGAAAAGTTCAAAGAAGTACAGGAAGCTTATGATGAAATTATGAAAGAGCGGGCGAATGGAGGATATAATTACGGATACGGCGCGGGTTCAGGAAACTATTCTTATGGTAATAATTCCTATGGAAATCAATCTTATGGCAATGGCAGATATCAGCAGTACAATAATATGAATCCGGAGATGCAGGCGGCATTCAATTTTATCAATAACCGTAGATATCAGGACGCGATCAATGTGTTGAACCGTATGAATGACCGGACTGCACAATGGTATTATGCAAGTTCCATGGCCAACGCCGGCGTAGGCAACAATGTGCTGGCAAGGGATTATGCTGCGCAGGCAGTGAATATGGACCCGAATAACCCGCAGTACAGAGAGCTGATGAACCAGCTGAACTGGGGAGCACAGAGATATAATAGTAATCCGTTTGGTCAGGGATATGGCAATCGTAATTCCTCTCCGTGTGGAACTGGAAATATGTGCTGTGATCTGTGGATCGCAGATTCATTGTGTGAATGTATGGGAGGAGATCTGTGTCCATGCATCTAAATACAAAAAAGATTGCATTTGCAGGTGTTATGCTTGCACTGACAGAAGTGGGGATTGCGCTTGGCAGTGTGATCGAAACGAATACCCTTTTTTTACTGGCGGCGGCGTCCTTCTTTGTCGGGATTGTGATTCAGGAATTTGGATTGAAAAGCGGGGCAGGCTTTTTACTGGCTGGAATTTTGCTGGCAATCCTTCTGTCTCCGAATAAATTATATGTGGTTTCCTATGCATTTATGGGATTTTATATTCTAATTATAGAAACAATATGGCATTTTTCTGGAAGAGCTTCCGGATGGATCAGAAGCCGTAACTTTTTCTGGCTCATGAAATATCTGGTATTTAATGTACTTTATATTCCGGGTTTAATATATTTCTGGAGTATGTTATCTGAAAAAAAGACCGCAAAAGGAATAATGCTTATGTCTGTTGTATTCGGACAATTTATACTTTTTGTCTTTGACAAGACATATGAATATGCAATGGGGAAAATTTGGAAAGAAAATAGACATAAATTCGGGTTTTAAAGCATATATAGTATAATAATGATGATGTGAGTGTCGAAAGTAAATTTTGCTGCTCACTGATGTAACCGGATTGCTCCATTTCTACACAATTCCCACAATCCTCGAACACATCATAATGGTAATAAAAAATAAATTTTTATGTATTTTTTGCACAAAAAAGTGGAAAATTTAACAGAAAAATTGTATAATATAAGACAGGACAAATAGGAAAGAGAGGATTCACTTATGAAGCAGAATAATATGCTTGCTATGATCTTGGCAGGCGGACGAGGAAGTCGTCTTCACGAGCTTACAAATAAAGTAGCCAAACCTGCGGTTTCATATGGTGGGAAATACAGAATCATTGATTTTCCACTCAGCAACTGTGCCAACAGCGGAATTGATAATGTAGGAGTCCTGACACAGTATGAGTCTATTTTACTTAACAGTTATGTAGCGGCAGGCCGCAGATGGGGGTTAGATGCCCAGAACAGCGGAGTCTATGTACTCCCACCGCGTGAAAAAGCAGATGCGGACCTGGATGTATACAGAGGAACAGCAGATGCAATTTCACAGAACATTGATTTTGTGGACATGTTTGCACCAGAATATGTACTGATTCTTTCCGGTGACCATATTTATAAGATGAATTATGATAAGATGCTTGATTATCATAAAGAGACTGGAGCAGATGCAACAATCGCGGTCATTGAGGTTCCGATGAAGGAAGCAAGCCGTTTTGGCATTATGAATACGGACGATGAAGGAAGAATTGTAGAGTTTGAAGAGAAACCGGAGAATCCAAAGAGCAATCTGGCATCCATGGGTATTTACATATTCAACTGGAAGCTTTTAAGAAAGATGCTCCTTGCAGATATGAAAAATCAGGATTCCAATCATGATTTCGGAAAAGATATCATTCCGACTATGCTGAATGATGGAAGAAAGCTCTACGCATACAAGTTCAAAGGATATTGGAAAGATGTCGGAACAATCGATTCCCTGTGGGAAGCAAATATGGATCTGATCAACAATAAAAATGAACTTGATCTGAATGATGATTCATGGAAGATTTACACAGAGGATACAACTGCGCTTCCGCAGTATGTTGGTCCGACAGCAGAGATTGAAAGAGCATTTATCAACCAGGGCTGTGTGATCAATGGAAAAGTCAAGAATTCTGTATTGTTTACAGGTGCAAAAGTCGGCGAAGGCGCACAGATTATTGACAGTGTACTGATGCCGGGCGTTGAAGTAGAAGAAGGTGCAGTTGTAACAAGAGCGCTTGTGGCTGATGGCGTAAAGATTGGCAAAAATGCAGTTGTCGGATCAGCAGACAGCGAACATATTGAATTAGTATCAAAACGTGTTAAGGGGGATGAGTAATATGGCACAGGCATTTGGAATCGTAAGTTTTGCCGGCAACAATATCCGGGTAGGAGAGATGCAGAATTACCGTCCGGTTGGTGCTGTTTCATTCCTTGGAAGATACAGAGTTATTGATTTCCAAATCTCTAATATGAGCAACAGTGAAATCGAACATATTCAGGTTTATGTAAGAAGAAAACCACGTTCTCTTACAGAACATCTTGGAACAGGACGTCATTACAATATCAACTCAAAGAGTGGACGTCTTCATATTCTTTATTCTGATTTTGAAAATGCAGAATGGAGTGTATACAATAATGACCTGGCGGCATATGAAGAAAATATGGAGTGCATTGAAGCTGTAAAATATCCATATGTAGTTATTGCGCCAAGTTATATGATTTATACACAGAATTATGATGAATTACTTAAGACACATATTGAATCCGGTGCAGATATTACCCTGTTATATCACAGTGTGGATAATGCAAAAGAATACTATCTGAACTGTTCAACACTTAATCTGAACAAGCAGAAAGGTGTTCTTTCATTAGAACCGAACCATGGCAACGCGAAAAACCGTAATATTTTCATGGATACATATGTAATGCGCAAAGATCTGTTCATGGAACTGGTCAAAAAGGGAAGAAAGATTTCTTCCATGTTCACACTTAATGATATTGTGAATATGGCCTGCAGTGAACTGGATATACGTGGAGTGTCACATCGAGGATTCTTTGCATCTATCACAGATTTCAAGAGCTACTATAATGCAAACTTATCACTGATCGATATGAAGAATGCAGTGACTTTGTTTGATAAGAGCTGGCCAATTTACACAAGAACAAATGATTCCTGCCCAACAAAGTATTACGAAGGAGCAAGTGTCAAGAAGTCAGTAATTTCCAATGGATGTCTAATCGAGGGTACTGTTGAGAATTCGGTAATCGGACGTGGCTGTGTAATTAAGAAAGGTGCAGTTGTCAAAGACAGCGTTATCCTTCCGGGAGTTGTAATTGGAGCGGATGCACGGATTGAAGCACAGGTAGTGGACAAGAGTGCAAGGATTGTCCATGCAAAGGAACTGATTGCAGATCCGGAAAAACCAGGATATGTAAGAAGAAACGATACTTTATAATCAAAAGAAATTCAACAGAGAGAAGAATGTCGGCATGGCAGATTTCTCTCTGTTTTTTCTTCGCAAAAAAAGAGGCTCATAATGAACCCCCTTTTGCTGTTTTGTAAAATTATAATCTATTCGCTGCCCATTTTTAAAATCGGACTAATCTTTTTGTAGATCAGGAATACGATCAGTGATACCAGGAAACCTTTCAGCAGATTGAATGGTGCAACAGAAAGTAGAACAAAAGTCAGAAGACTGTTGATATGACTGTTGACTGCGGTTCCCATGGCAACCAGTGCATCGATTGGCATATGGAATGCAGCAGCGTATGCCGGAAGCAGAAGGTATGCATTGATAAAACATCCGACAATTGTCATAAAAACAGTTCCCGTTACCATACCGATGATCGCACCCTTGCGAGAATGTAACTTCTGATAAATCAGGGAAGCCGGAATACACATTGCACATCCGATCAGGAAGTTTCCGAGGTCTCCAACACCAGCTGTTGATGTACCTCTGATCAGGAGGTTCAACAGGATTTTGACCAGTTCGATCAAAGCGCCGGCTACAGGTCCCATGGTAAATGCTCCGACAAGGACCGGAACTTCACTGAAATCAATTTTGTAAAAGGTTGGTGCAAATGGAAGTGGAATATCAAATAACATCAGAACCATAGCGATTGCTCCGAGCACACCAATCTGTGCAATTACCTTTGTGCTGATACGTTTTTTTTCTTTCGTTGTTGTTTTTGGGTTTGTCATTACATCTGTACTCATTTTTTCTCTCCTTTTCTCTTGACATAATCAGATGAATTGAGGAGGAAAATCTTCGAAAGCCTATGCAAAAAAAATTCCCGACGTAATACGTCGGGGGATTATTTGCAAAATCACTTTTTCTTCTCTCATCCAGACTTTACTGTCGGTTTTGGAATTGCACCAAATCAGCTGTCAGAAATCTGACAGGTCGCGGACTGTAACCGCCGGTTGGGAATTCTGCTTATACTATAGCGATAAGAAGTCACCCTACCCCGAAGAATTTCCTTGTTCATTTGAACACATTATAGCGCAGGCATATATAAAATACAAGTACAAGTTAAGAAAAGACAGTGTTTTTCTAAACACGGAGTGAGCAGTAACGACTTGTTTCCAAAGATTCGGTATGATATAATCGGTGTGACTTAATCTGATATGGAGGAAAATGAATGAATATAAAGTTTGAAGTAAAAATGACAAAAAAAGCCATGTTTGATTTTATGCTCTATACTTCCTATACAAGCCTTAGTGGAATCGTTGGTGTGATTTTCGGTGGTGTAACACTGGTGCTGGGAATCAGACAATGTATGTTTGGAAGCTACAGTACAGCTGCGACGTTCTTTTTGTTTGCCGCAATTTTTCTGATCGGAAACCCACTTCATTTAAAAGCACGTGCGGCAGAACAGGTAATGCGCTCCCCGATGTTTCAGAAACCGATTAGTTATGAACTTAACGAAGAAGGAATCCGCATTTCACAGGATGAACAAAGTGTGCTTAATGAATGGGGAGATTTCCGGAAGGCAGTTTCAACCGGTCAGTCTGTAATTATATATGTAACAAAAGTAAGAGCACTGATTTTTCCAAGAGAATCCCTGGGAGAACAGTATGCGGCAGCAGTGCAGATGATTTCTACACATATGCCAGCCAAGAAAGTCAATATCAGACACGTCAGTGCAAATTAGGAGGCAGACCAGAAGATGATAATTGAAACAAGAAGTGCCAAAGAAACCTATGATCTCGGTAAGAAGATCGGGAGTCATGCAAAAGCAGGAGAAGTCTATACACTGGTAGGAGATCTCGGCGTCGGAAAGACCGTATTTACCCAGGGACTGGCAAAAGGACTGGGGATTGAAGAACCGATCAGCAGTCCAACCTTTACCATAGTCCAGGTATATGATGACGGAAGACTTCCGTTCTATCATTTTGATGTGTATCGGATTGGTGACATTGAAGAGATGGACGAGATAGGTTTTGAAGACTATGTATATGGAGACGGTGTAAGCCTGATCGAATGGGCGAACCTGATCGATGAGATTCTTCCGGCGAACCGGACAGAGATCACGATAGAAAAAGATCTGGAACAGGGATTTGATTTCCGCCGGATCACGGTAGAGAAAAGAGGAGAATAACATGCGCATTTTAGCAATAGACAGTTCGGGACTTGTTGCAACTGTCGCAGTAGTTGAAGAAGAAAACGAAATTTCCAAAACGATTGCAGAGTATACGATCAATTATAAAAAGACACATTCACAGACCTTATTACCGATGTTGGATGAAATCGTGAAGATGACGGATATGAATCTGGATACGATTGATGCGATTGCGGTAGCAGGAGGACCGGGATCATTTACCGGACTCAGAATAGGTTCAGCAACTGCAAAGGGACTGGGGCTGGCACTGGAGAAGCCTTTGATTCACATTCCGACGGTAGACGGACTTGCTTATAATCTGTGTTATACAGACAGGATCATTTGTCCGATCATGGATGCAAGAAGAAATCAGGTATATACTGGTATTTATCAGATGGACGGTGATAAACTGCAGGTTTTGGAAGCACAGATGGCAGTCGAAATCGATGAACTTGCCAAAAAACTTTGTACTTATGGAAAACCAGTGATCTTTCTCGGAGACGGTGTACCGGTGCATAAAGACAGGCTGGAGAAGGAATTGATGACGAATTATGATATTGCATTTGCACCGGCACATATGAACCAGCAGAGAGCGGCAGCAGTCGGTATGCTTGGAATTCAGTATTATAAAGAAGGAAAAACAGAAACTGCAATGGAACACAAACCGGATTATCTGCGTGTATCACAGGCAGAACGGGAAAGAGAAGAACGTCTGAAAGCAGAAAAAACACATGAGTAATAGAGATAACATAGAAATTACTTTGATAACAGAAAATGACAGAGAGCGAATGGAACAGGTGGCGCAGATGGAAGCGGACGTATTTCCGGATCCGTGGAGTTATCATGAAGTGAGATCAACTGTCAGACAGAAGCATACTTTTTGTGCGGCAGCAATGGAAGGGGACACCCTGTTGGGATATTTTCTGTGTTATTATGTTCTGGATGAATGCGAGATTGCAAGAATTGCAGTTGCCGAATCTGAAAGACGCAGAGGAATTGGACAGATGCTGTTTGGATTTATGGAACAGATCTGCCATGAAAAGCAACTGAAAAGAATGCTTCTGGATGTCCGTAAGAGTAATCAGACAGCGATTGCTTTTTATGAAAAAAACAAATTTGGGATCGATGGAGAGCGAAAGTTCTATTACGGAGGGAAAAATCCGGAAGATGCAATCCTGATGAGCCGCATGGTTTAGAAAATGGAAGAAATCACAAGAATATACAAGACTTCCCACTGGAAGGCGTCAATCTGTGACGTTATAATGTACCTGAACATAGAAAGAGCTGAAAAATGAAATGGCAGTCTTTTTTTGCAAAGATACTCAGGAGGAAGTAAGATGCGTAATTATAAAAAAATTCAGACAGAAAAAAATACAGTCACAAAGATTGTGTGCAATAAATGTAAAAAAGAAATCACAATAAAAAATGGAATACCGGAGGAAGAGATGCTTACAGTTGAAAAAAGATGGGGATATTTTTCGCACAAAGACGGAGAACTCCATCGATTTGATATCTGTGAGGAATGTTATGATACCTGGATAGCATCTTTTCAGATTCCGGTATATGGAGAACAGGAGTTAGAATGTTAGATGTATGTTTGCTTGGAAGCGGTGGAATGATGCCGCTTCCTTATCGATGGCTGACCGCACTTATGACAAGATATAACGGCAGCCAGCTGCTGATTGACTGTGGTGAAGGTACACAGATTGCGTTAAAAGAGAAGGGATGGAGTTTTAAACCGATCGATGTAATTTGTTTCACACATTACCATGGAGATCATATCAGCGGACTTCCGGGACTTCTTCTTACAATGGGAAATGCGGACAGAAAGGAACCGCTTACTCTGATTGGACCGAAAGGTCTGGAGAGAGTGGTGAGTTCTCTGCGAGTGATCGCGCCGGAACTGCCATTTGAAATCCACTATAGAGAAATTACAGAGCCAGAACAGATTTTTGAGATGGATGGATATCGTCTGAAAGCATTTCGTGTAAAACATAATGTGATCTGTTACGGTTATACGATTGAGATCGACCGTGCCGGCAAATTTGATGTGCAGAGGGCAACAGAACAGAAAATTCCGAAGGAATACTGGAAACATCTTCAAAAAGGTGAGACAGTAGAGCTTGACGGAAGAATACTGACGCCGGAGATGGTCCTTGGACCACCTCGAAGAGGAATTAAGCTTACCTATTGTACAGATACAAGACCGACGGATTCTATCCGAAAGAATGCAAAAGGGTCAGACCTGTTTATCTGCGAAGGAATGTACGGAGAAAAAGAAAAAGCGGCAAAGGCAGTAGAATATAAGCATATGACCTTTTATGAGGCAGCAAACCTGGCAAAAGAGGCGGAGGTAGGAGAAATGTGGCTTACGCATTACAGCCCGTCCCTGCGCCATCCGGAAGAATATATGGATGAAGTGCGGGCAATCTTTCCACATGCGATCGCAGGAAAAGACCGTATGACAACAGAACTGGATTTCCCGGAATAAGCAAAGCAGTAGAGAGAAGGAAAAATATGGATACAGAGAAAAAGGATATATTAATACTGGCAATTGAAAGTTCCTGTGATGAAACGGCAGCAGCCGTTGTAAAGAACGGACGACAGGTGTTGTCGAATGTGATCTCATCACAGATAGATCTACATAAATTATATGGTGGTGTGGTTCCGGAAATCGCATCGAGAAAGCATATTGAAAAGATTAATCAGGTAATAGAAGAGGCTCTGGAAAATGCAGAGGTTACACTGGATGATATTGATGCAATCGGTGTAACTTACGGTCCGGGGCTTGTTGGTGCGCTTCTTGTCGGTGTGGCAGAAGCAAAAGCAATCGCATATGCGAAAAAGTTACCACTTGTTGGAGTTCATCATATTGAAGGGCATATTTCTGCAAATTATATTGAGAATCTGGAACTGGAACCACCGTTCTTGTGTCTTGTTGTGTCTGGAGGACATACGCATCTCGTATGCGTCAAGGATTATGGAACTTATGAGATTCTTGGAAGAACCAGAGATGATGCGGCAGGAGAGGCTTTTGATAAAGTGGCTAGAGCAATTGGCCTGGGATATCCGGGAGGACCGAAGATTGATAAGCTTTCAAAAGAGGGGGATCCAGATGCAATCCCATTTCCACGTGCGCATATCGAAGATTCCCCATATGATTTCAGCTTCAGTGGCGTGAAGTCAGCAGTTTTAAACTATATTAACGGCTGCAAGATGAAAGGGATTGAATACAACCGTGCTGATATTGCTGCATCCTTCCAGAAAGCAGTTACTGATGTGCTGGTAGACAATGCAATGCATGCAGTAAAAGAATATGGACTTAATAAGTTTGCAATTGCGGGAGGCGTGGCGTCAAACAGTAGTCTTCGTGCAGCAATGAAACAGGCATGTGAAAAGAATGAAATAGAATTTTACTATCCGTCACCGATTTTCTGTACAGATAATGCAGCAATGATCGGTGTGGCGGCTTATTATGAATACATAAATGGAACCAGACATGGATGGGATCTGAATGCAGTCCCGAATCTGAAACTTGGCGAAAGATAGAGTGGGCGATCCACGAAATGCAGGTAAAAAGGAGAGAATAATATGAACAGGGAAAAATGTACAGCAGTAGTCCTGGCAGCAGGAAAAGGAAGCCGGATGGGTACAAAAATACAGAAGCAGTATCTGGAAATATGCGGAAAGCCTGTACTTTACTATTCTCTTGCTGCATTTGCAGCATCTCCGATTATTGATGAAATTGTTCTTGTGACAGGAGAAGGTAAGACTGATTATTGCCGGAAAAATATTATAGAAGCTTATGGAATCACAAAAGTTAACAAAATTGTGGTTGGTGGAAAAGAACGGTATGAATCTGTATATAAAGCACTAAGAGAAATAGAACCGGAAGGTTATGTCTTTATTCATGATGGAGCACGTCCGTTTGTTGATGAATCGATCATAGAACGAACTTACCAGGCAGTAAAAGAATACCGGGCATGTGTGGCAGGAATGCCATCGAAAGATACGGTAAAGATTGTAGATGAGAATGATTTCGCAGTAAATACACCGGAACGAAGATTTGTGTGGTGTATTCAGACTCCGCAGGTATTTGAGACTGCATTGATTCGTCATGCATATTTTAAATTGATGGAAAATGAAGAAAATGAAATAGGGATAACAGACGATGCGATGGTTGTAGAGCGTATGGAAAACTGTGCAGTAAAGTTGGTAGAAGGTTCGTATGAGAATATAAAGATTACAACGCCAGAAGATCTGATATTAGCAGAAAGTCTGATCAAAAAAAGAAATTGAAAAAGATTTAAAAAAAGTGTTGACAATAATGTATCACTATGATATTATCTATCTTGTCGCTGATACACAGCAACAACTTAATAAATGCGGAGAGGTATCGAAGTGGTCATAACGAGGCGGTCTTGAAAACCGTTTGTCCGAAAGGGCGCGTGGGTTCGAATCCCACCCTCTCCGGTTGAAGCAGAACAATATGTTCTGCTTTTTTTATTGTTCGGCTTGGTTTTTGGGGAGTAAAAAGGTGAAATGAAAAAAGGTAAGATTTACCTTTGAAGTTACATTATTTTACAAGATTAAATTCCACATGAGAGTGGAATTTAATCTTGTAAGTGAGTAATATATAAAACTTGAAAATAGTACTGGACAAAAAAGAAAGAATCGTGTATATTAAATAACGGACGTTTTGGAGAAATACCCAAGCTGGCCGAAGGGGCTCCCCTGGAAAGGGAGTAGGTCGTTAATAGTGGCGCGAGGGTTCGAATCCCTCTTTCTCCGTTTTGTTCAAAGCTAAAAAGCAGTAATCGATAAAACATAATATTGAATGTAAAATACAGATCAAGAAAATGTGAAAAAAGTCGAAAAAAGTGCTTGACATTCAGGAAAACGGATGTTATTATAAACAAGCTGATGCATGAGAAATGAAAGTTTTAAATGCAGAACAAAAAATAAAAAAGTTGTTGACAAACATGAAACGCTTTGATATAATATAAAAGCTGTCGCATGAAACGGCAACAACAAAAAAGAACATTGATAACTGAACAATAGACAACAAACCCTGAAAATTCTTTAAAGAGATTTTTCAAGAACGGACATCGAAAGATGTCGAACCAGAACAGTAAACAGGAACAGAATTGCCAAGCGATTCTGACCCGGATACAAACATTTTTAACGAGAGTTTGATCCTGGCTCAGGATGAACGCTGGCGGCGTGCTTAACACATGCAAGTCGAACGAAGCACTTATCTTTGAATCTTCGGATGAAGAGGTTTGTGACTGAGTGGCGGACGGGTGAGTAACGCGTGGGTAACCTGCCTCATACAGGGGGATAACAGTTAGAAATGACTGCTAATACCGCATAAGACCACAGAGCCGCATGGCTCGGTGGGAAAAACTCCGGTGGTATGAGATGGACCCGCGTCTGATTAGGTAGTTGGTGGGGTAATGGCCTACCAAGCCAACGATCAGTAGCCGACCTGAGAGGGTGACCGGCCACATTGGGACTGAGACACGGCCCAAACTCCTACGGGAGGCAGCAGTGGGGAATATTGCACAATGGGGGAAACCCTGATGCAGCGACGCCGCGTGAGCGAAGAAGTATTTCGGTATGTAAAGCTCTATCAGCAGGGAAGAAAATGACGGTACCTGACTAAGAAGCACCGGCTAAATACGTGCCAGCAGCCGCGGTAATACGTATGGTGCAAGCGTTATCCGGATTTACTGGGTGTAAAGGGAGCGTAGACGGCTGTGTAAGTCTGAAGTGAAAGCCCGGGGCTCAACCCCGGGACTGCTTTGGAAACTATGCAGCTAGAGTGTCGGAGAGGTAAGTGGAATTCCCAGTGTAGCGGTGAAATGCGTAGATATTGGGAGGAACACCAGTGGCGAAGGCGGCTTACTGGACGATGACTGACGTTGAGGCTCGAAAGCGTGGGGAGCAAACAGGATTAGATACCCTGGTAGTCCACGCCGTAAACGATGACTACTAGGTGTCGGGGAGCAAAGCTCTTCGGTGCCGCAGCAAACGCAATAAGTAGTCCACCTGGGGAGTACGTTCGCAAGAATGAAACTCAAAGGAATTGACGGGGACCCGCACAAGCGGTGGAGCATGTGGTTTAATTCGAAGCAACGCGAAGAACCTTACCTGCTCTTGACATCCCGGTGACCGGCATGTAATGATGCCTTTTCTTCGGAACACCGGTGACAGGTGGTGCATGGTTGTCGTCAGCTCGTGTCGTGAGATGTTGGGTTAAGTCCCGCAACGAGCGCAACCCTTATCTTCAGTAGCCAACATTTTGGATGGGCACTCTGGAGAGACTGCCAGGGATAACCTGGAGGAAGGTGGGGATGACGTCAAATCATCATGCCCCTTATGAGCAGGGCTACACACGTGCTACAATGGCGTAAACAAAGGGAAGCGAGCCTGCGAGGGTAAGCAAATCTCAAAAATAACGTCTCAGTTCGGATTGTAGTCTGCAACTCGACTACATGAAGCTGGAATCGCTAGTAATCGCGAATCAGCATGTCGCGGTGAATACGTTCCCGGGTCTTGTACACACCGCCCGTCACACCATGGGAGTTGGTAACGCCCGAAGTCAGTGACCCAACCGTAAGGAGGGAGCTGCCGAAGGTGGGACCGATAACTGGGGTGAAGTCGTAACAAGGTAGCCGTATCGGAAGGTGCGGCTGGATCACCTCCTTTCTAAGGAAGAAGAAGTAAGGAAGAATGTTGTCTATTGTTGAGTTATCAGTAAAGGAAGTTCTTTTCGTAGAGCTCAAAGAACAGCTTTCGTTCTAAGCTCAGAAAGACTTCGCTAAGAACTCAATACTTCTGGTGGCGATGCGGTCAGGGGACACACCCGTTCCCATCTCGAACACGATGGTTAAGACCTGATCGGCCGATGGTACTGCACTGGAGACGGTGTGGGAGAGCAGGTGGCCGCCAGATTATAAAAGGAAGGGCTTATAGCTCAGCCGGTTAGAGCGCACGCCTGATAAGCGTGAGGTCGGTGGTTCGAGTCCACTTAAGCCCACTTCTTTAAAAGATAATTGAATATGGGGGATTAGCTCAGTTGGGAGAGCGCCTGCCTTGCAAGCAGGAGGTCACGAGTTCGAATCTCGTATTCTCCATTAGGTTCGAAAGAACCGCATGTACTTTGAAAACTGCATACAAAAATAAATCAATTCTCAAATAGAGAAAGACATCCGAGGTGATCATCACCGCAAGGTAATGATTAACTTACATCTTCGAGAAAACGAAGTAAAAAAACGACCTGAAATACCAACGCATGCAACGCTATGCATGTGTAACCGGATCCCATTCCCGTGGGAGAAGGGAGTTGGTTATGCTAGAAAGAGCGCAGGGTGGATGCCTTGGCACTAAGAGCCGATGAAAGACGTGATAAGCTGCGAAAAGCTTCGGGGAGGAGCAAATATCCGATGATCCGGAGATATCTGAATGGGGAAACCCGGCTGGACAGACTCCAGTCATCCATACGCCAATCCATAACGTATGGAAGGGAACCCGGTGAACTGAAACATCTAAGTAGCCGGAGGAAGAGAAAACAACAAGTGATTCTGTGAGTAGCGGCGAGCGAAAACGGAAGAGCCCAAACCGGAATGCGTGCATTCCGGGGTTCGGACCGCGTAATTGATCTGATAAGTTTAGCAGAATGGTTTTGGGAAAGCCAGCCAGAGAGGGTGAAAGCCCCGTAAGCGAAAGACGAGTCAGCAAGGCGGGATCCAGAGTACCACGAGACACGAGAAACCTTGTGGGAATGAGCGGGGACCACCCCGTAAGGCTAAATACTCCTTAGTGACCGATAGCGCATAGTACTGTGAAGGAAAGGTGAAAAGGACCCCGGGAGGGGAGTGAAAGAGAACCTGAAACCCTGTGTTTACAAGCTGTGGAACATCTTTAAATGATGAACCGCGTACTTTTTGTAGAACGGTCCGGCGAGTTACGCCATCTGGCGAGGTTAAGTTCTTAAGGAATGGAGCCGAAGTGAAAACAAGTCTTAATAGGGCGTGAAGTCAGATGGAGTAGACCCGAAACCGGGTGATCTATCCATGTCCAGGATGAAGTTGCCGTAAAAGGCAATGGAGGTCCGAACCCACATCCGTTGAAAAGGGTGGGGATGAGGTGTGGATAGGGGAGAAATTCCAATCGAACCCGGAGATAGCTGGTTCTCCTCGAAATAGCTTTAGGGCTAGCCTCATGAGAGTCTTTTGGAGGTAGAGCACTGAATTCCCGCGGGGGCGTCAAAGCTTACCAAAGGATATCAAACTCCGAATGCCAGTAAGATGATTCATGGGAGTCAGACTACACGAGATAAGTTGGGTAGTCAAAAGGGAAAGAGCCCAGACCTGCAGCTAAGGTCCCAAAATGTGTGTTAAGTGGAAAAGGATGTGGGATTTCAAAGACAACCAGGATGTTGGCTTAGAAGCAGCCATACATTAAAAGAGTGCGTAATAGCTCACTGGTCGAGAGGTCCTGCGCCGAAAATGTCCGGGGCTGAAACACACTACCGAAGCTCAGGAATTAACGTAGTTAATTGGTAGAGGAGCATTCTTAAAGGGAAGAAGCAGTACCGGAAGGAGCTGTGGACTTTTAAGAAGAGAGAATGCCGGAATGAGTAGCGAGAGGAAGGTGAGAATCCTTCCGGCCGAATACCCAAGGTTTCCAGAGTAAAGCTGATCTGCTCTGGGTAAGTCGGGGCCTAAGGTGAGGTCGAAAGACGTAGCCGATGGACAACAGGTTGAAATTCCTGTACTGCAGTATAACAGAACTGTGGGGACGCAGAGGGAGAGCACTAGCGGGAATGGAATCCCGTGGCAAGCGAGGTAGGAGTCGCGTTGGCAAATCCGCGTGACAATCCGAAGACGTGAAGCATACCGAACTAAAGTAGGGAAATGTGTGAGCCAGCTGCCAAGAAAAGCCGCTATTGTTTGTACTGTACCCGTACCGTAAACCGACACAGGTAGGTGAGGAGAGAATCCTAAGGCCGACGGGAGAAGCATTGTTAAGGAACTCGGCAAAATGACTCCGTAACTTCGGGAGAAGGAGTGCCAGTGAGAGCTGGCCGCAGAGAATTGGCCCAAGCAACTGTTTAGCAAAAACACAGGTCTATGCAAAACCGTAAGGTGAAGTATATGGGCTGACGCCTGCCCGGTGCTGGAAGGTTAAGGGGAGAGGTTAGCGCAAGCGAAGCTTTGAACTTAAGCCCCAGTAAACGGCGGCCGTAACTATAACGGTCCTAAGGTAGCGAAATTCCTTGTCGGGTAAGTTCCGACCCGCACGAAAGGCGTAATGATTTGGGCACTGTCTCAACAATGCACCCGGTGAAATTGAAATACCAGTGAAGATGCTGGTTACCTGCGCCAGGACGGAAAGACCCCATGGAGCTTTACTCCAGCTTGATACTGGGATTCGATATTGTATGTACAGGATAGGTGGGAGGCGAAGAAGCATTGACGCCAGTTGATGCGGAGCCGCTGTTGGGATACCACCCTTGCAGTATTGGATTTCTAACCAGCAGCCGTGACCCGGCTGGGGGACAATGTCAGGTGGGGAGTTTGACTGGGGCGGTCGCCTCCGAAAGGGTATCGGAGGCGCTCAAAGGTTCCCTCAGAATGGTTGGAAACCATTCGAAGAGTGCAAAGGCAGAAGGGAGCTTGACTGCGACACCGACGGGTGGAGCAGGTACGAAAGTAGGACTTAGTGATCCGGTGGTATAAAGTGGGATTGCCATCGCTCAACGGATAAAAGCTACCCTGGGGATAACAGGCTTATCACTCCCAAGAGTTCACATCGACGGAGTGGTTTGGCACCTCGATGTCGGCTCATCGCATCCTGGGGCTGAAGTAGGTCCCAAGGGTTGGGCTGTTCGCCCATTAAAGCGGTACGCGAGCTGGGTTCAGAACGTCGTGAGACAGTTCGGTCCCTATCCGGCGTGGGCGTAGGATATTTGAGAGGAGCTGGCCTTAGTACGAGAGGACCGGGCTGGACTGACCGCTGGTGTATCTGTTGTTCCGCCAGGAGCATGGCAGAGTAGCCAAGTCAGGAAGGGATAAACGCTGAAGGCATCTAAGCGTGAAGCCCCCCTCAAGATGAGATATCCCAACGCAAGTTGTAAGACCCCTTGAAGACGACAAGGTAGATAGGGCAGAGGTGGAAGTGCAGTAATGCATGGAGCTGACTGTTACTAATCGGTCGAGGGCATAACCAAGAAGGTAGGACAGGGTAAGGAAGAATGGATGGAGTAAAGATTTAAATTTGTATGTGGTTTTGAAGGTACATGAAAGTATCTTTAATATTCCTCGATAGCTCAGCGGTAGAGCATTCGGCTGTTAACCGAAGGGTCGTTGGTTCGAACCCAACTCGGGGAGTTGAGAACTGTAAGCGATTGCTTACAGTTTTTTGTTTGCGAAAAATCAGTAATCTCATGAATTCAATCCCTTTGTAGAACGTTACGTTTACAGAGGGATTGTTGATTTCATTATTTAACAATCTGGTATAGAGATTCAGCAATCTGATCAAGATTATTCAGGTTGATAGAAGAGTAATTCATTACATAAGTATTTAGAACAGAAGAGTCAGCAAAACCATTATAGTAGGCGGATAGAGGAGCAAGTTTAATTCCTTTGGAGCGCGCTGCCAGCAGAAGCTGTTCTTCGGTCTTAGGTGTATTGATATGCATTAGAAAATGGACACCGGACTCCTCCTCTGTGATCGTAATATATTTGTCCAGAGGACTGTTTTTAAAAGTAGATAAAATAGAATCCCGCTTTGTCTGATAGTAGTTTCGAAGACGATTTATGTGTTTTTCAAAGCTGCCATTCGCCATGAATTTAGCCAGAGCATATTGTTCAAAATTTGAAACCGTGCAGGAATAAAAGGAAAGAGTTTCATAATATTTTTCTGCAAGTGTCTCAGGAAGGATCATATAACTGATTCGGACAGTAGAAGACAGTGTTTTTGTAAAGGTATTGATATAAATTACGTGATCGGAAACATCAATACTTTGCAGCGTAGGAACAGGTTTTCCAGATAAACGAAGTTCACTGTCATAATCGTCTTCTATAATATATCGGTCTGTTTTCCTGGCAGCCCATCCGAGTAGTTCATATCGTCTGCTGATCGGCATTACAATTCCGGTGGGAAAGTGATGAGACGGTGAAATATGAATGACAGAGATATTCTGATCTTCCAGTGAAGATGCAGAAATGCCTTCTTTATCAATATCAATATAGTGGTATGGAACATGAAAACTTTCATAGATTTTCGCCGTTTTAGGATATCCGGGATTCTCCAGCCCATAAGTAAGATCCTTTCCAAGAAGTTGTATGAGAAGACTGTAGAGATATTCCGTCCCGGCACCGATAATGATTTGTTCTGGTCTTACATGCATTCCGCGAAATTCCTGAAGATAGCTGGCGATACTTGTACGCAGTTCTAAAATACCTCCACAGGGCGGATTTATCATAAGCTGTTCCTGATTTTCATTTAAAATTTCACGCATGGTTTTTGCCCATATAGTAAAAGGAAAAATCTGGCTGTCTGTTTGGTTGTTGGTAAAATCTGCAATATAAGCGGAAGCTGGTTTTGACAAAATAATATTTTTATTTTTTGATGTATGGGAGAAGAGAGGTTCTCTTTTTAAATCGGATATATAAAAACCTTTCTTCGGAATGGAATAGATATATCCTTCAGCAATTAGCTGTTCATATGCATTTTCAACGGTAATGACGCTGATACCCAGATTTTTCGCAAATGGGCGTTTGGAAGGGAGACGCTCGCCAGTACCAAGTTTTCCCTGTAAAATGTCATTTTTGATACATTTATATAAGTGTTGATAAAGGGAATCTGACCCTATATTTGTGAAAGTATATGTCAACATTATGTATTCTCCTGTGAATCTGACCTTATTGAATATATTTATTTTGATAATTTTAAAATGGTCACAAAGATATTATAATCGATGCTATCAGATTCGTAAACAGTTGGAGGTAAATTAAAATGAGCGAAAACGGAAGATATAAGTTAAATAAAGAACTGGCACAGATGTTAAAGGGCGGAGTTATTATGGATGTAACGACACCGGAGCAGGCTAAGATCGCAGAAGCTGCAGGAGCTTGTGCTGTTATGGCTTTGGAACGGATTCCGGCAGATATCCGTGCCGCAGGCGGTGTGTCACGTATGAGTGATCCAAAAATGATCCAGGGAATTCAGGAAGCGGTATCCATTCCGGTTATGGCTAAGTGCCGTATTGGACATTTTGTGGAAGCTCAGATTCTGGAAGCGATTGAAATTGATTACATTGATGAGAGTGAAGTGCTATCGCCGGCGGATGATGTTTACCATATTAACAAGAGGGAATTCAAAGTGCCATTCGTATGTGGAGCAAGAGATCTTGGAGAAGCACTTCGGAGGATTAATGAAGGTGCGGCAATGATTCGTACAAAAGGAGAACCTGGAACCGGCGATATTGTACAGGCAGTCCGTCACCTGAGAATGATGAACAGCGAGATTGCAAAGCTTACAAGTATGAGGGAAGATGAACTTTTTGAGGCGGCCAAACAGCTTCAGGTTCCATATGAACTGGTAGCATATGTACATGAAAATGGAAAGCTTCCGGTGGTAAATTTTGCGGCAGGAGGTGTAGCTACACCGGCAGATGCAGCACTTATGATGCAGCTTGGAGCAGAAGGTGTATTTGTTGGATCTGGTATTTTCAAGTCTGGAAATCCGGAAAAAAGAGCATCCGCAATTGTACAGGCGGTGACAAATTATACAGATGCAAAACTGATTGCAGAGCTTTCAAAAGACCTCGGAGAAGCCATGGTAGGAATTAACGAGCAGGAAATTGAACTTTTGATGGCAGAAAGAGGAAAATAATGAAAATAGGCGTATTGGCATTGCAGGGAGCTTTTATTGAGCATGAAAAAATGCTTGAAAAACTTGGAGCTGACTGTGTAGAGCTTAGAAAGGCAAAAGATTTGGAACAGGATTTTGACGGACTGGTTCTTCCAGGAGGAGAAAGTACGGTTCAGGGAAAACTTTTAAGAGAACTTGGAATGTACGAGATCCTGAAAGAAAAAATTGAGAATGGAATGCCGGTACTGGCAACCTGTGCGGGAATGATTCTTCTTGCTGAAAAACTGGAAAATGATGAACTAAAACATTTTGGGACTTTACCGGTTTGCGTAAAGAGAAACGCATATGGAAGACAGCTTGGAAGTTTTCATGCGGAAGCTGAGGTAAAAGGAATTGGAATTGTACCAATGACATTTATCCGGGCACCATATATAGAGTCTGCTGAAAAGGATGTGGAAGTTCTTGCGGTTGTTGAAGGAAAAACGGTTGGTGTAAAATATGGCAATCAGCTTGCATTTGCGTTTCATCCGGAACTGGATGAAGATATCAGGATCCATCAAAAATTTTTAGATATAGTAAAAGAGTCAGTCTGATTTACACTGGACAGTCCTGCATATTTGTATTATAGTAAAAATAGTATTTCGAGGGTGATTGCGCAACAATACTTGTTGCGTTATCATCCTTTTTGGATATAAGGAGGCAGGATCATGAAAAAACTTGCATCAGGAATGGTAATCCTGGCAGGGATACTTTGGGGAAGCATGGGAATTTTTGTCCGCAAGTTTAAAGAATGTGGATTAGGATCGCTGGATATTGTTGCTATAAGAGCAATTACCACAATGTGTATATTGTTTCTCTTTTTGCTGTTTTATAACAGAAGCTTATTAAGGATAAAACTCAGGGATTTGTGGTGTTTTCTGGGAACTGGATTATTAAGTATTGTATTTTTTAATTATTGTTATTTCAGAGCGATTACGATGACATCTCTATCTGTTGCAGTGGTACTTCTTTATACGGCACCGGCTTTCGTTATGGTTCTTTCGTATTTATTATTTCATGAAAAATTTACAGTAAGAAAATCAATTGCTTTGGTACTGACTTTTGTCGGTTGTGTGTTTGTTACAGGAATTATTGGAAGTTCACAGACACTTAGTGGAAAAGGAATTTTAATAGGTATTGGTGCTGGATTTGGATATGCATTGTATTCAATTTTTGGTCGCTTTGCATTAAAAAAAGGATATGATAGTTTTACAATTTCGTTCTATACTTTTTTTGTTGCAGCAATCGGTGTGATTCCTTTATGCAATTTTGAAAAAGTGATCAAAGTAAGCTGCGCAAGCATAAATATGATAGGATGGTCATTATTATTTGGTTTTTTAAGTACAGTGCTTGCATTTTGCCTGTATACTGCCGGTCTTAAAAATTTAGATAATGGAAAAGCTTCTATTTTGGCATCAGTTGAGCCAGTTGCAGCTACCTTGATTGGTGTAATACTATATAAAGAAACCTTATCAGCAGGAGAAATATTCGGAATTAGGATGTTAAACGAAACAGCTATTTCATAATCGGGATGCCTTTTGCAACCCGGCGATAAATCTTCCATATAATGGTGAATGGAAGACTGATACAAATATAAAGTGTAGAAAAAAGACCTGCAAAGCCTCCAATTATAACCAAAAGTAACATTCCAATATTCATGCCTCTCTCACTCCAGTTCTTTGTATTTCTTTTGATAAAGTCATTTTATAAGAAAATATGTAATTTGAAAAGAGATTGGAGTCAAATGAACGATATTTCCACTGATAGTCAGGGTACGTTTTTCAAAATCGAGTATTAACTCACCACATTTGTAAGGGTGGAAGAGTTTGATCTGAAGAGGTATTCATCCGGGTACTGTGTCTGAGTGAGGTGCGGATACGTGCAAGGAGTTCGGCGGAACCGAATGGCTTGGTGATATAATCATCCGCGCCAAGATCGAGAGCTTTTACCTTTTCATGTTCATTTGTACGGGCAGAGATGACGATGATTGGACAGTCGGACCATTCACGAACCTGCCGGATGATTGTCTGATCATCCATATCCGGGAGCCCAAGATCAAGGAGAATGAGATCTGGACAGATAGAATTTATCAGCTGAAGACCTTCAGTACCGGTTATGGCGGTTGTTACTTTATAATTGTGCCCATATAACAGCTTTGTAACAAAAGTAAGGATATTTCGTTCGTCTTCTATAAAAAGGATATTTACTTTTGGCTGCATGGAATGTTTTCCTCCTCTTCTTTTGGTAATGTAAACAGAAATAAAGCACCATTGGTGTGGTTTTTGGCTACGATATAACCATTGTGTGCGTCAATGATCGTTTTACAGATTGATAAGCCGATTCCCATACCCTTGTGGGAGTCAACGGAACCAGTATTGTGGCAGATGCCACTGAAAATATCCGGAATAACGTCCGGGTTCAGACCATGTCCGAAATCTTTGACACAGAAGGTTACGTGGTCTGGATGATCAGTGACGGTAAGCTCCGGAGTCTTGTTACACTGATAAGATGGAACCATCAGACAGAAGAGAGGAAGTGGTTGCTGTGGTGAGCAATATAATGATCAACATTCCGATAAATGTGACCGGATAGCCGCTCAATGTGAAATTCAGTCGGAAAAACGGATAGGTAAAGAAGAAATTGATACAGATTACGGAGAAAACAGAAGAAAAGAGCCCGAGCAGGTATCCGTTCGTATATCGTGCAATCAAGATTTGGGCAATAATATAAAGTAATGCGATGTTTGCAGTATTTTCAGAAACGAATGAGAAAAAAAGAAAGGCAAGTGCGGTCGCGATGCCAAGTAGTGTGAGTGTAAAAAGTGTATTGTTATGTAATAATTTATTCATAGCAGATAATCCTCATAAATAAACAAAATTTTCACAAAAAACTATCATATTTTCTCGCAAATGTCAGCAGAGATAAAAAATCATAACAAAATCCAGGCAAAGAGGTTGACATGGCAAACTGTATGTGATATTGTTACAGTATAAACTGTAATTAAAAAAATTACAGTTCAACATATAAGAAATGAGGGGAGAAGCGTGACAAGTGAATTTGCAATAGCGGTTCATGCACTTGTATTTCTGGATCGCAGCAATGCTACTATCGCAAGTGAAGAACTCGCAGATAATGTATGTACAAATCCTGTATGCATACGCAGAGTGATGGGAAAACTAAAAAAAGCCGGTCTGATCGAGACAAGAGAAGGCATGGGAGGCGGTTACCGGATCGCAAAAGCAAATTCAGATATTACGCTGAGGCAGATTAGTGATGCACTGGAGAATACGCTTGTAAAAACATCCTGGCGTTCAGGAAACCCGGATAAAAAGTGTTTGGTTGCAAGTGGGATGTCTGTAGTTATGGACGAACTTGTAACAGGGATGAACAGGAGCTGTAATGATTATCTGGGAAGAATCACGATCCAGAAAGTAGAGGAACGGCTTACTGCCATTAAAGAAGAAAAAGATAATGAAACAGGAGGATGTCTATCATGTCAGTAATCAATTTAACAACAGAGAATTTTGAAGAAGAAGTATTAAATGCAAAAGAACCAGTTCTGGTAGATTTCTGGGCAACATGGTGTGGACCATGCCAGACAATGGGACCGGTCGTTGACGAGCTCGCACAGGAGCTTACAGATGTAAAGGTAGGTAAGGTGAATGTGGATGAGCAGATGGTGCTTGCCAGAGAATATAAGGTAATGTCAATTCCGACATTTCTCGTATTCAAAGATGGAAAGGTCGCAGAGAGAACTTTAGGAGTTCAGGAAAAGAGTGAGCTGAAACAGCTGATTAAGTAAGCAAAATACAGAATAAGTTATCTAAGGATGTGCCAAGGCACATCCTTTTTGTAGTTTGCGCACCATGGGCGCGCTCTAACGGGTGAAAGTCGTGTGTTCTGCAAGCTGTTATCAGCTTGCCAGTGAAAGTCTGGTCAAGGTAATCGCCAGTGAGCCTTGTAGCGAACCTCCAATGCTTTTGGGTGACCGATTGTGTTGAAGCGAGGTATGCCTGTGAGAAACAGGTGCAAAATAGCAGTCCGTAACATAAAGTGAATCCTGTAGCATCGTTACGTTAGCCCTGTAAGGGACAAGAGGGAGTCGAGTCACTGACTTTCTGACGAAGACCATGGAAAATGTGGGGATACTGGAGTACAGCATTGAAGAACCCTTCGGTGTAGAGGGAGCGGAATGTTATGAAAGTTGATAACGGAACAGAAGAGATCTCATATCATCATATAATCACAAGTATGTAACTGAGGATATAAGCACGCATGCGAAATTTCTTGGGAAGTGGTATGAGAAGTCGGAGGAGCCCATAGTATCTATGAACTATTGGTAAGAAAAACAATGGGAGAAAAGGGGCTCTGCTTTAATCAAGATTAACGGGAAGGTAAGGGATAGTGCATGCTAAATAATGGACAACAACACTCAATAGAAAAATCACGACAACTTCAACGTAATCTATACCTGGCAGCCAAAAAGGATAAGCAACGCAGATTTCATGCGTTGTATGACCGTATCTTTCGCCTGGATATTTTGTGGCGGGCATGGAAAGAAGTACGAGAAAACAAGGGGAGCGCTGGGATTGACGGCATTACCTTTGAAATGATTGAGGAATACGGAGTAGAAGAATACTTGTTGGATATTCAAGAGGATTTAAAGAATAAGAAATACAGACCTAAGCCGGTAAAGAGAGTATACATTCCAAAACCGGATGGGAAGCAAAGACCATTGGGAATACCGACTATTAGAGACAGGATTGTGCAACAAGCCTGTAAGATAGTGATAGAACCTATCTTTGAAGCAAACTTTCTAGATAGTTCTTATGGATTTCGCCCTAAAAGAGATGCAAAACAGGCTACAGAAAAAGTGAAAAAAGAATTATATAAAAACTGGTATGTAGTAGATGCAGACATACAGGGATACTTCGACAACATCAATCATGAAATACTACTGGGATTATTAAATCATCGCATCAGTGATAGAAGGGTCATTAAGTTATGTAGACAGTGGTTACAAGCCGGAGTCATTGAAAATGGGAAATATTATCCAACGGAAAAAGGCTCACCGCAAGGAGGAGTCATTAGTCCGTTGTTAGCAAATATCTATCTTCATGTATTGGACTCCTACTGGGAAAACCATAAGGAACTGGGCGTCATAGTCAGATATGCAGATGATGCAGTGATTGTGTGCAGAACAAGAAAAGATGCAGAATTAGCGTTTGAGCATTTGAAAAGAATAATGACCAAGTTGAAACTGACGTTGAATCCGCAGAAAACAAAGATTGTAGATATGAATAAGGAGAGCTTTGACTTTCTTGGATTCCGTTATCAGAAGTTTGGTAAAACTAAATGTGGACGGAAGTTGCCTTACATGATGCCAAGTAAAAAGGCGATGAAAAAGGTAAAGGATGCAATCAGAGTAATTACTTGCAGAAAATCAGCCTATGAGGGTCTGGAGCAAAAAGTGGAGAAATTAAATCCGCTTATAAGAGGGTGGAGGAACTACTTTCAGCACGGAAACTCAACAAGACGGTTTAAACAGCTTGATGAATACGTGTGGATGAGGCTATGGAGACGGGTGTATTACAGGCGAAAACAGAAGAAATACAGAGAACATGTGCTGTATGGATTTCGAAAGTGGTATGCAACCAGTGGAATAGAGTATTTTTATTATCTAAATAAGAAAAGATATGTGGCAGTCTTTTGAATGTTGCGGGAAGAAGATTATCGGAAAGCCGTGTGAGGGAGAACCTCATGCACGGTTTGAGGTGGCAGGCGATGGAAACGGAAACTACCGCGCCATCGCTTGACCCTACCCGAATACGCCTAGGTAACAAGGAAGTATATAGCCGAACAGGGTGTCCATTGTAAGGTGGAATCTGAAGGAAGCTGTAGTAAAGAACTAGATGCAAGAATTTGTTATAGGCTGCGTATGTGTATCTGGAAGCAATGGAAAACCCCACAGAATCGTATAAAGAATTTGATGAAACTCAGAGTTGATAAGGATACAGCTTGGATTACGGCATACACAGGTAGTCGAATCGCTTACATGTGTCAACGAAGAGTTATGAATTTTGCAATAAACAAAGAAAAATTAACCCGATTTGGACTAATGGGACTTATGGCAATTGATTATAAGAAGCTGCTAAAAGTTATTTCAGAAGATGAGAAATTTATGAAACAGATTGAGAAATGGGCTGTTGAAGAATAAGAATGGATGAACTGAAAGATGGGAGAGCATGGGGATTTTGCTCTCCCGTTTTGTTGCGAAAAAAAGAAACGCTGTAAATTCAACGTTTCTCCTACTTTTTACTTAATGCCGCAGACCGGAATCGAACCGGTACGGGTATCACTACCCACGGGATTTTAAGTCCCGGGCGTCTGCCAGTTCCGCCACTGCGGCATATCATTATGAAATTATAATGAAAATGGGACCAATAGGGCTCGAACCTATGACCCTCTGCTTGTAAGGCAGATGCTCTCCCAGCTGAGCTATGATCCCGAAAACTGAATAATCAGTTAAGCGACCCGAATGGGACTCGAACCCACGACCTCCGCCGTGACAGGGCGGCGCTCTAACCAACTGAGCCATCGGGCCATATGAAATTGTTAAAAAAGTGGACCTTCAGGGACTCGAACCCGGGACCGATCGGTTATGAGCCGATTGCTCTAACCAGCTGAGCTAAAGGTCCAAATTAAATACGTCCCACTAAGGACAAAAGCCGATGATCGGACTCGAACCGATAACCTGCTGATTACAAATCAGCTGCTCTGCCAATTGAGCCACATCGGCATATTGCTGTGTATATACAATTGGCTTAAACCAAGTGACTCCGACGGGAATCGAACCCGTGTTACCGCCGTGAAAGGGCGATGTCTTAACCGCTTGACCACGGAGCCAAAACTATTTTGGTGAACTGTTTTATAACAGTGACCGAAAATTATAATAGCATAACTATATGATTTTGACAAGTGTTTTTTTGAAAAAAATAAAATTTTTCGGCTAAATTTTTAGCTTAAGGAGAAAATGAGGAATATCTGTGTCGGAAAGCTGAAAATTCATAAGATGAAAAAAAGAGCCGATACAAAACTGTATCGGCAGAGTAGAGAGAAGATATATATAAAAGGTATAGGTCAAAGACATATGCCTGATTTTTTAGGCGGACATCCTGATAATCTTACAGAGTTTATATCATATAGGATTACCGGCGTCCCTTAACTTTATGCATTTAGTATAAAGGGAAATTATGGAAAGAATGTGACGGGCAGATAAAGAAATCCTGAAATATCTTAAAAACTTCTGAAGAAGAGATAAATTTCAGCAAAACAGTTGACGTATATAGATTATCGATATAATATGAAGGTACAAAGTATATAGATAATCGATATAAGGAGGGAGAAAGAAATGGCAGTTGATAAAAGTCTGATATCAGGGAGTACGACTCTTTTGATCTTAAGCCTTCTGGAAGAGAAGGATATGTATGGATATGAGATGATCGATACGTTGAAAGGAAAGTCAAACAATGTATTTGAACTAAAAGCGGGAACCTTATATCCGCTACTGCATTCTATGGAAGAAAAGGGATGGCTTACCGTATATGAGCAGGAGGCCGGTGGAAAGATGAGGAAGTATTACCGGATTACCAGAGATGGGAAAAAGCAGTATCAGGCAAAAAAGAAAGAGTGGAAAGAGTATTCGGAAGCTATTTTACAGGTGATCGGAGGTGTGTGTTTTGGAACGGCGTGATTATCTGGAATTGATGACCGGTCAGATCCGCTGCAAGAAAATGTGTCCGGTTATTGCAAAGGAAGTAGAAGATCATATTGAAGATCAAAAGCAGGCTTTTATGGCAGAAGGGATGAAGGAAGAAGAAGCTGAGAAGGCAGCTGTGGAGGAGATGGGTGATCCGGTGGAAGTCGGAGTGGAGATGGATCAGATCCACAGACCGAAGATGCCATGGAAAGTAATTTTTGTAATCGCTCTGATGCAGATTTTAAGTGGAATGTTTGCAGCTTTCTTTTTGAAACAGAATGAAAGTTATGGATATATCGCAGGAATCCGGCAGATATTCCGGCTTGCGATGGCATTTTCGGTTATGATCCTGGTGTGTTATATGGATTACAGCTGGATCGGGAAGCACGCAAGGCTTTTGGCAGGCAGTTATCTGTTGTTTATGGTTCTGATGAGACATTTTTTTGCCCTTCAGATTAACGGTGCAGTAAGATGGATTGGAGTCGGCGGTTTCAGTGTAAGTCTTTCGCTGATGAGCTGGCTGTTTCTTCCATTGTATGGTGCAGTGTTGTATCGGTACCGGGGAGAAGGATATGGTGCTGTTCTTAAAGCCATAGTCTGGATGCTGCTTATCGCAGGGATTCTGATCACCTGTCCGGATCTTGTGATGGCAGGGACGGTTGGACTTTCCTGTGTCTTTATGCTGATGCTGGCACTGGAAAAGGGATGGTATCAGGTTGCTGTTACAAAGGTGATGACCGGAATAGGTATCAGTGTTGTTGGAGTTCCAGTTGGCATACTGGCATATTTTTTCTTCTTTGGTGCGGAATATCAGAAAAGCCGTATCCTGGCGATGTTTGCAGTGAATAAGTCACAAATGATGAAAGGGACAACGCTTGGGGCAGTACGGGAACTGCTGTCGAAATGTATGGCAGTTGGACGCGCCACCGGAGTAGAGGACTTTTGGACTGGGGACCGTATCAGTTCCGCGGATTATATGATGCTTGGAATTGCGGGGTATTGTGGAATTCTTGTGATGGTTCTTTGTATTGCAATAATTGCCGGTTTGCTGTGCTGGTTTTTAAGAAGCGCGCTGAAGCAGAAGAACCAGCTTGGTATGATGATGGGATTTGGCTGTGTGATGGTTCTGGCAATTCAGTTTCTGTTATCACTGCTGGCGAACATTGGGGTATCCAGGTTCGGTCAGGGAGCCTGGTGTCTGTTCTTCGGATATGGACGAAGTGGCCAGATGGTTTCAGCAGTATTGATGGGAATTTTGCTGAGTATTTACCGGCATCAGAATGTAACTCCTGAGCTTGTAGTTGAAAAAAGAGCGGTGGCGAGCTAAGATAGAAGAAAAAAGAGGAGAAACAAGATGCTGGTTTGTGATTATATTGTAGAGAGAATCGATGGAGATTATGCGATGCTGAAGCGGACCAATCTGCCAGAGGAAGAGGCAAAGATGGTAGCAAGAGCACTTCTTCCGGAAGAGATCCGGGAAGGAAGCCGCCTTCATTATGAATTACTTCAGTATGCAATTGTTGAATAAAGGTATGGAAAATGTGTGTGCCCTGGGACTGGAAAGTGCCGGAGCACACTTTTTTCAAAGTGTAATTTTCTGTTTAGAAATTTTTCAGAAAATATTAAGGAAAATGGATGTGCATATTTAATAAAAAGAGAGTAAACTCTACTTCCGAGGTGAAGAATATGGATAAGATTTCGGTAGTAGTACCATGTTATAACGAAGAAGAGGCATTGCCTGTTTATTATAAAGAAATGTGCCGTGTAATGGACGAGATGAAGGATGTTGTATTTGAACTGATTTTTGTAGATGATGGTTCATCAGATGCGACGCTTGGTATCATGAAAGACCTGAATGAAAAGGATAGCAGGTGCAGATATCTTTCATTTTCCAGAAACTTTGGAAAGGAAGCTGCGATTTATGCAGGACTGAAAGCATCGGAAGGCGATTATGTTGCACTTATGGATGTAGATCTTCAGGATCCACCGACGCTATTACCTGAGATGTATGAGATCCTGCAGGAGGATGGATACGACAATGTAGCGACAAAAAGGGTCACAAGAACCGGAGAGCCACGTATCCGTTCTTTCCTGTCAGAAAGCTTTTACAAATTTGTCAATGCTATTTCAAAGACAGAGATTGTAGATGGAGCGAGAGATTACCGGCTGATGAAGCGGAAGATGGTGCAGGCAGTTCTGGAAATGAGCGAGTATAACCGTTTTTCAAAGGGAATCTTCGGCTGGGTTGGATTCCGTACAAAATGGCTGCAGTACGATAATATTGAGCGCGCTGCCGGAAAAACCAAGTGGTCCATGTGGAAGCTGTTTAAATATTCGGTGGAGGGAATTACCGGATTTTCAGTGGCACCGCTCTCACTGGCTTCGGTAGTGGGTGTACTGTTCTGCCTGCTTTCCTTTATTATGATCGCAGTGATCGTAGTAAGGACGCTGGTCTGGGGAGATCCGGTATCCGGCTGGCCGTCACTTGCCTGTATTATTTTCATGGTCAGCGGAGTACAGCTTCTCTGTACCGGAATTGTAGGGGAGTATCTGTCAAAGACTTATCTTGAGACGAAGAAACGTCCGATTTTTATTTTAAAGGATTCCAGCGATGATAAGGAGCAGAAGCATGAAAGAACGTAGAAAAGATCTGCTATGGGAAATGGTACTGATCCTGCTTACGGTTGCCGCCTGTCTGTACTCTACAGGCGCAGAAAATATTTTCGGGGCAAAGGTGGACTGGAGCAGTCAGCACAGTGTTTTTCCGGAATATTTCCGGCAGCAGTTTTATCGTACAGGGCAGTTTTTTCCTGAGTTTGCATTAAATATTGGCGGTGGTCAGAATATTTACAATTTTTCTTATTATGGATTGTTTAGTCCGGTCGTTTTGATCGGTTATCTTCTGCCGAATGTGAAGATGTCAGATTATATGATGGTGGCAAGTATTGTATGTCTGGCAGCAGCGGTTATAATTTTGTACCGGTGGCTGAAAAGCCGGGAATTTACAGCTGCGGTAAGCGGGATGACAGCGCTGATGTTTCTTTTCGCAGGACCTATGATCTATCAGTCGTCGCATCAGATTATGTTTGTAAATTATATGCCATTTCTTTGTCTGACATTTTTGGGAATCGACCGATATTTTGAACAGAAAAAATCCGGTCTGTTGATCGGCGGAACCTTTCTGATGATCATGACAAGCTTTTATTTCAGCATCGGTGGAATACTGGCGCTTGGTCTATATGGAATTTACCGGTATGCAAGGACAAAAGAGCGGGCAGAAGAGATGATTACGGTAAAAGGATTTCTAGGTGACGGACTGCGGTTTGCAGGAAGGATCCTGACGGCAATCATGCTTGCAGGAGTTCTTCTTGTGCCGACTGCGATGGCTCTTCTCGGGAGAAGCGGAAGCAAGGGAGAAAAAACAGATATCTGGCAGCTTCTGACACCGCAGATCAATTTGGAAAAATTTCTGTATGGGGCATATGGACCGGGACTTAGCTGTCTGATGCTGATTATTTTGCTGACCGGACTTTTTTATAAAAAGGCTTATGAGAAGATCCTGTCGCTTGGTTGTCTGGTGGTGCTGACAGTTCCGTTTTTTTCGTATCTGCTCAATGGTGCACTTTATATCAGACCGAAGTCGCTGATCCCGTTTTTGCCGCTTCTGTGCTATCTTACGGCAAAATATCTGGAGAAACTGAAAAATCAGAAAATAGCGAGAATCTGGATGCTTCTTCCATGTCTGGCAATTATCATATATATTTATCTGAAGAAGGATGATGTGAAAAGCGAAGTCCTTTGGAAACTACTTTTGCTGGATGCGGTCATAACACTGTTGATCTGCGTGGCACAAGCGTATAGTGCATGGATTCGGAAGTATCTGACAGTAGCCGTTCTTGGACCGGTGATCCTGAGCCTTATTGTTACCGGAAGCTATTCCTGGGAAAAGAGTGGAAATCTGGAGAGCAGGAAAGCATATGAGGAAGATACCAGCCGGTCCATCGGGAAAGCTGTGGACAAGGCAATTACATCAGATAGTGGATTCTACCGGGTCGAGCAGGTTGGAAATGAAGAGGAAAATGCGGAAAATCTGAATCGTGTGTGGAACAGTGAGCAATATATTACATCCCTGTATTCGTCTTCCTATAATGCTGATTACCAGAATTTCCGTAAAAATGATTTTCAGGTAGAGCAGCCGTACCGAAATTTTCTGATGCAGTCGATTTCGCAGAATCCGGTATTCAGACAGCTGATGGGAGTGAAATATCTGATCTCCAGTCAGAATATACCGGGATATGAGAAAAAGTGGATGACCGGGGGAGGGAATGTGTACTGTAATGAAAATGCAGCACCGATTGCCTATGAGACGGATCAGACGATGTCGGAAGCGGAATATGACAGACTGGATTTCCCATATAATCAGCTGGTATTTACCAGATATGCTGTGACAAAGGACGGAACTGTATCGGCAGAACAGGTGAAAGAAAAACTGGCAGAAGACATAGAGAAATATGATTTTCGGATTCCGGAAAAGAATAACGGGATTTCGCTGGTTGTCCCGACTGAAAACGGATATCAGGTGAAAATGAAAAAGGCACAGGAGTTCGAAGTGGCTGTCCCGGAACAGGAAGAGAAAGATGGAGTTCTGTTTGTACAGTTTCGGATTGAAAATAAAAAACCGAAAAAGGATATTGAAATATCTCTGGAAGGAGAGCGCAATAAACTTTCGTCAATCCAGCATGTGTATTATAACGGAAATACCGTATTTACCTATGCGGTAGGACTGGAAAAGGGGCAGAAAACGGTCCGTTTATCTCTTGGAAAAGGAGAGTATACGATTAAAGATATGAGTGCATATACCGGCGTGTTAAATGAAGGTACCGGTCTTTATCAGAGTGTATTCAGGGTGGATAAAGGGCAGACGAAAGGGAATCTGATCCAGGGTAGAATCAAAAGTCAGAAGGATGGAATGTTCATTACTTCCATTCCGTTTGATAAAGGGTTTGAAGTAACGATAGATGGCGAAAAGGTGAAAGGTGAAAAAGTGAATAAAGCGTTTCTTGGATTTCATCTGGCAGCAGGAAAACATAAAATCAGAATTTTGTATCATGCGCCTGGAGTGACAGCAGGAAAGATACTGACAGGTCTTGGCGTTCTGATTGTGATCGCAGGGGCAGTAAGAAAGAAAAAAATACGTTGAGTGAATCTTTAAGATTCTGAAATAAAAAAGGATACAGTCTGGAGCTGCATCCTTTTTTTATTTGACAGAGAATTCCGAAGAAGCTTGCTTTTGCCATCCATGTATCTGCAGGTAGTAGTTTATTCCTGGCGCTTGATCTGAAAATGAACAGCATCATCAGACCAGATCTTATCGGTATATCGGATTTCGACGGTAGACCAGTTCAGCGGAACTTCCAGAGAAAGATATCCTTCCAGGGTTTCGCCGGGAGCGATCGTTCCATCGAGCTTTGGCTGGTCGCTTGTGGTTGCAAGTGCAGTAAATGCAGCTGCACTGTAGTCAAGTTTGGTATCGTCACAATAATTTTCAAAGCTTGCCATACTGCTGATGACCAGATCATCAGATGTCTGATTGACAATCGTCATATGGACAAACATAAATTCATTGCCTTCTGTCGGGACAGACCAGTCATCTCCTTCGGATTCTACGTAGCTGTCCATCGTGATCTCAATGCCATTGTATGCGGCGGTCTCGTTTTGCTTATAGATCTCTTTGGTGGCATCTGCTGTCTTCTTCGGTGTTGAAGTGCCGGAAGCATTGTCAGAAGAAGTGTGCATTTTGGAAAAAAGGAATACAACCGCAATAATGATCAGGATGAGAATCAGGATGATAAACGGCAGACTTTTTTTGTGTTTCTTTTTCTTCTTTTTTGGGTTTGTTGCCGGGTCTGGTGAAGTTACATTATCAGCAGATGCATCGGACTTTGTGCCTGCGGTATCGTTTTTGGAAACCGGCGCTGGTTTGGCAGCAGGTTCATCAGCCTGAGCGGAGCTGATAACTGGTTCTGGAACTGGAGCATGCTTCTGTCCGGAGGATTCATTTCCAGAAAAAGATTTGTTTGTAGAAATTTCTTCAGTCTCTTTTTTTTCAGTGGTTTTCTTCTGAGCCTCTGCTTTTTCTGCTTCCGGAACATTTTTACGCATGCTGCGCATGGCAGCAGCTGTGCTGTGGTAGATCTCCGGTCCGTTCAGGGGATCGTCGAAAAAAGCCTGCTGTCTGGAAAACGGGCGCTTTTTTCCGGAAACAGATCCATGCTTATGAGCAGAAGATCTGGCACTTCGGGTATCTGTATCATCCGGAATCACAGCGGATGCCGGAAATCTTTTACGGCAGGTATCACAGAGATATTTGCCGGGATATTTTTTGCTGGGGCGGACTTTGTGACCGCATACAGGGCATTTCATTCTAAGTTAAGTCTCCTTTATGATTCAAGTGTTCTGTTTTTTATTATAGGGGAAAATCCTGTCAAAAACAAGGAGGTATTCTTGTCGAACAGACAGAAAAGTGATATCATACTGACTAAGTAACGTGGCAGAAAGTCGAAGCTGTCAGATACAGGAAAACAAAAGAAAGCAGGGAATGATATGACATATCAGGAAATGATGGAAAACGCAAAGCTATCTATGGGGCTTTACTGCAAAGCCTGTCCGGTCTGTGATGGAAGAGCATGTAAAAACCAGATACCGGGACCGGGCGCAAAAGGTGTTGGTGATACTGCGATCAGAAATTATAAAAAGTGGCAGGAGATCCGCGTGAACATGGATACAATCTGTGATGGCGGAGAGGCAGACACTTCTGTGAATTTATTTGGAAAGGAATTTAAGATGCCGTTCTTCGCGGGACCGGTTGGAGCCGTGAATCTGCACTACAGTGACAGGTATGATGATGTTTCTTATAATAATGTACTGGTATCAGCCTGTGCAGATGCCGGGATCGCCGCATTTACCGGAGATGGAGTGAATGCGAAGGTAATGGAGGCTGCAACGGAGGCGATCCGTGAAAATGACGGATGCGGCATACCTACAGTAAAGCCTTGGAATCTGGATACTGTCCGGGAGAAGATGGAACTGGTGAAGAAGTCAGGAGCATTTGCGGTAGCGATGGATATTGATGCGGCAGGACTTCCGTTTCTGAAAAATATGAATCCGCCGGCAGGAAGCAAGAATGTACAGGAGCTTTCCGAGATTGTGAAGATGGCTGGAAGACCATTTATCGTCAAAGGCGTGATGACAGCGAAAGGCGCAAGGAAAGCAAAAGAAGCAGGTGCCGACGCAATCATCGTATCTAATCACGGAGGAAGAGTACTGGATCAGTGTCCGGCAACTGCAGAAGTGCTGGAAGAAATTGTAAAAGAAGTGAACGGTTCTATGAAGATCCTGGTTGACGGAGGAATTCGTTCCGGTACAGACATTTTCAAGGCACTTGCACTTGGTGCTGATGGTGTGCTGATCTGCCGGCCGTTCGTTGTAGCGGTTTATGGCGGCGGAGAAGAAGGCGTGAAGCTTTACATTGATAAACTGGGAGCAGAACTCAAAGATGCAATGCAGATGTGCGGTGCACATTCTGTTTCAGAAATTACAAGAGATATGGTAAGATATTACCAGGACTAGAAAAATACTTGCAGGAGGATAATACAATGGGAATGAGAGTGAACGCAGAGCTGCCATTACCGGCAGACCTGAAAAACGAATATCCGTTATCGGATAAAATAAAAGCTATCAAGGCGAAGAGGGATGAGGAGATCCGAGATATTTTTACAGGGAAATCAGACAAATTCGTGGTGATTATCGGACCATGTTCGGCGGACAATGAAGATTCGGTATGTGAGTACGTGAACAGACTTGCAAAGTTAAATGACAGAGTATCGGATAAGCTGATGATCATTCCAAGAATCTACACGAACAAGCCGCGTACAACCGGAGAGGGATACAAGGGAATGCTGCATCAGCCGGATCCGGAGCAGGCACCGGATCTGCTTGCCGGAATCATTGCAATCCGTAAAATGCATATCAGAGCCATGCAAGAGACTTATCTGACAGCAGCAGATGAGATGCTTTATCCGGAGAACAGAAGTTATCTGGATGATATTCTTTCTTATGAAGCGATTGGTGCGCGTTCGGTTGAGAACCAGCAGCACCGTCTGACTGCGAGCGGAATGGATATCCCGATTGGGATGAAGAATCCGACAAGTGGAGATTTATCGGTAATGCTCAATTCTGTTGTTGCAGCACAGGGACCGCACCGCTTCATTTATCGTGGGCAAGATGTGACGACAGGTGGGAATGATCTGGCACATGTGATCCTGCGGGGCGGCGTGGATAAATATGGCACAACGATTCCAAACTACCATTATGAGGATTGCAAGAGACTTTTGGATATGTATGAGCAGAAGAATCTAAAGAATCCTGCAGCGATCATTGATGCCAATCATTCCAATTCTAACAAGCAGTACAAAGAACAGCTCAGAATCGTAAGTGAGGTACTGCACACAAGAAATTATGATCCAAAGCTGAAAAAACTGATCAAAGGTGTAATGGTAGAAAGCTACCTGGTAGAAGGAAGACAGGATATCGGCGGAAATATGGTATACGGTAAATCGATTACGGATCCGTGTATTGGATGGGAAGATACAGTGAGACTGATCGATAAGATTGCGGAAGACTGTTAATTGTAAAAATAAAGTGTATCAAGGTTGAAAAACTTTGATACACTTTTTTTGTGGAAATGATTGCAAAATTACAGTAAGATATATTTTCCGGGCAGATAGAATGTATGTTGTAAAAACATGAATTGTATGTTAATGAGAAAACTTCTCGAAAATTTCTATAGACAAAATCCCACTAATATAGTAGACTATAAATAGTTAGAAAAAGCTAACTAAAATAAATTCAAACAAACCCATACAAGAGGAAAACAACATGAACTGGATGCAGAAAGATGTACAGACATCTGCTCAGATGGAAATTGCATGGCAGTGTGCTCCGGTATTGACCGGTGTAAAGCCATCCAATATTCTGACCTTGAAAAATGTAAGTGAAAAGGAAGTTGCGGAAAGTCTGAAAGAGATGGGAATTTCATACAGCATGCTTTGCGACAGCGGAGCTCGAAAAGTATGGCTGATCTACAGAGAAGAAGAGATCCTTGAAATTCTTGAAAAAAAAGAATACAGCGAATTTCTTGATACACTTGGCTATCGGGGATTTGAGTTTCCGCAGATGCTTCAGATTATGAATCTGAGATTTGAAGGATATCAGCATGGAAGTGCAGAATTTCCACATGAACTTGGAATTTTCCTCGGATATCCACTTGCAGATGTGAAAGGGTTTATTGAGCACAACGGAAAAGATTTCCTGTATCAGGGATACTGGAAAGTGTATGAGAACGTGGAGGAACGCAAGAAAATGTTTTCTATCTATAACGTTGTAAAAGAGGAATTTATCAGGGAAATGCAGGCAGGGAAGGATCTGTGGCATGCAGCAAGAAGTGTGAGACAGCCATTTGACATACAGCCTGCATAAATGAAGAAAACCTGGTAGATGATAGAAAGAAAAAAAGAAAGGAAGAATTTAAAAATGAGTGATATTTGTGTAGCATATTGGAGCGGAACAGGAAATACAGAAGCAATGGCACAGGCAATTGGAGCAGGAATTACAGCAGCAGGGAAAAGTGCTGACGTAGTACCGATGGAAACTATTTCGCCTGCTGATTTAAAAGATCAGGCTGTCTGGGTACTTGGATGCCCTGCAATGGGAGCTGAAGAACTGGAAGACGGAACGGTAGAACCGTTTGTATCTGAACTGGAAGGATTTGCATCAGGAAAAAAGGTTGCCCTGTTTGGATCCTATGACTGGGGCGACGGTGAATGGATGCGTACATGGGCTGAAAGAATGGAACAGGCTGGCGCACAGATCGTCGGCGGAGAAGGACTTATCTGCCACGGAACACCGGGAGCAGATGCAATAGATGAGTGTGAATCACTCGGCAGGGAGGTGGCTGGCTTATAAGAAATACGAATACCTTTTAAATAAAATAGAAAACCGAAAAAGCTAAATAATCAAATAAAATTATAATCAAATCAAAAACAAATAAAAAACAAAAATTAAAAGCTAAATAATCATCAAAAAAGAGCCGCTCCGTTTCTGCGGGGCGGCATACAAAAAAATCACAATCGTTATTAAAATTAAGGAGATGGATAAGAATGAGCATTGTAATTGTAGGAGGTCATGACAGAATGGTCTGTCAGTATAAAAAAATATGCAAACAGTTTAAATGTAAAGCTAAAGTATTTACGCATATGTCTGCCGATTTGAATAAGCAGCTTGGACAGCCTGACCTGTTTGTACTTTTTACAAATACAGTATCGCACAAGATGGTAAAAACCGCGCTTGATGAGGCAAAAAGAAGCAACGCGAAGGTGGTTCGCTGCCATACAAGCAGTGGTGCGGCTCTGACAGAAATTTTAACACAGGAAGCAGGAGCAGCAGTTTAAAGCATGAATTTATTTACCGGGGTTATGATCCCTTTTATTGGAACGACGCTGGGAGCAGCGTGCGTATTTTTTATGAAAAACGAAATGAAGCCACTGGTGCAGAAAGGATTACTTGGATTTGCATCAGGGGTTATGATAGCGGCATCAGTCTGGTCCCTTCTGATACCTTCAATGGAAATGTCAGAAGAGATGGGGAGGTTTGCTTTTGTACCGGCAGCAGCAGGATTTTTGCTGGGAATTGCATTTTTACTTCTCATGGACCGTCTGGTGCCGCATTTGCATCTGGACAGTGACAGTCCGGAAGGGGTAAGGAGTGGACTGAAGAAATCGACGATGCTGGTGTTTGCCGTGACACTGCATAATATTCCGGAGGGAATGGCAGTCGGCGTGGTCTTTGCGGGAATGTTAAACGGACATACAGGAATCACGATTGCCTCAGCATTCGTGCTGGCTGTGGGAATCGCCGTGCAGAATTTCCCGGAGGGAGCGATCATTTCCATGCCGCTTGTCGGCACCGGGATGAGTAAAATGCGTGCGTTTGTATATGGAACCTTATCTGGTGCGGTGGAGCCGGTCGGAGCAGTGCTCACGATCTGGCTGGCGTCCTATATTGAGCCAATATTGCCGTATTTGTTGGCATTTGCGGCAGGAGCTATGGTATATGTGGTTGTAGAGGAATTGATTCCGGAAACGGCGGAAGGAGAACATTCTAATATTGCGACGATTGGGTTTGCAATTGGATTTACGCTTATGATGGCGCTGGATGTGGCGCTTGGATAGAATGTAGAGTGGAAAAGTGAAAAGAAATGAATGTGTCCTGGTATGAAAATTGTCTGGGTATTTTTCATATGTGCCAAGCTGGGCACAAATAAAAAAGAGGTCTTTCTCATGAAAGACCTCTTTTAGCGTGCGTTAGAGGATTCGAACCCCCGACCTTTTGGTCCGTAGCCAAACGCTCTATCCAGCTGAGCTAAACGCACATTTATATTGTGTGCTGAACTGTGTTGCTCAACAACAAAATTGAGTATACATCAGGAAAGATAATATGTCAAGCACTAAAATGAAAAAAGTTAAAAAACTTTTGATCTCATTTTTGAAACTTATTTTTGAATGGGGCGATTAAGGCAGGTTTGCTGGCTCTTATTCAAGATAAGGACAGATCTGATTCCATTTGGTAAGCAGGCGCTCCTTTGACCAGGCTGCATTTGCCGGACTTGTGGACGGCAGACAGATTGCTTTTTGCTGAGTTTGTGGAAAACAGTATTTTTTATATAAGCGGTCGGCAGTGCCTCCGTTGGTGAAAATCTGCCGGATGGATGCCGTCTGAAGAATCTCTGTAAGGTCATTGGGAACGACATTGCGGATACTGCTGTCACTGGAGCCTTCGATATCACAGGAGGCGATTACATCCCAGACGGCAATGTGGTGTGCAAGGAGCAGTGATTTTTTTTCTTCTATGCCGGCAGGAAGTGGTTCATCTGTAAGTGTGGCAATAAGATCCCAGAAACGGTTTCTTGGATGCCCATAGAAAAACTGACTTTCCCGTGATTTTACAGAAGGGAAGCTCCCAAGGATCAGAATGCGGGAGTCTGTGTTAAATACAGGATGGATTTCGTGAAGTACATGTGAAGATTCAGCCATAGGTATGCCTTCTTTCATAAATGTATTTAATAAAAGGATAAGCGATATGGGAGTGAAAAGCAAGTGGGAAAAAGTACAGTCTGGGTTACTGTTCACTCCCGTGTCAATCACTACGCTGATTGGCACGGAGGATGCACGTTTTATCTTGAATGGCATCTCGCCCATCGCCAAAGGCGATTTAAAATGGCGAGATGCGTTGCTGGTCACAGGTACTGTGAACAGTAACCAGTCTGGCAGAATGCACAAACCCTGGAATCCCTGTGACTGTCAGGAGATTATAGAAAATAAAAAGATCAGTGACTGGTTTTGGAATAAAAAGTTTGTGAATTATTGAAAAAAGTTCTGCTTGTAAAGTGGCGGATGTCAGTGTATAGTGAAGTCACTCTAATTCGATTCTAATTTTATTTTACAGGAAATTGCATCCGGTATAATAAAATACTCTGCGAAGATACGCCGGGTGACATTCTCTATTTTGAAACAGATCACAAGAAAAGTATATGATATCAGACACATGATTCAATGTGGCATTTTCAGGACAAGTTAATATGAATGAACAGACACAGGGAGGAACAGGATGGAAGAAAGAAAAGACTATGCGGTACTCCGTTTTGTGGATCAGAATGGCTGGAGTTATATGGTAAATGACTATGCAAAAGGCTGTTCTTTGATGGAGTATATCAAACAGGGGACCCGGGTGGAAAAAGAAACAGTATTTGACTGGATCAGACAGCTTTCAAAACAGCTGGAACAGTATTATCGTTGTGGAAATGAGGATGCGGCGTATGGATATGTGAACCCATATGCAGTGATCATAACCGGAGATGGAATGCTTTGCCTTCTGGATATCAATGAACCGGGAAACGAGGAACTTTTAAAGCAGATGAAGAAGAAAAAGCTTCGTATGCTTTTTGTAAGGAAAGAGAGGGTTCTTTCGCAGAAGACAGAGCGGTCAGATGATCTGTATGGTCTGGCAAAGATAATGGAATTTACAGCAGAAAAATGTCTGGGTTCAAAGGCATTTACACGGAAAGAAGAGCGAGTATGGAAAAGAATGCTTGGAAAGTGTTATGGCAGTGGGAAAAATGCTATAAAAGTATTGAAAAATATGCAAAAAGAAATTGGTTTCCTGGAAAAGGAAATGGAAAGACCGAGGGATAAGGTTTCGGCAAAAAAGATTTTGCTTGCAATTCTGGCGGTTTGTATCATGAGTGCAGTAATCATCGGAGGGACAGTGAAAAAGCCGGAAACAAAAGCGGTTGCAGCGGATCAGGATCAGCCAGAGGCGGGATTTCAGGAAGGAGCAAAGGAGAAAAATGAGACAAAAGAGGTTGTGGAACAAAAGGGGGACAGTCCTTATCTGGAAATGGGACTTATTTATTATGTAGCGTGGGAGGATTATGTGAACAGCCTGGATAGTCTTGATAAGGAAATGCAGGAGACAGAGTTTTCCGATGCATACCGGGTGGTCATAGCGAGTCTGGAAGAAGGGAGTATACAGCAGCAGGAGGATGGATTAAACACAGGAGATGCCGTAAAAAAAATATTAGATGAATTGGAGAAACGTGCAGAAAAAATACAGATGAAAGCGTATTTGTACCAATACCCGCTGTTGAAGGTAAGTGTTCTGGAAGAGAGTGAAAAATGGCACAGACTGACAAAGAGAATTGGTGAGGAGATGATTAGAAGACAGGCGTGGTACCGGTGGGATACAAATGGAGAAAAGGAGTGTGAGGTCAGAAAATATCTTGCAGAAAGTTATTTTAAACTTGGTGAGAATTTAAAAGCGGCTGAACAATATGAACAGATCAGAAAATTAGAATCGAATGAAGAAGAGTTAGAAGAGATTTATGAAAAGCTGCAGTTGATTTATGAAGAAGCGCAGGAATATGAAAAAGTGTGGGAGATCAGCAGGGAGGCGGTTGAAGTATTACCGGATTCAGAAAGGTTGTGGATGAACTATCTGGAACGTTATTGTGAAAATCCGGAAATGGAAAGAGAATTATGTGCAGAAGCAGTAAAAAAGGCCATGCAGGCAGTTCCTGAGCTTGCAGAATCAGAAGCGTTTAAACAGCTTCAGGGAAAATATAAAATTGTGATCGATGGAGAAAATATCCGGGTTGGAGAATAAAACGATGAAAGGAGTTTTTGAAAAAGTCCCATAAAAGGGAGGATGCCGGGTGACTTAAAAGCCCCCGGCATGTATTATGAAAAAGTTATTCTATTATTAACTTCTGCACGTCTTATTAAATGATTTGTTTGAAATCTTTTATGTTCTTCATTTGATGATTCTAGTATATAAAACACTTGTGAAGAAAGAGTGTTTAACAAATGAAGGTTTTTTGAAAGATAAATGAACAAATTGTGAACAAGACTATTTGCGGAATGCGAAGTATGGAAGCCCATCTTTCATAGGTACTTCTACACTTCCCTGGATCAGTGGGCGGGCATAAGCGATGAATTCATCTCCGATGTCGGAACCGTCTTTTGTGATCCATTCTTCAGGAACAGCTTTTTCTTTATTGCAGATTTCGTTCACGTCTGCAGTTCCGAATTCAAGGATGTATGGGTCATCACTCTTACGGATAAAATTGATCATCTTTCCTGTTTCACCATCTAAAGCGGCACTTACAGCAAAACGGCCGGAAGCAGCGGCTTCGTCCAGATCTGTGGCAGATAAACAGGAGGAAGAGCATCTCTGGCAGACATTGAGCTCCACAGAGCGTACTTTGATACCAAGTTTTTCTTTTACAAGATTTTCAAGATACTTTCCGGAGCCGGTCAGCATTTTATGACCGAAGGTATCTGTGCCGACATCACTTGCAAGTTCGCAGACAAAGGTTCCGTTACCATCGTTGATTCCTTCGGAAATGCAGACAACGAGATTAGAAGTTTTAGTAAGCTTTTCTTTTACCTTTTCGATAAATGCATCCGGGGAGAAAGCAACTTCCGGAAGATAAATAAGAACCGGATTATCGTCTTCAAATTTGCGGGCAAGAACGCTTGCGGCGGTCAGCCATCCGGCATGGCGTCCCATGATCTCGATGATGGTGACAGATGGTTTATTATCATAGACAGAGGCATCAATTGCAATTTCGCGTACTGTAGAAGCAACATATTTGGCAGCACTTCCGTAGCCAGGGGTATGATCGGTCAGAACCAGATCGTTGTCGATGGTTTTCGGAACTCCGATGATGCGGATATCACTTCCGACTGTTGCTGCGTAGCGGGATAATTTACTTACGGTATCCATAGAATCATTTCCGCCAATATAGAAGAAATAGCTGATTTCTTTTTCGGTAAATTTCTGGAAAAGTTCAGGATAAACCGGATCAGAAAGGTCTTCCGGTAATTTATAACGGCAGGAACCAAGATAAGAACCCGGTGTGGTGCGGATACGTTCCAGTTCGCCATTTTCTTTTAAAGGAGCCATGTCCATTGTGTGATCGGCAAGAAAACCTTCGATACCGTTGATCATACCGATGACATTATCAATCTCCGGATTTGCCAGACCTTCTGAGACAACACCATAGAGACTTCCGTTGATTACAGCAGTAGGACCACCTGATTGTCCGACCAGTAAATTGTGATTCATAGTTGAAATCCTCCTCTTTATTCATAGTAATCATATCGTTTTAACTATAGCCGAAAAATGTGAAATTTACAATATCGGTTGGAAAACAAAAAAAAATAGGCTATACTAGGAACGTGAGCTTTAAATTGAGAAGGAGAATACACATGAAATATATATCGTTTGCGATTCCGTGTTATAACTCGGCAGCCTATATGGACCGGGCAGTGGAATCTATTTTAAAAGGTGGAGAAGATGTAGAGATCATCATAGTTAATGACGGATCAAAGGATGATACTTCAAAGATTGCGCATGAGTATGAAGAAAAGTATCCGACGATCATCCGTGCAGTTGATAAGGAAAATGGTGGACACGGAGATGCGGTCAATGTAGGTCTTGACCATGCAGAGGGAAAATATTTTAAAGTCGTGGACAGTGATGACTGGGTAGATGAAGAAGCACTGTACAAGATTCTGGATGTTCTGAAAAAGTTTGAAGAGGAAGAAAAGCAGGTGGATATGCTGCTTGCCAACTATGTATACGAAAAAGAAGGAATGGAGCACAAGAAAGTGATTGAGTACAAGAATGTGCTTCCACAGGAAGAGATTTTTGGCTGGAATGATGTGAAACATTTCCATCTGGGACAGTATATTCTGATGCATTCTGTTATTTACCGGACAGATTTCCTGAAATTATGTCAGCTCAGGCTGCCGAAGCATACGTTCTATGTGGACAATATTTATGTTTATTATCCACTTCCGCATGTGCGTAAGATGTATTATATGGATGTGGATTTTTATCGTTATTACATTGGAAGAGAAGATCAGTCTGTCAATGAAAAGGTGATGATCAGTCGTGTGGATCAGCAGATCTTTGTCACAAAGAGCATGATTGATATGTATGATATGCGCAAGATTTCTAATAAAAAACTGCGGGCCTATATGACTAATTATCTTGCAATTATGATGACGGTGTCTTCGATTCTTCTGATTCGTTCAAAAAATGCAGAGAATCTGGAAAAGAAAAGGGAGCTGTGGCAGTATTTGAAGAAGAATCACTACAGAACTTATTGGAAGATCCGTTACGGAATCCTTGGACAGACCATGAATCTTCCGGGCAGATCAGGAAGAAAGATTTCGTCTCTGGCGTACATTGTGGCGAGAAGAATTGTCGGATTTAATTAAAATTTCTTCTTGACATTTCCGAAGAGAAGACTATAATAACTGTTAAAGTAAATATGGTTCACCAAAATTCGTTGATGAGAACAAAGTCGTATCCGCCATTATTTTCAGAGAGCCTGTGGATGGTGTGAACAGGTAATAACCGGATAAGGATATCCTCTCTAAGAAGCGGGTCCAAAGCAGAAAAAGTATCTGCAAGTAGACTTTGCCGGGATCCACCGTTATATGGATAGCATATGTTGGTATGTGAAGTGCCGCAGATTATTATCTGTGGAATTAGGGTGGTAACGCGGATTTTATTCGTCCCTTTTCAGATTGATTCTGGAAAGGGACTTTTTTGTTTCGCAGGAAATTCCAAAGGAACCTCCTGTGAAACAAAAGGCACTACGTGTCGGAGATGCGCACTCTTTTTTATTGCTGTGCATACAAAAAATCCTGTGAATTTTGTTATCGGATGATTAGAAGAACAGTTTTGTGTGGACGAAAAGAAAAAGGAGGAAACTGTAATGAAAGCATTACAAAAAGCAAGCAAATTTTTATCAGACTATACATCAGTGGTGGTAATCGCTATTGCAGTAGTCACATTCTTTGTACCAGCAATGATGGGATGGGTAAATAATCCATTGTTCGTTGATCCGGTATCCAACAAGTTCACCTGTCAGTCGATCATCATCGGAATCATCATGTTCAGCATGGGACTGACACTGACAACCGAAGATTTTAAGATTCTGGCACAGAGACCTTTTGATATCTGTATCGGCGCAATCGCGCAGTATCTGATCATGCCGTTTCTTGCATTTGCACTGACGAAAGTACTTCAGCTTCCTGATGGAATTGCACTTGGTCTGATCCTTGTAGGCTGTTGTCCGGGTGGTGTATCCTCCAATATCATGTCTTACCTGTGTGGCGGAGATGTGGCATTTTCCGTAGGAATGACTACGGTATCCACAATCATTTCACCGGTTATGACACCGCTTATGGTTTCACTTCTTGCAAGCGGAACACATATTACGATCAAAGGACTTCCGATGTTTGTATCTATTGTTGAGACCGTTATTGTTCCGGTAGCTTTTGGATTTTTACTGAATTATCTGTTTGGAAAGAAAAAAACATTTATGGAGCTTCAGAAAGTAATGCCTGGAGTTGCAGTACTTGGACTTGCCTGTGTAGTTGGTGGAGTTGTTTCTTCGCAGGGAGCCAAATTCTTTGAATCAGGAGTTGTAATTTTTGTGGCAGTATTTCTTCATAATGGACTTGGATATCTGCTGGGATACGGCGCAGGAAGATTGGTTGGTATGAATACTGCAAAGAAGAGAACGATTTCCATCGAAGTTGGAATGCAGAACGCCGGACTTGCTACCAACCTTGCAACCACAACGGCACAGTTTGCGGTGGCACCGGAATCTGCAATTATCTGTGCTGTATCCTGTACATGGCATTCTATCTCAGGAACACTTCTTGCAGGATTATTTGCAGCATATGATAAGAGAAAAGCAGGAAAACGTGCGAATAAAAAGCAGGCTGCAGAAAATGTAGCATAAAATACAGAAATAATTTCGAAATGATCGTCATAAAATATCAGGAATAACTTACAGGGCGTAAGAAGATATGGAAGATCAGAAACTGGAAAATCTTTTAAATCTGGCACTTGGAGCGACGGAAGTAGAAAGAGAAAAATCATTGAACCTGGATGTTGGATATCATCCGATTGACAGGGAATGGGAATTGATTATTAAATATTCGGGCAATCTGGATCAGGTAAGAGCCTTGGCAAGCCAGGTGGTTGAACTTCAGAATGAGTACGCGATCATTCGGATCAGTCAGTCCAGGATTGATTTACTTTCAGATATTCCTGAGGTAGAATATATAGAGAAACCGAAACGTTTATTTTTTCAAATAGCAAATGGGAAGCGGGTATCCTGTATCAATGAGGTGCAGGATACCCGCTTTCTTGATCTGCGTGGACAGGGTGTACTTGTGGCGATAATTGATTCGGGGATTGATTATGCGAATGAAGATTTTCGGAATGCAGATGGAACGACGAGAATACGGGTGATGTGGGATCAGTCATTAAGATCGAATGCGGATGAAGAGAAGAATCCACCAAAAGGTTATCGGATGGGAGTGGAATTTACCGAGGAGCAGATTAACAGGGCGCTTGAGGCTGACTCGTCAGAGGAAAGGAGAAGAATGGTACCAAGTCAGGATATATCCGGCCATGGGACTGCAGTTGCAGGGATTGCTGCCGGAAATGGGCGAGGAAGCGGAAATCTGTATGCCGGTGTGGCACCGGAGAGTGAGCTGATTGTGGTAAAAATGGGGTTGCCTATGCCAGACGGATTTCCACGGACGACAGAACTGATGCAGGCGATGGATTATGTGGTGAGGAAAGCACTGGAATTTCGGATGCCGGTGGCGATCAATCTGAGTTTTGGAAATACATATGGTTCTCATGACGGCAGGAGTCTGGTAGAACGGTATATTGATGATCTGTCGAATTTCTGGAAGAGTGTGATCTGTGTGGGGACCGGAAATGAAGCAGCAAGTGCCGGGCATACTTCTGGAGTGCTGCAGAAAAGGAAAGAAGAAAGAATACAGCTCGCAGTACAGGCAGATGAACCAACATTGAATATTCAGATCTGGAAAGCGTATACGGACGAAGTGGAAATTTCATTTGTATCTCCTGCGGGGACGCGGATCGGTCCAATACAATCTGTTCTCGGTTCGCAGAGATTCCGGATTGGGGAAACGGAGATTTTATTATATTATGGAAAACCGAGCCCGTATAATGTCGCGCAGGAGATTTATATTGATATGATTCCGGTGACAGATTATATTACGTCGGGAGTCTGGCAGATCATTTTGAATCCGACAAGGGTTGTGGAAGGGCAGTATGATCTGTGGTTGCCAAGTGAGAATGTACTAAACCGAGGGACGGGATTTCTGTATCCGGATGAAGAAGTGACCTTAACGATTCCTTCGACTGCAGATAAAGTGATATCGGTTGGGGCGTATGATGCGCTTACTTTTTCCTATGCATCTTTTTCAGGAAGAGGATATACCTGGCAGGATGAAAGGACGAAACCGGATCTTGTGGCACCGGGAGTGAACGTAAGGACGACAGCAGTTGGCGGAGGGGTGACAGTGGTGAGTGGAACTTCTTTCGCAACGCCGTTTGTGACAGGAGCATCGGCACTTTTGATGGAATGGGGGATCGTAAGGGGAAATGATCCGTTTTTGTATGGGGAGAAGGTGAAGGCGTATCTCCGGCGCGGGGCGAGAGAGTTGCCGGGATTTGGAAAGTATCCGAACCGTGAGGTGGGATATGGACGACTCTGTTTGGAGAGAAGCCTGCCAGATTAAAATGTTATATTTATAATAACACCTCGAAAAACAACCTGAAAACATAGCTTTATTCAGTGGTTAACCTTAAATTTGTTCAGTCAATAGGTAAAAAGAAAAAATATGCAACATGCACAACTAAAAACTGTATATGCACAAAAATAGGGCGATTTGCATAAAATGCGTTACTCTGATAGAGTGATAGATTATACTGGGTTTAAACAAATTAATATTTTGAAGGAGGAAGGTAAAATGGATGGTCAGTTAAAAGTAGCAGCTGTTCAAGTTACAGTCGAACAAAATAATATTAAGAAAAATATGGAAAACGTTGAGAAAATGGCAATGACAGTTGCTGAAAATGAAAAGAATGTTGATTTAATTCTTTTTCATGAAGCCTGTTTGGAAAGCGGCATCCAACTTCCAGAATTCGATAAGAAATTATCTGATGAAATTCATGACTTTTGGAAGAGCATAGCGAAAAAAGTAGGAACAAATGTTTTGGCAGGTCGGTTAGAACGAAAAGAGGATGGCATTTACAACAAGGCAACGGTATATGCACCTGATGGACATATTCTTGCAGACTATGCTAAAATCCATTTATTTAACAGTGAGCGTGAAACACTGATTCCTGGAAAGGAACTGGTAATGTTCGAACTGAATGGAATTAAAATCGGCATCATGATTTGTGCAGACTTTGGATTCCCGGAACTTTCCAGAGCGTATGCGGTGAATGGATGTCATATGTTAGCAGTAACAAGCAGCTGGGCATATCCGGATGATGATCTGTGGACAATTTGTAACCAGGCACGTTCTTCTGAAAATGGAGTCTACTGTGTTTCGGTTGACAGAATTGGACCAGCCGGTAATGGTTGTGTAAAAGTAGGACGTTCTATGGTATGTAATCCGGATGGACTCATTATCGCGAATTTATGGGAAAAAACAGATACCTATTATGTACAGACAATATACAGAGAAGAAGTTGAAAAACGTCACCAAACAATGAAATGGCTTGAATGGTTACGTCCGGATTTGTATACAGATTGGCTGAAAACATATAAATGGGATTAATACTTTGGGGGGAGAAAAAAGTATGTTAATGCGTCAGGTTTTAGATGTTTATGAGCTGCTGGATAGAGCAGATGCTTCAGGGGAAAAAATGGAAGAATACTTAAGGCATCTGGGAGCAGAAGAGGTTGAAGTTACAACTATTGAAGGTCCAAAAGGTAAAACGGATATGATTCGTGTAACCATTCCCGGAACGAACGGAAAAAGTGCAGGCGGAAAGGCTCCTACATTAGGTGTTTTGGGAAGGTTAGGCGGACTTGGTGCAAGACCGGAACAAATTGGCTTTGTATCAGATGGAGATGGTGCACTGGTTGCACTGGCAGTTGCGGCAAAGTTACTCGATATGAAGAGTAAGGGAGATCAGCTGGAAGGGGATGTTGTATGCTGTACACACATTTGTCCGGATGCGCCTACCAGTCCTCATAAACCGGTTCCATTCATGGGTTCACCGGTTGATATGGCAACAGTGAACAAACATGAGGTAAATGGAAGTTTAGATGCAATTTTATCAATTGATACGACAAAAGGTAACCGAATAATAAATACTAGAGGATTTGCTATTTCGCCTACCGTAAAAGATGGTTATATTTTAAGAGTAAGTGAAGATTTATTGGATATTATGCAGATGACGACCGGAAAAATGCCATATGTGTTTGCTCTTTCGACACAGGATATTACACCGTATGGAAATAATCTGTTTCATTTGAATAGTATTCTTCAACCATCGACAGCGACAGAGGCACCGGTTGTAGGAGTCGCGATTACCACAGAGGTTCCTGTGGCAGGATGTGCGACCGGAGCAACACATGCCGGTGATCTTGAAGAAGCCGCAAGGTTTGTTATTGAAACAGCCAAAGCTTACGGGCGTTGCGAATGTGAGTTTTATGACAAAGAAGAATTTGAAAGAATCGTTTCAAAATATGGAAACATGAAACATATACAGACTCTAGGAAAATAACCGTATTTTTGATTGGTTATAAAGGAGGAGCTTTATGAAGAAAAGAAATAAGTTAGTAGCAGTTTTGTTGAGTTGTTGTATGGCAGTAGCATTATTTGCCGGATGCGGTAATAATGATAAAGGTACCGCTGAAAATGATAACAATCAAGGAGAGCAGATAGAAGTAAGCGAAGAAGACAAATATGGCGGAACATTAAGAATTGGGATGGCAGCTGTAGCGAATAATATTGATCCGGTTAAATATACAGGAGTATATGAAACGGCAATTATTGAAAATATAGGGGATACACTTGTTGTCTACAGTGATGATTTATCAGAGTTTCTTCCTAGTCTGGCAACAGAGTGGGAAGTAAATGAAGCAGGAAATGAGTACACATTTAAACTTCGTGAGGATGTTTACTTCCACCCGGGTAAATTTCAGGATGGTCGTCAGATGACAGCAGAAGATGTTAAATATTCATTGGAGCGATCTCATAATGAATCTGCATTGGCAAGATTGGCAATGCTGGATCATTGCGAAGTTATTGATGATTTTACTGTAAAATGTGTTCTTCCAAATCCGGATGCATCCTTTTTACCGGCACTTACTAACGGTGGAAATGTAATTGTTCCAAAAGAAGAAGTTGAAGGTTGGGGAGATGAGTTTGGAGCTCATTTTGTAGGAACCGGTCCTTTTATGATGAAGGAATGGAAAACGGATGAAGCTGTAGAATTTGTCAGATCAGAAAATTTCTGGGGCGGAGACGTTTATCTTGACGGATTAAATTTCGTATATATTACAGATATCAACCAGAGAGTTAATGCATTGAAAAATGGAGATATAGATATCGCTTGTGATCTTGCAGGAGAAGGTATTGAGGAAATCAAAGCGGATAATAATCTTGTAATGAGCCAGGAACCTGGTATGGGAGTAAACTATATCTATTTTAATATGGAGAATGGTCCAACGGCAGATATCAAAGTTCGTAAGGCTTTGCAAATGGCAGTAGATCGAGATGCTATGTGTGCAGCACTTTATCAATATGGTGAATGTAGTCCGGCATACTTGCCTTTACCGCCTGCATCATGGGGATATGATGAATCATTAGAAGATTTAGTACCAAAATATGATGTTGAAGGTGCAAAAAAATTACTTGCAGAAGCAGGGTATCCGGATGGATTTGAACTTGAATATTATACAAGTGATTCGGCTTCATCTAAGAAAATCGGAGAAATTTTACAGCAATTTTGTGCTAAGGTTAATGTTAAAGTGAATATACATCAGGCTTCATGGGGAACATTTAGTGAAATTGGTGCATCAGGAAATGCGGACGCTATCGGAATGAGCTGGACATGGTTCCCGGATCCTTATTTCTACTTGAACAAAATGTTCCATGAAGAATCGCTTGGTACTTTGGGTAATGGACAACAGTTTAATATACCGGAAGTTAATGAATTGTTAGACAAAGCTGTTGAAGTCAGTGATCAGGAAGAAAGAGCTAAACTTTATAAAGAAGCCTTAAAACTGATTGTTGAGCAATATCCACAAATTGATTATTGTTTAGCTAACATCAACACAGGTTTGAATAAAAAAGTTCAGAATTATGTTGTTCGCCCTGATAAGACAATTGAAATCGCAGGTGACGGACATAACGTATGGTTAGCTAAATAAGCAGCCGAATGAAAATTAGGAGTGCCGTACTACAGGCACTCCTAATTTTTAAATCACTAATTACAATTTTCAACGATGAAAGGAGAACAACGGTATGATAAAGATGATATTAAAGCGTATCTTCCAGTTGATTCCAGTACTGTTGATCACGATGAGTATGACATTCGTTATTACTCGAGTTCTTCCGGGAAATCCTGCAGTATCAATTCTTGGTCCACAGGCAACAGCAGAGGATATCGCTAAAATGGAAGAAGAAATGGGACTGCACGATCCGATGCCGGTTCAATATATCAATTATATGAAGAGAATTTTAACCGGAGATTTAGGAACTTCTTATCGATATAACCGACCGGTAGCAGATCTTATTTTTGAAAAACTTCCAAATACATTACAAATTGCATTGGCAAGTTTAATTATAGCTTTACTTATTGGGGTTCCGGTAGGCATCATTTCAGCAGTAAAGCAATATTCGTTATTTGATTATATTTCAATGATAGCTGCGTTAATAGGAGTATCAATGCCGTCATTTTGGTTAGGATTAATGCTTGTTCTTATATTTAGTGTTAATCTGGGATGGTTTCCAACTATGGGAATGGGAGTTATTAGCAATGGAATCGGTGACGTTATATCACATTTATTTTTGCCGTCACTTTGTCTTTCCTTCGGAAGTATGGCTAACTTCGCAAGAATTAGTCGTTCCAGTATGTTGGAAGTAATCGATCAGGATTATATGAAAGCTGTCCGGGCAAAGGGAATTCGCGAGAATGTTGTCATCATTAAACATGGTTTAAAAAATGCCCTTCCACCAATTGTTACAGTACTGGGTATGCGTATAGCAGCACTTATGACAGGCGCAATCATGATTGAAACGATTTTCTCATGGCCTGGAATTGGTCGATTGATTGTTGATGCAATCAATAATAATGACTTTGAAATGATTCAGGGTACTGTATTATTTATGGCAATTCTATATGTAACAGTAAATCTTGTGGTGGATATTATCTATCTGTATATCAATCCAAAAGTAAGCTATGAATCCGAAAGGAGGGCCGGCTAATGGAAAATAAAGAAGTAAAAAGAGATTTAAGCGAAGCTAGTCAGCAGGAAATGTTGTTAAAAGAACGAAAAGCAAACAGTGCATGGAGAAAACTTCGCAGAAATAAATCTGCAATGTTTGGTTTGATTCTGGTAGTGTTTGTAACTTTGTTTTCTTTAGTAGGACCATTTATATATAGAGTAGATCCTGCTGCAATGGATTTTTTAAAAGTAAATGCGAAGCCTGGTACACCGGGTCTTCCATTAGGGGCTGATAATTTAGGAAGAGATTTGCTTGCAAGGTTGATCCATGGAGGTCGTGTCTCCTTGATCGTGGCAGTCGGAGGAATGGCGGTTGGTGCTGTGATCGGTATTCTGGCTGGCTTAATTTCAGGATATGCAGGTGGAAAAGTAGATATAATTATCATGCGAGTGATGGATGGTATGTCAGCATTCCCTTTTACATTATTAGCTTTAATGCTTATGACTGCTCTTGGAGCAGGAATCGAAAACGTTATTCTTTCCATTGGTATTGCAAGTGTTCCGGGATATGCCAGAATGGCCAGAGGACAGGTACTTGTTGTAAAAAATGAAGAATATATTAAAGCAGTAAAAGCGTTTGGAGCAAGCAATAGTCGCATTTTATTTAAACACTTGCTTCCAAATATTGTATCATCGTTAATTGTATATGCAACACTGAATGTTGCAGGTGCAATTTTGACAGAAGCTTCACTTAGTTTCCTTGGAATGGGAATTACGCCTCCGGATGTATCTTGGGGTGCAATTTTGAAAGACGGACAGGATGTTATCAGAAGTGCCAGTCATATTGCAACTTATTCAGGACTTGCTATTTTAATCACAGTATTAGGCTTTAATCTATTGGGAGATGGAATACGTGATGTATTAGACCCTAAGATGAAAAAATAAAAGGGGAGATAATATGAATAAAGAACCATTATTAAAAGTGGATAATTTAAAAACACATTTTAACACTGCTACTGGTATAGTGAAAGCAGTAGATGGTGTTACTTTTTCATTGGATTCCGGAAAGACATTAGGAATAGTAGGAGAATCCGGGTGTGGTAAAAGTGTAACTTCTTCTTCAATTATGCGTCTTCTGCCTAAAAATGGTCATATTGTTGAAGGATCTATTCTTTTTGAAGGCAAGGATATCGTTAAACTCAGTCAGAAAGAAATGCTTCAAATACGTGGAAATGATATTTCAATGATTTTTCAGGATCCGATGACTGCGCTTGATCCGGTTTATACAATTGGCTCACAAATAATGGAAGTAATCAATGCACATCAAAAGATGTCAAAAGCAGAAGCAAAAGAATATGCTGTAAAAGTGTTGAAAATGGTAGGAATACCAGAAGCCGAAAAGCGTTTGAAATCCTATCCGCATGAATTCTCCGGCGGAATGCGGCAACGTGTAATTATCGCAATGGCAATTGCCTGTAATCCGAAACTTATTATTGCAGATGAACCTACAACAGCATTAGATGTTACTGTTCAGGCCCAGGTGTTGGGATTAATGAAAAATCTGCAGAAAGAATCGAATTCGTCAATTATTCTAGTAACACACAATTTGGGTGTGGTTTGGAAAATGTGTGATACAGTTATGGTTATGTATGCGGGAAAAACAGTAGAATATGCAGATGTAAAAATGATATATTCCGATGCACGACATCCATATACATGGGGATTACTTAAATCAATGCCTAAAGTAACGGATGATCCGAATATTCCTTTAGCTTCTATTCCTGGAACACCGCCAGATCTGAAGTTAACCGGAGGAAGCTGCAATTTCCATAATCGTTGTAAATACTGTCAGGAAATATGCAAAAATAAATGTCCTGAAATGAAAGAGGTAGAGCCGGGACATTTTGTTGCCTGCCACTTCTCAAAAGAAGAATTAGTTGAGATGGAACGGAGAGGAGGGAATGATTAATGGGTGAAAAACAAGATGATATTATCTTAAAAGTTGATCATTTGACAAAGACATTCCAGGTGAAAAGTCCAAGACTTTTTGAAAAACCACTTGCTCTAAATGCGGTAAATGATGTTTCTTTTGAAGTGAAGAGAGGAGAGACCATTGGAGTTATCGGCGAATCAGGGTGTGGGAAATCAACATTGGGGAAAGCAATTCTTCAATTGATCCCGGCAACTTCAGGGGATGTGATTTATAATGGACAATCTCTGATGAAACTTAATCAGAAGGAAATGAATGAACTTCGTAAAGAAATCAATATGGTATTTCAGGATCCATATTCATCCTTAGATCCTCGTATGACCACGGGTGAATTGATAGAAGAACCTATGATTATTCATAATATTGGGACTCCTGAAGAACGAAAAAAACGAGTAATTGAATTATTGAAATTAGTCGGATTAGATTATTATCATTCCATTCGTTACCCGCATGAGTTTTCTGGAGGACAGCGTCAACGTATCAATATTGCCCGAGCACTGTCAATGGATATAAAACTTCTTGTCTGTGACGAACCAGTTTCTGCTCTGGATGTTTCTGTTCAGGCACAAGTACTTAATCTGTTGAAAAAACTGAAAGATGAACTTGGACTGACATATATTTTTATTTCTCATGATCTAAGTGTAGTAAAATATATCAGTGATCGAATCATCATTATGTATTTGGGAAGAATCATGGAGATTGGTGACGCAAAAGAAATATATGCAAATCCGGCGCATCCTTATACGAAGGCATTATTTTCAGCAATTCCTCCGGTAAGTCCATATGAAAAAAAGGAAACGATCGAACTCAAAGGGGAAATTCCAAGTCCATTAAATATGCCTCCGGGATGCCCATTCGGAAACAGATGTCCATTCTGTACAGACGTATGTAAGCAAAGTGTTCCGGAATTGAAAGCAATTGGAGATAACCACGAAGTTGCATGTGTGAGATATCAAAAGGGAGAAATATCATAAATAAAGCAAGGTAATATGAAGAATTCTTAGTAAGTATGATTGGTTTAAGGGATGAACAGAATTCGATATTATTCATAATTCACAAAGTATAATTTTTTCAAGTAGATATTTTTGTAAAAATATGCTATTATGAAGAAAGGACTTTGTGGAAGGATGAATAAAATTGGCAATTACAGTAAAGGATATCGTAGAATTAGCCCAAAAAAAAGGTTGTGTACTTGCAACAGGGGAAAGCAAACTGTCTAAAGAAGTGTACTATGTTGATACAATGGAGATTCCGGATATGGAAGCTTGGATGAAACCAAATGTCTTATATATTACAACAGGATACGCTTATAGTGGGACAAAAGAGAAGATTTTGTCGCTGATAAAAAGCTTACATGATGTAAATGCAGCAGCGATTGCGATTAAATCCCGTTTTATCGGTGCTTATATGGAAGAATTTTTAAAACTTGCCGAGGAATATGAATTTCCGATTATTATAATGCCTGAGGAGCTTCCTTTTACGGAACTGAATTATGCGGTTATGGAAGCGCTTGTTACATCACAACATCATGAAGAGGTAAAATTAAAATCAGAAGAGCTAAATAAAAGAAAAGCAGATAGAAAATTATTTTCTGATCTTTTAGCAGGAAATGTGGTGATCAATGAGGAACTGAATCAATATTTTCATGAGCAAAACTGGCCAAAACCACCATATTATATTATGCTCATAGAATTTGAAAAACTCCCAGGCAGTTATACTGATAAGCAATTTAGAAATCTGGAACAATGTATTCGTAAGGTTTTTGTAGAAGAACAGTTTGATTCAATTGTATTATCGAACAGGAAGATATTTCCTTGTATTATTAAAAAGGACGAAAAAAAATATAATCAGCAATATTTTGAAAGAATCAAAGAAGTGATTGCGGAGCGGTCAGGGCATAATGTTTTAATGGGTATTTCCGATGAAAACGAAACATATATAACGTTTCAGATGACTTATAAAGAAGCGATAAATGCGCTGGAGATTGCTCATATTCGAAAAAAAGAATGTCCAGTAGTTTGGAACGAAAAGATTGGATATTGGAAACTACTCAAGGATATGAGCCAACAACAGCAGTGTAAAGAATTTGTTTCAAAAAAAATAGATACTTTAATTCAGTATGACAAAGAAAATGAAAGTGATCTCATTGAAACCTTAGAAGCTCTTGTAAATCATTTAGGAGCCAGAAATATAACGGCTACAAGTTTGTATCTACATAGAAATACCTTAATGTATCGAATAAAAAAAATTGAGAATCTGACAGGATATGATTTATCGGATCCGGAAAGTATTTTAGAATTATCACTTGCTTTAAGATTGAATAAATTTATGAATCATTGAATAAGTATTTTAAAGTGTTGCAGATGATATGATTAATACTTTAAAAGGCAGATCATCAAAATGGAACCAATGGATTTAATAAAAAATCCGCTATACTGGAGAGAAGTTGCTAGTGCAGAATTGGCAGTAGTTACAGACGATTCATATAGCGGATTTTTTATATGAGATGATTGCGAAAATAGAAAGTGGAATTAAGTCAATGGATGAAGTGGGTGGTGTTGGCTGGATAGTGGAAAAGTTTCAAATGAGTCAACAAAATCGATAGAGTTGACCAGAGATTCGAAAAAACCAAAAATAAATTAACAAGTAAGGAGACAATGTATGTCAGAACAGGAAAAGAACACTGAACAAGGTGTTCACAAGCGCCGCACAAGGTACAAGGGGAAATATCCACGAAAATTTGAAGAAAAATACAAAGAATTACAGCCGGAGAAATATCAGGACATGATTGCCCATGTCATTCAGAAAGGAAATACACCTGCCGGAATGCACATTTCGATCATGGTGCAGGAAATTCTTGACTTCTTGAAGATCCAGCCGGGAGAGGTGGGATTTGATGCAACGCTTGGCTATGGCGGACATACAAAAGCGATGCTGAAATGTCTGGAAGGAAAGGGGCACATTTACGCGACAGATGTAGATCCGGAAGAATCTGCAAAGACAAAAAAACGTCTGGAAGAACAGGGATTTGGGGAGGATATTTTAACAATCCGTCTTCAGAACTTTTGTACTATCGATGAGATTGCAAAAGAAGTTGGTGGATTTGATTTTATTTTGGCTGATCTGGGTGTGTCTTCCATGCAGATTGACAACCCGAAGAGAGGATTTTCTTTCAAAGTGGACGGACCTCTGGATCTGCGACTGAATCAGGAAAAAGGGATCAGTGCAGCCGAGAGACTGGATACAATTTCAAGAGAAGAACTTGCCGGGATGTTATATGAAAATTCGGATGAGCCGTACTGTGAAGAACTGGCAAAGGCAATCACCGAAGAAATCCGGAAAGGACACCGGATTGATACTACGACAAAGCTACGTCAGGTGATCGAACAGACCTTGTCTTTCCTTCCGGAAAATAAGGAGAAAAAAGATATCATCAGGAAGACCTGTCAGCGGACTTTCCAGGCACTTCGAATTGACGTGAATCATGAATTTGAAGTACTCTATGAATTTATGGAAAAACTGCCGGGCACTTTGAAACCGGGGGGAAGAGTAGCGATCCTGACATTCCATTCAGGAGAAGACAAACTGGTGAAGAAAGCTTTAAAAGCAGGATATCGCGAGGGAGTTTATTCCGAATATGCCAAAGATGTAGTCCGGCCTTCGGCAGAAGAGTGTGCACAGAATGGGCGTGCAAGATCTACGAAGATGCGCTGGGCTGTGAAGGCGGAGTAAAAGTAAGTGTAGGCTGATTAGAATATTGACAAAACAAAAATCAAGGATCATAATGCGGTGCAGGAAGAAAAGTTTTTGAATGTGTTAAAATCCAGAATGGTAGATGGGATCATTTATGTCAGTTCGGATTATGCGACCAGTAACAAGCTACTTGCAGATTTATCAATCCCAGTTGTATTTATTGATCGTAAGATTGAAAAGAGTGGTAATATGGGAAGTGTTCAGATTGAGAATTATCAGGCTATGAAGGAAGTCGCTGAGTATATCAGTAAAAAAGGATGCAATGGATCGGATTGAAAATATTCTTGGATTTAAGAGATTTGAGCGTCACGTTGGATAAAAAAAGAAGAGTAGAAAGATGCTGCAAAGTTATCAGAACAGATAACAGAGTGGCATCTTTTGTTATTTGAAAAATGATTAAAATATATAACAGAAAATTATAAGCCGATTTGTACTTTAGTCTACAAATTCAGATGCCGGCGTGATATACTGTATGGAAAAGTTATGAAATATCTGGTATCAAAACGGGAGCAAGGAGGAAAGAAAGAGTATGAACAATTTTTTGCCACAGAAGAGGGGAATGCAGGTTGTCTGGATCATAGTGGGCTGTCTGATCTACGCAGTTGGTCTGAATGTATTTATTATCCCTATGAATTTATACAGCGGGGGAGCAGTCGGTCTTGCACAGCTGTTAAGTTATGGAGCAGGACAGATCGGGATTAAGGAAATTGCAGGTCTGAACCTGTATGGTATCATTTATTTACTGCTCAACATTCCGATTTTATTTATTGCATGGTTTAAAATCGGAAAGACATTTTTTATAAATACAATCCTTGGAACGGTAGGAATCAGTTTATTTACTTCAATCGTACCATCTCCGGCAACAGCAGTGATCGCTGATCCTGTCATTGGAATCATCATCGGTGGTGTTGTAACCGGAGCCGGAATCGGAATCATGCTGACGGCAAAAGGAAGCGGCGGTGGAATTGAGGTTATCGGTATCTGGATGGCGAAAAAATATGCGGGAATGTCCGTTGGAAAGCTGGGAACCATCTTCAATCTGATACTGTATGCCATTTATCTTTTAGTTTTTGATATCTCAACGGTGATTTATTCGGTTGTTTATCTGTTCTTCTACACGGTAACTCTGGACAGAATGCATTTCCAGAACATCAATGTGAGAATGCTGATTTTCACGAAGAAGAAGGGAATCGCAGAGACGATCATGAAAGAAACCGGACGTGGTGTTACGCAATGGAATGGTGAAGGTGCATTTACGAATGAAGACAATTATGTTCTGGTGACGATCGTGAATAAATTTGAAGTAGAAGATATCCTGAACATGGTGTATTTATTGGATCCGGAAGCATTTACTACGGTAGATGAAGGGGTTAAGGTGTACGGAAACTTCCAGAAGAGAGTTTAGGAGTCAGGAATAAATGTATAAAATACTGATCGTTGAAGATGATAACACGATCGCAGAGCTACTGGCATCGCATTTGAAAAAGTGGAATTATAAGACAGTATGTGTACGCGATTTCAAAAATGTAATGGAAGAATTTAAAAAGACAGATCCACAGCTTGTGATCCTGGATATCGGGCTTCCGTTTTACAATGGATTCTACTGGTGCCAGGAGATCCGGAAACTGTCCAATGTGCCGATCATCTTTCTGTCATCGATGAATGACAACATGAATATCGTGATGGCAATGAACATGGGCGGAGATGAGTTTATCGAGAAGCCGTTTGATCTGAATGTAGTGACAGCAAAGGTGCAGGCAGTACTGAGAAGAGCATACGCACTGCAAGGAACAGCAAATATGATCGAGCATGGAGAAATGCTGTTGAATTTGGGAGATGCGTCGCTTACGATCAGTGGACGAAAGCTTGAGCTTACCAAAAATGAGTTCAAGATCTGCCAGATGCTTTTCGAGAATGCAGGTAAATTCGTGACCAGAGATGCGATCATGACCAGACTCTGGGAAAGTGATGAATTTATTGATGATAACACACTTACAGTAAATGTGGCAAGACTTCGGAAAAAGCTGGAGGAAGCCGGAATGCATGATGTGATCCGGACAAAGAAAGGAATCGGGTACATGCTGGTATGACAGAGATTTTAAGGGCATTTTGGAAAGAAAAAAGACCAGAGAGAATTGCGGTTCTGGTTTCAGGCATCCTCTTTGCAGTCATCTTCTGGATCTATGAAATTCCGGTGGAGATTGCAGGATATGCGTTCCTTCTGGTGATTTTATGGAATGTGATCTGGTTTACACTTATTTTCATACGATATGAAAAAAGACAAAGAATACTGGAAGTAAATCAGGGAAAAATCCGGACAGAGGCAGGAGGATTTCCGGAGGCAGAAAGCCGGGAAAGCGAAATGTACCAGGAATTGATCCGGCAGCTTTACGAAGAGAAAAAAGAGCTGGAATCTTCTGTGCAGATTGAAAAACAGGAGCTGTCTGATTATTACAGCATGTGGGTTCATCAGATCAAGACTCCAATTGCAGCACTCGGTATCCTGATCCAGAGCGGAGAGGAACTGGAAGAAGTACAGGAAAGCCCGAAAGCACAGGAACTTACCCGAAGCATGAAAATGGAGATATTTCGGATTGAACAATACGTGGATATGGTACTCACCTATCTCAGAATGGGTTCCGCAACCTCCGATTACGCCTTCCGGATCTGCAGCCTGGAAGAAATCGTCCGGCAGGCAGTCCGCAAATATTCCCAGATGTTCATCATGACTAGAACAAGACTTCACCTTGAAATCCAGGATCAGAAGATCCTGACCGATGAAAAGTGGCTGACCTTCGTCATCGAACAAATTCTCTCCAATGCAGTTAAATACGCAAGAGGCGGAGAAATATCAATCTACACAGAAGACAAAATTCTGGTAATTGCTGACGATGGAATCGGAATCGCCGAAGAGGATCGCCCGAGAATCTTCGAAAAAGGATTCACCGGATATAATGGAAGAGCAAATAAAAAGTCGACCGGAATCGGTCTATATCTCTGTAAAACGATTATGGATCGTTTACAGCATAGGATCTGGATTGAATCAAAACCAGAAAAAGGAACAAAAGTATACCTAAACTTTGACCGTGAATCCAGACGAATAGAGTAATGGAGTCTATCGGTACAAAAACGAAAAAAACTTCCAACAACGGAACAAAACTATGATTTACTTTTGGGTAAGGATATATCAGTTGCAAAAAGTTTATCCATTTGAACAAAATAGCCGCCAGAAAAAATAAATATGGAAAATTCCATGTTTGTGCAATGGAGATGAAACACAGGAATCATGGAGGCCATTGCCGAACATGATTCCCGTCCTAAGTGGTTCATCGGAATGGTTTGCACAAAGGAATTTGGAATATTTATTTTTTCTGGCGGCGTCTCTTTCACCCAAATGAGTCTTTTCCAACCCGATCCTTACAAAAATGTAAGAAACCACACACAAATTGTCATTTACTTCGATGGAAGGAAATCCCTTACTTTTTTATAATGGATTTATCAAATAAAAAAGAAGGGCAGGTCATAAAAACCATGGCATTACTTGACGTAAAGAACGTAAAAAAGATATACACAACCCGTTTCGGAGGAAACCAGGTAGAAGCGCTGCATAACGTCAGCTTTTCCGTAGAAGCAGGCGAATATGTAGCAATTATGGGAGAAAGCGGAAGTGGTAAAACTACACTTCTGAATATCCTGGCAGCCCTTGATAAGCCGACCGGTGGAAAGGTCTACTTAAAAGGGAATGATCTCGGCAAGATCCGGGAAAAAGAGATGGCAGCTTTCCGGCGGCAGAATCTTGGATTCGTCTTTCAAGATTTCAACCTTTTGGATACACTGACCCTGAAGGATAATATTTTTCTTCCGCTGGTCCTGTCTGGAAAGAAATACACGGAAATGGAGAGCCGGATCGCGCCGATCGCAGAGCAGCTGGGGATCAGTAAGCTTCTGAACAAATATCCATATGAAGTATCCGGCGGACAGAAGCAGAGAGAAGCCATTGCACGTGCTCTGATCTCACAACCGCAGCTGATCCTTGCCGATGAACCGAGCGGTGCGCTTGATTCCAGATCGACGGATGAGCTTCTGGGGCTCTTTAATGCGATCAACGATAACGGGCAGACGATTGTCATGGTAACGCATAGTGTCAAAGCAGCGAGCACGGCAAAGAGAGTCCTCTTCATCAAGGATGGGGAAGTTTTTCATCAGCTTTACCGAGGCAATCTGACCAGTGACGAGATGTAGCAGAAGATCACCGACACCTTGACAGTTCTCACTACAGGAGGTGAGCACCGTGAATAGGTCGATTTATACAAAGCTTGCCATTTCCAATCTGAAAAATAACCGGAAGACATATATTCCCTATGTACTGACTGCCATTTTAACGGTGATGATGTATTATATGATGGCGAATCTGGCGGCAAATTCGCCAATGAACCAGGAAGCATTACAGATTATTTTAAGTTTGAGTGTTCATGTAATTGAAATATTTGCACTGATCTTTCTGTTTTACACCAACAGTTTTCTGATCAAAAGAAGGAAAAGAGAAATCGGAGTGTATCACATTCTCGGAATGGGAAAACCGCAGCTTGCGAAAATGCTGGTGATCGAGACGGTTGTAACCGGTGTGGTCAGTATCCTGGGTGGAATCTTTTTCGGAACTGCGCTTGCAAAGCTGATGTATGCACTTTTGAAAAGAATGATTCATTATGACGATAAACTGGCATTTCGGATGTCATGGGAGATTGCCGGAAATACCGTTCTCTTTTTCACGCTGATCTTTGCATTGACTCTGATCTATAATCTTTTGCAGATCCGGCTTGCCAATCCGATCGAGCTTCTGCATGCGGGAAGTCAGGGCGAGCGGGAGCCGAAAACCAAATGGCTTCTGACTGTGGCTGGCATCATTTTCCTTGGGATCGGTTATTACATTGCGATTACGACAAAAGAACCACTTAAGGCGCTTCAACTTTTCTTTGTCGCAGTAATCTGTGTCATTATCGGAACCTATGCGCTTTTTACAGCAGGAAGTATTGCTTTTTTAAAGCTGCTTCGGAAAAACAAAAATTTCTATTATAAAACAAAGCATTTTACATCCGTATCCGGCATGCTTTACCGAATGAAGCAGAATGCAGTCGGGCTGTCAAATATCTGTGTACTCAGTACTATGGTTCTGGTGATCATTTCGTCTACCGTATCTTTGTACATTGGAAAGGAGGATGTTTTAAGAACAAGGTATCCGCAGGAAGTGTATATCACAAATTCGGTATCTGATGATGTGGAAAATAAGAAGCTGCATGACATGGTGGAAAAGATCTGCCGGGATAATCAGGTAGAGATCACAGATGAGAAGAGCTGGCATATGGCAGAGCTTGTTAAGATAAAAAACGGAGAAGAATATACTTCTGCTATGATAAAGGATAATTCGTCATCTGATATAGTGTTTTTTGATGTGATTAGGTTGGCAGATTATAATCAGCTGACCGGCGAAAGGATGGAGCTTGGGGATAAGGAAGCTATTCTTTTTACAAATGGGGAAAATTACGGAAAGGATACGATCAGGATTGATGAGGAAACATGGATGGTCAAGAAGGAACTGGATACTGCACCTTTTGGAAAGAAGAGTGATTCTAATACAGAAAATGTATATTATATGATCGTCAGCGATGAAAAAGAGTTTATGGAAGACTATCTGAAAAAATACCAGCTCGAGGCAGAGGACAAACCGGTAAAATGGATAGAGTCATTCAATTTAAGGGGCAGAGAAGAGCAGAAGCTGAAAGCTGTCAAAGAGTTGAAAGCACAGGCAGAAAGTGAATTTGAACATACTGGTGTACAGGGAAGATATCTTGAAAAAGAGACTTTCTTTGGCCTGTATGGCGGTGTGTTTTTTATTGGAATGTATCTTGGAAGCCTGTTCCTGATGGCAACGGTGCTGATCATTTATTACAAACAGATTTCCGAAGGCTTTGATGACAGAGAACGCTATCAGATCATGCAGAAGGTAGGAATGAGCAAACGCGAGGTCAAAAGCTCGATCCGCAGCCAGATCCTGATGGTATTTTTCCTGCCGCTTGCGATGGCAATCATCCATATTGCAGTTGCATTTCCGGTGATCACAAAGCTTTTAGCCATATTTTATCTGAAAAATACAAAGCTGTTCTTCGGATGCACTGCCGGTACAGTGGGAATTTTTGCAGTCTTTTATGTGATCATATTTGTGATAACAGCAAAAGAATATTATAAAATCGTTGAATAGAAGAAAAAGACAAAAAGGTGACGAAAGTCATCTTTTTGTCGTATACAGAGGTATTTCTTGCTAAGAACGACCGTTCTGTAGTAGAATACAGATAGACTAATTGAAAAGATAAAATTACAGAAAGCAAGGGACGTATAAATGATAGAAAAAGGGCTGGTATATGGAAGATTTCAGATTCTGCATCTCAAACATGTGGAATATATTCTGGCGGCAAAGATGCGCTGTAAAAGGCTTTATATAGGAATCACCATGTCGGATGATCTGCACGTATCAGGGGGCGGGGAAGACAATTACCGGGTAAGACGGAGCGCTAATCCTCTGACTTATATTGAGCGTTATGAGATGCTTCGTGATACGTTGCTCAGTTTCGGAGTGCCGAGAGAAGAGTTTGAGATCATTCCATTTCCGATTGACAGAGTGGAATATCTGGGGCAGTATCTGCCGGAGGGTGCGGTCTGCTTTATGAGTATCTGTGATGAATGGACTGCGAACAATGAGAAGCGTTTTGAGAAGCTTGGAATTCCGGTGGAAGTCCTCTGGAGAAGAACCAAAGAGGAAAAAGGGGTATCAGGTTCCCAGATCCGGCAGAGGATTCTGGCAGATGAAAAGTGGGATGATCTGGTGCCAAAGACCGTTTATGATTATGTTCTTTCGCACGGAATTGACGACAGGATCAAGTTTTCAAAATAAAGGAGAAGCTGAAAATGCAGGATTGGGAAAGATTTGGAGAAGAGATCAGACGAACCGTGCAGGATGCTGTAGACTCGCAGGATTACCGGAGGCTGAACCAGACGATCACGGATACGATCAACCGGGCAGTGAACGGTGCGGTAAATGGCGCAGAACAGGGCATGCGTTCTTTTGGAAATGCGTTTGATCAGGCAACGAGAAATATGGGAAGAGGTCAGGAAGGACCGCGTAGAAGATATGGACAGATGGGAGGTTCTGACAGATGGGGAAGACCGTCTGGAGGAGGTGTGCCGCCGTTTGGAACTTACAGGTGGAGCGGACCGGATGGAAATGGAAGGGCATGGAATCCGGATATGCAGGACTATAAGGCAGAATCACAGGGTAACAGCCGGTATGGATACAGCAATGCACAGCAGTCACCTGTCTTGTATGGATCGACGACGGGAACAAAGGCAGGCGGAATTGTCATGATCGTAGCAGGCGGAAGCATGGCACTTATATTTCTGATTCTGTTCCTTGCATCTTGCATTGCTTCTTTGCCGGAAAGTCCGGGGGCTTTATGGATCATGCGTGCGGTATTTGGGCTGTTTACGGCAGCAAGTGGCATGATCACAGGATGGGGCATTAAGCTTCTGAAACAGGTTGGAAGATTCAAGAACTACAGCCGCAGGATTGCAGGCAGAGAGTACTGCAATATTTCAGAGATCGGAAGCAATTCCGGTAAATCCATAAAATTTGTGACAAAGGATCTGGAAAGAATGATTTCCAAAGGCTGGTTCCGTCAGGGGCACATGGATGGTGAGAAGAAATGCCTGATCCTGTCAAACCGTGCTTATGAAGAATATTTACAGATCGAAAACCGCAGACAGCAGTCGAAAGCGGAAGAGCCGGTAAAAAAAGAAGAGAAGACACAGGAAAATACAAAAGAAAAAGAAGCAAAGAATGAAAAGCTGGCACCGGAGGTGCAGAAGATCATTGACCAGGGGGATGCTTTTATCAGAAAGATCCACGAGTGTAATGAAGCCATTCCGGGAGAAGAGATTTCCGCAAAGATCAGCCGGATGGAGATGCTGGTAGACCGGATCTTCGACCGGGTGGAAGAAAATCCACAGTCAGTTTCGGATATCCGTAAGCTGATGGAATATTATCTTCCAACGACGATCAAGCTTCTGGAAGCATATGAACAGCTTGACAGACAGCCGGTTGATGGAGAAAATATCCAGACTGCAAAGCGTGAGATTGAGGCAACGCTCGATACTTTAAATACGGCGTTTGAGAAACTTCTGGATGACCTGTTTCAGGATACCATGTGGGATGTCTCATCGGATATTTCCGTATTGAATACCATGCTTGCACAGGAAGGTCTGAAAGAGGACGGAATGAAAAAATAGAGCCGCAGGAGGAAGAAGAGTATGAATGATTTTGAAGAATTTAATGTGACACCGGAGCTGACGCTGGATCCGTTTCAGGAAGAAAAAAAAGAGACTCCGCAAATTTATCAGGAGGCAGAACCGGAAACACCGGAGATCGTCCTGACACCGGAAGAAAAGAATATGGTCAGTGCATTTGCAGAAAAAATTGATCTCGCCAATTCGAACATGATTCTTCAGTATGGAGCCGGAACCCAGAAGAAGATCGCAGATTTTTCAGAAAAAGCACTGGAAAATGTAAAAACAAAAGATCTTGGAGAGGTTGGCACACTGTTAAGTGATGTGGTGACAGAACTGAAAGGATTTGATGAGGAAGAGGAAAAAGGATTCCTCGGAATTTTCAAAAAAGGCGGAAACAAGATCCAGGCAATGAAAGCCAAATATGCAAAAGCAGAAACCAATGTAAACAATATTGTCAAAGCACTGGAATCTCACGAAGTGCAGCTTATGAAAGACATTGCGCTTCTGGACAAGATGTATGAAGTGAACCTGACATATTATAAAGAATTGTCCATGTATGTGCTTGCCGGAAAGCAGAAGCTTGCCGAGACAAGAAACGGCGAACTACAGGAACTGAAGAATAAAGCGATGGCAAGTGGACTTGCCGAGGATGCACAGGCAGCAAAAGATCTGGATTCCAGATGTGAACGTTTTGAGAAAAAGCTGCATGATCTGGAACTGACCAAGACAATCGCCATGCAGACCGCACCACAGATCCGTCTGGTACAGGGAAACGACACAATGATGGCAGAAAAAATCCAGTCTACACTCGTCAATACGATCCCACTCTGGAAAAGCCAGATGGTACTCGCCCTTGGTGTAGAACATTCCGCACAGGCAGCCGCAGCCCAGAGAGAGGTCAACGATATGACCAATGAACTCCTGCGCAAGAACGCAGAAAAGCTGAAGATTGCTACTGTAGAGACTGCCAAAGAATCCGAGCGTGGAATCGTAGATATTGAAACCTTAAAAGCAACCAATGAATCGCTGATCGCAACCTTCGATGAAGTCATGCAGATCCAACAGGAAGGCCGCCAGAAACGTCAGCAGGCAGAAGTGGAAATGCAGCGTATCGAAGCTGAACTGAAAGCGAAGCTGTTACAGGTTCAGGGGTAAGCGTTTGGTGGATGACATACAGGCAGGAACAAGTAGATTCTGTTTTTTTATGAGGAGAAAGCGGCGAAGAGTCCATAGGTAAAAAGGTAGCCGGTAATTTTGGATACCGGACTGATTCGCTGAATAATCTTGATGATTATTCGGCTCAGCAGTCCTCTGGATTTCGTGTATGAAACACGAAACCAGATCCAAATTACCGGCTGCCTTTTTACAACGGACTCTAATCGCCGCTTTCTAACATAAAAAAACAGAATCTACTTGTCCCTGCCTTGCTGTATTCCACGGGGGACGCCTGGAGGCTGCCCCGTTATGGAGGGGCGAGTGGAGGAGATGGCAGGTGGTAGGAATAATAGAATATTTGGTGAGGAACTTTTTAAAAATTTGCCAGAGCACAGACATAAAGGACTCCGTTTTCTGTGATTAGAAACGGTGCTAGAGTCCGTTAGAAAAAAGGCACCAGTAATTCGGATCTGGTTTCGTGCTACAAGCACGAAATCCAGAGGGCTACTGAGTGAAATAATCATCAGGATTATTCCGCGAATCAGCCCGGTATCCAAATTACTGGTGCATTTTTTCTCTACGGACTCTTCACCATTTCTACCCACAGAAAACGGAGTCCTTTATGTCGTCCCTTTTGTCCATTTATTCAATAACAGTTCCGGTTTTACCCTTCAAAGCATCTTTCAGAGTATCAAAAGAAGTAATCAGAGCACTTCTTCCTTCTTTCTTTTCTATGAATCCTACGGATGCCTGGAATTTTGGAAGCATGTTGTAGATTCCGAAGTGTCCTTCATCCATGTACTGCTTAGCCTGTTCTACGGAGATATTATCGAGTTCTTCTTCATCTTCTTTTCCGTGGTTTAAGCATACCTTTTCCACACTGGTCAGGATGATGAGTTCATCAGCATCAATCTGTTCAGCAAGCTTGCCGGCAGTAAGGTCTTTTTCGATGACTCCGCTGGCACCTTTGAGGTGATTGTTCTGCTGGAGCACCGGGATTCCGCCACCACCGCAGGCGATTACGATATGTCCTGCATCGGTAAGGGTGCGGATGGCATCAACTTCTACGATATCAACCGGGTTTGGAGAAGCAACGACACGGCGGAAGCCCTGACCAGGAACTTCTACTACATAATTGCCCTTTTTACGTTCAGTGGCAGCGTCTTCTGCGTTCATGATACGTCCGACAATCTTGGTTGGTGTATAGAATGCTTCGTCATATGGATCAACAGTTACCTGTGTGATAACGGTGCATACGCTGCGATAGATGCCGCGTCCGATCAGTTCTTCGCGAATCGCATTCTGCAGGTCGTATCCGATGTAACCCTGCGACATAGCAGAGCAGACAGACATCGGAGAAGCGGTATAATCCGGATGATTGGTGCTGAATTCGTTCATAGCAGTATGGATCATACCAACCTGAGGTCCATTACTGTGTGTGATTACTACCTGGTATCCTTCTTCAACAAGATCTGCAATGGAAACTGCAGTTTTTTTAACGGCAACCTTCTGCTCCGGAAGTGTGGTTCCGAGTGCGCGGTGTCCTAATGCAACAACAACTTTTTTCTTCATATTACATCCCTCTGTTTCTCAGAATTTGAATTGTCTGCGTATGAAAAACATATAACGCAGATAACAGCGATAAAAAATATATAAAAATTATAGTATTTTTTTATGGAAATTGCAATCATTAGTTGGCAAAAATGCACGGGAGTTTGACAGTTGAATAATAAAAAAAGTACTTGCAGGCCTTGTAAAACCTGCTTTTTTTGTGTCAAATTTTATGTTTTTATATATGTTATTTTCTGTTATTGTGTGGTATAATAAGGGGTAAGGAGGTGTTGCATATGAATCTTCATATATCAAAATCCAAAAATGCAGAATCCTTTTATATCTGCAAATCTTATGTAAAAGCTAACGGAAGCACATCTTCCATGATTGTCCGCAAACTCGGAACATTGGAACAGCTTTTGATTGAACATGGTCCAACAAGAGATGATGTCCTTGCATGGGCAAAAAATGAAGTGAAAATAGAAACTGAAAAATACAAAAAAGAAAATGAAGAAAAAACAGTATTGATTCCATTTCATGCTGACAGACACTTAGATTATGATAAACAAATCTTTTTCCGAGGCGGATACCTTTTTCTGCAATCCATTTATTACCAGATGCAGATAAATAAAGTCTGCCGAAAATTAAAACAGAAATACAAATTTAAATATGATATCAATGCAATCCTTTCCGACTTGATTTATACAAGAATCCTGGAGCCTTGCAGTAAACGCTCTTCCTATAAGGCGGCATCAGAGTTTTTGGAGAAACCTTCCTACGAGCTTCATGATGTATATCGTGCATTAGATGTCCTTGGTGCAGAGTGTGATCTGATCCAGGCTGAAGTTTATAAAAACAGCCATTTCATGGGGCAGAGAAATGATAAGATCCTTTATTATGACTGCTCCAATTATTATTTCGAGATTGAGCAGGAAGATGGCAGCAAAAAATACGGAAAAAGCAAAGAACATAGACCAAATCCAATCATTCAGATGGGACTGTTCATGGACGGGGATGGAATTCCGCTTGCCTTTTCTCTTTTTCCAGGAAATGCAAATGAACAGACATCGCTAAAACCTCTGGAAAAGAAAGTCCTTAGTGATTTCGGATGCCAGAAATTTATTTATTGCAGTGATGCCGGGTTGGGATCAGAATCCATCCGAGAATACAACCATATGGGTGAACGTGCTTATATCGTAACCCAATCAATCAAAAAACTGAAAAAAGAGGAAAAAGAATGGGCACTGAATCCGCAAGGCTTCAAACGTGTTTCCGATGATCTCTCAGTCGATATCACGAAACTGTCAGAAGATGACAAAGGACTTTATTATAAAGATGAACCATACACTACAAAAAAACTACACCAGCGTTTAATCATCACTTATTCTCCTAAATATGCTCTTTATCAAAAGACAATTCGCGACAAACAGGTGGAACGGGCACAAAAAATGCTGGATTCTGGAAGCACGAAAAAGAATCGTAAGAACCCAAATGATCCGGCACGTTTCATAGGCAAGATAGCCGTCACAAAGGATGGCGAGGCTGCAGATATAAAGCAATACCTAGATGAGAATAAGATTGCTGAAGAAGCACAGTATGATGGTCTTTATGCGGTCTGTACAGATCTATTGGATGACGATGTCAGTGATATTTTAAAAGTAAGTGAAGACAGATGGCAGATTGAAGAATGCTTTCGTATTATGAAAACAGATTTTTCTACAAGACCAGTTTATTTACAGGACGAGAATAGGATTAAAGCTCATTTTCTGATCTGTTTTCTCTCGCTAACACTCTACCGTTACCTTGAGAAAAAAATGAATTTACAATATACCTGCGAAGAATTATTGGACACTCTAAAGGCAATGAACTTTGCAGAAATACAGGAACAGGGATTCATCCCGCTATATAAAAGAGAAAAGATTACGGATGATCTTCATGAAGCCTGCGGTTTTAGGACAGACTATCAATTTATAACAAAGAGTAAAATGAGAACAATACAGAAGGAAAGTAAAGGGAAAGATTAAATTACTATACTTCAAAACAACGACAGAAATCGCTGTAACCCAGTAATCACAAGGGATACAGCGATTTTTTCTTCTAACAACTGTCAAAGACAGGATAGTATTTTTTTATGGAAATTGCAATCATTAGTTGGCAAAAATGCACAGTATAAAAAGGAATTACTGGTGGGCAGAAGCTAAATGGAACAAGGACGGGGATTTTTAGAAAACATGCTGACAACAAGGGGAGATGTTCATATAATATAATAAGAAGTCCGATGGATGGTGCAGTATGAAAGAGGAACGGATTCGATTTTGCGGATTAAAAGAACGTGAGGTCATCAACATATGTGACTGCAAGCGGCTCGGGTTTGTTGCAGATCTGCAGATCAATATCTGTTCAGGGTGTGTGGAAGCATTGATCGTACCGGGACCGGGAAGAATCTGTGGATTTCTTGGGTATGATGCGGAGTATATTATTCCGTTTGAGTGTATTCGCAGGATTGGAGAGGATATTATTCTTGTGGAAATTAAAGAGGACAAATGTCTGAAGCCGTGTAAATAAGAATAGTAAAAGAGGAAGAAGAGTACAGACTGCTCAGTGAAATAAATGAGAACAAGTAAAAAGACAAAGGAGAGAAGAAAAATGACAGCATTTTTTAAAGAAATCGAGCCATTCCGGGGAAACAGAAACGAAAATGAAAAGGGACAGACGCTGGAAGAATTTCTGGAGGAGTATGATCCTTATAAATATAAGAATCCTTGTGTGACAACCGATGCAGTTATATTCTCCTGTAAAAGAAAGGTAGTGGACGGAGAATGGAAAGTTCTGATGGTGAAAAGGCGGAATCATCCGAGCATTGGCTGGTGGGCGCTGCCGGGTGGGTTTATTGAACTTCATGAGAATTTGGAAGATACGGCAAGAAGAGAACTGACCGAAGAGACCGGCGTGGCGGATCTTCCGATGGAGCAGTTTGCAGTCTATGGGAATGTGACCCGTGATCCGAGGGCACGGATTATTACATCGGCATATCTTTCGGTTGTGGATGAAGGGCAGGTAAAGGTGCAGGCTGGTGACGATGCGGCGGATGCAAAGTGGATGCAGCTTCATTGTCAGACAGAATCGGTGAAGGAGGATGGAGATTGGAAGAGAACCATTTATCGACTGGCATTGGAAAATAAAGAAGCAGAGCTTACAATTTCGGCGATCGTTGAAAAAAAGGAAAGAAGTGGACTGGTAAGAGAGACTTATTATAAGGTAAAAGAATCGGACCGGATCGCCTGTGACCATGCGGCACTGATTGTACAGGCATGGAAGCTGGTGGAAAGCCGGCTTATATAGCCTTTTGATAAAGTGTGAATTTGTTGACAACCCTGTATACAGGATTTATACTATAGACATTAAAAATGTGCGTGATTCGGCAGTAGAATCAATCAAGAACCAGGCAGGAGGAAAAAAGATGAAGTGCCCATATTGTGGTAACATTGATACAAGAGTCATCGACTCAAGACCGGCAGATGACGGAACGACGATCAGAAGGAGAAGATCCTGTGATGCGTGCAACAAGCGTTTTACAACCTATGAGAAAGTGGAGACCATACCGCTGATCGTGATCAAGAAGGACAACAACCGCGAGCAGTATGACCGTACTAAGCTGGAAGGCGGAGTACTCCGGGCGTGCTATAAACGTCCGGTAGCGGCAGCAGATATTCAGGCAACGATCGACTCGATCGAGACAGCGATTTTCAGCCGGGAAGAGAAAGAAATTCCGAGCAGCCAGATCGGTGAGATTGTTATGGAAAGCCTGAAAAAGCTGGATCCGGTTGCTTATGTACGTTTTGCATCGGTATACAGGGAATTTAAAGACGTGAATACCTTCATGGATGAACTGAAGAAAATATTAGAATAAAAGGGGAAAGACAAATGGAACGGAAAAAGACAGTATTGCTCTGCGTGACCGGCGGTATTGCGGCGTACAAGATTGCAACACTGGCAAGTATGCTGGTAAAGACAGGATACGATGTAAAAGCTGTGATGACACAGAATGCAACGAATTTTATCAATCCGCTGGTATTTGAGACACTGACACAGCATAAGTGCCTGATCGATACATTTGACCGCAATTTTGAGTACAGTGTGGAACATGTGACACTGGCAAAATGGGCGGATATTGTGATGATCGCACCGGCTACAGCGAATGTGATCGGCAAGCTGGCACACGGGATTGCAGATGATATGCTGACTACGACTGTGATGGCATGTGCCGAATGTAAGAAGATCCTTGCACCGGCGATGAATACAAGAATGTATGAGAATCCGGTTGTACAGGATAATTTAAAACTTCTGGAGCATTATGGATATGAAGTGATCCAGCCGGCAAGTGGACATCTGGCATGCGGAGATAACGGAGCCGGGAAGATGCCGGAAGCGGAGACTTTGTATGAATATATTTACCGGGATACTGCTTATGAGAAAGATTTGACCGGAAAGAAAATTCTTGTCACAGCAGGACCGACAAGAGAAGCAATCGACCCGGTGCGCTACATTACGAATCACTCATCCGGTAAGATGGGATATGCTCTTGCACGTGTTGCTGTGGCAAGAGGAGCGGATGTTACGCTTGTCACCGGACCGACAGAGATCAAAAAGCCTATGTTTGTGAAGATTGTTCCGGTCACGACTGCAAAGGAAATGTTCGAGGCGGTAAAGGAAGAAGCGGCGGATGCAGACATTGTGTGTAAGGCAGCGGCGGTTGCAGATTACCGGCCAAAGCATATTGCGGATGAAAAGGTGAAAAAATCAGACAGCGAGATGAGTCTGGAGTTGGAAAAGACGGACGATATTCTGAAATATCTCGGAGAACACAGAAAAGACGGACAGTTTCTGTGCGGATTTTCAATGGAAACCGAGAATATGGTTGAAAATTCCAGAAAGAAGCTTGAAAAGAAGAAGCTGGATATGATCGCGGCAAATAATCTTAAAGTTGCCGGAGCAGGATTTCAGGGCGATACAAATCAGATGACGCTGATCACGAAGGAAGATGAGACTGCACTTCCAATGATCAGCAAGGAAGAGACAGCAGCTTGTATTCTGGACAAGATTCTGGAGTGTATGAATAAATAAAAAAGCCAAAATGTATTGTATCTCGTAAAGAGAATAGTAACAGGAGGAAAAGAAAAATGAATCAAGGCAATGAACGTACTACATCCATGTCCAAAACAAAAGGACTCGTACAGATGGCAATCTTTGCAGCACTTATTGTAGTGCTGGCATTCACCCCGTTTATCGGATATATCCCATTGGGATTTACAAGGGCGACGATCATCCATATCCCGGTGATCATGGGATCTCTGATGCTTGGACCGAAGAAGGGCGCAGCGCTTGGAGGCGTGTTTGGTCTTACAAGTTTTATCAATAATACGATAAATCCGACATTGACATCATTCGTATTTACCCCATTTTACAGTTTGGGTGAATACAGTGGAGGGATCGGAAGTCTGATCATCTGTTTTGTGCCACGTATTTTGATCGGTGTAGTACCGTTTTATGTTTACCGTCTGGTTAAGAAGCTTTCAAAGAACAATGGAGTATCCTCTGTTGGACTGATTGCGGCAGGACTTTCCGGAGCACTGACCAATACGCTTCTTGTCATGAATCTTATTTTTGTATTTTTCAGAAATGATTATGCGGCAGCCAATGGTGTTACCGTAAAGGCGGTATATGGATTTATTCTGAGCATTATCGGAATCAATGGGATTCCGGAGGCGATCGTAGCGGCGGTGATCACGCTGGTACTTGGGAAAACACTGATGAAAAAAGGGGTACAGGAAAGATTAGGAGTGTAAAAAATGATACTTGCGATTGATATAGGAAATACAAATATTGTACTTGGATGTGTGGATGACAACAAAACCTATTTTATCGAAAGACTTTCCACGATCAAGACAAAGATGGAACTGGAATATGCGATTGATATCAAGATGGTTCTGGATATTCACGGAATTAAACCGGAGAAGCTGGAAGGAGCGATCATCAGCTCGGTAGTTCCGCAGATTACATATGTCGTAAAAGAGGCGGCAGAAAAGATTCTGAAAAAAGAGACACTGGTCATCGGACCTGGCGTGAAGAACGGACTCAATATCCTGATGGATAATCCGGCACAGCTCGGAAGTGATCTGGTGGCAAATGCAGTTGCCGGAATTGCAGAATACAAAGCACCGATGATGATTTTCGATCTGGGAACGGCGACAACAGTCAGTGTGATCGATGAAAAGAAAAATTATATCGGAGGCATGATCTATCCGGGAGTGAATATTTCACTGAACGCCCTGACGGAAAATGCATCCCAGCTTCAGGGAATCGGTCTGGAAGCACCGAAGCGGATTGTCGGAAAGAATACGATCGAATGTATGAAGAGTGGTGTTCTCTATTCCAGTGCAGCGGCGATCGATGGAATTATTGACCGGATTGAGGAAGCGATTGGACAGCCGATGACTGCAATCGCAACAGGTGGACTTTCCAAGAAGATTGTTCCGTACTGCAAGAGAGAGGTCATACTGGATGACGATCTGCTCCTGAAAGGACTTCTGATCATTTACCGGAAAAACAGATAACAGAAAGGTGACAGGGACGAAGACTTATAAAGTTTTCGCCCCTTTTATAAAAGGATGAATACTTACCGGATAACAGTTGCCTATGACGGAACGGCGTATCGTGGATGGCAGAGACAGGAGAATACGGAACTTACTGTACAGGGAATTCTGGAACGGCGGATTTCAGAAATTGCAGGGAAAAAGACGGTGGTCAGTGGTTCAGGAAGAACGGATAGTGGTGTACATGCGTTAGGGCAGGAGTGCAGTCTGTATCTGGAACAAGAAATTGATATGGACAGTTTTAAGAAGCAGTTAAATGCACTTCTCCCGGAAGATATCAGAGTGCTGGATATCAGCAGAGAAAAACGGGATTTTCATGCAAGAAAGAGTGCAGTCGGGAAATGCTATGAGTATCAGATCGATCTGCGTGGCAAGATGGAAGTATTTCATCGGAAATACCGGTTTCATTTTCCACATCCGGTCGATATCGCCGCGATGGAAAAAGCAGCAGAGTATCTGATGGGAACCCACGATTTTTCCGCCTTTACGGATTTGAAAGAGGACAAAGATACGGTACGGACGATTTATGCGGTCGGGATCGTGTATGAAAAGGATACACTTACGTTATCGTGGATCGGAGATGGATTTTTATATCATATGGTCCGGATACTTACCGGAACGCTTCTGGACGTGGGAATCGGGAAAATAAAAGCGGAAGAGATACCGGAGATTCTGAAAGCGAAAGACCGGAAGAAATCTGGTTTTCCGGCACCGGCGAAGGGACTGTTTTTAGGCCGTGTTTTTTATACAGAAGCGGAGCTTAAAAAAGCGGTACAGAAGATCAGCGAAAAATAAAAACCAAAGAAATGGAGGAAAGAGAAGAGATGAAGTTTATTTCATGGAATGTAAATGGAATCCGTGCATGTGTGCAGAAAGGATTTATGGATTTTTTTAAAGAGGCAGATGCGGATATTTTCTGTCTGCAGGAGACAAAGATGCAGGAAGGGCAGCTTGTACTTGATCTGCCGGAATATCACCAGTACTGGAACTCGGCTGTGAAAAAAGGATACTCAGGGACTGCAATTTTTACAAAGAAAGAGCCGTTATCGGTTACTTACGGACTTGGGATAGAAGGACATGATAAGGAAGGGCGCGTGATCACACTGGAATTTGAGGATTTTTATTTTATTACCGTGTATACACCGAACTCCCAGAGCGAACTGGCAAGACTTGACTACCGTATGACCTGGGAAGATGCGTTTCTTGCTTATCTTAAGAAGCTGGAAGAGACAAAACCGGTGATATTCTGTGGAGATTTGAATGTGGCACACAAAGAAATTGATCTGAAGAATCCAAAGACCAACCGGAAGAATGCCGGATTTACAGATGAAGAGCGAGCAAAATTCTCAGCACTTCTGGATGCGGGATTCATTGATACTTACCGCTATTTCTATCCGGATAAAGAAGGAATTTACTCCTGGTGGTCCTACCGGTTTAAGGCAAGAGAAAAGAATGCAGGTTGGCGTATCGATTACTTCTGTACATCAAAAGCACTGGAAAGCAGGTTGGAAGATGCGAAGATTCTGACAAATGTATTTGGGTCTGACCACTGTCCGGTGGAACTGGATTTTAAGTAGGGGTGAGATCGATAAGCTGCGACATCAAATTGTAAAAAAATAAACTGATCAGATTCACTTTTGTGCGATGGAATCTGATCAGTTTATTTTTTTGAAATTGTTCGTTCAGGGATAGTGGATGATTCGGTTTGAGGGAATATATAAAATTCTGCCTGCATATAAATATACATGGGTAATTTAGCTTTTGGGATGAGGAGGGACATGTATGGAACGGATTGGAAGTATCTGGACGATGATAGTTCGGTATTTGCTGCTGGTGATGTTTGGTGGAGTGATTGTCTGGGCGTGCAATAGTGCAGGAATATCGGTTTACGCAGATGATGGGGAGACACCGGATGGAGCAGAGCTGATCCGGTTTGATTTTCACAAGTCGGTAAATCAGGAGGTTGGGATCCCGGCAGGAATACCAGGATTTTTCACTTATTTTTATGAAGGAAAAGAATACCATTACGGATTCCGGTTTGACAGAAATGGGACAGGGCCAGAGACAGAAAAGTTTGGTACGGCATATGTCTGGGCACCTTATACGGTTATTTATTATGACGCTGCAGGTGGTGAGATCGAGAATTACGGTACGGCAACAGCAGGCGGAAGAAGGCTGTTTGCGACAAGGGGAAATGGTGAAGAGCTTGAAGCCGGGCAGAATAAAGGAAAGAACAAAAGAAAATTTGCGGCAGACTATACTGTGTATGGGCAGAGCCTTCGGTTAAGTGAAGGATGTATGCCAACGGCAGTGAAAGACGGATATCGATTTGAAGGATGGTATGCGTGGACTGATGCCGGAGTTGTGCAGGAAAAAGAACTGGCAGAGCTTGCAAAACAGGAGCAGTATGGGACACTTGAAGATGAGCTGAATGAGAAATATACGGAGCAGACAAAGCTTCTGGAAAACCGGGAATCCGAAAGATACCCGGCATCCAGTATTACACTTTACGCGAAGTGGGACAAGATCTGGGAGTAGGAGTTAGATATATCCTCCGTCCATACCCAGTATCTGCCCGGTAAGATAGGCAGGGGCATTTGCAAGCTGCCATGCGAGAAGCGCGACTTCTTCTGGTGTCCCGAAACGTCCGGCAGGGATTTCTTCTGCGAGGGCAGCTTTTTCTTCCGCATCCAGAAGATCGTTCATTACGGTATCGATGACACCACAGGCGATCGCATTGACCTGGATATTGCTTGGCGCAAGTTCCTTTGCAAGTGCGCGGGTAAGACCGTTCAGACCGGATTTGGTGGCAGAATAAGCGACTTCACAGGAAGCACCGACAGTTCCCCACATCGAAGAAATATTGATGATACGTCCCGCTTTCTGATGGATCATGTAAGGAAGTGCTGCGCGGCAGCAGTAAAATGCGGAAGAAAGGTTAGTGGAAATCATTCGGTTCCATTCTTCAATGCTCATATCCGTCAGAAGTCCCATCCATGCGATTCCGGCATTGTTGATGAGTACGTCAAGACCGGAGCCGGACATTTCAATCTGGTCAAAGATACGTCCGACTTCGGATGGAACACCTACATCTCCTGTGAGGATTTCGCAGGAACCGGAGGTTTCCTTTGTGATAAAATCAGCAGTAGCCTGCAATTCACTGATGGATTTGCGGCAGTTTAAAAATACATGCCATCCCTCTTTTGCAAAGTGGATAGCGCAGGCTTTTCCGATTCCACGGGAAGCGCCGGTGACAAGAATCTGTTTTCTGTTCATTTATAAAAACTCCTTTTGCTATTTATAAGAATTACTTTACAGTTATTTTTTTCTACATAATCAGACAATATTATACACTGATTTTCTTGTGATTTAAAGACGCTGGTGTTATGATAAATATTGAAAAAATGTCATACAGATGCGAGGAGGAAAAACATGGTACAGAAAGCCATTGATTTTGCCACCAAGGTACATGAAGGTCAGTATCGGAAGGGGACCGACAGACCGTATATTGTACATCCGATGGAAGTAGGAAAGATAGTATCCACGATGACACAGGATGAGGAGATCATCAGTGCAGCAATCCTGCATGATACGATCGAGGACTGTGAGGGTGTGGATGCAAATGTGTTAAAAGAGATGTTTTCAGCAAGAGTTGCAAGAATCGTATCACAGGAAAGCGAAGATAAATCCAAGACCTGGATGGAAAGAAAAAGTGCAACCATAGAAAGGCTTAAGACAGCACCAATTGAGGTTCAGATGATCGGACTTGCGGACAAGCTGTCGAATATGCGGGATATTGATCGGGATTATCCTGTATGTGGAGAGGAATTGTGGAACAGATTCCGAATGAAAGACAAAGCAACGATCGGATGGTATTATAAAGGCGTCAGAGAAGCATTACGGGAAGCATTTGCAGAGACGGAAGCATTTGCAGAATACTGTAGCCTGATTGACAAAAATTTTGGATAATAATGAGGTAGAAGAGAGGACAATCAAAGATGAAGAAGATTTTGATGTTAGGTACAGGTGGGACGATCGCATCCCGTCAGACAAAGGATGGACTGGCACCGGGACTGACACCGGAGGATATTTTATCTTATATTCCGGCTGTAAAAAATGTATGTGAGGTTCAGACAAAGCAGGTGTGTAATCTTGACAGCACGAATGTAACACCGGAACACTGGAAAATGATGGTAAAAGCAGTGGAAGACAATTATGCATATTATGATGGGTTTGTAATCTGCCACGGCACGGATACGCTTGCATATACAGCGGCGGCACTTTCTTATATGATACAGAATTCAGCCAAGCCGATTGTTGTTACAGGAGCGCAGAAGCCAATCAATATGGATGTGACAGATGCGAAGACAAATCTGCTGGACAGCTTTATTTATGCGGCGGATGATGATTCCCAGGGGGTCAACCTTGTATTTGACGGAAAGGTAATTGTCGGAACACGTGCAAAGAAAGAGCATGCAAAGAGTTACAATGCATTTTCGAGTATCAATTTTCCGTATCTTGCAGTTATTCAGGATGGTATCCTGGTCCGGTATATTCCGGAGATTCCGTGCCGCCATGCAGTTAAGTTTTATTATGATATGAAAGACAGTGTATATGTATTAAAGCTGATCCCGGGAATGAAGCCGGATATTCTGTCCTATCTGTTTGAACACTATGACTGTCTGGTAATTGAAAGCTTTGGCGTAGGTGGTATTCCGCAGACGCTTGTTCAGGAATTCTATCAGGAGATGGAAAAATGGTCAGGTAAGGGAAAATTTGTCGTGATGACAACACAGGTTGCCAATGAGGGAAGTAATATGACGGTCTATGAAGTCGGGAAAAAAGTTAAGCAGGATTTCAATATGATCGAAGCCTATGATATGACGCTGGAAGCAGTGATCACAAAGCTGATGTGGCTGATGGGAAGAGAAGAACAGGATATGCAGAAAGCATTCTACACGCAGATCAATCACGATATCCTTTTTACAAAGAGAGGATAAAGCAGGTGCAAATAAAAGAGGAAGGATTCCGGATGAATGGAACACCTTCCTCTTTTGAATATTTAATTTTATCCGGTTAGATTTTTTCAAAGTCGCCGATCATGTCTTTGATCTCTTCCATGTGGCAGTCCGTCTCGCTTACGGTTTGTGCACATTTCAAAAGTTCGGCTTCGATGGCCTCGATATCTTTGTCAGCACCGATTGTTTTTTTGTAACGAAGCTGATGATCTACACTTGCCCAAAAATCCATTCCGATCGTGCGGATCTGGATTTCGGCGCGCATTGGAACTTTTCCCTCTGTAAAGAAAACCGGGATCTCAACGATCATATGATAGCTTCGATAACCGTTTGGCTTTGGTGCTTTTATGTAGTCTTTGATCTTAAGAACGGTAATGTCATCCTGTGAAGTGATCAGGTTGGCAATTGTATAAATGTCACTGATAAACGGGCAGATCACCCGGATTCCGGCGACATCGTCCAAATTCTTGACAATACTCTCCTCTGTAAATGGCAGATCACGTCTGCGCAGCTTTTCATAGATGCTGGCAGGACTTTTTACACGTGATTTGATAGATGAGATTGGATTGCGTCTGTTTACTGCTGAAAACTCATCATCAAGGACTTCCAGCTTTGTCTGGATCTCGCGGATCGCACAGCGATACTTCATCATCAGAACATCAAAGTTCTTATTATTATTGATAAAATCAGCCGGACTAATCGCATTTAGCCACTGTGATTCCAGCGCAGTGGGATGCTCAGAAGCCGGAATCAGGTTAAGTTGTGTCTCCATATGATTACTCCTCTTTATTCTGGTTGCTTATACTATTATAGCATATCTATGGTAAGGTGCATAGCATACAGAGTACGGAAATTGTCTTGAAAATAACAATCTTTTAAATGCTATGGAATCCTTTTCCGATGATCTCGCTGGTGTTGGAAATCAGAATAAAGGAAGAAGGATCATTTGTCTTGATAAAATTACGGAGTTTGATTGCCTGCTGACGGTTCAGCGCTGTAAAAATAATGTATTTCTGTTCACCGGTAAAGGCTCCGTGTGCTTCACAGATTGTGGCGCCTCGGCCAAGTGAGTGGACGATATAATCACAGATCGGTTCCGGATTACTGCAGACAACGTTGAAATATTTGGAAAGGTTCAGACTTTCGATAAAGCTGTCTACAAGGAAGGAACGGATGATCAGTCCGAAACAGGAATAAAGTCCTGTTTTTATGTCGAAGATAAAGAAACCTGCAACGGTGATCGCAACGTCTGAGCAAACCAGTGCACGTCCGATGTCAACACTTGTAAATTTTTTCAGGATCATGGCAATAATATCTGTACCGCCACTGGAAGATCCGATATTGAAGAGGATTGCAGAACCGAGTGCCGGGAGTGCAATCGCAAACATTACCTCAAGCATAGGCTGATTGGTAAATGGCTGGTTCATTGGAAAGATTCGTTCAAATAAAGAAAGCGCAAAAGAAAGCAGGACACTGCAGTAGGCTGTCTTTGCAACAAATTTTTTGCCGAGGATCATTGCGCCAAGAATCAGAAGTGACATGTTGGCAACGAATGAAAAGTCGGCAGCAGAAATAAGTCCGGTTTTGGCAATCAGTACGGCAAGACCGGTGATTCCGCCAAATGTGAAGTTGTTTGGAAACTTAAAAAAATAAGTCCCTACTGCGATCAGCAGAGTTGCTCCGCTCATTGCAGCAAAATTTTTGATTTTTTCTCTCATTTTATATTCCCCGATCGATTCATAAAGTTTTAGAAAACGGATGAAATACTGAAAAAATATCATCCGATTTCCGTTGGTATTGTAACGCCGAAAATGTATGAAGTCAACCGTTTTAGAGCATTTTCGCAATGTATACGATGATACGAAAATACGGGAATTTTCGTGCATGATACAGCGCCTGAAAGGACATACTAAAAGGCAAAAAGGAGGATGGATTATGGACCAATATATACCGGTTACAGATATTATTGCGCGGGAAATTCTGGACTCGCGCGGAAACCCGACTGTAGAAGTAGAGGTACTTGCAGGGAGTCATTTTACAGGAAGGGCGATGGTTCCTTCCGGGGCATCGACAGGAAAATATGAAGCAATTGAGTTAAGAGACGGAAAACACCGTTATCAGGGACTTGGTGTCAGACGCGCCGTGGAGCATGTGAATGACCGGATCATCCGGGAAATTCTGGGAATGAACGTGCTGGAGCAGGCGAAGCTCGACCGGGTGCTTCTGGAGCTTGACGGGACAGACAATAAGATCAATCTGGGAGCAAATGCAATGCTTGGAGTGTCTCTTGCAGCAGCAAGGGCAGCAGCAGATGCGCTGGAGATTCCGTTGTATCAGTATCTTGGCGGTGTAAATGCAAAGCAGATGCCGGTTCCGATGATGAATATCCTAAATGGGGGTGCTTGTGTTATTAT